>ERZ1034992.3-NODE-3-length-240419-cov-930.003387_pt1 | contig 240419 bp, 151 predicted proteins | sample MGYA00520695_ERZ1034992 | MGnify/ENA primary metagenome ERZ1034992 (study PRJEB33766, sample SAMN09781778) | gut metagenome | biome: gut microbiome | host: Homo sapiens | place: Madagascar | study: EMG produced TPA metagenomics assembly of the PRJNA485056 data...
ACTCTGCTAAGATTGGTTCTAGCGGTTACTCTGCTAAGATTGGTTCTAGCGGTGACTATGCTCAGATTGGTTCTAGCGGTGACTCTGCTAAGATTGGTTCTAGCGGTTACTCTGCTAAGATTGGTTCTAGCGGTGACTCTGCTCAGATTGGTTCTAGCGGTGACTCTGCTAAGATTGGTTCTAGCGGTTACTATGCTCAGATTGACAGCACTGGAGAAGATTCTGTTGTCATGTGTGCAGGTAATAAATCTAGAGCCAAAGCGAAAGTAGGTTCTTGGATAACTCTTGCAGAATGGGAATGGAATGACGAGAAGAATCGTTGTGTCCCAGTATGCGTTAAAACTGAGTACGTTGATGGTGACAGAATCAAGGCTGATACGTGGTATCAACTTAAAAACGGAAAGTTTGTTGAAGTTGAGGAGTAACTGACATCCTGCAAAGGATATAAATAGATAGTAATATGGTAGTATTGTTAACGATTTTAGGAACTATCTTTCTGATAGTTAGTGCAATATTTTGGTCAGAAACGCCAAAGTTGAGAACAGTAAGTATTGTAATTGCGACAGTGGCAGCAATACTTATGACCTTATGTTATGTAGGCTCTGTGCTTGCACAATATATGATAGAATTTACAAAATAACTAACCACCCTCTCCTTGATGAAGTTAAGATAATAATGAAAAAGCCGTGCTCGAATTAGATTGGTTGGCATTAGGTGTAGCCGTAAAATATCAATTACCGCTTGACAATTCACCTCAGAGCACTCTTATGTGGAAAAGGCATCAAGCATTTAGTACACATCGAAGAACGTTAATGAGTGAAAGGCTCATAAAGACTCCAATCCGTTATTATTTTGCAACATTAGGGAGAGAGTAAAAAGAAGAGAATATGGATGCAAGTAAAATAACATTAAGTAGCTATATTGCATATCTCGAAGGTATGTATAAACGATATGGCAACATAAGTATTACACAACTAAAGCATATAGAAAGAAACAGAAAAAAGAAGGATAAGTGATGGACAAAGTAATACCGATAGACATCTATAACATTGATATGCTTTTCGTGGTAGGTGAAAAAGAAGAATTGAAGTCATCGCTGGAAGAGCATCTTAGCAATGATGATGCGAATAAAGCATATAACGAAATGTGGAAGGATATTGACGAAGGAAGTATTGGACGGTCAGCCTTGCTTAGTAGTGGTCAGGTTGCTTTATGGGTTTCTGATGCAAATGACAAAGGAACTTTGGCACATGAGATATTCCATTGTGTGTGCTTCATAATGGAAAAGGTAGGCATCTGCCTATGCCACGAAAGTGACGAAGCCTATGCCTACCTAATTGGATTCATCACCAATAAGGTGAATGATGCACTTAACCCTTCTTGCGAGTTTCCTTCACAGTAGTAGCCTTATGTGTGTCAGCATACTTTTCTGTGACAAAACGACCTGTTTTTGCACTACGGCAAAGTGGTGTTGATTTTGTTTTTGACATATTAATACGTATTAAATTTTGTGGCAATATTACCATTTTGCATACAGCAAATGACGTGCCAAAACATAATAAAAGGAGAATTAAAATGAATAAAGCTAAGGAATTATTAAGTCAAGCATACAATCAGCTTGATGAGTTCGATAAAGGTGGTGCTACTCAGCATAACCTTCTTTGGAAGGCTATGGGCAATATTGAAGATGCACTTAAAGAGTTGGAGGATTGATATGACAAGAGAAAAACTTTTAGAAAAGGCTAGAGAGTTCGAGAAAAAGAACGAAAGTTTCACTTGGAAGCCACATGATTTCCCAGAAGATATGAGTGAGAGTAGTACTCTTGATGAGCTTGTATCAGAAGGAGATAGCATGTATGATGCTTTAGAAGAAGCCGTTAAGCTAATAAGCGATTTGGCTGATGAGTTGGAATATAAAATAGCAGTGGAGGATTGAGTATGACTAGAGAAAACGTAAAAATGAATATGGATATTATTTCTGCTTTTGCAGAAGGTAAGGTCATTCAAATTTTAAATGAAAGAGACAAATGGGTTGACCTAACAGAAAGAGAAGGTTTGCCAATGGGAACTTTGGAAGAAAGTCCAAATATCTTTCGCATCAAGCTAGAACCAAAGTTCCGTCCATTCAAGGACGCAGAAGAATGCTGGGCAGAAATGTTAAGACATGAGCCATTTGGGTGGGTGAAGGATAAGGAAACACACAAATTTTTAGTATGCAAGGCTCTTGGGAACATTCTTTTTTTCATAGGTATTGGAGATAAACCTTATAACTATAATGAGGTATTAAGAGACTATACCTTTGCTGATGGTACTCCTTTCGGTGTAAAAGTGGAGGAATAGTTATGAAAGAAAGTATGCACGAAGAAATTATAGGAGCAGGAGTATCAAGCTTATTTATTGAGCGAATGAAGTTAGAAGGATGGTTGCCCATTAAAGAGTATTTCAAGATGGAAAAACTTGGAATTGAGCTTGATTGGGTATTGGTCCTTACTATGGAGAATGATGGATTTATCGCAGTACCAACGGTAGCAGAATATTGTGTTCCACATAAAGATAGTAGGCGAAAATCTGGTTGGTATAATTCAGAAGATAAAAGATTGGATGACTATACCAATGTTATTATATTTAAGCCTATTGAAACAAAGAATATCGCTGATGATGTTAGGTCAGAATTGCTGGATAAATATGAAGAAGAGGAAAACATCAAGAATGTACCAGATTTTGAAGATGCATTTACGGAAACTTTAATCGAACTTTGTAAAGGACAAATTCGATAAAAAAGAAATAATGTATGAATATAGCAATTTTATATCTTAGTATTAGTTTTATCTACATCTTGCTTGTTTGTTTGGATGGAGAAGATGTAAAGCCAAAATGGAAGCAATGGCTAGCTGACCAACTAGGCATAAAACCAAAGATAGAAGTTAGATATATAGAACCACAAGTCGTTAAGCTTCATTCAAGAGTTGCAATGTCAAACTTTGAAATACGACACTATTGCCATGATAAATCTGACATGGAGCAATTGAGGAGAAGAGCAATAGAAAGTGTGTACGATGGAATTCTTAAGGAAATGAAGGCAAACAGACTGATTTTCATTTCACAATATAAAGATCTTTATAGCAACAACATTATTTATGAGGGAACATGTAGTATTTATAAAAAATAGCATCTTATGAAGAAATATGAATACAAAATAGAAGCTTATACCTTTAAAGTATCTATAGCCTTAGCAGCGAATATAGAAAGAACTTTAAACAAAGAAGGGGCTGAAGGTTGGGAATTAGTGAACTGGCAGCTATGTCCAGAACCACTTGATACAACATCCTTAACCAAAAATACACAGAAGTCACTTAATGTTCTTGCAACTTGGAAAAGAGAAGTAAGTCATAATAATATAAAAGAATAAGTATGGGAAAATATATTATAAGAATTATATGCTTAGTGTTTTGTATAGGTACAGCATTAAGTGCCATTGAATGGTTGCTCACTTTGAGTAACACTGCTGCTAATATTGCAGGAGCCTTCCTATCTATAGCAGTTCTATGGATTGGTGGAGAAATATTTTTCAAATTAATAAATAAAGCAAGTGAAAATGAAGATTAAAGTAATTACATGTATGATGGCATTAATTGCCATGTTAAGTATGACATCCTGTGGATATGAAAGAGTAGATGCAGGTTGTGAAGGTATTAAGGTAAATCTCTATGGCTCTGACAAGGGTGTAGATGATGTTTCATTAGTTACTGGTGCTGTATGGTATAACCCATTTACTGAGCAAGTTTATGAGTATCCTACCTATGTCCAGACTATTGACTATCCTGCATTTACTATCAATGCTAAGGATGGTTCAGAGTTTAGTATTGATCCAACTATCTCCTTGAAGATTGTTGATGGTAAATCTCCTCAGGTATTCAAAAAGTATAGAAAAGAGCTTAAGGATGTTATTAATGGAACACTCTTTAATTATGTAAAAGATGCTTTTAGAATCCAGCTTAATAAATATACCACAGATGAGATTGTATCTAATAGAGATATGGTAGAGAAAGCTATTGAAGCACATCTCTCTAAGGCATTGCTTAAAGAGAACTTTCAGTTAGAACAGCTTACTTCAGGATTGAAGTACCCTAATTCTATTGTAGAAGCTGTCAATGCTAAGAATGCAGCTATTCAGCAAGCACAGAAGGCTCAGAATGAGTTAGCAGTAGTTAAGGCGGAAGCAGAAAAGAAAGTAGTTGCAGCTCAGGCAGAAGCAGAGGCTAACAGACTTAGAACACAAGCTTTAACTCCTATGATTCTTAAGCAACAGTGGATTGAGAAATGGAAAGGAGATATTCCTACTGTAGTTACAGGAGGAAATGGAAGTGTATTTCTGGATATAAGTAAAATGGGAAATAAATAAAATCAGAAAACATGATTTGGATTATAATTGGTTTAATATCCTTTACTATACAAATGTATATTTTAAAACATACATGGGTAGATAGTGATGAAGGACTTGATAAATTTAGATGGGAACATGCTCAAAAGTTAGGTATACCTCTCTGGGCTGCACTGTTAATGCTGCTAAGTTGTTTGCTACCTATTCTTAATATAATAGAATTTATTTTATTTTGGGTAGTATGGTTTAGTAAATATAAACAGGCAGAAGATTATAATTCTTATAGTCACTATACATATTGGAGATTCAAGGATAAATTCCTTTCAAGAAAAATCTAAAGAATTACAACAATGGCAAAAGGTAAACAAAGACATTGTTGGAGCTGTATTAATTATCCTGCTACAAATACAAAGTGCAGGATAATTAATATTTCAGTTACAGCAAATAGAAAAGCTTGTAAGGCTCATAAGTATGATCCTGCATTAAGAAGTGAACAATTAAGAAATAAATAATTTAGTATATGGTCCTATAACTCAGTGGTCTAGAGTAGCTGCCTCATAAGCAGAAGGTCGGGAGATCATAACCCTCTAGGACCACTATTATTATTTAAAGGGTTGAAATGGGTTAAACAGAGAGTGATGACGAATGGTTATTGCTCTTCTGTTTTTCTCTATTCATTTAAATTAAAATCATTATGACAGCAGAAGAACAGGCAACCTTAGACATTAAAGATGAACTAAGGAAAGGAAGTAAATGCTTCCTAGCATTCAGAAAGAAACTTAATCCTATTATGGATAAGCTAGTAGAGAACTATACTAAACTTCAGGAGGAAGAGACTCATGGAAGCAAAATTTAAAGTAGGAGACCATATAGTCTCCAAGATTCCAAATAGAGGTTTAGAGAGTGCAACAGTAACTAGAGTAGATGATAAGAACTATTATCTCAAGATTCTATGTGGTGTTGCTATACTCCCTATAGGAGCACAAGTAAGTTATAAATTAGAAAATCAAGATTAATATGGAACAGCACATTAAGACAAATGCACAGTTGATGGCAAGATGCTTCTTCAACAAGATTACAGGTAAAGTAGTATTTGAAGATTTCACAGGATACTACCCTACTATGAAAAGTAAGAGACTTTTTAAATAAGAGAACTATGGAGAGACAGAAAAGATATATCACGTTCTATACTCTTCATAAAGAACATATACTTCCATCTGTATATCAGTATGGACTTATGTGTACTAGAAGCTGGTGGAAATGTTTAAAGTTTGGTTTAAGACATATAGTAGAAGGACAAGCAATCTTCTTTACTATTGAAAAGGTTAAGCCTAAGAAGACTTCACATTTCCATTAAGAGAAGTTTAGATCGTAAGTTAGATGTTTTGTAGTAATTCATATAATACGTAAATTTGCACTGATTAAAGTCATTGCGCACTTTTTAAAAGACAAATGATTGAAAATGTTTGCTTCTACCATCTGTGAAGACAGTAGAAGTATTTGGGGAAATAGCACGTAATTGGAAGCGTCACAGTCTTCTAAACTGTTAGCATTATGCTCCTGAGGGTTCGAGTCCCTCTTTCCCCACAATGTAATTTTGCACCTATTTAAAATGGGCTATGTTCTTTATGGTCTGTGAAGATAGTAAAGAATCACTCACTCCTTTAGCTCAGTGGCTGGAGCATCAGATTTTTAATCTGAGGGTCATGGGTTCAATTTCCATAGGGGGTACTAAGTTTCAAACAGATAAATTTAATTAGGTATGATTTGGTTTATTGTTATTTTATTGTATGTAATTGTAGGTATTCTTACCTATAAGTATATCATTAACAAATGGGATAATACAAAGTTTGAGAAGGTATGGTTCAGCTGTGTATGGATTGCACTTATTCCTTTGTATGCTATTCATTTGTTACACAATAGGAAGAACTAATGTATCTCCTACTCTCTTTCATAGGGAGTTAATTGACTGATTAGCTCAACTGCACAGAGCAACAGTTTCCTAAACTGTAGGTTGAGGGTTGGATTCCCTCATCAGTCACAAGTAGTTGTGAAGTTATAAGATTGTTAGTTATTAGTTATTATGTAGATAATACAGTGGTATTAAAAATGTTTTGATAATATTCATAAGCAAATTGTGTGTGAAAAATCGGCTAAGTCTCCTTTGTTGTGATAACAAGGGAGACTTTTTAGTTTGTAATAATCTGTATGTCGCTTGGACATACATATCATATAATTTAATTCTTTAAATAATGAACAGAACAAACAAAAAATGGACTGCTGAAGAGGAAGATAAACTTCTTCGGCAAGTGAGGGCTTTTCCTCAGAATTTAACAAAATGTTTTCTTATTGTATCAGAAAGCATTGGTAGAACTCCTCAGGCAGTTGCCAATCATTGGTATACTGTAGTATCTAGGAAGCCTGATTCCACTTGTTTCTTTACAGCATCACCAAAGCATGTATCTAGAAATAGAAAGAATGGTGAAGGTATGGAGAGTACTAGAAGTATCTGGCAGCGTTTAATGCAAGTAATCCGTAATTTATAAGCCTTATGATTGCAGAGAAAAATATCAATGCTCTTCTTTCTCAATGGAAAGAGAGATTGAATAAGGATGATTACTCTGATGGGTACAAATGTGCCCTTGGAGAATGTGTGTATGACCTGATGATTACCCTTGATAAAATCAAGGAAGAAGAGAAAGCTAACCTTGAAGAGGTAATAGCTAATCTTCCTTCTAAGGAAGTAGAGGATTATCTTATGGGTCTAGAAGCTGATGAAGAACTTTCTAGAATGGATGCTCATGAGTCAGTTGCCTAAAGAAGGAATCTTCATTAGAAGAGGTAAGAAGGTTATTGTATGTAATTCCTATGGAGGTAATACCTGTAGGTTATGTACTTTCTACAATAAATCTATATATGATTCCAGATGTACTATTCCTAATGAATGTGCTTTAGGCAAGGATTTATATTATAAAGAAGTAACTGATTAAATAATGACTAGAGAAGAAGTTTATTCTGAATGTTTGACTAAGCTGGAGAAGTCTGATTTCTTATTGTTGGAACTTGCTACAGGAATGGGTAAGTCTAAACAGGCAATAGATATAATCAACTATCTAGTAGAAACTAAATATCAAGGGAAGCATACATCCATGCTTCTCTTGGTAGCAAAGACAGTACATAAGCAGACTTGGAAAGATGAATTCAAGAAATGGGGAGGTATCAATGTTGATGAACTTACCATTGAGTGTTATGAGTCTTTGAAGAAACATGAATATGAATCCTTTGACTTTGTTGTTATGGATGAATGCCATCATCTTCATAGTGATAAGCGTCTGGATCTCTTTAGTACTCTTACTTATGGCCATGTCATTGGACTGAGTGCTACTATTCCTAAGAAGCTCAAGCAATATTTCCAATATGAGTATGCAGCAGAAGTAGTAACCTGTAGTATAGTTGATGCCATTGAGGATGAAGTTCTTCCTGAACCTCAGATTATCCTCTACCCTCTTCAGCTTGATAATGTTCGTCCTACAGAATCCATAGAACTCAATCCTAAAGCAAAAGGAAAGACTTACTATGGTAACTATAATGAACTTTGGAAATACAGAAAGATGAAAGTCCATGCTATCATATCCTGTACGCCTAGACAGAGAGTAAATGAGTATAATTCTCAGATACTCTATGAAAAGAACAGATATATGAGAACTAGACAGGACTTTCTAAAGAATAAATGGCTGTTTGATTGTGGTGAGAGAATCAAGTATTTGGCTAACTTGAAGAATAATATAGTATTGTCTATTCTTCAAAGGCTAGAGAAAGAGAGAACCATTATCTTCTGTAAGACCATAGAGCAGGCAGATATTCTAGGTAAGTATAGCATTCATTCAAAGAACAAAGACTCTGATATAATTTATAATAACTTTAATGCTAAGAAGATTAATCATATAGTATCAGTCAATGTTCTTAATGAAGGTGCAAACCTGGTAGATTGTAAGTATGCAGTATTTGCTAACTACTCTTCCTCAGAGATTTGTAGTGCTCAACGTGTAGGCAGGTCACTGAGACATAAGTCTCCTGTTATCATTCTTCCTTACTATGAGACTACAAGAGAAGAAGAAATAGTGAATACAATGATAGAGAGTTTTAAAGAAGAATCCATTCATAAGATTCATTCTTTAAAAGAATTAGATAAGTTTATACAATAATATTAAATACTAGACGTTTATGAAAAAAGAAATGTAATCAAGAAATGAGTATAGATAAGCCAACACATATAGACTTAGTAGAAGAATGCTGCTTTTATGAGGGATTCTATTCTTTATCTTTTAGAGATAGAATTATGTATGATTTAGGGTATGTCAAGATTATTTTCTCTACATACTCTAAGGAACTGGATGCTCTGTTAGATGAGGAACTTGAAGAAAGAATAAACTCTATAAAGAAGCCTTGGTGGAATGGCATCTATTATAAGATACTAGAAGATAACAAAGGTATCTTGTTTGTACTTTTCCTAGTGCTCTACATGGTAGATTTTATCTGTTGTGTTCTCAGAAATCTTTGTAGGATGTTAAGCAAATTAGTTAATAAGCATTCCTTTTGTAGAAATCAAGAAAAGTAAAAAGTATGAATATATTCAAGAAACTATTTCATAGGAGAGAAGACACCGTAACTCCTATGAGCATTTCTCCATATAAAGAGTTATGCAATAACATCATTGAGGAATGTAGAAAAGGAAGACTAGACTTTTGGGATGTAAAAACATTGTTCAGAATATTTCCTTTTAAGTCTACTGCAACTCCTCCTATTGAGGAAAATTTAGACTCATGTGTTAAAGCACTTTATACTTATTGCTTGCATGAAGCCTTTATTGATGAGCATATTAGTCTCGATGAATTTCGTAATGGTAAAGGTGTAAGTGACGAAGATGCTCCTTATTGGGGAAAAGATCAAGAAAAATAAATCAATGAAATAATGGCACAATCCTTCATTGGGTTGTGCTTTTAGCATTTATAAAGATATGAAACATGAAAATAACAATAGATACAGAAATACTGCAAAGGAACAACCTTACCCTTGGTGAATTTCTTGTAATGTTGTTTGGGTACTGTGATGCTAAGTACAAAGAGAACTTTGATAAACTCGTTGAAAAAAATCTTATCAGCAAGAATCTCTTTGATAAAGACTCTATGGTACTCTCTAATAATACAAGAGATTTGATTGCTAAGGTTTTTATAGAATCAGATGCTAAGGTAATGGGTTATGACCTTAACTTTGAAGAGCTTGCTAAGAAGCTTCAAGACATATATCCCAAAGGCAATAAACAGGGAACAACCTATAAATGGAGAGACAGTACAGAAGTTATTGCCTTCAAGTTAAGAACCCTAGTAGCCAAGTATGGCTTTATATTTACAGAAGACGAAGCAATTAAGGCTACAAAGGAATATGTAGAATCCTTTGAAGATGATAATAAGAATATGAAGCTACTGAAGTACTTCATTCTTAGAACAGGCAAAAGTGATGATATAGACTCTATGTTTATGTCTATCATAGAGAATAACAGATAACATTTAAACTTTAAATAATATGTACATTCAAGACAATTTTAAGAAGTGTCTCAAACTTCAATATAGAGACATTACCTATAAGGTAAATGAAGAAAAAGGTGCAGTTATTGCTCTGGCATACTTCTACACACCTTTAAGTATGGAAGTTGATGCAAATCATTATATCAATACTATAGGAATAGCAAGACTCAATAAGAGTTCAGGAGATACTTTCAATATTGAGGTGGGCAAAAAGATAGCAAGAGCCAAGGCTGAGAAAGAAGCTTTCATTCAGTTTAGAACAATGCTTCTTAATTATGAGAATAAAATATTTCAAGCACGTCTTGATATAAGTAAAGTCATTGATACAATGAGTTCACATATAGAACATCAAAAGGAATACATTAAATCATTTTAATTATGAAGATAACATTAGATGAAAAGACATGTCTAAAGAATAAACTCACCTTACAGGAAGCACTTATAGCAGCAGCTGTAAGTATGGGAAACTATAAATGTACCTTTGACAACATGATTAATAGGCATGTTCTAGGTATTATGGGACAGAGTGTTGATTCAAAATGGAAAGATATCATTAAGAATCTTATAAATTCTGAAGATGCAAGATTTGAAGCCCTGGCTACTAAGGTACAGGAATGCTTCCCTAAACAGAAAATGATGTATGCTAATGGTACTGCATCTCCATTCTACTTTAGATGTAACAAGACAGAGATTAAGAATAAACTCAAGAAGTTCCTCACTATTTATGGTGAAGTTGCTGATGAGGATATTATTGATGCAACCAAGAGATATGTAGCTTCCTATGCTCCAAAGGGTTATAGAGGAATGCGTCTAGCAAAGTATTTTATTATGAAAGATGATAGAAAGCTGATGGCTGATGATGAAGTTCATGTCGAAGAAATCTCAGACTTGGCAACATTCCTGGAGAATAAGACAGAAGATACTCCATCTGACATTGTAGATGGTGATGATTGGTTAATGAATAGCAGAAATTAAAAAGAATATAATTATGTGGAAAGTAAGTTTTAAAGACCCAATGTACAAGAAAGTACAGAAGTTCAATGACAGAGCAACAGTTGTAACTCTTAAAGGTGATTTGAAGATTCCTATTGAAGTAATGACCTCTATACCTAAGAAAATGCATGATTGGATGATGAAGAAGTCAAATCCCAAAGTGAAAGTTTATCCTTGGCAGGGTATTATCAGTATTGTTGTTAAGGGAAAATTCATTAAGTCTAAAGAAGATAAAGAGGACTCTGTATCAGCTGAAAGAATTGCAGAATGTAAGGCCAAAATTAAGCTGTATAAATTCATGTACACTCTCCTTATGAACTATGTAGAATATTATGCAACTCTTCTTAAAGGTAAAGAATGGTCATTTGAAAATACCCCTATTAATGATACTAACTGTATTGCTTATGTTTATAATAAGTACACCAGACTGTACCTTAATGAAAATAAACACCTTGAAGAACTTCTGAAAGAGCATGATTAGTAATGAATTAAAGAAGACAATTAATACCTACTACCCTACTCTACAGGAGTTAATGTGTAAATTGGCAGAAAGAACTACTAAAGGTTCAACATTTACCATAGAAACAATAGCAGGTAAAATAACATTTTCATTATGAGTTTAATTCAAAGAGTACTAGAAAATGCTAAAGAACGAAGAGAAAAGATACTTAGTGGAAAAGTTAATTGTATTCCATCTCCCTTTAAGACCTTTAGATATGACTTTCCTGGAGTAGAATTAGGTACATATTATCTAGTGTCAGGTGGTGCAAAGAGTAGTAAATCCAAGATAACAAACTTTTTGTTTCTATTTAATAGTATTCTATATGCTTATCATCATCCAGAATTAGTTAGGTTGAAAGTCTTCTATGCTTTATTAGAAGAGAAAGCAGAGAATATTACCGGTAAGTTTATCTGTTATCTGTTATATATTCTTTCTGATAAGAAGATAAGAATTGATATAAAGACATTTAAGTCTGTAGATGAAGGAAGAGTACTATCCTCTGATATACTTGAATTACTAGGAACATTAGAGTACCAGTCTATTCTGAAGTTCTTTGAAGAGCATGTAGTCTTTATCCCAGACAGAAATCCAACAGGTGTGTACCATACCTTAGAGAAATATGCAGAAGCAAATGGTACTATTCATAGGAAAATGGTTGAAGGATATGAAAAGGAAATCTTTGATTATTATGAACCAAATGACCCTGATGAATATGTTCTTTGCATCATAGATCATATCTCCTTGATAAGTTGTGAAAGGAGTATGGATTTACGTAACTCTATTAAGAAACTATCTGAATATCTAAAGATTGTACGTAATAAGTATAACTATATTCCTGTAGTTGTACAACAGCAGAATAGTGAGAGTCTATCCCTTGAAGCATTCAAAGCTAATAAGATTAGACCTACACAGAAAGGATTAGCAGATAGTCAGGATCCTGGTAAGGATTGTGATGTCATGCTAGGTATCACTTCTCCATTCTCTTGGGAATTAAAGGAATATCTAAAGTATGATATAACAAAGCTTAGAGGATATTGTAAGTTTCTAGAGATTGTATTAGGTAGAGATGGTGAGAGTAATGCTATTCTAGGAATGTATTTTGATGGTGCTACTGGCTATTATGCTCCACTGCCAAAATATGATAATATACCAGAGCTTAATAAAGTATATCAGTTAATTCAAAGGAATCAAGAGAGTACATCTAAGTGATTCTTTTCATTTTTCATAGTATAATTAAAAGCATCTTGCCTATGCAACTTAGTATAGGTATATTTGCAGTCCAATAATTTAATAAAAAGTAGAAGTTAAAAATGAGTAACATTGTTTTGCCTACAGAACGTAGGAAAGCTACAGACTACAACCCTAGGTTGATGGTACTGTATGGACGCCCTAAGAGTGGTAAAAGCTCGCTTATGGCAAGTATTGATAACAATCTTATCATTGATTTGGAAGATGGTTATCGTGCATTAGATGTAATGGCAGTACAAGCTAGAAGTGCCAATGACATCTTTGAAATCAAGAATCTTATTGCACAGAAGAATGAAGAGAATGGTGGTAAACCTTTCTACCGCTTTATCACCATTGATAATGCAACTAGACTTGAAGAGATGTCATTAGTCTATGCAGCAGCCCTTTATAGAAAAACCTCAATGGGTGCTAATTATGGTTATAAAAAGGATAAGATTGGCAACATCCTTAAAGATAAGAATGGTAATAAGGTTATTGACCTGAAGGCTGATGTAAGACAGTTGCCAAATGGTGCAGGCTATACCTATACAAGGCAGGCACTTAAAGAAATGATTAATATGTTCAAGCCTTTATGTGATACTCTTATTCTTGTATGTCATGTTAAGGACAAACAGATTAAGAAAGATGATACAGAGACTACAGAAATGGCTGTAGATTTAGCAGGAAAGACAGGTGATATTATCTGTGGAGAAGCAGATGCTATTGGTTATGTATCACGCAAGGATAATAAGACTCTTATCTCATTCATTGGTGGGGATAATGCTATTAGAGGTTCTAGACCACTGCATCTTAGAGAAAAGGTATTTCAGGTAGCAGAGTCTGATAAAGATGGTAATCTTAAAGTAGATATGAGTCAGATTTTCCTTGATACAGCAAATTAAACAATAAACATTCAATTCATAAATAACAATTTAAAAATTAAAAAATAATGGAAAAGAGAATTTCATTTGATCAGTTTCAGTCAGTAAAGCGTGTAGCACAGGCTTGTAATCCACTTATGGTAAAGCGTGAGAAAATCAAGGTAAAGATTGAAGCCCTTGCTAAGGAATATAAAGACTATGATACTCAGATTGCTTCATTGGAGGCAGGTATCAAGCAGGTAGTAGGCTTCCGTGTAGAGGAGCTTGTAAAGAAGGTTATTGAACCAGGTGTAGATGCCAATGGTCAGCCTAAGAAGACAACGAAGTATCTTCCTACAGATATTGTTTCCTATGATGAAACTAAGAAGCAGTTCATTGTATCTATTCCAGATGAAGAATCAGAGGATGTAGAAACAAAGTCCTTTTCTGAAAGTGAAGAAACAGCATCCCCAAGTGAAGAGAATAACATGGAGGCATCAAATATCAACCATAATGTAGAAGAGACAGAAGATGTACCTACTGATGCACCAATCTTTGAGTAATAAAAGTATAAACAAATAAATAGTAAATAATAATAACAAATAATATTTTAAACACAAACAGTTATGATGATTAATAATAGTTACAGTTTCCTTGCTATTGGTAAGACACAGGAGTCAAAAGAAGCTCAGGAGTTCAAGAAGTATGTAGGTGTAGGTTCTTCCTTTGTAGTAGCAGTCAACCCAACAAAGAAAGAACTTGAGGATATTTATGGACATGAGATTGCTAATGACCCTGAGTATGTTGTTGATACTGATAATGGTAAGGAAGCACGTATTACATTTATTGTAAAGACAGATCCAGATACATGTAATGGTGTGGAGATGATTAACAGAATGATGTTTACCCTGCGTAATGCTCCTGCATATAATCAAGACCAGACTAAAGCACAGGTTATTGATAAGTTTGGTAATGTTACTTGGACTAATGCAGAGGATGCTAAAGCAAGTAAGCCTCTCTTTACTAAGAGTGGAAATCCTGCAAAGATTGCTCCTGATTATCGTATTGCCTGTGTAGGTGAGGCAGACCTTATTGGCTTCTTGAAGCCTTATCTCTGTGTAGGTGATGCATTCAATTATGTCAATGGTTCTTGGGTGTTGAAAGAGAATACAGATGATTTTGTGTTTGGTCTTGAACATATCAAGGAGTACTTCAAGGGTGACTTCTCTGAGATTAAGGAGGCTATTGCTCTTCAGCCTAATAATAAGGTAAAGCTTCTCTATGGTGTACGTACTACAGATGAAGGTAAGCAGTATCAGGCTATTGCTACACGTAATGGCATGATTCTCCCTAACTATGCAGGTTCTAAGGCACTTGCACGTTTGGAGAAAGACCTTGCAAATGCTAAGGATAATGGTTCCTATGCTTCAACAGAGTTTGCTGTACAGGAACTTACAGAGTATAATGTACAGGCAACTAATCTCAATGCTGCACCAGTAGAGACAGGTACTGCTTCTGGCAGTGGTGATATGCCTTGGGATTAAACCCTAGAATTAACCCTTTTAAAGTAACAATCTTATGGTGGTAGGTAAAACTTCTTCCAGTATATCAAAGACAGAGATATTCAGTAAGTTCAGTGAAACACAGGTATTATGCACTGTGTTTCCTGAGATTACTGAAATCCCTTGTGTAATCAATTCTCCTTTAAGAACAGACAACCACCCATCCTTCAGCATCTATATGAGCAACAGCAATCATATTATGTATAAGGACTTTGGGGATAACAATGTTCAAGGAGGATTAGTTGATTTATTGTGTGAGTATTGGAACTGTACTTTTAATCAGGCTTTGGATAAAATCTGTAAGTTAATGATTAAGGATGATAATGTAATTATTAAGCCTAAGCAGATTAAAACCCTCACAAGAAAGGAAGTCAACCAACTTACTAAGTTAGAAGTTAAGGTTAGACCTTGGAGAGAGTATGATTATGAGTACTGGGCATCTTATGGCATCTCAAAGCAATGGCTAAAGTATGCAGAGATATATCCTGTCTCCTATAAGATTATTACTAAAAAAGATTCTATAACTGGTAAAGAAAAGAGATATGTTTTTCCTGTTCAAAAATATACTTTCTGTTATGTTGAACGAAAGGAAAATATATTATCTTTAAAAATTTATTCACCGTTTGATTTGAAATATAAATGGTATTCAAAAATGGATGCAAGTACCATATCTTTATGGACAAAAGTTCCTGAGTATGGTGATAAGATAATCATTGCTTCTTCTACTAAGGATGCTCTCTGTATTTCAAGTAATCTGCATATACCAGCAATAGCCCCTCAAGGTGAAGGTTACAACCTAAGTGATACCACTATTAAGGAGTTAAAAAGACGATATAAAAAAGTGTATATAGGATTTGATGGAGATAAAGCTGGAAAAGAAGATGCAGAAAAATTATCAGTAAGTACTGGCTTCCCAATTATTGCATGTCCTATAATTAATACTCCAATAGTTAATAATCAAAATGTTAATAACTTAATAGCAAAGGGGTTAAAAAAGCAAAATCAAGCCAAGGATTGGTCTGATATTTATTTATATTTTGGGAAAGAAAGGTTTATTGAAGAATTTACAAAAGCTCTTAATTATGCAGAATAGTGAAATATGGAAAGATATACCAGGATACAATGGTAGATACCAGGCAAGTACACTTGGTAGAATAAGGAGTACAGATAGAACTGTTATTAAAAGTAATGGCGTTTCTGTATTTTATAAAGGTAAGATTCTAGAACCCTTTGTAAGTACAGGAGGCTACTTATATGTAAGAATTGCAGATGAAATTAATAATTTTCATCCAAAAAGAGTACATAGGTTAATAGCCTTAACATTTATTCTGAACCCAAATAATTATACCGAAATAAATCATATTGACGAAATTAGAACGAACAATAAAGTTGAAAATCTAGAATGGTGTACAAAAAAGTATAATACAAATTATGGACATTGTATCGAAAAATCAGCAAAGAAAAGAATTAATACACCAAGTTTAAGTAAGGAAGTTAACCAGTATGATTTAAATGGGAATTATCTTAGAAACTTCCCATCTGCAACAGAGGCAGCTAGATTCCTAGGTGGTAAGGTTGACATCACTGCTTGTAGGATAGGGCAATGTTGTAGAGGTATATTTAAAAGTGGAAATTCAGCTTATGGCTATTTATGGAAATTTGCAACATCTGAAAATAAAGGAAAGTCTATAGAAAAATTACAAGTAGGTTTTCCTATTTACCAGTATTCTTTAGATAACAATCTCATAAAGAAATGGGAAAATATGAAAAGTGCTGTTGAAGCTTTAAAACTAAATTATAGTAACATTAGTCGAGCTATAAAATATAACAGAACATGTGGTGGCTATAAATGGAGTAAAACAGTACTTTAAATTCAAACAATTAGAAAAATTATTCAATTAACAAAACAAGATTATGGAAAGAGAAATTTTGATCGCAAATACTAAGACTCAGAAGAGAAGTAAGGTAACTACTAGTGCTACAACACTTGGAGAATTGAAGGCAGACTTGCGAGCTGCTGGTATTGACTACAATGGTATGACCTTTACAGAAGGTATTTCAAAGACTCAGCTTCTTGATGATGCTACTCAGTTGCCACAGAATGTAATGTATAAGGGACAGCCTACTAATAACTTGGTTATCCTTCTTACCAATACCAAGAAGAATATTGCTTCTGGTACTATGTCTAGAAAAGAAGTGTATCAGGCTATTAAGGACAATAACCTTCAGGATGCAGTAAAGGAAGAGTTTGGTAGAAACTTTACACAGGTTCCTACCAGTGATTTGTTGGTATTCCTTGCACAGGATGGCAATGCTGAAGTGACAGAGACCCTTGATGATAAGCCTACAGACACAGAGAATAATGATATTATTACCCCTGAGGTTAAAGAGGAGGAAACTCCTGATACAGAGGACGAGGATCTTCCTGACTATGTTGATGATATTATTACTGATACTCGTGTAGATTCTACTGTAAATTCCTTGTATGTTCATATTGTCATGCTGGTAGATAATGAAGTCCTCTCCGTTGCAGACCTTGAGGAACTTAGTGAAGATATTGAATATCTCACTAAAGTTGCAAAGAAAGAACAGAATACAGTGGAAAAGCTTCCTTTTGAGGAGACACCAAAGAAGGCAGTAAGTACTTCTGACGGTAGTATTACAGATGATGATATTGATGATATACTCGATGAGCTTGGAGTATAATACATAACTGTTTGGCATTTAGTTGTGTAAGGGAGTAGAGAATAATCTCTGCTCCCTTTATTTTTCCAATTAAATAAAGTAAAGTTATGGAATATACAGTAAATCAATTATATCAGTATCTCTTTGAAAAGCCTCTGGCTATCTATGAAATATTCAAAGGGTTCTTTGGTAAGGATTTTGTAGATATACAGACTTGTCAAGGAAGAGAACTATCATCATTCAAAGAGTATTTACTTGCAAAGATATGTGATGAGTCCTTTATGCCAAAGGAGGCAGCAGAAGAAGAGTATAATCTATCTTTTAATATTACAGAGATGCAATTAAAAGAGTTGAAGACTACTTTAGAAGATAAAAGACTCATTATCTATGTATGGTGGCCTAGAGTAACTGTCACTAATGAATATAACAAGTCTGTAAATATCCAAGACCTTTATGCTAAGATAGAAATTCAGAATGATGGTACAATTCCTTATGAATGCAATGGCTTTAGACTTAATAGGGTTACTTACACAAGAGAGCAATTCCTAAGTAACTACATGCATAGTCATATCAATACAATACCAAAGAATAACTTCACTCAATTCCAAATACCATGTTTAGGTAGAGGTCCAATAATCAGTACTATTGGAACATTGAAAAATGAATATGATGAAACTACCTGGATGTTGTTCTGTCAAGAACTAAGCATGTATGTAACTGTAGAATCAATATCAGGCGGTCCATATCATAGAATGGAAACCATAGGAAATGTATCTTTGGATAGCATGTATACAGGTTATACCTTTAATTATGCAGGTAAAGTAGATTTTCTATCTTTATTTACAAATGATGACTTAAAAAAATTTATTAAATATTATCTGAAACATGGCCATCTGTCTTTAGGATATATGAATAGTGCATTTACTTGGAGTATGCCATATTATGAATACATTATTGATATTAGTAATTCCTTCATTGACTTCTATAACAAGTATTACAGTACTACAGCAGGAAACTTGGATAACTGTTTTAGTAAGGGTATATTAAAGCAAGTTATTGTTGCTGATGGAAAGTTTTATAATGAAGGCGATTATAATAGTTTTGATATTAATAATTTTAGTGAATACCAAAACAAACTGGTATTAACATTCAAAGGTAAGGAAATACGTACTACCATTATTAATAACAAACAAGGCAGTGAAGCAACTCTGACTACAGTTATTAGTAATAATGTAGCTATGTTCGTACTGCAAAAAATTCTTAGAACAATTAATTTCAGATATAAAAATGAACACAATAAATACAGAAGAAACCAAGAAGCTACCCCAGCTTGTGAAAGGGTCTTCTATCTATAAACTCATTGTTCCTGAGAATGTAGAAGAGAAGATAAGATATCTTCTCAGAAAGTTCCCTAGCACAGAATGGTCAGGAGTATTGTTTGTAACTCATGAAGGTTCCTTTGAGGATAATGACCTGGTGATTACCTGTAAGGACATCTATCCTATGGATTTAGGTAATGCAACCTTTACAGAGTTTACAATGAATGAAGATGTAGCTGCATATATGTCTGAGAATATAGAACTATTTGACTGTGATTTGCAATTAATTCATTCACATCATCAGATGTCAACTCAACCAAGTGGTACAGATTTAAATACCTTGAAAGAAGAAGGTAATGAAAGAAACTGCTTTGTATCTCTTATTGTAAACAATGCAGGAAAGTACTATGCAGCTATTACCAGAAAGGTACAGACTAAATCAGAAGTAACAGTCAAGAAGTTAGGTACATCCTATGAATTCTTTGGTGATGGTTCTAAAGAACTAGAGCATAAAGATGAGACAACAACAAAGGTCATAGAGAAAGAAGTTATTGAGTACTTTGACCTTGAAGTAGAAAGACATGAAGTACCTAATACTTTAGAGTATCTTGATGCTAGATTTGATGAGATAGCTAAGAAGAAAACTATTGAAAGAAAGAATAATTGGGATTCATCAAATATAGCACCTACAGGTCATTTCTTTGATTGGATGCACAGCAAACCAGTACCTAAGGAACAGAATCTCTTTGGTGATATCTCTTACAGAGAAGTCCCAGAGAAACCATATAAGGATGACCACATGTTCAATCCATCTATTACTGATGATTGGCAGCCTGACCCTAAGAAGATTCATGCTGCTGTGGTCCACATGATTACATGTAATCTGATTATTAATCCTGAGAAGTTTGACCTCAAACAATGGGTTACAAAGCACATGAAGAATGTTTATATAAAGGTTTTTGGAGAATATAGTATATATGAATGTGAACATAATACATGTGGTGCTTTCAGTGAATGGAGAGACTTCATTATCCAGCATACTCTGGACTACTTTGATACTTCTAATGTGCCAGATGCTATCTTTGATGATGGTATATTTCAAAGTAGAATAGCACAGGCAATGAGCGATGAAATTATGGAGTTTATAGATGTAAATCCTTATATTGAAGCTTACAATGAAGCTCTTATTTTAAACATTGTAGAATAATTTATGAATACAAATATGAATGATATTGATGATATTCTTCAGGATTTAAATATGGAAGTAACAGTAGAGAATCCTAATAGTTCCCAAGATTCTACTCCAACAGAAGAAACAAATATATCTCTCTCTGATGAAGAACTTAATGAGATTATAGAAGATAATGGTCTCTCAGAGGAATCTGAGGAAGAAGAAACTTATGATGAAAACCAAGGAGAAGGTAATGATATTAATGTAGAAAATATGGCTGTAGATATAGCTCAAGACGGAGGGGATATAACAGATGTATTACATTTATCAGTATCAGAGGGAGAAGAACCTCAAGAGAAATCAGTAACTATTACAGATAACAACACACCTGATGATGCAAAAATTCCTCTGAACTCTCCTACCCTTCTTATTGATGAATCTACTACCAGATTCTCTGGTGCAGAGTGGTTCAATGAAATACAGAAAGCCAGAATCATTGTTGCAGGAATTGGAGGTATCGGAAGTAATGTAGCCTTTCAGTTAGCAAGAATGATTCCTGCAAATCTTACTCTCTATGATGATGATAATGTAGAGATGGTGAATATGGCAGGTCAGTTATTCAGTAATAATAATATTGGAGAATCTAAAGTAGATGCCATAGCCAATATGATTTATAATTATACTTCTATGAAACAGGTATTGGCTGTTAAAGACAAGTTTACTTCAGACAAAGAACCTGGAGATATTATGATTTGTGGATTTGATAATATGAGGGCTAGAAAAACTTTCTTTAATTCATGGTGCAATCATATTTCAAATAAATCAATAGAAGAAAGAAGTAAATGCCTATATCTGGATGGAAGATTAAGTATGGACACTCTTCAGATATTATGTATCAAAGGGGATGATCAGTATAATATTGACAGATATGAAAGAGAATTCTTGTTTGCTGATTATGAAGCTGATGCTACAGTATGTTCTAGGAAACAGACTACCTATTTGGCTTGTATGATTGGTTCACTAATGGTTAATCTCTTTACAAACTTTATAGCCAATAGTCTGCATCCTGTCATTCCTTATGATTTGCCTTTCTTTACTGAATATGACGCTCAGAATATGTTATTTAAAACAGAAAGCTAATGAGAGATTTAAAAACTGCAATTTCTTATTGTTTTGAATGTATTGCTGCTGACAGTTATAGCATAAGTAGAAGCATAAGCTTTACAGATAAGTCTTCTTATATGCTAATCCCTGTAACAGGAGATAACATTGAAATCCCAACAATGGCTATGTATTCTCTTCCTACATTGGAAAACAAGATTCTACAAAAAGAACCTATAGATGCACTGGTAGTAAATTTGAATAATAATGGAGGATACTCATCATTTAAATCTGTAAGTGCAAGTATTAGAGATGCATTTACAGTCTTGTATAAAAATGCCCATTTGAGAAAGCTGGTAACTGTTGGTGACCCTGAAAAGACATATTATGGAACCTATGGAGCTATCTTTGATGAGAACTTCAAGCCAATAGTAATGCTCTCATGGGAATTAAAGAAAATATATAGGGATGATGATCAAGATCCTTTTAGGTACAAGTTTATCAGGCCTATACTTAGAGTAGCTCCTGAAGTATTTATAAACAAAAGCAATACTGTAGAACGATTTATTATCAATCAGATTATTCCTACAGCATTATCAGTAATTTATCTTAGTTCTCCTATCTTTCATAGAAGTATGTTATATGAGAGCAATAGCAGTAACTGTGATACAAAGGTAAAGGTATTAATAGAAAAGATTCCTTTTATTATAAAAGAAACAGATGTTCCATCTATCTCTACTACTAATGAAGAGTTACTTGGTACTGCTTTAAACTATATAGATGAAATAGTAGAATGACAATACAGGAATACTTTGGAGACTGGTGTAAAGTTGTAGATATAGCAGAAGCTGAAAGACTGACTAAAAGATTGGTAAATTCAAAACAAGCTATATGCCCTAAGATAAAAGATATATTCAAAGCCTTTACACTCTGTTCATTACATGACTTGAAGGTTATTGTCATCGGGCAAGATCCTTATCCAGACATTAGGAATGGTAAGCCTACTGCTACAGGAATAGCCTTTGGAAACTCTAGTGATACTCTTGAATGTAATTATTCGCCATCCTTAGATGTTCTTATGGAGTCAGTTATTGACTTTACTCGTCCACATGGAAATATTATCTTTGACCCCAGTTTGGAGAAGTGGGAAACCCAGGGAGTGCTGTTGTTAAATTCAGCACTCTCCTGTCAAGCAGGTAAAATTGGTTCTCATGCACTTATGTGGAGACCTTTCATTAAATCCTTCCTCACTAATCTTTCTAACTATGATAGTGGTATTGTCTATGTACTGATGGGTTCTGAAGCTCAGAGCTTTGAACCTTACATCAATTCAAAGTATAACCATATTATCAAGATAAAGCACCCATCGTGGTATGCAAGAACACACACTAAGATGCCTACTGACCTATGGTATCAGATAAATGATATTCTCAAAGGTCATTATGGCTATGGTGTAGAATGGTATAAAGAGTATAATTTTTTAAATAAAGAAGAAAATGAAGAAGTATTTTATGCAGGAGACTGCTGAAGAGTTAGAGTTTGGAGACATGATAGTATTGGACTTGTCTCATGATATGGAAAATGGTCATACAAAGCACCATCATCTTGAGTGCAAGTTCATGCCAGAATTAGTACCAATTCTCCTTGAAGAGGGTATTATTGAAGAGAAGGAAGTTGAAGAGGAAAAGCCTCTTGATTTCCAGAATGATGATACACCATGCCCTTTGATGGAAGAGGTAATCAAAGCCAATGAGGAACTTGAATTAAGAGTAGATAAACTTGAAAAAACAGTTATCAAGCTTCGTGAAATGGTAGCATCTCTTGCTGTTAAGTCTGCTGCTAAGCCAAAACCTTATGAGAATGCAAGGAAGCAGAACAGAAAATAAAAAGATTATCAATGCCTCTCCTTTAGAGTATGATGGTATCTTCTTCAAGAGTAAATTGGAGAAGATGGCTTATCAAACTCTAAAGGAACAAGATTTTCCTGTACTATATGAACCTAAGAAGTTCATAATCTGGGAAGGCTTCAGACCAAATGTTCCTTTCTATAATAAAGATGCTAGTACTAGAATGTTGAAGATGGATAGTAAGAAAGTCATAGACATTTCCTATACTCCAGACTTGATGTTTGAGTACAATAATCATCTTATTATTATAGAAATGAAGGGGTTTGAGAACAACACCTATCCTTTAAAGAAGAAGATATTCAGAAAATGGTTGGAATCAAACTATCCTAATAGTATTTACTTTGAGATTTTCACGAAGAAGCAGCTTCTTCAAGCAATAGACATTATTAAGAATTTAGATTAATGGAAATGGAAATAGAAAAAGAACTGAAAGATATTAGCTGGCAAGTAGATGAACCCACATACAGAGCAGATTCTGCATTGAGTTATTCTACACTTGCAAGATATGAAAGGGAGGGCTTTAATAAACTGGACCATCTCTTTGATAAGATTTCCACACAGTCCTTACTTGAAGGCTCTATGGTAGATTGTCTTATTACTGGTTCTAAAGAAGAGTTTGACGAGTTATATTGTGTTGCAGACTTCCCTTCCATAGGTGAAAAAGAACAACAGGTAGCAAATATGTTATATGAAAGATATCATGATTCCTGTGAATTGTTCTCATATATTCCAAGTGATGTTATCCTTGCTGTAATCAATGAGATAGGATGGCAGAAGAATTGGAGGGATGAAACTAGAGTAAGAGTTATTTCTGAAAGAACTGCTATGTATTATAACCTAAAGACACAGGCTGGCTCTAAAACTGTTGTAGATAGACCTACTTATGATAGGGTTATTAATATGGTTAGGGCATTAAAGACTTCTCCTGCAACTCAAGGTTATTTTGCTGACAATGACCCTCTGTCTCCTATCAAGAGATATTATCAGTTGAAGTTTAAAGCTAGGTTTGAAGGTGTAAACTATCGTTGCATGATGGACTTGGCTATAGTAGATTACGAGGAAAAGAAAATTATTCCTTGTGATTTAAAAACCAGTGGACATCATGAATGGGACTTTCAAGACAGTTTCCTGCAATGGAAATATCTAGTGCAAAGTATGCTCTATTGGAGGGTGTTGAAGGCTAATCTTATGAATGACCCATATTTTAAAGACTTTACTCTAGAAAACTATAGGTTCATTGTAGTAAACAAAGAATCTCTAACCCCCTTGGTATGGGAGTTTCCTCTTACCAAGATGACAGGTACTCTTATTGATAAAGAAGGTAATGAGTATAGAGATCCATTTGAGATTGGTAAAGAACTTCAGAGTTACTTGAATTTCAGACCTCAGGTACCAAAGGGAATTGATAAGGATGGTATTAATATCATTGATTGTCTGAAAGTAAAAGAATAATATAACTGTATAATAATAGATATAATGTTAATAGTAAAACGTAATGGCACTAAAGAGGAATTTAATCCTGAAAAGATTGAAGGAGCAATCCTTAAAGCATTTAAAGCGTGCAACTATAGTATTGGTGAGGTGGATAGAAGGAATATTACTGAGTTTATTGACAATCTTGGTAATGGTGCTCTTGCTACCATGGACGATCCTGTCAAGGAAGAAATCCCTGTAGAGTGTATTCAAGATAAAGTAGAGAAGTTCCTCTGTAAGCGTTGGTTTCCTGTAGGTAAGGCTTATATGCTTTATAGAGAACAACACAAAAAAGCAAGATTGATTAAGGCTAAGCTCCAGTATATTCATAAGTATACTGACTCAAATGATTCTGCAACTAATCTTTCAAATACAGATGACAATGCAAATACCAATGAAAAGAATGCTGCAACTCTTGAAGGAGAACTTTATAAAGACCTGTCACGTACTATACAGAGGTCTCAGATGAAAGAACTCCTTGCAGAGATAAAATCTCCATATAGAGACCAGTATGTAAAAGACCTGGAGCATCATATCATCTATCAGCATGATGAGAGCTGTCCTGTCTTGAAGCCTTATTGTAGTGCCTATACACTCTACCCTCTTCTTGTAGATGGAACCACTAATGTTGATGGAACAAAGAATCATGCACCTCATCATTTGAGTTCTTTCTGTGGTCAGTTCCAGAATCTTGTATTCCTGCTTTCTGCACAGAAGAAGGGAGCTGGAGCTTATGGTGAGTTCTTCAACTTCTTCTCATATTTCTGTGAGAAAGAATGGGGATTAAACTATTGGCAGAAGCCTAACCTTGTAGTTACCAATGAATATAATCAGGAACAGAAGACTATTGGTATGATTATTGACCAGCATTTTCAGTCAATAACTCATTATCTTAATCAACCGGCAGGCAACAGAGGATATCAATGTCCTTTCACTAACTTCAATGTATTTGATAGTTACTATTGGCATACAATGTTTGATGACTTCTACTTCCCTGATGGCACTCAGCCTCATTGGGATGCAGTCAACTGGCTTCAGAAGAGATATATGAAATGGCTCAATGAAGAGAGAACCAAAACATTATTGACCTTTCCTGTTATGACAGTATGCTGTCTTACAGATGAGAATGATGTTCTTGATAAGGAATATAAGGATTTCATTACTACTCAATGGGCAGAAGGAGATTCTTTCTTTGTATATCTTTCCAAGAATGCAGATAGTATCTCATCTTGCTGTAGATTACGTAATGAAGTTACTGATAATACTTTCTCTTCTACTACAGGTCTTACAGGAGTACAGACTGGCAGTTGTAATGTAATGACTCTTAATCTTAATAGAATTGTTCAAGATTGGTTCCATACTATTCCCAACTATGAAGACCATATTGTCAAAGGAAAATGTGCATGGCCAGAAGATTGGAATAGTAGTTTAGGGATTAGAACTGGGTTGCAAAAATATCTTGAAGTTATCCTTGATAGAGTCTATGATTACCAGAAAGCCTATAAGACTGGTCTTTACAATATGGATAAACAAGGTATGTTCCCTCAGACACGAGCTGGTTATATTAATTTTGATAAGCTATATTGTACCATTGGTGTTAATGGACTTAATGAAGCTGCAAGATTCCTTGGACTTACAGTTAGTAATAATGAGGCATATATGAGCTTTGCTTCTTGGATTCTTAATACTATCAAGCAGTATAACAAAAAGCACTCAGAGAAGAAGTTCAAATTCAATTTAGAGCTAGTACCTGCTGAGTCTCTTGGAGTTAAGAATTATAATTGGGATAAAGCTGAAAATTACTGGGTTCCAGATGATGAGAATCTGTATAACTCCTATATCTATGATGCTCATGATGATACATCTGTTCTTGACAAGATTGCTATGCAGGGAGGGAAAATTGCAAAGTCTATTGATGGTGGTCAAGCTAGTCATATTAACCTAGAAGATAATCTTGATAAGGAGCAGTACACTAAGTTATTAGAGTATACTGTACAGGTTGGTAACAGCTTTATTACTTTCAATATACCTCAGACTCAATGTGATAATTGTAGTTTTATTGCTAAGCACCCATTTACGTATTGTCCTAAATGTGGTAGTGGGGAAGTAACACTATGGACAAGAATTGTAGGATATTTGAGGCCTATTAAAGCATGGTCTAAAGCTCGTCAGTTAGAAGGACTTAAAAGAGAATTTACAGAGAAAAATAAAGTATGCTGAAATATTTATACTGCAAAGAAGTATTTGCAGAAGTACCCTCAGAGATAACTCTGGGGGTATCTATTTCTGGTTGTGCCATTCATTGTCAAGGATGTCATAGCAGAGAATTATGGGAAGATAAAGGTACACCTCTTACTATAGAAGAGTTACAGAGCCTATTAAATAAGCATAAAGGAATTACCTGTCTATGCCTCTTTGGTGGAGAGCATGATATAGATGCCCTGACTGAGTTATTCCAATATGCTTATAAGAAGGTAAAGACTGCATGGTATTGTGGTTTAGATATGATACCAAAGGATAAACTAGGCATCATTCAGTATTTAGACTATCTGAAGCTTGGACACTATGACCATGAGCTAGGAGGATTAGACTCTCCTACTACCAATCAGAGATTCTATCAAATAGAACACTTCCCTAATGGAGAATATATGAAAGTAGATTTAACAAACAAATTTAAAAAGTAAAAATGAAACAGAAGATATATATTAAGAGATTTAGTAAAGATGTAGAACTCCCTAAAATTATTAATAAAGGAGATTGGATTGACCTTAGAAGTGCAGAAGAAGTAACACTGAAAGCACCAGTCACAAAGACAGTATCAAAAGGTAAACCAAAGGAAGTTGAGTTTAGTACAGCTCTTATTCCTCTTGGAGTAGCTATGCTGTTACCTGATGGTATGGAGGCAAATGTAGTTGCTAGAAGTGGTACCTTCAAGAATTATAGTGTTCTACAGACTAATGCCTATGGAGTTATTGATGGTGGAGAGTTTGGATATAATGGACCAAATGATGAATGGAAGTTCCCAGTAGTAGCTCTTAGAAATACTACAATAGCAATCAATGATAGAGTATGTCAATTTAGGATTCAGCTTAGCCAGAAGGCAACTATGTGGCAGAAATTGAAGTGGCTGTTTACTAGTGGAATTGAAATTATTGAAGTAGAGGACCTTCCAGAGAAAGAAGATAGAGGAGGATTCTCAACAACAGGAACTAAATAAAGTAACACCATGAAGATAGCAATCTTAGATTATCAAGATGGAAGCATCACTATCAAGGATGTTCCAAAGGAACTGGAAGAACTTGATGGTGATGATATTCTAACCAATATGGGATTTTGTCAGAACACTACAGAATATATGATAGTAGATGACCAGTTACCTATTAGTATTGAAACTAAAGGTTGTACTATTTACACAGCATTAAAATAAAAAGCATGATTAAAAAGATTATTCATAAATTTCTCAACATTCATCCTGATGCAATGTCCTTTCAGAATTCAATGGACCTTGCAGAATTACCAGTAGTAACATTCCGTCAAGGAGATAAGAAGATTAATTTTCTCCTTGATACAGGCTCTAATAATTGTGTTATTGATAGCAATATCCTAAAGAGCATTGACCATAAAATGCTTGATGTAGAAACTAACATCTTAGGGCTTGAAGGTAATGCTCAGAAAACTGGAGTATGTACTATCAAGATGTCTTATAAAGATAAGGAATATGAGTATCCTTATGTTATTCAGGATATGAGTGCAGCCTTTGATTCCATTAAGAAAGAAACTGGAGTTACAGTCAATGGTATGCTTGGCTCAAAGTTCTTCAATGAATTTAAGTATGTTCTAGACTTTGATGAATTGATAGCATATAGTAAAGAATGATATATTTTGTATCTAAGCAACAGTCTCTATTTGAAAGTGAAAATTATAAACCACTATCAACAGAAGAATCTATAGAGATGATTAAGTCCTGGAAAATCTTCATGTTTGATACTGAAGGTACAGGACTTGATTGTCATATAGCAAAAGTGCTACTTATGCAGTTTGGAAAGATGGATAAATCGATTCAGATTGTAGTAGATTGTACAACTATAGATCCTTTACTCTATAAAGAAGTTATAGAACAAAGCTTTCTTGTAGGACAAAATCTTAAGTATGATGCAAAGATGCTAATGGCAATAGGTATCTTTATAAGAAAGTGCTATGATACCATGATAGCAGAAATGCTTAGATACTTTGGATTTCCTAGAATACCAGTTTCTCCAGAGGAATATGAAGAACAAAAGTATGATTTTCCCTATCATATAAAGCATACAAAAGCAACAAAGGATAAACCAAGCTATTCATATTATGAGTTAAGTTTTGCTCTTGATGCTTTAGGATATAAATATCTTGGAATAAACATAGATAAATCCATTAGAGGTACTATTAAATATGTAGGTATAACAGAAGATGTAATTATCTATGGTGCTAATGATGTCATTCATTTAGGTGATATTATGAATGCTCAAATAGAATATTTTAAATCTATTAATGCTATGCTTGCTCTACAGATAGAGTGTAGTGCAGTCTTGTCTCTTGCTTACTTTGAGTATTGCGGAGTTAAGATTGATGAAGATAAATGGATGAAAATCTATAAAAGAAACTGTACTGACCTTCAGAAAACAATAGATGCTCTTAATACCTTTGTTGTAAATCTAGGTAATAAGAAATTTATCAGAGAAGCTATTCAGTTAGATTTATTCATGGACGTAGATACCTCCAGTAAATCAAAGTGTAATATTAATTGGAGCAGTACTGATGATGTTGTTCCCCTTCTAAAGTATTTAGGTTTTAACACAAAGGGTTGGAACAAAGAAAAGAAGGAAGAGACAGAAAGTAAAGGTGCAGACCTTGTAAAGAAGCAAAAGAATATTAATCCTGAATTTGCAGATTTATACCTAGAATATTCTAGATTAGATAAACTTTGTTCTACTTATGGGCCACAATATACTAATGCAGTAAATCCTAAGACAGGAAGACTTCATACTGAATTTCGTCAACTAGATACTGTAACAGGAAGATTGTCTTGTGGTTCTCAAAAGCAGAATGAAGATTTAGCTAAACTAAAAGGTCTCCCTTTAAAACCAAGAAAAGGGCATCCTGAAGATGTATGTGCATATCCTCAGATTCAGAATCTCCCTAATACTGATGAAGTAAGATCCTGCTTCATTGCGGAAGAAGGCAATGATTTTATCTCTATAGATTATAATAGTGAAGAGTCAAGGCTTCTAGCAAGTCTATCAGGAGACAAAGGTATGCTTGAGGTATTTGAAAAAGGTTATGATATGCATAGCTACGTAGCTTGGCTTATATATCCAGAAAAGATACCTAGGGATATTGACATCAGAGATATTAAGAAGAAATACCATGACCTTAGACAATCTGCAAAAGGACCAGAATTTACATTTGCTTTCCTAGGTAACTGGGCAACGCTTGTTGGAAACTATGGTATGCCTAAGGAAGAAGCTATGCAGATAGAGGACAATTATAAGAAAGGTTTTGCTGGAGCTACTAAGTATCAAGATGAATGTAAGAAGTATACTGAAGCTACAGGAATTATCAGAGTATGTAGAGAAACTGGACATATTTCTAGATGGTGGGACTGGAAGAAATGGTATGCTAGACAACGCTCTAAAGAGTTTTGGGACAGCTATAGAGAAAGAAAAGAGGCTGGATTACCAAGAAGTAAGGAAGCCGATGAGCACTTTGCTGCAAGGAATAAATATGACAAGAATAGTGTCAATAGTACTACACAAGGGTTAGGTGCTGTAATCTTCAAGGAGTTTACTTACAATCTTTACTTATGGATTCTTGATAAAGGTTACCAGGATAAGGTAAAATTCTGTGTACCGGTACATGATGAAATATGTGAAGAGTGTCCTAAGGAACTTACCAAAGAAGTAGTAAAAGCAACTAAGCATTTTATGGAAACTATAGGTGCTAAATATTGTCATAGACTACCTCTCCCTGCAGAAGAAGAAATTGGTCCGTTTTGGAAACATTAATTATGGTTTTAACAGAAGAAGAATTAATAGATATTTGGAAGTACTTTCAGTATTGTTGCTTACCTTCCATCACTATGGCTAGGTATGCTTACTTAGATTACATTGAAGACATCAAGAAAGAAAAGATGTTCTATAGACATGAGACCAAGCAAGCAATTAATAAGATAGGCAAATACTTGGAAGTACTTCCTAATAGACTGATGGATGTAAGTAGTCAGAATGTAAGGTATATGAACATCCTGAATGACAACATTGAGGAGCAGTTTGAAAATGAAACAGAAGAACTGCATAGAGCAATCTTTATTTCATTCAGAAATGCTAAATGGGAACATGCAGAATGTTTAGCTTCTCTTCATTATATCCTAACTATGATGAGTATTGCTTCTGCAATATTCAATCAATGCTGTGAAGATTTAAAAAGACTTTCTGGCAAGGATGCTACTGAAGCATTTCATATCTATAGCTTATCTGAAACTTCAGAGGAATGGCTTAAGATTGTCAAGAAAGCAAATACTGTGTTTGATAATAATAAGAAAGCTGAAGCTGTAGACTTAAATAACATCAGATGTACCAAGGCAGTAGATGCCATCAGAAAGAAACTGGCTAACATTGAGACCTTACGTATAGCTATGAGGAAGTCTTACCCTTGGAGTCTTAATTACAAAGAAGGTATTCCTTATGAGGAATCTGCTGACTATCTTATAGTAAATAGTAATAATCAAAAACTTGATAAATGTGGTTAAAGTAATGGAATTTATAAGAACATTCAGAGAGAAGCAACAGACTTCTCGGCAGAATACTATCCTAGCAGAGGCACATGATGCTATCTGTCTGGCTGACTTTGATGGTACAATCTACATTGCATATAATGGAACTCCTCTAGTACCTGTAGAGAGTACTTGGACCCAGAAGGAAATTCTTGCAAAGTTAGATGAAACACGCAATAGCTTCATCAATTATAAGATGAAACAGATTAATCAGCCAAAGGTAGCAGTAATGCTATAGTAAAGAACATTAAAATCAAACAATTATGCTAATAGAAGTAAAAGCAAAGGTTGCCTGGAGAATAGATGGAAAGGTAAAGAAGAAGATTGAAACATATATTCTTGATAAGGAAGTATTTGCAGAAGCAGAATATGAAGTATTGTCTCTTCTTAATCAAGATAAGATTGATGGAGAAGTTGAGGACTTTGAGATTACAGGCTTGAAGCTGTCTATTGTCAAGGAAATAATTACTCAGTATGAAGGAGACTATACCTTCATAGCAACTCTAAGGGATACTACCCTACTTGATGATGGTAGCGAGAAGACTATTAAATATAAAGTTCTTCTATGGGCTAATAATATTGCAGAAGCTATGACTCATACTAGAGAAATTGCTCAGCAAGGTTATGATATGCAAATAGATGGTCTTAAGGAAGTGAATTATACATACTTAAATTCTCAGGAAAATGAAGAATCAGCGTCCACAGAAAATCAACTCTCAGAAGGAGCTTGATGATTTAATCAAGAATGTAAAGGGTGGTTATCCTTTAGAATGCTTTGTTCTCCTTAACTTTGGATTAAGAAGCTCTAAGGATATATCCCTTAATGAGAACAATGATTATCATATCTACAATGAGGCAGATGACTCAGAAGAAACTATAGTACATAGTCAACTTATGAGTTCATTCATTGGGGAAGCAATTAGTAAAAGAGCATTATATAAATACTGATATGGAAACAGAAAAGAAAAAGTGGAAAGAAATATTAGATTACTTATTTAATTTTGTGAGTAACAAGGAGTTTACAGAGATAGATAAGAAATATTATTTTATGCAGCTGGATGCTCTTCAACAGGAAATTGCAGAATTGGAAAAGGTTAATAACTATATTAAAGCATCCACAACTCCAATTAAGAAAGAAGGGTCTAAAAAAGAAATGGTTAATCATCCTTTGCACTACCAAGGTCTTGAAGTAAATGGAACTAATGTGGAATGCATTGATGCTATGGAAGGCCTTAAAGGTTGGTTTAATACAGCTATCTTCTGTGAACTGAATGCCTTCAAGTATAATTGGAGAGTAGGTGAAAAAGATATGATTCCTCAGGAACTAGGTAAAATTGCCTGGTATGGAGATAAAGCAAAGGAGTTATGGAATAAAGCTTTACGTTGGGTATATCCTAAGAATGGGCATAAGTATGCTATTGTAAATCAAGGTGTTGCAAGAATGAAGAATCCTACTAATGGAGAATGGACAGATGCTATTGTCTATACAGATGGTAAAGGGTTCTATGTAAGAGAGGTTAGTGATTTTAACAAGAAATTTAAGTTAGAAGAATGAGTTTAGATTTATATATTTACAGTAAGACTCCTGTGCTTCATAGAGGTACAGGAGTTTATATTAGAGATAACGGGGAAACAAGAGAGCTTGAAACTAAGCAGGAAGTTCTTACTTATTTTCCTGATATTGATCCTGATGGTATTGAGGAGAAGACTTATGAGAGTAATACTTATTTCCATACCAACCTCACTCATAATCTGACAGATATGGCTGATGAATGCAAGGTTATTGGTAAATGTATTTCTAAGAAAGTAGGTAACACAGTAACTCTCTATGACCTTCTATGGCATCCAGATGATAATTTAGGTATTAAAACTCCTAATATGGACTATCTGGAAGATGTGATGAGATGCTATAGAAAGTTATTGAAGGAAGGAGATTTCTTCAAAGACTTCAATCCAGATAATGGTTGGGGAACCTATGAGCAATTACTTAGAAGAACTAAGGAATATATAAAGGCTATAACATCTATCTCTGATGATTTTGAGAACTATACTATTTATGCTAGTACATAAACTAATTGATTATGGATGACAATGATATTGTATATGAGGATTTCTCTGATTTTCTAGAAAGAGGTAAAATACAAGAGAAGAAAAAGATTGAAAGAAGGAAAGGATATAAGTATATTCTTAGGCCTCATATTCCTATAGATGTATATAGCCTTGATGGAAAGCTTCTAGGTTCTTATGATTCTATTAAAGAAGCAGCAAGGGAACTTGAAATCTCTGAATCTACAATACGTAAGAATTTAGACTTAAATAGAAAAGCTGGAGATAAACTTTTTGTACTTAAAGGAGAATCCTTTGAAGATAAAAAGAAGGCTATGGAAACCCATAGATACATAGATGGAAGAAGGAAAATTACCAGATCCTCTTTGGGAATTAAGGAGTATACTATAAATGGTACCTTTGTTACATATTGGAGTACTTCACTTGAAGCAGCTAAAGCCTATGATCTCAGAGCACATGATATACAAAGATGCCTAAAAGAAGAAAGACTTACTGTAGGTGGTAAGATATTCCTTCCTTCATTGGAACCAATATCAAAAAGACTTAATAGAATTAAAAAGAAAAAGAAATGAAAGATAATTATCCAATAGGAGCTACTCTAGATCCTTCTGCTCCATATAACCAATCAGATCCAGAGCCTGTAGAAGTAGATTGCTGTGTATCTTATAGTCTAAGTAAATCAATGCCAGTAAAAGTTCAAAACTATAGTGTATCAGAAGAGTATGAATCAGACATAGATGATGATGGGCATAAGTATTGTCATAAACTTCAGGAGAATAACTTTGACGATACCAACTTTATTGAAGAATTTAAGAATGACAATGCTGCTATTGGCATTCCTACTTTACTAAAAGAGTTACAAAAGCTAGTAAAAGAAAGAGTAAAAGAACTTATAGATAAGTTTAATCTAACAAAGTCTTATAATTTAAGACAAAAAATTAGAAAGCAAATTAATCATTATGAATCTATTTTGCAGGCTACAAAAGATTGGACAATAGATGAATTAGATGTTTGTCAAGAATAACTAAATAGAAATATTATGATTTCAGATTTATCAATAAACTTTGAATGTGAAGGACTTCAATACTTTATTAAAGTCCCTTCAGAAGACTGCAATCTTTCCTATAACTTAGCAGAAGCTTTTGAGGAAGTAATAAAGAAATCAAATGCTAATGCTGATATGGTGATTGAGCAGTTGATAGAGAGTTTTGGTTATGTAACTAAAGGAGTAGATGTATGACAAAGAATAGTATAACATTAAGTCCTAAGCATGGTGTTAATCCATCAGTCTTACGCTGCATTTGCTGTGGAAAAGACTATGGTGTAGCCATGTTAGGAAAACTCAAGGGAGATAAGGAAGCTCCTAGAGAGATATATCAAGGTCTTTGCAATGACTGTGAAGGAGTAGTAAAGCAAGGTGGAGCTATGATTATTGAAGTAGTTGATGGTGAAACTGGAAATAACCCTTGTAGAACAGGAAGACTAGTAGGTGTATCTAAAGATTTCAAAGAAAGAAACCATCTTGAAAATTCCATCATGTATATGCCAAAATCTTTATTCTCCAAGGTCTTTGGTGAAGTAGATTTCAATAAACAATAACCCTTTAAATATAAAGCTATGTACTTAGATAATGGAAGAGAAATATATGAATGTGACCAGTATCCAGGTTATTACATAGATGCTAATACTGGAGCTTTCTGTGACGAAGATGGCCACTATGTTGGAGGTAATATAGATGATGGTGATAAACCAGGAGGTAGCCATATTAATATATGTACTAGAACAGTATGGGTATCTAAATCTGGTAAGCAGTATTATCCTGAAAGAAATAAGACTGCTACTATTCCTTTACCTCTTGAGGAAGCTAGAAGAAGGAGATATAAACCTTCATCAGGTTATAAGAATTATATAATTAAGCAAATAAGAAAGAAAAACTAAAAGATTGAACAAATGAAATTAATTAATCCATCAGTAGAACTTATTACTCAGGCACCAGGTCTTGAGGGTATTTATAAGCAAGTAGAACGTGTAGGCAGGGTTTGTTATAAGTCAGAAGATAAAATTACAGAAGATAGTGCTAAGCCATTTGTAGAGAGAATGGTTAAGATACAACACTATGCAATGCTAGAACATGGTACTGTATATTTGGCTGCTCCATACAATAATGAAGATTTGATTTTCTGGAAAGTAGCAAATAGTCCATATAGTAAAGGTGTATGTGATGATAAATCTAATTTGCTTTGTCTTACAACAAACCTTAGAGTAATAGCAGAATTAAATGCTTGGGAAGTTATTGATAAGTATCTTTGTGAACCAATAGAATCTCATGCTAAAAGAATCTGTTTAAAGTTCATAACTTCTATTGGAGTATCAAGGGAATTTAATCGTCATAGGACCGCCAGTATAGCAGAACAAAGCACTCGTTACTGCAACTACTCTAAAGAAAAGTTTGGAGGAGAAATTACTTTTGTAATACCTTCTTGGTTAAATTTCAAAGAAGGTAGCTATAATCAAAGAGACTATGATAAAGACTTCTATACCAATGATAGTCCAGAGTATAGTTTTATGATACATCTTCTTACAGCGGAAGCTACATATCTCAAACTCGTCAATGATGGATGGCAACCTCAGCAGGCAAGAGAAGTTCTACCATTAGCTACAGCTACAGAAGTAGTATATACTGCCTTTGAAGATGACTGGGAGCACTTCTTTGACCTTAGATATAGAGGAACAACAGGGCAGCCACATCCTAATGCTTTGCAAGTAGCTTCTATGGCTCATGATTTAATAATTAAAAAATTAGGAAGGGACTTGTAATATGACTCCAGAAGAATTTTTAATTAACGACCATTCTTATAAATTACAAAAGTTAACTTCACTTTTTATTTGTAATGTAAACACACTTGCCAAGCAAAGAGAGGCTTATGAAAGTGGAGTGAAAGTAGGATGGAAAATAGGTAGACAAGATTTAGAAAATACTTTTATCCACCCTAATAACAGAAATTTGTCCTTACAAGAATATAATGACATAATGCTTATACTTAAAGCCTTTGGATATACTTTTTCTTATATACATGACTCTCCCATTAATAAAAATATTCATTTTGGACTAAATATTTTTAAAAATATAGATAACTATAATAGAGGATTATGTATTCAAGACACTACTAAAGAAAAAATTATTCAATTAATAAAGGAGGATAAGCAATTCGGACTTTATGCATATTAAAATATTCAATTATGAGTAGTTATTTATCAATTTATATTGTTCCTAAAAGGAAATCGGATAAAGAAGAAAAGAAGCACATCCTTATAGCAGCATTCTCTCGCAATACTGAAATATATCAATACTTTAATGAAAATATACATCCTGCATATAATGGTAACAAGGAGCATCCTTATACTATTATAACAAAAGATAAAATAGAGGATGTTATAACTGATTTAAGCAGAGATATAAGTAGTTCTAAAGATAGACTTATGGAGTATGAGAAGTATGCCAAGGACAATCCTGACTATATTCAGGAAATCATAGAACTTAAGCAATATATCTCTAACCTTCAATATACCCAAGGAGAAGTATGCTTTATAGAAGAGATGATAGATGGTATTGATTTCTATGAAGAGATAGAAGAAGTATGTTGTAACATTGATTAAAATATGAATAATGATTTTAGTAAAAAGAAGGTAGATTATAAAATAAAAATAAAGAATACATATACAGAACCTCTTACTGAAGAGTACCTTATACAGGTTTGTAAAAAGCTGTTTACTTCAACACCCAAAGAATTACAAGCACAAGCTGAAAGAAAGAAGAAGGTAAGTAGAAATATTGATTTCTTTATGCATCTTCCTAAGAATGCAGTATTAGAGAATTTTTCCCAGGAAGAAATATTAATTCTATCTTATATAGTAGGTCAAGCTGAAACTGGTAATCTTCCTATTGTAGGACAACAGGGTATAAAAACTATGGAGAAAGCTGTTAAGTACATTGATTGTCAATGTCCTTTAAAAGATAGCTTCTATAACCATGTTTTAAGTATTTATTGTGAATTTTTATAAAGAATGTAATATGAAAAGAACAAAATGGATTGTAGGAGTAAGGAATAAACTCTCCTCATTGGCAATGGAATGTGATTCCTATGCCGCTATTGAAGAAACCAGAATGAGAGATTCTGAAAGACAGACTCTTCAGAATATGTTAAGTAAAGCTGTTGAATGGATTGACAGTAAGATATAATACTAGGCTGAGGAGAGTATCACCCTACTCTCCTTGGCTTAAACAAAGAAACCCGTTAAATAATATAAAGATATTGATTAAGTAAGGCCTTCTCTTTAGGAATTTACTTATCTTTGCCTCAAAATTAAATAATAAACAATTTATGGGATGCGTAAATAGAAGCAGTAAGGAGTTTAAGAATCTAGCTACAAGGAATAATGTGGATAGCAATACCCTTGAACTTATTACTCACAAGTATTGGTTAGAAGCAGGAAATGAAACTCTCTTTCCTACAGATGTTTATATTCAGGCTCAGCTTGGTAATACTTATTATCAGGAGTCTGGTAAGTCTGTAAGGAAACTATGGGAGATGCGATATAATGCTCCACAAGAGTTTAAGTCTCTTAAAGAACTTCAGGTAGCTAGGAAGGAAGCATCAAACTTCTTCCCTCAGTCAGCTATTGTTCATTACAGAAATGCTAAGGGAAACTATGTACTCTCTGTTAAGAGACCTGTGGAGACTGTCAACTATGACAAAGATAACTTCTTTGAGGAACTAGATAATATGGGTTCTGTCAAGGATATTAAGAAATTGAATCTTGGTATTAAGGAGAATCAGACTTATACTCTTGATAAGGTGCAAGAGCTATATCATAGATTCAATGAGGATAGAACTTCAAAGATGCTGGCAGATAAAGTCTTTAGTATTGCTAAGGACTTAGGTCTTGAAGTAACCTTTGGAGAAACTCTACCTTTTGATACTATTGGTAAGTACACCAACAACAATACTATCATCTATAAGAAGTCTTTCCTTGAAAGAGATATGATGAATAGTATGAAGGCTCCTATTATCCTTCATGAAGTACTTCATGCTCTCTCTATGTATGCCCTTTCTAATCAGACTAAGAATTGGAAGAGAAGTGAAGACTTGGAGAAGTTCAGAACAGAAATGAATTCCTTGTATCAAGACCTCAAGACTAATCCTATCTTAAAGGATGAAAGAGGTATTGTTGATGTTTTTGAATTTGTCGCAGAACTTGGCAATCCTGTCTTTAGAAGTAAGATTCAAGAGATTGACAAACAGAATAAAGCTAATAAATCTTTCTGGTCTAGAGTACTTGATGCCTTTAAGACTCTTCTTGGTCTTCATACCTCCAATACATACTATCAGAGGTCAATGAATGCCTTGGAGAAAGCCCTTGATGCCTTTGATATTGATACCTATATGAGGTATAATGGTATCAAGAATCCTTTGAGAAAGGGGTATAATGAGAAGGAATGGGATTTCAGAACATTATCTGATGATGAACTAAAGAAGGAAATCGTTCATGACTTTAATAAAGAGGTGTACAATGAAGGGTTACAAGCTTTAAAGAGTAAGGCTATTGCTAATGGTACCTTTATGAAGGCACCTAATGGTAAGAACTCTAATCTTACAGAGAGACAGTGGCTTCAAGTTAGAACAAAAGCCTTCAAAGAGTGGTTTGGTGATTGGGAGAAAGAATATACACCTCCTACACAATATGACCTATCTACATGGGAAAGGACAGGAGAATATGTAGATGTACTTGGGAAAGATTTTTTTGGAAATACTTATTCTACTTCTAATGAAATATTGTCTCATCCAGTAGAAAGAAAAGAAACTTCAAAAGAAGACCCGTTTGGTTTTAATAGTACAGGAGTATCTAAAGCTATAAAGGTAGGAACATTAGTAAACAGATCAAATCCTTTAAATGGAATATGTCAATTTACAGCACAAAGAGTGCAGGCTTTCTTAAAGGATAGATATGGGATTAATGCTCATACTAATATTATAAATGCAAAAAGTCCTGTTACTGGAGAAACCATAACTCATCATGTAGCAGCATTGAGCATTGATGGTAAACCTTATATATATGATATGCCTCAAACTGAGTTTATTTCTACAAATGGAAATACATTCAATGTAGGTAATAAAGAATATAAGGAAGCTGTCATTACAAAAGAGTATTCTCCTAGGTTAATTGAGATTACAGAAGAGTCTTTGTTGAAAAACTATGGGGACTCTAATAATACCCAAATATCTGTTATTAAAGATACAGCCAAATTAAGTGGCAATATAAAATCATCAGATATTGAGGCTAATTATATCCCTGCATATTCTTCAGATGTTTCTAAAGTAGTAGATGAAAATGGAGAACCTTTGGTTGTCTATCACTATACTGATAATGAAAATCTGTCTGAGTTTAGTACAGAGTTTGATAATTTCTTTTCAAAGACAGGTGGTACTAAGAATGCCATATTCTTTACCACAGATAATGTTGTACCTGGTAGTGAGGATAATTTCTTAACTAGCAGAAAAGCTAAGTTATCATTATTCTTAAACATAAAAAACTTAGAAGTATTTCATGGTACTAAAGATGACTTGCACAAGCAGGGAACTTCTTATAGAGAGATAGTAAATAAATCATCTAAAAGAAAAGGTTCTGAAAATGGTATAGTTCTTACTGGTTTTGATGATAATAAGAAAGAGAATCAAACTATATATGTTGTTCATAATCCTAATCAGATTAAGTCAGCAACAGACAATATAGGAACATTCTCTAAGACAAATAACAACATTGCTGATTATGCAAAGACTGGTGAGTTTGTTAGCACTATGTCTGGCAAGGAACTTAAAGATGAGTTGTCTCTTATTGAGCAGGAAAGTGCTGATTATGATTTGGTAAACAATATACCAGAAGATAATAAACATAGTGGTAAAGCTGTGCCTCAAGACTTTACATTTGCTGATGGTACTACCGTTAAAGCCTCATTTAAGCCTAATGCTCAGCAGATAGATGCACTCAATGAGATGGATAGATTCATGAAGTCTAATGAGACATCTATGACTCTTAGTGGCTATGCTGGTACTGGTAAGACTTCCCTTATGGAGATGATTGCCAAGAAAGGACAGAAACAGAATAGACCTGTGATGTTCTGTGCTACTACCAATAAGGCAGCAGCAGTACTTAATGACAGAGTATCTAAAGCTGGCTTTAAGGCATCTACATTAAATAAGGTGTTTGGTATCAATGTAGAAGTAGATTCAAGTAAGACTTATAATGCAAGAAACTTGGTGAATGTCTTGAAGGATGTAGATATTATGCCAGGCACTACCATTATCATTGATGAAGCTTCTATGATCAATGAGGAGAATTATAAAATCCTCAATGATATTGCCAAGGAGCATCGTCTGAAGATTATCTATGTAGGTGATGAAGCCCAGCTAGCTCCTGTCAATGAAGATAAAATCTCTAAGGTCTTTAGAAATGGTGAAGGTAAAGTCATCCGTCTTACCCAAGTAGAGAGAACAGACGACAATGCTATCCTTAAGGAAGCTACAGCTATCCGTAATGGAGAACCTTTGTCTAAAGTATCATCATTCAATAGTAAAGGTGAAGGTGTTGCATATATCTCTCCTCAGCATCAAGATGCTATCAATGAAGTTATTGATAAGTATGTTAAAGGCTTGAAGCAGAATCCTAATTACTTTAGAATCCTTGCTTATACCAACAAGGCTGTAACTGCTTATAATAATCAGGTAAGAGAACTCTTAGGTTATGACTCCCCTATTCCACATGTAGGTGAGCCTATGACAGGCTATGCTAATTGGGGATATGAATGGAGAACCAAGAGTTATAGATTCATCAACTCTGAATCTTATAAAGTAACTCAGGTAGGGAGACCTGCTACAGTACAGACCAGATTAGACAATGGTACTCCTGTAGTAATGCAGGCTGTTCCTATTACTCTTGAAGACTCATTGGGCAATGTAGATACATTCAACTTTATGGACATTAAGAATAATGCCTTAAATAGACAGAGTGCTATGATTCTTGCCAATGAGAAGAAGAGATTGTGGAATGAAGCTAGAAGAGCCTATGGTAGAGAAGCTAAGGCAGCAGTCTATGCTAAGATTAATGCCATTGATTCTTTCCTTTTTGTCAATGATAATATTGAAGACAACAGTCATAACCTTTTACAGGCTAAGACTATTGACTTTGGCTATGCTCTTACCATTCATAAGTCACAAGGCTCTACCTTCACCCATGTACTGATGGATGATGTAGATGTATCTAGAGCTTCTATGAGTGGTAATAATGCAGCCAATGCTATGGAGATGGTTGACCTTGGAGAAGAATCTAGAAATGATGCAGCTAATGCAGAGTTAAAGAGTTCTGAAGAAGTTGATTTAGGAGACCTTAGTGATGTAGAAATAGAGAATACTCAACCTGACCAAGCAGCTAACATCAAGCAGCAGCTTGAATATGTTGGTGTATCTAGAGCTACTGATACAGTTACTATCATTAGTAATAATGTTAAGAAGGAAGGTTCTCCTTTACATCTTGATAAAAATATCAAAGATAATACAATAAATTCAAGTAATTCACGTTCTGAAAATAAAAAGTCAAAAGAAAATGGAACAGAAGAATACAAAGCAACAGATGAGTTTAGAAGAGTTCAAGAAGGAAGCCGTAAGTTTTCTGAAAAAGGAATATCCGATTTTAATGAAGGAAGACGCAGCCTTAATGACCAGGATAGAGAAAGAATCGGAGGGATTCTGGGAAGACTCTTGGAGTCCAACAGCAATGGTAGCTGGCATGGTGTCCAATCTAATTTAACTCATACTAACAAAGATGGAAGTATAGGTTCATTCAATATAGGAAAGGTAGATGGAAACCTTTTCCATGATATATTTGAAGTTACAAAAACCTATCTCTATAATGGTGAACTAGTAGATTTACATGATGATTATTCTGATTGTAACTGCTATATAACTTCAGATGGTTTATGTGGCTTTGCCATTGAACCAAATGGTAATCTTGTAAGTGTATTCTCTCTTAGCCCTAGAACCAACAAAAGTTTCTTATATGCAATACGAAATTTCATAAAGCAAGAGGGAGCTACACACTTGGATGCTTATGAAAGTAAGAAGCAACCATTACAAGAAATGTACTCTAAGACATTAGGTTTCCATACCGCTGCAACTATGGATTACAATATGGAGTATGACCATGATGATATTGCAAAGAATCATGGTAATCCTCAGGTTGTATTTATGGTTGACCATGAAGTAGCAGAGCCTAAGCATTTTGATAAAGACTCTTATGACGCTGCTCAACAGTATCAGTTAAGTCAGTTATCTAAGGATGTAGATGATTTATATTCAGAAGATGGTAAATCACCACTTACTATCTATAGAGGATATGCCTTAATGGAAGACAGGGAAGCTAAAACTCTTGATGAAACTGTAGGTAAAACTGCAGTAGATTATGATGAAACTCTTAAGGGAGCACTCTACTTTACATCAAGTGAAGAAGAAGCTACTGATTATGCTAAGAGTAGAACAGACAAATCTCCTGAACCTCCTACAGCAGAGCATCCTGAAGGCAATAGAATCAATAGACACTATACTGGGGATTATGCTAAAGTTAGCAAATTCCATATTCTTTCTACTGCAAAAGTAGAACACTACAAAGATATTAGAGATTATATAAAGAATGGAAGAAACACTACAGCAGATGTTATTGTGCTTGACAAGGGAACTTTGTGGGCAGATAACACGGAGTATATAGTGAAAAATCCTGATGTTATAGTCTTTGATAATAATAAAGGAACTGAAACAGAAGTAACTAATCCTTCTTTCCCAGAAGGACAGACACAGAAAGTTTCTCTTCCAGGTTATGAATACTTTAATGAACTCTATGATGAGACACCTGTAGATGCTGCCTGGAAGATACCTTATTTAAAGGAATTGGATGCACAGTTATCTATGGAGAACTCATTTGAGGAAAATCAAAACATTATCAATCAAATGGACACAGTGCTTCAAGCAACAAGTGAGAAAGAGTATCTTCAGGAATCTAAGGATTCTCAGAAGAAAGAAGTAGAGACTAATCTCAGTGAGTATGATAAGCTTAATAAGCAGATTGACAACCTGCTTAATGGTGATAAGGACTTAGAGGAGCTTGGTGCTTCTCTGTCTGCTACAGAAGTTCGTCATACAGCAGAACTGATAGTTAACTCTATCTCTGATGAGATTACTAATCTTCAGAAGGAAAAAGGTCTTGCAAAGACCCTATTCCCTTCTCTTAATACAGACCTTGACTTTCAGTCTGCATCAAGAAAGCAGATTGTAGAGACTGTAGGTCTTGATAGACTTATTGAGAGAACCAGGACTCTGTTTTCACCTCAGGTGATGGATTATGAAGATACAGATACTATGATGCAAGCTCAGCTGATTACTGACAATTGGGATGCAATTATGTATCTGGCAGCAGACATCTTTGCTATGAATGAAGGCTTTGGCATTACCAAGGACTATAGCAGAGGTAACTTCACTACCACAGAGGACTCTAAGGTAGATTTCGATAACTTCAATGACTATTCCAATGATCAGGATATAGCAGCAGAAGAGGGAGAAAAAGATGAGCAGGAACATTGGCAGGTTGAATCTAGAACCATTGATGTTCTTAACTCTATGTCTGCCTTGGTAAGATTAGGTCTCCATGAGTACTACCTATTGGATGCAGAAGGCAACAAGGTCTATAGTAAGTGGGGAATTGCAGAGAGAGTAAATCCTAGAGAATCTGTCAATAGTATCTTGAGATGGACCCAGGGAGCATTATCTCTTGATGATATGATTAAGAGATTGTCTAATAAGCAGAAGCAGAACCCTTGGTTATTCCAGCTTATTGAAAGACTTTCTGATAAGAGTGGTAAGGAAACTGATTTCCAGAGCCAGTTCTATGGAGTATTCTCTAAGCATTTCCAGCTCTACTCTATTGTATTACTTGAAGATGGTAAGTATTATAGCATGACTGTAAATAGTCATCCTGCACTCTCAGAAGCTATGAAGTCTATCTCTGCCCTATTTAAGATTGGAGAACATCCTCTCTTTGGTAATAATGGTAAGATTAACTCTAAGCTTCTTGGTTCTGACCAGACTATAGGAAAGAACTCTGAGTTCAATCTTCATAAGGCTTTAACTGAGTTGAGGGAAATTGACAAGGCTATTAAGGAAGGAAAGACTTTGGATGACGCTATGTCAAAGACTGCTACTGATAACATCTTAGGCATCAGTAAAAGCTTTGGTTATAACATCACAGAGGAAATGCTTACTGATGTAGTCAATGCAGAGAACATCAAGAAGATTACTGAATCTCTTGGTTATATTGTCAAGGACTTGGATAAGGCTTTGCAGGCTCAGAATAAGGGTACACTCAAAGAGTATGATCCATTCAAGTTTGGCGGGGAGAACTCTATTGGTGGTAGTCTGAGAAACCTTCTCACTCCTATTACTGACAAGCTGGAAGATACTGCTGTCAATGCATTCTATGATAGTGGTAAGATGTATCAGTCTTATATCACACCATCATTTATGACTAAACTGATGAATAAATTCCGTCAGGAAGGTCAGGCATTTGAGGATTTCATTATGGATGAATATGGTTCTTCTGAATGGTTTAAGTTCCAAAATGGTGATGTAGATAAAGGATGGAGAAATGAATGGCTTAGAATACTTGCAAAGGATGAGAGTGCTCGTAAGGTATTTGACCATAAGGTAGAGTTGAACTTTAACAAGCATAACTATATGCGTAATATGAGTGATGCAGAATATACCTTATCCCTTATCACTGAGTACTTTGCAGAGAGTACCGATAATAAAACCAATATGGTTCCAGCTTGGTTCAGAGTACCTATGCAGTCTAACAAGCCATCATCAGAGTTCATCAAGTTCTATTCTTACAGAGGTGAAGGTTATAAGAACTCCATTGTCTATGGTCTTCATAATATGTTCTTGCAGGAACTTAGTAGAATCCAGACTGTCAGAATGAGAAATATGGATAAAAAGGATGCTGGTTTCATCAAGAACTTTGATACCAATGGACGTAGATTTAACTTCCTTCCTGTATTGAATAACTATTTGGAGAATACTGCTGATAAGATTGTCAAGAGAGATATTCTTCGTAATGAAGATAACACCATCTCTTCTGATAATAATAGGTTAGCTTCTCTTCTCCAGAAGAAAGTAGAGGGAGAAGTAGCTCTTACTGCTGAGGAAGAGGCAGAACTTGGTAAACTTGCTGATAGAGTTATCCGTCAGCACATGGAAGATAGAGTTCAGGCAATCCTTGATAACTGGGATAACAATGGAATCTTGGAAGCAGCTAAGAGTATCAAGGGTATTTATCCTTCTGAACTGAAAGATGAGGAAGCTGCTGACTGGGTAAGAAAGCAGGTAGAGAATTATCTTTGGAATGATGCTTTTGCTTCAAAGAATATCTTGCAGCTAACTCTTACAGACATTGCTTTCTATAAGGACACTGAAGACTTGCAGAAGCGTTTAGCACAGCTTCATGCTCCAGGTGTAAGAGGTAACATTTATGCCACTGATTATAATGGCAACAGAGTATCTGATGGTAAGTATAGAACTTTCATCTTACAGGACTTTGACAGTTTCAAGTCTAATATCATTGCCAATATTGCAGAGGTATTTGATAGAAGAATTGCTGCTGCTCCAGAGAATCAGAAAGCACAGATGATGGCTCTTAAGGAATCTCTTGTAGGTAAGGATGGTAAGTACACCAAGATTAATGTTACTGATGCTCAGGGATATTCATCTCCTTCATCTTATAGAAAGAAGGCATTTATCTTTGGTAGATGGTCTAAGCAAGCAGAAGATATTTATCAGAAGCTACAGAAAGGTGAATATAACTATACTGACTTGGAGACAGCATTCCAGCCATTAAAGCCATTTGTGTATTCAAAGCTTACAAAGGATATGGGTGTAGCTAATGCTCCTATTCATTCTATGGAAGTACCTTTCCAAGCTAAGAATGCAGAGTATCTTCTCATTATGGCTGATGCTATTCTTAAAGGTGAAAAGCTTTCCAGACCTAATCTCCTTAGAGCTGTCTATAGAGTAATGGAAGATTCTGAGAAGTTGAATCCTACCAAGGGTATTGACACTGTTCAGTTTGAATCAGCCATTAAGTCTGGTCTTCAAGGTAAGATGAATATTTTCCAGTTCAGAGATATGGAAGGTGGTGAGGAAGCTGCCTATACCTATATGATGAATCAAATCTTCAAGGAAGAGACTGATGCTACAGGTGAAAGAGTTTATAGAAACTATAATACTGATACCTTTGTGCATGAAGCTTCCTATGAAGACTATTGCTTGCAGCAGGAAGTTCCTGAGCATTTCAAGGAGCATTCTCAGGCTCATGGTTCTCAGATTAGAATGATTACTCCTTCTGACCTTGACCTTTATACTACTGATGAGAATGGTAATCAGGTAGATAACTACTATGAGTGGACAGAACCTGATGGTACTCACAGAAGAGTAAAGGCTGATGAATTCAGAAAAGAGTATGAGAAGACTATCGCTGATAACATTGAAGAAAGTATCAATAACCTTGCAGCAGAGTTACACTTCAACAGCAATGACAAGAAGGAACAGAATATTGCTCTTTCCAAAATCCTTCAGAGAGAAATCATGTCTTCTCCTAGATATGGAATAGACCTCTTGCAGGCTTGTTCTATTGATAAGGGGACTGGTGAATTCAGAATACCAAAGGGTGACCCAATACAGGCTAAGAGAATTGAACAGCTTATCAACTCTATCATTAAGAACAGAGTAAATAAGCAAAAGATTGCTGGCGGTCCTATTGTTCAGGTATCTAACTTTGGTACATCTACTCAGTTGCATATCAGGTTCAATGATAAGCAAGGTAATCTTATGCCTCTTGAGGAGGAATATGATGCTTCTGAGCATGACAATCTTTCCTATAAGGAATATCTCAAGAGAAACCAAGGTGGTATTGCTTACTTTGAAGTCTTTGCTCCTATCTGGTCTAATGAACTCTTTGATAAGTTCTCCAATGCTGATGGTACTATTAATGTAGATGCTATCAATGCTGTAGATCCAGAGCTTCTTAAGATGGTAAGTTATCGTATTCCTACAGAGGATAAGTACTCTTGTGCTCCTATGAAGGTAGTTGGTTTCATGCCTAGAGAAGCTGGTGATGCTATTATGCTTCCTTATGAGCTTACTGAGATTGATGACTCTGACTTTGATGTTGATAAGAGATATGTCATGCGTAAGGACATTCCTATCAAGACTAGAAAGAGAAGTGAGATTGAAAAGGAACTCTTTGCCAGAGCTTCAGAAAGCTATAAGAAGGCTCATGATGGTAAGACTAACAATACTTGGGTAGGTGAACAGGTAAGAATGTTCATGGATAATCCTCAGAAGATGAAAGATACTGATAAGTTAATGAAATGGCTCTATAGCCAATATCAGTTAATAGCTTATTATACTGATGCTCCTACTTCTGGTAGAACTTATAGAGATAACAAGATTATTGATATGACTTATGCAGTACTCACTAATCAGATGACTGCTGATAAGATTCTGAATCCTGGAGGATTTGATGCACCTAAGAAAATGGGTTATATGGTAGCTGCCTATAAGAATCCTGCAAACAAAGGAATTAAGTGGGCTGACCTTCAGAAGATGTCTATTGATGAACTCAAAGACCTCTCTTATACAGATAAAGATCTTACCTTTGCTGATACTCAGGTACAGTTCTATAAGCAGAATAGTGCTGCTGCATCATTGATTGGTGTATTTGCTGTCAATAAGGTAGCTCATGCTACTCTTGAGAGTAATGACATCTTCCTTGATGTTTCTGAAATCTGTGGAGATAAACCATTCACTATTGCAGGAACTACCTTTGGTATTAGAATGCAGATAGACAAGAAGTATGATAATGAAGGTACATTGATTGGTAAGACTTTAGGTTCCTTGGTGTCTGCTTCAGCAGATGCTGTAAAAGACCCTATCTTGAACTTGATGAATATTAACATGACTACTGCTGGTATGTTGAATACTATGCTTAGATTGGGTATGACATTTGAGGATACAGCTCTCTTCCTTTCACAGGACATCATAGAGAGAACCCTCAACAAGTTCAATAGAGAGAACCTTACCAACTATGAATCTCTGTCTAACATCATTGAGAAATGGCTGACTGAGTATAGAGAAAAGAATAACATCAATGATGATTCTTTGATCAATACAGAAGAGCTTACCAAAGAGGAGTTGGTTGAAGGTCTTACTTCTGAGGAACATGAAGCTACTGATTACAAAGTACTTCTTGCCTTCCAGAAGATAAGACAGCTTGTAGATGCTATGCGTAAGCCTACCTATGCTACAAGATTCAATTCTATCTCTAGTGCTGTAGGACCATTGATTGTAGATAATCTTATCATTGAGCATAAGATGTCTCAGTTCATTGATGCTAATACAGAAAATGGTACTCACTTCTATACAGCTGATGGTGTTCCTGTAGATATTGATGATATCTTCTTTGACCATCCAGTATTGAAGCAGTTTGCAAGAACTGTAGATATTGCCAAAGCAATGTTCTCTGATATGCCTACAGGTAGTACTGGTTTCAGAAAGTTGTTGGCTAATCTTCCTGTTGATATATCTGATAAGATGTATAACGACAAGAAGCTTTTGGATCAGTTCTCTAACTTCTATCAGTCTTATCTGTTGGTACAGTCAGGTCTGATTAATCCTAAGCATCTTAAAAGTTATGCTACTCAGTTCCCTAAGTGGTTCATGGAACAGAAGTTCAAGGAGAAATATTCTGGTAATGCCTTGATTCAAGCTATTAGAATGAATGTTTCCAAGAAGACTGGAAGACCATATCTTATGATTAATATCACTGGTATGGATGAACAGAGAAAAGAGGAACTTCGCAGTGCTTGGATTGACTTGCATAAGGAAGACCCAGAACTTTCTCAGATGCTGTTTAACTACAGTTTCTTCAGAGCTGGTATTGGATTCTCTCCTAAGACTTTCATGTCTTTGGTTCCTACCTATGTAAAGGAAAAGCTAAAGAGTAAGGATGGAAATGCATCTTATGTTGATACCTATAGAAACTTCCCTGAGGTAATTCCTGACTTGGTGATTGATCAGTTTATCAGAAACAACTGGACTAACAACAAGTTAGTACCTATTAAGGGAGGCAAGGATACTCACTATAATGTAGATGTTAAGCATAACAGACTTACTGTCTATAGACCAGAAGAGATTACTGACCTTGCAGGTATTTCCTATATGAAGACTAAGATGAATAACAATACCTATCTCTGGCATCTTACTTCTGATAAAGGTGAAGAACTTGTCTTTGAGTTGATAAAACCACTTGGCAACAATGGTGAATATCTGGAGATGAGTACACAGGATATCAAAGATCCATTGAGTGATACTACAAAGACTACTGAGGATAACTCTGCTTCAGACTTGAAGACAGAGAGTCCTCAAGAGTCTAATGCAGAAGACACTTCAAATAATCAGGTTATTACAAAGACTGAAGAGATCAAGAATCTTGCAGCATTTGCAGACTTGATTATGAAACAGGTTCCTACATTAAGTAAGGAGGAAGCTTTGCAGAAGGCTGAGAGTATCAAGGGTAGAGAAAAGGTCTTTGGTAAGTTCTTACAGAATGTATTTAAACAGAAAGGATTAGATTTAAGTATTGATGAAGCAATTAATGAGTTTAAAAAATATTGTTAGTGTATGAGTAATAGTTCATGTATTTTATATCCTGAGGCTCCCAATGGGGAGCCTTCAAGGATGTATAAAAAGATGCTGGAAAAGCTGAAGGATAGACCTCTTACTAATTGGCTCTATGCCTCCTATACTGTATCTGATATGGCAGATAAGATGGATCAGGCTAATATAGAAAGAAATAGCCAGGGACAACATAATGCAGAAGATGTTTTGAAATTCCTTGACTTCAAGTCTATACAGGAAGATATTGGTAATCTTTCTACAGCAGAACTTCAGTTAGGAGCAGTAGATATTAACGGTAAGAGAGTTGATTTCTCTAATGCAGAAGATGCTTTAAAGAAGGCTGATGATTTCAATGATAATCATAAAGGACTTACTTCTATTGTAGTACAGCATGGTGACATCTATAACATCATTGTCTCAGAGAAGAACTCTAGGACACATACTTATGGAGATAGTGTTAAGAAGAACCTACAGGTGTGGGATGTTTATAAGCAGGTATTTAATGGTGTAGGTGTAGATATAACTGCTATTCCTCAGGAACTTCAAAGTGTATTCAATGCAATGAATACTGGTCTAGCACAATATCTCAAGAATCTTGCAGGAGTAGATATTAGTAATCTCTACAAGAAAGATGCTATGATTCTATTCTCCTTAAGTCCTAATTCTCCACATGTTCAAAGAGCTATCAATGCCTTTGGTTCCATTGAAAATGCAGCACAGGCTCTTAATGACTTTAACCATGGAGCAATAAACCTTACAGTTCCTCAACAGAGATTGTTACTGAGAGCTGTAGCTGATGCCAAGAAATACCAAGGTATAGATATGGATGATCTTATTACACAGGTTACACAGATAGGTAAGCATATCATTGCTTATAGTCCAGAGCAGGAAATTCAAGGTGAAATCCAAATGCTCAATAAGAAGTATAAGATTGATATCAATGAGATTCACAGAGCATCCTCTAAGATTAGAACTCTTTCTGATGCAGCAGCAGATGCTGCCATTACTCTTCAAAGGCAGATTAGACAGCTTGAAAAAGAAAAAGGCAATAATGCTGAAGGAAAGAGACTTGAAGGTGTACTTAATAAACTGATGAAGGAGTTGTCCAGTAAGAAGTATTACTCTGGAGTATTAAACTTCTTGGGAGAAGCTTCTTCTCAGATAGCAGATATTGATACTATGCTTCAAGGTATTCCTCAAACTGGTACAGAGTTAGAGAAAGCTTTTGGTACTGCCAAGATTCTACAGGATGTAAAGTCTCTTAAAGAGCAATATTATCCTCTAGTATCTGCATTGGCAGATGAAAATCTTACCATTGATGAATCTATTGCCCAAACAGATATTGATAATATTCGTCAGACAGCTAAAGACTTGAAGGAATTCTTTGATAAAAAGGAAAAGATGCTTGATAACCTTACAGAAAGTACTATGACTAATCTTATGATAGAGATTGTAGGAAATACCACTCCTGACGGACAGTCTATGATTAATGCTATCAGAATGGCTGCTACAGATTCTACTATGTTTGATTGGTTATATAGTGTAGGCAGAGCATCAAATCCTATCATTGGTGCTATGGGTTCCATTATTAGGAATGCTCAGGATTCTAGAGATGCTACTATGAATAATATATCTCTTAGGATTCGTAGAGCTACAGATAAACTCTATAAGGCTGGGCATAACTCTGAATTTATGTATGAAGATGATGGTCACATAATTAGTGATATTGATTGGGGACTATATAAAGCTGCCAGGTCAGCTAAGATTAAATCTCTCTATGTTCAAGGATTCCAAGGCTTTGACTTAAAGCAAGCTATTGAAGACTGGGAAGACCAGAATACAGAAGACAGAGTTGTAGATAATACTAATGGTAGAACAGAAAGAGTACCTAATGACAGCTATAGAAAGATTAGTGATTTTCAGAAAGGTTGGACTCAGGAACAGATTGAGTACTATGATACCATGATGCAACTTAAAGGTGAGATTGGTTCTCTCCTACCAGCCTATGCTCAACATCAGTATCTTCCACCACAGGTAAGACGTAAATTCCTGGATGCCATGCATGATGCTAAGAACTTCAAGGATGTTGCTAAAGCAGTAAAGAATAAAGCTGAGAACTTCTATAAGATAAGGGAAGATGATGAAAACTATAATATGAATGGTATCATTGATGGTGATGAATACCAGATTACAGAAGGCGCATTTGACAATACTCCACTAAGACAGATTCCTATTTTCTTTGTCAATAGAGTTGAAGAGGAAGAACTTCTTAAGAACTTCTCAACTGGCATTGCAGCCCTTGCAGGTACAGCAGTTAATTATGATTCCATGAACCAGATAGCACAGGTAGTTGAGTTTATTGGTGATTTTGTGAAGAATCAGAGTGCTAAGGATAAAGACCCTAAAGGTGATGTAGTACAGAATAAAGAGATAAGAGTATTCAAGGATCTTTGGAAAAGAGGAAAGAATACCAATACAACAGAACTCATTGAAGGTTTCATTGCCCAGCATATCTATGGTCAGAACAGAGACCCTAATGAAAACAAGACTTGGGCTAAAATGTTCAGTAATATCATTGCTTATACTTCTTTCAAGGGATTGGCAACCAATATCAAAGGCGCTGTTGCCAACTATCTTATGGGTGAGTTTCAGATGATGATTGAAGCTGGTGCAGGTGAATTCTATAACTTCAAGGATTATGCTTGGGCACACACTAAACTCTTTGGTAGTGCTGGTATTGGAGGAGAATTAGCAGAACTCCTTACTAACAATGTAAACCATAAGAGTGTACTTATGAGAGAACTATTTGACCCTCTTCAGGAAAACTTCTCTGAAAAGAGCCATACAAAATACTATAAAAGTATGTTCCGGCAATTAATCTCTCATGATTGCTCATTTATTGGTTATTCATCTGGTGAGTATCTTATACACTATGTAAATATGTATGGTGTTCTTCATAATCAGAAAGTATTGTTGAATGGTAAGAAGATAAGCTTATATGATGCTTTTGAAGTAGTTAATAAACAGGATGGCAACTCTGAACTTCACATAAAGTCTGGAGTAACTGATCTTGATGGTAATGCTATCACAGATACTTTCATTGATAAAGTAAGAAAGAAACTTCGTTATGCTAATCAATCTACCCATGGTGCCATGAATGATGAAGATAAAGGACTATTACATCAGAAGTGGTGGGGACGTGGTATAATGAACTTTAGACAATGGATGGTTGAGCACTACTCTAGGAGATTTAGAAAGAGACACTTTGATGCTTCTCTTGGAGAAGATAGAGAAGGATATTGGTATAGTTTATACAAAGGTCTTACCAATGATGACACCAAAGATACTTGGAGTAGGGGTCAGAAGATAGATGCTATTGGACTCTTTATGAAGGACTTCTATACCTTCATGTTCAGGTCACAGGCACAATGGCATAATCTTGATGATATGCAGAAATATAATATTAAGAGAGTTAGAGCTGAGATGATGGTGTACATCTGTTTGTTAGGTCTTGGCTTTGCCCTTGGAGATCCAGACAAACATAAGAGAGAGTTTTGGAGAAGATGGTGGATATATCAGACAAAGAGAGCTATTCTTGATACAGAAGCTTCAATGCCTCACCCTAAGAATATCTCTAACTGGCTGACAGTACTTAATTCTCCTATGGCATCATTGAATACTATGAACTCCCTACTCTATACTTTCTATGGTCTTACCAATGGTGATATTGTTACAGATATTAAATCAGGAGACCATAAAGGAGAAAATAAGTATTGGAGAAACATGGTTAAGTATAATCTCCCATTCTTCAAGGATTGGGAACAGATGCAGAGAATGGATGAAGACGATGCTATCTTTAAGATATTTGAAGCTTCACCTTCTAATAGATAATAAGTATAAAGGGGAGTAGACTACTCCTCTTTATTCTTTCTATTCTTACGCTCCCATATAAGATAAGCAATATAACCTACAATTAAAGGCAAGGTGATAATCCAAAAGATAAACAACTGCCAGTAATCACGTCTAGCATCAACTATAGTTATTAAAACTATACTAACATATATTGCATAAGGAATTACAAAGTGTATATATTTCTTCATATTATGTAATTTTAAAATATTAATATTCTATGTATAATAGTGCTTGGCAAGCTTATATTTACCACTCTGCACTTTCATAACTATCAACTCATCCTTCATATCAAGTAATTCTTTCTTAGTATGTTCTCCTAACTTAGAAGAAAAAGATACAAAGGTTCTAGTTTTACCTTTAGTAAACACACAACTTTTAAATAAGTCTCCTGTTTTGCCATTAGCATATTCCTTTACTTGCATCTTTGGTCCAAACTCACAAGTAAACTCATCTAAAGTCCAAATCTTAATCGAAGAAAAGTCATCTGATTCTGAAGTATCTTCTATATGTTTATCATCAGAAGGTACTTTTGTAGACTCTAAATCAACAGATACAAGAGAAGAACTATCTGCTATAGGTGGAAGAATATCATCTATAGATACCTCTTTATGTATCAAATACTTCTTAAGTACATTAAGAGCATCTTGCTTTAGTTCCTCTTGAGTCTTCAATCCTAGCTTCTTATTAGCAACAATATCCCATTTCAATATAGCTTCTATTGTAGCTAATACCAAAGTTTCTTTAGAACAAAACCAAAATTTAAACATTCCTTTTATAGCAGATAGGAATTCTCTATAATTAGGTACATACTTCTTTTGTAAGGATTTATCTATTATCCTTCCTATTTTAGAAGAGGCAACAACAGCCTTTAAGACTTTCCTTGCATCATTTCTACTATGATCCTGACAGTAGAAATTCCATAGGAAATGTCTTCTAACCTCATATAAACTAAGAGGACTCTGACTATAATATTGATATAAAGAACACTTCATAAGCAATCTTTTTTATTATGATAACGTTCTTACTTTTAGATTATTGTATTATTCCTAAGAAAAATAATAGCTATTCTTAGTACTTTTCTTAATATCTTCTTAGTTATATATAATGTATATACCTTTGCAGAAAAGGATAGATATTGTTGATATGGGAATTTGTAAGATACCTTTTGAGAAATCAAGACCAAGACAGCATTATACCTCTAGAGGTAAGAGTAAGAAGACTTATGAAACAGAGGAAGAGGCTAATAAGTATATCTCTAAACATAGGTTATATGAAATGACATCCTATTTCTGTAGGGTGTGTAACAAATATCACATTGGACATTATGACATCCTTGAACAACAGTAAAGAATGTGTAAATAGTAAAGGTAATGTTAGAAAAAATCTCTAGTGTGATACAGGCAATCACAGAATTTCTAGGAGGGTTTAGTAAACTGAATGAAGTAAAAGACCACTCAGTAAGTATCTTCTTCAAGATAATCCTCTGTACTTTAGTAGCTTTATTCCTAGGTAAGTTATTTCTTAGGGATGATTTATATGATTGGATAGTAAGTATTATAATGGAACCCAACCCCATAACCATTGGTGTTATTGTTGGGTTAGCTATGATACTATATTCCACGTATGCTCAGAAAAGAGTAATGAATGCTGTACTGACAGCTATGCAGGAACAGAAGAAAAAGGATAAACAAAAAGACAAGGAATGTTATGCTCAGACATCAAGGATAGAAGAAGAAGCCAATGAAATGACAGATTATCTTAGGGATGCTCTCCATTGTGATGTAGTAACCATTGAACTGATGCACAACACAGAAAAGTATATAGGAGGATATCATAAGAGATTCTATGATGAAAGTTTCCCATCAGTAAATACAGCAGAAGGGGTAATATTCAACTATAAGGATTTCCAATGTATTCCTACAAATCTCTTCCCTATCATTGGCTATATGCTGAAGACTAAGTTCAAGTGGTTCTCTAATATGAATGAAGTAACAGAAGTAGATGCAGGCTATGCAAGAATCCTTAAAGAAAATCAATGTACAGCTCTTGCAATGAGAGCTATGAAGACTTCTAAGGGTGAAGACTTAGGTATATTGAATGTTACTTGGAAAGAGGGACATGAGAACAGAATCCCTGAAATAAGTATAATCCAGGAAAGAATGACAGAGATAGCATCTAAGTTAGAGGTACTTCTCGATATGTCAGACTATGAATAAAAACAATGTACAATGAAAGCAAGATTAGCAAAAAAGATTTTCAACAGTAACAACTGTTATTGGATATCTAAAAATATTGTAACAAATGATGTTAGATTTGCAAAGGCATGTAGGATTCTTAAAAGGAATGCCAAGAAGTTAGCTGCCTTAGCAAATGTTCCTCTTAGGTGTTCAATTTGTGAATGGGAACATTGGGTAGAAGAAGATAATGATATTTATTGTGACTGTCAAAAGAACTGTCTATGCTTTAATCATTGGGAGCCAAGAGATTCTTAAAACCATCAAATTCTTTCCAATTCTTCAAACATTGGAAAGAAATGATATTGAAAAAGGTAGAAGGGAAACCTCCTACCTTTTCTTTTTTCTACATGGTTTATGAATTATATATTTGGTTAACATAGGATAGCAAACCAGGAGTACTAGTGTCTACCAATCCTGCAAAAGGGGTGCTTTGACCTAGTAATCCCATAATAGTATTCATTCTCTTCAAGCCTTCAAGTCTCTCCTGCTGAGGATTATATACAGGCTCTTCAGAAGTAACTTCAGGTTTAGAGAATAAAGTCTCATCAATAGTAGGAGCTTTATAAAGAGTAGTAGGATCAACAGCCATACTGTCGGGAAACTGAATTTGAGGAATATTGATATTATCTATCATAGGACTAAGGTCTTCATAGTAAGCATATTCTGATGGGTCTATATGAGTACCTAATTTACCAGTTCCAGTAAAGGTAGTTCTATAATTACCACCAAACATTTCCCTCTCAGTATTTCTTCTAGTAGTTAGTCCTCTTAATTCATTATCTCTCTTAGCCCACATAGACCTTTGAACATCTTCTTTACTAGCCTTACCTTTAGTATATGCAGTCAATGTAGGTACTACTCTCTCTTTAAGATTACCCATACCTACATTATAACCATAGGAATATAAGGCATCAAGCTGTTGATGAGATAATTTACTTCTTATCTCTTCAGGAATTACACGATTAAAGTCCTTAGCTTCAGCTTCAAAGCTTCTGTTGGTTTTCATAGAAGAACCTTCCCAATTAGAGATTCTCTTCTTGATACTTGCAGATGGTATATAACCACCTTTGGCAAACTCGTTATAAGCACTTCTAATCTCTGGTAAGGTAGTAATACCATTAGCAACTGCTACACTAATCATCTCAGCTTTATCTGCCATAGATAGGCTATCCCAAGTGTTATCAAGGTAGCCTCCTTCATCATAGAACTTATACTTAGGCACAAACTGAGGAGACTCAAACCTAGAAGGGTTATAAGTACTCTGTCTTCTAGAATTAAAGAACTTATTATGATTTTTAGATCTAGAAGGTAATTTCTTTTGATAGAAATCAGATACTGCTTTCTGCATATCTTCATTGGAACCAGAGTAATAAGCATCTCTTATAGCAGGATTTTTGACTATACTTTTAATACCATCACCCCTATACAACATACCAAGAGCCATTGCTTTCTTTTCATCTGAAATTGGGATTCTGGTAATGTAGGAGTTAGCTGTTTTCTTATTAAGTCTATCTTCAACATAATTAAGATGATTTTGTCTAAGATTTCTTTCTTCTTCCTCAGACAGCCAATTACCTATCCTATTCTTGGCTACATTAAAAGCAGCATCATTTTTAACTATATCTACACCAAACCCTCTATTATTAGGGTCATAACCTTTTTCTGTAGGTTTATACCATCTACCATTTCTATATCCAGTACTATCTGGATTTTCTATTGCTCGTATATATTGAGCTACTAATGAATCATCTTTTACTGGCATAATTTTACTCTCTTAATCGTTCTATAGAATCTTTCCTTGCTAATATACTGTCAGGCAACCCTGTAGCATCACTATCTCCATACCAATTATAAGCATCAGCTCTAATTTCTTTTTCTATAGAATCATAGTTTGGTAATCCAGAATAATCCCATACACTATCAGGAGCAATACATACAGTATCACTATTATCATTACTGGAAGTTCCTTGGTGAGAACATCCTACACCAAGAAACATTATCATAGATAAATATACTAACTTCTTCATAACTCAAATTTTTATGCAAAGATACTATAAATACTCTTATATAACAATATTTTGTACTTTCTTTTAAGATTTCTTAGACTTATAGAAATTAGCAAGTTGATGCTTCAAACACCTATATAGATATTCTTGCATATAAGATTCTGCCTCTTCATCTTTTATTCCCCCTCTCCTTACAAACAGCAGTAACAGCATGATGTAATTCATGAATAATAACTCCTGTGTCTAAGGACTTTGGAGTTCCCCTAAAGATTAAAAAGAAATCTCTACCACCTGTAGAGCATGGAACATCCAATAACTGTCCAGGAGGAAGAACCTCATCTTCATCAAGAGATTTTCTAATCTCTGCAGAAAACTCATTAGCATATTTATCCTTCATTCCTAAATCTTCCGATAAAACTTTAACTATCTCTTGATTAAGATAATCTTTAGAGTTAGTTATAATAAATATAACTTCTGAATGAAATATCTCTAAATCAATTACTCCAGACCAAATATTTGCTTTCATACTAATCTACCTCATCTAAAATTGTTAACTCCTGGCTACCTCTAGCCTTACTTTGCTCACTAAGTTCACTCTCTACCTTTCTCTGTAGATTCTGTAGAGAAGATACTATGCCTTCCACATTCTTCAATGCAGAGGTAATGGAAGAGATTTGATATTTAGGTTTACCCTTATCATCTTCCATATCTAGAATATCATCTCTCATCAAAAACTCACTTACAGTATGTGCAGCTTTTAAAGCAGCATTAAGCAACTCCTGTGAAGGAGTTACTGTATGCTTCTTATATACTGCCATAGCTTCTTCCAATAAAGGGGATGGTTTAAAGTCTTTCTCCAGTCCTTCCTGCTCTATAATAGCCTTAGCTCTCTCTTCTTCATTAAGAATATAAGAGTAAGTACTTCTAGGGTCAACCATAAAGTACAGGTAAGACATCTGCTTATAGAACTGTTCTTTTGAAGCACTTCTGTCTTGGTTAAACAGCTTTCTTATAGGCTTTATAAGTAAAGCTTCATCAGCTACCTTGAGCTGAAAAGATTCTATAGTTATTAATTTCATTACTTCTACTCTTTTATATTTTACTTACATAATACATTCTGTCTTATTAACTCAGCTATACCTCTGCCAAGGAACTCTACTAAAGGTTCATCACTACTAGATTTAAAGTAAGAACCTGTATTTAATATAGCATGAACTAACTCATGACAGAGAGTCTTAAACATCTCATCTTTATCAATCTTAGTACCATATACATTTCTTGCTACTTCTATTACTTTAGTAGCATTATAGGTCATACCAGCATAGTAATGTTTACCATCTTCATCTACTTCTTCCTCAATAGCATCTACTATCTTAATAGTCCAAGTACTACCAAAGATTTTAAACTTCTTATTATGTAATTTCTCCATATCCATATTGCATTCTCCTTATTATTTATTATTACTCTTTTTCATTGAAGCTTTTATCTGCTGCTCCTTGAGTCTGGCATCATCACTTTGTTTCTTTTTCTGTAAATCAAGATTTTCATTGAATTGCCTTGCATTCTCTGAGAGTTTATCTCTTTCAAGATTAAGCTTTTGTTCCATAGTCATTGCATCAGCACCACCCATTAACTGTAATCTATCAGCTTCTGCCTTACTATTAATTTGAGCAACTAACAAGTTATTCTCCATTTCTTCCTGGAACATTCTATACTTAAGCTCCTGCTCTGCCTGAGCTTGCTGAGCCTGTTGCTGTAGCTGAGCCTGCTGCATCTGAAGTTGCTGCTGTTGTTGCTGCATAGCTTCTTCTCTCCTTTGCTTCTCATTATTCTCAACCATCCTAGTCTTCTCAGCAGTACTCTTGGTGGTATATATCTTCATAATAGTAGAGAAGTCAAGAGTCTGATTCTGAAGAGCTGCCTGAGCCAAGGTATCAAGTTTCTGATTAAGTTCCTGAGTACCATTGCTATTATCTACTACTAGACCATAGTCACACTCAGCAAACTCATCGCCATCTATCTCCATCAGTTCCTTACTTCCATCATCAAGAATGTAATCAAACTTCTTCTTTCTGCCTCTAAGGGCAATCTTGGCTGTTTCAAGAAAACATTCAAGTACTCTCTTCTTTATGCTATCATGAACATTAAACAAAGTCTCAGTAATCATAGAAGATTGCAGGGTAGCTCTCTCTACTCCACCGACAGTCTCTCTATTGGAAATCTGACCTTCTCTCTGTTTGGAGATACCTGCCATTTCACCAACCTTGTTAGTAATCCATTCCAAGAGACTGATATACTGCTGAATCTCATTGCCCAAGGAAGCATCAATAACGCCAGAGGAAGCATTATTCATAGCACCAGCAAGCTTACCTGTGGCTACACCGATATTACCTTCCTTAAAGCTATCCTCTACTGCAATGTTATTCACATTAATATAATAGAGCCACTTATCCACATCCCATCCTTTAGGTACTTTAGCAAAGTCCATCCTTACAATCTTACCAAAGTTCTTGGAAAGAAGCTTAATAAGCTTATCATGAATAATGTCATAGAAGTAGGAATAAGGCTTCATTATATCTACAAGAGAGAAAGGAACATCACCATTAGTACTATAGATACTGCCAATAATACCAAAGTGACATCTTGAAGGATTACTCAATCTATTATACTGAATAGGTCTAGGTCTCATATTTACATATATATCTGTGCCAATCTTAGTACCTTCCCATGCCTCATTAATCCAGAAAGTCTGTTCCTCCTCACCCTTCAAGGGATCACAATGATAAGTCTCTGGATAGAAGTTAAACTCTTCCTCACCTGTCTCAGGGTCATAGCTCTTTACCTTCTTTATCTGTCTCCTGGATTTCCAATATACCCTCAATACTCTGATATTGCCATTCATATCATAAGGTAAGTATGTAGTATCAATAGTATCATCAAACAGACTAAAAGGACTAAAGACAGCATCGCCAGCTGTAGCATCTATATTAATATTTGGCACAAAACCATATCTGGCATCAATGTTATCCAAGGAATCAGTATAGTTACCATTCATGTTATTGGGAGTAGTCTCCAATGCTTCTATATCCTTCTTGGATAATTGGTCATAGTAAGTATCAATAATTCTACCTGGATTCCAATAGTCTTCAAGGATAATCATATCAGCATCTTCTATCTTATTGGAATAACCAGACTTAATGACCCTCATCTTCAAAGGGTCAATCTTCTCTATATAAGGTTCTCCTCCTACAATGTCGCAGAGGTATGCTTCTTCTCCATGAGTATAAGCATCTACAAAACCTTCATTAAAGAGTTGAGGTATATCTAGTTCCTTCATATAGTGATTAAGCAAGAGATTGCCCCTTACTTCTCTCTTATCCTGATACTCATAAGTAAAGTAGCCAGACTGCTTCTGTAGTTCCTGATTAAAATCTTCCTCATCCATTGAGTCATCCATCATTAACTGCTGAAGCATCATATTAACCTGATTGTTCTTCTCTTCTTCCATCTCTGAGACAGCAGTAGGATTAGTAACTACTACTCTGAAATCAAATAACCTCCTTGATTCCTCTCCTCTAAGTACTGCTAACTTAGAGTTAATGATGGGATAATGCTGTATGTTATCAGGAATAAAGGATGCATCAATACTATAAGGATTAAGGAATAACTTCAAGTCACTCATGTGTATCTGACCATTAATCAAGTCTTTGTTTATCTTCATTGCAGCAACAGACTTTCTTGTCAAATGATAATGAAGTAAGCTATGATTATCTCCAAAATCCACGCATTTTTGCCTCCATGCCTTTCCTTTCTTACTAAAGGATAACTGTTGTGATGGGAATCCACCTATTGCGTTACATGCCATATTTATATTTCTTTATTTTCTTTATTTGCAAAGATAACAAAAGAAGTAATCAATATAAGGTATCTAACATTTTCCCTAATTCAATCTAAATCAACTTACTAATATAATATAAAAAGGAGAAGACTCTTTGTAGAATCTCCTCCTTAACACAAACAGTAAATCTTATGATGTAATATCTTTATACATGAAAGTATGCCCGAATATCAAACATACCATCTTTATCCTTCAGCTTATCTAAAGCAAGGCAGTGTATAGCCTTGAACATTTCCTCTCTAGGCATTTCAGAAAGGCTCTTACCTGCAATCTTAGCAATAGTACTGGCACTATCTGAGTAAATCATATTCATTGCAACATACATAGCCCACTTATTATAATAAGGTGAATCCTCAGTACGGAAATCCATATTCTCCATACATCTTTCCCATTCAGAAACATCCCAACCTCCTGAAGGTTCCATACCATTTACTATGGTTACAGCTTCCTTCTTGGACAAGTAGTTCTTCCAGTTGATAGCTTCCAGTTTATCAAGATATTCCTGAGCAACATCTGGTCTCCATTCTATCATATCTTTAAACATGCTTTTCATAGTATTACCAAAGACATGCATATTACTAGTGTCACTGGATGTACTCATCTTGGTATAGAGCTTATCAAACATATTCATTAGTTCCTTTTGTTCCATATCTCTAAGTATTTATTATTCAACAAACAAAGACTTCAATTCCAAAAAGTCATTTTCATTGAATGTGATAGTTTTCTTATTACCAAATATGATGTTAGTAAAAATGTTATCTGGTAAGGTTATGGAAATTCTTCCCTTACCCACTACACCTTGAACCAGTCCTATATCAAAAGTATTGTCTTCAAGTCCTTTAAAGATTTCCATTGCATCAGCAAACAATGTATTGGTATTGATATCTCCATTCTCATCTGCAAGGAATAAGGCTGCATTATCTATACTCTGACTTATCTTTCCCTCATATTTGTTAAGAATGTTATGGCATCCACGTTTAATATAAACTGAAGGTAGAGATAAAGCTGGATTATCACTTACCATTTCATCAACACGTCCTTTAAGCCAGGTATCTAGGCTACTAAGCATTTTTTCTTTAAGTGTAGGTATATTCATTTGGAGCCTCCTTTCTTGACAAGTTCAAGATATTCCTGCCATGTCTTATCACTATGATTTGTTATATAGTCTTTCCACAAAGCCATATTTTTATCTTCTTCCTGTAAAGCATTCTTCTTTAACTTCTTGATAAGTGCCAGATGTTTGTCCAAAGCTTCCTTACCATCCTTTGTCTGCTCAACAAGAGGTCTAATGATCCTAAGTTCTTCTCTCTGTAGAATATTGGCTACATCTTGGTAACTCTCTACAAAGTCTTGATTTTGATTAAGATAACTTTTCTGTGATTCAGTAAGACCATCCATTATCTTATCTATCTCATCCCAGGTAGGAGTCTTTGATTGCTGAGGCTGCATATTGAAATTACCTTTCTGCTTCTGTAACTCTGCAAATTTCTGTGCCCACTCATTCATCTGACTGAGTGTGTCCTGCTGACTTTGTTGTCCTCCTAATATAGGGTCTGCTGCAAAATTCATACTAACATCTATTTAAAATTGATACTTAATTTAGAAAGGTGGAGATACCTTTGAATAGTATCTCCTACCAATCTTATTTTCTCTTTGTTCTTTTCCTAGAAGCTTTCTGCTTAGGCACCAGTGGTGGGAGTTGCACTACTCACACAGTTGCAGCCGTTATAGCTTCCATAGCCATTGACTACAGGAGTATTAGGCAATACAAGCTGACCTCTAATGCAGGTGCAGGTCTTCTTATCAGTATAATCCATCAACAGCTTATCCTGATATGGACGGATAGCCTTCAATACTGCTACTTCCTTATCAAGCTCATTGAACTTTGCTGCATACTTCTCATTAAGAGCATCAAAGCCATCACGCTGACTCTTGTAAAGGGAGAATCCCTGCTCTACCATAGCATCCTTCAAGTGATCATTAGCATCCCTCTGAGACTTATAAAGACCAAACTCTGCCTCCATACTTCTTCTGTTCTCTGCATCCAATGCACTTACAAAGCCCTTCCACATACTGAACTTCTCATTGATGTCAGTATCTCGATGGTCATACATCTGCTGCTGAGTGTTCAACTTCAAGGTGAACATATCAGTAATCAACTTCACCTCATCAGAGCACTCTTTCTGCATTACCTCAAGGGCTGTAGGAGCAGTATTACTTGCAGTCATACCACCATAGGTATTGATATTCACATTATCTGGCATACCATTACCAAGTGAACCAAAGATACTGCGACCACCATTACCAGTAAGCCAAGGCAATACACCAAGAGCAGTGCCGGCTATACCCAAACCAAGGGCAGTTCCTGCAACACCTTTAGATGCATATTCATCCTTTTTGTTTTCGTAGACCTTCTTTTCCACTACTTTCTCATTTGTCATATCCATGATACAATCTGATTTAACAATTAACTATTAGATTTAAAAACACTTTGTAACCGATTACTGAGGCAAAGATATAACAAAAAAGCCTGAACAACAAACGTTGCTCAAGCTCTACACATAACATACTATATATTAACTCTTTACATTGAGCAACATCATACGTTTTAATTGCTCAATATCATCACATTTCCACATTAGATTCTTTTGATGGACAACTTTCTTTCCTCTAGGCAATACACCTTTGAGAATCATTCTATCAAAAGTAGAGGTGCTAACTCCAAGTTCTTTGCTAGCTTCAATCTTTGTAAGCCATCCTTTCTTATCTACAGTAGCACCTCTTCTATCTAATTCATACTTAGATAGATTAGAAAAATAAGCAATGTCTGCTTTGGAGCAGTCACCATTGGTAATCATCTCCTTGAATCTATCTAGAGCACTGCATAAAAACTGCTCTTTTAAATCCATTATGATTGCTTCTTTTCAATTATATCAATAATCTCATCACTCATCTTTCCACTGGTAGGACTAGTGACAAACATTCTTTTTGTTCTTCTTAAGAGGTGAATCAAAAAAAGTCTAATACCTCTACTAATATTCTTCTGATACTTAAGAACTAAACCGACAAGTTCCAAAGCATAAATACAAATGATACAATAGATAAGGATATAATGAGTATCTATCATTTCATTGGTACAGAACCAAGAGCCATAGTATATTCTCTCTACATTAATGAAGATAAAATAGATAAATGGAACTCTAAAGAGATTACACCATCTAAAAAAGTAACTAGCAGGTACCAACATAATAGGTACATACAGATATAATATAGTGTAAATCCAAGCTATACATATTTCATTAGCTGGTGAATAATGCATCAGTTCACAGTTATTCTGACTGAATACATAAAATATGTACCAGTGAGAAAGCATCAATACAATAGGTGCAAATATAACAGCCCATTGATAAAATGCCCAAATTGTTCTTTCACTTGCAGTAGGCATACTACTGCCATTTTTACTTTCTTTCATTCTAAAGTCTCCTTTTCCTTTTCAAGTTTAGTTTCTATTTATTCTTAGATGCTGCAAATTTAATCTTTTTTGCACAATAATCTTCATTTCGAGCAAACTATTTCAGTTAAACTTTGTAAATACTATCAAATTGATATATTTATATTGAATATATGAGGTAAAAGTTTTAATCTGAAAGTAATATATCCTTTTATATAAAAAGAAAATGAATCTAAACTACTCAGTAAGTTCATTAGTTTGAATAATAATCATCATAAAAGGAGAAGGTACATCTAAGTAATTCATTAAATTTGCAAATAAAATTAAAATATAGAAGTTATGCCAATAAACAGACCACAAGGATTACGAGGCTTACAGGGACTAGGAAGTCTTTCAAAAGCTCAGTATGATAGTTTTATAAATAAGAATAGAGATTTGATTTCACAACATGGTTATGATCCTGTATATATCAATAATCTCTATTCCAACAAACAGTTCATTGATAAGTATGGTATTGAAAAATTCAAAGCTATACCAGATATAGATATGCGTAATACTTTATATAAGGATGACATAGTTAACACAGAATTTACAAAATTATATAGTCCTATTAATGCTGATGGTACAAGAAATAACAATAAAGGTTTAGGAGCTGATTTTGAAAAATATAATCAGCTCTCCACTGATGCTAAACTTAAACTGATGGAGAGTAACTATCTCACTCCTTCAGAATTTGAGAATGCCTGGCAGAAAGATATTAATAAGTATGCTAAGTATAAGGAAGCTACCAACAAAGGATTCTCTGGCTTTTTAAAGAATGCAGCTCAGTCTATGAATGTTACTGGAGGTCTCTATACTAATATAGATAATGACAACAATGAATTAGATAATGAAGCTCTTAAAAGAATCAAGAAGGAGGCAAATAATAAAATTCTTCAGAATATCTATAATGATGATATAGATAATCATGCAAAGAACTTAGGTACTCAGGTATCTCAAACTTATCTCAATGATCCATATATTACAGGACTTAGTGATAAACAGGTAAAGGAAGCTTTTATACAGGCTATTACTCCTGGAAGTTATAAAGATAAGAATGGTATATCCAATATGGGTATATCTGAGTTTGCTTCTCATTATGGCAATGGCTCTGAAAATCAGGTTACTTCAGAAATGAAGAACTTTAGCATTGATGATATGCGCCAGATACTTGCCAAAAAGAAAGTATATGAGGCTAATATGTCTCCAGATATGGCAGCTACAGCCTTGAATAATGAAGCTAAGAAATATATTAAAGAACATCAAGGTAGCCTTAAGAAGTTTGGCTTATTTGCTAAAGATGTAGGTATTTCTGCTATGAGTTATTCTGCTGATAAGCTTAATGGTATTGCAGAATTATATAGAGCAGGTCAGGATGCTTATGCTGAAAAGCCTATTGTAATGGTAGATGATAAGGGCAATGTTCTTGATCCTAATAAGACTAAAGTCATAAGAGATAGGCAGGGAGGTCTTCATTATAAGGATAATGAAGGAACACTCCATTCTGTCCATAAGATGCAGGTAGATTATACTACTCTTCATAATATGGGAAAAAATCCTGATGGTAGTGATATAAAGGGTGCCTTTGGTATTGACTGGATGACACTTAATCCTCAGTACTGGACTAGAGCTGAACAGTTTGGAACTCTCGATGAAAATGAACAGAAGCAATATGAGAAGATTGGAAGCAGCCCTTATAAGGTAGCTTATAATCCTAATGAAGATAGTGACCTTTGGTATGAGTCTTTTAAGATGATGTCTTTTGGTCTTGCAGATGCAGCTGCACAGGCTATTCCTTTTGGTATTGGTACTGTAGGTAAGGCATTGAGTACTGCCAGTAAAGTAGGTAAATTGGCTAGAGGCTTTGGTAAAGTCTTGGATACCACAGGTAAGTTACTTACAGCAGAGACTAAAGCAGGTCAAATTGCTCAGGGAACAGCAGGTGCCTTGGGTATTGCCTATGCTTACAATAGAGGTACTTTCCAGGAAACACTTCAGCAGAATCTAGCTAATGCAGAAGAAGCTGCAATGACTGCTAGTAGAAATGATATTTATAATCAGTACCATACTGATAAGAATTATAAAGCAAGTGTTGATAGACTTATTAAGGCTAGAGCTGCAGGCTTAAAGGCTGAATATATTGCTCAGATGCATAGAGATGGAGGTATGAAAATTGCTGATGAGAAAGCACTTGATAAGATGCTCCATGCTAAAGCTCAGGAAGCAGTTCTTGGAGAATTGGTTCAAAATAGAACTAAGGAAAGAATGTCTTCCAAGGAATATGCTGACTTGCAGCAAAAAGCTATTGATGGTGCAGGAGATGCAGCATTTAATACTTTTTGGCCAGAAGCTATTAAGTATGGCTTTGTCAATACTATGGGGTATAGAAAATTCCTCTATACCAACCCTGCTGGACTATCAAAGAAGATGTCAACTTCCTTTAAAGGATTAAAGGAGATAACTACAGCAGAAGGTAGAAAGAGATTAACTACTGATGCTAGCAAATTCCTAACTAGAGCAGATAAATGGAAAGAGTTTGGTAAAACATTAGGCTCTCAGGCTTGGGGTGGATTCTGGACAAATGGCACTGATGATATGCAGGTAGATGCTGCTGAAAGAATCAATGAAGATAGTTTCAATAGATATCTCCATTCCTATCAGAATGGTGAAGCATTGGCTAACACCTATGGCTTTGCAGATGGTATATACTCTTATATAAAAGGCTTGAAGGATTCTATGGGTCAGGAGACTACATGGAATGCTGGTACTGTTGGTGCCTTGGGTAGTATAGTAAATTTCACTCCTAATTTTGCTAACCTTGCAAGACTAGCTACAAAGGATGGTAGAGAAGCCTATAAGAATAATTTTAGGCGAGAGATTGAGAGAGATGAAAATGGTAATCCTTTGAAGAATGAAGATGGTTCTGTTAAGTATAAAAATCTAGGTAAGTGGAATGACTGGAGAGGTCAGATGAACTATTTCATTCAGAATGGTGTACTTAATACCTACTATGGTAAGAAACAGGCAGAAAGAGATTTAAGAAGTCATGCTGATTATGTAAATAATCTCTTGGATGAATATAATGACTTCGTAGATATTGAACATCTGATAGCTTCTAATATTGCCTCAGAGAATGTGGAGAGCTTAGGAGACCAGAAGACTATGGATTTTATTAAGGCTCTTCATGCAGTCAATACCTTAGATAAATTAGGTGAAGATTCTAATGATCCAACTACTATGTCTTCTGTAGTACAGAACGCTAAGACATTAATTGAGAAAGCTTCTCAGCTTAACCTTGAAGAAGGTAAGAACCCATTTAGTGAAGAAGAGATTTCCAATCTCCTCTCTCAATATTATGCTTCTCACCCAGAGATAGAGCAGGATGAGTATACTTCTCAGAAAGCTTTATATGAAATTACCCAGAATGCTCAGAAGCTACAGAAGGCATCAGAAGCATTTAATAAGGCAGAAGATGAGATTCAGAAGATTGAGAAGAATAATGGTATTTCCATATCTCCAGAGGTAAGAACCAAGATGAAAGTACAGCAGGCTCTTAATGGTCATTGGGAAGAAAGAAGAGAGAAAATGCAATCTGAGATAGATGATTCCTCTTCTATGGATACACCTAAAGATGCTAGGATTAATGTTGCCAGTGTTGGTGGAATAAAGAATGCTCAATCCTTAGTGAAAGTCTATGATAAACAGAAAACTGAAATAGAGAAGGAACTTGAAGAACAGAAGAAGAAAACAGAATCTCTTGATAAAGAATATATTAAAGCAATAGATGAAGGTAAGCAAGCTAGAAGAGAAGGAAATAGTGATGCTATTCTTACTGCACAGAATAAGCAGAAAGATGCTAAAGCAAAACTTGATGCATCTAAGGAACAAGAAAGCTATCTGGAAGATTTAATCTCTAGAACTTCTATAAAAAGTAATGAGCTTCAGGCTAGTATGAGAGATTTAGAAACTGATGCCTTTAAAGATTCTAAAGATAAAGTTCTTACTGCTGATGAAATCTTCTCTTTAGATCCTGTAACCAGGGCTAGAATGATGAAACCTGAGAATAGAGATTTGTATAGTAAAGAGCAACAAAGAGAGATTGAGAAGTTGGAAAAGAGACTTCTTATGAAAGATGCTGATGCTCTTCAGAAAGTACAGGATATAGCTTTACTCACTCAAAGGATAGATGCTAATCAAGATGCCTATAGTAGAATGGCTAGGAATCCAGAAGCTGCTGCTGTAGAGTTAGAAGCTCAAAGAGCACAGGCTGCTGAAGCTGCATATAAATTAATTAATCAGAGAAATGCAGAGACCATAGTGGACTATATCAATGAGTTTGATGAAGGTATGAAAGGTCATACTGATATTACAGAAGAAGCAAAGAATCTGTTTGTCTTTAAGACTCTCAGAAAGCTTAACTCTACCCTTCTTGACATTATTGATAAAGATACATTGCTTCCTCAATATCAGCAACAGGTAGCAGATGCAAAGGAATGGGGAAAGACTGTAGATGATATAATGGCTGTAATCTCTCAATCAGATAGGGATAATGCCTGGAAAGAGAATACTTTTAAGAACATTGATACTATTGTAGAGAACTCCAATAATAAAACTGAAATATTAGCAAATCTTGAAAAAGTTATTGATGATGTTAATAACCTAGATGCTACCAGTAATTTAGATTATGTTCTCAATGGTCTGGAAAGCTTGGGCTACCAAAGAGATGCTACGACCTTAGAGAATAGAAGACAGAGAAAGACTAGGGAAGCAGAAGAAAAGAGAAAGAAGGAGGAAGAGACAAAGAAGGTTGAAGCTGAGACAAAGGAAGCTGCAGAAAAGAAAGTAAGTCAAAGTTCTACAGATAATATAGAGTTTTTAGGTAATGAAGAGGATGTAGATTTATTTGGTAACTCTGAGGAATCTGAACCTACAACTCAAGTTATTGAGGATGAAGATTTACAACAAACAGATAATAGTATCTTAAATGTAAGTTCCTTGATGAAAGATAACTTTGGTAATGGTAGTATTGACATGGGGGATATGTGGTATGGTACTACTGACAACCCCAAAAAAGGAAGATTACTTGTTACCAAGGAAGATAATAGTATTACCTTCAAGGTAGATGGTAAAGATACTTCTATAGAAATCACTCCTGATGAGTATGAAACTGTCAAAGATGATCAGGAAAACAAGAAAAATTCATCCTTCATTGCAAATTCTATGGAGAAAAAGGGTGGAGATTGGTATTTTATTGGTAACTTTGCAGGTGACAAAGAAAGTACAGAAGTGAAGGTAAAGAAGGATTTCAACATAGATCAGGCAATAGAGAGACAACAAGCAGCTAATGAAGCTGACCTTGCTGCTAAAGGCATTGACACTGGTAACAAGAATCTTATTGACAATGGTGATAGTGTTCAAGGTAAGTCTGAAACTATTGATGAGCAGTTGGAAGATAGCACTTCTACCAATAAGGAAGTACATTCATCTGATGACAATGTAGATGCAGCAGAGCTTAATGGTACTGGACTACATAATATAGAAACCAGTGTAACTACTCTCAGTGGTAATGCTATGAGTGAATATAATCCTACAGTATTACAGAATGATGGTATCATTGAGAGAAAGAAAGGTTCTGAAACCACTGATAATATGAATCAGTACTATACTTGGATGAATGCAGCAGGTGTAAAGTTACAGAATATCATAGATCATGAGCTAGCTAGAATCATAAGAAGAAACCCTAATGCTAAAGTTAAGTTTATGGCTGTTAAGCCTGAGCGTAATGCTACTAATGATGTTGCTATGCAAAGTCATTTAATGTTGGTACTTGATTATGATAACAGCATCAATAAGGGTATTACAGCAATCCATGATGATGCCAATGGTGGTGTTATTGAAAGCAATGGCAAAAAGTATTTGATTATAGGTACTGCTGGTTATGGTAATAGAAATGCTAGTAAGTTAGCTCTCTATGATATGCTTTGGAATCCATATATCTCTGGAGGATTAAACTTGAAGAAGCAAAGGAAACAATTCTTTGATTCTCATTCTAGTGAAAGATTCTATGTAAATGAGAATCTTAGTACAGAGATAGTACCTGCATCATTGATTCCTGGATATATAGTTAGACAGACAGAGAATGATAAAAACTCTGAGTTTAGAAGTGTTAGAGAATTGCTGTCTGATAATGTAAGGAATCCTATGCATTATGACTTAGATTCTGTAGCATGGGGTATTCAGGAGATGAGTAAGTTCTTAGTAGTAGGAACATCCCTTGATAAAGTAATGGTTCCAAGAGACCCTATGGGTAACTTAGGAAGTGCTTTTGTATTGATGCCTGCCAGCAATGGAAAGTTTGTACCTTCATATTTGAAAGTCTTAAAGTATAATGAGATGAGAGATGGTTCCTTGAAAGATAAGATAAATGCTCTTTTGCAGGAAGTAACGTCTCCTAACTATAAGACAAGACTGAATGCTGTCATTGGGTTAAGTAAAATCTTCTACTTTGATAAAGAAGGAGATACTATTTTACTTAGAAAGAATAGAAATGAAATCTCTTTAGTACATGATGGAAAAGTGCAGAAGACCTTCGTTCTTAATGATAACTTTGATAGAGCAGAGTTTATGCAGAATATCCAGGATATGAATCCTAGAATTAATATCACAGCATCAGTATTAAGAGACATCCCTACCCTTATGGAATATGATGAAGCTGGAGCATTAATGACAGATGCTGCACTCTTTGGTACAGTAGGTAGTTCATATAGTATCTTTGGCTTGGATGGGGATGGTAAGATGATTAAACCAGAATCTCCTACCAATGATATACCTAAAAGTAGTAATAATAGTGACTTCAAGAATGGAGATAAGAGTCAGGTAATCTTTAAGCATCAGTACTATAGAGAAGTAAATGGTGTTTTCTCTCTCAATGGTGAGATAGTAACAGATGAAGCTACTCTTAAGCAGCTTAAATATAACAAGATGATCCTAGATAATCAGTTATCTCCATCTTTGACACAAGGTGTATGGGATTACTTTATCTTAAGTGAAGGTGAAAATCCTAGAGCCATTAAGGTTAATAGGAACACCAAAGAGGTAAAGGAGTCTTCAGAAGAACAAGCTAGAGAACTTATTGAAAAAATCAATGAGAAAGAAGCTAAGAAGCTTAGAGAACAAAAAGCTAAAGAAGTTATAAAAGAAGTAGGTAAAGCTGAGGAAGTAGATTTAGGTGAAGATACACTTTCTGTAGATCCTGACACTGGAGAATTGATTCAAGCAGATACTCAAAGTACTTCTTCTATTACTGAAGAATTTACAGATGAGAAACAAGTCTCTCCTACTACAGAGAAAGCTAACAATAAGGATAATTACACTCATACTAGTTCAGAATCACTCAACAGTAGTGAGCATAAAGCAGCAACTCAGAAGTTCTCTGACCTTATTAAGGATAAGAAGTATATGTTGAGAGTTATGAAACTTGTAAGAAACAAATGGAAAGATGCTCCTAAGAAAATAGCAGACCTAGAAAAGTTCTTAAGAAATAAGAATGTTGAAGTAGATGCTATTGGAACATCAGAAAATGATATAGAGGCTTGGATAAGGACTATTGAGGATTGTAGATAAAAATAATAAGTGGAAAGCTGATATAACCTTCCACTTATTTTATATATCTGTGAGCAGGATGGGATAGATACGCTGAGCGAGGAACCATGCTATGTGATGGGGATGCTGTGCGAGAAGTTCTTCAAGGTGTATGATTAATGTAGTTGTTTCTACTTGCTGCATAAGAAAAGGGTGAATCTTTTGACTCACCCTTCTTCTTTATTTATATGTTTTACTCCCCATACTTTGGCTCCTCATACACCAAGTTATGCTCATCTACATAAGCCTTGGCTTCTGAGTATGTGTCAAACTCTACTGCGGTGGCATTCACTGCTGGGAATACCTCAGCATTGTCACCTTCCTCTGTGAGAGGGAGCACCATCTTGGTTCCCTCATGTACTACCTTATACTTCTTTGTTAACTTATTCATATCTTGTTTCCTTTCTTTTTTGATATTAAACTTGTAATACCTTATGCAGGATTGATTGTTACTGTATAGCCCTTCTGCTGCAATGCCTGTACTGCGGAATCAGATGCAGAAGTACGGGTTCCTGTGACAGTTATCTTTTTATAATATATATCATCACCAGAAGCAAATCCAACCTGACATTGCGCTTGGTCTTGCAACATTTTATCAACATTATCGAGTTTTGCATTGCCTTCTATGGCAATAATCTTTGCTGACGATGGACGTGTACTCCATGTAATAGTTGTTCCAATATTGTTCTGAAATGAAATGTAACGGCAAGTATCTGCAAGTGTTGCAATATCTCCAGTAAACTTTCCATATTTTAATATCATCTCTTTAATCTTTGTCAAGGTGCTAAGTTTACCTACGTTTCCTGTTACAGGACTAGCAGTATTAATAATCCTTAATGATTGCAGGTTTGTCAATGTAGCCAATTCCCCAATATCGCCACTTACCTTAACATTTACTAAGTCAATAAAAATTAATGCAGTAAGATTCTTCAAAGAAGCAATATCGCCACTTACCTGAGTATTACTAATAGTAAAATAGGTCAATGCAGTAAGATTCTTCAAAGAAGCAATATCGCCACTTACCTGAGTATTATTAAGGCTAATGATTTTTAATGCAGTAAGATTCTTCAAAGAAGCAATATCTCCACCTACCTGAGTACTATAAGCTTGTAGATAATTTAATGCAGTAAGATTCTTCAAAGAAGCAATATCACCTCTAGCCTTAGTATAAGAAAGAAAAATAGAGTTTAAGGATTTACTATATTTAAAATCTTCAATGTTCAAACTTTTGTTTTCTGTTCCAATACCAGTTTCAGTGTACGTTCCAGAAACTGCTATTAAATCATATTTGTTTAAAATCGCAACTTCCAGTTCATTATTGCTTACCCAAATACTATTTGCGCCAGGATTTAATGTCAGCGTCTTTCCTTTATTTTCCGTTAATGTTTTATCAGTAAAATAACCTTCACCAATAATTTCTAATACGACAGGATTAGTTGCATTAATATTAAATCCCTGTGTTTTATCAGATGGAGAACTTACCTTATCGTAATGAACTCTCATTTCTCCAAGTCTCAGAATTTCAGTGTTAGAAACACTACCATTCAATTTTGTTACTAAACATTTAGTCATAATTTATAATATTTATATGATTATTATTAATTGTTTCTTATATAGTTATATACTTTATCCATGTTGGCTGTATTCTGTTCAATCCATTTCTGTACTCTATAAATATTGTCACAGTGTTTGAATTTGCTAATTGGAGAATAAGCACTAACAGTATGCGGAGTATTTGCAGATAAAGCAGATGTTGCTTTTATACACTTGTACTTGAAATAGCCCATCTGTGCATTAAGACCAAATGAAACTACATCACCTACGTTGTATGTATGTGTGGCATCGAATGTCTCGGATGTATCTGTCTGAGGATTTTCATTATCATCAAAAACAGCTTCCCAATACTCATTTCTTACAACACTATCTGCAATACATGGAGAATCAGGCCATTTCTTGTATTCCTCTTTGAAGAAGTCTGTACCAATACGCATACACCAATCTTGAAGAAGTCCGAAGATATTATCAGCAGATGCTATACCTAAATCTGCAAGCTGTTTGTAGCGAGCGTTAAGTTCTGTAGCATAATACTTCACTATATATCCATTAGGCATATTTGTGGAGGTATTAAGATGCGTACTGAGAACATTTGTTGTCTGATTGCCTTGGAAATGACCACCAAAAGACATGTCACAATCATAAAGACCTACCCACCACTTAATACCGTCATAAGTGAACCACTGCCAGTTTTTATTGAAACCATCTGAGTTTTTAGTCAGGTCTGATTCTATGATATAATCAATAAGATTTTCTACATCATAGTATTTTTCAAACTCTGCCTTGAATGTTTTCAAATCCTTATCTGTTTTGCTTGATGCCTCGTAAGTAGAGGCAGCAGCCTTGATGATATTAATTGTATTTGCGAAGTCTTGAATATACTTTTTGACCTTGGCGGTCATTTGTAAGTTCTTCTTAATCTTTGAAGAAATGACAGTGCCATCAGGAAGTTGTCCTGCTGCTATCCAAGCATTAACTTCATCTTCACCTGCAATCTCTTCTTGCTTGATGTCTGCATCATATTTATTACCGCCAATGGCATAGAGATTCTTAGGGTTGCGCACCTCAAATCCATTATCACCAGTACCCCATACTATAGTACCATTCCAAAGAATGTTATAATTTATAGTACCATCAAGATGAACATGTTCAGCGGTTGATTTATCCATGTGATAATTATCACGATGTTTTTTTAACTGAAAAGAGAAAATTCCATAAAATTTACCTTTAAGATATACTGCCACTGGGAAGCCGTCAGGAAAACATCTTGCTCCTGTGTCTGTAAGCAGAGAATAATCACCAACGTAAGGATTTCCAATACTCTTAGTTGTTGTACCAATCTTAGACATATCAAGTAATGCTTTCTTCCAAGGGCGATTATACATATTTCCTCTAGTGCATACCATCTGTTCATATAGCTTGTAAGACACAGCACCAACCCCACGGAAGAAGTCTGTATAATATGCCTTTATGTGGAAACTGTCTTGTGGAACCCAATTTCCAATTCTTACCTTTGGAGTATCATCGCCAATCCATTCATCATCACATAAGTCAATAGCAGCATTCTTCTTGTCAAACCACAAAGATGAATTTCCTTGTGCATTTAAAATAGCATGTTTCTTGAAATAATTTCCTTGCATATCCCAAAACTCCAAAAATACCTTCTTGTTATCAGTCTTGGTTGTAGGCATGGAATCAATATTTGTGATATTGATTATAGCAAAGCGTGGCTCTGGAATCTGAATAAAACTACTTTCACTCCAGTCGTTTTTTTCATAGAATCCATTTATCTTGAGTGCTTCTTGAATATTATTCACACTATTGCCTTGGAGATTGAGGTGTGATACATCAAGGTTAGTAACTTCCATATCGTGCTCATGCTTTTTACCATCAGAATCACGATAAGACATTATCTTTCCATCTGCATCTTCAGTAATCTCTGTTCTCCCCTCTGGGTCTTCCAAAGTACTATGAGCATCTGCTACATCTTCATCAATGAGAGATTTACCTTCTTTCTTATCAACCTTAGCATCAATGGTATCTGATTTCAAGTTATGGGAGTAGTGACTACCATCATTGTAAGTTGCAGCAAGAACCTTTCCGTCCGCATCTTTCTCTACTGCCATATATTCTGGATTCTCCTGAAAAGAGAAAATATCAAGAAGTTCTTTGAGATTAGTATCTATTGCACCTACCTTCTCCTGCAATGACGCAAGGTCTGATTGAAGCTGAGAGATAACTTGTTTCAAGGCATTGACAGCATGGATTTCACCAATGATTTCTCCGTCTCTTCTAAGACCAAGTACTACTTTATCGTCAGTCGTAATCCAAGCAGCGAAGTATTCTTCGTTCTGAATGACGTGATACATTTCATTGAGAGGATAATATGGCTCGCCAGTTGCTCTGTAGAAACCAAACAGAACCTTATCATCTGAATCCACTATAGCTTTTAGGAACTCCTCATTCTCTATTACCTTAAAGCACTCCTTTACTTCATCTTCAATGAGAGACTTGCCTTCCTCTCGTAATACGTTCTTGCTGTTGTACAAAACTACAGAAACCGCACTAGAAACAGTCTGCATATCTGCAATCTGATAATGTCCGTTAGACAAAATAAAAGAGCTTTCATGTAAATCAGCTATACCGAAGAGATTATAATGAATTGCTATTTCTTTAATAATGCTGGTATATTCAACTGATATGCTATGAGGTATTACTAGAATTATATTGGCATGAGGATATAGGTCTCTACACTTTCTAATCATTAAGTCATAGGAATCAGCAAACTCATTTTTATTAAGATTATCCTTACTCAAATCAAAGTGTAAAGTTCCCACAGGTACATTTTGCCAAATATCATTTGTACCACCATGAATAATGATGTAATCTGGATTTCCTAAATTTTCAGCTCTTTTAATATAGGAATAAACTTTACTACCACTAACTGTTGAACCACTATAGGAATTATTGATTTCTAGTTGGGCATTGGAGTTATGTATAAGACCCATCCACCAAGTTTGTTCAACTAATGTAACATCATTATTCTCATTTGGATAATATGTTGCATTACCTGAGGGAATGTTATCTTTGAAAGTTGAAAGACTATCACCTAAAATTGATATTTTCTTTCCATACAAATTAACCTTAATATACCTTCTCACATCACTCAATTCATTGCTTAACTTTGTATTGGCAGAGCTGAATGCTTCAAGAATGTCTGTCTTATCCTGCTGGCACTGGTTGATGATTTTCTGCAACTTGGCTCTGATAGGTGCTGGAATGCCCTTGCCCCATTCAATGGAACCATCAAGCTGAATACCAAAAAGGAAATGGTCTTCTGCATCTACTATTACCTTGATAAACTCTGGAGATTCAATTTCACGGAAAGGAAGGGCAAACTGGGAGACTATCTTATCCTTTGATTCACCAAACTCTTGGGCAATGTCTTCCTTGTTGAACTTCTTGTCAAGTTCAGTAGACATATCTGACTTCTCTGCCTTAGTACCAATAGCAGCATCTTGCTCTTGGTTCTTAGCAGCAAGTTCATCTATGGCTCCTTGGGCAGTGATGGCAGTCATTCCACTGGTCTCGTTGTTATAAGAGACAGCATTGGCAGTAGATGCTCCACCTGAGACGGTGATGTCTTTGATGGCATCCTCCAACTGATGGGTCTTTTCACCTATCTGCTGCAAGTTCTCTTGGTCTCCTTCAAGAAACACTTGCTTAGCAGAGGCAATCTTACCCTTCTTGGTTTTGGCTAGAAGCTCGTCTGTTAAATTTATACTCATATTATATAATCTTTATACGTTTATGATATTACTAAATTCCATGTAGCTGGGGTGAGAGGATTGGCAGTTCTGTATGCCTTGAAGCTGCCTAGAGTATTGGTGATGGTCTGAGGAGCTGCAAGGGTTACATCAAATCCTGCACTGGTTACACGGCTGATTGAGAGATAGCTAGGTACTACTAGCCAAATGTAATCATTGTCCTTGGTAGTTACCTTTGGATTGAATGATACTCCCGTGGATGATACTTTGTTGAGTGTATTGAGGATTTCAGCTGTCATAGTGTCTGCTGGGTTTCCTCCTGAATAGAACAAGTATCTTGTCTGGCTAGCGTTCTTGCTAGTTCTTCCCTGCTTAGTTACTTCAAATCTAAAGATTTCTCTTGCTCCTTGTATTGGTGTAGTCAAGCTACTATTTGATGTTGGATAGTTAGTAAGAATGGTCTCTGCTGCATCATTAACCTTCTTAGTAATACTCAATGTATCAGGAACTAAATACTCATCATCACTTTTAACATAATAAACAACATCAGTCTTCATAGTACTGACATTAGGATTAATAGTAAATCCCAATACTATAGGATATACTGTATCATTCAATTTATTCAAGTTCTTATCTACATCCTGAATCATGGTAACTAAATCATCAGGAAGACCTGTTGCGGCATCCAACGCTTTTCTTAACTCTGGGTCAAGTTTGTCTTTAGTAAGAGAATCCTTAGCCATCTTTTCATTTGTTACAGAACCATTTTCAATCTTCTCTGTAGATACAGAATCATTGGCAAGTTTAGAGTTAACTATGCTTTCATTTACTACCTGCTCTGTATTTACAGAGTCCTGTGCCATTTTATCATTAGTAATGGCTTCATTCTTAATTTTAGATGTTTCCACTGATGACTCTGCAAGCTTTTCTGTTGTAACAGATTCGTTCTTTATCTTACTGGTAGTCACACTATCTACAGCAAGTTTTTCACTAGTGACATTCTCATTAGCAATCTTATCAGTTTCTACTGCACCTGAAGCAATCTTAGAAGTAGTTACTGCACCCTCATCAATAACTCTCTCAACTACTGCACTATCACCTAATTTACTATCAGTAATAGCCTGTTCTGCTATCTTAGGAGTAGTAACAGCTTCATTTGCCACTTTCTCAGTAGTGACATTTTCATCTGCTATCTTAGTAGTAGTGACAGAGCCGTCCTTAATGACAAGAGTAAGCTTCTTACCAGGCTTATCCTTAAGAGCTGCTTCACCTATATATTTCTCTTTACTCATAACTTATCTATTATTTTTGCACAAAGATACATATATTGGATATAATCTATTAGTACCTTATGAATTCCCTTATGAAAGTTAAAGCAAACAAAAAGATAAATTAGATGCAATATCCTACTAATTTTGTCGTTCATCTAATAAACATTTTCAATATATAAGATTATGGAATCAAAAGAATTTAAGGCTGCTAAAGAGCTTCTTAATAAAAAACTCAGCGACTTAGGTATTAACTTAGATGATAGTAAAGCAAAAGAAGTATATGAATATCCATACAATGGAAGTAAATGTAAAGAGATTACCTCTTTATCTGTAGAACAGAGATATGCTTTACTGAATGCTGCTGCCTCTCTCTATACTACAGACAATATGCCTAATAATAGACAAGAGGCTAAACAGGTACTTGTTGAGTTTATGCAATTACTTGGACTCAAAGATGAACACTTAACATATTGTATACATCATCAGTCTTGGTTTGACAGAAAGAAGTACATTGATGTTATGAAGACTATTCAGAAGGATAATCCATTCATTCAATTCATCTGCACCTGCAAAGAACTTATAGATATAGGAGGAGATAATATGTTCATTAACTATACCTTCACAAGACTTTTAAAGGATGTTGGTTTCTCTCAAGAAGATATTTATAATATAGTTAAAGGGAATTACAACTATAGATTTTACAATGAAACAGTAACTGAAGAAGAATATATAGGAGAGAACAACACATCTGTTATTCAAAGTTGGTCATTATTAGAGTTTGCTAAAAACTATATAAAAATGCAAGTTGGCAACTTTGTGAACTCAAATACAGGAGAAGAATTTAAATCTTGCATGTTCATTAAAGAAGATGGTTCTTATGATTATGTAGGATTTCATTCTCAGCTAGGTGAACTCACTCCTGCTGAAATATCAGAAAGAAAGAAGGAACTTAAAGTAGGTCTTACTCAATCAGGAAAATACGTTCTTTATGATCACATAGATGATTGGGAAAATGTAGATTTAGGTTTATAATTATTAAATAAGGAGAGAGTGTAAATAAAGTTAGGCTCTCTCCTTATATATCTTAAGTTATTCTGGAATATCATTATCTCCACTAGAACCAGTATTTACGGAGCTTTCAGAATTAGTAGCAGCCCTCTTGGACTCACGAGGAATAGCAATATAGACATCTTCTGTAGTAGAATCATCCCATATAGTACCTGAGCCATCGATCTTTGAAGTACCAGCAGGAACTACATAGATTTCATAGTCTGAGAGGTTACCATTGCCAATAGCACTTCTAAGATGCTCGTTAGTAATGTTGCCATTAGCATCTACTAACTGACTATACTCTTGTGAAGATAAAGCTCTAGCTCCACTTAAATCTTCCAAAGGAGCACCTATACTAGTTTCATCATTAGTGTCTTTATACTTAGTACCAGTCTTAGCACCAATCATTGTTACCTTCTTATTTCTTACATCATAAGCAGTACCACTACCAGTCTTCTTTCCTGATGCAGCAGCTTTGGCTTGTGCAATAGCAGATGCTTTCTGTAATGAAGGATCCTTTGTTGGGTCATAAGAAATAGTACCAGTCTTTTCATTATAAGTAAGACCCTGTGAAGCAAGACTAATATTCTGTCCTCTTCTAGTAAGTTCCATTTGTTGTCTAGCCCTAGCATCAGCAACTCTTTCAGCCTTTGTAAGTACTCCAAGGTCTCTCTGAGGATTATGATTCTCCTGATAGATAGCACCATCAATCATACCATTGATAACACTTTGTCTAGCCCTTTGAAGATTATTTCCTGTAAGATTCTGATTAACTCCTCTTTCTTCAAGAATAGCATCTGCTGCCATCTGTAACTCTGGAATTGTAGACATATCTTTGTAGAACTTCTGAATGGTGTCTCTACTATAACCCATCTTCTGAACATAATCTCTATAATACCCATTCAATGTGCTACCAGCATCACCAGCAGAGAATACCCTAGAAGAAGCAGCTTTACCTGCTGCTGCTCCTCTAGTATAAAGTTCATTACCACTAATATTATAAAGATTAGGAGTATTATCATCTAAGAAACTATCAATATTAAGATTATCTATAGCATAAAGCATAGAGGAATCCTGAGCACTAAGGCTTCTTCTCAGTTTCTTCTCTTCTCTCATAGCTTCATCAGCCTGGAGTAATCTGCCCATCTCTCCCTGGTATCTTCTTCTTAGAGAAGTCAAGGCTCTCCTATTAGTCATAGTTAAACCATTATGTGCTAAGTCCTCTGCCTGTCTAGCTAAGTCATTAGCATAACCTTCATATAGTTTTCTAGCCTTACTTCCTTCTGGTAAGGTTTCACTAAGATATTTAAATTTATCAGATTTATCTGATAAATCATTGTATTGTTCTTCACTCTTTTCATAAGCATCCTTATATGCAGAAAATGGTACTAGCATCTCCTGCATAGAGAAGGGTTGAAAAGAATTATCTACAACAAATGCATAATTAGCCATATACTTCTACTCTTTAAAATGTTAAACCTCTTTTTCTTTTAATCTTACCACCACATGATCTCTTTGTAGTAACTACTTTTCTACCAGTATTACTCTTAGGAGTCATTACACCAAAGATACCATCAGCAGCCATATCAGCTATCATATTATGCTGAGCATTCTCACGTCCTAAGTCACTAATACCTTTGAATAAACCAGAAACATTACCATAGATACCTTGATTCCAAGCAGCATCAGCAGCCATTCTCTGTCTTGCAGCATCCATCTGCATCTGTGCTTTAAATTGTCTCTGTCTATTAGCAATCTCAGCATTAGTTGCTGAGGTCTTTGTAAAGGCATCAGCATTATACATATCAGTACCTCTATTAAACTCAGCAACCTTCTGCCTCTTAGCATCATTGTATTCAAGAGCTTTTCTATATAAGTCACCATCTGCAATCTGACTATTATAGCCATTAGCAAGAAGTCCTGCCATCTTGGTTCCTATAGGAGAAGCATTGTTGAGAATAGCTCTATCTGTTGCTCTGCTGTTAGCATCTATTCTATTCTGTTCATACCATATATCCATAGGATTATAGGTAAGATAGTTACCAATAGGCTTATAACTAGCTAAGGCAGGACTACCACTAGCAGCTTCTACTGCTGCATCCATCCTAGAATAATCAGGTTTACCAATACCCATAGCCTGCATACCTAAACCAACTAATGGACCCAATAATCCTGCATATCTTAGCTTTTCATTCCTATGCTTTGGTACTATCTCCTCCTGATTATCTCCATTATTATCAGTAACATCAGTACTAGCAACAGGTCTCTTATAGTAGTTATATGTATAGTCACTCTTGTCATCCTGCCAACTGTAATTGCCAGCACTAGTCCAATCCTTAGGCACATTTCCATATATCTCTTCTATACTTCCATCATCATTTACTACATAGTTACCAGTCTGCTTTCCTCTAAGGATTTCATTAGGAGTTTTCCAATAGGTTCCTGGATGAGTATTCCTAACACCAGTCCCATTTGGATCTTCAAAGATAGTCTGATAATCTCTCTTTGCATCCTTCAACCATCCATTAGCATCTACATATTTTGCAGCATAGTCTCTTGCTGCCTGAGGAGCATCCTGACTATTGAGAATCTGTTGCAAATAGTTAAGTCTATTACTCTCATCAGCTTTCAACCAATCAGAACCTCTTCTATAAGCATCTGTCTGAGATAAAGCCTTTCCTATTTCCTCTGAGTTCATACCTTTCTTTACAAGACCTTTATTGACTGCTTCTTTCCAAGCTGCATCAGTACTTCCATTCCAAGCATCATAGTCTTCTTTACCCCAACCACCATGAGTGAAATCAAAAGTTAACCTGTTATCTGTTTTAGGAACATAAGTACCAAAGTCATAGCCCTTTGATATAGCATCACCTAATGCAGGGTTCTGAGCACTAACAGCATTCATAAATGCTTTATTGCTAAGGATATTATCCCAATCAGTAATCCTATCAAGTTTCTGTGCTAATAGCCACTTATCAAAGTCACTATCAGTATGAATACCTCCATCTACATAAGGACTAAGAAGATTATAGAATCTCTGTTTCATATCTCCACCTTTATCATACTTATTTATCTTACCTCCACAAGCATTCATTTGAGGTTCTTCTGCTATTGGTTGTTCTACTGGTTGCTGCATCATCTGCTCATTTACACTCTGTTGTTCTGTCTGCTGAGGATTAACTTCTTGCTGCTCTACTGGCTGTTCAGCAGCTTGCTGTGCTTGTTGTTCTTCCATAGCTACCTGTTGCATGATAGCTCTCTGTTGGTCTGGAGGAAGAGAAGCAAATACTTCTTGAGCTTCTTTTGCTTGCATTTCAGACTTCTGTCTTTCCTGCTCATTTGCAAGGTCATGCATCTGCTTTTCTAAGCCTGCTTGACTGATAGCATCGTTAGGTCTTTCTGCACTTTCCTTCTCTAACTTCTTAGATAAGTCTGCATAACTAATATCTGCATTCTTACCTACATGGAACTTCTTTTTTGTTTGAGCATCAGCTTTGATTCTCTTAGAGAAAACATAATCATCAAATATTGTCTCCCCCTCTTCTACAAGATTAGGTTTCCCTTGGGCATCAATACCTAATTGTACCCCATCATAAGGATTTTCTTCGTGGCTCAGACCTGCATCTATATGCAATAAACCATTACTAAAGTCAGAACCATTAGTCTGCATATCCCCACCTAAAGCGAACTTAGTAACATTCCTAGCAAAGTTTGCTCTTTTAACTACCTCAGGAGAATACTTGTCTTTATTAGCCAACACATGGGAAGCAAACTCCTGTACTCCCATACTATGCTCCTTAGCTTCTTTAGTAAACAATCCTCTATGACTCTTCTTGATATGAATACCACCACCAAGTGCAAAAGTACTAAGAGGGGTTACAGGGAGATTACCAAAGACATTGGCTGATATTTTATTCTTAGCTTCTGCTGACTTATTCTTGGCTATAAGATAATCTGACATAAAGTTATAGTCTATAGCTCCAGTACCTTGACTAGGTAATCCACCAAGAGGACCACCAAAGGCAGCATAGTTTGCAAGTAAATTATCCATCTGTGTATCTGCTATATTATCAATGTTATTATCTACACTTCTATTTGCCCAAGACTCTGCCTGTGCTCTATCAGCTCTAAGGGCTGCATTCTGTCTTCTTGCTTTTCCTTTTCTAAAGAGACCACCTTTATAGGCATTTTGAACCTTAGCTACTGCATTTGGACCCTGTATTTCATCAAAGGAAGATGCATTGGATTTAAAACTATTCAGATAATTAGTACCTTCATTTGCTGCATTAAGCTTCTTTTGATCTGTTTTCATGCCAAAAAGAGCATTAACGCCTCCACCAATAATACCAGATGCAGCAGAGACAATACCTCCTACTACAGGATTAATGGCACTTACTGCACTACCAATAGTACCTCCAATATTACTAATTGCATTGCCTGCACCTGAGCTAAGTCCTCCACTAATAAGTTTATTTCCAATAGTTCCTACAGCACCACCAACAGCACCTATACCACTCTTAGCTATATTTCCAATACCCAGTCCTAATCCCTGACTAGGAGTAGGCATAGCTTTTATCTTTCCTACATCTATCTTTGTAGGATTGCCTAAAACAGATGTAGTGCCTATGTTCTGTATACTTGAGCTTAGCAAGCCATCAAAAACATTCTGGTGTACCCTATCTATACCTTGAGCAAACAATGGTTGATTCCATTTATTAGCTGTATATAATTTATTCTTCTTTTTCATCTGAGTAACATTTTACTGCAAAGATAATACATTATTAGTATCAGTGTTATCTCCTAACTCCTATTATAAAAATAGGTAAGAAAATCATTAAGACTCCCTTACCTATTGTAGTTATTATCCAAAATATGTAACCATAATATCATGTATCTCAGTCTTGCTGAGTGATGATTTATTTAAAGCTGCATTCTTTGTAAGCTTTATATATGCCCAAGGATTTCTAATTCTATCCAGAGGTCTAACTTTAAATCTCTTGATCCCCATTAAGGATTCTGTAGTAGTATTCACCTCAGCATTATCTCTAGGAATGTCACAAGACCACATTCTAAACTTCCTTGCTAGGATTCCCTTTTCCTTACCATGAGTAAATTTATCATTGGCATTTCTATTATTGAGACTTAATATACCATGTTGATATTCATCCCATGCCTCTAAACTATCAAATGGAAGACTAGGTACAAACTTATCCTTGGTTTCATCATAAGAACCTTCTCCTTCAACACAAGCTCTAAATTCCAGGTTAGTGAATATCTTATCCATCTGAGGTTCTTGATTAGCTATCAATGTCATAGAGAATGGTTTGTTCTCACCAAAGAAATTACAGTATTCTCCTGCTTGATGTTGATATAGATTATCACCTTTTATCCAAATACCTACATCATCAAGACTATTGAAGTAAGGTGCTTCTTCATAGTCATAGAAAGAAGTAAAGCAATTAAACTTCTCGGAGTAAGCCAGAGCTGTTTCCTTATTAATGAATAGAACATCTTGGTTTAGCTTGTCATAGTAGGCAACAAATGAATCAAATGCATTAGGAGTCCATTCTATATTTGATGCAGGAATATTCTGCTTAGCCCAAGAATTGAAGCCTCCTGTTGTACTAATATTATTAAGCTGACCATTAAAGAGATAAATACTCTTTTCGTTGCTATCCATAAAGTAAATACCAGCAGGTGTCTGCGTCATAGCCCATTTATTAGAACAACCAACTATATCAGAATAATATCTTTTCCCTTGAACCTTCTGAGAATTAGCTATCTCAATAGGAACTCCTTCTGTAGTAGAAATCTGAGTATTCTCATTATAGAGTATCTGAGCAATACCTTTATCCTGAAAAGACAACAACTGATTATTCAATCTGATGAATTTATTGACTGTACCTTTATTTCCATCCATCTCTAAAGTATTAGCTAAAGTGATGTTAGTCCATAAATCCACGTCAGCCCCATTCTGTTTTGTCTTAGTCCAGGTAATAGTATTAGGGAATGCAGTGTTCTTATAGTTATCCTCATCTACTATCTTATAGGAGAAGAAGTTATCCATCTGTGAATATACTGGATTTAAGAGATTAAAGTTTTGGGGAGACATGTTCAAATTACTAGTCTGTGCCTTATTTCTATCATATCTTCCGTCAATATTAACTCTAGTCTCTATCATAAAGGAAGCAATTTCTACTACCTGATTCTTATCTTCAGGTGTAAAGGCATAAGTTTTCAAGCATTCATACCTTTGGAAATAAGTATCTCCCCATTTGTAGCTAAGAGTTACAGAATCAGTATCTTCATTAAAAGCAACCATTGGTCCACAAGGAATCCAATTAGCAGCCTGTAAAGCTTCATTAGATGTTCCTCCAAATATAGTATCTTTATTATAATCTTTGTATATTTCAACTACAGGTATTTCATCATTGTTTACTTTTGCTAATATACCATTTACATTTACTGAAGCATTACCAAAGGAATTGCCTCTCTTAAGTTTTACAACTATATGGGGAGTAGATTTATACTTCATACTGATAGATTCTCTCCATTGGTCCAAACCACTTACATAATCTCCAATATCATCTGCTTTTCCATTATTCCAATAAAAACTATATTTACCATCTCTCTTTTCCCAAGTCCATACACCAGAACGAGAGTCTGTATTACTTGGATCTTTAAGAGCGAGGAAGTTATAACAATCTGAATTAAAATCAGTATCAACCTTCTCTCTCCAAGGACTTCCTACAAAGTAAAAAGGAGAAGGTGTAGTAGGAGTTAACATTGTCTCAATATTGCCCATGTAAGGATGACCACTGACCTTTACTATAGATAAAGTATCACTACCAAAATATTGCATATCCTCCACTTCATAGTCAGAAGAATCACCATAAGATGTTTCTGCTCCTAATCTGAAGTTGCTGATTTTCTTCTTCAAGAGGACTGCACTTCTATTATCTCTGGCTACATCATTATTCAGAGAACCATTCTTATGCCACATGAATATAGGAAAATCTACAGGTGGGCTACTAGTATTATATGCTGCATACTTAGGAGTCTTGTCTGCATCATCTACAATATAATCATTAAAGAATAATCCCGAAATAAGAGCGGCAGAAGGACTGGTTACAATACTTTTATGTATAAAGCCTGCTGCATCAGAACCTATAGGAGGGGATGATACCTGTATATCTATATCTCCATAGGTTCTAAGAAAGTTAGTTCCACCTACATATCTCATTTTACAACCATTGAAATCAAGATTGGCAAGTGAAGTATCAAAGATAGTCTCAGGAGAATGCACAGTTGCAAGCAGATTATCTACATAAAAGGCATGTCCATCATCAAATTTACCCATTACTTCTGTATTTCTAAGCCAAGGAGACATCACTTTTAAATAATCATCACTACTTGGAAGTGAACCTATATTAGCTACAAATTGTACATCAAATTGGGATTCCAATTTTCCATTATAGCAGATTTTTCCTCCTCCATTTGTAGCATCTCCATTATCTTCCATAGATACTGGAGTTCTGAATAACCATGAAGATTGTGCATATATAGACCCCTTTTCATCTGTTCCACTCCACATTCCTGTAAGAGAATTTGTTTCATGGGCATCTGAAAATCTATCTATCTTTCTATACATTGTAGGGCATCCAACACCTTGACATAATATAGTCCTGTCAGAAGGTCTTGGCTCTACAAAGACAGGTCTCATTCTCCTATATCCTGCTTCCCATAAAGTCTTAAAGATGCCTTGAAATGTAGCAGTAAACTCTGGTATTCCAAGTGTACCATCTACGGAATTCTCTCCCATACTAGGGTAGTTACTCTGCTGTTTATCCCCTATCCAACAAGGTTCTGACCACTTGCCATTTTTATATTGGAATTGTACTCCCAGCCTATAATACTCTTTTGCTTTAAAACCAGAAGCACCTTGATACTCTGTATCTTTAGGACTAGAAAGAGTATTTATATAAGAAAATGGAGAGTCATAAGCCAGGGTAAAAGGTCGATATACTACTGTTGAAGCAATATTATTATTAGCAAGGGGATTATCCTTAGATACCCCATTAGCATTTAATATAGCATCTTTAACAGTGAGTGGAGGTCTGATAACAGCAATATTACCTAAGAACAGAGTACCATCCTTCTGCTCCATAGTTTTAGCTTTAATCTCTTCACCTCCTTTATACAGAAGTTCTGTAGGATCTATAGTGTCTCCCTGCAATCCATCATCTATAAATGTTAGGGCATCATTCTTAACTTCAATATCCTGTACTCTTTTAACAAGGGGAACAGCGTTCTTTGAAGTCCTTAAAATAGAATAAATTCTTAAATACTCAAAGCTTTCATCTACATCAGATATAGTAATTCTAAAAGAATTTGCTATCTTACCTTCAGGACTTCCACCCCTATCAACATAAGAAATATATTGTAAAGGAGTAACATGAAATATGTTGCTCTCCTGACCATACTTATTATAATAGGTAAAGGCATATTGAATAACACCTGGAGGAAACTCTCCTGAACCAAATATCTTTGTAACATCAACAGATTCTCTTAACTGAAGCTGAGGAACAAAGTCAAATTGATTATCATTGCCTTTTTCTATAGAACCAACAATATTGATAACTCTAGGCTGATTCTTATTGTCAGTCCAATAAACTTTTTGGATATTCTCTGACTCATAAGATACTAAAGTTTCTATTGGATATTCTGGACTGAAACCTAAAGTACCAAAGTATAGAATCTTACCTTCAAGAGTATTCTCATCTTTGGTTGATTTCTCAAAGACATAGATATAATCAGAACATGTAAAAATGATTAACTTATGATTCAACACTGCTGTACCCACTGGAATACCTGTAATAGAATCAAGGTACTTCTTATTAAAGTTCTCTTCCCATAGCCCAGTAGCAATATTAAGGGTCATCTTTTTAGTACCTCTCTCATTAACCCAAGACATCATAGTATTGCCTTCATTGGTAGCTAACCTGAGGTTACGATTCTCAAAGGCAAACTCAGGATTAAAGGCAGAAACAGACATATCTCTGTTCATACCCTTTGTTTTCCAATTAATATATTTCTTAGCCATATTAGTGTTTCCTTAAATATTCACGATTTCCTAAGTCTTTAAAACCATTATTAAACTGTCTTACAGGTTTAATCAATGTATTCAGATACCTTGTCATTGATTCCATCTCTGCCATAGAAGGTGTAGTCATTTCAGACTGTAAGAGGTGAGAAGCCCAAGCATATTCTGTCTGTGCATTACTGAGTACTCCAGCCTGTATCTTTCCTGTATCAAACTTGACAGTGAAAACCTTTACCTTGATATATGCTTCCAAGGCATTGAGATAGGTTTCATTATCTATCAGCAGAGGGAAGCCATCTTCATCTACAGGGATAGACTTATAAGCTATCTCTACCTTACCTTCTGGAAAGGAAGTGAAGATAATCCTTCCTTGTGTCTTGAAAGATGGTTCTTCTCTATATTCCTGCATAGGCGGGATATAAGTATCAACTGGAGGTTTCATATTATTGAGTAAATCCTTAGGCTGATTTCTCATGTCAGGCTTAGGTCTTAGCCCTGGAGTAAAGGTATCAGTCATAGACCTTAGACAAACATCTGTCTTTAAGTCCTTCACTTGGATAATAGAAATCAAATCACAAGGAAGAAGTCCCCTAAAGTCCTTGATATCTACAGTATCTATCTTATCTTGATAAAGCTGAGGATAGCCATGTAAGGATATAAATCTGATAGTATGCCTGATTACCTGCTCTAGAGTTACATCTCTTAGAAGAGGATGATCAGTAATATCATCCAGTACTCTCCTGATGTTGGTATATTGTATATTTGTTACCATAATGTATCTATTTTTCCTTTATTAATATTCTCTTTGAGTGCCAGCTTGATGAATCTGTTGAGTTTAAACTCATAGAAGCATTGATTAGTATAGTTGGCACAGAACTTATTATACTTTACATGATATATGTACTTTGTCTCATTCCTAAGGAGAGTCTTGTTATTCCTAGCTTCCAAGTCTTCAAACCAAAGTCTTGTAGTTCTTAGCCAATCTATAGGATAGGTATTCTTAAGCTTTCCATCTACAATACTTACACCACTCTGTATCTTTCTAAGTTCTAATGCCCCCATCCTGCTAGGAAATGTTACTTCCTTACCATTGGCTATATCTTCTGCCAGTAAGTTATTAACTCCTCTGATAATACTATAGAATTCATGTTCCTTCAAAGGTCTGCCTATATCATACCATTGGTGTTTACGAATAGCCTTATAACTATCATAAACTCCCCATGAGTTAGTTACCTTGACTTCCCTAGGAAGAGTTCTGTCATGCAAAGTTTTCTCAAATTCCTTATACTCCATTATTAACTCTGTTTAGTTGATACCTTTGATATATCATCGGCAGCATTGTTATGTTCATCTACTGGCTGATATTTGGCTGAAGTTAATTCTTTAACTACCAGCTCCATTAATGTAGGAACCAGATACTCCCTTATAGGAAATACTTCATCCATAACATCACAAGCCATAGAGCTACCATCATCATTGCATAAGTAACTTGACATTTCATCAAAGTCTTCAAAAACAGCACTCATTCTCACCTTTTTCAAGTATAGAAATTGAGGATTACTGCTATTGAGATATAGATGTAAATCTGGACTCAATGAAACATAGATGATATTCTGTAGGAACTTATTAGTACCCACATACCTCATTCTATCCCTTGGAATATAACTGATATTAATTCCCTGATAGAAGTCTATAGGATATACTCTAGGCTGATTATCCTCTAGAATCTTAGGAATCTTCTTGGTTGTTCTGAGGTAATAACCGCCAGTACAAGGTTCTCCATCAATAGCAGGTACTTTCTCTAAGTTCAGACATATCTGTTGATATTCAAACTCAGAGGCTATATCAGTAGTAGCTTTCTGCTTCTCCTGCTCTTTCTTTATCAAGAAACTCCTATACTTCTTCAGCAGAAAGATGACATGATCTTCCGTCCAAAAACTATCATCAGAAGTAGCAGCCTTTGCCAAGTCCAAGACCATATAAACAATTTCTTTTACTAACATATTCTCTTATTATTAATTATGGCTCAAAGGTAGTACTTTTTAACTAACCTCTGAGCCATATTAAAGAAACTATTTACTGATTTAAGAAAACTTCTTATTCATTATTACTCCTCAGCCATAATAACAATATCAGACTGAGGGTCACTATTTACACTATCAAGGTCATGGATAACCTTAACTACTTCTGTCTCTTCAAGAGTCTTGACTCTCTGAGCCATCTCTGTCATATCACCTAAACGTAATTTTCCCATTTTCAAATAATCTGGATAAGGTATTAAACAACTAGTCCCATAGATACAGTCTAATGCTCTTTCTATAAGACGATAATCTTTCTTACTAAGCAATGCCCTGTAGTCATTATACATAAAGTCCCAATAGAAAGCCATTACCAACAGCTTCTCACTATGAGCCTTTGACATATAGCCCTTTATTTCCAGAGCATGATAATACTTAGACAATGCTTCAAATAATATATCACCCATTGCATCCACAAGTTTTAATAGTTCTACTCTGACAGGACTTTCCTACTTCCTCAAACATCATATTGAAGAATTTGATTGCAGGAATATAATGCTCTGTCTCTATTGCTGACTTGAATGCATTCCATAGAAGAATGAAATCAATGAATGCTGAAGGAACACTGCAATCTGCTACAAGTTCCTTAGTATAGTCCACAACTCTCTGGTGCAAGACATTCTCATCAAATACTACACCAAGAGTAGTCTCTTCATCAAGTCTACAAGGTGTGCAGGAGCCTGGAGTACCTTTACACTTGATATATACAAAGAATAAAGTCTTACTCATATCTCCTCTACCAAATGCAATAGCCTTAGGGTCTGATTCCCAAGACCTGGATAAGTCAGAAGCTTCAAGAACCAAGTTTAGTTCCTTAGCATTCTCCTCTGCCTTCTTGATATAAACATAGTCTGATGTAGGAAGTCCTGGGTTAGTTTCTGATACTTTATCTGCTGTCTGAATGATAATGGAATCAATGTATATATCCTTGAAGTAGTCTGCCTTGTTGACATGGGCATTGATATACATTCTCTTACCATCATCAGATATTCTGAGTTGATCAAAGATAATCATATTTTCTTATTTATTAATGAAACAAAAAAGAGGGAGAAGGGATATATTTCCCCAATCCCTCTTGTATTATGGTAAACAATTCAGATTTAAGTTACTTCAATGTAGCTACACTAAGACCTGTGGCTGTATTGAAAGCACCAATGATTGCATTGATAACAGTATAATCAGCACCACCACTATCAGCCTTTACAGCTGTAGGAACAGCAATGGTAATATCCTTCTCTGACCTGTAACTATTTACACCTGTATCAGTGAAAGCATAATGAATCTCAAATACATCATAGGTCTTATCAGGATCTACCATACCTACAGTCTCTACATCATTAGGCCAACCAATCTTTCTATACTGGTCACCACGTTCACCAAGAAGGAAGTACTCAAGGTCAGCAATCTTCTTGCCATTACCAATCTTAGTAGAAGCAGTCTGCTCAACTGCTTTACCCCAAATAAGGTCTGTAGTACCATCATAAACTGTAGTAGGAACTACATCAAAATATACTCTCTCCTGTGCTTCTGTACCAAGATGCCATGACTGAGGCTTCTCCTCAATGACAAGACTTGTTGCACTGGAGCTGAATATAAGATATGGATTGCTTTTTGCATTAGCACCTACTTCACGAGAGAAGCAATGATTAAGTGCCTTCTCCATTGCAGCATAGAACTGAGTAGCAGTCATACCTTTAACTGCACGTACAGCAGCATCCTTAAAGTACTGGTCCTGGTCACTCATACCATAGAACTGACGGAGGTTAATGCGAAGGATATAATCCTGACCTACAATAGGAGCACCACCATTTACACTTGAATCCAAAGTTACCAATACCTTCTTCATTGGTGTCTCCATATCAACAGCTTTAATAGCCTTAGCAGCTGCGATATTCTTTACCTGGATGTAATCACTCTTAAGAACAGTATCAGGACCAAGAACCTCAAAGTAAACTTCCTTCTCAATGTCACCAATACTCTTTACCTTCATCTCACCCTTGTTAGCCAAGGCTGTAGCACCAGTAATCAACTTATTTGCTACATAGAACTGTCTGTTCTGTCTTGTTGAAAATACACTCATTTTTATTATGTATTAAATTAAACATAAACCTACATTAGTAGGTTTTAACTATCTCTATTTTCTCTTTGTAAATTATAACCCTTACTCTGAAGAGCTAGCTGTACTGCCCTATCAAGAATCTTCTGATGAAGAGCTTCATGTAAGATACAATCACTAGCCTCACTCTTTTTCTCAATGGTTAAGCCTTCAGGTAAGTCTGTAAGAATAATAGGGGGAACTTTCTTGATATACCTTATATAATATACTGCAATCATATACTTACAGATAATCTCTACATTGCCTTCAGAAAGATCTAACCTTAAAGCTCTCCTATCATTTGCTCCCCTAAAAGGATTATCCTTAATATTCAAATATTCATCCTGCTTAGTTGGAAAGACTTTCATATAAGTCTCTCCTCTACATTTTCCATTATCAAGTATTACTGACTCCAAGGTTATGAACCATAAATCCTCAGGGAGAGTGAAGAATGTGGAGGTACTTGTAATTCCCAATGGAGTACCATTGGTATTAGTTATTGGCTTTAAGTACTTTTCTACAACAAGATTAGATAAGTACCTCCTCATTTCTTCTGTACTTTCAAAAGAGTCTCCATAAGGATTTTTACCATTATAAAGACTAGTAACTATATCCTCCTGTGCTTTAGTCAAGAACAATGATTTCTCATATTCATCAAGTGATACAGACTGTTTGGTAGATTCCTCACCAAACATAGCTGAAGCACTATAGCTATTCAGCATAGTATCAAATCCATTAGAAAACTCTTCTCTAGTCATCTTTATAAGATTTAAAATTATTCACTCCTCTGACCTGCCTGCATTACTGCCTGTAAGTTATCCTGTCCTGTGTTAGTCCATGCAACCTTAGCAAGTTCTACTGCCCTTTGAAGAATCTCTTCATGAAGAATAGGATCTAACTCACATTCTGTTGCTGTACTCTTTCCTTCAATAGTAAGACCATCAAGATTAGATACAATAATAGGATTAGGTCTCCTTACATATCTAATAGTATATTTAGTAAGAGTATCAGAAGGTCCTACCACAATATCAGCCTTATTGACTACATCATTATTAATAAGTCTCCAAGCCTGATACTTCAATGGTCTCTTATATGGCTTACACATCAGCCTGGAGTATTCATCAAATTTAACTGGTACTACCTGTAATAGAATCTTTTTATCATTTCTAGTTACTTCTACCATCTCATTGATAGCATACATAAGTTTAGAAGGCAAAGTAACACTCTTGGTATTTTCTCTCATATCAAAGAGAGGAGCGCCAAAGTCTGAAACATCAATTCCTTCATTCCTTATATAAAGAACATTGTCTTTTTCATCCTTAAGAACATTACCATCAGAATCATAAGCTTCTGTATAACTATAGGTAGACTTAGGAGCAGTAACTTCTGTTCTTGAATATACTGGTTTACCATCCTTATCAGTCTTTCCAGTTACAAGACTATAAGTATAAGAAGTTGCACTTGTAGTAGCTACAGTAGTAAGCATGGAGAAATCTACCTGTCTTTTGGCACTACCATCAAAGCCTTCCTGGGTATTATTACCCTTACTTTTAGGATTAAAGTAATTCTTCATAGTCTCATCCTGACCTTTGGTAAGAAAGACACTCTTCTCATAGGCATTTAATCCTGGTGCTTGGTTTGAGGTTATATTGTTATACAACACATCAAACATATTATCCATCTCTTCTACTGACATATCTTTATAGTTTTAAAAGGAGTGAGAAGGGCTTATGTCTCCTCCCCTACTCCATATATGATAAATTCACTTTATTCTTCTTTCAACTGTGCTTCCAGCATATACTTGAGTTCCTGATGCTTAATACTGCTGATATATCTGGCTGCATTATTTAAGGTACTCTCTTCATTCATCTCACAGAGAGCAGAGCCATCTTTACGGAGATAGTAGGTATTATTCTTAGTACCTACCAGACCTGCTTCTACAGCTCTCTTTATAAGAACCTTTGCAGGAAGGAGTTCATCCTTAATGACTGAATGAAACTTCCTTGGATCTGCCTGGATATATTCATTAATCTTATTCTGCAAGTAGTCAATCTTAACACTAGGACTGACTGGTCTCTTTTCAAGAATCTCAATGATAGTCTTAAGAGTATCCTTATCATTTCTGACAGCACCATACTCAGTATAACATTCCATTGTAACATCCATTCTACTGAGATTCTTCTGTGACTCTGCACCCTCAGAGATAATGACAAACTGATAAGTTGCCTTTGGTCTATTCTCCAGCTCTTCCATAGATGCTGCAATATAATCCTTATTGGCAAGCAGAATCTTATACTGGATATACTGCTCTGGAATACTAAGGTCAAAGTAGTTATCCTGCTTATGCAGGGTTACTCTACCGATACCATTAGGATTACTGTCATCCCAGAAGTTATTCTCTTTCTTATAGATACTGAGAGCATTGATTTCCAAACCCATAGCCTTCTCAAGGAAGGATTTCTCACTATCTGTAAGAACATTCTTGAACATACCTGTCTTATTGAGTCTTGGTACTACAAAGCTCCTTGTAGCATTCTCTGCCATACCACCATACAGAATATGTCCCTTTCTCTGAACCATCGCTGTAGGGCTTGGAACAAACCTTACAATGATTTTCTCATTTTTCAAACAATTAACTGGTTCATTACTATAATACTGCTGAGCTGCAGGTTTATTTACTTTCTTGATAATCTCCTCTACAACTTCTGGCTTCTCAGACAAGATTTCTACCTGTGGTGTAACATCTATCTCTACACCTTCCATCAATGTATTATCCATATCAGAACCTCCTTCTACTTTCTTTGGTCTTCCCATTTTAACTTCTCCTTATTTTTTGTTCTTCTACCTTATTATATTATAAAGCAAGCAGGAGGGAAACTTATATTCCCTCACTACTGCTTTTATAGTTTAGCCTACAAGAATTGCAGGAATCAAACTCATTGTCCTTGTAGGGTCAAGTACACATACACCAGTGGTAGTCATCTTGTGAATGGTTGCTGAATCCTCATCATGACTCATGTTAGGGTTGCCCATCTGACCAGTGAATGGATTTCTCAATCCCCATTCATAGCTTGTCATATCACCTTCCATGCCCTTGACAGCACACTTGAAGATGTTAGGCTGATCCATTGTACCAATATCAAAGATATCATACCTATAAGAGAATGCAGGACCACCATTAGGATGCATAATCTTATTTCTTACAGGATCATCATAGTAAGCATCTACCTCTACCTTAACCTTAACACCATTAGGTGCAAGGAACTCAGTAAACTGGAAGCCTGCTGAAAGTGCATTCTCATGGAGAGGAGACTGAGTTTTCTTAACTACATTAATCTGATCACCATTGATAGTAAATGCAGACCAGCCACTTACAGTATCAAGTACTGCCTTATGGAACTGAATAGCACCACGCTCACCTGTCTTGATGATAAAGGTTCTATCCTTCATATCAAGCTTAGCAGCAGACAACTCATAGAGAGCATCTTCAATAAGCTTCAAGGAGAATGTGTTATAAGGCATAGTATTAGATACTTCCATCTGCTCATAGAGACCAGCACCCATACGGATAACCTCACCAGACTTACCAATATTAAGGTATTCACCATTCATGTTTCTGTTAGAACGACCAAATGCAAGAACATTGTTCTTATAGTCATTCCACTGCTGTTCAAGCTGCCACTGTACCTCATGCATCCACATGTTTACAGTATCCTTTACATAGCGACCATTAGTCTCACGGGTTACAGGAATACCAAAGGCTACCTTCTTACCAAGCATTGCACCAGAAACCTTGTGATGAATTCTAATGGTAGAGAACTCATTTCTCATAGCTACTGGGCTAGCAAAACGAATATCACCTGCCTTACGGGAGAACTCCCTCTCTACAGGAGCATACTCTACAGAGAAACGCTTACCAGGTAGCAACTCTTCTACAGGAATACCAGCAGTAATACCACCCATCAACTCACAGCGATATACTGTATTAGTGCCTTCATTTCTACCATTGGCAAGAACCCTGATAGGATAAACCTCATTACGTTCACCAACAATAACCTCCTGGTCTGCAAACCAATCCTCAGCAAATACCAAATAGAATGGTTCACCATTTACACCAACATTATCACCACCTGCTACAACTACCTTACCATCAGCATCACGTGCCTCTACCAAAGGAATGTTTCTGGTAGCACTACCAATAATATCCCATGTATACTCTTCATCAGAGTCAAAAGTCTTAGTAGGGAACTGTGAGAGGAATGTATCAAGGGTTTTACCCTTATACCAAGCAAGCAGCTGTACCATCAGAGATGTTGCCTTCTGTGGCTGCAACTGGAAGATGCCACCAAGATGGTTATTCTTGGTTGTACCCATCCAATGGTTGAAAGTCTGCTTCTGAAATTTACTTAATTTTCCAGCCATTTTATCAAAAGTTAAAACATTTATTATCAAATTTTATCTTATTCATGGTCTTACAAATCAAGCTTCATTCCCTTACTAATAAAAGAGTTAGGATCATCCTTCTGGTTAGTTACCATCCTAAGGCTACCATCATTGTTTCTCCTAGTATTGTTTAGGGTTTGTTCTAGTTCTCTAAGACCTTTCTTTACTTCTTTCTTTACCTTACCTTTGGCAAAGGAATCAAAGTCCTTAAAACCATTGGTCATTGCAAAGATGAGACCTGTATATTTGAGGAATTCAGCTCTATGCTCAGATTCATACTTCTGAATAGCAGTCATATAATCCCCTGTATCAGGGTCTTTATATACTGGCTTAGATATAGAATCAAATGCCTTCTTACGAATGTCATTGCTAATCTCCATATCACCAAACAACTGCTTGTCTTTCATAAGAGACTTCTCCAATTCCTTGGCATTCTTTTCTCTCTCAGCCTTCTCTTCATCAGCTTTCTGCTGAGCATCCTGAAGCATCTTGTTATAAGCATTACTAAAGAACTCCTTATTACTGAGCAAAGCTTCCTTTGCATCCTCAACATCTGTACCTGCATCTACTGTCCTGTCAGCAAACTTCTTTGCTTTATCTGGAGTCATTCCCTTATTGATAAAGTCCTGATAAATAAGATTGTATCTCAACTGCTCACCCTTTTCACTTTCCTCTGCAATAGCTGCATCAGTAATGGTATTGATATAATTAAGGGTTGATTCATACTTCTTAATATCATTAGGCTCTACACCATTCTCAAGAGCCTGGGAAATTCTCTTCTGTTTTTCATCAAAGCGGGCATTAATCTCTGCCTCAATCAGATTACTGAAAGACTCTGCATCTACAGCTTTCTTAATAGTCTCATCATCAAGGTTTGGGAAGATACCATCCACTGCACAGGCATTGGCAATGGAAGAGTAGAAGTTATTTGGAGAAGTGCCATCTGCATCATTGTCAGGGGCAGTATCTTCCTTACCTTCATTATCTTTACCACTACCTACGCTCTCTGGTGCTTTATCCTTAAACAAATCTTCAGGATCCACATCCTCAGTAGTATTATCTTTTTCTTTCTGTTTTTTATCATCAGAACCAGGAGTTTCCACTTCCTCCTCTTCTGTTTCTTTATGTTCTTCCTGAACATCATTATCTTCTGGGTCAGTAAAGAGAGTTTCAATCTCCTGCTCACCTAAAATATTATCAAAACTTAATCCTTCCATACTTTTCTTCTCTTTTTAGTTCTACAATCTTCTTTTGCTGCAAAAGTATAGAAATATTAAGGATTAAACAGGCATCTTACACAGACTCTAAGATATACTAAAAAAGGTACTTAAACAAGCACCTTTCCTAGTTTATCAGTAGTAACTTTTTACTGCTGTTGCATAATTCTTCTTACCTGGATAGTTCTTATCCCAATAATCATCTTTCTCCATACCAGAGCTTATTTCTTCTGTATGCCTTAGGTCACCATGGTAAAGCACCATCTTTTCTTCTCTATATAGCATTAACTGTACAAGACTCATTACTCTATCAAAGTTACCTTGAGGATTCCACAACACAAGCTCTTTTAGTAATGCTCTATTCTTTATCCTATATAGATTAGGTATAGATACTTCATTATTATTACCATCTGCGTCAGTTTCTATGGAGATAATAGGTTTTCTAAGCCAAGTCTGTATCATCTTGAAGGCTCCATTAATAATAGGTGTAGTAGCTCTGATACCTACAGACTTATTACCATAGCCAATGCTACTAATCATGTTTCTCTGTACAAGGTATTCTGGAGTTTCTGCCAATAAGTGGGTTGCATTGTTGGAACTGAAGTAAGAGAACATACCCATTACATTCTGCTCATACATACATCTACAGTTATAGAATAAACATAACTTTCTACATATCTCATAGAAGTCCTCTGCAAAAGTAGGTCTTCCAGTATATTCTGCAACTATCATATCAGTCCATAAGTCCATGACAAAGATAGAACCTAAAGACATGGTATTAGAGCAGTCTGCATCATAAGGGTCAGCAGAACAGATATATCTACCAGCTGGTATCTTACCTTCACCATTTTTCTTAGGCATCTCAAATATCTCAAGAGCACCCTTTACCTTGTTATCTTTAGTTGGAAAATCTCTAATAGGCAAATCAATAGTAGGATTAAACTTCACTTCTCCTGTTTTATTATCCTGTACCAATTCTCCAACATAAACATCATCAAAGGCATTTGGATCATTATCCAACTGATTCAATCTCTCATTAAGCTCTGTTACAGGAAAGATATTACCATGACTTCTGAGCATAGCTTCCTGTGGTACTATAGGGTACTGAGAAATACGTTTAACTATAGTATTAATATCTGTTGTACCATACTTTACCTTGTATCTATCATAAAGAATCATCAGCAAAGCCTTACTTACATCAGAGTTACCATTCTTATCTATACAGCTTTCATCATAGTTGAGATATGCAGGAAAGAAGAAACAACACTTCTTTCTTCCTTGACCTTCCTTATCAAAAACATTATCCAAAGGCTCCAAGTTATAACCTTCAGGAGAATAGAACATCTCTGCAAAGGCTGTAAAGTCTGATTGATCATCACCAGCAGTACCATAAGCAAATATTTCTCCGAAGACTTTACTACCATGCTCTACAGAAGGCCTAATCATGTTATACATACTGGTAAGGTTCTTGAAGATACCTGCCTCTTCAATAAGATATAGCACACCACGGGAACCATTCAGCTTATCTTGGTTAACACCAGTAATGATACCTGATACAGAGTTCTTACTACCATATTCTACTTCACTACCTGCTTTCTTGAAGCCCATCTTCCACTCCATCTCCTGATCAGAAGACTTTAGTCTATGAGAAGCAAACTGAGTATATTTAGCACAATGGTCCAGGTTATCCTTAAATACTCTAAGAATCTGGTTGGTATCCATTAGTTTGGTTCTATCTACAGCAGTAACCATACACTGTACTTCTGTCTTGTTATTCTCAGATTCTCCTATGATACATCTCTTGGCAAGAAGTCCTCCACCAAAAGATGTGTTGTGAGTTACAATAAAATCTCCAATTAGGTAGCAATGACTTTCATTATCCACAACAACACACTTTGCTTTTTCCCTATGACTGTACTTTATATCAACTATTCTAGTCCAATCTCTCCTACTTTTACTATAAGTAGAGTTAAACCCTGTAAGTTTATCCAACTTTCTTTGCAATCTAAATATTGGATCATTAGTAAGAATAGTAACATTGTACGTCAATTTACATAGATGTTGACCATTAATATCTGTATATTTACCTTGCTTAGTAAACATTGTAGAATTATAACCTAAACTATGGCATAACCATCTAACATCTTTAGCTAATCTTTCAGATGTAGTGGTAAACATAGGGACACCATTGTTGTTAACAGTTCCATCTGTATCCATTATACCTTGTAGCAAAGCAATTCTTACATCAGAAGAATTGAACATGTATTCTTTTGGTATAAACTTAGTATCAGATGTTGTATTCCAAAGATTATATTCCAATAGCTTTCCTTGCAGATTATTTATCTTTATTCCATGACTATACTTTCCTTTTCTTGCATACATATCATAAGGAACCTGCTGCTTATAAAATTCAAAGTCTTCTTCTCCAGAAGTGAGTTCTGCTACATTAAGGCAACTTTTAGTTAGACAACCATCTCCTATAAGAAGTCCTAATGTATAAGGGTCAATAAGTATTCTTTGGGAATTAAACTCCACCTTTTTATTATTAGGTATAGCATAGTAATACTCAATACCTCCATCCTTTCTTTTATGAGCATAATCTGAATGCATAATTGTCCAAAGGTCAATTACCTGCATTTTATCTTTCTTCCTATGATCTTTTACATAGAAAAGATGTCCAGATGTACATTGTAACTTTCTACCATCAGAAAGAGTTACAGTGTAAATCTTTTCCTCTTCATCAAAAGGAATATGAGTGACTTTAGTTAAATTTCCGTCATCTCCAAACAATACATCTCCTACTTGTATGTCTCCCCATTCCTTTACACCATCTGGAGTATATACAAGTTGACTATAAGGATGTGCCTTTCCTTTACCACGGCTAGCTAATTCAGCAGCATGATGACCATGTGTTCTAGCCTGTAAGAAGTAATGAGACATCAGAAACTGACCATCCCAAAATCTAGGATGAGCAACAGTTCTTATATCTATACCATTTTCATTCTCTACAAGGTGCATAGGACAGAAATTAAGCATCCAATAGTAATCTCCTGTTACCCACATACCAGTAGTAGGATTACAATATCCATTCCATCCCCTTTCCCTCTGACTATATAACCATTTGCCAAAGTCACTATTTGGGTTGGCATTTGGTCTTAACAAGACATATCTTCCCTTATTAGCTTTATAGGCTAAAGCAGATGGTCTAAAATAATCACTATCTTCAAGGATTGGAGGATGAGTAATATCAATAATTGCTCTTCCTTCATTATCTCTAGGTAACTCTGACACCAATGGTCTATCAGGAGATACCATCCATCTTATAAAAGGAACATTGTTAAGGAAATCCCAGAATTGCTCCTGTACTTCAGCAGGATATTTCTCCAAATGTAAATCCTCTAATGGTGTCTGACATTTATTAAACTTCACATTTTCCATATACTTCTACTCTTATTCCTGCAAAAGTATATATATAATAAGGTACAGGCAAGAACCTAACATTCTTCCTAAGATAAAATAAAAATAGCCCAAGCCTAAAAAGACTTGAGCTACTCTCCACAACTAACTTCTACTCAACAAACAACTTATAACTAACTAAACAATCAACATTTTCTTTCCTGGAACAATGAGTGATTCTTCTTTTTCGTATCCCTCAAAGACATATCTTATATCATTGTCAGCAATATAAAGATAATCATGAGGATTACCTTTCTCATCATCTATAGTCTCAAAAGGGAAGTTATAGGTAAGGATTGGGTTATTATCCAAATCATTCTGTACTGAGTTCTTATTATACTTTTTCACAGCAAAGTGATCTGGAATAATCATCACCATATCTCCAACCTTTATATCTCTTACATTTGGACCAATGGCTACTACCTTTTGCCAAAGTTTCAAGTCTCCCTTCTTGGCAACAATAACTCCCCCTTGAATCATATCTTTCTCAAAAGTATCACCTGTAACTAACAAGTGATAGCATGTAGGCTTAATTTCTGTTATGTGTAACATCTTTATCTTGTTTTATTTGATTTTTAATTTCTTGCATTTTCTTCATTCTCTTATATCTGTCAAGAGTTACATGAAGCTTACCTATGGAAGGAATATTCACATTAGGTTGAAGCTTCAGAAACTCTTCATCAGTAAGGTCTTCCTTCAGAGGCAATGCAGTAATATGTTCTCTGATGGATTTCCAATAAGCTCTGTAGGTTCTATCTACCAGCTTTACAGGAAGACCTAGCTTATCAGCTACCTTGGATATAATCTCATCATAGGTCATGCTTTCTTCTTATTATCCTTGAACAGTATCAACAGTTGAAAGCATCCATTATCTTCCTTTCTGATATTAGGAATCAAGCGAGAGTTTATCTTATCATTAATGATAACCTTGTTCTTTCTGAGATTACTCATCACTACATAGAAGTGTTGCTTGGTAATTTCACACTCATCAATCACTTTCTTCTTAGTAGATTCACTCATTATCATTTCATCAAGAATACTAGGGTCATCAATGCTCTTGGAAAGTTCCCACCTCTGTTTGAGGAAACTTGCAGTTACATCCAGCTCCCTAGGAGTAAGACTGATGAATGACTTTAGGAAAGTACACCACCATCTGAAGAAATCAATACCAACAGATATAGGAACAGTCACTATATTGTTTGGCTTTGGAAGTGTAGGTTTTTCCTGTATCTTAGTGTTGACACTATTCTCCATATTAATCCTCCTTCTTATGTTCTTCTATATCCTGTGGAATAGTCATTGCCTGCTCTATCTCACTAGCACAGTTTCCTATAAAGTCACTAGAGAACTGATTATTGAGTTCCAATACCTTGAAGAGATAATCAAGCCTCTTATTCATGGCAAAGGTTTCCAACTCTCTGTTTCTTGCAGCAAGCTGCTTATTCTGCTGCCACAACTGATTGCAAGCATCATTAAGCTGCTCATAAGTAAGCTTCTGCTGCTTTGTTTCTGACTTGCCTGTACCAGCATTCATATTAATCTGTTTTGCTTTATTCTGCTCTTCCATAACTTTTGTTTTTACTTCTGTTTATTAATTCAACCTTTAAATCATCTAACCTATTCTCCTGATATAGCTTTGCAAACAACAGTATAACTGAGTCTGACTTACTGAGCCAATTAGGGAAAGTAGGATACATAGCTGTGCAAATCTCTCTCCAATGGGAATCATTAAATACCTTTGCTTTCAGTTTCTCTGGAGATAGCTGAAAGATTGGAGACATCCTTACATCATTCGTCTTTTCTACATACTTATGACCATACCTGTTCATATATAGCTTTTCCCACTCAAAGAAACTTGCTGTCTTGAAGTCTGTACAACCACATTGTGAACAGCAATCCATTCCAATGGATTCTTCATATTTAATCCCTAGTGAGTAGCACTTAGTACAATAATTCACAGGTTCAGAGTCATAGTCATTTAATTTACTTTGTTTAGACATAGCTTACAGGTTAAAGAGTTTACACCTTATTTATAATATAGGAGAATATAATCCTCACCATTCTTCATAATCTGAACAATATCATCCTTTAAGATGGGATTGTCAGGGAAATCACTATTAAGCTTATTTACTATTGCAAGTACATTACTTAATGAATTTGCTTGAATATAGCTCAATTCTGTTTTTTGTATTGTTTCCTTTTTTCCCATAACTTACTTTCTTTTAGATGATGTTGTTTTTGTCTTTGCTACATTCTGCACAGCACTTGCTCTCTTGGTGAGGTCTGCTGCCTTGGACTTTGCTACCTTGATAGCTCTGTTCATTCTGGCTTTATCTCCCATTATCTCCTGGTAACTAGCCATTGTCTGAGCATCACTCTCTGCTTGCCATCTTAATTCATCTCTTTTTTGAGATGCCATACTAATTTTAGAAGCCATAGTCTTGATATTTTAAAGTTTATTTTATTTACATTTTGTTTAAAGCTTTACTTTAACCATATTCTATATATCATTTATTTCATGATGCTTTTATATGGTTTTATTAGCTTATTGTTTTGTGATGCAAATATACACTTTTATTCTTAAACTCCCATAAGATTTTCTTTAAATCTTTCATTTATCCCTCATTTTTAAACTTTATTAATAGAAAACAGTTCTCAGAATCCTCTTCACTCTTATTTTTTATTAGTACCTTTGCATTACTTCTTCCAAAGAAGAATGCTGATTAGTTGCTTCAAGTAACTTCAATTAGTATTTGGGTAGTAAATTCAGGTTATTATTGCCTTAGTTGCAGCCCAATCTAGTGATCATTAACATATTGAACATAGTAAGTAGAATGTAAATCATTGGCTTATAAAGATTTGCACAAAGAGGTATATACTATATCCCATAGTATGACTGATACTATGGGTCGTATGCACTCAGACGCTCAGTTCGCAGGTTCTTCTTCAGTTCCTGCTCACGTAGAGATGATGGGCTTCCTCGGTATGGGTAACAACCCTATGGTAGGTGCTACTGTTGCTATTGCCGTAGCTATCGACCTCGCTATCAACAAGAAGTAATTTCTTTGAGATACAAAAAGATAAGTATAAATGATCCCTGCGGCTTAATTGTCGCAGGGTTTTTTATACCTTATATTATATACCCATATCAAAAGAGTTATATAGTATTATATCCTATTCCAACAAGAAAATGCAGCCCATTTGCAGCCCAAAAGCTAAAAACACAAAATGGGCTGCAATTTCACATAAGTCATTGATTTACCGAACTTGCTCTAAATTTAAAGTAAGCAAATGGAAAATCATTGCACTATGGTTTACTTCTCCCTTAGAGAGAGTAAGAAAAACAAGAAGGGACTCTCTCCTATTGAAGTCTCTATCTCCTATAATGGAGAGCGCATCTATTTCAGTACAGGTAAGTTTGCTAAGCCATCTGAATGGAATAAGCAGAAGCAGTTGGTAAAAGGCACTACTCCAGAAGCTCAGTTAATCAATACTTTCCTCATAGAGTTCAGAAACAAAATCTATGAGAAGGAAGTTGAGCTTATGAAGAGAGGTTACATGATAACTGTACACATCTTAAAGGATGCTATATTAAATAAGGTGGAAAGTCTAAAAGACAAGACCCTTATGCAAGTAGTTTCTGAACATAATGAAGAGAAGAAGAAACTCATTGGAATCAGTGTTGCTTCTGATACTTTCTATTGCTTTGACTATAGTAGAAGATTACTACTTGAGTTTATGGAAAAAGAGTATAAAAGAAATGATATTCTACTTACTGAAGTAAACATAGGTTTCATACAATCCTTCCATACATTTCTCTTAGCAGACAAAGGTATGTCTCAGAATACTTGTGCCAAGCATTTAAAGTACCTGAAGGCTATCTTAAACAAAGCTGTTTTAAACAACTATGTTAAGTATAACATGATAGCAAATTATAAGGTAGAAAGAGAGTCAGTAGATATAGATTTTCTTAATGAAGAGGAACTAAGGAAAATCATTAACTTTGATACTCCTATTCCTAGATTTGAGAGAGCTAGAGATTTCTTTCTCTTTGGTTGTTTCACTGGTCTTTCCTATATAGATATCAAGACTCTTAAACCAGAACACTTTGAAAAAGATGATCAAGGTAGAATCTGGATAAAGAAGAGAAGAGTAAAGACTGGTATTCTATCAAGGATTCCTCTTCTTCCTATGGCTAAGATGATACTTGAAAAGTATAAAGGTGGAGATAGGTTAATTCCTATACAAGATGCAGCAGACATTAATAAGTATCTAAAGGATATTGCTATACTCTGCAACATAGATAAACATATCACCTTTCATACCTCAAGACATACATTTGCCAGTACTGTTACCTTAGCAAATAACATATCATTGGAAGTAGTATCTAAGATGCTAGGTCATACTAACACCAGGATGACTACTCACTATGCTAAGTTACTTGATAAGTGTATAGGTGAGCAGATGGATGCTCTCAGCAACATCTATACAGATGATGAAGATTAAAACAAAAACTCCCCCTGTCCACTGACAGAGGGAGAAAACAAAATTCAAAACTTAAAAACAAAACAAAAAATCATCCTTTACTTAACAATCTCAACAAACCTGTTATCCTGATTCTGCACATAAGGGTTCTTCTCTACTACATCAACATTCAATCTAATTTGCTTTTTTTGAAACCATCTAAAAAGGAAGAACCTCTTAGGAGGGTTAACTGTCTCCTTCTTTGCAGATACTACAATATATTTAATACACTTGAAGGTTGGTTCTACAGTAACAGTTGAAGGGTACTTAAGTCCTACCTTTACTGAATACCATTCATCAGAGAGCAGTGTGTCAATATCAATATGAGAATCCTTGAAGATTGTATCACCTTTCAAAGTGATGGTATCAACCTTGGAGAAACTAGAGGAAACATACTGAAGACTCTTAAGTTTAGAGTTCTTAACTTTCAGTTCTTTCCTAGCTTCATTCAACTCCTTGACGATAGAATCATTAGAGTTCTTCAACTGGTCAATGGTCAGTTTGAAGGCTCTATTCTTATTCTCTGAGTTACTGTACAACTCACTGTATGCTTTAGTATTCTCTACAGCATCCTTCCACTTCTTCTCAGTCTTACTTCTTTGGTTAAGAAGAATGCCAATAATGACAGCTGAGGTTATGCCTAGTAGAGCAATACCAATATAAAGATAACTTTTCATCTGTCCCATATTACTTCTCTTTAGTGCTGCAAAGGTAACATATATCTATATAAGCTACAAATACCTAACCCTCATAGTTATGCTGACCTAAGAGTCATTCTTAAACATAACTAATCTAAAGTATCTATTAGTATCTTTGCATCATAAATCATTAAATATAGAATTATGAAGTTAGTAGTAGATAGAAAATGGAAGAAGGAAGGCTATACCATTGGTAAGTTATTTATTGATGATATATTCTTTTGTAATACCTTAGAGGACAAAGATAGAGGACTAACAAGTGCTATGCCCATTGAGAAGATAAAGGTAATGAAGAAAGCAGCAGTTACAGCAATTCCTTCAGGTACTTATAATGTAAGAATGGATATAGTAAGCCCTAAGTATAGTTCCAAGGAGTGGTATGTAAAGAACTGTAATGGTGCTAGAATGCCTAGATTGGAGAATGTACCTGGTTATGCAGGAGTACTTATTCATAGTGGTAACACTGCAGCAGATACTGAGGGATGTATCTTAGTAGGAAAGAATGATGTTGTAGGTAAGGTTACTAAGTCAAAAGACTACTTCCTACAGCTGTATAACAAGATGTACACAGCCTATAAAAAAGGAGAAAAGATAACAATAACCATTAAGTAGAAGAAATTATGATGGAAATATTAAAATACTTTTGGCAGTTACCTCAGTTAATTGTTGCCTTTATATACTATTGGTATCTTAAGAGGAAAGATGAAATCCTAGACACATGTACTTGCCAAGGAGCAATAGTATTTATTAAGAGAAAGTCTTGTGGTAGTGTAACACTAGGTAATCATATATTCTTATCTCCTAGAGCAACAGATACTACTGTAAGACATGAATGGGGGCATACAAGACAAAGTTTAATACTAGGACCATTATACCTTATAGTTATAGGTATTCCTAGTATTATTTGGGCAGCAACCCATAGAGCCATAGCACCTAATAAGCCCTATGATTGGTTCTATACAGAAGCATGGGCTAATAAGTTAGGTGATGTAGATTAGTAATTTCTTTTGTCGTTTTTAATAATTTTAAATTAGAAAGAGGAAGCTGTGAAGTTTCCTCTTTTTTTCATATATACCTATTAAGATCAATATCTTCATTACTTAACAACCAAACATTAAAGGCATAGCCATTGGTATTAACATTCCCTACTATCTCTAAGGCATATTTAATGCATCTCCTCTTAGGTAAACTACAGGAAAAGAGATTGGTCAAGAACACTATATCTCCAAGAGTAGCACCTGAAACATTATAGTACACTACTCTATCAGAAGCTATTTCTACCTCTGAAGCATTCCACTTGCAATCTAGAACCTTAGCAGCTAACTCTGGAGTAAAGTGTCTACCATGCTTTGCTATATATTTCCTTAATCCTTTCATATTTCTTTTTACTTTGAGTTTTGAATCTTTATGCAAAGATACAATTATTATTCTAATTATCAAAACTTTATGAGAGAAAAGTGAAGGTGTTTTGAAAAAATCTTTGGTATGTATAAAGAATGAGTTTTTGAAAATTATAATGTGTGTATAAAAGGTGAGGATAATACCACACACCACCCCCACCATAATTTGGATTGGGATATACCCCCTGGGGTATTTGCAATCCTGATGGCTAAGGGTGAAGAACAGTAGCCTTCCATTTGCTGATTATAGTTCTACGGCAAATAACCATCTGCATACATGCCTCTAGGGAAAGCACCTGAGGAATTAATGCCTAGCACTAAGAAGTCCTGCTAGGAGGCAACTATCTATGGCAACAGCAACAGTTTCAACAATCAAGAACTCTTGGTCTCTCATTGCATTTGCAAAGCAATTTGGTCCTAAGATGCAAGTTGGAGAATTTGTCAACAAGGAGACAGGTGAGGATTTCAAGTCTTGCATCTTCACCAATGGTGAGACAAGAACCTTTGTTGCATTCTCATCTAAGATGGGTGTTCTCTCTCCAAGAGAGATTGCAGCCAAGAAGAATGAGCTGCAAGTAGTGCAGCTTGAGTCAGGTCATTACAGTCTCTGCAAGCAGGGTGAGAATACCTGGAAAGAGGTTGACCTTGGATTGTAAGAGTAATTGGGAAGGGCAAAAGCTCTTCCCTTTTTATTAACATCAAACTGAATGAAAAATGAAAAATCTCAGTACAGTAATTGCAATTCTTTGTATGCTTGCTCTTCTCTTTGGTATTAGTATGGCTCTAATAACAGATGATTGCATCTATGTATGTGCAAGCTTAATGTTCTTTATGGTAGGCTTTCCAATAGGAGTAGTATGCAGCCTATATGAGAAGTAACAAAGGGCAGGAGAAATCCTGCTCTTCCTTTTTAACACAACAGCAATGAAAAAGATCATTATCTTTTGCATCTTATCAATGGTAATTGGTATGATTGCAGGCTTCATGGTGTGCCAAAACACCAATAACAATCTTCTTAAAGCCTATGATTCATACAATAAGGCAACAGAGGAATTGCTTGATTCGCTAGACAATCAGTATAACTGGGTAGATGCTTATGACCCTCAGGAATACTATGCATCAAGAGCTAAGCTGGACAGTATTCTATGGAACTAAGGAGAGTGTGGAAACACACTTTCCTTTCTTTTTGCACTTGGTAAGGTTTACAAAGTGTACACTTTGCTAGTCTTTCTAGTCTTATAAAGCTAGACTTTGCAAGCCTTACAATACCATTAGTCTTTTGAATTTTAAAGCTTAGCAAACATTCAAGAGACACAATACCATTCCTATAACTTGATAGTATCAGGTAGTAACTTAAAAGATTAACAATATGAAAAGAAAAAGAATAAATAGAGCTGCTGTATGCTCAAGTGAGAACTATTCAACTAGTAAAAGAATCCATCTCAGTATGCTTGAAGAGAAGCATTCACACTTCAAGAGTATGACAATCAATGGTGAGATTGCCATTGATGTTCCAGTACTCAAAGGTGATGTTGTAACCCCAAAGTTCAAGACCATAAGAGTCTTTGGTAAGAACATGAGAGTTAGTATTGAGGAATACAATACCTATTGTAAGGAGCTTGGCTTATGAGGTATGAGGTGTATGATTCCTATGGCTGCTTGGTAAGGAAGTTTCCAACTTACCTTGCAGCCTTGAATTACAAGACTATATTTGGAAACACAGGTTGGACTATTGAATATTAGATATGAAAGCATTAGTTTTATACATTACAGCAGTACTCACAGTAGTAATACTTAGTACAGGAGTAAGTCTTACATGGTTATTCCTTATCTTCTTGGATATGATTTTAATTACTTGGTGCTACAATAATATTACACTTAGAGAGTTTATTAAGTATAGTGGATATTCTACTTGGTATAAATTCTTAAAGGCATAGATTATGAGTAAAGAGATTTGGATATTGATAGTAGGTATATTGATACTTGCAGTCATTGGTTTAGCATTCCTGATTCATCAGGCTCCTGCAATAGGATGGATATTATCCATTCTATTCTGGATAGGAGTTATTAGATACTGGAATAAAAAGAAATAGCTAGTCTTCACAGGCTAGCTATTTTTCTTTACCTCTAAAACAGAAGCCCTCACCTGAGGACATGCAGGCAAGGGCTTCACAGATAAGAATACACAGTATTACCCTCTGTGCATTAGGTTTTCTTTCTTCTTAGAGTTGCACCTACTTCATATTTGATTTTTCTCTTTGAGAATGGAATAAACATACATTTAGAGGAATCTTTAAATTTAAGCTTAACTTCAGCTTTCTTTAATCTTCTATATGTTGCTTCATCCATCTCTAAATTAATTACATAATGATTCATACTTCATTTTCTTTAAATGATACAATGTTGGTGATTCTGGTATAACTTATTTTTAATCAATCTAGAGTTACTAAAGTAAGAATTACTTAGATCTACGGGGTCCCTGGGGATACTCCTGCTTAAACCCCAAGGATGTGGCTTATTTCATCCACCTATATTTCAAGCACTTTTACCAGTCTCTGCTTCTTTCCCAGTATACTAAGAAAGTGTTCTCTATTTCTAGAGGTTTAGCAATTTTCACCCCGTTCATCCCTGATGATATTTATAGTATACAACTATTATTACCATTCTGGCTACTCTTTGGTTATGACCTCAATAAATACCACAAGTAATCCTTCTCAGGATATTTCTCAATAGCAGACATGTGGGTAATCGTCTTGTAGGCAAAAGCCTTTGTAAGTCCCCTCTATTAAGGTAAGTAGCATAAAAATACTATCAATATAGCCATAGCTATGTAATTCTTACTCCAGCACTTTCCAGAAGGAAGTTATATCATACTTGTCCTTGGTAGCCGAAGCACTGCAAATATACAAAAAAGATTTCTACTTACCAAACACTAAAGAAAATACTTAGATAATTAAAGTTAAAACAACACATCACAGCTAGTCTTTGTAAATAAAATAGAAATCCCTCGCGCGTACCTATTATATAATATATTATAATATAATAAGTAATATAAGTATTGTAAAATAAAAGAACTATAGAACTTTATAAGTATTCAAGGGACACATCACCACCCCTATATCTTGGAGGGATAAAAAATACTTTATCCTTCATAGAGTTTTATAGATTCTAATAGGTTTGACTGTCCTAGAGGAATTAATAGTATATTGCAGTCAGTTAGTTGTTCTCTATAAACAACAGTGCTCCTGAGATGGAGATAATAGTATGGCTATTAATAATGGTCCAGTTATGCAGGGTATTAAGAACAGTTGGTCACTTTTAGCATTTGCTAGAATGAAAGGCAAAATGCAGGTAGGTGAGTTTGCTAATAGTGAGACTGGTGAAACATTCAAGAGCTGTATCTTCACAGACCCTAATGATGCTAGTAGTAGGTGCTTTGTAGCATTCTCTTCTAAGCTTGGTCCTCTTACTCCTCAACAGATTGCTGCTCAGAAAGATGAACTTCAGGTAGTAGAGCTTGAGAGTGGACATTATAGCTTGTGTAAGCAGGGTGCTAACTCTTGGGAAGATGTTGACTTGGGCATCTAATTGCACAGTGTAAACAGTCGTGCAATAAGCTTGTAAATTGTTGTTAGTTAGATAGTTAAGTGTGTAAGAGTTGTGGAAAATATCCTTCACCAACCCCTTGTTGGTCAGGTAAAATCCACAATTCTGCACACTTTCTTTATTCTATCTCTCATTTTACTGCTCCTTACACCTCTACTCTACTATTCTCTAAGCTCAACTAACTATTCTTTTTGACTAAGAGTTTAGCATTAGATTACAAATTTTAATTCAAATCCCTTTAAATATTACAATTATGTTTGGTCAAATAAAAAATAGAAAAGGAGAAGACCTCTATATTATTACAGTAGTATCTACTAATGATATCCAACCTCTTATTATAACAAGTAATTGGGAAGGCTGTATGAAAAAGTTAGAGCAAATGACTCTAGAAGCAGATAATGATAGATTCCTTGCACAATTAATTCATAAAGAAATTAATAAAGATTGTCATAGAGCTGAAGCTTCTATGAGATGCAATAAGAAAGGTTGGGGAAGTGATTATTTCAAGTATATAACTATTGAACCGTTATATACAGATGCTTGGTAAGATATGATACACTACATCATAGAATGGACTAATGGAGCCAAAGAGTCAATCTATGGCTCCAATTATATTAATGCTCTCAGACTTAATGGTATTACTTCAGAAATGGAACATAATATCATTGATTATGAGATAGTATAAAACAATAAAATTATGAAAGTACAATTATCAAAACAACTGTTAGATGCTATTATAGCTGCATACAACAAAGAGAATGGTCCTATAAAAGCATCAGATATAGACACTTTAGTGTTAGGAGTACCTTTTATCAAAGTAAATAATACTCTGATTGATTGGGAAATGGTTAATCTTAGTATGCAGTAGTATAACAATAAATACCCTTTAAATATGACAGCATTGTATTTTAAATCGAGAAAGAACTTCCAGGATAAATCTACCTGGAAGAAAGAAGAACTTCCTGAGGACTATACAGACAAGGAAGTTTTAGGTGCAGCTAAGTTAGCTGGTTGTGAAGGTGTGGCGATTATTGCTAACTTTGGCAAAGCTAACCATCAGGTTAAATTATTCAAATGGTTTGTTGCCTAATGAATAGTTACAACTATCTGGTACTCTATTTAGATACTCTCAACTTTAAATGCTTTGCAGGATTTACTACCAAAGAGAAAGCTAGAGAGTATCTAAATGAAATATCCAAGCAATATATTACAATAGGCATTGCTGAACTTGCAAAGCCTATTAGTTATTAATCCTTTAAATAAATTCAAATGAAACCAATACTTTTATTAGATAAAACAAACCACATTATCCGTGAGTTTGATACATATAAGCAGGCAAACTGTTTTAGACTAGTGAATAATAGACCTGATTGGTCTATTGCTTCTAGAAAGTTGTTCTGGAATGGTCAAAGATATTACTCTTAACAATATGATGGGAGACACCTATATAATCATGAGTATATAGGACAGGTGATAAGATGAAAAGGTAACACAAGATAATTGTAGGTAAAAGCTTTTTGACTAATAGCAAATTATTAGTAATAAGTCGGTACATCAAGTAGTCAAAGTACGTTCAATTCGTAAGTCTCCTTCATTAAATATAACTGAATTATGGAAAGAAAAGTAGGTGAAATATTTACTTATGAAAATAAAACTTATAAAGTAATAAAAGGTTGTGAATGTATAGGATGTAGTTTTGTTAATAGATGTTATAACTTCTTGTATAAGATTCATGGTAATTGCTCAAACCTTTATAGAAAAGACAATATCAGCGTAGTATTTAAAGAAGTAAATAATATGGAAATAAAGAATAATCAATTAACTATTGAAGTTCCTGAAGGAATGGAGATAGACTTGGAGAATAGTAATTTAGTCAATGGTATCATTAAGTTTAAGAAGAAGCAAGATATTACTTATAGCGATGTTTATAATGAATTAAATGATACCGATATTTCAGTAAACACTTATTTTGGAAACGAAATAAAACTTAAAGCTTTAGTCAAATTAATGAATATTGCTAAGTATTATAACAATGACTGGCAACCAAACTGGAGTAATTCTAAAGAGAATAAGTATTGTATTAAATTTGATTACCATAAAGATAGATTCTATGTGGACTATAATAATTCTATAGGTGCTGGTGATGTTTTCTTCAAAAACTCAGAAGATGCTAGAGCTGTAATAAACAATCCTAATTTCAAGAGTATACTTAATACTATTTACAAGAACTAATTATGGATTAAAGACAACTTACTAGCTTACTATCTCTTATAGCAGATACCTATGAAGCAAACTGCTATATGGGAAGTAAGCTCAAACATGAGTACACTATAAAGAAGTTAAAGGGTAAGTTCCCTACTCTTACAGATGCTTAGGTTAAGCATATTCTTAGAATAATATAGTAGTAACAAAAAGAAAAAACTATGCAGAACAAAGAAATTCTTGAAGCTTTGACAAAAGCAGTATCAGAGTCTAGATACTCTAAGTATTCATTTGTAATTGACAATAACCAGATTGATAAGGTTATTGGAGGTGCAAAGGATACTTTAGAAGTCAACAACTACCTTATCAAGAATGTAGAAATTGTCTTCAATACAGCACAGGTAGTTGTTGTTAGAAGTAATACCTACATTCCTGCTTATGGTTGGGATAGTAGTGATAGTGCCTTAATGCTCTCTTGCATAAAGAGAGTATATAGAGGAGAAGAGTTGGTATTCGATTGTACTACAAAAGAATGATTACTCTCTCACAAATAAATCAGTATGCCAGTACCAATGATATTGACGATAGTACTGATATATTCTCAATCCTATCTCAGATGCAGTTAGAATATAAGACGATTTCTTCTATAATGGAGAAGCCTATACTACCTGCATCTAAGGTAGAATACTCAACACAGGATGTTTTAGATTTATTTAGCACATGATTAAAATAATCAAAGAAGATAAAGTATATCATCTCTATCTTAATCAGAAAGACGTTTGGTTATCTGAAGATGAGATGATAGAGTTACAAAACCTTTTAAATAACAGATAATATGGATAGATCAGATTTACAGGCAATGCTTAGATTTGCCTCTCAGAATAATATGATGAATAGATCTTTTATTCAGGTCTTCAAGTGGTATAACATTCAGTACTCATTGGCATATAATGAGCATACTATGAATCTTATGAATATTTAGTATGGATATAAAGATTACAGCTATTGTATGTATAGCATTAGTATTAGTTACTGGAACATGGATAGGTTATTATACTAACTGGTTTATTCGTGTTATAGTAACTTTATATGGCTGGTATCCAGTAATTCTCTTTGAACTACTGATACTAGTTATGTTCTCAGCTTTAGTAATAACACTTAAATAAGAAATCATGGAATACGAAAATAAGTTTATAGGTTTAAATCCAATTGATTCAGACTCTACTAATAACTATAGTACAACAACCACACCAAGTGATGCTTGGTATAATTAATGATAAGTATGAAAAAAGAATTAAATATATCAGAAATTCTAAAGGGTAAGCCAAAGGGTGTAAGATTGTACTCGCCTATATTTAGTGATTGTACATTTAGTTTTATACAAGGTGTAACTGATGCTATTTGTGTAATAGCAAATAATAATAGAGAGTTTTTTGATTATAAAGGTTTGTACTCTCCTACTGGAGAACGCCTATTATTTCCTTCAAAATTAATGCGTAACTGGTCTAAGTTCCAATGGAAAAAAGGCGATGTACTAGTAAGCAATGATGGCGGTACAGAGGTTATCTTTGACAAATGGTATGATGATACCTATACCAATTTCTATGGTAAGCATTATCTTGATAGTGAAGATGAAAATAATATTAAGTATAATGAAGCCTTCCTTTGTACAACCGAAAGGTATTCTCTTGAAGATAAGGGTGCTGCACAGACCTACATCAACACTATAGAAGAGCGTTTTGGCGGAAAGCTGAATCGTGAAACCTTAGAGATTGAGAAGGCTCAGTCGTTCAAGGATGGGGATGTTGTTACCATCATGCCTCATATAGGAGATAAGCTTATCTATCTTTTCAAAGCAGAAGATGATGAAAAATATTATGGTCATGCTTTCCTTGATGGAAATATAGCTATTGTTAATGAGGATAGTTATTGCCAAAAAGATTTTAGTACAGCTCTTCCATCTACAGAAGAAGAAAAGCAGCGGCTCTTTAATGGTCTTGCAAAGAAAAACAAGGCATGGGATTCAGAGAAGAAAGCTATCGTTGATTTGAAGCCAAAGTGGACTCCAAAGCCATTTGATAGAGTGATAACTAGAAATGCTGCTGATGATGTATGGACTGCAAATATTTTCAGTCACATGGATTCACATGGAGAATATGTCACTATTGCTTGTGTAGGTGGTTATACCTATTGCCTTCCTTACAATGAGGAGACGGCAAAGCTAATTGGTACAACTAAAGGTGTTGAGGGTTAAGATATGGAAGATCGCAGAGTAAGAATAATAGCTAATTTTCATGTTAGCCTTGAATATAATGACGGAGGTTATAGTTGTATCTCTGAAACAAAGAGATTGTGGTCTGATGAAAATGGAAAGGTAACAGAAGATGTTGTAGATGAATGGGAGGTACACTTTACAAAGTCTATATTAGAAGCAGATTTCTCTGTACGTAAATGCAATGTAATTTGTACTTCCTTCTTTAAATTAGATAACAAATAAATAAAGTATTAAGTATGATAGACGATAAGAAAATAGAAGAAGCTGCTAGAGATTATATCAACAAAAATGGTTATTTTGTCAAATATGAAGAAGACCCTTGTGTTGATATAGAGTTTGCTTATAAAGAAGGAGCTAAGTGGGCTATCAATGAGTTCTTGAAGGACTTGTGGCATTCATACGATGAAGTACCAACAAGAAAGGATAAAGATATACTGCAATTCTTTGAAAGCTATAGTGCTGATTCGGAAGATGACTATGATGAATACTTCGAGTTAGCACATACAAGAGAAGGGTTCACACAAGAGACTTGGGAAGACTTTATGAATATTGGTGGTGCTCCCTCTAATTGGCTCTATATTGATGATTTATTCCCAAAAGAAGGAGGTGAAAGCGTATGAGTTACGAATCAAGAAGTAGATGCAAGGAAAGACAGATAACACCTTGTGGAATTTGTCCTTTAATGTTTAAGTGTCCTTATGATGAAGATGAGGATAAGTATAATCATCGTAAAAAGTAAAGCGTATGTCACAGAAATATATAGTTGGTGATATTGTTATGTATAAAAACAGAATACATACAATTATAGATACACTTAGACTAAATAATTATGAATTATCTTATGTAAGACATTCTGTAAACCAAGCAGAATTATCAGGCGTTCCTCTCACTCCAGAGATTCTAGAGAAGAATAGATGGAAGCATAAAAAAGAATTTGGAGAATATTGGTTTGTCCCTAGAAATGAAGATTATGAGCTTCTTGCACTTGATAAGGTCGGAGAAGAATGGACTATCTATATTGAAGAGAATTCTTCAAATTTTGAGAACATTAAGTTCGCACATCAACTCCAGCACCTTCTATTCGGTCTAGGGCTTAACTCAGAAATGGAGGTGTAGGTATGGGAAATGATAAGTTATTGAGAACGGATTTTATTCGCCTTAGAAATATGTTGGCAATATTTAAAAAACGATATGCAAAAACCAACGATGAGTCTGCTTCCATACAAGAAGTGATAAAAGCAATAGATAGAAGATTAAGTGTTTAACTGTCTTCGGGCATAAATAAAAGTAATATGATACAGAACATAATAAAAAAGGTGCTACGTAAGTGGCTAAAGAAAAGACTCCATAACAAGAGTATTTCATTAGCCAGTAACGTAGAAAACTTTAAATGGGTTTACAATTCTCCTCTTCATGAGTGGAGAGACAGAATTTGGATTGTCAATCATTGCCGTTGTATTGGCAACGATTCATGTAAGGAATACCTAGAGTATTTCTACTCGTAACTTTCTTCTATAAGATGTTTCACTTGTAGATAGTTCTCTCTTGGGTTGACATCATCGCCGCTAGAGGTGTGAATTAACACACCCTCTTCTGGTGTTCTGTCAACAACAGTAATGTGATTGACATTGACCAAGGTAAGACCATTAGCCTTGTCATTTACTTCAATAAAATTTCTCATATCGTTTATATTTTTAAAATTAAGCGGTACAAAGATAATAATAATTTTCGAGAAGCAAGCAAACAAAATGATATTTTTAAAATTAAGCACTTTATTTTATCATCGCTTGCTTCTCATTTAACCATCCTGCAAAGGATATAAATAGATAGTAATATGGTAGCATTATTAACAATTTTAGGAACTATCTTTCTGATAGTTAGTGCAATATTTTGGTCAGAAACACCAAAGTTGAGAATGGTAAGTATTGTAATTGCGACAGTGGCAGCAATACTTATGACCTTATGTTATGTAGGCTCTGTGCTTGCACAATATATGATAGAATTTACAAAATAACTAACCACCCTCTCCTTGATGAAGTTAAGATAATAATGAAAAAGCCGTGCTCGAATTAGATTGGTTGGCATTAGGTGTAGCCGTAAAATATCAATTACCGCTTGACAATTCACCTCAGAGCACTCTTATGTGGAAAAGGCATCAAGCATTTAGTACACATCGAAGAACGTTAATGAGTGAAAGGCTCATAAAGACTCCAATCCGTTATTATTTTGCAACATTAGGGAGAGAGTAAAAAGAAGAGAATATGGATGCAAGTAAAATAACATTAAGTAGCTATATTGCATATCTCGAAGGTATGTATAAACGATATGGCAACATAAGTATTACACAACTAAAGCATATAGAAAGAAACAGAAAAAAGAAGGATAAGTGATGGACAAAGTAATACCGATAGACATCTATAACATTGATATGCTTTTCGTGGTAGGTGAAAAAGAAGAATTGAAGTCATCGCTGGAAGAGCATCTTAGCAATGATGATGCGAATAAAGCATATAACGAAATGTGGAAGGATATTGACGAAGGAAGTATTGGACGGTCAGCCTTGCTTAGTAGTGGTCAGGTTGCTTTATGGGTTTCTGATGCAAATGACAAAGGAACTTTGGCACATGAGATATTCCATTGTGTGTGCTTCATAATGGAAAAGGTAGGCATCTGCCTATGCCACGAAAGTGACGAAGCCTATGCCTACCTAATTGGATTCATCACCAATAAGGTGAATGATGCACTTAACCCTTCTTGCGAGTTTCCTTCACAGTAGTAGCCTTATGTGTGTCAGCATACTTTTCTGTGACAAAACGACCTGTTTTTGCACTACGGCAAAGTGGTGTTGATTTTGTTTTTGACATATTAATACGTATTAAATTTTGTGGCAATATTACCATTTTGCATACAGCAAATGACGTGCCAAAACATAATAAAAGGAGAATTAAAATGAATAAAGCTAAGGAATTATTAAGTCAAGCATACAATCAGCTTGATGAGTTCGATAAAGGTGGTGCTACTCAGCATAACCTTCTTTGGAAGGCTATGGGCAATATTGAAGATGCACTTAAAGAGTTGGAGGATTGATATGACAAGAGAAAAACTTTTAGAAAAGGCTAGAGAGTTCGAGAAAAAGAACGAAAGTTTCACTTGGAAGCCACATGATTTCCCAGAAGATATGAGTGAGAGTAGTACTCTTGATGAGCTTGTATCAGAAGGAGATAGCATGTATGATGCTTTAGAAGAAGCCGTTAAGCTAATAAGCGATTTGGCTGATGAGTTGGAATATAAAATAGCAGTGGAGGATTGAGTATGACTAGAGAAAACGTAAAAATGAATATGGATATTATTTCTGCTTTTGCAGAAGGTAAGGTCATTCAAATTTTAAATGAAAGAGACAAATGGGTTGACCTAACAGAAAGAGAAGGTTTGCCAATGGGAACTTTGGAAGAAAGTCCAAATATCTTTCGCATCAAGCTAGAACCAAAGTTCCGTCCATTCAAGGACGCAGAAGAATGCTGGGCAGAAATGTTAAGACATGAGCCATTTGGGTGGGTGAAGGATAAGGAAACACACAAATTTTTAGTATGCAAGGCTCTTGGGAACATTCTTTTTTTCATAGGTATTGGAGATAAACCTTATAACTATAATGAGGTATTAAGAGACTATACCTTTGCTGATGGTACTCCTTTCGGTGTAAAAGTGGAGGAATAGTTATGAAAGAAAGTATGCACGAAGAAATTATAGGAGCAGGAGTATCAAGCTTATTTATTGAGCGAATGAAGTTAGAAGGATGGTTGCCCATTAAAGAGTATTTCAAGATGGAAAAACTTGGAATTGAGCTTGATTGGGTATTGGTCCTTACTATGGAGAATGATGGATTTATCGCAGTACCAACGGTAGCAGAATATTGTGTTCCACATAAAGATAGTAGGCGAAAATCTGGTTGGTATAATTCAGAAGATAAAAGATTGGATGACTATACCAATGTTATTATATTTAAGCCTATTGAAACAAAGAATATCGCTGATGATGTTAGGTCAGAATTGCTGGATAAATATGAAGAAGAGGAAAACATCAAGAATGTACCAGATTTTGAAGATGCATTTACGGAAACTTTAATCGAACTTTGTAAAGGACAAATTCGATAAAAAAGAAATAATGTATGAATATAGCAATTTTATATCTTAGTATTAGTTTTATCTACATCTTGCTTGTTTGTTTGGATGGAGAAGATGTAAAGCCAAAATGGAAGCAATGGCTAGCTGACCAACTAGGCATAAAACCAAAGATAGAAGTTAGATATATAGAACCACAAGTCGTTAAGCTTCATTCAAGAGTTGCAATGTCAAACTTTGAAATACGACACTATTGCCATGATAAATCTGACATGGAGCAATTGAGGAGAAGAGCAATAGAAAGTGTGTACGATGGAATTCTTAAGGAAATGAAGGCAAACAGACTGATTTTCATTTCACAATATAAAGATCTTTATAGCAACAACATTATTTATGAGGGAACATGTAGTATTTATAAAAAATAGCATCTTATGAAGAAATATGAATACAAAATAGAAGCTTATACCTTTAAAGTATCTATAGCCTTAGCAGCGAATATAGAAAGAACTTTAAACAAAGAAGGGGCTGAAGGTTGGGAATTAGTGAACTGGCAGCTATGTCCAGAACCACTTGATACAACATCCTTAACCAAAAATACACAGAAGTCACTTAATGTTCTTGCAACTTGGAAAAGAGAAGTAAGTCATAATAATATAAAAGAATAAGTATGGGAAAATATATTATAAGAATTATATGCTTAGTGTTTTGTATAGGTACAGCATTAAGTGCCATTGAATGGTTGCTCACTTTGAGTAACACTGCTGCTAATATTGCAGGAGCCTTCCTATCTATAGCAGTTCTATGGATTGGTGGAGAAATATTTTTCAAATTAATAAATAAAGCAAGTGAAAATGAAGATTAAAGTAATTACATGTATGATGGCATTAATTGCCATGTTAAGTATGACATCCTGTGGATATGAAAGAGTAGATGCAGGTTGTGAAGGTATTAAGGTAAATCTCTATGGCTCTGACAAGGGTGTAGATGATGTTTCATTAGTTACTGGTGCTGTATGGTATAACCCATTTACTGAGCAAGTTTATGAGTATCCTACCTATGTCCAGACTATTGACTATCCTGCATTTACTATCAATGCTAAGGATGGTTCAGAGTTTAGTATTGATCCAACTATCTCCTTGAAGATTGTTGATGGTAAATCTCCTCAGGTATTCAAAAAGTATAGAAAAGAGCTTAAGGATGTTATTAATGGAACACTCTTTAATTATGTAAAAGATGCTTTTAGAATCCAGCTTAATAAATATACCACAGATGAGATTGTATCTAATAGAGATATGGTAGAGAAAGCTATTGAAGCACATCTCTCTAAGGCATTGCTTAAAGAGAACTTTCAGTTAGAACAGCTTACTTCAGGATTGAAGTACCCTAATTCTATTGTAGAAGCTGTCAATGCTAAGAATGCAGCTATTCAGCAAGCACAGAAGGCTCAGAATGAGTTAGCAGTAGTTAAGGCGGAAGCAGAAAAGAAAGTAGTTGCAGCTCAGGCAGAAGCAGAGGCTAACAGACTTAGAACACAAGCTTTAACTCCTATGATTCTTAAGCAACAGTGGATTGAGAAATGGAAAGGAGATATTCCTACTGTAGTTACAGGAGGAAATGGAAGTGTATTTCTGGATATAAGTAAAATGGGAAATAAATAAAATCAGAAAACATGATTTGGATTATAATTGGTTTAATATCCTTTACTATACAAATGTATATTTTAAAACATACATGGGTAGATAGTGATGAAGGACTTGATAAATTTAGATGGGAACATGCTCAAAAGTTAGGTATACCTCTCTGGGCTGCACTGTTAATGCTGCTAAGTTGTTTGCTACCTATTCTTAATATAATAGAATTTATTTTATTTTGGGTAGTATGGTTTAGTAAATATAAACAGGCAGAAGATTATAATTCTTATAGTCACTATACATATTGGAGATTCAAGGATAAATTCCTTTCAAGAAAAATCTAAAGAATTACAACAATGGCAAAAGGTAAACAAAGACATTGTTGGAGCTGTATTAATTATCCTGCTACAAATACAAAGTGCAGGATAATTAATATTTCAGTTACAGCAAATAGAAAAGCTTGTAAGGCTCATAAGTATGATCCTGCATTAAGAAGTGAACAATTAAGAAATAAATAATTTAGTATATGGTCCTATAACTCAGTGGTCTAGAGTAGCTGCCTCATAAGCAGAAGGTCGGGAGATCATAACCCTCTAGGACCACTATTATTATTTAAAGGGTTGAAATGGGTTAAACAGAGAGTGATGACGAATGGTTATTGCTCTTCTGTTTTTCTCTATTCATTTAAATTAAAATCATTATGACAGCAGAAGAACAGGCAACCTTAGACATTAAAGATGAACTAAGGAAAGGAAGTAAATGCTTCCTAGCATTCAGAAAGAAACTTAATCCTATTATGGATAAGCTAGTAGAGAACTATACTAAACTTCAGGAGGAAGAGACTCATGGAAGCAAAATTTAAAGTAGGAGACCATATAGTCTCCAAGATTCCAAATAGAGGTTTAGAGAGTGCAACAGTAACTAGAGTAGATGATAAGAACTATTATCTCAAGATTCTATGTGGTGTTGCTATACTCCCTATAGGAGCACAAGTAAGTTATAAATTAGAAAATCAAGATTAATATGGAACAGCACATTAAGACAAATGCACAGTTGATGGCAAGATGCTTCTTCAACAAGATTACAGGTAAAGTAGTATTTGAAGATTTCACAGGATACTACCCTACTATGAAAAGTAAGAGACTTTTTAAATAAGAGAACTATGGAGAGACAGAAAAGATATATCACGTTCTATACTCTTCATAAAGAACATATACTTCCATCTGTATATCAGTATGGACTTATGTGTACTAGAAGCTGGTGGAAATGTTTAAAGTTTGGTTTAAGACATATAGTAGAAGGACAAGCAATCTTCTTTACTATTGAAAAGGTTAAGCCTAAGAAGACTTCACATTTCCATTAAGAGAAGTTTAGATCGTAAGTTAGATGTTTTGTAGTAATTCATATAATACGTAAATTTGCACTGATTAAAGTCATTGCGCACTTTTTAAAAGACAAATGATTGAAAATGTTTGCTTCTACCATCTGTGAAGACAGTAGAAGTATTTGGGGAAATAGCACGTAATTGGAAGCGTCACAGTCTTCTAAACTGTTAGCATTATGCTCCTGAGGGTTCGAGTCCCTCTTTCCCCACAATGTAATTTTGCACCTATTTAAAATGGGCTATGTTCTTTATGGTCTGTGAAGATAGTAAAGAATCACTCACTCCTTTAGCTCAGTGGCTGGAGCATCAGATTTTTAATCTGAGGGTCATGGGTTCAATTTCCATAGGGGGTACTAAGTTTCAAACAGATAAATTTAATTAGGTATGATTTGGTTTATTGTTATTTTATTGTATGTAATTGTAGGTATTCTTACCTATAAGTATATCATTAACAAATGGGATAATACAAAGTTTGAGAAGGTATGGTTCAGCTGTGTATGGATTGCACTTATTCCTTTGTATGCTATTCATTTGTTACACAATAGGAAGAACTAATGTATCTCCTACTCTCTTTCATAGGGAGTTAATTGACTGATTAGCTCAACTGCACAGAGCAACAGTTTCCTAAACTGTAGGTTGAGGGTTGGATTCCCTCATCAGTCACAAGTAGTTGTGAAGTTATAAGATTGTTAGTTATTAGTTATTATGTAGATAATACAGTGGTATTAAAAATGTTTTGATAATATTCATAAGCAAATTGTGTGTGAAAAATCGGCTAAGTCTCCTTTGTTGTGATAACAAGGGAGACTTTTTAGTTTGTAATAATCTGTATGTCGCTTGGACATACATATCATATAATTTAATTCTTTAAATAATGAACAGAACAAACAAAAAATGGACTGCTGAAGAGGAAGATAAACTTCTTCGGCAAGTGAGGGCTTTTCCTCAGAATTTAACAAAATGTTTTCTTATTGTATCAGAAAGCATTGGTAGAACTCCTCAGGCAGTTGCCAATCATTGGTATACTGTAGTATCTAGGAAGCCTGATTCCACTTGTTTCTTTACAGCATCACCAAAGCATGTATCTAGAAATAGAAAGAATGGTGAAGGTATGGAGAGTACTAGAAGTATCTGGCAGCGTTTAATGCAAGTAATCCGTAATTTATAAGCCTTATGATTGCAGAGAAAAATATCAATGCTCTTCTTTCTCAATGGAAAGAGAGATTGAATAAGGATGATTACTCTGATGGGTACAAATGTGCCCTTGGAGAATGTGTGTATGACCTGATGATTACCCTTGATAAAATCAAGGAAGAAGAGAAAGCTAACCTTGAAGAGGTAATAGCTAATCTTCCTTCTAAGGAAGTAGAGGATTATCTTATGGGTCTAGAAGCTGATGAAGAACTTTCTAGAATGGATGCTCATGAGTCAGTTGCCTAAAGAAGGAATCTTCATTAGAAGAGGTAAGAAGGTTATTGTATGTAATTCCTATGGAGGTAATACCTGTAGGTTATGTACTTTCTACAATAAATCTATATATGATTCCAGATGTACTATTCCTAATGAATGTGCTTTAGGCAAGGATTTATATTATAAAGAAGTAACTGATTAAATAATGACTAGAGAAGAAGTTTATTCTGAATGTTTGACTAAGCTGGAGAAGTCTGATTTCTTATTGTTGGAACTTGCTACAGGAATGGGTAAGTCTAAACAGGCAATAGATATAATCAACTATCTAGTAGAAACTAAATATCAAGGGAAGCATACATCCATGCTTCTCTTGGTAGCAAAGACAGTACATAAGCAGACTTGGAAAGATGAATTCAAGAAATGGGGAGGTATCAATGTTGATGAACTTACCATTGAGTGTTATGAGTCTTTGAAGAAACATGAATATGAATCCTTTGACTTTGTTGTTATGGATGAATGCCATCATCTTCATAGTGATAAGCGTCTGGATCTCTTTAGTACTCTTACTTATGGCCATGTCATTGGACTGAGTGCTACTATTCCTAAGAAGCTCAAGCAATATTTCCAATATGAGTATGCAGCAGAAGTAGTAACCTGTAGTATAGTTGATGCCATTGAGGATGAAGTTCTTCCTGAACCTCAGATTATCCTCTACCCTCTTCAGCTTGATAATGTTCGTCCTACAGAATCCATAGAACTCAATCCTAAAGCAAAAGGAAAGACTTACTATGGTAACTATAATGAACTTTGGAAATACAGAAAGATGAAAGTCCATGCTATCATATCCTGTACGCCTAGACAGAGAGTAAATGAGTATAATTCTCAGATACTCTATGAAAAGAACAGATATATGAGAACTAGACAGGACTTTCTAAAGAATAAATGGCTGTTTGATTGTGGTGAGAGAATCAAGTATTTGGCTAACTTGAAGAATAATATAGTATTGTCTATTCTTCAAAGGCTAGAGAAAGAGAGAACCATTATCTTCTGTAAGACCATAGAGCAGGCAGATATTCTAGGTAAGTATAGCATTCATTCAAAGAACAAAGACTCTGATATAATTTATAATAACTTTAATGCTAAGAAGATTAATCATATAGTATCAGTCAATGTTCTTAATGAAGGTGCAAACCTGGTAGATTGTAAGTATGCAGTATTTGCTAACTACTCTTCCTCAGAGATTTGTAGTGCTCAACGTGTAGGCAGGTCACTGAGACATAAGTCTCCTGTTATCATTCTTCCTTACTATGAGACTACAAGAGAAGAAGAAATAGTGAATACAATGATAGAGAGTTTTAAAGAAGAATCCATTCATAAGATTCATTCTTTAAAAGAATTAGATAAGTTTATACAATAATATTAAATACTAGACGTTTATGAAAAAAGAAATGTAATCAAGAAATGAGTATAGATAAGCCAACACATATAGACTTAGTAGAAGAATGCTGCTTTTATGAGGGATTCTATTCTTTATCTTTTAGAGATAGAATTATGTATGATTTAGGGTATGTCAAGATTATTTTCTCTACATACTCTAAGGAACTGGATGCTCTGTTAGATGAGGAACTTGAAGAAAGAATAAACTCTATAAAGAAGCCTTGGTGGAATGGCATCTATTATAAGATACTAGAAGATAACAAAGGTATCTTGTTTGTACTTTTCCTAGTGCTCTACATGGTAGATTTTATCTGTTGTGTTCTCAGAAATCTTTGTAGGATGTTAAGCAAATTAGTTAATAAGCATTCCTTTTGTAGAAATCAAGAAAAGTAAAAAGTATGAATATATTCAAGAAACTATTTCATAGGAGAGAAGACACCGTAACTCCTATGAGCATTTCTCCATATAAAGAGTTATGCAATAACATCATTGAGGAATGTAGAAAAGGAAGACTAGACTTTTGGGATGTAAAAACATTGTTCAGAATATTTCCTTTTAAGTCTACTGCAACTCCTCCTATTGAGGAAAATTTAGACTCATGTGTTAAAGCACTTTATACTTATTGCTTGCATGAAGCCTTTATTGATGAGCATATTAGTCTCGATGAATTTCGTAATGGTAAAGGTGTAAGTGACGAAGATGCTCCTTATTGGGGAAAAGATCAAGAAAAATAAATCAATGAAATAATGGCACAATCCTTCATTGGGTTGTGCTTTTAGCATTTATAAAGATATGAAACATGAAAATAACAATAGATACAGAAATACTGCAAAGGAACAACCTTACCCTTGGTGAATTTCTTGTAATGTTGTTTGGGTACTGTGATGCTAAGTACAAAGAGAACTTTGATAAACTCGTTGAAAAAAATCTTATCAGCAAGAATCTCTTTGATAAAGACTCTATGGTACTCTCTAATAATACAAGAGATTTGATTGCTAAGGTTTTTATAGAATCAGATGCTAAGGTAATGGGTTATGACCTTAACTTTGAAGAGCTTGCTAAGAAGCTTCAAGACATATATCCCAAAGGCAATAAACAGGGAACAACCTATAAATGGAGAGACAGTACAGAAGTTATTGCCTTCAAGTTAAGAACCCTAGTAGCCAAGTATGGCTTTATATTTACAGAAGACGAAGCAATTAAGGCTACAAAGGAATATGTAGAATCCTTTGAAGATGATAATAAGAATATGAAGCTACTGAAGTACTTCATTCTTAGAACAGGCAAAAGTGATGATATAGACTCTATGTTTATGTCTATCATAGAGAATAACAGATAACATTTAAACTTTAAATAATATGTACATTCAAGACAATTTTAAGAAGTGTCTCAAACTTCAATATAGAGACATTACCTATAAGGTAAATGAAGAAAAAGGTGCAGTTATTGCTCTGGCATACTTCTACACACCTTTAAGTATGGAAGTTGATGCAAATCATTATATCAATACTATAGGAATAGCAAGACTCAATAAGAGTTCAGGAGATACTTTCAATATTGAGGTGGGCAAAAAGATAGCAAGAGCCAAGGCTGAGAAAGAAGCTTTCATTCAGTTTAGAACAATGCTTCTTAATTATGAGAATAAAATATTTCAAGCACGTCTTGATATAAGTAAAGTCATTGATACAATGAGTTCACATATAGAACATCAAAAGGAATACATTAAATCATTTTAATTATGAAGATAACATTAGATGAAAAGACATGTCTAAAGAATAAACTCACCTTACAGGAAGCACTTATAGCAGCAGCTGTAAGTATGGGAAACTATAAATGTACCTTTGACAACATGATTAATAGGCATGTTCTAGGTATTATGGGACAGAGTGTTGATTCAAAATGGAAAGATATCATTAAGAATCTTATAAATTCTGAAGATGCAAGATTTGAAGCCCTGGCTACTAAGGTACAGGAATGCTTCCCTAAACAGAAAATGATGTATGCTAATGGTACTGCATCTCCATTCTACTTTAGATGTAACAAGACAGAGATTAAGAATAAACTCAAGAAGTTCCTCACTATTTATGGTGAAGTTGCTGATGAGGATATTATTGATGCAACCAAGAGATATGTAGCTTCCTATGCTCCAAAGGGTTATAGAGGAATGCGTCTAGCAAAGTATTTTATTATGAAAGATGATAGAAAGCTGATGGCTGATGATGAAGTTCATGTCGAAGAAATCTCAGACTTGGCAACATTCCTGGAGAATAAGACAGAAGATACTCCATCTGACATTGTAGATGGTGATGATTGGTTAATGAATAGCAGAAATTAAAAAGAATATAATTATGTGGAAAGTAAGTTTTAAAGACCCAATGTACAAGAAAGTACAGAAGTTCAATGACAGAGCAACAGTTGTAACTCTTAAAGGTGATTTGAAGATTCCTATTGAAGTAATGACCTCTATACCTAAGAAAATGCATGATTGGATGATGAAGAAGTCAAATCCCAAAGTGAAAGTTTATCCTTGGCAGGGTATTATCAGTATTGTTGTTAAGGGAAAATTCATTAAGTCTAAAGAAGATAAAGAGGACTCTGTATCAGCTGAAAGAATTGCAGAATGTAAGGCCAAAATTAAGCTGTATAAATTCATGTACACTCTCCTTATGAACTATGTAGAATATTATGCAACTCTTCTTAAAGGTAAAGAATGGTCATTTGAAAATACCCCTATTAATGATACTAACTGTATTGCTTATGTTTATAATAAGTACACCAGACTGTACCTTAATGAAAATAAACACCTTGAAGAACTTCTGAAAGAGCATGATTAGTAATGAATTAAAGAAGACAATTAATACCTACTACCCTACTCTACAGGAGTTAATGTGTAAATTGGCAGAAAGAACTACTAAAGGTTCAACATTTACCATAGAAACAATAGCAGGTAAAATAACATTTTCATTATGAGTTTAATTCAAAGAGTACTAGAAAATGCTAAAGAACGAAGAGAAAAGATACTTAGTGGAAAAGTTAATTGTATTCCATCTCCCTTTAAGACCTTTAGATATGACTTTCCTGGAGTAGAATTAGGTACATATTATCTAGTGTCAGGTGGTGCAAAGAGTAGTAAATCCAAGATAACAAACTTTTTGTTTCTATTTAATAGTATTCTATATGCTTATCATCATCCAGAATTAGTTAGGTTGAAAGTCTTCTATGCTTTATTAGAAGAGAAAGCAGAGAATATTACCGGTAAGTTTATCTGTTATCTGTTATATATTCTTTCTGATAAGAAGATAAGAATTGATATAAAGACATTTAAGTCTGTAGATGAAGGAAGAGTACTATCCTCTGATATACTTGAATTACTAGGAACATTAGAGTACCAGTCTATTCTGAAGTTCTTTGAAGAGCATGTAGTCTTTATCCCAGACAGAAATCCAACAGGTGTGTACCATACCTTAGAGAAATATGCAGAAGCAAATGGTACTATTCATAGGAAAATGGTTGAAGGATATGAAAAGGAAATCTTTGATTATTATGAACCAAATGACCCTGATGAATATGTTCTTTGCATCATAGATCATATCTCCTTGATAAGTTGTGAAAGGAGTATGGATTTACGTAACTCTATTAAGAAACTATCTGAATATCTAAAGATTGTACGTAATAAGTATAACTATATTCCTGTAGTTGTACAACAGCAGAATAGTGAGAGTCTATCCCTTGAAGCATTCAAAGCTAATAAGATTAGACCTACACAGAAAGGATTAGCAGATAGTCAGGATCCTGGTAAGGATTGTGATGTCATGCTAGGTATCACTTCTCCATTCTCTTGGGAATTAAAGGAATATCTAAAGTATGATATAACAAAGCTTAGAGGATATTGTAAGTTTCTAGAGATTGTATTAGGTAGAGATGGTGAGAGTAATGCTATTCTAGGAATGTATTTTGATGGTGCTACTGGCTATTATGCTCCACTGCCAAAATATGATAATATACCAGAGCTTAATAAAGTATATCAGTTAATTCAAAGGAATCAAGAGAGTACATCTAAGTGATTCTTTTCATTTTTCATAGTATAATTAAAAGCATCTTGCCTATGCAACTTAGTATAGGTATATTTGCAGTCCAATAATTTAATAAAAAGTAGAAGTTAAAAATGAGTAACATTGTTTTGCCTACAGAACGTAGGAAAGCTACAGACTACAACCCTAGGTTGATGGTACTGTATGGACGCCCTAAGAGTGGTAAAAGCTCGCTTATGGCAAGTATTGATAACAATCTTATCATTGATTTGGAAGATGGTTATCGTGCATTAGATGTAATGGCAGTACAAGCTAGAAGTGCCAATGACATCTTTGAAATCAAGAATCTTATTGCACAGAAGAATGAAGAGAATGGTGGTAAACCTTTCTACCGCTTTATCACCATTGATAATGCAACTAGACTTGAAGAGATGTCATTAGTCTATGCAGCAGCCCTTTATAGAAAAACCTCAATGGGTGCTAATTATGGTTATAAAAAGGATAAGATTGGCAACATCCTTAAAGATAAGAATGGTAATAAGGTTATTGACCTGAAGGCTGATGTAAGACAGTTGCCAAATGGTGCAGGCTATACCTATACAAGGCAGGCACTTAAAGAAATGATTAATATGTTCAAGCCTTTATGTGATACTCTTATTCTTGTATGTCATGTTAAGGACAAACAGATTAAGAAAGATGATACAGAGACTACAGAAATGGCTGTAGATTTAGCAGGAAAGACAGGTGATATTATCTGTGGAGAAGCAGATGCTATTGGTTATGTATCACGCAAGGATAATAAGACTCTTATCTCATTCATTGGTGGGGATAATGCTATTAGAGGTTCTAGACCACTGCATCTTAGAGAAAAGGTATTTCAGGTAGCAGAGTCTGATAAAGATGGTAATCTTAAAGTAGATATGAGTCAGATTTTCCTTGATACAGCAAATTAAACAATAAACATTCAATTCATAAATAACAATTTAAAAATTAAAAAATAATGGAAAAGAGAATTTCATTTGATCAGTTTCAGTCAGTAAAGCGTGTAGCACAGGCTTGTAATCCACTTATGGTAAAGCGTGAGAAAATCAAGGTAAAGATTGAAGCCCTTGCTAAGGAATATAAAGACTATGATACTCAGATTGCTTCATTGGAGGCAGGTATCAAGCAGGTAGTAGGCTTCCGTGTAGAGGAGCTTGTAAAGAAGGTTATTGAACCAGGTGTAGATGCCAATGGTCAGCCTAAGAAGACAACGAAGTATCTTCCTACAGATATTGTTTCCTATGATGAAACTAAGAAGCAGTTCATTGTATCTATTCCAGATGAAGAATCAGAGGATGTAGAAACAAAGTCCTTTTCTGAAAGTGAAGAAACAGCATCCCCAAGTGAAGAGAATAACATGGAGGCATCAAATATCAACCATAATGTAGAAGAGACAGAAGATGTACCTACTGATGCACCAATCTTTGAGTAATAAAAGTATAAACAAATAAATAGTAAATAATAATAACAAATAATATTTTAAACACAAACAGTTATGATGATTAATAATAGTTACAGTTTCCTTGCTATTGGTAAGACACAGGAGTCAAAAGAAGCTCAGGAGTTCAAGAAGTATGTAGGTGTAGGTTCTTCCTTTGTAGTAGCAGTCAACCCAACAAAGAAAGAACTTGAGGATATTTATGGACATGAGATTGCTAATGACCCTGAGTATGTTGTTGATACTGATAATGGTAAGGAAGCACGTATTACATTTATTGTAAAGACAGATCCAGATACATGTAATGGTGTGGAGATGATTAACAGAATGATGTTTACCCTGCGTAATGCTCCTGCATATAATCAAGACCAGACTAAAGCACAGGTTATTGATAAGTTTGGTAATGTTACTTGGACTAATGCAGAGGATGCTAAAGCAAGTAAGCCTCTCTTTACTAAGAGTGGAAATCCTGCAAAGATTGCTCCTGATTATCGTATTGCCTGTGTAGGTGAGGCAGACCTTATTGGCTTCTTGAAGCCTTATCTCTGTGTAGGTGATGCATTCAATTATGTCAATGGTTCTTGGGTGTTGAAAGAGAATACAGATGATTTTGTGTTTGGTCTTGAACATATCAAGGAGTACTTCAAGGGTGACTTCTCTGAGATTAAGGAGGCTATTGCTCTTCAGCCTAATAATAAGGTAAAGCTTCTCTATGGTGTACGTACTACAGATGAAGGTAAGCAGTATCAGGCTATTGCTACACGTAATGGCATGATTCTCCCTAACTATGCAGGTTCTAAGGCACTTGCACGTTTGGAGAAAGACCTTGCAAATGCTAAGGATAATGGTTCCTATGCTTCAACAGAGTTTGCTGTACAGGAACTTACAGAGTATAATGTACAGGCAACTAATCTCAATGCTGCACCAGTAGAGACAGGTACTGCTTCTGGCAGTGGTGATATGCCTTGGGATTAAACCCTAGAATTAACCCTTTTAAAGTAACAATCTTATGGTGGTAGGTAAAACTTCTTCCAGTATATCAAAGACAGAGATATTCAGTAAGTTCAGTGAAACACAGGTATTATGCACTGTGTTTCCTGAGATTACTGAAATCCCTTGTGTAATCAATTCTCCTTTAAGAACAGACAACCACCCATCCTTCAGCATCTATATGAGCAACAGCAATCATATTATGTATAAGGACTTTGGGGATAACAATGTTCAAGGAGGATTAGTTGATTTATTGTGTGAGTATTGGAACTGTACTTTTAATCAGGCTTTGGATAAAATCTGTAAGTTAATGATTAAGGATGATAATGTAATTATTAAGCCTAAGCAGATTAAAACCCTCACAAGAAAGGAAGTCAACCAACTTACTAAGTTAGAAGTTAAGGTTAGACCTTGGAGAGAGTATGATTATGAGTACTGGGCATCTTATGGCATCTCAAAGCAATGGCTAAAGTATGCAGAGATATATCCTGTCTCCTATAAGATTATTACTAAAAAAGATTCTATAACTGGTAAAGAAAAGAGATATGTTTTTCCTGTTCAAAAATATACTTTCTGTTATGTTGAACGAAAGGAAAATATATTATCTTTAAAAATTTATTCACCGTTTGATTTGAAATATAAATGGTATTCAAAAATGGATGCAAGTACCATATCTTTATGGACAAAAGTTCCTGAGTATGGTGATAAGATAATCATTGCTTCTTCTACTAAGGATGCTCTCTGTATTTCAAGTAATCTGCATATACCAGCAATAGCCCCTCAAGGTGAAGGTTACAACCTAAGTGATACCACTATTAAGGAGTTAAAAAGACGATATAAAAAAGTGTATATAGGATTTGATGGAGATAAAGCTGGAAAAGAAGATGCAGAAAAATTATCAGTAAGTACTGGCTTCCCAATTATTGCATGTCCTATAATTAATACTCCAATAGTTAATAATCAAAATGTTAATAACTTAATAGCAAAGGGGTTAAAAAAGCAAAATCAAGCCAAGGATTGGTCTGATATTTATTTATATTTTGGGAAAGAAAGGTTTATTGAAGAATTTACAAAAGCTCTTAATTATGCAGAATAGTGAAATATGGAAAGATATACCAGGATACAATGGTAGATACCAGGCAAGTACACTTGGTAGAATAAGGAGTACAGATAGAACTGTTATTAAAAGTAATGGCGTTTCTGTATTTTATAAAGGTAAGATTCTAGAACCCTTTGTAAGTACAGGAGGCTACTTATATGTAAGAATTGCAGATGAAATTAATAATTTTCATCCAAAAAGAGTACATAGGTTAATAGCCTTAACATTTATTCTGAACCCAAATAATTATACCGAAATAAATCATATTGACGAAATTAGAACGAACAATAAAGTTGAAAATCTAGAATGGTGTACAAAAAAGTATAATACAAATTATGGACATTGTATCGAAAAATCAGCAAAGAAAAGAATTAATACACCAAGTTTAAGTAAGGAAGTTAACCAGTATGATTTAAATGGGAATTATCTTAGAAACTTCCCATCTGCAACAGAGGCAGCTAGATTCCTAGGTGGTAAGGTTGACATCACTGCTTGTAGGATAGGGCAATGTTGTAGAGGTATATTTAAAAGTGGAAATTCAGCTTATGGCTATTTATGGAAATTTGCAACATCTGAAAATAAAGGAAAGTCTATAGAAAAATTACAAGTAGGTTTTCCTATTTACCAGTATTCTTTAGATAACAATCTCATAAAGAAATGGGAAAATATGAAAAGTGCTGTTGAAGCTTTAAAACTAAATTATAGTAACATTAGTCGAGCTATAAAATATAACAGAACATGTGGTGGCTATAAATGGAGTAAAACAGTACTTTAAATTCAAACAATTAGAAAAATTATTCAATTAACAAAACAAGATTATGGAAAGAGAAATTTTGATCGCAAATACTAAGACTCAGAAGAGAAGTAAGGTAACTACTAGTGCTACAACACTTGGAGAATTGAAGGCAGACTTGCGAGCTGCTGGTATTGACTACAATGGTATGACCTTTACAGAAGGTATTTCAAAGACTCAGCTTCTTGATGATGCTACTCAGTTGCCACAGAATGTAATGTATAAGGGACAGCCTACTAATAACTTGGTTATCCTTCTTACCAATACCAAGAAGAATATTGCTTCTGGTACTATGTCTAGAAAAGAAGTGTATCAGGCTATTAAGGACAATAACCTTCAGGATGCAGTAAAGGAAGAGTTTGGTAGAAACTTTACACAGGTTCCTACCAGTGATTTGTTGGTATTCCTTGCACAGGATGGCAATGCTGAAGTGACAGAGACCCTTGATGATAAGCCTACAGACACAGAGAATAATGATATTATTACCCCTGAGGTTAAAGAGGAGGAAACTCCTGATACAGAGGACGAGGATCTTCCTGACTATGTTGATGATATTATTACTGATACTCGTGTAGATTCTACTGTAAATTCCTTGTATGTTCATATTGTCATGCTGGTAGATAATGAAGTCCTCTCCGTTGCAGACCTTGAGGAACTTAGTGAAGATATTGAATATCTCACTAAAGTTGCAAAGAAAGAACAGAATACAGTGGAAAAGCTTCCTTTTGAGGAGACACCAAAGAAGGCAGTAAGTACTTCTGACGGTAGTATTACAGATGATGATATTGATGATATACTCGATGAGCTTGGAGTATAATACATAACTGTTTGGCATTTAGTTGTGTAAGGGAGTAGAGAATAATCTCTGCTCCCTTTATTTTTCCAATTAAATAAAGTAAAGTTATGGAATATACAGTAAATCAATTATATCAGTATCTCTTTGAAAAGCCTCTGGCTATCTATGAAATATTCAAAGGGTTCTTTGGTAAGGATTTTGTAGATATACAGACTTGTCAAGGAAGAGAACTATCATCATTCAAAGAGTATTTACTTGCAAAGATATGTGATGAGTCCTTTATGCCAAAGGAGGCAGCAGAAGAAGAGTATAATCTATCTTTTAATATTACAGAGATGCAATTAAAAGAGTTGAAGACTACTTTAGAAGATAAAAGACTCATTATCTATGTATGGTGGCCTAGAGTAACTGTCACTAATGAATATAACAAGTCTGTAAATATCCAAGACCTTTATGCTAAGATAGAAATTCAGAATGATGGTACAATTCCTTATGAATGCAATGGCTTTAGACTTAATAGGGTTACTTACACAAGAGAGCAATTCCTAAGTAACTACATGCATAGTCATATCAATACAATACCAAAGAATAACTTCACTCAATTCCAAATACCATGTTTAGGTAGAGGTCCAATAATCAGTACTATTGGAACATTGAAAAATGAATATGATGAAACTACCTGGATGTTGTTCTGTCAAGAACTAAGCATGTATGTAACTGTAGAATCAATATCAGGCGGTCCATATCATAGAATGGAAACCATAGGAAATGTATCTTTGGATAGCATGTATACAGGTTATACCTTTAATTATGCAGGTAAAGTAGATTTTCTATCTTTATTTACAAATGATGACTTAAAAAAATTTATTAAATATTATCTGAAACATGGCCATCTGTCTTTAGGATATATGAATAGTGCATTTACTTGGAGTATGCCATATTATGAATACATTATTGATATTAGTAATTCCTTCATTGACTTCTATAACAAGTATTACAGTACTACAGCAGGAAACTTGGATAACTGTTTTAGTAAGGGTATATTAAAGCAAGTTATTGTTGCTGATGGAAAGTTTTATAATGAAGGCGATTATAATAGTTTTGATATTAATAATTTTAGTGAATACCAAAACAAACTGGTATTAACATTCAAAGGTAAGGAAATACGTACTACCATTATTAATAACAAACAAGGCAGTGAAGCAACTCTGACTACAGTTATTAGTAATAATGTAGCTATGTTCGTACTGCAAAAAATTCTTAGAACAATTAATTTCAGATATAAAAATGAACACAATAAATACAGAAGAAACCAAGAAGCTACCCCAGCTTGTGAAAGGGTCTTCTATCTATAAACTCATTGTTCCTGAGAATGTAGAAGAGAAGATAAGATATCTTCTCAGAAAGTTCCCTAGCACAGAATGGTCAGGAGTATTGTTTGTAACTCATGAAGGTTCCTTTGAGGATAATGACCTGGTGATTACCTGTAAGGACATCTATCCTATGGATTTAGGTAATGCAACCTTTACAGAGTTTACAATGAATGAAGATGTAGCTGCATATATGTCTGAGAATATAGAACTATTTGACTGTGATTTGCAATTAATTCATTCACATCATCAGATGTCAACTCAACCAAGTGGTACAGATTTAAATACCTTGAAAGAAGAAGGTAATGAAAGAAACTGCTTTGTATCTCTTATTGTAAACAATGCAGGAAAGTACTATGCAGCTATTACCAGAAAGGTACAGACTAAATCAGAAGTAACAGTCAAGAAGTTAGGTACATCCTATGAATTCTTTGGTGATGGTTCTAAAGAACTAGAGCATAAAGATGAGACAACAACAAAGGTCATAGAGAAAGAAGTTATTGAGTACTTTGACCTTGAAGTAGAAAGACATGAAGTACCTAATACTTTAGAGTATCTTGATGCTAGATTTGATGAGATAGCTAAGAAGAAAACTATTGAAAGAAAGAATAATTGGGATTCATCAAATATAGCACCTACAGGTCATTTCTTTGATTGGATGCACAGCAAACCAGTACCTAAGGAACAGAATCTCTTTGGTGATATCTCTTACAGAGAAGTCCCAGAGAAACCATATAAGGATGACCACATGTTCAATCCATCTATTACTGATGATTGGCAGCCTGACCCTAAGAAGATTCATGCTGCTGTGGTCCACATGATTACATGTAATCTGATTATTAATCCTGAGAAGTTTGACCTCAAACAATGGGTTACAAAGCACATGAAGAATGTTTATATAAAGGTTTTTGGAGAATATAGTATATATGAATGTGAACATAATACATGTGGTGCTTTCAGTGAATGGAGAGACTTCATTATCCAGCATACTCTGGACTACTTTGATACTTCTAATGTGCCAGATGCTATCTTTGATGATGGTATATTTCAAAGTAGAATAGCACAGGCAATGAGCGATGAAATTATGGAGTTTATAGATGTAAATCCTTATATTGAAGCTTACAATGAAGCTCTTATTTTAAACATTGTAGAATAATTTATGAATACAAATATGAATGATATTGATGATATTCTTCAGGATTTAAATATGGAAGTAACAGTAGAGAATCCTAATAGTTCCCAAGATTCTACTCCAACAGAAGAAACAAATATATCTCTCTCTGATGAAGAACTTAATGAGATTATAGAAGATAATGGTCTCTCAGAGGAATCTGAGGAAGAAGAAACTTATGATGAAAACCAAGGAGAAGGTAATGATATTAATGTAGAAAATATGGCTGTAGATATAGCTCAAGACGGAGGGGATATAACAGATGTATTACATTTATCAGTATCAGAGGGAGAAGAACCTCAAGAGAAATCAGTAACTATTACAGATAACAACACACCTGATGATGCAAAAATTCCTCTGAACTCTCCTACCCTTCTTATTGATGAATCTACTACCAGATTCTCTGGTGCAGAGTGGTTCAATGAAATACAGAAAGCCAGAATCATTGTTGCAGGAATTGGAGGTATCGGAAGTAATGTAGCCTTTCAGTTAGCAAGAATGATTCCTGCAAATCTTACTCTCTATGATGATGATAATGTAGAGATGGTGAATATGGCAGGTCAGTTATTCAGTAATAATAATATTGGAGAATCTAAAGTAGATGCCATAGCCAATATGATTTATAATTATACTTCTATGAAACAGGTATTGGCTGTTAAAGACAAGTTTACTTCAGACAAAGAACCTGGAGATATTATGATTTGTGGATTTGATAATATGAGGGCTAGAAAAACTTTCTTTAATTCATGGTGCAATCATATTTCAAATAAATCAATAGAAGAAAGAAGTAAATGCCTATATCTGGATGGAAGATTAAGTATGGACACTCTTCAGATATTATGTATCAAAGGGGATGATCAGTATAATATTGACAGATATGAAAGAGAATTCTTGTTTGCTGATTATGAAGCTGATGCTACAGTATGTTCTAGGAAACAGACTACCTATTTGGCTTGTATGATTGGTTCACTAATGGTTAATCTCTTTACAAACTTTATAGCCAATAGTCTGCATCCTGTCATTCCTTATGATTTGCCTTTCTTTACTGAATATGACGCTCAGAATATGTTATTTAAAACAGAAAGCTAATGAGAGATTTAAAAACTGCAATTTCTTATTGTTTTGAATGTATTGCTGCTGACAGTTATAGCATAAGTAGAAGCATAAGCTTTACAGATAAGTCTTCTTATATGCTAATCCCTGTAACAGGAGATAACATTGAAATCCCAACAATGGCTATGTATTCTCTTCCTACATTGGAAAACAAGATTCTACAAAAAGAACCTATAGATGCACTGGTAGTAAATTTGAATAATAATGGAGGATACTCATCATTTAAATCTGTAAGTGCAAGTATTAGAGATGCATTTACAGTCTTGTATAAAAATGCCCATTTGAGAAAGCTGGTAACTGTTGGTGACCCTGAAAAGACATATTATGGAACCTATGGAGCTATCTTTGATGAGAACTTCAAGCCAATAGTAATGCTCTCATGGGAATTAAAGAAAATATATAGGGATGATGATCAAGATCCTTTTAGGTACAAGTTTATCAGGCCTATACTTAGAGTAGCTCCTGAAGTATTTATAAACAAAAGCAATACTGTAGAACGATTTATTATCAATCAGATTATTCCTACAGCATTATCAGTAATTTATCTTAGTTCTCCTATCTTTCATAGAAGTATGTTATATGAGAGCAATAGCAGTAACTGTGATACAAAGGTAAAGGTATTAATAGAAAAGATTCCTTTTATTATAAAAGAAACAGATGTTCCATCTATCTCTACTACTAATGAAGAGTTACTTGGTACTGCTTTAAACTATATAGATGAAATAGTAGAATGACAATACAGGAATACTTTGGAGACTGGTGTAAAGTTGTAGATATAGCAGAAGCTGAAAGACTGACTAAAAGATTGGTAAATTCAAAACAAGCTATATGCCCTAAGATAAAAGATATATTCAAAGCCTTTACACTCTGTTCATTACATGACTTGAAGGTTATTGTCATCGGGCAAGATCCTTATCCAGACATTAGGAATGGTAAGCCTACTGCTACAGGAATAGCCTTTGGAAACTCTAGTGATACTCTTGAATGTAATTATTCGCCATCCTTAGATGTTCTTATGGAGTCAGTTATTGACTTTACTCGTCCACATGGAAATATTATCTTTGACCCCAGTTTGGAGAAGTGGGAAACCCAGGGAGTGCTGTTGTTAAATTCAGCACTCTCCTGTCAAGCAGGTAAAATTGGTTCTCATGCACTTATGTGGAGACCTTTCATTAAATCCTTCCTCACTAATCTTTCTAACTATGATAGTGGTATTGTCTATGTACTGATGGGTTCTGAAGCTCAGAGCTTTGAACCTTACATCAATTCAAAGTATAACCATATTATCAAGATAAAGCACCCATCGTGGTATGCAAGAACACACACTAAGATGCCTACTGACCTATGGTATCAGATAAATGATATTCTCAAAGGTCATTATGGCTATGGTGTAGAATGGTATAAAGAGTATAATTTTTTAAATAAAGAAGAAAATGAAGAAGTATTTTATGCAGGAGACTGCTGAAGAGTTAGAGTTTGGAGACATGATAGTATTGGACTTGTCTCATGATATGGAAAATGGTCATACAAAGCACCATCATCTTGAGTGCAAGTTCATGCCAGAATTAGTACCAATTCTCCTTGAAGAGGGTATTATTGAAGAGAAGGAAGTTGAAGAGGAAAAGCCTCTTGATTTCCAGAATGATGATACACCATGCCCTTTGATGGAAGAGGTAATCAAAGCCAATGAGGAACTTGAATTAAGAGTAGATAAACTTGAAAAAACAGTTATCAAGCTTCGTGAAATGGTAGCATCTCTTGCTGTTAAGTCTGCTGCTAAGCCAAAACCTTATGAGAATGCAAGGAAGCAGAACAGAAAATAAAAAGATTATCAATGCCTCTCCTTTAGAGTATGATGGTATCTTCTTCAAGAGTAAATTGGAGAAGATGGCTTATCAAACTCTAAAGGAACAAGATTTTCCTGTACTATATGAACCTAAGAAGTTCATAATCTGGGAAGGCTTCAGACCAAATGTTCCTTTCTATAATAAAGATGCTAGTACTAGAATGTTGAAGATGGATAGTAAGAAAGTCATAGACATTTCCTATACTCCAGACTTGATGTTTGAGTACAATAATCATCTTATTATTATAGAAATGAAGGGGTTTGAGAACAACACCTATCCTTTAAAGAAGAAGATATTCAGAAAATGGTTGGAATCAAACTATCCTAATAGTATTTACTTTGAGATTTTCACGAAGAAGCAGCTTCTTCAAGCAATAGACATTATTAAGAATTTAGATTAATGGAAATGGAAATAGAAAAAGAACTGAAAGATATTAGCTGGCAAGTAGATGAACCCACATACAGAGCAGATTCTGCATTGAGTTATTCTACACTTGCAAGATATGAAAGGGAGGGCTTTAATAAACTGGACCATCTCTTTGATAAGATTTCCACACAGTCCTTACTTGAAGGCTCTATGGTAGATTGTCTTATTACTGGTTCTAAAGAAGAGTTTGACGAGTTATATTGTGTTGCAGACTTCCCTTCCATAGGTGAAAAAGAACAACAGGTAGCAAATATGTTATATGAAAGATATCATGATTCCTGTGAATTGTTCTCATATATTCCAAGTGATGTTATCCTTGCTGTAATCAATGAGATAGGATGGCAGAAGAATTGGAGGGATGAAACTAGAGTAAGAGTTATTTCTGAAAGAACTGCTATGTATTATAACCTAAAGACACAGGCTGGCTCTAAAACTGTTGTAGATAGACCTACTTATGATAGGGTTATTAATATGGTTAGGGCATTAAAGACTTCTCCTGCAACTCAAGGTTATTTTGCTGACAATGACCCTCTGTCTCCTATCAAGAGATATTATCAGTTGAAGTTTAAAGCTAGGTTTGAAGGTGTAAACTATCGTTGCATGATGGACTTGGCTATAGTAGATTACGAGGAAAAGAAAATTATTCCTTGTGATTTAAAAACCAGTGGACATCATGAATGGGACTTTCAAGACAGTTTCCTGCAATGGAAATATCTAGTGCAAAGTATGCTCTATTGGAGGGTGTTGAAGGCTAATCTTATGAATGACCCATATTTTAAAGACTTTACTCTAGAAAACTATAGGTTCATTGTAGTAAACAAAGAATCTCTAACCCCCTTGGTATGGGAGTTTCCTCTTACCAAGATGACAGGTACTCTTATTGATAAAGAAGGTAATGAGTATAGAGATCCATTTGAGATTGGTAAAGAACTTCAGAGTTACTTGAATTTCAGACCTCAGGTACCAAAGGGAATTGATAAGGATGGTATTAATATCATTGATTGTCTGAAAGTAAAAGAATAATATAACTGTATAATAATAGATATAATGTTAATAGTAAAACGTAATGGCACTAAAGAGGAATTTAATCCTGAAAAGATTGAAGGAGCAATCCTTAAAGCATTTAAAGCGTGCAACTATAGTATTGGTGAGGTGGATAGAAGGAATATTACTGAGTTTATTGACAATCTTGGTAATGGTGCTCTTGCTACCATGGACGATCCTGTCAAGGAAGAAATCCCTGTAGAGTGTATTCAAGATAAAGTAGAGAAGTTCCTCTGTAAGCGTTGGTTTCCTGTAGGTAAGGCTTATATGCTTTATAGAGAACAACACAAAAAAGCAAGATTGATTAAGGCTAAGCTCCAGTATATTCATAAGTATACTGACTCAAATGATTCTGCAACTAATCTTTCAAATACAGATGACAATGCAAATACCAATGAAAAGAATGCTGCAACTCTTGAAGGAGAACTTTATAAAGACCTGTCACGTACTATACAGAGGTCTCAGATGAAAGAACTCCTTGCAGAGATAAAATCTCCATATAGAGACCAGTATGTAAAAGACCTGGAGCATCATATCATCTATCAGCATGATGAGAGCTGTCCTGTCTTGAAGCCTTATTGTAGTGCCTATACACTCTACCCTCTTCTTGTAGATGGAACCACTAATGTTGATGGAACAAAGAATCATGCACCTCATCATTTGAGTTCTTTCTGTGGTCAGTTCCAGAATCTTGTATTCCTGCTTTCTGCACAGAAGAAGGGAGCTGGAGCTTATGGTGAGTTCTTCAACTTCTTCTCATATTTCTGTGAGAAAGAATGGGGATTAAACTATTGGCAGAAGCCTAACCTTGTAGTTACCAATGAATATAATCAGGAACAGAAGACTATTGGTATGATTATTGACCAGCATTTTCAGTCAATAACTCATTATCTTAATCAACCGGCAGGCAACAGAGGATATCAATGTCCTTTCACTAACTTCAATGTATTTGATAGTTACTATTGGCATACAATGTTTGATGACTTCTACTTCCCTGATGGCACTCAGCCTCATTGGGATGCAGTCAACTGGCTTCAGAAGAGATATATGAAATGGCTCAATGAAGAGAGAACCAAAACATTATTGACCTTTCCTGTTATGACAGTATGCTGTCTTACAGATGAGAATGATGTTCTTGATAAGGAATATAAGGATTTCATTACTACTCAATGGGCAGAAGGAGATTCTTTCTTTGTATATCTTTCCAAGAATGCAGATAGTATCTCATCTTGCTGTAGATTACGTAATGAAGTTACTGATAATACTTTCTCTTCTACTACAGGTCTTACAGGAGTACAGACTGGCAGTTGTAATGTAATGACTCTTAATCTTAATAGAATTGTTCAAGATTGGTTCCATACTATTCCCAACTATGAAGACCATATTGTCAAAGGAAAATGTGCATGGCCAGAAGATTGGAATAGTAGTTTAGGGATTAGAACTGGGTTGCAAAAATATCTTGAAGTTATCCTTGATAGAGTCTATGATTACCAGAAAGCCTATAAGACTGGTCTTTACAATATGGATAAACAAGGTATGTTCCCTCAGACACGAGCTGGTTATATTAATTTTGATAAGCTATATTGTACCATTGGTGTTAATGGACTTAATGAAGCTGCAAGATTCCTTGGACTTACAGTTAGTAATAATGAGGCATATATGAGCTTTGCTTCTTGGATTCTTAATACTATCAAGCAGTATAACAAAAAGCACTCAGAGAAGAAGTTCAAATTCAATTTAGAGCTAGTACCTGCTGAGTCTCTTGGAGTTAAGAATTATAATTGGGATAAAGCTGAAAATTACTGGGTTCCAGATGATGAGAATCTGTATAACTCCTATATCTATGATGCTCATGATGATACATCTGTTCTTGACAAGATTGCTATGCAGGGAGGGAAAATTGCAAAGTCTATTGATGGTGGTCAAGCTAGTCATATTAACCTAGAAGATAATCTTGATAAGGAGCAGTACACTAAGTTATTAGAGTATACTGTACAGGTTGGTAACAGCTTTATTACTTTCAATATACCTCAGACTCAATGTGATAATTGTAGTTTTATTGCTAAGCACCCATTTACGTATTGTCCTAAATGTGGTAGTGGGGAAGTAACACTATGGACAAGAATTGTAGGATATTTGAGGCCTATTAAAGCATGGTCTAAAGCTCGTCAGTTAGAAGGACTTAAAAGAGAATTTACAGAGAAAAATAAAGTATGCTGAAATATTTATACTGCAAAGAAGTATTTGCAGAAGTACCCTCAGAGATAACTCTGGGGGTATCTATTTCTGGTTGTGCCATTCATTGTCAAGGATGTCATAGCAGAGAATTATGGGAAGATAAAGGTACACCTCTTACTATAGAAGAGTTACAGAGCCTATTAAATAAGCATAAAGGAATTACCTGTCTATGCCTCTTTGGTGGAGAGCATGATATAGATGCCCTGACTGAGTTATTCCAATATGCTTATAAGAAGGTAAAGACTGCATGGTATTGTGGTTTAGATATGATACCAAAGGATAAACTAGGCATCATTCAGTATTTAGACTATCTGAAGCTTGGACACTATGACCATGAGCTAGGAGGATTAGACTCTCCTACTACCAATCAGAGATTCTATCAAATAGAACACTTCCCTAATGGAGAATATATGAAAGTAGATTTAACAAACAAATTTAAAAAGTAAAAATGAAACAGAAGATATATATTAAGAGATTTAGTAAAGATGTAGAACTCCCTAAAATTATTAATAAAGGAGATTGGATTGACCTTAGAAGTGCAGAAGAAGTAACACTGAAAGCACCAGTCACAAAGACAGTATCAAAAGGTAAACCAAAGGAAGTTGAGTTTAGTACAGCTCTTATTCCTCTTGGAGTAGCTATGCTGTTACCTGATGGTATGGAGGCAAATGTAGTTGCTAGAAGTGGTACCTTCAAGAATTATAGTGTTCTACAGACTAATGCCTATGGAGTTATTGATGGTGGAGAGTTTGGATATAATGGACCAAATGATGAATGGAAGTTCCCAGTAGTAGCTCTTAGAAATACTACAATAGCAATCAATGATAGAGTATGTCAATTTAGGATTCAGCTTAGCCAGAAGGCAACTATGTGGCAGAAATTGAAGTGGCTGTTTACTAGTGGAATTGAAATTATTGAAGTAGAGGACCTTCCAGAGAAAGAAGATAGAGGAGGATTCTCAACAACAGGAACTAAATAAAGTAACACCATGAAGATAGCAATCTTAGATTATCAAGATGGAAGCATCACTATCAAGGATGTTCCAAAGGAACTGGAAGAACTTGATGGTGATGATATTCTAACCAATATGGGATTTTGTCAGAACACTACAGAATATATGATAGTAGATGACCAGTTACCTATTAGTATTGAAACTAAAGGTTGTACTATTTACACAGCATTAAAATAAAAAGCATGATTAAAAAGATTATTCATAAATTTCTCAACATTCATCCTGATGCAATGTCCTTTCAGAATTCAATGGACCTTGCAGAATTACCAGTAGTAACATTCCGTCAAGGAGATAAGAAGATTAATTTTCTCCTTGATACAGGCTCTAATAATTGTGTTATTGATAGCAATATCCTAAAGAGCATTGACCATAAAATGCTTGATGTAGAAACTAACATCTTAGGGCTTGAAGGTAATGCTCAGAAAACTGGAGTATGTACTATCAAGATGTCTTATAAAGATAAGGAATATGAGTATCCTTATGTTATTCAGGATATGAGTGCAGCCTTTGATTCCATTAAGAAAGAAACTGGAGTTACAGTCAATGGTATGCTTGGCTCAAAGTTCTTCAATGAATTTAAGTATGTTCTAGACTTTGATGAATTGATAGCATATAGTAAAGAATGATATATTTTGTATCTAAGCAACAGTCTCTATTTGAAAGTGAAAATTATAAACCACTATCAACAGAAGAATCTATAGAGATGATTAAGTCCTGGAAAATCTTCATGTTTGATACTGAAGGTACAGGACTTGATTGTCATATAGCAAAAGTGCTACTTATGCAGTTTGGAAAGATGGATAAATCGATTCAGATTGTAGTAGATTGTACAACTATAGATCCTTTACTCTATAAAGAAGTTATAGAACAAAGCTTTCTTGTAGGACAAAATCTTAAGTATGATGCAAAGATGCTAATGGCAATAGGTATCTTTATAAGAAAGTGCTATGATACCATGATAGCAGAAATGCTTAGATACTTTGGATTTCCTAGAATACCAGTTTCTCCAGAGGAATATGAAGAACAAAAGTATGATTTTCCCTATCATATAAAGCATACAAAAGCAACAAAGGATAAACCAAGCTATTCATATTATGAGTTAAGTTTTGCTCTTGATGCTTTAGGATATAAATATCTTGGAATAAACATAGATAAATCCATTAGAGGTACTATTAAATATGTAGGTATAACAGAAGATGTAATTATCTATGGTGCTAATGATGTCATTCATTTAGGTGATATTATGAATGCTCAAATAGAATATTTTAAATCTATTAATGCTATGCTTGCTCTACAGATAGAGTGTAGTGCAGTCTTGTCTCTTGCTTACTTTGAGTATTGCGGAGTTAAGATTGATGAAGATAAATGGATGAAAATCTATAAAAGAAACTGTACTGACCTTCAGAAAACAATAGATGCTCTTAATACCTTTGTTGTAAATCTAGGTAATAAGAAATTTATCAGAGAAGCTATTCAGTTAGATTTATTCATGGACGTAGATACCTCCAGTAAATCAAAGTGTAATATTAATTGGAGCAGTACTGATGATGTTGTTCCCCTTCTAAAGTATTTAGGTTTTAACACAAAGGGTTGGAACAAAGAAAAGAAGGAAGAGACAGAAAGTAAAGGTGCAGACCTTGTAAAGAAGCAAAAGAATATTAATCCTGAATTTGCAGATTTATACCTAGAATATTCTAGATTAGATAAACTTTGTTCTACTTATGGGCCACAATATACTAATGCAGTAAATCCTAAGACAGGAAGACTTCATACTGAATTTCGTCAACTAGATACTGTAACAGGAAGATTGTCTTGTGGTTCTCAAAAGCAGAATGAAGATTTAGCTAAACTAAAAGGTCTCCCTTTAAAACCAAGAAAAGGGCATCCTGAAGATGTATGTGCATATCCTCAGATTCAGAATCTCCCTAATACTGATGAAGTAAGATCCTGCTTCATTGCGGAAGAAGGCAATGATTTTATCTCTATAGATTATAATAGTGAAGAGTCAAGGCTTCTAGCAAGTCTATCAGGAGACAAAGGTATGCTTGAGGTATTTGAAAAAGGTTATGATATGCATAGCTACGTAGCTTGGCTTATATATCCAGAAAAGATACCTAGGGATATTGACATCAGAGATATTAAGAAGAAATACCATGACCTTAGACAATCTGCAAAAGGACCAGAATTTACATTTGCTTTCCTAGGTAACTGGGCAACGCTTGTTGGAAACTATGGTATGCCTAAGGAAGAAGCTATGCAGATAGAGGACAATTATAAGAAAGGTTTTGCTGGAGCTACTAAGTATCAAGATGAATGTAAGAAGTATACTGAAGCTACAGGAATTATCAGAGTATGTAGAGAAACTGGACATATTTCTAGATGGTGGGACTGGAAGAAATGGTATGCTAGACAACGCTCTAAAGAGTTTTGGGACAGCTATAGAGAAAGAAAAGAGGCTGGATTACCAAGAAGTAAGGAAGCCGATGAGCACTTTGCTGCAAGGAATAAATATGACAAGAATAGTGTCAATAGTACTACACAAGGGTTAGGTGCTGTAATCTTCAAGGAGTTTACTTACAATCTTTACTTATGGATTCTTGATAAAGGTTACCAGGATAAGGTAAAATTCTGTGTACCGGTACATGATGAAATATGTGAAGAGTGTCCTAAGGAACTTACCAAAGAAGTAGTAAAAGCAACTAAGCATTTTATGGAAACTATAGGTGCTAAATATTGTCATAGACTACCTCTCCCTGCAGAAGAAGAAATTGGTCCGTTTTGGAAACATTAATTATGGTTTTAACAGAAGAAGAATTAATAGATATTTGGAAGTACTTTCAGTATTGTTGCTTACCTTCCATCACTATGGCTAGGTATGCTTACTTAGATTACATTGAAGACATCAAGAAAGAAAAGATGTTCTATAGACATGAGACCAAGCAAGCAATTAATAAGATAGGCAAATACTTGGAAGTACTTCCTAATAGACTGATGGATGTAAGTAGTCAGAATGTAAGGTATATGAACATCCTGAATGACAACATTGAGGAGCAGTTTGAAAATGAAACAGAAGAACTGCATAGAGCAATCTTTATTTCATTCAGAAATGCTAAATGGGAACATGCAGAATGTTTAGCTTCTCTTCATTATATCCTAACTATGATGAGTATTGCTTCTGCAATATTCAATCAATGCTGTGAAGATTTAAAAAGACTTTCTGGCAAGGATGCTACTGAAGCATTTCATATCTATAGCTTATCTGAAACTTCAGAGGAATGGCTTAAGATTGTCAAGAAAGCAAATACTGTGTTTGATAATAATAAGAAAGCTGAAGCTGTAGACTTAAATAACATCAGATGTACCAAGGCAGTAGATGCCATCAGAAAGAAACTGGCTAACATTGAGACCTTACGTATAGCTATGAGGAAGTCTTACCCTTGGAGTCTTAATTACAAAGAAGGTATTCCTTATGAGGAATCTGCTGACTATCTTATAGTAAATAGTAATAATCAAAAACTTGATAAATGTGGTTAAAGTAATGGAATTTATAAGAACATTCAGAGAGAAGCAACAGACTTCTCGGCAGAATACTATCCTAGCAGAGGCACATGATGCTATCTGTCTGGCTGACTTTGATGGTACAATCTACATTGCATATAATGGAACTCCTCTAGTACCTGTAGAGAGTACTTGGACCCAGAAGGAAATTCTTGCAAAGTTAGATGAAACACGCAATAGCTTCATCAATTATAAGATGAAACAGATTAATCAGCCAAAGGTAGCAGTAATGCTATAGTAAAGAACATTAAAATCAAACAATTATGCTAATAGAAGTAAAAGCAAAGGTTGCCTGGAGAATAGATGGAAAGGTAAAGAAGAAGATTGAAACATATATTCTTGATAAGGAAGTATTTGCAGAAGCAGAATATGAAGTATTGTCTCTTCTTAATCAAGATAAGATTGATGGAGAAGTTGAGGACTTTGAGATTACAGGCTTGAAGCTGTCTATTGTCAAGGAAATAATTACTCAGTATGAAGGAGACTATACCTTCATAGCAACTCTAAGGGATACTACCCTACTTGATGATGGTAGCGAGAAGACTATTAAATATAAAGTTCTTCTATGGGCTAATAATATTGCAGAAGCTATGACTCATACTAGAGAAATTGCTCAGCAAGGTTATGATATGCAAATAGATGGTCTTAAGGAAGTGAATTATACATACTTAAATTCTCAGGAAAATGAAGAATCAGCGTCCACAGAAAATCAACTCTCAGAAGGAGCTTGATGATTTAATCAAGAATGTAAAGGGTGGTTATCCTTTAGAATGCTTTGTTCTCCTTAACTTTGGATTAAGAAGCTCTAAGGATATATCCCTTAATGAGAACAATGATTATCATATCTACAATGAGGCAGATGACTCAGAAGAAACTATAGTACATAGTCAACTTATGAGTTCATTCATTGGGGAAGCAATTAGTAAAAGAGCATTATATAAATACTGATATGGAAACAGAAAAGAAAAAGTGGAAAGAAATATTAGATTACTTATTTAATTTTGTGAGTAACAAGGAGTTTACAGAGATAGATAAGAAATATTATTTTATGCAGCTGGATGCTCTTCAACAGGAAATTGCAGAATTGGAAAAGGTTAATAACTATATTAAAGCATCCACAACTCCAATTAAGAAAGAAGGGTCTAAAAAAGAAATGGTTAATCATCCTTTGCACTACCAAGGTCTTGAAGTAAATGGAACTAATGTGGAATGCATTGATGCTATGGAAGGCCTTAAAGGTTGGTTTAATACAGCTATCTTCTGTGAACTGAATGCCTTCAAGTATAATTGGAGAGTAGGTGAAAAAGATATGATTCCTCAGGAACTAGGTAAAATTGCCTGGTATGGAGATAAAGCAAAGGAGTTATGGAATAAAGCTTTACGTTGGGTATATCCTAAGAATGGGCATAAGTATGCTATTGTAAATCAAGGTGTTGCAAGAATGAAGAATCCTACTAATGGAGAATGGACAGATGCTATTGTCTATACAGATGGTAAAGGGTTCTATGTAAGAGAGGTTAGTGATTTTAACAAGAAATTTAAGTTAGAAGAATGAGTTTAGATTTATATATTTACAGTAAGACTCCTGTGCTTCATAGAGGTACAGGAGTTTATATTAGAGATAACGGGGAAACAAGAGAGCTTGAAACTAAGCAGGAAGTTCTTACTTATTTTCCTGATATTGATCCTGATGGTATTGAGGAGAAGACTTATGAGAGTAATACTTATTTCCATACCAACCTCACTCATAATCTGACAGATATGGCTGATGAATGCAAGGTTATTGGTAAATGTATTTCTAAGAAAGTAGGTAACACAGTAACTCTCTATGACCTTCTATGGCATCCAGATGATAATTTAGGTATTAAAACTCCTAATATGGACTATCTGGAAGATGTGATGAGATGCTATAGAAAGTTATTGAAGGAAGGAGATTTCTTCAAAGACTTCAATCCAGATAATGGTTGGGGAACCTATGAGCAATTACTTAGAAGAACTAAGGAATATATAAAGGCTATAACATCTATCTCTGATGATTTTGAGAACTATACTATTTATGCTAGTACATAAACTAATTGATTATGGATGACAATGATATTGTATATGAGGATTTCTCTGATTTTCTAGAAAGAGGTAAAATACAAGAGAAGAAAAAGATTGAAAGAAGGAAAGGATATAAGTATATTCTTAGGCCTCATATTCCTATAGATGTATATAGCCTTGATGGAAAGCTTCTAGGTTCTTATGATTCTATTAAAGAAGCAGCAAGGGAACTTGAAATCTCTGAATCTACAATACGTAAGAATTTAGACTTAAATAGAAAAGCTGGAGATAAACTTTTTGTACTTAAAGGAGAATCCTTTGAAGATAAAAAGAAGGCTATGGAAACCCATAGATACATAGATGGAAGAAGGAAAATTACCAGATCCTCTTTGGGAATTAAGGAGTATACTATAAATGGTACCTTTGTTACATATTGGAGTACTTCACTTGAAGCAGCTAAAGCCTATGATCTCAGAGCACATGATATACAAAGATGCCTAAAAGAAGAAAGACTTACTGTAGGTGGTAAGATATTCCTTCCTTCATTGGAACCAATATCAAAAAGACTTAATAGAATTAAAAAGAAAAAGAAATGAAAGATAATTATCCAATAGGAGCTACTCTAGATCCTTCTGCTCCATATAACCAATCAGATCCAGAGCCTGTAGAAGTAGATTGCTGTGTATCTTATAGTCTAAGTAAATCAATGCCAGTAAAAGTTCAAAACTATAGTGTATCAGAAGAGTATGAATCAGACATAGATGATGATGGGCATAAGTATTGTCATAAACTTCAGGAGAATAACTTTGACGATACCAACTTTATTGAAGAATTTAAGAATGACAATGCTGCTATTGGCATTCCTACTTTACTAAAAGAGTTACAAAAGCTAGTAAAAGAAAGAGTAAAAGAACTTATAGATAAGTTTAATCTAACAAAGTCTTATAATTTAAGACAAAAAATTAGAAAGCAAATTAATCATTATGAATCTATTTTGCAGGCTACAAAAGATTGGACAATAGATGAATTAGATGTTTGTCAAGAATAACTAAATAGAAATATTATGATTTCAGATTTATCAATAAACTTTGAATGTGAAGGACTTCAATACTTTATTAAAGTCCCTTCAGAAGACTGCAATCTTTCCTATAACTTAGCAGAAGCTTTTGAGGAAGTAATAAAGAAATCAAATGCTAATGCTGATATGGTGATTGAGCAGTTGATAGAGAGTTTTGGTTATGTAACTAAAGGAGTAGATGTATGACAAAGAATAGTATAACATTAAGTCCTAAGCATGGTGTTAATCCATCAGTCTTACGCTGCATTTGCTGTGGAAAAGACTATGGTGTAGCCATGTTAGGAAAACTCAAGGGAGATAAGGAAGCTCCTAGAGAGATATATCAAGGTCTTTGCAATGACTGTGAAGGAGTAGTAAAGCAAGGTGGAGCTATGATTATTGAAGTAGTTGATGGTGAAACTGGAAATAACCCTTGTAGAACAGGAAGACTAGTAGGTGTATCTAAAGATTTCAAAGAAAGAAACCATCTTGAAAATTCCATCATGTATATGCCAAAATCTTTATTCTCCAAGGTCTTTGGTGAAGTAGATTTCAATAAACAATAACCCTTTAAATATAAAGCTATGTACTTAGATAATGGAAGAGAAATATATGAATGTGACCAGTATCCAGGTTATTACATAGATGCTAATACTGGAGCTTTCTGTGACGAAGATGGCCACTATGTTGGAGGTAATATAGATGATGGTGATAAACCAGGAGGTAGCCATATTAATATATGTACTAGAACAGTATGGGTATCTAAATCTGGTAAGCAGTATTATCCTGAAAGAAATAAGACTGCTACTATTCCTTTACCTCTTGAGGAAGCTAGAAGAAGGAGATATAAACCTTCATCAGGTTATAAGAATTATATAATTAAGCAAATAAGAAAGAAAAACTAAAAGATTGAACAAATGAAATTAATTAATCCATCAGTAGAACTTATTACTCAGGCACCAGGTCTTGAGGGTATTTATAAGCAAGTAGAACGTGTAGGCAGGGTTTGTTATAAGTCAGAAGATAAAATTACAGAAGATAGTGCTAAGCCATTTGTAGAGAGAATGGTTAAGATACAACACTATGCAATGCTAGAACATGGTACTGTATATTTGGCTGCTCCATACAATAATGAAGATTTGATTTTCTGGAAAGTAGCAAATAGTCCATATAGTAAAGGTGTATGTGATGATAAATCTAATTTGCTTTGTCTTACAACAAACCTTAGAGTAATAGCAGAATTAAATGCTTGGGAAGTTATTGATAAGTATCTTTGTGAACCAATAGAATCTCATGCTAAAAGAATCTGTTTAAAGTTCATAACTTCTATTGGAGTATCAAGGGAATTTAATCGTCATAGGACCGCCAGTATAGCAGAACAAAGCACTCGTTACTGCAACTACTCTAAAGAAAAGTTTGGAGGAGAAATTACTTTTGTAATACCTTCTTGGTTAAATTTCAAAGAAGGTAGCTATAATCAAAGAGACTATGATAAAGACTTCTATACCAATGATAGTCCAGAGTATAGTTTTATGATACATCTTCTTACAGCGGAAGCTACATATCTCAAACTCGTCAATGATGGATGGCAACCTCAGCAGGCAAGAGAAGTTCTACCATTAGCTACAGCTACAGAAGTAGTATATACTGCCTTTGAAGATGACTGGGAGCACTTCTTTGACCTTAGATATAGAGGAACAACAGGGCAGCCACATCCTAATGCTTTGCAAGTAGCTTCTATGGCTCATGATTTAATAATTAAAAAATTAGGAAGGGACTTGTAATATGACTCCAGAAGAATTTTTAATTAACGACCATTCTTATAAATTACAAAAGTTAACTTCACTTTTTATTTGTAATGTAAACACACTTGCCAAGCAAAGAGAGGCTTATGAAAGTGGAGTGAAAGTAGGATGGAAAATAGGTAGACAAGATTTAGAAAATACTTTTATCCACCCTAATAACAGAAATTTGTCCTTACAAGAATATAATGACATAATGCTTATACTTAAAGCCTTTGGATATACTTTTTCTTATATACATGACTCTCCCATTAATAAAAATATTCATTTTGGACTAAATATTTTTAAAAATATAGATAACTATAATAGAGGATTATGTATTCAAGACACTACTAAAGAAAAAATTATTCAATTAATAAAGGAGGATAAGCAATTCGGACTTTATGCATATTAAAATATTCAATTATGAGTAGTTATTTATCAATTTATATTGTTCCTAAAAGGAAATCGGATAAAGAAGAAAAGAAGCACATCCTTATAGCAGCATTCTCTCGCAATACTGAAATATATCAATACTTTAATGAAAATATACATCCTGCATATAATGGTAACAAGGAGCATCCTTATACTATTATAACAAAAGATAAAATAGAGGATGTTATAACTGATTTAAGCAGAGATATAAGTAGTTCTAAAGATAGACTTATGGAGTATGAGAAGTATGCCAAGGACAATCCTGACTATATTCAGGAAATCATAGAACTTAAGCAATATATCTCTAACCTTCAATATACCCAAGGAGAAGTATGCTTTATAGAAGAGATGATAGATGGTATTGATTTCTATGAAGAGATAGAAGAAGTATGTTGTAACATTGATTAAAATATGAATAATGATTTTAGTAAAAAGAAGGTAGATTATAAAATAAAAATAAAGAATACATATACAGAACCTCTTACTGAAGAGTACCTTATACAGGTTTGTAAAAAGCTGTTTACTTCAACACCCAAAGAATTACAAGCACAAGCTGAAAGAAAGAAGAAGGTAAGTAGAAATATTGATTTCTTTATGCATCTTCCTAAGAATGCAGTATTAGAGAATTTTTCCCAGGAAGAAATATTAATTCTATCTTATATAGTAGGTCAAGCTGAAACTGGTAATCTTCCTATTGTAGGACAACAGGGTATAAAAACTATGGAGAAAGCTGTTAAGTACATTGATTGTCAATGTCCTTTAAAAGATAGCTTCTATAACCATGTTTTAAGTATTTATTGTGAATTTTTATAAAGAATGTAATATGAAAAGAACAAAATGGATTGTAGGAGTAAGGAATAAACTCTCCTCATTGGCAATGGAATGTGATTCCTATGCCGCTATTGAAGAAACCAGAATGAGAGATTCTGAAAGACAGACTCTTCAGAATATGTTAAGTAAAGCTGTTGAATGGATTGACAGTAAGATATAATACTAGGCTGAGGAGAGTATCACCCTACTCTCCTTGGCTTAAACAAAGAAACCCGTTAAATAATATAAAGATATTGATTAAGTAAGGCCTTCTCTTTAGGAATTTACTTATCTTTGCCTCAAAATTAAATAATAAACAATTTATGGGATGCGTAAATAGAAGCAGTAAGGAGTTTAAGAATCTAGCTACAAGGAATAATGTGGATAGCAATACCCTTGAACTTATTACTCACAAGTATTGGTTAGAAGCAGGAAATGAAACTCTCTTTCCTACAGATGTTTATATTCAGGCTCAGCTTGGTAATACTTATTATCAGGAGTCTGGTAAGTCTGTAAGGAAACTATGGGAGATGCGATATAATGCTCCACAAGAGTTTAAGTCTCTTAAAGAACTTCAGGTAGCTAGGAAGGAAGCATCAAACTTCTTCCCTCAGTCAGCTATTGTTCATTACAGAAATGCTAAGGGAAACTATGTACTCTCTGTTAAGAGACCTGTGGAGACTGTCAACTATGACAAAGATAACTTCTTTGAGGAACTAGATAATATGGGTTCTGTCAAGGATATTAAGAAATTGAATCTTGGTATTAAGGAGAATCAGACTTATACTCTTGATAAGGTGCAAGAGCTATATCATAGATTCAATGAGGATAGAACTTCAAAGATGCTGGCAGATAAAGTCTTTAGTATTGCTAAGGACTTAGGTCTTGAAGTAACCTTTGGAGAAACTCTACCTTTTGATACTATTGGTAAGTACACCAACAACAATACTATCATCTATAAGAAGTCTTTCCTTGAAAGAGATATGATGAATAGTATGAAGGCTCCTATTATCCTTCATGAAGTACTTCATGCTCTCTCTATGTATGCCCTTTCTAATCAGACTAAGAATTGGAAGAGAAGTGAAGACTTGGAGAAGTTCAGAACAGAAATGAATTCCTTGTATCAAGACCTCAAGACTAATCCTATCTTAAAGGATGAAAGAGGTATTGTTGATGTTTTTGAATTTGTCGCAGAACTTGGCAATCCTGTCTTTAGAAGTAAGATTCAAGAGATTGACAAACAGAATAAAGCTAATAAATCTTTCTGGTCTAGAGTACTTGATGCCTTTAAGACTCTTCTTGGTCTTCATACCTCCAATACATACTATCAGAGGTCAATGAATGCCTTGGAGAAAGCCCTTGATGCCTTTGATATTGATACCTATATGAGGTATAATGGTATCAAGAATCCTTTGAGAAAGGGGTATAATGAGAAGGAATGGGATTTCAGAACATTATCTGATGATGAACTAAAGAAGGAAATCGTTCATGACTTTAATAAAGAGGTGTACAATGAAGGGTTACAAGCTTTAAAGAGTAAGGCTATTGCTAATGGTACCTTTATGAAGGCACCTAATGGTAAGAACTCTAATCTTACAGAGAGACAGTGGCTTCAAGTTAGAACAAAAGCCTTCAAAGAGTGGTTTGGTGATTGGGAGAAAGAATATACACCTCCTACACAATATGACCTATCTACATGGGAAAGGACAGGAGAATATGTAGATGTACTTGGGAAAGATTTTTTTGGAAATACTTATTCTACTTCTAATGAAATATTGTCTCATCCAGTAGAAAGAAAAGAAACTTCAAAAGAAGACCCGTTTGGTTTTAATAGTACAGGAGTATCTAAAGCTATAAAGGTAGGAACATTAGTAAACAGATCAAATCCTTTAAATGGAATATGTCAATTTACAGCACAAAGAGTGCAGGCTTTCTTAAAGGATAGATATGGGATTAATGCTCATACTAATATTATAAATGCAAAAAGTCCTGTTACTGGAGAAACCATAACTCATCATGTAGCAGCATTGAGCATTGATGGTAAACCTTATATATATGATATGCCTCAAACTGAGTTTATTTCTACAAATGGAAATACATTCAATGTAGGTAATAAAGAATATAAGGAAGCTGTCATTACAAAAGAGTATTCTCCTAGGTTAATTGAGATTACAGAAGAGTCTTTGTTGAAAAACTATGGGGACTCTAATAATACCCAAATATCTGTTATTAAAGATACAGCCAAATTAAGTGGCAATATAAAATCATCAGATATTGAGGCTAATTATATCCCTGCATATTCTTCAGATGTTTCTAAAGTAGTAGATGAAAATGGAGAACCTTTGGTTGTCTATCACTATACTGATAATGAAAATCTGTCTGAGTTTAGTACAGAGTTTGATAATTTCTTTTCAAAGACAGGTGGTACTAAGAATGCCATATTCTTTACCACAGATAATGTTGTACCTGGTAGTGAGGATAATTTCTTAACTAGCAGAAAAGCTAAGTTATCATTATTCTTAAACATAAAAAACTTAGAAGTATTTCATGGTACTAAAGATGACTTGCACAAGCAGGGAACTTCTTATAGAGAGATAGTAAATAAATCATCTAAAAGAAAAGGTTCTGAAAATGGTATAGTTCTTACTGGTTTTGATGATAATAAGAAAGAGAATCAAACTATATATGTTGTTCATAATCCTAATCAGATTAAGTCAGCAACAGACAATATAGGAACATTCTCTAAGACAAATAACAACATTGCTGATTATGCAAAGACTGGTGAGTTTGTTAGCACTATGTCTGGCAAGGAACTTAAAGATGAGTTGTCTCTTATTGAGCAGGAAAGTGCTGATTATGATTTGGTAAACAATATACCAGAAGATAATAAACATAGTGGTAAAGCTGTGCCTCAAGACTTTACATTTGCTGATGGTACTACCGTTAAAGCCTCATTTAAGCCTAATGCTCAGCAGATAGATGCACTCAATGAGATGGATAGATTCATGAAGTCTAATGAGACATCTATGACTCTTAGTGGCTATGCTGGTACTGGTAAGACTTCCCTTATGGAGATGATTGCCAAGAAAGGACAGAAACAGAATAGACCTGTGATGTTCTGTGCTACTACCAATAAGGCAGCAGCAGTACTTAATGACAGAGTATCTAAAGCTGGCTTTAAGGCATCTACATTAAATAAGGTGTTTGGTATCAATGTAGAAGTAGATTCAAGTAAGACTTATAATGCAAGAAACTTGGTGAATGTCTTGAAGGATGTAGATATTATGCCAGGCACTACCATTATCATTGATGAAGCTTCTATGATCAATGAGGAGAATTATAAAATCCTCAATGATATTGCCAAGGAGCATCGTCTGAAGATTATCTATGTAGGTGATGAAGCCCAGCTAGCTCCTGTCAATGAAGATAAAATCTCTAAGGTCTTTAGAAATGGTGAAGGTAAAGTCATCCGTCTTACCCAAGTAGAGAGAACAGACGACAATGCTATCCTTAAGGAAGCTACAGCTATCCGTAATGGAGAACCTTTGTCTAAAGTATCATCATTCAATAGTAAAGGTGAAGGTGTTGCATATATCTCTCCTCAGCATCAAGATGCTATCAATGAAGTTATTGATAAGTATGTTAAAGGCTTGAAGCAGAATCCTAATTACTTTAGAATCCTTGCTTATACCAACAAGGCTGTAACTGCTTATAATAATCAGGTAAGAGAACTCTTAGGTTATGACTCCCCTATTCCACATGTAGGTGAGCCTATGACAGGCTATGCTAATTGGGGATATGAATGGAGAACCAAGAGTTATAGATTCATCAACTCTGAATCTTATAAAGTAACTCAGGTAGGGAGACCTGCTACAGTACAGACCAGATTAGACAATGGTACTCCTGTAGTAATGCAGGCTGTTCCTATTACTCTTGAAGACTCATTGGGCAATGTAGATACATTCAACTTTATGGACATTAAGAATAATGCCTTAAATAGACAGAGTGCTATGATTCTTGCCAATGAGAAGAAGAGATTGTGGAATGAAGCTAGAAGAGCCTATGGTAGAGAAGCTAAGGCAGCAGTCTATGCTAAGATTAATGCCATTGATTCTTTCCTTTTTGTCAATGATAATATTGAAGACAACAGTCATAACCTTTTACAGGCTAAGACTATTGACTTTGGCTATGCTCTTACCATTCATAAGTCACAAGGCTCTACCTTCACCCATGTACTGATGGATGATGTAGATGTATCTAGAGCTTCTATGAGTGGTAATAATGCAGCCAATGCTATGGAGATGGTTGACCTTGGAGAAGAATCTAGAAATGATGCAGCTAATGCAGAGTTAAAGAGTTCTGAAGAAGTTGATTTAGGAGACCTTAGTGATGTAGAAATAGAGAATACTCAACCTGACCAAGCAGCTAACATCAAGCAGCAGCTTGAATATGTTGGTGTATCTAGAGCTACTGATACAGTTACTATCATTAGTAATAATGTTAAGAAGGAAGGTTCTCCTTTACATCTTGATAAAAATATCAAAGATAATACAATAAATTCAAGTAATTCACGTTCTGAAAATAAAAAGTCAAAAGAAAATGGAACAGAAGAATACAAAGCAACAGATGAGTTTAGAAGAGTTCAAGAAGGAAGCCGTAAGTTTTCTGAAAAAGGAATATCCGATTTTAATGAAGGAAGACGCAGCCTTAATGACCAGGATAGAGAAAGAATCGGAGGGATTCTGGGAAGACTCTTGGAGTCCAACAGCAATGGTAGCTGGCATGGTGTCCAATCTAATTTAACTCATACTAACAAAGATGGAAGTATAGGTTCATTCAATATAGGAAAGGTAGATGGAAACCTTTTCCATGATATATTTGAAGTTACAAAAACCTATCTCTATAATGGTGAACTAGTAGATTTACATGATGATTATTCTGATTGTAACTGCTATATAACTTCAGATGGTTTATGTGGCTTTGCCATTGAACCAAATGGTAATCTTGTAAGTGTATTCTCTCTTAGCCCTAGAACCAACAAAAGTTTCTTATATGCAATACGAAATTTCATAAAGCAAGAGGGAGCTACACACTTGGATGCTTATGAAAGTAAGAAGCAACCATTACAAGAAATGTACTCTAAGACATTAGGTTTCCATACCGCTGCAACTATGGATTACAATATGGAGTATGACCATGATGATATTGCAAAGAATCATGGTAATCCTCAGGTTGTATTTATGGTTGACCATGAAGTAGCAGAGCCTAAGCATTTTGATAAAGACTCTTATGACGCTGCTCAACAGTATCAGTTAAGTCAGTTATCTAAGGATGTAGATGATTTATATTCAGAAGATGGTAAATCACCACTTACTATCTATAGAGGATATGCCTTAATGGAAGACAGGGAAGCTAAAACTCTTGATGAAACTGTAGGTAAAACTGCAGTAGATTATGATGAAACTCTTAAGGGAGCACTCTACTTTACATCAAGTGAAGAAGAAGCTACTGATTATGCTAAGAGTAGAACAGACAAATCTCCTGAACCTCCTACAGCAGAGCATCCTGAAGGCAATAGAATCAATAGACACTATACTGGGGATTATGCTAAAGTTAGCAAATTCCATATTCTTTCTACTGCAAAAGTAGAACACTACAAAGATATTAGAGATTATATAAAGAATGGAAGAAACACTACAGCAGATGTTATTGTGCTTGACAAGGGAACTTTGTGGGCAGATAACACGGAGTATATAGTGAAAAATCCTGATGTTATAGTCTTTGATAATAATAAAGGAACTGAAACAGAAGTAACTAATCCTTCTTTCCCAGAAGGACAGACACAGAAAGTTTCTCTTCCAGGTTATGAATACTTTAATGAACTCTATGATGAGACACCTGTAGATGCTGCCTGGAAGATACCTTATTTAAAGGAATTGGATGCACAGTTATCTATGGAGAACTCATTTGAGGAAAATCAAAACATTATCAATCAAATGGACACAGTGCTTCAAGCAACAAGTGAGAAAGAGTATCTTCAGGAATCTAAGGATTCTCAGAAGAAAGAAGTAGAGACTAATCTCAGTGAGTATGATAAGCTTAATAAGCAGATTGACAACCTGCTTAATGGTGATAAGGACTTAGAGGAGCTTGGTGCTTCTCTGTCTGCTACAGAAGTTCGTCATACAGCAGAACTGATAGTTAACTCTATCTCTGATGAGATTACTAATCTTCAGAAGGAAAAAGGTCTTGCAAAGACCCTATTCCCTTCTCTTAATACAGACCTTGACTTTCAGTCTGCATCAAGAAAGCAGATTGTAGAGACTGTAGGTCTTGATAGACTTATTGAGAGAACCAGGACTCTGTTTTCACCTCAGGTGATGGATTATGAAGATACAGATACTATGATGCAAGCTCAGCTGATTACTGACAATTGGGATGCAATTATGTATCTGGCAGCAGACATCTTTGCTATGAATGAAGGCTTTGGCATTACCAAGGACTATAGCAGAGGTAACTTCACTACCACAGAGGACTCTAAGGTAGATTTCGATAACTTCAATGACTATTCCAATGATCAGGATATAGCAGCAGAAGAGGGAGAAAAAGATGAGCAGGAACATTGGCAGGTTGAATCTAGAACCATTGATGTTCTTAACTCTATGTCTGCCTTGGTAAGATTAGGTCTCCATGAGTACTACCTATTGGATGCAGAAGGCAACAAGGTCTATAGTAAGTGGGGAATTGCAGAGAGAGTAAATCCTAGAGAATCTGTCAATAGTATCTTGAGATGGACCCAGGGAGCATTATCTCTTGATGATATGATTAAGAGATTGTCTAATAAGCAGAAGCAGAACCCTTGGTTATTCCAGCTTATTGAAAGACTTTCTGATAAGAGTGGTAAGGAAACTGATTTCCAGAGCCAGTTCTATGGAGTATTCTCTAAGCATTTCCAGCTCTACTCTATTGTATTACTTGAAGATGGTAAGTATTATAGCATGACTGTAAATAGTCATCCTGCACTCTCAGAAGCTATGAAGTCTATCTCTGCCCTATTTAAGATTGGAGAACATCCTCTCTTTGGTAATAATGGTAAGATTAACTCTAAGCTTCTTGGTTCTGACCAGACTATAGGAAAGAACTCTGAGTTCAATCTTCATAAGGCTTTAACTGAGTTGAGGGAAATTGACAAGGCTATTAAGGAAGGAAAGACTTTGGATGACGCTATGTCAAAGACTGCTACTGATAACATCTTAGGCATCAGTAAAAGCTTTGGTTATAACATCACAGAGGAAATGCTTACTGATGTAGTCAATGCAGAGAACATCAAGAAGATTACTGAATCTCTTGGTTATATTGTCAAGGACTTGGATAAGGCTTTGCAGGCTCAGAATAAGGGTACACTCAAAGAGTATGATCCATTCAAGTTTGGCGGGGAGAACTCTATTGGTGGTAGTCTGAGAAACCTTCTCACTCCTATTACTGACAAGCTGGAAGATACTGCTGTCAATGCATTCTATGATAGTGGTAAGATGTATCAGTCTTATATCACACCATCATTTATGACTAAACTGATGAATAAATTCCGTCAGGAAGGTCAGGCATTTGAGGATTTCATTATGGATGAATATGGTTCTTCTGAATGGTTTAAGTTCCAAAATGGTGATGTAGATAAAGGATGGAGAAATGAATGGCTTAGAATACTTGCAAAGGATGAGAGTGCTCGTAAGGTATTTGACCATAAGGTAGAGTTGAACTTTAACAAGCATAACTATATGCGTAATATGAGTGATGCAGAATATACCTTATCCCTTATCACTGAGTACTTTGCAGAGAGTACCGATAATAAAACCAATATGGTTCCAGCTTGGTTCAGAGTACCTATGCAGTCTAACAAGCCATCATCAGAGTTCATCAAGTTCTATTCTTACAGAGGTGAAGGTTATAAGAACTCCATTGTCTATGGTCTTCATAATATGTTCTTGCAGGAACTTAGTAGAATCCAGACTGTCAGAATGAGAAATATGGATAAAAAGGATGCTGGTTTCATCAAGAACTTTGATACCAATGGACGTAGATTTAACTTCCTTCCTGTATTGAATAACTATTTGGAGAATACTGCTGATAAGATTGTCAAGAGAGATATTCTTCGTAATGAAGATAACACCATCTCTTCTGATAATAATAGGTTAGCTTCTCTTCTCCAGAAGAAAGTAGAGGGAGAAGTAGCTCTTACTGCTGAGGAAGAGGCAGAACTTGGTAAACTTGCTGATAGAGTTATCCGTCAGCACATGGAAGATAGAGTTCAGGCAATCCTTGATAACTGGGATAACAATGGAATCTTGGAAGCAGCTAAGAGTATCAAGGGTATTTATCCTTCTGAACTGAAAGATGAGGAAGCTGCTGACTGGGTAAGAAAGCAGGTAGAGAATTATCTTTGGAATGATGCTTTTGCTTCAAAGAATATCTTGCAGCTAACTCTTACAGACATTGCTTTCTATAAGGACACTGAAGACTTGCAGAAGCGTTTAGCACAGCTTCATGCTCCAGGTGTAAGAGGTAACATTTATGCCACTGATTATAATGGCAACAGAGTATCTGATGGTAAGTATAGAACTTTCATCTTACAGGACTTTGACAGTTTCAAGTCTAATATCATTGCCAATATTGCAGAGGTATTTGATAGAAGAATTGCTGCTGCTCCAGAGAATCAGAAAGCACAGATGATGGCTCTTAAGGAATCTCTTGTAGGTAAGGATGGTAAGTACACCAAGATTAATGTTACTGATGCTCAGGGATATTCATCTCCTTCATCTTATAGAAAGAAGGCATTTATCTTTGGTAGATGGTCTAAGCAAGCAGAAGATATTTATCAGAAGCTACAGAAAGGTGAATATAACTATACTGACTTGGAGACAGCATTCCAGCCATTAAAGCCATTTGTGTATTCAAAGCTTACAAAGGATATGGGTGTAGCTAATGCTCCTATTCATTCTATGGAAGTACCTTTCCAAGCTAAGAATGCAGAGTATCTTCTCATTATGGCTGATGCTATTCTTAAAGGTGAAAAGCTTTCCAGACCTAATCTCCTTAGAGCTGTCTATAGAGTAATGGAAGATTCTGAGAAGTTGAATCCTACCAAGGGTATTGACACTGTTCAGTTTGAATCAGCCATTAAGTCTGGTCTTCAAGGTAAGATGAATATTTTCCAGTTCAGAGATATGGAAGGTGGTGAGGAAGCTGCCTATACCTATATGATGAATCAAATCTTCAAGGAAGAGACTGATGCTACAGGTGAAAGAGTTTATAGAAACTATAATACTGATACCTTTGTGCATGAAGCTTCCTATGAAGACTATTGCTTGCAGCAGGAAGTTCCTGAGCATTTCAAGGAGCATTCTCAGGCTCATGGTTCTCAGATTAGAATGATTACTCCTTCTGACCTTGACCTTTATACTACTGATGAGAATGGTAATCAGGTAGATAACTACTATGAGTGGACAGAACCTGATGGTACTCACAGAAGAGTAAAGGCTGATGAATTCAGAAAAGAGTATGAGAAGACTATCGCTGATAACATTGAAGAAAGTATCAATAACCTTGCAGCAGAGTTACACTTCAACAGCAATGACAAGAAGGAACAGAATATTGCTCTTTCCAAAATCCTTCAGAGAGAAATCATGTCTTCTCCTAGATATGGAATAGACCTCTTGCAGGCTTGTTCTATTGATAAGGGGACTGGTGAATTCAGAATACCAAAGGGTGACCCAATACAGGCTAAGAGAATTGAACAGCTTATCAACTCTATCATTAAGAACAGAGTAAATAAGCAAAAGATTGCTGGCGGTCCTATTGTTCAGGTATCTAACTTTGGTACATCTACTCAGTTGCATATCAGGTTCAATGATAAGCAAGGTAATCTTATGCCTCTTGAGGAGGAATATGATGCTTCTGAGCATGACAATCTTTCCTATAAGGAATATCTCAAGAGAAACCAAGGTGGTATTGCTTACTTTGAAGTCTTTGCTCCTATCTGGTCTAATGAACTCTTTGATAAGTTCTCCAATGCTGATGGTACTATTAATGTAGATGCTATCAATGCTGTAGATCCAGAGCTTCTTAAGATGGTAAGTTATCGTATTCCTACAGAGGATAAGTACTCTTGTGCTCCTATGAAGGTAGTTGGTTTCATGCCTAGAGAAGCTGGTGATGCTATTATGCTTCCTTATGAGCTTACTGAGATTGATGACTCTGACTTTGATGTTGATAAGAGATATGTCATGCGTAAGGACATTCCTATCAAGACTAGAAAGAGAAGTGAGATTGAAAAGGAACTCTTTGCCAGAGCTTCAGAAAGCTATAAGAAGGCTCATGATGGTAAGACTAACAATACTTGGGTAGGTGAACAGGTAAGAATGTTCATGGATAATCCTCAGAAGATGAAAGATACTGATAAGTTAATGAAATGGCTCTATAGCCAATATCAGTTAATAGCTTATTATACTGATGCTCCTACTTCTGGTAGAACTTATAGAGATAACAAGATTATTGATATGACTTATGCAGTACTCACTAATCAGATGACTGCTGATAAGATTCTGAATCCTGGAGGATTTGATGCACCTAAGAAAATGGGTTATATGGTAGCTGCCTATAAGAATCCTGCAAACAAAGGAATTAAGTGGGCTGACCTTCAGAAGATGTCTATTGATGAACTCAAAGACCTCTCTTATACAGATAAAGATCTTACCTTTGCTGATACTCAGGTACAGTTCTATAAGCAGAATAGTGCTGCTGCATCATTGATTGGTGTATTTGCTGTCAATAAGGTAGCTCATGCTACTCTTGAGAGTAATGACATCTTCCTTGATGTTTCTGAAATCTGTGGAGATAAACCATTCACTATTGCAGGAACTACCTTTGGTATTAGAATGCAGATAGACAAGAAGTATGATAATGAAGGTACATTGATTGGTAAGACTTTAGGTTCCTTGGTGTCTGCTTCAGCAGATGCTGTAAAAGACCCTATCTTGAACTTGATGAATATTAACATGACTACTGCTGGTATGTTGAATACTATGCTTAGATTGGGTATGACATTTGAGGATACAGCTCTCTTCCTTTCACAGGACATCATAGAGAGAACCCTCAACAAGTTCAATAGAGAGAACCTTACCAACTATGAATCTCTGTCTAACATCATTGAGAAATGGCTGACTGAGTATAGAGAAAAGAATAACATCAATGATGATTCTTTGATCAATACAGAAGAGCTTACCAAAGAGGAGTTGGTTGAAGGTCTTACTTCTGAGGAACATGAAGCTACTGATTACAAAGTACTTCTTGCCTTCCAGAAGATAAGACAGCTTGTAGATGCTATGCGTAAGCCTACCTATGCTACAAGATTCAATTCTATCTCTAGTGCTGTAGGACCATTGATTGTAGATAATCTTATCATTGAGCATAAGATGTCTCAGTTCATTGATGCTAATACAGAAAATGGTACTCACTTCTATACAGCTGATGGTGTTCCTGTAGATATTGATGATATCTTCTTTGACCATCCAGTATTGAAGCAGTTTGCAAGAACTGTAGATATTGCCAAAGCAATGTTCTCTGATATGCCTACAGGTAGTACTGGTTTCAGAAAGTTGTTGGCTAATCTTCCTGTTGATATATCTGATAAGATGTATAACGACAAGAAGCTTTTGGATCAGTTCTCTAACTTCTATCAGTCTTATCTGTTGGTACAGTCAGGTCTGATTAATCCTAAGCATCTTAAAAGTTATGCTACTCAGTTCCCTAAGTGGTTCATGGAACAGAAGTTCAAGGAGAAATATTCTGGTAATGCCTTGATTCAAGCTATTAGAATGAATGTTTCCAAGAAGACTGGAAGACCATATCTTATGATTAATATCACTGGTATGGATGAACAGAGAAAAGAGGAACTTCGCAGTGCTTGGATTGACTTGCATAAGGAAGACCCAGAACTTTCTCAGATGCTGTTTAACTACAGTTTCTTCAGAGCTGGTATTGGATTCTCTCCTAAGACTTTCATGTCTTTGGTTCCTACCTATGTAAAGGAAAAGCTAAAGAGTAAGGATGGAAATGCATCTTATGTTGATACCTATAGAAACTTCCCTGAGGTAATTCCTGACTTGGTGATTGATCAGTTTATCAGAAACAACTGGACTAACAACAAGTTAGTACCTATTAAGGGAGGCAAGGATACTCACTATAATGTAGATGTTAAGCATAACAGACTTACTGTCTATAGACCAGAAGAGATTACTGACCTTGCAGGTATTTCCTATATGAAGACTAAGATGAATAACAATACCTATCTCTGGCATCTTACTTCTGATAAAGGTGAAGAACTTGTCTTTGAGTTGATAAAACCACTTGGCAACAATGGTGAATATCTGGAGATGAGTACACAGGATATCAAAGATCCATTGAGTGATACTACAAAGACTACTGAGGATAACTCTGCTTCAGACTTGAAGACAGAGAGTCCTCAAGAGTCTAATGCAGAAGACACTTCAAATAATCAGGTTATTACAAAGACTGAAGAGATCAAGAATCTTGCAGCATTTGCAGACTTGATTATGAAACAGGTTCCTACATTAAGTAAGGAGGAAGCTTTGCAGAAGGCTGAGAGTATCAAGGGTAGAGAAAAGGTCTTTGGTAAGTTCTTACAGAATGTATTTAAACAGAAAGGATTAGATTTAAGTATTGATGAAGCAATTAATGAGTTTAAAAAATATTGTTAGTGTATGAGTAATAGTTCATGTATTTTATATCCTGAGGCTCCCAATGGGGAGCCTTCAAGGATGTATAAAAAGATGCTGGAAAAGCTGAAGGATAGACCTCTTACTAATTGGCTCTATGCCTCCTATACTGTATCTGATATGGCAGATAAGATGGATCAGGCTAATATAGAAAGAAATAGCCAGGGACAACATAATGCAGAAGATGTTTTGAAATTCCTTGACTTCAAGTCTATACAGGAAGATATTGGTAATCTTTCTACAGCAGAACTTCAGTTAGGAGCAGTAGATATTAACGGTAAGAGAGTTGATTTCTCTAATGCAGAAGATGCTTTAAAGAAGGCTGATGATTTCAATGATAATCATAAAGGACTTACTTCTATTGTAGTACAGCATGGTGACATCTATAACATCATTGTCTCAGAGAAGAACTCTAGGACACATACTTATGGAGATAGTGTTAAGAAGAACCTACAGGTGTGGGATGTTTATAAGCAGGTATTTAATGGTGTAGGTGTAGATATAACTGCTATTCCTCAGGAACTTCAAAGTGTATTCAATGCAATGAATACTGGTCTAGCACAATATCTCAAGAATCTTGCAGGAGTAGATATTAGTAATCTCTACAAGAAAGATGCTATGATTCTATTCTCCTTAAGTCCTAATTCTCCACATGTTCAAAGAGCTATCAATGCCTTTGGTTCCATTGAAAATGCAGCACAGGCTCTTAATGACTTTAACCATGGAGCAATAAACCTTACAGTTCCTCAACAGAGATTGTTACTGAGAGCTGTAGCTGATGCCAAGAAATACCAAGGTATAGATATGGATGATCTTATTACACAGGTTACACAGATAGGTAAGCATATCATTGCTTATAGTCCAGAGCAGGAAATTCAAGGTGAAATCCAAATGCTCAATAAGAAGTATAAGATTGATATCAATGAGATTCACAGAGCATCCTCTAAGATTAGAACTCTTTCTGATGCAGCAGCAGATGCTGCCATTACTCTTCAAAGGCAGATTAGACAGCTTGAAAAAGAAAAAGGCAATAATGCTGAAGGAAAGAGACTTGAAGGTGTACTTAATAAACTGATGAAGGAGTTGTCCAGTAAGAAGTATTACTCTGGAGTATTAAACTTCTTGGGAGAAGCTTCTTCTCAGATAGCAGATATTGATACTATGCTTCAAGGTATTCCTCAAACTGGTACAGAGTTAGAGAAAGCTTTTGGTACTGCCAAGATTCTACAGGATGTAAAGTCTCTTAAAGAGCAATATTATCCTCTAGTATCTGCATTGGCAGATGAAAATCTTACCATTGATGAATCTATTGCCCAAACAGATATTGATAATATTCGTCAGACAGCTAAAGACTTGAAGGAATTCTTTGATAAAAAGGAAAAGATGCTTGATAACCTTACAGAAAGTACTATGACTAATCTTATGATAGAGATTGTAGGAAATACCACTCCTGACGGACAGTCTATGATTAATGCTATCAGAATGGCTGCTACAGATTCTACTATGTTTGATTGGTTATATAGTGTAGGCAGAGCATCAAATCCTATCATTGGTGCTATGGGTTCCATTATTAGGAATGCTCAGGATTCTAGAGATGCTACTATGAATAATATATCTCTTAGGATTCGTAGAGCTACAGATAAACTCTATAAGGCTGGGCATAACTCTGAATTTATGTATGAAGATGATGGTCACATAATTAGTGATATTGATTGGGGACTATATAAAGCTGCCAGGTCAGCTAAGATTAAATCTCTCTATGTTCAAGGATTCCAAGGCTTTGACTTAAAGCAAGCTATTGAAGACTGGGAAGACCAGAATACAGAAGACAGAGTTGTAGATAATACTAATGGTAGAACAGAAAGAGTACCTAATGACAGCTATAGAAAGATTAGTGATTTTCAGAAAGGTTGGACTCAGGAACAGATTGAGTACTATGATACCATGATGCAACTTAAAGGTGAGATTGGTTCTCTCCTACCAGCCTATGCTCAACATCAGTATCTTCCACCACAGGTAAGACGTAAATTCCTGGATGCCATGCATGATGCTAAGAACTTCAAGGATGTTGCTAAAGCAGTAAAGAATAAAGCTGAGAACTTCTATAAGATAAGGGAAGATGATGAAAACTATAATATGAATGGTATCATTGATGGTGATGAATACCAGATTACAGAAGGCGCATTTGACAATACTCCACTAAGACAGATTCCTATTTTCTTTGTCAATAGAGTTGAAGAGGAAGAACTTCTTAAGAACTTCTCAACTGGCATTGCAGCCCTTGCAGGTACAGCAGTTAATTATGATTCCATGAACCAGATAGCACAGGTAGTTGAGTTTATTGGTGATTTTGTGAAGAATCAGAGTGCTAAGGATAAAGACCCTAAAGGTGATGTAGTACAGAATAAAGAGATAAGAGTATTCAAGGATCTTTGGAAAAGAGGAAAGAATACCAATACAACAGAACTCATTGAAGGTTTCATTGCCCAGCATATCTATGGTCAGAACAGAGACCCTAATGAAAACAAGACTTGGGCTAAAATGTTCAGTAATATCATTGCTTATACTTCTTTCAAGGGATTGGCAACCAATATCAAAGGCGCTGTTGCCAACTATCTTATGGGTGAGTTTCAGATGATGATTGAAGCTGGTGCAGGTGAATTCTATAACTTCAAGGATTATGCTTGGGCACACACTAAACTCTTTGGTAGTGCTGGTATTGGAGGAGAATTAGCAGAACTCCTTACTAACAATGTAAACCATAAGAGTGTACTTATGAGAGAACTATTTGACCCTCTTCAGGAAAACTTCTCTGAAAAGAGCCATACAAAATACTATAAAAGTATGTTCCGGCAATTAATCTCTCATGATTGCTCATTTATTGGTTATTCATCTGGTGAGTATCTTATACACTATGTAAATATGTATGGTGTTCTTCATAATCAGAAAGTATTGTTGAATGGTAAGAAGATAAGCTTATATGATGCTTTTGAAGTAGTTAATAAACAGGATGGCAACTCTGAACTTCACATAAAGTCTGGAGTAACTGATCTTGATGGTAATGCTATCACAGATACTTTCATTGATAAAGTAAGAAAGAAACTTCGTTATGCTAATCAATCTACCCATGGTGCCATGAATGATGAAGATAAAGGACTATTACATCAGAAGTGGTGGGGACGTGGTATAATGAACTTTAGACAATGGATGGTTGAGCACTACTCTAGGAGATTTAGAAAGAGACACTTTGATGCTTCTCTTGGAGAAGATAGAGAAGGATATTGGTATAGTTTATACAAAGGTCTTACCAATGATGACACCAAAGATACTTGGAGTAGGGGTCAGAAGATAGATGCTATTGGACTCTTTATGAAGGACTTCTATACCTTCATGTTCAGGTCACAGGCACAATGGCATAATCTTGATGATATGCAGAAATATAATATTAAGAGAGTTAGAGCTGAGATGATGGTGTACATCTGTTTGTTAGGTCTTGGCTTTGCCCTTGGAGATCCAGACAAACATAAGAGAGAGTTTTGGAGAAGATGGTGGATATATCAGACAAAGAGAGCTATTCTTGATACAGAAGCTTCAATGCCTCACCCTAAGAATATCTCTAACTGGCTGACAGTACTTAATTCTCCTATGGCATCATTGAATACTATGAACTCCCTACTCTATACTTTCTATGGTCTTACCAATGGTGATATTGTTACAGATATTAAATCAGGAGACCATAAAGGAGAAAATAAGTATTGGAGAAACATGGTTAAGTATAATCTCCCATTCTTCAAGGATTGGGAACAGATGCAGAGAATGGATGAAGACGATGCTATCTTTAAGATATTTGAAGCTTCACCTTCTAATAGATAATAAGTATAAAGGGGAGTAGACTACTCCTCTTTATTCTTTCTATTCTTACGCTCCCATATAAGATAAGCAATATAACCTACAATTAAAGGCAAGGTGATAATCCAAAAGATAAACAACTGCCAGTAATCACGTCTAGCATCAACTATAGTTATTAAAACTATACTAACATATATTGCATAAGGAATTACAAAGTGTATATATTTCTTCATATTATGTAATTTTAAAATATTAATATTCTATGTATAATAGTGCTTGGCAAGCTTATATTTACCACTCTGCACTTTCATAACTATCAACTCATCCTTCATATCAAGTAATTCTTTCTTAGTATGTTCTCCTAACTTAGAAGAAAAAGATACAAAGGTTCTAGTTTTACCTTTAGTAAACACACAACTTTTAAATAAGTCTCCTGTTTTGCCATTAGCATATTCCTTTACTTGCATCTTTGGTCCAAACTCACAAGTAAACTCATCTAAAGTCCAAATCTTAATCGAAGAAAAGTCATCTGATTCTGAAGTATCTTCTATATGTTTATCATCAGAAGGTACTTTTGTAGACTCTAAATCAACAGATACAAGAGAAGAACTATCTGCTATAGGTGGAAGAATATCATCTATAGATACCTCTTTATGTATCAAATACTTCTTAAGTACATTAAGAGCATCTTGCTTTAGTTCCTCTTGAGTCTTCAATCCTAGCTTCTTATTAGCAACAATATCCCATTTCAATATAGCTTCTATTGTAGCTAATACCAAAGTTTCTTTAGAACAAAACCAAAATTTAAACATTCCTTTTATAGCAGATAGGAATTCTCTATAATTAGGTACATACTTCTTTTGTAAGGATTTATCTATTATCCTTCCTATTTTAGAAGAGGCAACAACAGCCTTTAAGACTTTCCTTGCATCATTTCTACTATGATCCTGACAGTAGAAATTCCATAGGAAATGTCTTCTAACCTCATATAAACTAAGAGGACTCTGACTATAATATTGATATAAAGAACACTTCATAAGCAATCTTTTTTATTATGATAACGTTCTTACTTTTAGATTATTGTATTATTCCTAAGAAAAATAATAGCTATTCTTAGTACTTTTCTTAATATCTTCTTAGTTATATATAATGTATATACCTTTGCAGAAAAGGATAGATATTGTTGATATGGGAATTTGTAAGATACCTTTTGAGAAATCAAGACCAAGACAGCATTATACCTCTAGAGGTAAGAGTAAGAAGACTTATGAAACAGAGGAAGAGGCTAATAAGTATATCTCTAAACATAGGTTATATGAAATGACATCCTATTTCTGTAGGGTGTGTAACAAATATCACATTGGACATTATGACATCCTTGAACAACAGTAAAGAATGTGTAAATAGTAAAGGTAATGTTAGAAAAAATCTCTAGTGTGATACAGGCAATCACAGAATTTCTAGGAGGGTTTAGTAAACTGAATGAAGTAAAAGACCACTCAGTAAGTATCTTCTTCAAGATAATCCTCTGTACTTTAGTAGCTTTATTCCTAGGTAAGTTATTTCTTAGGGATGATTTATATGATTGGATAGTAAGTATTATAATGGAACCCAACCCCATAACCATTGGTGTTATTGTTGGGTTAGCTATGATACTATATTCCACGTATGCTCAGAAAAGAGTAATGAATGCTGTACTGACAGCTATGCAGGAACAGAAGAAAAAGGATAAACAAAAAGACAAGGAATGTTATGCTCAGACATCAAGGATAGAAGAAGAAGCCAATGAAATGACAGATTATCTTAGGGATGCTCTCCATTGTGATGTAGTAACCATTGAACTGATGCACAACACAGAAAAGTATATAGGAGGATATCATAAGAGATTCTATGATGAAAGTTTCCCATCAGTAAATACAGCAGAAGGGGTAATATTCAACTATAAGGATTTCCAATGTATTCCTACAAATCTCTTCCCTATCATTGGCTATATGCTGAAGACTAAGTTCAAGTGGTTCTCTAATATGAATGAAGTAACAGAAGTAGATGCAGGCTATGCAAGAATCCTTAAAGAAAATCAATGTACAGCTCTTGCAATGAGAGCTATGAAGACTTCTAAGGGTGAAGACTTAGGTATATTGAATGTTACTTGGAAAGAGGGACATGAGAACAGAATCCCTGAAATAAGTATAATCCAGGAAAGAATGACAGAGATAGCATCTAAGTTAGAGGTACTTCTCGATATGTCAGACTATGAATAAAAACAATGTACAATGAAAGCAAGATTAGCAAAAAAGATTTTCAACAGTAACAACTGTTATTGGATATCTAAAAATATTGTAACAAATGATGTTAGATTTGCAAAGGCATGTAGGATTCTTAAAAGGAATGCCAAGAAGTTAGCTGCCTTAGCAAATGTTCCTCTTAGGTGTTCAATTTGTGAATGGGAACATTGGGTAGAAGAAGATAATGATATTTATTGTGACTGTCAAAAGAACTGTCTATGCTTTAATCATTGGGAGCCAAGAGATTCTTAAAACCATCAAATTCTTTCCAATTCTTCAAACATTGGAAAGAAATGATATTGAAAAAGGTAGAAGGGAAACCTCCTACCTTTTCTTTTTTCTACATGGTTTATGAATTATATATTTGGTTAACATAGGATAGCAAACCAGGAGTACTAGTGTCTACCAATCCTGCAAAAGGGGTGCTTTGACCTAGTAATCCCATAATAGTATTCATTCTCTTCAAGCCTTCAAGTCTCTCCTGCTGAGGATTATATACAGGCTCTTCAGAAGTAACTTCAGGTTTAGAGAATAAAGTCTCATCAATAGTAGGAGCTTTATAAAGAGTAGTAGGATCAACAGCCATACTGTCGGGAAACTGAATTTGAGGAATATTGATATTATCTATCATAGGACTAAGGTCTTCATAGTAAGCATATTCTGATGGGTCTATATGAGTACCTAATTTACCAGTTCCAGTAAAGGTAGTTCTATAATTACCACCAAACATTTCCCTCTCAGTATTTCTTCTAGTAGTTAGTCCTCTTAATTCATTATCTCTCTTAGCCCACATAGACCTTTGAACATCTTCTTTACTAGCCTTACCTTTAGTATATGCAGTCAATGTAGGTACTACTCTCTCTTTAAGATTACCCATACCTACATTATAACCATAGGAATATAAGGCATCAAGCTGTTGATGAGATAATTTACTTCTTATCTCTTCAGGAATTACACGATTAAAGTCCTTAGCTTCAGCTTCAAAGCTTCTGTTGGTTTTCATAGAAGAACCTTCCCAATTAGAGATTCTCTTCTTGATACTTGCAGATGGTATATAACCACCTTTGGCAAACTCGTTATAAGCACTTCTAATCTCTGGTAAGGTAGTAATACCATTAGCAACTGCTACACTAATCATCTCAGCTTTATCTGCCATAGATAGGCTATCCCAAGTGTTATCAAGGTAGCCTCCTTCATCATAGAACTTATACTTAGGCACAAACTGAGGAGACTCAAACCTAGAAGGGTTATAAGTACTCTGTCTTCTAGAATTAAAGAACTTATTATGATTTTTAGATCTAGAAGGTAATTTCTTTTGATAGAAATCAGATACTGCTTTCTGCATATCTTCATTGGAACCAGAGTAATAAGCATCTCTTATAGCAGGATTTTTGACTATACTTTTAATACCATCACCCCTATACAACATACCAAGAGCCATTGCTTTCTTTTCATCTGAAATTGGGATTCTGGTAATGTAGGAGTTAGCTGTTTTCTTATTAAGTCTATCTTCAACATAATTAAGATGATTTTGTCTAAGATTTCTTTCTTCTTCCTCAGACAGCCAATTACCTATCCTATTCTTGGCTACATTAAAAGCAGCATCATTTTTAACTATATCTACACCAAACCCTCTATTATTAGGGTCATAACCTTTTTCTGTAGGTTTATACCATCTACCATTTCTATATCCAGTACTATCTGGATTTTCTATTGCTCGTATATATTGAGCTACTAATGAATCATCTTTTACTGGCATAATTTTACTCTCTTAATCGTTCTATAGAATCTTTCCTTGCTAATATACTGTCAGGCAACCCTGTAGCATCACTATCTCCATACCAATTATAAGCATCAGCTCTAATTTCTTTTTCTATAGAATCATAGTTTGGTAATCCAGAATAATCCCATACACTATCAGGAGCAATACATACAGTATCACTATTATCATTACTGGAAGTTCCTTGGTGAGAACATCCTACACCAAGAAACATTATCATAGATAAATATACTAACTTCTTCATAACTCAAATTTTTATGCAAAGATACTATAAATACTCTTATATAACAATATTTTGTACTTTCTTTTAAGATTTCTTAGACTTATAGAAATTAGCAAGTTGATGCTTCAAACACCTATATAGATATTCTTGCATATAAGATTCTGCCTCTTCATCTTTTATTCCCCCTCTCCTTACAAACAGCAGTAACAGCATGATGTAATTCATGAATAATAACTCCTGTGTCTAAGGACTTTGGAGTTCCCCTAAAGATTAAAAAGAAATCTCTACCACCTGTAGAGCATGGAACATCCAATAACTGTCCAGGAGGAAGAACCTCATCTTCATCAAGAGATTTTCTAATCTCTGCAGAAAACTCATTAGCATATTTATCCTTCATTCCTAAATCTTCCGATAAAACTTTAACTATCTCTTGATTAAGATAATCTTTAGAGTTAGTTATAATAAATATAACTTCTGAATGAAATATCTCTAAATCAATTACTCCAGACCAAATATTTGCTTTCATACTAATCTACCTCATCTAAAATTGTTAACTCCTGGCTACCTCTAGCCTTACTTTGCTCACTAAGTTCACTCTCTACCTTTCTCTGTAGATTCTGTAGAGAAGATACTATGCCTTCCACATTCTTCAATGCAGAGGTAATGGAAGAGATTTGATATTTAGGTTTACCCTTATCATCTTCCATATCTAGAATATCATCTCTCATCAAAAACTCACTTACAGTATGTGCAGCTTTTAAAGCAGCATTAAGCAACTCCTGTGAAGGAGTTACTGTATGCTTCTTATATACTGCCATAGCTTCTTCCAATAAAGGGGATGGTTTAAAGTCTTTCTCCAGTCCTTCCTGCTCTATAATAGCCTTAGCTCTCTCTTCTTCATTAAGAATATAAGAGTAAGTACTTCTAGGGTCAACCATAAAGTACAGGTAAGACATCTGCTTATAGAACTGTTCTTTTGAAGCACTTCTGTCTTGGTTAAACAGCTTTCTTATAGGCTTTATAAGTAAAGCTTCATCAGCTACCTTGAGCTGAAAAGATTCTATAGTTATTAATTTCATTACTTCTACTCTTTTATATTTTACTTACATAATACATTCTGTCTTATTAACTCAGCTATACCTCTGCCAAGGAACTCTACTAAAGGTTCATCACTACTAGATTTAAAGTAAGAACCTGTATTTAATATAGCATGAACTAACTCATGACAGAGAGTCTTAAACATCTCATCTTTATCAATCTTAGTACCATATACATTTCTTGCTACTTCTATTACTTTAGTAGCATTATAGGTCATACCAGCATAGTAATGTTTACCATCTTCATCTACTTCTTCCTCAATAGCATCTACTATCTTAATAGTCCAAGTACTACCAAAGATTTTAAACTTCTTATTATGTAATTTCTCCATATCCATATTGCATTCTCCTTATTATTTATTATTACTCTTTTTCATTGAAGCTTTTATCTGCTGCTCCTTGAGTCTGGCATCATCACTTTGTTTCTTTTTCTGTAAATCAAGATTTTCATTGAATTGCCTTGCATTCTCTGAGAGTTTATCTCTTTCAAGATTAAGCTTTTGTTCCATAGTCATTGCATCAGCACCACCCATTAACTGTAATCTATCAGCTTCTGCCTTACTATTAATTTGAGCAACTAACAAGTTATTCTCCATTTCTTCCTGGAACATTCTATACTTAAGCTCCTGCTCTGCCTGAGCTTGCTGAGCCTGTTGCTGTAGCTGAGCCTGCTGCATCTGAAGTTGCTGCTGTTGTTGCTGCATAGCTTCTTCTCTCCTTTGCTTCTCATTATTCTCAACCATCCTAGTCTTCTCAGCAGTACTCTTGGTGGTATATATCTTCATAATAGTAGAGAAGTCAAGAGTCTGATTCTGAAGAGCTGCCTGAGCCAAGGTATCAAGTTTCTGATTAAGTTCCTGAGTACCATTGCTATTATCTACTACTAGACCATAGTCACACTCAGCAAACTCATCGCCATCTATCTCCATCAGTTCCTTACTTCCATCATCAAGAATGTAATCAAACTTCTTCTTTCTGCCTCTAAGGGCAATCTTGGCTGTTTCAAGAAAACATTCAAGTACTCTCTTCTTTATGCTATCATGAACATTAAACAAAGTCTCAGTAATCATAGAAGATTGCAGGGTAGCTCTCTCTACTCCACCGACAGTCTCTCTATTGGAAATCTGACCTTCTCTCTGTTTGGAGATACCTGCCATTTCACCAACCTTGTTAGTAATCCATTCCAAGAGACTGATATACTGCTGAATCTCATTGCCCAAGGAAGCATCAATAACGCCAGAGGAAGCATTATTCATAGCACCAGCAAGCTTACCTGTGGCTACACCGATATTACCTTCCTTAAAGCTATCCTCTACTGCAATGTTATTCACATTAATATAATAGAGCCACTTATCCACATCCCATCCTTTAGGTACTTTAGCAAAGTCCATCCTTACAATCTTACCAAAGTTCTTGGAAAGAAGCTTAATAAGCTTATCATGAATAATGTCATAGAAGTAGGAATAAGGCTTCATTATATCTACAAGAGAGAAAGGAACATCACCATTAGTACTATAGATACTGCCAATAATACCAAAGTGACATCTTGAAGGATTACTCAATCTATTATACTGAATAGGTCTAGGTCTCATATTTACATATATATCTGTGCCAATCTTAGTACCTTCCCATGCCTCATTAATCCAGAAAGTCTGTTCCTCCTCACCCTTCAAGGGATCACAATGATAAGTCTCTGGATAGAAGTTAAACTCTTCCTCACCTGTCTCAGGGTCATAGCTCTTTACCTTCTTTATCTGTCTCCTGGATTTCCAATATACCCTCAATACTCTGATATTGCCATTCATATCATAAGGTAAGTATGTAGTATCAATAGTATCATCAAACAGACTAAAAGGACTAAAGACAGCATCGCCAGCTGTAGCATCTATATTAATATTTGGCACAAAACCATATCTGGCATCAATGTTATCCAAGGAATCAGTATAGTTACCATTCATGTTATTGGGAGTAGTCTCCAATGCTTCTATATCCTTCTTGGATAATTGGTCATAGTAAGTATCAATAATTCTACCTGGATTCCAATAGTCTTCAAGGATAATCATATCAGCATCTTCTATCTTATTGGAATAACCAGACTTAATGACCCTCATCTTCAAAGGGTCAATCTTCTCTATATAAGGTTCTCCTCCTACAATGTCGCAGAGGTATGCTTCTTCTCCATGAGTATAAGCATCTACAAAACCTTCATTAAAGAGTTGAGGTATATCTAGTTCCTTCATATAGTGATTAAGCAAGAGATTGCCCCTTACTTCTCTCTTATCCTGATACTCATAAGTAAAGTAGCCAGACTGCTTCTGTAGTTCCTGATTAAAATCTTCCTCATCCATTGAGTCATCCATCATTAACTGCTGAAGCATCATATTAACCTGATTGTTCTTCTCTTCTTCCATCTCTGAGACAGCAGTAGGATTAGTAACTACTACTCTGAAATCAAATAACCTCCTTGATTCCTCTCCTCTAAGTACTGCTAACTTAGAGTTAATGATGGGATAATGCTGTATGTTATCAGGAATAAAGGATGCATCAATACTATAAGGATTAAGGAATAACTTCAAGTCACTCATGTGTATCTGACCATTAATCAAGTCTTTGTTTATCTTCATTGCAGCAACAGACTTTCTTGTCAAATGATAATGAAGTAAGCTATGATTATCTCCAAAATCCACGCATTTTTGCCTCCATGCCTTTCCTTTCTTACTAAAGGATAACTGTTGTGATGGGAATCCACCTATTGCGTTACATGCCATATTTATATTTCTTTATTTTCTTTATTTGCAAAGATAACAAAAGAAGTAATCAATATAAGGTATCTAACATTTTCCCTAATTCAATCTAAATCAACTTACTAATATAATATAAAAAGGAGAAGACTCTTTGTAGAATCTCCTCCTTAACACAAACAGTAAATCTTATGATGTAATATCTTTATACATGAAAGTATGCCCGAATATCAAACATACCATCTTTATCCTTCAGCTTATCTAAAGCAAGGCAGTGTATAGCCTTGAACATTTCCTCTCTAGGCATTTCAGAAAGGCTCTTACCTGCAATCTTAGCAATAGTACTGGCACTATCTGAGTAAATCATATTCATTGCAACATACATAGCCCACTTATTATAATAAGGTGAATCCTCAGTACGGAAATCCATATTCTCCATACATCTTTCCCATTCAGAAACATCCCAACCTCCTGAAGGTTCCATACCATTTACTATGGTTACAGCTTCCTTCTTGGACAAGTAGTTCTTCCAGTTGATAGCTTCCAGTTTATCAAGATATTCCTGAGCAACATCTGGTCTCCATTCTATCATATCTTTAAACATGCTTTTCATAGTATTACCAAAGACATGCATATTACTAGTGTCACTGGATGTACTCATCTTGGTATAGAGCTTATCAAACATATTCATTAGTTCCTTTTGTTCCATATCTCTAAGTATTTATTATTCAACAAACAAAGACTTCAATTCCAAAAAGTCATTTTCATTGAATGTGATAGTTTTCTTATTACCAAATATGATGTTAGTAAAAATGTTATCTGGTAAGGTTATGGAAATTCTTCCCTTACCCACTACACCTTGAACCAGTCCTATATCAAAAGTATTGTCTTCAAGTCCTTTAAAGATTTCCATTGCATCAGCAAACAATGTATTGGTATTGATATCTCCATTCTCATCTGCAAGGAATAAGGCTGCATTATCTATACTCTGACTTATCTTTCCCTCATATTTGTTAAGAATGTTATGGCATCCACGTTTAATATAAACTGAAGGTAGAGATAAAGCTGGATTATCACTTACCATTTCATCAACACGTCCTTTAAGCCAGGTATCTAGGCTACTAAGCATTTTTTCTTTAAGTGTAGGTATATTCATTTGGAGCCTCCTTTCTTGACAAGTTCAAGATATTCCTGCCATGTCTTATCACTATGATTTGTTATATAGTCTTTCCACAAAGCCATATTTTTATCTTCTTCCTGTAAAGCATTCTTCTTTAACTTCTTGATAAGTGCCAGATGTTTGTCCAAAGCTTCCTTACCATCCTTTGTCTGCTCAACAAGAGGTCTAATGATCCTAAGTTCTTCTCTCTGTAGAATATTGGCTACATCTTGGTAACTCTCTACAAAGTCTTGATTTTGATTAAGATAACTTTTCTGTGATTCAGTAAGACCATCCATTATCTTATCTATCTCATCCCAGGTAGGAGTCTTTGATTGCTGAGGCTGCATATTGAAATTACCTTTCTGCTTCTGTAACTCTGCAAATTTCTGTGCCCACTCATTCATCTGACTGAGTGTGTCCTGCTGACTTTGTTGTCCTCCTAATATAGGGTCTGCTGCAAAATTCATACTAACATCTATTTAAAATTGATACTTAATTTAGAAAGGTGGAGATACCTTTGAATAGTATCTCCTACCAATCTTATTTTCTCTTTGTTCTTTTCCTAGAAGCTTTCTGCTTAGGCACCAGTGGTGGGAGTTGCACTACTCACACAGTTGCAGCCGTTATAGCTTCCATAGCCATTGACTACAGGAGTATTAGGCAATACAAGCTGACCTCTAATGCAGGTGCAGGTCTTCTTATCAGTATAATCCATCAACAGCTTATCCTGATATGGACGGATAGCCTTCAATACTGCTACTTCCTTATCAAGCTCATTGAACTTTGCTGCATACTTCTCATTAAGAGCATCAAAGCCATCACGCTGACTCTTGTAAAGGGAGAATCCCTGCTCTACCATAGCATCCTTCAAGTGATCATTAGCATCCCTCTGAGACTTATAAAGACCAAACTCTGCCTCCATACTTCTTCTGTTCTCTGCATCCAATGCACTTACAAAGCCCTTCCACATACTGAACTTCTCATTGATGTCAGTATCTCGATGGTCATACATCTGCTGCTGAGTGTTCAACTTCAAGGTGAACATATCAGTAATCAACTTCACCTCATCAGAGCACTCTTTCTGCATTACCTCAAGGGCTGTAGGAGCAGTATTACTTGCAGTCATACCACCATAGGTATTGATATTCACATTATCTGGCATACCATTACCAAGTGAACCAAAGATACTGCGACCACCATTACCAGTAAGCCAAGGCAATACACCAAGAGCAGTGCCGGCTATACCCAAACCAAGGGCAGTTCCTGCAACACCTTTAGATGCATATTCATCCTTTTTGTTTTCGTAGACCTTCTTTTCCACTACTTTCTCATTTGTCATATCCATGATACAATCTGATTTAACAATTAACTATTAGATTTAAAAACACTTTGTAACCGATTACTGAGGCAAAGATATAACAAAAAAGCCTGAACAACAAACGTTGCTCAAGCTCTACACATAACATACTATATATTAACTCTTTACATTGAGCAACATCATACGTTTTAATTGCTCAATATCATCACATTTCCACATTAGATTCTTTTGATGGACAACTTTCTTTCCTCTAGGCAATACACCTTTGAGAATCATTCTATCAAAAGTAGAGGTGCTAACTCCAAGTTCTTTGCTAGCTTCAATCTTTGTAAGCCATCCTTTCTTATCTACAGTAGCACCTCTTCTATCTAATTCATACTTAGATAGATTAGAAAAATAAGCAATGTCTGCTTTGGAGCAGTCACCATTGGTAATCATCTCCTTGAATCTATCTAGAGCACTGCATAAAAACTGCTCTTTTAAATCCATTATGATTGCTTCTTTTCAATTATATCAATAATCTCATCACTCATCTTTCCACTGGTAGGACTAGTGACAAACATTCTTTTTGTTCTTCTTAAGAGGTGAATCAAAAAAAGTCTAATACCTCTACTAATATTCTTCTGATACTTAAGAACTAAACCGACAAGTTCCAAAGCATAAATACAAATGATACAATAGATAAGGATATAATGAGTATCTATCATTTCATTGGTACAGAACCAAGAGCCATAGTATATTCTCTCTACATTAATGAAGATAAAATAGATAAATGGAACTCTAAAGAGATTACACCATCTAAAAAAGTAACTAGCAGGTACCAACATAATAGGTACATACAGATATAATATAGTGTAAATCCAAGCTATACATATTTCATTAGCTGGTGAATAATGCATCAGTTCACAGTTATTCTGACTGAATACATAAAATATGTACCAGTGAGAAAGCATCAATACAATAGGTGCAAATATAACAGCCCATTGATAAAATGCCCAAATTGTTCTTTCACTTGCAGTAGGCATACTACTGCCATTTTTACTTTCTTTCATTCTAAAGTCTCCTTTTCCTTTTCAAGTTTAGTTTCTATTTATTCTTAGATGCTGCAAATTTAATCTTTTTTGCACAATAATCTTCATTTCGAGCAAACTATTTCAGTTAAACTTTGTAAATACTATCAAATTGATATATTTATATTGAATATATGAGGTAAAAGTTTTAATCTGAAAGTAATATATCCTTTTATATAAAAAGAAAATGAATCTAAACTACTCAGTAAGTTCATTAGTTTGAATAATAATCATCATAAAAGGAGAAGGTACATCTAAGTAATTCATTAAATTTGCAAATAAAATTAAAATATAGAAGTTATGCCAATAAACAGACCACAAGGATTACGAGGCTTACAGGGACTAGGAAGTCTTTCAAAAGCTCAGTATGATAGTTTTATAAATAAGAATAGAGATTTGATTTCACAACATGGTTATGATCCTGTATATATCAATAATCTCTATTCCAACAAACAGTTCATTGATAAGTATGGTATTGAAAAATTCAAAGCTATACCAGATATAGATATGCGTAATACTTTATATAAGGATGACATAGTTAACACAGAATTTACAAAATTATATAGTCCTATTAATGCTGATGGTACAAGAAATAACAATAAAGGTTTAGGAGCTGATTTTGAAAAATATAATCAGCTCTCCACTGATGCTAAACTTAAACTGATGGAGAGTAACTATCTCACTCCTTCAGAATTTGAGAATGCCTGGCAGAAAGATATTAATAAGTATGCTAAGTATAAGGAAGCTACCAACAAAGGATTCTCTGGCTTTTTAAAGAATGCAGCTCAGTCTATGAATGTTACTGGAGGTCTCTATACTAATATAGATAATGACAACAATGAATTAGATAATGAAGCTCTTAAAAGAATCAAGAAGGAGGCAAATAATAAAATTCTTCAGAATATCTATAATGATGATATAGATAATCATGCAAAGAACTTAGGTACTCAGGTATCTCAAACTTATCTCAATGATCCATATATTACAGGACTTAGTGATAAACAGGTAAAGGAAGCTTTTATACAGGCTATTACTCCTGGAAGTTATAAAGATAAGAATGGTATATCCAATATGGGTATATCTGAGTTTGCTTCTCATTATGGCAATGGCTCTGAAAATCAGGTTACTTCAGAAATGAAGAACTTTAGCATTGATGATATGCGCCAGATACTTGCCAAAAAGAAAGTATATGAGGCTAATATGTCTCCAGATATGGCAGCTACAGCCTTGAATAATGAAGCTAAGAAATATATTAAAGAACATCAAGGTAGCCTTAAGAAGTTTGGCTTATTTGCTAAAGATGTAGGTATTTCTGCTATGAGTTATTCTGCTGATAAGCTTAATGGTATTGCAGAATTATATAGAGCAGGTCAGGATGCTTATGCTGAAAAGCCTATTGTAATGGTAGATGATAAGGGCAATGTTCTTGATCCTAATAAGACTAAAGTCATAAGAGATAGGCAGGGAGGTCTTCATTATAAGGATAATGAAGGAACACTCCATTCTGTCCATAAGATGCAGGTAGATTATACTACTCTTCATAATATGGGAAAAAATCCTGATGGTAGTGATATAAAGGGTGCCTTTGGTATTGACTGGATGACACTTAATCCTCAGTACTGGACTAGAGCTGAACAGTTTGGAACTCTCGATGAAAATGAACAGAAGCAATATGAGAAGATTGGAAGCAGCCCTTATAAGGTAGCTTATAATCCTAATGAAGATAGTGACCTTTGGTATGAGTCTTTTAAGATGATGTCTTTTGGTCTTGCAGATGCAGCTGCACAGGCTATTCCTTTTGGTATTGGTACTGTAGGTAAGGCATTGAGTACTGCCAGTAAAGTAGGTAAATTGGCTAGAGGCTTTGGTAAAGTCTTGGATACCACAGGTAAGTTACTTACAGCAGAGACTAAAGCAGGTCAAATTGCTCAGGGAACAGCAGGTGCCTTGGGTATTGCCTATGCTTACAATAGAGGTACTTTCCAGGAAACACTTCAGCAGAATCTAGCTAATGCAGAAGAAGCTGCAATGACTGCTAGTAGAAATGATATTTATAATCAGTACCATACTGATAAGAATTATAAAGCAAGTGTTGATAGACTTATTAAGGCTAGAGCTGCAGGCTTAAAGGCTGAATATATTGCTCAGATGCATAGAGATGGAGGTATGAAAATTGCTGATGAGAAAGCACTTGATAAGATGCTCCATGCTAAAGCTCAGGAAGCAGTTCTTGGAGAATTGGTTCAAAATAGAACTAAGGAAAGAATGTCTTCCAAGGAATATGCTGACTTGCAGCAAAAAGCTATTGATGGTGCAGGAGATGCAGCATTTAATACTTTTTGGCCAGAAGCTATTAAGTATGGCTTTGTCAATACTATGGGGTATAGAAAATTCCTCTATACCAACCCTGCTGGACTATCAAAGAAGATGTCAACTTCCTTTAAAGGATTAAAGGAGATAACTACAGCAGAAGGTAGAAAGAGATTAACTACTGATGCTAGCAAATTCCTAACTAGAGCAGATAAATGGAAAGAGTTTGGTAAAACATTAGGCTCTCAGGCTTGGGGTGGATTCTGGACAAATGGCACTGATGATATGCAGGTAGATGCTGCTGAAAGAATCAATGAAGATAGTTTCAATAGATATCTCCATTCCTATCAGAATGGTGAAGCATTGGCTAACACCTATGGCTTTGCAGATGGTATATACTCTTATATAAAAGGCTTGAAGGATTCTATGGGTCAGGAGACTACATGGAATGCTGGTACTGTTGGTGCCTTGGGTAGTATAGTAAATTTCACTCCTAATTTTGCTAACCTTGCAAGACTAGCTACAAAGGATGGTAGAGAAGCCTATAAGAATAATTTTAGGCGAGAGATTGAGAGAGATGAAAATGGTAATCCTTTGAAGAATGAAGATGGTTCTGTTAAGTATAAAAATCTAGGTAAGTGGAATGACTGGAGAGGTCAGATGAACTATTTCATTCAGAATGGTGTACTTAATACCTACTATGGTAAGAAACAGGCAGAAAGAGATTTAAGAAGTCATGCTGATTATGTAAATAATCTCTTGGATGAATATAATGACTTCGTAGATATTGAACATCTGATAGCTTCTAATATTGCCTCAGAGAATGTGGAGAGCTTAGGAGACCAGAAGACTATGGATTTTATTAAGGCTCTTCATGCAGTCAATACCTTAGATAAATTAGGTGAAGATTCTAATGATCCAACTACTATGTCTTCTGTAGTACAGAACGCTAAGACATTAATTGAGAAAGCTTCTCAGCTTAACCTTGAAGAAGGTAAGAACCCATTTAGTGAAGAAGAGATTTCCAATCTCCTCTCTCAATATTATGCTTCTCACCCAGAGATAGAGCAGGATGAGTATACTTCTCAGAAAGCTTTATATGAAATTACCCAGAATGCTCAGAAGCTACAGAAGGCATCAGAAGCATTTAATAAGGCAGAAGATGAGATTCAGAAGATTGAGAAGAATAATGGTATTTCCATATCTCCAGAGGTAAGAACCAAGATGAAAGTACAGCAGGCTCTTAATGGTCATTGGGAAGAAAGAAGAGAGAAAATGCAATCTGAGATAGATGATTCCTCTTCTATGGATACACCTAAAGATGCTAGGATTAATGTTGCCAGTGTTGGTGGAATAAAGAATGCTCAATCCTTAGTGAAAGTCTATGATAAACAGAAAACTGAAATAGAGAAGGAACTTGAAGAACAGAAGAAGAAAACAGAATCTCTTGATAAAGAATATATTAAAGCAATAGATGAAGGTAAGCAAGCTAGAAGAGAAGGAAATAGTGATGCTATTCTTACTGCACAGAATAAGCAGAAAGATGCTAAAGCAAAACTTGATGCATCTAAGGAACAAGAAAGCTATCTGGAAGATTTAATCTCTAGAACTTCTATAAAAAGTAATGAGCTTCAGGCTAGTATGAGAGATTTAGAAACTGATGCCTTTAAAGATTCTAAAGATAAAGTTCTTACTGCTGATGAAATCTTCTCTTTAGATCCTGTAACCAGGGCTAGAATGATGAAACCTGAGAATAGAGATTTGTATAGTAAAGAGCAACAAAGAGAGATTGAGAAGTTGGAAAAGAGACTTCTTATGAAAGATGCTGATGCTCTTCAGAAAGTACAGGATATAGCTTTACTCACTCAAAGGATAGATGCTAATCAAGATGCCTATAGTAGAATGGCTAGGAATCCAGAAGCTGCTGCTGTAGAGTTAGAAGCTCAAAGAGCACAGGCTGCTGAAGCTGCATATAAATTAATTAATCAGAGAAATGCAGAGACCATAGTGGACTATATCAATGAGTTTGATGAAGGTATGAAAGGTCATACTGATATTACAGAAGAAGCAAAGAATCTGTTTGTCTTTAAGACTCTCAGAAAGCTTAACTCTACCCTTCTTGACATTATTGATAAAGATACATTGCTTCCTCAATATCAGCAACAGGTAGCAGATGCAAAGGAATGGGGAAAGACTGTAGATGATATAATGGCTGTAATCTCTCAATCAGATAGGGATAATGCCTGGAAAGAGAATACTTTTAAGAACATTGATACTATTGTAGAGAACTCCAATAATAAAACTGAAATATTAGCAAATCTTGAAAAAGTTATTGATGATGTTAATAACCTAGATGCTACCAGTAATTTAGATTATGTTCTCAATGGTCTGGAAAGCTTGGGCTACCAAAGAGATGCTACGACCTTAGAGAATAGAAGACAGAGAAAGACTAGGGAAGCAGAAGAAAAGAGAAAGAAGGAGGAAGAGACAAAGAAGGTTGAAGCTGAGACAAAGGAAGCTGCAGAAAAGAAAGTAAGTCAAAGTTCTACAGATAATATAGAGTTTTTAGGTAATGAAGAGGATGTAGATTTATTTGGTAACTCTGAGGAATCTGAACCTACAACTCAAGTTATTGAGGATGAAGATTTACAACAAACAGATAATAGTATCTTAAATGTAAGTTCCTTGATGAAAGATAACTTTGGTAATGGTAGTATTGACATGGGGGATATGTGGTATGGTACTACTGACAACCCCAAAAAAGGAAGATTACTTGTTACCAAGGAAGATAATAGTATTACCTTCAAGGTAGATGGTAAAGATACTTCTATAGAAATCACTCCTGATGAGTATGAAACTGTCAAAGATGATCAGGAAAACAAGAAAAATTCATCCTTCATTGCAAATTCTATGGAGAAAAAGGGTGGAGATTGGTATTTTATTGGTAACTTTGCAGGTGACAAAGAAAGTACAGAAGTGAAGGTAAAGAAGGATTTCAACATAGATCAGGCAATAGAGAGACAACAAGCAGCTAATGAAGCTGACCTTGCTGCTAAAGGCATTGACACTGGTAACAAGAATCTTATTGACAATGGTGATAGTGTTCAAGGTAAGTCTGAAACTATTGATGAGCAGTTGGAAGATAGCACTTCTACCAATAAGGAAGTACATTCATCTGATGACAATGTAGATGCAGCAGAGCTTAATGGTACTGGACTACATAATATAGAAACCAGTGTAACTACTCTCAGTGGTAATGCTATGAGTGAATATAATCCTACAGTATTACAGAATGATGGTATCATTGAGAGAAAGAAAGGTTCTGAAACCACTGATAATATGAATCAGTACTATACTTGGATGAATGCAGCAGGTGTAAAGTTACAGAATATCATAGATCATGAGCTAGCTAGAATCATAAGAAGAAACCCTAATGCTAAAGTTAAGTTTATGGCTGTTAAGCCTGAGCGTAATGCTACTAATGATGTTGCTATGCAAAGTCATTTAATGTTGGTACTTGATTATGATAACAGCATCAATAAGGGTATTACAGCAATCCATGATGATGCCAATGGTGGTGTTATTGAAAGCAATGGCAAAAAGTATTTGATTATAGGTACTGCTGGTTATGGTAATAGAAATGCTAGTAAGTTAGCTCTCTATGATATGCTTTGGAATCCATATATCTCTGGAGGATTAAACTTGAAGAAGCAAAGGAAACAATTCTTTGATTCTCATTCTAGTGAAAGATTCTATGTAAATGAGAATCTTAGTACAGAGATAGTACCTGCATCATTGATTCCTGGATATATAGTTAGACAGACAGAGAATGATAAAAACTCTGAGTTTAGAAGTGTTAGAGAATTGCTGTCTGATAATGTAAGGAATCCTATGCATTATGACTTAGATTCTGTAGCATGGGGTATTCAGGAGATGAGTAAGTTCTTAGTAGTAGGAACATCCCTTGATAAAGTAATGGTTCCAAGAGACCCTATGGGTAACTTAGGAAGTGCTTTTGTATTGATGCCTGCCAGCAATGGAAAGTTTGTACCTTCATATTTGAAAGTCTTAAAGTATAATGAGATGAGAGATGGTTCCTTGAAAGATAAGATAAATGCTCTTTTGCAGGAAGTAACGTCTCCTAACTATAAGACAAGACTGAATGCTGTCATTGGGTTAAGTAAAATCTTCTACTTTGATAAAGAAGGAGATACTATTTTACTTAGAAAGAATAGAAATGAAATCTCTTTAGTACATGATGGAAAAGTGCAGAAGACCTTCGTTCTTAATGATAACTTTGATAGAGCAGAGTTTATGCAGAATATCCAGGATATGAATCCTAGAATTAATATCACAGCATCAGTATTAAGAGACATCCCTACCCTTATGGAATATGATGAAGCTGGAGCATTAATGACAGATGCTGCACTCTTTGGTACAGTAGGTAGTTCATATAGTATCTTTGGCTTGGATGGGGATGGTAAGATGATTAAACCAGAATCTCCTACCAATGATATACCTAAAAGTAGTAATAATAGTGACTTCAAGAATGGAGATAAGAGTCAGGTAATCTTTAAGCATCAGTACTATAGAGAAGTAAATGGTGTTTTCTCTCTCAATGGTGAGATAGTAACAGATGAAGCTACTCTTAAGCAGCTTAAATATAACAAGATGATCCTAGATAATCAGTTATCTCCATCTTTGACACAAGGTGTATGGGATTACTTTATCTTAAGTGAAGGTGAAAATCCTAGAGCCATTAAGGTTAATAGGAACACCAAAGAGGTAAAGGAGTCTTCAGAAGAACAAGCTAGAGAACTTATTGAAAAAATCAATGAGAAAGAAGCTAAGAAGCTTAGAGAACAAAAAGCTAAAGAAGTTATAAAAGAAGTAGGTAAAGCTGAGGAAGTAGATTTAGGTGAAGATACACTTTCTGTAGATCCTGACACTGGAGAATTGATTCAAGCAGATACTCAAAGTACTTCTTCTATTACTGAAGAATTTACAGATGAGAAACAAGTCTCTCCTACTACAGAGAAAGCTAACAATAAGGATAATTACACTCATACTAGTTCAGAATCACTCAACAGTAGTGAGCATAAAGCAGCAACTCAGAAGTTCTCTGACCTTATTAAGGATAAGAAGTATATGTTGAGAGTTATGAAACTTGTAAGAAACAAATGGAAAGATGCTCCTAAGAAAATAGCAGACCTAGAAAAGTTCTTAAGAAATAAGAATGTTGAAGTAGATGCTATTGGAACATCAGAAAATGATATAGAGGCTTGGATAAGGACTATTGAGGATTGTAGATAAAAATAATAAGTGGAAAGCTGATATAACCTTCCACTTATTTTATATATCTGTGAGCAGGATGGGATAGATACGCTGAGCGAGGAACCATGCTATGTGATGGGGATGCTGTGCGAGAAGTTCTTCAAGGTGTATGATTAATGTAGTTGTTTCTACTTGCTGCATAAGAAAAGGGTGAATCTTTTGACTCACCCTTCTTCTTTATTTATATGTTTTACTCCCCATACTTTGGCTCCTCATACACCAAGTTATGCTCATCTACATAAGCCTTGGCTTCTGAGTATGTGTCAAACTCTACTGCGGTGGCATTCACTGCTGGGAATACCTCAGCATTGTCACCTTCCTCTGTGAGAGGGAGCACCATCTTGGTTCCCTCATGTACTACCTTATACTTCTTTGTTAACTTATTCATATCTTGTTTCCTTTCTTTTTTGATATTAAACTTGTAATACCTTATGCAGGATTGATTGTTACTGTATAGCCCTTCTGCTGCAATGCCTGTACTGCGGAATCAGATGCAGAAGTACGGGTTCCTGTGACAGTTATCTTTTTATAATATATATCATCACCAGAAGCAAATCCAACCTGACATTGCGCTTGGTCTTGCAACATTTTATCAACATTATCGAGTTTTGCATTGCCTTCTATGGCAATAATCTTTGCTGACGATGGACGTGTACTCCATGTAATAGTTGTTCCAATATTGTTCTGAAATGAAATGTAACGGCAAGTATCTGCAAGTGTTGCAATATCTCCAGTAAACTTTCCATATTTTAATATCATCTCTTTAATCTTTGTCAAGGTGCTAAGTTTACCTACGTTTCCTGTTACAGGACTAGCAGTATTAATAATCCTTAATGATTGCAGGTTTGTCAATGTAGCCAATTCCCCAATATCGCCACTTACCTTAACATTTACTAAGTCAATAAAAATTAATGCAGTAAGATTCTTCAAAGAAGCAATATCGCCACTTACCTGAGTATTACTAATAGTAAAATAGGTCAATGCAGTAAGATTCTTCAAAGAAGCAATATCGCCACTTACCTGAGTATTATTAAGGCTAATGATTTTTAATGCAGTAAGATTCTTCAAAGAAGCAATATCTCCACCTACCTGAGTACTATAAGCTTGTAGATAATTTAATGCAGTAAGATTCTTCAAAGAAGCAATATCACCTCTAGCCTTAGTATAAGAAAGAAAAATAGAGTTTAAGGATTTACTATATTTAAAATCTTCAATGTTCAAACTTTTGTTTTCTGTTCCAATACCAGTTTCAGTGTACGTTCCAGAAACTGCTATTAAATCATATTTGTTTAAAATCGCAACTTCCAGTTCATTATTGCTTACCCAAATACTATTTGCGCCAGGATTTAATGTCAGCGTCTTTCCTTTATTTTCCGTTAATGTTTTATCAGTAAAATAACCTTCACCAATAATTTCTAATACGACAGGATTAGTTGCATTAATATTAAATCCCTGTGTTTTATCAGATGGAGAACTTACCTTATCGTAATGAACTCTCATTTCTCCAAGTCTCAGAATTTCAGTGTTAGAAACACTACCATTCAATTTTGTTACTAAACATTTAGTCATAATTTATAATATTTATATGATTATTATTAATTGTTTCTTATATAGTTATATACTTTATCCATGTTGGCTGTATTCTGTTCAATCCATTTCTGTACTCTATAAATATTGTCACAGTGTTTGAATTTGCTAATTGGAGAATAAGCACTAACAGTATGCGGAGTATTTGCAGATAAAGCAGATGTTGCTTTTATACACTTGTACTTGAAATAGCCCATCTGTGCATTAAGACCAAATGAAACTACATCACCTACGTTGTATGTATGTGTGGCATCGAATGTCTCGGATGTATCTGTCTGAGGATTTTCATTATCATCAAAAACAGCTTCCCAATACTCATTTCTTACAACACTATCTGCAATACATGGAGAATCAGGCCATTTCTTGTATTCCTCTTTGAAGAAGTCTGTACCAATACGCATACACCAATCTTGAAGAAGTCCGAAGATATTATCAGCAGATGCTATACCTAAATCTGCAAGCTGTTTGTAGCGAGCGTTAAGTTCTGTAGCATAATACTTCACTATATATCCATTAGGCATATTTGTGGAGGTATTAAGATGCGTACTGAGAACATTTGTTGTCTGATTGCCTTGGAAATGACCACCAAAAGACATGTCACAATCATAAAGACCTACCCACCACTTAATACCGTCATAAGTGAACCACTGCCAGTTTTTATTGAAACCATCTGAGTTTTTAGTCAGGTCTGATTCTATGATATAATCAATAAGATTTTCTACATCATAGTATTTTTCAAACTCTGCCTTGAATGTTTTCAAATCCTTATCTGTTTTGCTTGATGCCTCGTAAGTAGAGGCAGCAGCCTTGATGATATTAATTGTATTTGCGAAGTCTTGAATATACTTTTTGACCTTGGCGGTCATTTGTAAGTTCTTCTTAATCTTTGAAGAAATGACAGTGCCATCAGGAAGTTGTCCTGCTGCTATCCAAGCATTAACTTCATCTTCACCTGCAATCTCTTCTTGCTTGATGTCTGCATCATATTTATTACCGCCAATGGCATAGAGATTCTTAGGGTTGCGCACCTCAAATCCATTATCACCAGTACCCCATACTATAGTACCATTCCAAAGAATGTTATAATTTATAGTACCATCAAGATGAACATGTTCAGCGGTTGATTTATCCATGTGATAATTATCACGATGTTTTTTTAACTGAAAAGAGAAAATTCCATAAAATTTACCTTTAAGATATACTGCCACTGGGAAGCCGTCAGGAAAACATCTTGCTCCTGTGTCTGTAAGCAGAGAATAATCACCAACGTAAGGATTTCCAATACTCTTAGTTGTTGTACCAATCTTAGACATATCAAGTAATGCTTTCTTCCAAGGGCGATTATACATATTTCCTCTAGTGCATACCATCTGTTCATATAGCTTGTAAGACACAGCACCAACCCCACGGAAGAAGTCTGTATAATATGCCTTTATGTGGAAACTGTCTTGTGGAACCCAATTTCCAATTCTTACCTTTGGAGTATCATCGCCAATCCATTCATCATCACATAAGTCAATAGCAGCATTCTTCTTGTCAAACCACAAAGATGAATTTCCTTGTGCATTTAAAATAGCATGTTTCTTGAAATAATTTCCTTGCATATCCCAAAACTCCAAAAATACCTTCTTGTTATCAGTCTTGGTTGTAGGCATGGAATCAATATTTGTGATATTGATTATAGCAAAGCGTGGCTCTGGAATCTGAATAAAACTACTTTCACTCCAGTCGTTTTTTTCATAGAATCCATTTATCTTGAGTGCTTCTTGAATATTATTCACACTATTGCCTTGGAGATTGAGGTGTGATACATCAAGGTTAGTAACTTCCATATCGTGCTCATGCTTTTTACCATCAGAATCACGATAAGACATTATCTTTCCATCTGCATCTTCAGTAATCTCTGTTCTCCCCTCTGGGTCTTCCAAAGTACTATGAGCATCTGCTACATCTTCATCAATGAGAGATTTACCTTCTTTCTTATCAACCTTAGCATCAATGGTATCTGATTTCAAGTTATGGGAGTAGTGACTACCATCATTGTAAGTTGCAGCAAGAACCTTTCCGTCCGCATCTTTCTCTACTGCCATATATTCTGGATTCTCCTGAAAAGAGAAAATATCAAGAAGTTCTTTGAGATTAGTATCTATTGCACCTACCTTCTCCTGCAATGACGCAAGGTCTGATTGAAGCTGAGAGATAACTTGTTTCAAGGCATTGACAGCATGGATTTCACCAATGATTTCTCCGTCTCTTCTAAGACCAAGTACTACTTTATCGTCAGTCGTAATCCAAGCAGCGAAGTATTCTTCGTTCTGAATGACGTGATACATTTCATTGAGAGGATAATATGGCTCGCCAGTTGCTCTGTAGAAACCAAACAGAACCTTATCATCTGAATCCACTATAGCTTTTAGGAACTCCTCATTCTCTATTACCTTAAAGCACTCCTTTACTTCATCTTCAATGAGAGACTTGCCTTCCTCTCGTAATACGTTCTTGCTGTTGTACAAAACTACAGAAACCGCACTAGAAACAGTCTGCATATCTGCAATCTGATAATGTCCGTTAGACAAAATAAAAGAGCTTTCATGTAAATCAGCTATACCGAAGAGATTATAATGAATTGCTATTTCTTTAATAATGCTGGTATATTCAACTGATATGCTATGAGGTATTACTAGAATTATATTGGCATGAGGATATAGGTCTCTACACTTTCTAATCATTAAGTCATAGGAATCAGCAAACTCATTTTTATTAAGATTATCCTTACTCAAATCAAAGTGTAAAGTTCCCACAGGTACATTTTGCCAAATATCATTTGTACCACCATGAATAATGATGTAATCTGGATTTCCTAAATTTTCAGCTCTTTTAATATAGGAATAAACTTTACTACCACTAACTGTTGAACCACTATAGGAATTATTGATTTCTAGTTGGGCATTGGAGTTATGTATAAGACCCATCCACCAAGTTTGTTCAACTAATGTAACATCATTATTCTCATTTGGATAATATGTTGCATTACCTGAGGGAATGTTATCTTTGAAAGTTGAAAGACTATCACCTAAAATTGATATTTTCTTTCCATACAAATTAACCTTAATATACCTTCTCACATCACTCAATTCATTGCTTAACTTTGTATTGGCAGAGCTGAATGCTTCAAGAATGTCTGTCTTATCCTGCTGGCACTGGTTGATGATTTTCTGCAACTTGGCTCTGATAGGTGCTGGAATGCCCTTGCCCCATTCAATGGAACCATCAAGCTGAATACCAAAAAGGAAATGGTCTTCTGCATCTACTATTACCTTGATAAACTCTGGAGATTCAATTTCACGGAAAGGAAGGGCAAACTGGGAGACTATCTTATCCTTTGATTCACCAAACTCTTGGGCAATGTCTTCCTTGTTGAACTTCTTGTCAAGTTCAGTAGACATATCTGACTTCTCTGCCTTAGTACCAATAGCAGCATCTTGCTCTTGGTTCTTAGCAGCAAGTTCATCTATGGCTCCTTGGGCAGTGATGGCAGTCATTCCACTGGTCTCGTTGTTATAAGAGACAGCATTGGCAGTAGATGCTCCACCTGAGACGGTGATGTCTTTGATGGCATCCTCCAACTGATGGGTCTTTTCACCTATCTGCTGCAAGTTCTCTTGGTCTCCTTCAAGAAACACTTGCTTAGCAGAGGCAATCTTACCCTTCTTGGTTTTGGCTAGAAGCTCGTCTGTTAAATTTATACTCATATTATATAATCTTTATACGTTTATGATATTACTAAATTCCATGTAGCTGGGGTGAGAGGATTGGCAGTTCTGTATGCCTTGAAGCTGCCTAGAGTATTGGTGATGGTCTGAGGAGCTGCAAGGGTTACATCAAATCCTGCACTGGTTACACGGCTGATTGAGAGATAGCTAGGTACTACTAGCCAAATGTAATCATTGTCCTTGGTAGTTACCTTTGGATTGAATGATACTCCCGTGGATGATACTTTGTTGAGTGTATTGAGGATTTCAGCTGTCATAGTGTCTGCTGGGTTTCCTCCTGAATAGAACAAGTATCTTGTCTGGCTAGCGTTCTTGCTAGTTCTTCCCTGCTTAGTTACTTCAAATCTAAAGATTTCTCTTGCTCCTTGTATTGGTGTAGTCAAGCTACTATTTGATGTTGGATAGTTAGTAAGAATGGTCTCTGCTGCATCATTAACCTTCTTAGTAATACTCAATGTATCAGGAACTAAATACTCATCATCACTTTTAACATAATAAACAACATCAGTCTTCATAGTACTGACATTAGGATTAATAGTAAATCCCAATACTATAGGATATACTGTATCATTCAATTTATTCAAGTTCTTATCTACATCCTGAATCATGGTAACTAAATCATCAGGAAGACCTGTTGCGGCATCCAACGCTTTTCTTAACTCTGGGTCAAGTTTGTCTTTAGTAAGAGAATCCTTAGCCATCTTTTCATTTGTTACAGAACCATTTTCAATCTTCTCTGTAGATACAGAATCATTGGCAAGTTTAGAGTTAACTATGCTTTCATTTACTACCTGCTCTGTATTTACAGAGTCCTGTGCCATTTTATCATTAGTAATGGCTTCATTCTTAATTTTAGATGTTTCCACTGATGACTCTGCAAGCTTTTCTGTTGTAACAGATTCGTTCTTTATCTTACTGGTAGTCACACTATCTACAGCAAGTTTTTCACTAGTGACATTCTCATTAGCAATCTTATCAGTTTCTACTGCACCTGAAGCAATCTTAGAAGTAGTTACTGCACCCTCATCAATAACTCTCTCAACTACTGCACTATCACCTAATTTACTATCAGTAATAGCCTGTTCTGCTATCTTAGGAGTAGTAACAGCTTCATTTGCCACTTTCTCAGTAGTGACATTTTCATCTGCTATCTTAGTAGTAGTGACAGAGCCGTCCTTAATGACAAGAGTAAGCTTCTTACCAGGCTTATCCTTAAGAGCTGCTTCACCTATATATTTCTCTTTACTCATAACTTATCTATTATTTTTGCACAAAGATACATATATTGGATATAATCTATTAGTACCTTATGAATTCCCTTATGAAAGTTAAAGCAAACAAAAAGATAAATTAGATGCAATATCCTACTAATTTTGTCGTTCATCTAATAAACATTTTCAATATATAAGATTATGGAATCAAAAGAATTTAAGGCTGCTAAAGAGCTTCTTAATAAAAAACTCAGCGACTTAGGTATTAACTTAGATGATAGTAAAGCAAAAGAAGTATATGAATATCCATACAATGGAAGTAAATGTAAAGAGATTACCTCTTTATCTGTAGAACAGAGATATGCTTTACTGAATGCTGCTGCCTCTCTCTATACTACAGACAATATGCCTAATAATAGACAAGAGGCTAAACAGGTACTTGTTGAGTTTATGCAATTACTTGGACTCAAAGATGAACACTTAACATATTGTATACATCATCAGTCTTGGTTTGACAGAAAGAAGTACATTGATGTTATGAAGACTATTCAGAAGGATAATCCATTCATTCAATTCATCTGCACCTGCAAAGAACTTATAGATATAGGAGGAGATAATATGTTCATTAACTATACCTTCACAAGACTTTTAAAGGATGTTGGTTTCTCTCAAGAAGATATTTATAATATAGTTAAAGGGAATTACAACTATAGATTTTACAATGAAACAGTAACTGAAGAAGAATATATAGGAGAGAACAACACATCTGTTATTCAAAGTTGGTCATTATTAGAGTTTGCTAAAAACTATATAAAAATGCAAGTTGGCAACTTTGTGAACTCAAATACAGGAGAAGAATTTAAATCTTGCATGTTCATTAAAGAAGATGGTTCTTATGATTATGTAGGATTTCATTCTCAGCTAGGTGAACTCACTCCTGCTGAAATATCAGAAAGAAAGAAGGAACTTAAAGTAGGTCTTACTCAATCAGGAAAATACGTTCTTTATGATCACATAGATGATTGGGAAAATGTAGATTTAGGTTTATAATTATTAAATAAGGAGAGAGTGTAAATAAAGTTAGGCTCTCTCCTTATATATCTTAAGTTATTCTGGAATATCATTATCTCCACTAGAACCAGTATTTACGGAGCTTTCAGAATTAGTAGCAGCCCTCTTGGACTCACGAGGAATAGCAATATAGACATCTTCTGTAGTAGAATCATCCCATATAGTACCTGAGCCATCGATCTTTGAAGTACCAGCAGGAACTACATAGATTTCATAGTCTGAGAGGTTACCATTGCCAATAGCACTTCTAAGATGCTCGTTAGTAATGTTGCCATTAGCATCTACTAACTGACTATACTCTTGTGAAGATAAAGCTCTAGCTCCACTTAAATCTTCCAAAGGAGCACCTATACTAGTTTCATCATTAGTGTCTTTATACTTAGTACCAGTCTTAGCACCAATCATTGTTACCTTCTTATTTCTTACATCATAAGCAGTACCACTACCAGTCTTCTTTCCTGATGCAGCAGCTTTGGCTTGTGCAATAGCAGATGCTTTCTGTAATGAAGGATCCTTTGTTGGGTCATAAGAAATAGTACCAGTCTTTTCATTATAAGTAAGACCCTGTGAAGCAAGACTAATATTCTGTCCTCTTCTAGTAAGTTCCATTTGTTGTCTAGCCCTAGCATCAGCAACTCTTTCAGCCTTTGTAAGTACTCCAAGGTCTCTCTGAGGATTATGATTCTCCTGATAGATAGCACCATCAATCATACCATTGATAACACTTTGTCTAGCCCTTTGAAGATTATTTCCTGTAAGATTCTGATTAACTCCTCTTTCTTCAAGAATAGCATCTGCTGCCATCTGTAACTCTGGAATTGTAGACATATCTTTGTAGAACTTCTGAATGGTGTCTCTACTATAACCCATCTTCTGAACATAATCTCTATAATACCCATTCAATGTGCTACCAGCATCACCAGCAGAGAATACCCTAGAAGAAGCAGCTTTACCTGCTGCTGCTCCTCTAGTATAAAGTTCATTACCACTAATATTATAAAGATTAGGAGTATTATCATCTAAGAAACTATCAATATTAAGATTATCTATAGCATAAAGCATAGAGGAATCCTGAGCACTAAGGCTTCTTCTCAGTTTCTTCTCTTCTCTCATAGCTTCATCAGCCTGGAGTAATCTGCCCATCTCTCCCTGGTATCTTCTTCTTAGAGAAGTCAAGGCTCTCCTATTAGTCATAGTTAAACCATTATGTGCTAAGTCCTCTGCCTGTCTAGCTAAGTCATTAGCATAACCTTCATATAGTTTTCTAGCCTTACTTCCTTCTGGTAAGGTTTCACTAAGATATTTAAATTTATCAGATTTATCTGATAAATCATTGTATTGTTCTTCACTCTTTTCATAAGCATCCTTATATGCAGAAAATGGTACTAGCATCTCCTGCATAGAGAAGGGTTGAAAAGAATTATCTACAACAAATGCATAATTAGCCATATACTTCTACTCTTTAAAATGTTAAACCTCTTTTTCTTTTAATCTTACCACCACATGATCTCTTTGTAGTAACTACTTTTCTACCAGTATTACTCTTAGGAGTCATTACACCAAAGATACCATCAGCAGCCATATCAGCTATCATATTATGCTGAGCATTCTCACGTCCTAAGTCACTAATACCTTTGAATAAACCAGAAACATTACCATAGATACCTTGATTCCAAGCAGCATCAGCAGCCATTCTCTGTCTTGCAGCATCCATCTGCATCTGTGCTTTAAATTGTCTCTGTCTATTAGCAATCTCAGCATTAGTTGCTGAGGTCTTTGTAAAGGCATCAGCATTATACATATCAGTACCTCTATTAAACTCAGCAACCTTCTGCCTCTTAGCATCATTGTATTCAAGAGCTTTTCTATATAAGTCACCATCTGCAATCTGACTATTATAGCCATTAGCAAGAAGTCCTGCCATCTTGGTTCCTATAGGAGAAGCATTGTTGAGAATAGCTCTATCTGTTGCTCTGCTGTTAGCATCTATTCTATTCTGTTCATACCATATATCCATAGGATTATAGGTAAGATAGTTACCAATAGGCTTATAACTAGCTAAGGCAGGACTACCACTAGCAGCTTCTACTGCTGCATCCATCCTAGAATAATCAGGTTTACCAATACCCATAGCCTGCATACCTAAACCAACTAATGGACCCAATAATCCTGCATATCTTAGCTTTTCATTCCTATGCTTTGGTACTATCTCCTCCTGATTATCTCCATTATTATCAGTAACATCAGTACTAGCAACAGGTCTCTTATAGTAGTTATATGTATAGTCACTCTTGTCATCCTGCCAACTGTAATTGCCAGCACTAGTCCAATCCTTAGGCACATTTCCATATATCTCTTCTATACTTCCATCATCATTTACTACATAGTTACCAGTCTGCTTTCCTCTAAGGATTTCATTAGGAGTTTTCCAATAGGTTCCTGGATGAGTATTCCTAACACCAGTCCCATTTGGATCTTCAAAGATAGTCTGATAATCTCTCTTTGCATCCTTCAACCATCCATTAGCATCTACATATTTTGCAGCATAGTCTCTTGCTGCCTGAGGAGCATCCTGACTATTGAGAATCTGTTGCAAATAGTTAAGTCTATTACTCTCATCAGCTTTCAACCAATCAGAACCTCTTCTATAAGCATCTGTCTGAGATAAAGCCTTTCCTATTTCCTCTGAGTTCATACCTTTCTTTACAAGACCTTTATTGACTGCTTCTTTCCAAGCTGCATCAGTACTTCCATTCCAAGCATCATAGTCTTCTTTACCCCAACCACCATGAGTGAAATCAAAAGTTAACCTGTTATCTGTTTTAGGAACATAAGTACCAAAGTCATAGCCCTTTGATATAGCATCACCTAATGCAGGGTTCTGAGCACTAACAGCATTCATAAATGCTTTATTGCTAAGGATATTATCCCAATCAGTAATCCTATCAAGTTTCTGTGCTAATAGCCACTTATCAAAGTCACTATCAGTATGAATACCTCCATCTACATAAGGACTAAGAAGATTATAGAATCTCTGTTTCATATCTCCACCTTTATCATACTTATTTATCTTACCTCCACAAGCATTCATTTGAGGTTCTTCTGCTATTGGTTGTTCTACTGGTTGCTGCATCATCTGCTCATTTACACTCTGTTGTTCTGTCTGCTGAGGATTAACTTCTTGCTGCTCTACTGGCTGTTCAGCAGCTTGCTGTGCTTGTTGTTCTTCCATAGCTACCTGTTGCATGATAGCTCTCTGTTGGTCTGGAGGAAGAGAAGCAAATACTTCTTGAGCTTCTTTTGCTTGCATTTCAGACTTCTGTCTTTCCTGCTCATTTGCAAGGTCATGCATCTGCTTTTCTAAGCCTGCTTGACTGATAGCATCGTTAGGTCTTTCTGCACTTTCCTTCTCTAACTTCTTAGATAAGTCTGCATAACTAATATCTGCATTCTTACCTACATGGAACTTCTTTTTTGTTTGAGCATCAGCTTTGATTCTCTTAGAGAAAACATAATCATCAAATATTGTCTCCCCCTCTTCTACAAGATTAGGTTTCCCTTGGGCATCAATACCTAATTGTACCCCATCATAAGGATTTTCTTCGTGGCTCAGACCTGCATCTATATGCAATAAACCATTACTAAAGTCAGAACCATTAGTCTGCATATCCCCACCTAAAGCGAACTTAGTAACATTCCTAGCAAAGTTTGCTCTTTTAACTACCTCAGGAGAATACTTGTCTTTATTAGCCAACACATGGGAAGCAAACTCCTGTACTCCCATACTATGCTCCTTAGCTTCTTTAGTAAACAATCCTCTATGACTCTTCTTGATATGAATACCACCACCAAGTGCAAAAGTACTAAGAGGGGTTACAGGGAGATTACCAAAGACATTGGCTGATATTTTATTCTTAGCTTCTGCTGACTTATTCTTGGCTATAAGATAATCTGACATAAAGTTATAGTCTATAGCTCCAGTACCTTGACTAGGTAATCCACCAAGAGGACCACCAAAGGCAGCATAGTTTGCAAGTAAATTATCCATCTGTGTATCTGCTATATTATCAATGTTATTATCTACACTTCTATTTGCCCAAGACTCTGCCTGTGCTCTATCAGCTCTAAGGGCTGCATTCTGTCTTCTTGCTTTTCCTTTTCTAAAGAGACCACCTTTATAGGCATTTTGAACCTTAGCTACTGCATTTGGACCCTGTATTTCATCAAAGGAAGATGCATTGGATTTAAAACTATTCAGATAATTAGTACCTTCATTTGCTGCATTAAGCTTCTTTTGATCTGTTTTCATGCCAAAAAGAGCATTAACGCCTCCACCAATAATACCAGATGCAGCAGAGACAATACCTCCTACTACAGGATTAATGGCACTTACTGCACTACCAATAGTACCTCCAATATTACTAATTGCATTGCCTGCACCTGAGCTAAGTCCTCCACTAATAAGTTTATTTCCAATAGTTCCTACAGCACCACCAACAGCACCTATACCACTCTTAGCTATATTTCCAATACCCAGTCCTAATCCCTGACTAGGAGTAGGCATAGCTTTTATCTTTCCTACATCTATCTTTGTAGGATTGCCTAAAACAGATGTAGTGCCTATGTTCTGTATACTTGAGCTTAGCAAGCCATCAAAAACATTCTGGTGTACCCTATCTATACCTTGAGCAAACAATGGTTGATTCCATTTATTAGCTGTATATAATTTATTCTTCTTTTTCATCTGAGTAACATTTTACTGCAAAGATAATACATTATTAGTATCAGTGTTATCTCCTAACTCCTATTATAAAAATAGGTAAGAAAATCATTAAGACTCCCTTACCTATTGTAGTTATTATCCAAAATATGTAACCATAATATCATGTATCTCAGTCTTGCTGAGTGATGATTTATTTAAAGCTGCATTCTTTGTAAGCTTTATATATGCCCAAGGATTTCTAATTCTATCCAGAGGTCTAACTTTAAATCTCTTGATCCCCATTAAGGATTCTGTAGTAGTATTCACCTCAGCATTATCTCTAGGAATGTCACAAGACCACATTCTAAACTTCCTTGCTAGGATTCCCTTTTCCTTACCATGAGTAAATTTATCATTGGCATTTCTATTATTGAGACTTAATATACCATGTTGATATTCATCCCATGCCTCTAAACTATCAAATGGAAGACTAGGTACAAACTTATCCTTGGTTTCATCATAAGAACCTTCTCCTTCAACACAAGCTCTAAATTCCAGGTTAGTGAATATCTTATCCATCTGAGGTTCTTGATTAGCTATCAATGTCATAGAGAATGGTTTGTTCTCACCAAAGAAATTACAGTATTCTCCTGCTTGATGTTGATATAGATTATCACCTTTTATCCAAATACCTACATCATCAAGACTATTGAAGTAAGGTGCTTCTTCATAGTCATAGAAAGAAGTAAAGCAATTAAACTTCTCGGAGTAAGCCAGAGCTGTTTCCTTATTAATGAATAGAACATCTTGGTTTAGCTTGTCATAGTAGGCAACAAATGAATCAAATGCATTAGGAGTCCATTCTATATTTGATGCAGGAATATTCTGCTTAGCCCAAGAATTGAAGCCTCCTGTTGTACTAATATTATTAAGCTGACCATTAAAGAGATAAATACTCTTTTCGTTGCTATCCATAAAGTAAATACCAGCAGGTGTCTGCGTCATAGCCCATTTATTAGAACAACCAACTATATCAGAATAATATCTTTTCCCTTGAACCTTCTGAGAATTAGCTATCTCAATAGGAACTCCTTCTGTAGTAGAAATCTGAGTATTCTCATTATAGAGTATCTGAGCAATACCTTTATCCTGAAAAGACAACAACTGATTATTCAATCTGATGAATTTATTGACTGTACCTTTATTTCCATCCATCTCTAAAGTATTAGCTAAAGTGATGTTAGTCCATAAATCCACGTCAGCCCCATTCTGTTTTGTCTTAGTCCAGGTAATAGTATTAGGGAATGCAGTGTTCTTATAGTTATCCTCATCTACTATCTTATAGGAGAAGAAGTTATCCATCTGTGAATATACTGGATTTAAGAGATTAAAGTTTTGGGGAGACATGTTCAAATTACTAGTCTGTGCCTTATTTCTATCATATCTTCCGTCAATATTAACTCTAGTCTCTATCATAAAGGAAGCAATTTCTACTACCTGATTCTTATCTTCAGGTGTAAAGGCATAAGTTTTCAAGCATTCATACCTTTGGAAATAAGTATCTCCCCATTTGTAGCTAAGAGTTACAGAATCAGTATCTTCATTAAAAGCAACCATTGGTCCACAAGGAATCCAATTAGCAGCCTGTAAAGCTTCATTAGATGTTCCTCCAAATATAGTATCTTTATTATAATCTTTGTATATTTCAACTACAGGTATTTCATCATTGTTTACTTTTGCTAATATACCATTTACATTTACTGAAGCATTACCAAAGGAATTGCCTCTCTTAAGTTTTACAACTATATGGGGAGTAGATTTATACTTCATACTGATAGATTCTCTCCATTGGTCCAAACCACTTACATAATCTCCAATATCATCTGCTTTTCCATTATTCCAATAAAAACTATATTTACCATCTCTCTTTTCCCAAGTCCATACACCAGAACGAGAGTCTGTATTACTTGGATCTTTAAGAGCGAGGAAGTTATAACAATCTGAATTAAAATCAGTATCAACCTTCTCTCTCCAAGGACTTCCTACAAAGTAAAAAGGAGAAGGTGTAGTAGGAGTTAACATTGTCTCAATATTGCCCATGTAAGGATGACCACTGACCTTTACTATAGATAAAGTATCACTACCAAAATATTGCATATCCTCCACTTCATAGTCAGAAGAATCACCATAAGATGTTTCTGCTCCTAATCTGAAGTTGCTGATTTTCTTCTTCAAGAGGACTGCACTTCTATTATCTCTGGCTACATCATTATTCAGAGAACCATTCTTATGCCACATGAATATAGGAAAATCTACAGGTGGGCTACTAGTATTATATGCTGCATACTTAGGAGTCTTGTCTGCATCATCTACAATATAATCATTAAAGAATAATCCCGAAATAAGAGCGGCAGAAGGACTGGTTACAATACTTTTATGTATAAAGCCTGCTGCATCAGAACCTATAGGAGGGGATGATACCTGTATATCTATATCTCCATAGGTTCTAAGAAAGTTAGTTCCACCTACATATCTCATTTTACAACCATTGAAATCAAGATTGGCAAGTGAAGTATCAAAGATAGTCTCAGGAGAATGCACAGTTGCAAGCAGATTATCTACATAAAAGGCATGTCCATCATCAAATTTACCCATTACTTCTGTATTTCTAAGCCAAGGAGACATCACTTTTAAATAATCATCACTACTTGGAAGTGAACCTATATTAGCTACAAATTGTACATCAAATTGGGATTCCAATTTTCCATTATAGCAGATTTTTCCTCCTCCATTTGTAGCATCTCCATTATCTTCCATAGATACTGGAGTTCTGAATAACCATGAAGATTGTGCATATATAGACCCCTTTTCATCTGTTCCACTCCACATTCCTGTAAGAGAATTTGTTTCATGGGCATCTGAAAATCTATCTATCTTTCTATACATTGTAGGGCATCCAACACCTTGACATAATATAGTCCTGTCAGAAGGTCTTGGCTCTACAAAGACAGGTCTCATTCTCCTATATCCTGCTTCCCATAAAGTCTTAAAGATGCCTTGAAATGTAGCAGTAAACTCTGGTATTCCAAGTGTACCATCTACGGAATTCTCTCCCATACTAGGGTAGTTACTCTGCTGTTTATCCCCTATCCAACAAGGTTCTGACCACTTGCCATTTTTATATTGGAATTGTACTCCCAGCCTATAATACTCTTTTGCTTTAAAACCAGAAGCACCTTGATACTCTGTATCTTTAGGACTAGAAAGAGTATTTATATAAGAAAATGGAGAGTCATAAGCCAGGGTAAAAGGTCGATATACTACTGTTGAAGCAATATTATTATTAGCAAGGGGATTATCCTTAGATACCCCATTAGCATTTAATATAGCATCTTTAACAGTGAGTGGAGGTCTGATAACAGCAATATTACCTAAGAACAGAGTACCATCCTTCTGCTCCATAGTTTTAGCTTTAATCTCTTCACCTCCTTTATACAGAAGTTCTGTAGGATCTATAGTGTCTCCCTGCAATCCATCATCTATAAATGTTAGGGCATCATTCTTAACTTCAATATCCTGTACTCTTTTAACAAGGGGAACAGCGTTCTTTGAAGTCCTTAAAATAGAATAAATTCTTAAATACTCAAAGCTTTCATCTACATCAGATATAGTAATTCTAAAAGAATTTGCTATCTTACCTTCAGGACTTCCACCCCTATCAACATAAGAAATATATTGTAAAGGAGTAACATGAAATATGTTGCTCTCCTGACCATACTTATTATAATAGGTAAAGGCATATTGAATAACACCTGGAGGAAACTCTCCTGAACCAAATATCTTTGTAACATCAACAGATTCTCTTAACTGAAGCTGAGGAACAAAGTCAAATTGATTATCATTGCCTTTTTCTATAGAACCAACAATATTGATAACTCTAGGCTGATTCTTATTGTCAGTCCAATAAACTTTTTGGATATTCTCTGACTCATAAGATACTAAAGTTTCTATTGGATATTCTGGACTGAAACCTAAAGTACCAAAGTATAGAATCTTACCTTCAAGAGTATTCTCATCTTTGGTTGATTTCTCAAAGACATAGATATAATCAGAACATGTAAAAATGATTAACTTATGATTCAACACTGCTGTACCCACTGGAATACCTGTAATAGAATCAAGGTACTTCTTATTAAAGTTCTCTTCCCATAGCCCAGTAGCAATATTAAGGGTCATCTTTTTAGTACCTCTCTCATTAACCCAAGACATCATAGTATTGCCTTCATTGGTAGCTAACCTGAGGTTACGATTCTCAAAGGCAAACTCAGGATTAAAGGCAGAAACAGACATATCTCTGTTCATACCCTTTGTTTTCCAATTAATATATTTCTTAGCCATATTAGTGTTTCCTTAAATATTCACGATTTCCTAAGTCTTTAAAACCATTATTAAACTGTCTTACAGGTTTAATCAATGTATTCAGATACCTTGTCATTGATTCCATCTCTGCCATAGAAGGTGTAGTCATTTCAGACTGTAAGAGGTGAGAAGCCCAAGCATATTCTGTCTGTGCATTACTGAGTACTCCAGCCTGTATCTTTCCTGTATCAAACTTGACAGTGAAAACCTTTACCTTGATATATGCTTCCAAGGCATTGAGATAGGTTTCATTATCTATCAGCAGAGGGAAGCCATCTTCATCTACAGGGATAGACTTATAAGCTATCTCTACCTTACCTTCTGGAAAGGAAGTGAAGATAATCCTTCCTTGTGTCTTGAAAGATGGTTCTTCTCTATATTCCTGCATAGGCGGGATATAAGTATCAACTGGAGGTTTCATATTATTGAGTAAATCCTTAGGCTGATTTCTCATGTCAGGCTTAGGTCTTAGCCCTGGAGTAAAGGTATCAGTCATAGACCTTAGACAAACATCTGTCTTTAAGTCCTTCACTTGGATAATAGAAATCAAATCACAAGGAAGAAGTCCCCTAAAGTCCTTGATATCTACAGTATCTATCTTATCTTGATAAAGCTGAGGATAGCCATGTAAGGATATAAATCTGATAGTATGCCTGATTACCTGCTCTAGAGTTACATCTCTTAGAAGAGGATGATCAGTAATATCATCCAGTACTCTCCTGATGTTGGTATATTGTATATTTGTTACCATAATGTATCTATTTTTCCTTTATTAATATTCTCTTTGAGTGCCAGCTTGATGAATCTGTTGAGTTTAAACTCATAGAAGCATTGATTAGTATAGTTGGCACAGAACTTATTATACTTTACATGATATATGTACTTTGTCTCATTCCTAAGGAGAGTCTTGTTATTCCTAGCTTCCAAGTCTTCAAACCAAAGTCTTGTAGTTCTTAGCCAATCTATAGGATAGGTATTCTTAAGCTTTCCATCTACAATACTTACACCACTCTGTATCTTTCTAAGTTCTAATGCCCCCATCCTGCTAGGAAATGTTACTTCCTTACCATTGGCTATATCTTCTGCCAGTAAGTTATTAACTCCTCTGATAATACTATAGAATTCATGTTCCTTCAAAGGTCTGCCTATATCATACCATTGGTGTTTACGAATAGCCTTATAACTATCATAAACTCCCCATGAGTTAGTTACCTTGACTTCCCTAGGAAGAGTTCTGTCATGCAAAGTTTTCTCAAATTCCTTATACTCCATTATTAACTCTGTTTAGTTGATACCTTTGATATATCATCGGCAGCATTGTTATGTTCATCTACTGGCTGATATTTGGCTGAAGTTAATTCTTTAACTACCAGCTCCATTAATGTAGGAACCAGATACTCCCTTATAGGAAATACTTCATCCATAACATCACAAGCCATAGAGCTACCATCATCATTGCATAAGTAACTTGACATTTCATCAAAGTCTTCAAAAACAGCACTCATTCTCACCTTTTTCAAGTATAGAAATTGAGGATTACTGCTATTGAGATATAGATGTAAATCTGGACTCAATGAAACATAGATGATATTCTGTAGGAACTTATTAGTACCCACATACCTCATTCTATCCCTTGGAATATAACTGATATTAATTCCCTGATAGAAGTCTATAGGATATACTCTAGGCTGATTATCCTCTAGAATCTTAGGAATCTTCTTGGTTGTTCTGAGGTAATAACCGCCAGTACAAGGTTCTCCATCAATAGCAGGTACTTTCTCTAAGTTCAGACATATCTGTTGATATTCAAACTCAGAGGCTATATCAGTAGTAGCTTTCTGCTTCTCCTGCTCTTTCTTTATCAAGAAACTCCTATACTTCTTCAGCAGAAAGATGACATGATCTTCCGTCCAAAAACTATCATCAGAAGTAGCAGCCTTTGCCAAGTCCAAGACCATATAAACAATTTCTTTTACTAACATATTCTCTTATTATTAATTATGGCTCAAAGGTAGTACTTTTTAACTAACCTCTGAGCCATATTAAAGAAACTATTTACTGATTTAAGAAAACTTCTTATTCATTATTACTCCTCAGCCATAATAACAATATCAGACTGAGGGTCACTATTTACACTATCAAGGTCATGGATAACCTTAACTACTTCTGTCTCTTCAAGAGTCTTGACTCTCTGAGCCATCTCTGTCATATCACCTAAACGTAATTTTCCCATTTTCAAATAATCTGGATAAGGTATTAAACAACTAGTCCCATAGATACAGTCTAATGCTCTTTCTATAAGACGATAATCTTTCTTACTAAGCAATGCCCTGTAGTCATTATACATAAAGTCCCAATAGAAAGCCATTACCAACAGCTTCTCACTATGAGCCTTTGACATATAGCCCTTTATTTCCAGAGCATGATAATACTTAGACAATGCTTCAAATAATATATCACCCATTGCATCCACAAGTTTTAATAGTTCTACTCTGACAGGACTTTCCTACTTCCTCAAACATCATATTGAAGAATTTGATTGCAGGAATATAATGCTCTGTCTCTATTGCTGACTTGAATGCATTCCATAGAAGAATGAAATCAATGAATGCTGAAGGAACACTGCAATCTGCTACAAGTTCCTTAGTATAGTCCACAACTCTCTGGTGCAAGACATTCTCATCAAATACTACACCAAGAGTAGTCTCTTCATCAAGTCTACAAGGTGTGCAGGAGCCTGGAGTACCTTTACACTTGATATATACAAAGAATAAAGTCTTACTCATATCTCCTCTACCAAATGCAATAGCCTTAGGGTCTGATTCCCAAGACCTGGATAAGTCAGAAGCTTCAAGAACCAAGTTTAGTTCCTTAGCATTCTCCTCTGCCTTCTTGATATAAACATAGTCTGATGTAGGAAGTCCTGGGTTAGTTTCTGATACTTTATCTGCTGTCTGAATGATAATGGAATCAATGTATATATCCTTGAAGTAGTCTGCCTTGTTGACATGGGCATTGATATACATTCTCTTACCATCATCAGATATTCTGAGTTGATCAAAGATAATCATATTTTCTTATTTATTAATGAAACAAAAAAGAGGGAGAAGGGATATATTTCCCCAATCCCTCTTGTATTATGGTAAACAATTCAGATTTAAGTTACTTCAATGTAGCTACACTAAGACCTGTGGCTGTATTGAAAGCACCAATGATTGCATTGATAACAGTATAATCAGCACCACCACTATCAGCCTTTACAGCTGTAGGAACAGCAATGGTAATATCCTTCTCTGACCTGTAACTATTTACACCTGTATCAGTGAAAGCATAATGAATCTCAAATACATCATAGGTCTTATCAGGATCTACCATACCTACAGTCTCTACATCATTAGGCCAACCAATCTTTCTATACTGGTCACCACGTTCACCAAGAAGGAAGTACTCAAGGTCAGCAATCTTCTTGCCATTACCAATCTTAGTAGAAGCAGTCTGCTCAACTGCTTTACCCCAAATAAGGTCTGTAGTACCATCATAAACTGTAGTAGGAACTACATCAAAATATACTCTCTCCTGTGCTTCTGTACCAAGATGCCATGACTGAGGCTTCTCCTCAATGACAAGACTTGTTGCACTGGAGCTGAATATAAGATATGGATTGCTTTTTGCATTAGCACCTACTTCACGAGAGAAGCAATGATTAAGTGCCTTCTCCATTGCAGCATAGAACTGAGTAGCAGTCATACCTTTAACTGCACGTACAGCAGCATCCTTAAAGTACTGGTCCTGGTCACTCATACCATAGAACTGACGGAGGTTAATGCGAAGGATATAATCCTGACCTACAATAGGAGCACCACCATTTACACTTGAATCCAAAGTTACCAATACCTTCTTCATTGGTGTCTCCATATCAACAGCTTTAATAGCCTTAGCAGCTGCGATATTCTTTACCTGGATGTAATCACTCTTAAGAACAGTATCAGGACCAAGAACCTCAAAGTAAACTTCCTTCTCAATGTCACCAATACTCTTTACCTTCATCTCACCCTTGTTAGCCAAGGCTGTAGCACCAGTAATCAACTTATTTGCTACATAGAACTGTCTGTTCTGTCTTGTTGAAAATACACTCATTTTTATTATGTATTAAATTAAACATAAACCTACATTAGTAGGTTTTAACTATCTCTATTTTCTCTTTGTAAATTATAACCCTTACTCTGAAGAGCTAGCTGTACTGCCCTATCAAGAATCTTCTGATGAAGAGCTTCATGTAAGATACAATCACTAGCCTCACTCTTTTTCTCAATGGTTAAGCCTTCAGGTAAGTCTGTAAGAATAATAGGGGGAACTTTCTTGATATACCTTATATAATATACTGCAATCATATACTTACAGATAATCTCTACATTGCCTTCAGAAAGATCTAACCTTAAAGCTCTCCTATCATTTGCTCCCCTAAAAGGATTATCCTTAATATTCAAATATTCATCCTGCTTAGTTGGAAAGACTTTCATATAAGTCTCTCCTCTACATTTTCCATTATCAAGTATTACTGACTCCAAGGTTATGAACCATAAATCCTCAGGGAGAGTGAAGAATGTGGAGGTACTTGTAATTCCCAATGGAGTACCATTGGTATTAGTTATTGGCTTTAAGTACTTTTCTACAACAAGATTAGATAAGTACCTCCTCATTTCTTCTGTACTTTCAAAAGAGTCTCCATAAGGATTTTTACCATTATAAAGACTAGTAACTATATCCTCCTGTGCTTTAGTCAAGAACAATGATTTCTCATATTCATCAAGTGATACAGACTGTTTGGTAGATTCCTCACCAAACATAGCTGAAGCACTATAGCTATTCAGCATAGTATCAAATCCATTAGAAAACTCTTCTCTAGTCATCTTTATAAGATTTAAAATTATTCACTCCTCTGACCTGCCTGCATTACTGCCTGTAAGTTATCCTGTCCTGTGTTAGTCCATGCAACCTTAGCAAGTTCTACTGCCCTTTGAAGAATCTCTTCATGAAGAATAGGATCTAACTCACATTCTGTTGCTGTACTCTTTCCTTCAATAGTAAGACCATCAAGATTAGATACAATAATAGGATTAGGTCTCCTTACATATCTAATAGTATATTTAGTAAGAGTATCAGAAGGTCCTACCACAATATCAGCCTTATTGACTACATCATTATTAATAAGTCTCCAAGCCTGATACTTCAATGGTCTCTTATATGGCTTACACATCAGCCTGGAGTATTCATCAAATTTAACTGGTACTACCTGTAATAGAATCTTTTTATCATTTCTAGTTACTTCTACCATCTCATTGATAGCATACATAAGTTTAGAAGGCAAAGTAACACTCTTGGTATTTTCTCTCATATCAAAGAGAGGAGCGCCAAAGTCTGAAACATCAATTCCTTCATTCCTTATATAAAGAACATTGTCTTTTTCATCCTTAAGAACATTACCATCAGAATCATAAGCTTCTGTATAACTATAGGTAGACTTAGGAGCAGTAACTTCTGTTCTTGAATATACTGGTTTACCATCCTTATCAGTCTTTCCAGTTACAAGACTATAAGTATAAGAAGTTGCACTTGTAGTAGCTACAGTAGTAAGCATGGAGAAATCTACCTGTCTTTTGGCACTACCATCAAAGCCTTCCTGGGTATTATTACCCTTACTTTTAGGATTAAAGTAATTCTTCATAGTCTCATCCTGACCTTTGGTAAGAAAGACACTCTTCTCATAGGCATTTAATCCTGGTGCTTGGTTTGAGGTTATATTGTTATACAACACATCAAACATATTATCCATCTCTTCTACTGACATATCTTTATAGTTTTAAAAGGAGTGAGAAGGGCTTATGTCTCCTCCCCTACTCCATATATGATAAATTCACTTTATTCTTCTTTCAACTGTGCTTCCAGCATATACTTGAGTTCCTGATGCTTAATACTGCTGATATATCTGGCTGCATTATTTAAGGTACTCTCTTCATTCATCTCACAGAGAGCAGAGCCATCTTTACGGAGATAGTAGGTATTATTCTTAGTACCTACCAGACCTGCTTCTACAGCTCTCTTTATAAGAACCTTTGCAGGAAGGAGTTCATCCTTAATGACTGAATGAAACTTCCTTGGATCTGCCTGGATATATTCATTAATCTTATTCTGCAAGTAGTCAATCTTAACACTAGGACTGACTGGTCTCTTTTCAAGAATCTCAATGATAGTCTTAAGAGTATCCTTATCATTTCTGACAGCACCATACTCAGTATAACATTCCATTGTAACATCCATTCTACTGAGATTCTTCTGTGACTCTGCACCCTCAGAGATAATGACAAACTGATAAGTTGCCTTTGGTCTATTCTCCAGCTCTTCCATAGATGCTGCAATATAATCCTTATTGGCAAGCAGAATCTTATACTGGATATACTGCTCTGGAATACTAAGGTCAAAGTAGTTATCCTGCTTATGCAGGGTTACTCTACCGATACCATTAGGATTACTGTCATCCCAGAAGTTATTCTCTTTCTTATAGATACTGAGAGCATTGATTTCCAAACCCATAGCCTTCTCAAGGAAGGATTTCTCACTATCTGTAAGAACATTCTTGAACATACCTGTCTTATTGAGTCTTGGTACTACAAAGCTCCTTGTAGCATTCTCTGCCATACCACCATACAGAATATGTCCCTTTCTCTGAACCATCGCTGTAGGGCTTGGAACAAACCTTACAATGATTTTCTCATTTTTCAAACAATTAACTGGTTCATTACTATAATACTGCTGAGCTGCAGGTTTATTTACTTTCTTGATAATCTCCTCTACAACTTCTGGCTTCTCAGACAAGATTTCTACCTGTGGTGTAACATCTATCTCTACACCTTCCATCAATGTATTATCCATATCAGAACCTCCTTCTACTTTCTTTGGTCTTCCCATTTTAACTTCTCCTTATTTTTTGTTCTTCTACCTTATTATATTATAAAGCAAGCAGGAGGGAAACTTATATTCCCTCACTACTGCTTTTATAGTTTAGCCTACAAGAATTGCAGGAATCAAACTCATTGTCCTTGTAGGGTCAAGTACACATACACCAGTGGTAGTCATCTTGTGAATGGTTGCTGAATCCTCATCATGACTCATGTTAGGGTTGCCCATCTGACCAGTGAATGGATTTCTCAATCCCCATTCATAGCTTGTCATATCACCTTCCATGCCCTTGACAGCACACTTGAAGATGTTAGGCTGATCCATTGTACCAATATCAAAGATATCATACCTATAAGAGAATGCAGGACCACCATTAGGATGCATAATCTTATTTCTTACAGGATCATCATAGTAAGCATCTACCTCTACCTTAACCTTAACACCATTAGGTGCAAGGAACTCAGTAAACTGGAAGCCTGCTGAAAGTGCATTCTCATGGAGAGGAGACTGAGTTTTCTTAACTACATTAATCTGATCACCATTGATAGTAAATGCAGACCAGCCACTTACAGTATCAAGTACTGCCTTATGGAACTGAATAGCACCACGCTCACCTGTCTTGATGATAAAGGTTCTATCCTTCATATCAAGCTTAGCAGCAGACAACTCATAGAGAGCATCTTCAATAAGCTTCAAGGAGAATGTGTTATAAGGCATAGTATTAGATACTTCCATCTGCTCATAGAGACCAGCACCCATACGGATAACCTCACCAGACTTACCAATATTAAGGTATTCACCATTCATGTTTCTGTTAGAACGACCAAATGCAAGAACATTGTTCTTATAGTCATTCCACTGCTGTTCAAGCTGCCACTGTACCTCATGCATCCACATGTTTACAGTATCCTTTACATAGCGACCATTAGTCTCACGGGTTACAGGAATACCAAAGGCTACCTTCTTACCAAGCATTGCACCAGAAACCTTGTGATGAATTCTAATGGTAGAGAACTCATTTCTCATAGCTACTGGGCTAGCAAAACGAATATCACCTGCCTTACGGGAGAACTCCCTCTCTACAGGAGCATACTCTACAGAGAAACGCTTACCAGGTAGCAACTCTTCTACAGGAATACCAGCAGTAATACCACCCATCAACTCACAGCGATATACTGTATTAGTGCCTTCATTTCTACCATTGGCAAGAACCCTGATAGGATAAACCTCATTACGTTCACCAACAATAACCTCCTGGTCTGCAAACCAATCCTCAGCAAATACCAAATAGAATGGTTCACCATTTACACCAACATTATCACCACCTGCTACAACTACCTTACCATCAGCATCACGTGCCTCTACCAAAGGAATGTTTCTGGTAGCACTACCAATAATATCCCATGTATACTCTTCATCAGAGTCAAAAGTCTTAGTAGGGAACTGTGAGAGGAATGTATCAAGGGTTTTACCCTTATACCAAGCAAGCAGCTGTACCATCAGAGATGTTGCCTTCTGTGGCTGCAACTGGAAGATGCCACCAAGATGGTTATTCTTGGTTGTACCCATCCAATGGTTGAAAGTCTGCTTCTGAAATTTACTTAATTTTCCAGCCATTTTATCAAAAGTTAAAACATTTATTATCAAATTTTATCTTATTCATGGTCTTACAAATCAAGCTTCATTCCCTTACTAATAAAAGAGTTAGGATCATCCTTCTGGTTAGTTACCATCCTAAGGCTACCATCATTGTTTCTCCTAGTATTGTTTAGGGTTTGTTCTAGTTCTCTAAGACCTTTCTTTACTTCTTTCTTTACCTTACCTTTGGCAAAGGAATCAAAGTCCTTAAAACCATTGGTCATTGCAAAGATGAGACCTGTATATTTGAGGAATTCAGCTCTATGCTCAGATTCATACTTCTGAATAGCAGTCATATAATCCCCTGTATCAGGGTCTTTATATACTGGCTTAGATATAGAATCAAATGCCTTCTTACGAATGTCATTGCTAATCTCCATATCACCAAACAACTGCTTGTCTTTCATAAGAGACTTCTCCAATTCCTTGGCATTCTTTTCTCTCTCAGCCTTCTCTTCATCAGCTTTCTGCTGAGCATCCTGAAGCATCTTGTTATAAGCATTACTAAAGAACTCCTTATTACTGAGCAAAGCTTCCTTTGCATCCTCAACATCTGTACCTGCATCTACTGTCCTGTCAGCAAACTTCTTTGCTTTATCTGGAGTCATTCCCTTATTGATAAAGTCCTGATAAATAAGATTGTATCTCAACTGCTCACCCTTTTCACTTTCCTCTGCAATAGCTGCATCAGTAATGGTATTGATATAATTAAGGGTTGATTCATACTTCTTAATATCATTAGGCTCTACACCATTCTCAAGAGCCTGGGAAATTCTCTTCTGTTTTTCATCAAAGCGGGCATTAATCTCTGCCTCAATCAGATTACTGAAAGACTCTGCATCTACAGCTTTCTTAATAGTCTCATCATCAAGGTTTGGGAAGATACCATCCACTGCACAGGCATTGGCAATGGAAGAGTAGAAGTTATTTGGAGAAGTGCCATCTGCATCATTGTCAGGGGCAGTATCTTCCTTACCTTCATTATCTTTACCACTACCTACGCTCTCTGGTGCTTTATCCTTAAACAAATCTTCAGGATCCACATCCTCAGTAGTATTATCTTTTTCTTTCTGTTTTTTATCATCAGAACCAGGAGTTTCCACTTCCTCCTCTTCTGTTTCTTTATGTTCTTCCTGAACATCATTATCTTCTGGGTCAGTAAAGAGAGTTTCAATCTCCTGCTCACCTAAAATATTATCAAAACTTAATCCTTCCATACTTTTCTTCTCTTTTTAGTTCTACAATCTTCTTTTGCTGCAAAAGTATAGAAATATTAAGGATTAAACAGGCATCTTACACAGACTCTAAGATATACTAAAAAAGGTACTTAAACAAGCACCTTTCCTAGTTTATCAGTAGTAACTTTTTACTGCTGTTGCATAATTCTTCTTACCTGGATAGTTCTTATCCCAATAATCATCTTTCTCCATACCAGAGCTTATTTCTTCTGTATGCCTTAGGTCACCATGGTAAAGCACCATCTTTTCTTCTCTATATAGCATTAACTGTACAAGACTCATTACTCTATCAAAGTTACCTTGAGGATTCCACAACACAAGCTCTTTTAGTAATGCTCTATTCTTTATCCTATATAGATTAGGTATAGATACTTCATTATTATTACCATCTGCGTCAGTTTCTATGGAGATAATAGGTTTTCTAAGCCAAGTCTGTATCATCTTGAAGGCTCCATTAATAATAGGTGTAGTAGCTCTGATACCTACAGACTTATTACCATAGCCAATGCTACTAATCATGTTTCTCTGTACAAGGTATTCTGGAGTTTCTGCCAATAAGTGGGTTGCATTGTTGGAACTGAAGTAAGAGAACATACCCATTACATTCTGCTCATACATACATCTACAGTTATAGAATAAACATAACTTTCTACATATCTCATAGAAGTCCTCTGCAAAAGTAGGTCTTCCAGTATATTCTGCAACTATCATATCAGTCCATAAGTCCATGACAAAGATAGAACCTAAAGACATGGTATTAGAGCAGTCTGCATCATAAGGGTCAGCAGAACAGATATATCTACCAGCTGGTATCTTACCTTCACCATTTTTCTTAGGCATCTCAAATATCTCAAGAGCACCCTTTACCTTGTTATCTTTAGTTGGAAAATCTCTAATAGGCAAATCAATAGTAGGATTAAACTTCACTTCTCCTGTTTTATTATCCTGTACCAATTCTCCAACATAAACATCATCAAAGGCATTTGGATCATTATCCAACTGATTCAATCTCTCATTAAGCTCTGTTACAGGAAAGATATTACCATGACTTCTGAGCATAGCTTCCTGTGGTACTATAGGGTACTGAGAAATACGTTTAACTATAGTATTAATATCTGTTGTACCATACTTTACCTTGTATCTATCATAAAGAATCATCAGCAAAGCCTTACTTACATCAGAGTTACCATTCTTATCTATACAGCTTTCATCATAGTTGAGATATGCAGGAAAGAAGAAACAACACTTCTTTCTTCCTTGACCTTCCTTATCAAAAACATTATCCAAAGGCTCCAAGTTATAACCTTCAGGAGAATAGAACATCTCTGCAAAGGCTGTAAAGTCTGATTGATCATCACCAGCAGTACCATAAGCAAATATTTCTCCGAAGACTTTACTACCATGCTCTACAGAAGGCCTAATCATGTTATACATACTGGTAAGGTTCTTGAAGATACCTGCCTCTTCAATAAGATATAGCACACCACGGGAACCATTCAGCTTATCTTGGTTAACACCAGTAATGATACCTGATACAGAGTTCTTACTACCATATTCTACTTCACTACCTGCTTTCTTGAAGCCCATCTTCCACTCCATCTCCTGATCAGAAGACTTTAGTCTATGAGAAGCAAACTGAGTATATTTAGCACAATGGTCCAGGTTATCCTTAAATACTCTAAGAATCTGGTTGGTATCCATTAGTTTGGTTCTATCTACAGCAGTAACCATACACTGTACTTCTGTCTTGTTATTCTCAGATTCTCCTATGATACATCTCTTGGCAAGAAGTCCTCCACCAAAAGATGTGTTGTGAGTTACAATAAAATCTCCAATTAGGTAGCAATGACTTTCATTATCCACAACAACACACTTTGCTTTTTCCCTATGACTGTACTTTATATCAACTATTCTAGTCCAATCTCTCCTACTTTTACTATAAGTAGAGTTAAACCCTGTAAGTTTATCCAACTTTCTTTGCAATCTAAATATTGGATCATTAGTAAGAATAGTAACATTGTACGTCAATTTACATAGATGTTGACCATTAATATCTGTATATTTACCTTGCTTAGTAAACATTGTAGAATTATAACCTAAACTATGGCATAACCATCTAACATCTTTAGCTAATCTTTCAGATGTAGTGGTAAACATAGGGACACCATTGTTGTTAACAGTTCCATCTGTATCCATTATACCTTGTAGCAAAGCAATTCTTACATCAGAAGAATTGAACATGTATTCTTTTGGTATAAACTTAGTATCAGATGTTGTATTCCAAAGATTATATTCCAATAGCTTTCCTTGCAGATTATTTATCTTTATTCCATGACTATACTTTCCTTTTCTTGCATACATATCATAAGGAACCTGCTGCTTATAAAATTCAAAGTCTTCTTCTCCAGAAGTGAGTTCTGCTACATTAAGGCAACTTTTAGTTAGACAACCATCTCCTATAAGAAGTCCTAATGTATAAGGGTCAATAAGTATTCTTTGGGAATTAAACTCCACCTTTTTATTATTAGGTATAGCATAGTAATACTCAATACCTCCATCCTTTCTTTTATGAGCATAATCTGAATGCATAATTGTCCAAAGGTCAATTACCTGCATTTTATCTTTCTTCCTATGATCTTTTACATAGAAAAGATGTCCAGATGTACATTGTAACTTTCTACCATCAGAAAGAGTTACAGTGTAAATCTTTTCCTCTTCATCAAAAGGAATATGAGTGACTTTAGTTAAATTTCCGTCATCTCCAAACAATACATCTCCTACTTGTATGTCTCCCCATTCCTTTACACCATCTGGAGTATATACAAGTTGACTATAAGGATGTGCCTTTCCTTTACCACGGCTAGCTAATTCAGCAGCATGATGACCATGTGTTCTAGCCTGTAAGAAGTAATGAGACATCAGAAACTGACCATCCCAAAATCTAGGATGAGCAACAGTTCTTATATCTATACCATTTTCATTCTCTACAAGGTGCATAGGACAGAAATTAAGCATCCAATAGTAATCTCCTGTTACCCACATACCAGTAGTAGGATTACAATATCCATTCCATCCCCTTTCCCTCTGACTATATAACCATTTGCCAAAGTCACTATTTGGGTTGGCATTTGGTCTTAACAAGACATATCTTCCCTTATTAGCTTTATAGGCTAAAGCAGATGGTCTAAAATAATCACTATCTTCAAGGATTGGAGGATGAGTAATATCAATAATTGCTCTTCCTTCATTATCTCTAGGTAACTCTGACACCAATGGTCTATCAGGAGATACCATCCATCTTATAAAAGGAACATTGTTAAGGAAATCCCAGAATTGCTCCTGTACTTCAGCAGGATATTTCTCCAAATGTAAATCCTCTAATGGTGTCTGACATTTATTAAACTTCACATTTTCCATATACTTCTACTCTTATTCCTGCAAAAGTATATATATAATAAGGTACAGGCAAGAACCTAACATTCTTCCTAAGATAAAATAAAAATAGCCCAAGCCTAAAAAGACTTGAGCTACTCTCCACAACTAACTTCTACTCAACAAACAACTTATAACTAACTAAACAATCAACATTTTCTTTCCTGGAACAATGAGTGATTCTTCTTTTTCGTATCCCTCAAAGACATATCTTATATCATTGTCAGCAATATAAAGATAATCATGAGGATTACCTTTCTCATCATCTATAGTCTCAAAAGGGAAGTTATAGGTAAGGATTGGGTTATTATCCAAATCATTCTGTACTGAGTTCTTATTATACTTTTTCACAGCAAAGTGATCTGGAATAATCATCACCATATCTCCAACCTTTATATCTCTTACATTTGGACCAATGGCTACTACCTTTTGCCAAAGTTTCAAGTCTCCCTTCTTGGCAACAATAACTCCCCCTTGAATCATATCTTTCTCAAAAGTATCACCTGTAACTAACAAGTGATAGCATGTAGGCTTAATTTCTGTTATGTGTAACATCTTTATCTTGTTTTATTTGATTTTTAATTTCTTGCATTTTCTTCATTCTCTTATATCTGTCAAGAGTTACATGAAGCTTACCTATGGAAGGAATATTCACATTAGGTTGAAGCTTCAGAAACTCTTCATCAGTAAGGTCTTCCTTCAGAGGCAATGCAGTAATATGTTCTCTGATGGATTTCCAATAAGCTCTGTAGGTTCTATCTACCAGCTTTACAGGAAGACCTAGCTTATCAGCTACCTTGGATATAATCTCATCATAGGTCATGCTTTCTTCTTATTATCCTTGAACAGTATCAACAGTTGAAAGCATCCATTATCTTCCTTTCTGATATTAGGAATCAAGCGAGAGTTTATCTTATCATTAATGATAACCTTGTTCTTTCTGAGATTACTCATCACTACATAGAAGTGTTGCTTGGTAATTTCACACTCATCAATCACTTTCTTCTTAGTAGATTCACTCATTATCATTTCATCAAGAATACTAGGGTCATCAATGCTCTTGGAAAGTTCCCACCTCTGTTTGAGGAAACTTGCAGTTACATCCAGCTCCCTAGGAGTAAGACTGATGAATGACTTTAGGAAAGTACACCACCATCTGAAGAAATCAATACCAACAGATATAGGAACAGTCACTATATTGTTTGGCTTTGGAAGTGTAGGTTTTTCCTGTATCTTAGTGTTGACACTATTCTCCATATTAATCCTCCTTCTTATGTTCTTCTATATCCTGTGGAATAGTCATTGCCTGCTCTATCTCACTAGCACAGTTTCCTATAAAGTCACTAGAGAACTGATTATTGAGTTCCAATACCTTGAAGAGATAATCAAGCCTCTTATTCATGGCAAAGGTTTCCAACTCTCTGTTTCTTGCAGCAAGCTGCTTATTCTGCTGCCACAACTGATTGCAAGCATCATTAAGCTGCTCATAAGTAAGCTTCTGCTGCTTTGTTTCTGACTTGCCTGTACCAGCATTCATATTAATCTGTTTTGCTTTATTCTGCTCTTCCATAACTTTTGTTTTTACTTCTGTTTATTAATTCAACCTTTAAATCATCTAACCTATTCTCCTGATATAGCTTTGCAAACAACAGTATAACTGAGTCTGACTTACTGAGCCAATTAGGGAAAGTAGGATACATAGCTGTGCAAATCTCTCTCCAATGGGAATCATTAAATACCTTTGCTTTCAGTTTCTCTGGAGATAGCTGAAAGATTGGAGACATCCTTACATCATTCGTCTTTTCTACATACTTATGACCATACCTGTTCATATATAGCTTTTCCCACTCAAAGAAACTTGCTGTCTTGAAGTCTGTACAACCACATTGTGAACAGCAATCCATTCCAATGGATTCTTCATATTTAATCCCTAGTGAGTAGCACTTAGTACAATAATTCACAGGTTCAGAGTCATAGTCATTTAATTTACTTTGTTTAGACATAGCTTACAGGTTAAAGAGTTTACACCTTATTTATAATATAGGAGAATATAATCCTCACCATTCTTCATAATCTGAACAATATCATCCTTTAAGATGGGATTGTCAGGGAAATCACTATTAAGCTTATTTACTATTGCAAGTACATTACTTAATGAATTTGCTTGAATATAGCTCAATTCTGTTTTTTGTATTGTTTCCTTTTTTCCCATAACTTACTTTCTTTTAGATGATGTTGTTTTTGTCTTTGCTACATTCTGCACAGCACTTGCTCTCTTGGTGAGGTCTGCTGCCTTGGACTTTGCTACCTTGATAGCTCTGTTCATTCTGGCTTTATCTCCCATTATCTCCTGGTAACTAGCCATTGTCTGAGCATCACTCTCTGCTTGCCATCTTAATTCATCTCTTTTTTGAGATGCCATACTAATTTTAGAAGCCATAGTCTTGATATTTTAAAGTTTATTTTATTTACATTTTGTTTAAAGCTTTACTTTAACCATATTCTATATATCATTTATTTCATGATGCTTTTATATGGTTTTATTAGCTTATTGTTTTGTGATGCAAATATACACTTTTATTCTTAAACTCCCATAAGATTTTCTTTAAATCTTTCATTTATCCCTCATTTTTAAACTTTATTAATAGAAAACAGTTCTCAGAATCCTCTTCACTCTTATTTTTTATTAGTACCTTTGCATTACTTCTTCCAAAGAAGAATGCTGATTAGTTGCTTCAAGTAACTTCAATTAGTATTTGGGTAGTAAATTCAGGTTATTATTGCCTTAGTTGCAGCCCAATCTAGTGATCATTAACATATTGAACATAGTAAGTAGAATGTAAATCATTGGCTTATAAAGATTTGCACAAAGAGGTATATACTATATCCCATAGTATGACTGATACTATGGGTCGTATGCACTCAGACGCTCAGTTCGCAGGTTCTTCTTCAGTTCCTGCTCACGTAGAGATGATGGGCTTCCTCGGTATGGGTAACAACCCTATGGTAGGTGCTACTGTTGCTATTGCCGTAGCTATCGACCTCGCTATCAACAAGAAGTAATTTCTTTGAGATACAAAAAGATAAGTATAAATGATCCCTGCGGCTTAATTGTCGCAGGGTTTTTTATACCTTATATTATATACCCATATCAAAAGAGTTATATAGTATTATATCCTATTCCAACAAGAAAATGCAGCCCATTTGCAGCCCAAAAGCTAAAAACACAAAATGGGCTGCAATTTCACATAAGTCATTGATTTACCGAACTTGCTCTAAATTTAAAGTAAGCAAATGGAAAATCATTGCACTATGGTTTACTTCTCCCTTAGAGAGAGTAAGAAAAACAAGAAGGGACTCTCTCCTATTGAAGTCTCTATCTCCTATAATGGAGAGCGCATCTATTTCAGTACAGGTAAGTTTGCTAAGCCATCTGAATGGAATAAGCAGAAGCAGTTGGTAAAAGGCACTACTCCAGAAGCTCAGTTAATCAATACTTTCCTCATAGAGTTCAGAAACAAAATCTATGAGAAGGAAGTTGAGCTTATGAAGAGAGGTTACATGATAACTGTACACATCTTAAAGGATGCTATATTAAATAAGGTGGAAAGTCTAAAAGACAAGACCCTTATGCAAGTAGTTTCTGAACATAATGAAGAGAAGAAGAAACTCATTGGAATCAGTGTTGCTTCTGATACTTTCTATTGCTTTGACTATAGTAGAAGATTACTACTTGAGTTTATGGAAAAAGAGTATAAAAGAAATGATATTCTACTTACTGAAGTAAACATAGGTTTCATACAATCCTTCCATACATTTCTCTTAGCAGACAAAGGTATGTCTCAGAATACTTGTGCCAAGCATTTAAAGTACCTGAAGGCTATCTTAAACAAAGCTGTTTTAAACAACTATGTTAAGTATAACATGATAGCAAATTATAAGGTAGAAAGAGAGTCAGTAGATATAGATTTTCTTAATGAAGAGGAACTAAGGAAAATCATTAACTTTGATACTCCTATTCCTAGATTTGAGAGAGCTAGAGATTTCTTTCTCTTTGGTTGTTTCACTGGTCTTTCCTATATAGATATCAAGACTCTTAAACCAGAACACTTTGAAAAAGATGATCAAGGTAGAATCTGGATAAAGAAGAGAAGAGTAAAGACTGGTATTCTATCAAGGATTCCTCTTCTTCCTATGGCTAAGATGATACTTGAAAAGTATAAAGGTGGAGATAGGTTAATTCCTATACAAGATGCAGCAGACATTAATAAGTATCTAAAGGATATTGCTATACTCTGCAACATAGATAAACATATCACCTTTCATACCTCAAGACATACATTTGCCAGTACTGTTACCTTAGCAAATAACATATCATTGGAAGTAGTATCTAAGATGCTAGGTCATACTAACACCAGGATGACTACTCACTATGCTAAGTTACTTGATAAGTGTATAGGTGAGCAGATGGATGCTCTCAGCAACATCTATACAGATGATGAAGATTAAAACAAAAACTCCCCCTGTCCACTGACAGAGGGAGAAAACAAAATTCAAAACTTAAAAACAAAACAAAAAATCATCCTTTACTTAACAATCTCAACAAACCTGTTATCCTGATTCTGCACATAAGGGTTCTTCTCTACTACATCAACATTCAATCTAATTTGCTTTTTTTGAAACCATCTAAAAAGGAAGAACCTCTTAGGAGGGTTAACTGTCTCCTTCTTTGCAGATACTACAATATATTTAATACACTTGAAGGTTGGTTCTACAGTAACAGTTGAAGGGTACTTAAGTCCTACCTTTACTGAATACCATTCATCAGAGAGCAGTGTGTCAATATCAATATGAGAATCCTTGAAGATTGTATCACCTTTCAAAGTGATGGTATCAACCTTGGAGAAACTAGAGGAAACATACTGAAGACTCTTAAGTTTAGAGTTCTTAACTTTCAGTTCTTTCCTAGCTTCATTCAACTCCTTGACGATAGAATCATTAGAGTTCTTCAACTGGTCAATGGTCAGTTTGAAGGCTCTATTCTTATTCTCTGAGTTACTGTACAACTCACTGTATGCTTTAGTATTCTCTACAGCATCCTTCCACTTCTTCTCAGTCTTACTTCTTTGGTTAAGAAGAATGCCAATAATGACAGCTGAGGTTATGCCTAGTAGAGCAATACCAATATAAAGATAACTTTTCATCTGTCCCATATTACTTCTCTTTAGTGCTGCAAAGGTAACATATATCTATATAAGCTACAAATACCTAACCCTCATAGTTATGCTGACCTAAGAGTCATTCTTAAACATAACTAATCTAAAGTATCTATTAGTATCTTTGCATCATAAATCATTAAATATAGAATTATGAAGTTAGTAGTAGATAGAAAATGGAAGAAGGAAGGCTATACCATTGGTAAGTTATTTATTGATGATATATTCTTTTGTAATACCTTAGAGGACAAAGATAGAGGACTAACAAGTGCTATGCCCATTGAGAAGATAAAGGTAATGAAGAAAGCAGCAGTTACAGCAATTCCTTCAGGTACTTATAATGTAAGAATGGATATAGTAAGCCCTAAGTATAGTTCCAAGGAGTGGTATGTAAAGAACTGTAATGGTGCTAGAATGCCTAGATTGGAGAATGTACCTGGTTATGCAGGAGTACTTATTCATAGTGGTAACACTGCAGCAGATACTGAGGGATGTATCTTAGTAGGAAAGAATGATGTTGTAGGTAAGGTTACTAAGTCAAAAGACTACTTCCTACAGCTGTATAACAAGATGTACACAGCCTATAAAAAAGGAGAAAAGATAACAATAACCATTAAGTAGAAGAAATTATGATGGAAATATTAAAATACTTTTGGCAGTTACCTCAGTTAATTGTTGCCTTTATATACTATTGGTATCTTAAGAGGAAAGATGAAATCCTAGACACATGTACTTGCCAAGGAGCAATAGTATTTATTAAGAGAAAGTCTTGTGGTAGTGTAACACTAGGTAATCATATATTCTTATCTCCTAGAGCAACAGATACTACTGTAAGACATGAATGGGGGCATACAAGACAAAGTTTAATACTAGGACCATTATACCTTATAGTTATAGGTATTCCTAGTATTATTTGGGCAGCAACCCATAGAGCCATAGCACCTAATAAGCCCTATGATTGGTTCTATACAGAAGCATGGGCTAATAAGTTAGGTGATGTAGATTAGTAATTTCTTTTGTCGTTTTTAATAATTTTAAATTAGAAAGAGGAAGCTGTGAAGTTTCCTCTTTTTTTCATATATACCTATTAAGATCAATATCTTCATTACTTAACAACCAAACATTAAAGGCATAGCCATTGGTATTAACATTCCCTACTATCTCTAAGGCATATTTAATGCATCTCCTCTTAGGTAAACTACAGGAAAAGAGATTGGTCAAGAACACTATATCTCCAAGAGTAGCACCTGAAACATTATAGTACACTACTCTATCAGAAGCTATTTCTACCTCTGAAGCATTCCACTTGCAATCTAGAACCTTAGCAGCTAACTCTGGAGTAAAGTGTCTACCATGCTTTGCTATATATTTCCTTAATCCTTTCATATTTCTTTTTACTTTGAGTTTTGAATCTTTATGCAAAGATACAATTATTATTCTAATTATCAAAACTTTATGAGAGAAAAGTGAAGGTGTTTTGAAAAAATCTTTGGTATGTATAAAGAATGAGTTTTTGAAAATTATAATGTGTGTATAAAAGGTGAGGATAATACCACACACCACCCCCACCATAATTTGGATTGGGATATACCCCCTGGGGTATTTGCAATCCTGATGGCTAAGGGTGAAGAACAGTAGCCTTCCATTTGCTGATTATAGTTCTACGGCAAATAACCATCTGCATACATGCCTCTAGGGAAAGCACCTGAGGAATTAATGCCTAGCACTAAGAAGTCCTGCTAGGAGGCAACTATCTATGGCAACAGCAACAGTTTCAACAATCAAGAACTCTTGGTCTCTCATTGCATTTGCAAAGCAATTTGGTCCTAAGATGCAAGTTGGAGAATTTGTCAACAAGGAGACAGGTGAGGATTTCAAGTCTTGCATCTTCACCAATGGTGAGACAAGAACCTTTGTTGCATTCTCATCTAAGATGGGTGTTCTCTCTCCAAGAGAGATTGCAGCCAAGAAGAATGAGCTGCAAGTAGTGCAGCTTGAGTCAGGTCATTACAGTCTCTGCAAGCAGGGTGAGAATACCTGGAAAGAGGTTGACCTTGGATTGTAAGAGTAATTGGGAAGGGCAAAAGCTCTTCCCTTTTTATTAACATCAAACTGAATGAAAAATGAAAAATCTCAGTACAGTAATTGCAATTCTTTGTATGCTTGCTCTTCTCTTTGGTATTAGTATGGCTCTAATAACAGATGATTGCATCTATGTATGTGCAAGCTTAATGTTCTTTATGGTAGGCTTTCCAATAGGAGTAGTATGCAGCCTATATGAGAAGTAACAAAGGGCAGGAGAAATCCTGCTCTTCCTTTTTAACACAACAGCAATGAAAAAGATCATTATCTTTTGCATCTTATCAATGGTAATTGGTATGATTGCAGGCTTCATGGTGTGCCAAAACACCAATAACAATCTTCTTAAAGCCTATGATTCATACAATAAGGCAACAGAGGAATTGCTTGATTCGCTAGACAATCAGTATAACTGGGTAGATGCTTATGACCCTCAGGAATACTATGCATCAAGAGCTAAGCTGGACAGTATTCTATGGAACTAAGGAGAGTGTGGAAACACACTTTCCTTTCTTTTTGCACTTGGTAAGGTTTACAAAGTGTACACTTTGCTAGTCTTTCTAGTCTTATAAAGCTAGACTTTGCAAGCCTTACAATACCATTAGTCTTTTGAATTTTAAAGCTTAGCAAACATTCAAGAGACACAATACCATTCCTATAACTTGATAGTATCAGGTAGTAACTTAAAAGATTAACAATATGAAAAGAAAAAGAATAAATAGAGCTGCTGTATGCTCAAGTGAGAACTATTCAACTAGTAAAAGAATCCATCTCAGTATGCTTGAAGAGAAGCATTCACACTTCAAGAGTATGACAATCAATGGTGAGATTGCCATTGATGTTCCAGTACTCAAAGGTGATGTTGTAACCCCAAAGTTCAAGACCATAAGAGTCTTTGGTAAGAACATGAGAGTTAGTATTGAGGAATACAATACCTATTGTAAGGAGCTTGGCTTATGAGGTATGAGGTGTATGATTCCTATGGCTGCTTGGTAAGGAAGTTTCCAACTTACCTTGCAGCCTTGAATTACAAGACTATATTTGGAAACACAGGTTGGACTATTGAATATTAGATATGAAAGCATTAGTTTTATACATTACAGCAGTACTCACAGTAGTAATACTTAGTACAGGAGTAAGTCTTACATGGTTATTCCTTATCTTCTTGGATATGATTTTAATTACTTGGTGCTACAATAATATTACACTTAGAGAGTTTATTAAGTATAGTGGATATTCTACTTGGTATAAATTCTTAAAGGCATAGATTATGAGTAAAGAGATTTGGATATTGATAGTAGGTATATTGATACTTGCAGTCATTGGTTTAGCATTCCTGATTCATCAGGCTCCTGCAATAGGATGGATATTATCCATTCTATTCTGGATAGGAGTTATTAGATACTGGAATAAAAAGAAATAGCTAGTCTTCACAGGCTAGCTATTTTTCTTTACCTCTAAAACAGAAGCCCTCACCTGAGGACATGCAGGCAAGGGCTTCACAGATAAGAATACACAGTATTACCCTCTGTGCATTAGGTTTTCTTTCTTCTTAGAGTTGCACCTACTTCATATTTGATTTTTCTCTTTGAGAATGGAATAAACATACATTTAGAGGAATCTTTAAATTTAAGCTTAACTTCAGCTTTCTTTAATCTTCTATATGTTGCTTCATCCATCTCTAAATTAATTACATAATGATTCATACTTCATTTTCTTTAAATGATACAATGTTGGTGATTCTGGTATAACTTATTTTTAATCAATCTAGAGTTACTAAAGTAAGAATTACTTAGATCTACGGGGTCCCTGGGGATACTCCTGCTTAAACCCCAAGGATGTGGCTTATTTCATCCACCTATATTTCAAGCACTTTTACCAGTCTCTGCTTCTTTCCCAGTATACTAAGAAAGTGTTCTCTATTTCTAGAGGTTTAGCAATTTTCACCCCGTTCATCCCTGATGATATTTATAGTATACAACTATTATTACCATTCTGGCTACTCTTTGGTTATGACCTCAATAAATACCACAAGTAATCCTTCTCAGGATATTTCTCAATAGCAGACATGTGGGTAATCGTCTTGTAGGCAAAAGCCTTTGTAAGTCCCCTCTATTAAGGTAAGTAGCATAAAAATACTATCAATATAGCCATAGCTATGTAATTCTTACTCCAGCACTTTCCAGAAGGAAGTTATATCATACTTGTCCTTGGTAGCCGAAGCACTGCAAATATACAAAAAAGATTTCTACTTACCAAACACTAAAGAAAATACTTAGATAATTAAAGTTAAAACAACACATCACAGCTAGTCTTTGTAAATAAAATAGAAATCCCTCGCGCGTACCTATTATATAATATATTATAATATAATAAGTAATATAAGTATTGTAAAATAAAAGAACTATAGAACTTTATAAGTATTCAAGGGACACATCACCACCCCTATATCTTGGAGGGATAAAAAATACTTTATCCTTCATAGAGTTTTATAGATTCTAATAGGTTTGACTGTCCTAGAGGAATTAATAGTATATTGCAGTCAGTTAGTTGTTCTCTATAAACAACAGTGCTCCTGAGATGGAGATAATAGTATGGCTATTAATAATGGTCCAGTTATGCAGGGTATTAAGAACAGTTGGTCACTTTTAGCATTTGCTAGAATGAAAGGCAAAATGCAGGTAGGTGAGTTTGCTAATAGTGAGACTGGTGAAACATTCAAGAGCTGTATCTTCACAGACCCTAATGATGCTAGTAGTAGGTGCTTTGTAGCATTCTCTTCTAAGCTTGGTCCTCTTACTCCTCAACAGATTGCTGCTCAGAAAGATGAACTTCAGGTAGTAGAGCTTGAGAGTGGACATTATAGCTTGTGTAAGCAGGGTGCTAACTCTTGGGAAGATGTTGACTTGGGCATCTAATTGCACAGTGTAAACAGTCGTGCAATAAGCTTGTAAATTGTTGTTAGTTAGATAGTTAAGTGTGTAAGAGTTGTGGAAAATATCCTTCACCAACCCCTTGTTGGTCAGGTAAAATCCACAATTCTGCACACTTTCTTTATTCTATCTCTCATTTTACTGCTCCTTACACCTCTACTCTACTATTCTCTAAGCTCAACTAACTATTCTTTTTGACTAAGAGTTTAGCATTAGATTACAAATTTTAATTCAAATCCCTTTAAATATTACAATTATGTTTGGTCAAATAAAAAATAGAAAAGGAGAAGACCTCTATATTATTACAGTAGTATCTACTAATGATATCCAACCTCTTATTATAACAAGTAATTGGGAAGGCTGTATGAAAAAGTTAGAGCAAATGACTCTAGAAGCAGATAATGATAGATTCCTTGCACAATTAATTCATAAAGAAATTAATAAAGATTGTCATAGAGCTGAAGCTTCTATGAGATGCAATAAGAAAGGTTGGGGAAGTGATTATTTCAAGTATATAACTATTGAACCGTTATATACAGATGCTTGGTAAGATATGATACACTACATCATAGAATGGACTAATGGAGCCAAAGAGTCAATCTATGGCTCCAATTATATTAATGCTCTCAGACTTAATGGTATTACTTCAGAAATGGAACATAATATCATTGATTATGAGATAGTATAAAACAATAAAATTATGAAAGTACAATTATCAAAACAACTGTTAGATGCTATTATAGCTGCATACAACAAAGAGAATGGTCCTATAAAAGCATCAGATATAGACACTTTAGTGTTAGGAGTACCTTTTATCAAAGTAAATAATACTCTGATTGATTGGGAAATGGTTAATCTTAGTATGCAGTAGTATAACAATAAATACCCTTTAAATATGACAGCATTGTATTTTAAATCGAGAAAGAACTTCCAGGATAAATCTACCTGGAAGAAAGAAGAACTTCCTGAGGACTATACAGACAAGGAAGTTTTAGGTGCAGCTAAGTTAGCTGGTTGTGAAGGTGTGGCGATTATTGCTAACTTTGGCAAAGCTAACCATCAGGTTAAATTATTCAAATGGTTTGTTGCCTAATGAATAGTTACAACTATCTGGTACTCTATTTAGATACTCTCAACTTTAAATGCTTTGCAGGATTTACTACCAAAGAGAAAGCTAGAGAGTATCTAAATGAAATATCCAAGCAATATATTACAATAGGCATTGCTGAACTTGCAAAGCCTATTAGTTATTAATCCTTTAAATAAATTCAAATGAAACCAATACTTTTATTAGATAAAACAAACCACATTATCCGTGAGTTTGATACATATAAGCAGGCAAACTGTTTTAGACTAGTGAATAATAGACCTGATTGGTCTATTGCTTCTAGAAAGTTGTTCTGGAATGGTCAAAGATATTACTCTTAACAATATGATGGGAGACACCTATATAATCATGAGTATATAGGACAGGTGATAAGATGAAAAGGTAACACAAGATAATTGTAGGTAAAAGCTTTTTGACTAATAGCAAATTATTAGTAATAAGTCGGTACATCAAGTAGTCAAAGTACGTTCAATTCGTAAGTCTCCTTCATTAAATATAACTGAATTATGGAAAGAAAAGTAGGTGAAATATTTACTTATGAAAATAAAACTTATAAAGTAATAAAAGGTTGTGAATGTATAGGATGTAGTTTTGTTAATAGATGTTATAACTTCTTGTATAAGATTCATGGTAATTGCTCAAACCTTTATAGAAAAGACAATATCAGCGTAGTATTTAAAGAAGTAAATAATATGGAAATAAAGAATAATCAATTAACTATTGAAGTTCCTGAAGGAATGGAGATAGACTTGGAGAATAGTAATTTAGTCAATGGTATCATTAAGTTTAAGAAGAAGCAAGATATTACTTATAGCGATGTTTATAATGAATTAAATGATACCGATATTTCAGTAAACACTTATTTTGGAAACGAAATAAAACTTAAAGCTTTAGTCAAATTAATGAATATTGCTAAGTATTATAACAATGACTGGCAACCAAACTGGAGTAATTCTAAAGAGAATAAGTATTGTATTAAATTTGATTACCATAAAGATAGATTCTATGTGGACTATAATAATTCTATAGGTGCTGGTGATGTTTTCTTCAAAAACTCAGAAGATGCTAGAGCTGTAATAAACAATCCTAATTTCAAGAGTATACTTAATACTATTTACAAGAACTAATTATGGATTAAAGACAACTTACTAGCTTACTATCTCTTATAGCAGATACCTATGAAGCAAACTGCTATATGGGAAGTAAGCTCAAACATGAGTACACTATAAAGAAGTTAAAGGGTAAGTTCCCTACTCTTACAGATGCTTAGGTTAAGCATATTCTTAGAATAATATAGTAGTAACAAAAAGAAAAAACTATGCAGAACAAAGAAATTCTTGAAGCTTTGACAAAAGCAGTATCAGAGTCTAGATACTCTAAGTATTCATTTGTAATTGACAATAACCAGATTGATAAGGTTATTGGAGGTGCAAAGGATACTTTAGAAGTCAACAACTACCTTATCAAGAATGTAGAAATTGTCTTCAATACAGCACAGGTAGTTGTTGTTAGAAGTAATACCTACATTCCTGCTTATGGTTGGGATAGTAGTGATAGTGCCTTAATGCTCTCTTGCATAAAGAGAGTATATAGAGGAGAAGAGTTGGTATTCGATTGTACTACAAAAGAATGATTACTCTCTCACAAATAAATCAGTATGCCAGTACCAATGATATTGACGATAGTACTGATATATTCTCAATCCTATCTCAGATGCAGTTAGAATATAAGACGATTTCTTCTATAATGGAGAAGCCTATACTACCTGCATCTAAGGTAGAATACTCAACACAGGATGTTTTAGATTTATTTAGCACATGATTAAAATAATCAAAGAAGATAAAGTATATCATCTCTATCTTAATCAGAAAGACGTTTGGTTATCTGAAGATGAGATGATAGAGTTACAAAACCTTTTAAATAACAGATAATATGGATAGATCAGATTTACAGGCAATGCTTAGATTTGCCTCTCAGAATAATATGATGAATAGATCTTTTATTCAGGTCTTCAAGTGGTATAACATTCAGTACTCATTGGCATATAATGAGCATACTATGAATCTTATGAATATTTAGTATGGATATAAAGATTACAGCTATTGTATGTATAGCATTAGTATTAGTTACTGGAACATGGATAGGTTATTATACTAACTGGTTTATTCGTGTTATAGTAACTTTATATGGCTGGTATCCAGTAATTCTCTTTGAACTACTGATACTAGTTATGTTCTCAGCTTTAGTAATAACACTTAAATAAGAAATCATGGAATACGAAAATAAGTTTATAGGTTTAAATCCAATTGATTCAGACTCTACTAATAACTATAGTACAACAACCACACCAAGTGATGCTTGGTATAATTAATGATAAGTATGAAAAAAGAATTAAATATATCAGAAATTCTAAAGGGTAAGCCAAAGGGTGTAAGATTGTACTCGCCTATATTTAGTGATTGTACATTTAGTTTTATACAAGGTGTAACTGATGCTATTTGTGTAATAGCAAATAATAATAGAGAGTTTTTTGATTATAAAGGTTTGTACTCTCCTACTGGAGAACGCCTATTATTTCCTTCAAAATTAATGCGTAACTGGTCTAAGTTCCAATGGAAAAAAGGCGATGTACTAGTAAGCAATGATGGCGGTACAGAGGTTATCTTTGACAAATGGTATGATGATACCTATACCAATTTCTATGGTAAGCATTATCTTGATAGTGAAGATGAAAATAATATTAAGTATAATGAAGCCTTCCTTTGTACAACCGAAAGGTATTCTCTTGAAGATAAGGGTGCTGCACAGACCTACATCAACACTATAGAAGAGCGTTTTGGCGGAAAGCTGAATCGTGAAACCTTAGAGATTGAGAAGGCTCAGTCGTTCAAGGATGGGGATGTTGTTACCATCATGCCTCATATAGGAGATAAGCTTATCTATCTTTTCAAAGCAGAAGATGATGAAAAATATTATGGTCATGCTTTCCTTGATGGAAATATAGCTATTGTTAATGAGGATAGTTATTGCCAAAAAGATTTTAGTACAGCTCTTCCATCTACAGAAGAAGAAAAGCAGCGGCTCTTTAATGGTCTTGCAAAGAAAAACAAGGCATGGGATTCAGAGAAGAAAGCTATCGTTGATTTGAAGCCAAAGTGGACTCCAAAGCCATTTGATAGAGTGATAACTAGAAATGCTGCTGATGATGTATGGACTGCAAATATTTTCAGTCACATGGATTCACATGGAGAATATGTCACTATTGCTTGTGTAGGTGGTTATACCTATTGCCTTCCTTACAATGAGGAGACGGCAAAGCTAATTGGTACAACTAAAGGTGTTGAGGGTTAAGATATGGAAGATCGCAGAGTAAGAATAATAGCTAATTTTCATGTTAGCCTTGAATATAATGACGGAGGTTATAGTTGTATCTCTGAAACAAAGAGATTGTGGTCTGATGAAAATGGAAAGGTAACAGAAGATGTTGTAGATGAATGGGAGGTACACTTTACAAAGTCTATATTAGAAGCAGATTTCTCTGTACGTAAATGCAATGTAATTTGTACTTCCTTCTTTAAATTAGATAACAAATAAATAAAGTATTAAGTATGATAGACGATAAGAAAATAGAAGAAGCTGCTAGAGATTATATCAACAAAAATGGTTATTTTGTCAAATATGAAGAAGACCCTTGTGTTGATATAGAGTTTGCTTATAAAGAAGGAGCTAAGTGGGCTATCAATGAGTTCTTGAACGATTTGAATGAATTGCTTCATCCTGCTAGCGAAGTTCCACGTAATGACAATGGTAAGATTCTCGCATTCTCAAAAGTGAATAGTAATATTAAGCTCTACGATATGAACGCTATGTTAAATGAAACTGCTTGTGACACATATCAAGAAATGTGGGAAATTAGAGTTAGAGCATATACTTTTACTGATTGGGTATTTGTGGAAGAACTACTTGATTTAATCAAGAAAGGAGGCAACTATGATTAAGCCAGTTACTATGTACTCTGTCGTTTGTGACAGATGTGGAAAGACCTTCATTGATGAGTTTAATGGCATTGTGGCTTGGTTGGACGAAGGCACTGCCAAAGAGCAAGCAATGGAAAGCGAATGGGCAGAGATTGGCGATAAGCACTACTGCCCAGACTGCTATGAGTTTGACGATGAGTTAGATGAGTATGTTCCTAAAAAGAAAGGAGATTTGAAATGAAAAAGAATAAATACTCATTAAGGATAAGTCGTAGCTGCTTCGGCGATACTACCCTTGATGGATATCCAATAGCGACATATTCAAATGACGAATTAAAAATCTTAAAGAATCTTCTTATGAAGGTTTTATGTGAAGTAAATGAATATATAAAAGATTAGGCGCATGAAAGAGCTTAAAGCTGGAGAAAGAATAACTCTTGAAGTTACCGAGACAGATAAAGAATCTTGCAAAGGTTGTTTCTTTGATAGCAAGAAGTTTTGCGAAGTATGGCAGCAATACCCTTGTAGCATCAAAGAACGCTCAGACCATAAAAATGTAATTTTTAAAGAAGTAAAGGAGTAAAGCGTATGGAATTAGAAGTTGTAGTTTTAGATAAGGATGAATATAAGGCACTTATTGATAATCAAGCTGATAAAGATGAATTAGAGTATTTAAAAGCTTGTCAATATGCTTTAGAATCCTTTAATAAAGTCAGAGGTTTATACCCTAAGTGTAAAAATCCGTCATAATAGATGGATGGGTTTGTCCTTGTTGTGGGTATGATTCAAGTGGTGAAGAATTATATAAATATGGTGATTAACCGCCTTCGGGCATAAATTTTAAAAGATATGACAAAAGAAGAATTGTATGAAAAAGTTGAGCAGCAAAAGATTGCCATTAATGATGCAAATAACAAGATTTGCTTCGAAGTGAAGAAATATATCAAAAGTCTTCCTTTTAAGGTTGGTGACAAAGTGAGCTGTTCAAGATGTAATGTATGTTGGATTGCAAGCATCATTCCAGAACGAAATTATTGTAAATATAGTGGCGAGATTGAAGTGAGAATAAATCCTGCTAAGAAAGATGGCACTCGCTCCAATAGAGAGTTTGTACTATATAGTATGGAAATTGATAGTATCAAAAAGATTGATTAACCATCCGCAAGGATATAAATAGATACAACATGAGTGAAAATGTGATTAAATCGTATAAGGGATTCGACAAGAATATGCAATGCCGTGGATTCCAGTACGAAGTTGGAAAAGAGTACGATATGGACGGAGAAATCAAGTGTTGTAACCGAGGTTTCCACGCTTGCAAGTCTCCAATAGAAGTGTGGAACTACTACGATATGCTTAACTCTCGCTATGCAGAGGTAGAACAGTCTGGTAAGATTGAGGAAGAAGAAAAATCAACAAAGGTATGTTCTTCACATATCAAGATTAAGGCTGAGTTGAAGCTGGCTGACATCATTAATATCGGTGTCGAGTGGCTGAAAGATATTACATCACCATCAAAGGTTAAGACGGATGGAGCGTTGAACGACAACGGAGACAGAAAGAAACAGATTGGTTCAAGCGGTGACTCTGCTAAGATTGGTTCAAGCGGTGACTCTGCTAAGATTGGTTCAAGCGGTGACTCTGCTAA
>ERZ1034992.4-NODE-4-length-208440-cov-12.415860_pt1 | contig 208440 bp, 194 predicted proteins | sample MGYA00520695_ERZ1034992 | MGnify/ENA primary metagenome ERZ1034992 (study PRJEB33766, sample SAMN09781778) | gut metagenome | biome: gut microbiome | host: Homo sapiens | place: Madagascar | study: EMG produced TPA metagenomics assembly of the PRJNA485056 data set...
CGGCTCCTATGATCGCTATTTTCATGTTCTTTCCCTTTTTCTTCTCGTCTTCACCGGCAGCTCACAGTTTTGCTGCAGAATGGATTGTGTCCTGTACGGTTTGCCGGTGTACTTGTCAATTTCCGTTTTTATGTATGAAGTTCTCGTACATATGAGAAAAACCCATGCCCGTCATTTCAGAACCTTGCCGGTAACAAAAGGTACTCCACATTATCTGATAGATAACGCGTTGTAGGGCGGTGTTGTCTGGGGCCGAATCAAACATTTCGGACCCGCCTTCCAAAGTTATGAATAAACTTGTGAATGAACACACGTTTTTAAAGTAGTGTTCATTCATCAATGGCAGGTTTCCGTCAAAACAATCCGGAAACCTGCGTTAAATCAGAACAGCCCGACAATCCTGCCATCCGCATCTATGTCAATCATATTGGAAGATGGGACTTTCGGCAAACCGGGCATTGTCATGACATCTCCACACAACATCACAATAAATTCAGCGCCTGCGGCAAGCTGGACTTCGCGGATATTGACGGAATGGCCGGACGGCGCACCACGCAGAGCCGGATCTGTCGCGAATGAGTATTGGGTTTTTGCGACGCAGATCGGATAATTGCCATAACCGTCTTCTTCCAGTTTCCTGATCTGTGCCTTGACTTTGCTGTCGGCAACGATATCTCTTGCGCCATAAAGTTTGGTTGCCAGCGTAGACATTTTGTCCCAGAGTGATTCTTTTTCATCATAGACGAACTTGAAGTTGCTCGGGGTGGTTTCAATGACGTTGACAACAGTCTGTGCCAGTTCTTCCGCTCCTTTGCCTCCTTCGCTCCAGTGTTTGGAGACGACGATCGGTGCACCACGGCTGGCCATTTTTTCTTTCAGGAGCTGTATTTCGGCATCGGTATCGAGTGTGAAGTGATTGATGCAGATCACACATGGCAGGCCGTAATGGTTGCGGATGTTGTTGACATGTCTTTCAAGATGGGCAATGCCTTTTTCAAGTGCAGAGAGATTTTCCTTGCCCAGATCAGGCAGATTGACACCGCCGTGGTATTTGAGGGCACGAATAGTGACAACGATAACGGCGCAGTCGGGGCGCAATCCGGATTTCCGGCAAACGATATCGACAAATTTCTCCGCTCCCAGATCGGCGCCGAAGCCGCTTTCGGTGACTACGTAATCGGCCAGTTTCAGTGCTGATTTGGTGGCGATGACGGAATTGCTGCCGGTCGCGATATTGGCGAATGGGCCGCCGTGAATGAATGCCAGATTGTTTTCCAGCGTTTGAACCATATTCGGTTTGATGGCATCTTTGAGCAGTGCTGCCATGGCGCCGTGCGCTTTCAGGTCACTGGCCAGAATCGGCTTCAGGTCGCGAGTGTAGGCGACGACGATTTTGCCGAGACGTTCTTTCAGATCCTGCAGGCTGGTTGCCAGACAGAAGATCGCCATCACTTCGGAAGCCACAGCGATGTTGAATCCGTCTGCACGAGGATAACCATTGGCCGGACCACCCAGTCCGATAGTGATGTTGCGCAGGGAACGGTCATTCATGTCGATAACGCGTTTCCATACCACACGACGGGCATCGATACCCAGTTCGTTTCCATGATGGATGTGATTGTCAATCAGGGCGGACAGGAGATTGTTTGCCATCGCAACGGCACTGATGTCGCCTGTGAAATGGAGATTGATGTCTTCCATCGGAATGACCTGGGAGTATCCGCCTCCTGCCGCACCACCTTTCATGCCGAAAACAGGTCCCATGGAAGGTTCACGCAAGCAGATAATAGCCTTTTTGCCAATGCGGTTCAGTGCATCGCCCAGTCCGATGGTTGTCGTGGTTTTTCCTTCGCCGGCCGGGGTCGGGTTGATGGCCGTTACCATAATCAGTTTGCCATCGGGTTTATCCTTCAGAGTATCAAGAAAGTCCAGGGAAATTTTGGCTTTGTAATGGCCGTAGGGTTCCAGGTATTCTTCCTCAATGTCATAGCGTTGCGCAACTTGACTGATGCGAAGCATTTTCGCACTTTGAGCAATTGCAATGTCTGATGTCATATTTGGGTCTCGCTTTCTCTGCAGGAAAAAAGGTTGCACTAATTCAAAGTTAAAGGTCATTGTAGAATATACAAAGTACGGTTCGCAACTAAAAAAGCCTTCGGAGGGTCACATATTCGCTGTTATCGATTTCAAATCGGGAAAAAATCAGGCAATTTATTTACAGAGGGACGGATATCCGTCTTTTTGCCATGATTGACAGAAATTTGTTCTCTCCGGTTATATGGAACGTTCTGGAAATGCGATTAAAATAACAGAATGAATTTTATGTTCCGTCAACTGATCATTCTCACTGGATATATATGCTTGATAACCTGACTCAACGTTTAGCCAAAGTCGTCAAAACGATACGTGGTGAAGCCCGGTTAACCGAGGCCAATACGGCAGAAATGCTTCGGGAAGTCCGTCTTGCTTTACTGGAAGCCGATGTCGCTTTGCCCGTTGTCAGAAATTTTATCGGGAAAGTTCGTGAAAAGGCGATGGGAAAGGAAGTAATGGATTCCCTGTCGCCCGGGCAGGCGCTGGTTGGTGTCGTCCAGCAGGAACTGGCCAGTATCATGGGAGCGGATCTGGGGGAAAAGGCTTCCCAGCTCAATTTTTCTACCCAGCCGCCGGCGATTATTCTTATGGCCGGTTTGCAAGGGGTCGGCAAGACCACGACAGTGGGTAAACTGGCCAGATATCTCCGGCAGGACAAGAAAAAGAAAGTACTGACGGTTTCGACCGACGTTTATCGTCCGGCCGCTATCAAACAGCTTGAGATGGTTTCCGGCCAAAGTGGCGCCGATTTTTTCAGGACAGAATCTTCCGAGCAGCCCATAGCGATTGCTCAGGCCGCTCTAGATTATGCCAAAAGACATTTTTACGACGTACTGATTGTCGATACAGCGGGACGTCTGGGTATTGATGAACAGATGATGCAGGAAATATCCGGTCTGCATCAGGCGCTTTCTCCGATTGAGACACTTTTTGTCGTTGATGCGATGCTGGGACAGGATGCGATTAATGTTGCCAAGAGTTTTAATGATGCCTTGCCTCTGACCGGGATTGTCCTGACCAAACTGGATGGCGATGCGCGCGGCGGCGCTGCCCTGTCTGTGCGGCATATTACCGGAAAACCGGTCAAGTTCGTCGGTGTTTCAGAAAAACTGGATGGTCTTGAGGCGTTCGATCCTGTCCGGATGGCAAACCGGATACTGGGTATGGGAGATATCCTGGCTCTGGTGGAAGAAGCCCGCAAGAATGTCGATCTCAAAGCTGCCAAGGAACTTGAGAAAAAACTGAAAGTCGGTGGACGTTTTGATCTGAACGATTTCAAGGCCCAGCTGGAGCAAATGAACAACATGGGAGGACTTTCCGGCATGCTTGACAAAATGCCTGCCCAATTCCGGCTGGCGGCGCAGGGAGCCAATATGGAACAGGCCAATAAACATGTCGGTCGTATGGCCGGCATCATTAATTCAATGACTCCGCAGGAACGCGCAAAGCCGGAATTGATCAAGGCTTCCAGAAAACGTCGTATAGCGGCGGGCGCCGGTGTTCAGGTCCAGGAAGTGAACCGGTTGCTTTCCCAGTTCGAGCAGGTGCAGTCCATGATGAAGAAAATAAAAAACGGCGGTATGATGAAATTGATGCGTGGTCTCAAGGGAATGATGCCCGGTATGCGGTAAATGGCATGGCAGCCGTCGTTTTGCAACTCGTTGATTAGCGCTTATATCACTGATTTTTTTGGGTTTTGACCGTTTCTTGCCTAATAAGGAAGCACATTAACCACACTTTGCGGCATGAAGGGAAAAAATGCTTGCGTTTTGCAAGATTTCGCACCTATATTTGTTCTTGCAGTAAGTTACATAAATTCCCTTTCGTACTTTGTATATGAGGCATCGTTATGGCAACAAAAAAATCTGCAACATCATCCACAAAAAGTTCCGCGGCAAGAAAGGCCGCGCCGGTTAAAAAAAGCGGAGAAGCAAGCAAAACATCAGCTACGGCTGCACCAGCAAAAAGGACTTCAAATGCAGCATTCATGAAGCCGGTTACTCCTACTGCCATACTGGCGGCTGTTATTGGTGACAAGCCCATGCCGCGCACGGAAGTGACCAAGAAAATATGGGACTATATCAAGCGGAATGATCTGCAGGACAAGAACAATCGTCGAATGATCAATGCCGATGAAAAACTGAAACCCGTTTTTGGGGGCAAGGATCAGGTATCCATGTTTGAAATGACCAAACTGGTTTCGGCGCAGCTTAAATAAGCTGAGACGGTTTTAGAAAGCATGTTTTCGGATGCCGACATGTTCGGTCGGGTGGTTTTGTGCATTACCAGAGAACGGATTTCATGCAGTGCCTCATGTCATGAAAACGGGAGAGGATCCCGTTTTGCAAAAACGCCGGAATTTCCCGGCGTTTTTGCAATGTGATTTCAGGCGGAATTTTATTCCCGAAGCATTGTCCGGCTAGCTGTTCCGGGACAGTTTTTCCCTGATGAAGGGGACCATCTCTTTGATCGCAACAGCAGTCGCTTCCCGGTCACGTCTTCCCTGGTATTCGAGTTTGCCTTCTTTAAGGCCACGTTCCCCGATGACAATACGATGCGGAATGCCGATCAGCTCCCAGTCTGAAAACATGACGCCCGGTCTTTCTCCGCGGTCATCCATGATGACATCGATTCCCAGCTTTTTCAGTTCGCCATAGAGGCTGTCGGCTGTATTTCTGACCGTTTCGCTGCGGTCATAACCCAGCGGGCAGAGGACGACTTCAAATGGTGCAATGGAAAGAGGCCAGATAATGCCACGTTCATCGTTATTCTGTTCAATTGCCGCACCGACAATCCGGGTTACGCCAATACCATAGCAGCCCATTTGCATCAATTGGGGTTTGCCATTTTCATCCAGGTAGGTGGCGTTCATATCTTCGGAATACCGGGTTCCTAGCTGGAAGACATGTCCGACTTCGATACCACGCTGAATGGAGAGGGTTCCTTTTCCATCCGGTGAGGGATCTCCTTCAACCACATTGCGGAAGTCGGCAATGATGGAAGGAAGCGGAACGTCACGTTCCCAGTTGACACCGGTGAAGTGCATATCCTTTTCGTTGGCACCGCAGATGAAATCGCTCATGACCGTTACGGCGTGGTCGGCATAAAGAGCCAGGTCCTGGCGGTTTTGCAGGCCAACCGGTCCGAGATAACCGGACGGGCATCCCAGATGATGAATGATTTCGCTTTCGCTGGCGAACCGGAACTCTCCGATATTTTTCTGTGTCTTGATTTCATTGAGTTCATGGTCGCCACGCAGGAGGATTACCGCGAAATGACCGGGTTCCCCTTCCGGAATTTCTGTCCGGATGGCGGCAATCACCTTGAGTGATTGGGAGAGCGGTTGTTTCAGGAATGTCGTAACGTCTTCACAGGCTTTTTGTCCGGGGGTCGGGACTTTTTGCATGGTATGTGCCGGGGCGGCACGCTCTTGTACCGGAGGCAGGGCAATAGCCGCTTCCATATTGGCGGCATAATCGGATTCCCTTGAATAGACGAGAGCGTCTTCGCCGGTTTCGGCAATGACGTGGAATTCATGGGAACCGGATCCGCCAATGGCGCCATTGTCGGCAGCAACCGGCCGGAATTTCAGTCCGAAACGGTTGAAAATATTGACATACGCATTGAACATGATCTGGTAGGACTTTTTGAGTCCTTCGACGTCGCGGTCAAATGAATAGGCATCTTTCATGGTAAATTCACGGCCTCGCATCAGTCCGAAACGGGGACGTCGCTCATCGCGGAATTTTGTCTGGATATGGTAGAAATTGACCGGAAGCTGGCGGTATGATTTGATGACGTTTCTGGCGATATCGGTAATGACTTCTTCCGAGGTCGGCTGAATGATAAAGTCACGGTCGTGCCTGTCCTTGATGCGGAGAAGTTCGGGACCGTATTTTTGCCACCGACCGGTTTCCTGCCACAGTTCGGCCGGCTGGACGATTGGCATCAGCAGTTCAATGGCGCCTGCCTTGTTCATCTCTTCCCGGATGATGTTTTCGATTTTCTGGATAACTCGCAGACCCATGGGCATATAGGCGTATATACCCGATCCCAGACGCCGGATCATTCCGGCGCGGACCATGAGCTTATGGCTGATGATTTCAGCATCGGCTGGCGCTTCTTTCAGCGTCGATATAAAAAAATGTGATGCTCGCATGACGGTGAATTCTTTTATTAACGTAACAGGGTTATAATCTGTATGATTCTAAAGGATTAGCTGGCAGATGCGTTCACAGTTTGTCTGATCGTTTGAAATAGATGTCTGTTTGTTGTAACTATCGTAAAAATTCTCTGGCCTGTAAAACACTACGACACTGTGAAAAGGGCATTCGGAAAAGACTTTGAGGTAAAAAATGTTGGACCGTGAAGGTTACCGCCCCAACGTCGGTATTATTCTGTTGAATACCAATGATGAGGTTTGGTGGGGCAAACGTGTACGGGAGCAATCCTGGCAGTTTCCGCAAGGCGGTATAAAGTACGGTGAAACACCGGAGCAGGCCATGTTTCGGGAATTGCAGGAAGAAACTGGTTTACGGCAGGAACATGTCAAGGTCATCGGCCGGACACGGAACTGGTTGCGTTATGAAGTCCCCCCCCATTTTATCCGGCGGGAAATCCGCGGTCATTATCGCGGACAAAAACAGATATGGTTTCTGTTGAGGATGCTGGGCCGCGATACCGATATCAATCTGAGGTTGACCAATACACCGGAATTTGATGCATGGCGATGGCACAGGTATTGGGTGCCTCTGGATGTTGTGATCGAATTCAAACGGGATGTTTATCTGAAGGCATTACAGGAATTATCCCGTTTCCTGAATCCGCCGCCCAAACCTGACAATCAGCAGTATTTCAGGATTCATACAGGTAATCCGTCGGCGGGGGCTGGTAAGGATGGATCTGTAGATAGCCTGAAGTAATGGAAAAAATGAAATCGGACAGGGATTGAATGCAAAAAACATTTCTTGATTTTCTTCAGAACCGGGCGAAAGTCCTGGTTTCACTGGCACTGTTAGCAGTCAGTTGCCATGTTTCTGCCGAAATAATTTTCGGCGAATATGGCAGTGATGAGGAAGATGAAACTCCCAAAGAAGTGAAAATCATGCCTCTGGTCTTGCCGGAGTTTCCGAAAGAAGACAATTTGCTGTCGTTTCAGGTCAGTCCGACCCAGACCCAGACTTTTTTTATTGATGCGACTTCTTTGTCTGTCGGGGAAGATGAAATCCGTTACACGATGGTGACGAAAAGCCAGGCAGGTGCCACCAATGTCAGTTATGAAGGAATCCGTTGTGGTACTTTCGAATTCAGGCGGTATGCATACGGGCATCGAGACAACAAATGGGTAATGTCCAAAAACGAAACATGGCGACCGATCAATTTCTATGCGGCCAACCGTCCGCGTGCTGTCCTGACGCAGGAATATTTCTGTGATGGCAAAGGCATTGCCGGTTCGAATGAAGACATGATATTTCGTATCCGTTACAACCGGTCGCTTGTCAAAAACAAATATACGGGCAGTTCATTCTGAAAAAGTCACAGGACGATCATGTTGTCGCGGTGAATCAGTTCCGGTGTTCCGTCGTATCCGAGAATGTCTATAAAATCCGATGACTTGTGTCTGGAAATAAGGATCGCTTCCGTGCTGGAATAGTTTGTCAGTCCCCGGGCTATTTCTTTTCCTGATTCATCCAGGCAGGAAATGATTTCTCCTCTGCCGAATTCGCCAGTGATACGGATAACGCCGATCGGCAGCAGTGATTTGCCTTCTTTCAGGATTTTCTGCACAGCTCCTTTGTCGAGGATCGCATTTCCGGCCGTTTGCAAATGGTCCGCTATCCATTGTTTGCGTGCCTGCAAGTGGCTGTTGGGTGCCAGCAATTGCGTTCCGATCATTTCTCCATCGGCAAGACGCAAAAGCGCATCGTTTTCACGTCCCCAGGCAATAATGGTATGGGCGCCGGAGCTGGCTGCACGTTTTGCCGCCAGGATTTTTGTCAGCATGCCGCCGCGTCCTATTCCCGTGCCTGCACCACCCGCCATAGTTTCCAGAGCAGGATCACCAGCCCGGGCTTCCTTGACCAAGGTAGCTTTGGGGTCCTTGCGGGGATCGGCAGTAAACAGTCCTTTCTGGTCGGTCAGAATGATCAACGCATCCGCTTCAACCAGATTGGCGACAAGTGCGCCGAGGGTATCGTTATCGCCGAATTTGATTTCGTCCGTTACGACGGTATCGTTTTCATTGATGATCGGGATGACACCGAAACGCAAAAGGGTAAAAAGAGTGGAGCGGGCATTCAGATAACGTTCCCGGTCAGTCAGATCAGCGTGGGTCAGCAAAACCTGGGCTGTATGCAAGCCGTGCGTTTCGAAGCTGGTCTGATAAATCTGTACCAATCCCATTTGCCCGACGGCAGCGCATGCCTGAAGTTCATGAATATCGACAGGACGTTTTTTGAACCCCAGTTGCAGCATGCCTTCCGCGATAGCGCCTGAGCTGACCAGTATGATTTCTTTCCCCTGAAGGTGCAGTTTGGCGATTTGCTCGGACCATTTCCCGATAGCAGCATGATCCAGGCCATGACCGTCATTGGTTACCAGAGATGAGCCGACTTTGATAATGAGACGTTTTGCGTTTTGTATGACCGAGTTCATGGATGTTGCCAAACAGCTTTATTCAATAGATTTAAAACGGGGATCGTCTGAATCAATGGATTCGATATTGCGGACGTCTTCTGCAATATCCGTTTTGGCCGCCTGTTCTTTTTCGCGACGGAGTTGTTCGAAATAACGGTAAATGGCTTCCATCAGTTCAGTGCAACCGGTTTTAGTATAGGCCGAAATTTCAAAAACAGGGCCATTCCATTCCAATCGGGTCACCAGATTGTGCACTTTTTTATCCCGTTCGTTCCCCGCGATCAGGTCGAGTTTGTTCAGAACGAGCCAGCGTGGTTTTTGGGCCAGTTCCGGATCATATTTTTCCAGTTCGGCAATCAGTGCCTTGGCATCGGCAACCGGATCGGCGTTTTCATCGAAAGGTGACAAGTCGATCATATGCAGAAGCAGACGGGTACGTTGCAGATGACGCAGAAACTGATGTCCAAGTCCGGCTCCTTCTGCCGCCCCTTCAATCAAACCCGGTATGTCGGCAATGACGAAACTTTTTTCGTGTCCGATACGGACGACCCCCAGATTGGGTTGCAGAGTCGTGAAAGGGTAATCCGCGATTTTGGGGCGAGCATTGGATACGGCTGAAATCAGGGTGGATTTGCCGGCATTCGGCATACCGAGCAACCCGACATCCGCCAGCACCTTCAGTTCCAGTTGAAGTTCGAAACGCTCGCCGGGTTTGCCATCCGTTTTCTGTCTGGGAGCACGATTGGTCGAGCTCTTGAAATGGATATTGCCCCAACCGCCTTCTCCACCTTTCGCCAGTAATTGTCTCTGCCCGTTTTCAACCAGGTCGGCAATGACATTTCCGGTGTTGCGGTCGGTAATGATGGTACCTACGGGCATGCGCAGGATAATATCGTCGGCACCTTTGCCGTAACAGTCTGACCCACGACCGTTCTCGCCATTTTTGGCCCGGAACATTTTTGTGTAGTGATAGTCGATCAGTGTATTGACATTGTTGTCGGCGATGGCCCAGATACTGCCTCCCTTGCCGCCGTCTCCGCCATCAGGGCCGCCAAAAGGCTTGAATTTCTCGCGATTGAACGAAGCAACACCGTTGCCTCCGTTTCCGGCGATCACTTCGATTTTTGCTTCGTCAATGAATTTCATAAAAAAATCCGGTCAATACGAAAAGGCTCTGCCATTGGCAGAGCCCTCTCTTGGTTTGAAAAGGCTCGCATAACAAGCCTGTTTGCAATGGGTCAGGCCGCTACGGGAGCAGGAACAACCGTTGCAAAATGTTTTTTCGCTTCGCCTTTGACAACGAATTTGACAGTACCGTCAACCAGGGCGAACAGGGTATGGTCCTTGCCCATCCCGACGTTTTCACCCGGGTGAATCGTCGTTCCGCGTTGGCGCATGATGATGCCGCCAGCATTGATGGACTGTCCACCGTAAACTTTTACACCCAGCCGTTTCGATTCCGATTCACGACCGTTGCGGGTGGTACCGCCGCCTTTTTTGTGTGCCATTTTAATACTCCAGAATGAATTGCTTTATGACCGATTCGAAGAAATCGTGCCGGCAAGTGTTCAAGCGTTGATGGAAACGATTTGCAGCTCAGTGTAATTCTGACGATGCCCCTGACGTTTCTGATAATGTTTGCGTCTACGCATCTTGAAAATCTTGACCTTTTTGTGGCGACCCTGTGCCACGACCGTTGCCTGAACCTGAGCACCTTCGACCAGTGGGGTACCGAAGCGAATGGATTCACCTTCACCGACGGCAAGAACTTGATCGAGAGTGATTTCGGATCCAATGTCAGCCGGTATCTGTTCTACTTTATATTTTTTGCCCGCGACAACCTTATATTGCTTGCCGCCGGTTTTTATGACCGCGTACATGGAAACTCCATCAAATAAATTGTGTGTTGATAAAACCTGATTGATCAGGGAAAAATGGAAAACGTCAAATTATACAGTGGCTTGCCGGCTTCGTCAAAGCACTTTGAAATTTTTGTGATTTGTTTGGCCAGTTAAAAATCGTAACAGGACAATGTATGGATAAAGATGGGCGCTATAATGCCGCAACATGAATCTGCTTAAAACACTCGTTACCATATCCGGCATGACCATGCTGTCACGTATCACAGGTCTGGTACGTGAGCTTTTGATCGCCCGGGCTTTTGGCGCATCCGGTTTTACCGATGCTTTTTTTGTCGCGTTCCGCATTCCCAATCTGTTGAGGAGGTTGTTTGCCGAGGGGGCATTTTCGCAGGCGTTTGTTCCCATTCTGGCAGAGTATGTCAATAAAAAAGGAGCCGATCCGGCACGGGAACTGGTCGATAAGGTGGCAACGGCACTGATGTGGACGCTGGTTCTGATTTGTTTTTTGGGAATGATGGCGGCGCCGGGTGTGGTCTATCTGATTGCGACGGGATTCGACAGTAATGGTGATGTGTTCGATCTGTCCGTATTGATGACCCGGATCATGTTTCCGTATATCCTTTTCATGTCGCTGGTGGCCTTGGCAGGCGGAATACTCAATACATGGCGTGAGTTCCGGATTCCGGCATTCACACCGGTTTTGCTGAATATATCGTTTATTATCGCCTCGCTGTTTGTCGCTCCGTATCTGAAGCAACCGGTTCTGGCACTTGCATTTGCCGTATTCGTAGGAGGGTTTCTGCAATTGGCCATCCAGATTCCCGCCCTGATGAAGATCGGAATGTTGCCCCGGGTTTCGATCAATGTTGCGGGCGCTTTTCGAAGTCAGGGTGTCAGACGGGTTATCCGGCAGATGATTCCCGCGATTTTTGCCGTCTCGGTAGCGCAGATCAGTCTGATGATCAATACCAATATTGCTTCGCGTCTGGCGCATGGCAGTGTTTCCTGGATTTCCTATGCCGATCGTCTGATGGAATTTCCCAATGCTTTGCTCGGGGTCGCTTTGGGGACGATTTTGTTGCCCAGTTTGTCCAAGGCACATGCGAATAATGACGAAAAAGAATATTCTTCGCTGCTCGACTGGGGATTGCGATTGACGTTTCTGTTGGCATTGCCGGCTTCCGTTATGTTGATGACGCTGCCGGTGCCTTTTACGGCGACACTTTTTCATTACGGCAAATTCAGTGTCGTGGATGTCGCTATGACGTCGAATGCCTTAGTTGCCTATGGCGTCGGGTTAATCGGGTTAATTGTCGTGCGGATTCTCGCTCCCGGTTTTTATGCCAAGCAGGACATCAGAACACCGGTCAAAATCGCCGTTGTTGTGCTGGTTCTGACCCAGTTGATGAATCTTCTGTTTGTCCCTCTGTATGCCCATGCCGGTCTGGCATTGTCCATCGGTATCGGAGCGTGCGGGAATGCCGCCATTTTGTATTTCATGTTGCGAAAACGGGGAATTTACCAGCCACAAAGCGGCTGGAAAGTGTTTTTTCTGAAGGTGGGCGCAGCCTTGGTTTTGTTGGCCGGTGTTTCGATGTGGATCGCTGCCCGTTTTGACTGGATTGCCTTGCAGGCCCACCCTCTTGCGAGAATGGGTGCGCTGGCGCTTGTCATGATTGTTTGCGGGATCGTTTATTTCGGCGCATTATTTGCGATGGGTTTCCGTATCCAGGATTTTCGCCGTATTGCTTCGTGAATAACCGGTATTCTAGTCTTGTGTTTTTGATTCCAGTTCGTCCCATCGGGTGATGCAGTTCATCAGTTCTTCCTCGATTTCTGCAAATCGCCGGTTGAGCCGGATGCCCTCGGCGGGATCGCCCTTGTAAAGTTCGGGATCATTTAGGCGGGTTGATATTTGTGCCTGTTCGTTTTCAAGGGCCGCGATTTTTGACGGCAGTTCATCCAGTTCCCGCTGGTCCTTGTAACTCAGTTTTTTCCGTCGGGCAGAACCGGATGATTCTTTTCTGACGGGTGCCGTTGCCGTTTTGTTACCTGCTTTTTTTTCTTCGGCTTTTTGTGGAGGAACAGGACGGATACGTTCCCAGTCACTGTAACCGCCGATGTATTCGCGCCACAAACCCTGTCCTTCAGCGGCAATAACCTGTGTCACGACATTATCGAGAAAGGCGCGATCATGACTTACCAGAAATACCGTTCCGTTATATTCCTGCAGCAATTCCTCAAGCAGTTCCAGTGTGTCGATATCCAGATCGTTGGTTGGTTCATCCAGCACCAGTACATTGGCAGGACGGGCGAAGAGACGTGCGAGCAGAAGCCGGTTCCTTTCTCCACCGGAGAGGGATTTGACGGGAGAACGTGCCCGTTCCGGGGTAAACAGAAAATCGGAAAGGTAACTCATGACGTGTTTTTTCTGATTGCCGATTTCGATCCACTCGCTTCCCGGCGAAATGGTATCGACCAGACTGGCATTGTCGTCCAGCTGGGCACGCATCTGGTCGAAGTAAGCGATTTGCAATTTTGTTCCGAGCCGGATATTTCCTGCATCAGGGGCCAATTCACCCAGAATGAGTTTCAGTAATGTGGTTTTTCCCACCCCGTTCGGTCCGATCAGGCCGATTTTGTCGCCGCGCAAAATGGTGTCGGAAAAAGACTTGACAATCGTCTTGTCACCGAAAGACTTGGAAACACCGGTTAATTCGGCAACCAGTTTTCCCGAGCGTTCTCCCGTGGACACATCCATACGGACTTGTCCCTGATGTTCTCTTCTGGCGGCACGGGTGGCGCGCAAAGCTTCAAGTCTTCGTACGCGGCCTTCATTGCGGGTACGGCGTGCTTCGATTCCTTTCCGTATCCAGATTTCTTCCTGAGCCAGAAATTTGTCGAATTTGGCGTTTTCCACGGCTTCATTGGCCAGTTGTTCGTTTTTGGCTTTTTTGTAAGCACTGAAGTTGCCCGGAAAGGAAAGCAGTTTTCCCCGGTCCAGCTCGATGATCCGAGTCGCGATATTGTCCAGAAATCTCCGGTCATGAGTGATGAAAATCAGGCTGCCGCGGAATTCTTTCAGAATATCTTCCAGCCAGATAATGGACTCGAAATCCAGATGGTTGGTCGGTTCATCCAGCATCAGAACATCAGGAGAACCGATCAGGCCATGTGCCAGTGCCACCCTTTTGTAAAGGCCGCCAGACAATGTTCCGACAAGATCGTTTCTGGCGAGCGATAAACGGTCAAGAATCGTTTCGACGCGGTTGTTCAGATTCCATGCATCGGTTGCATCCAGACGGATTTGCAATTCGTTCAGTCGGTCCAGTATTTTGCTGTCACTGTTTTTTTCAAGCCTTGATGTCAGGTCCTCGTATTCCTGCAACAATACTTGTATTTCACGCAAACCGGATGCCACGGCATCATAAACAGTCTGATCGGCCGGAAAAACGGGTTCCTGTTCGACATAGGATATTTTCAGATTTTGCTGAACCGTCAACAGACCGTCATCAAGCGGTGCCTTGCCCGCGAGTACCTGAAGCAGGGATGATTTGCCCGTTCCATTTCGACCAATCAATCCGACTTTTTCGCCAGCTTCAAGCGAAAATTCGGCGTGGTCAAGCATGGGGAAATGTCCAAAGGCCAGCTGGGCATCAGTAAGCGTGATAATTGCCATGATAATTGATAAAAATAGCAGCAGTTTGAAAACAGAGAAAACGGTATTGTACGGCAAGCTACATTCCATAAAGATACATCGCTCGCCCTCTCGTACAGATTCATCGTATGCTGTACAATGACGTTCGCCTGATTTTCTGTATCGGGATGTCTCGCCGTAGCACAATGGATAGTGCACATGCCTCCTAAGCGTGGGATACAGGTTCGATCCCTGTCGGCGGGACCAAGACACCTTCCGCACACATCCCCAAACAACGTCTCGTTCATATAAAAACAATAGCTTATTTTGCTTTCTTGGTTAAGCTGGAATAGTCTGGCGCGATATTGCCGAAGCTGGCGTTTTCAGGTAGATGTTCATGCCCTGAATTTTGAAAGCAGGTATTCATGCAAGTTTAAGAGGGAGCGATAGGCCTTCTGATCTTTTCGGGCAGTCGTATTCTCGGATAAAAAAATATGGTGCGGGAAAAACCATGGCTGCTCGTTTGCCATGGTTTTCTGTTTCCGGATGCCTTGTGTGTTTTTGCGCTTCGTTATTCTGAGGGGATGAATGCCAATAGAGGGCAATTGTCGCGATGTCGATTCTCGGAGTATGGAGCAAAGGCGTTTTTTTATGGCAATCTTGTAAATTGACCTAGATCAATTTTCAGAAATTGATCTAGGTCAATGATCGTAAATTGTCGTGTGTCAGTAATAGCAAATTGACCTAGGTCAACGGTCTTTTTAGGGGTAATGCGTCATACTCGGGATTGACGTTGAACAACGTTTATCAAAACCAACCGAAAGAAAGGTATTACTCATGAGTAACGAAGACAATGTAGAGTTGACTGATGGCTTTCATGTGCTGATGGACACGCTGAAGATGAATGACATCGACACCATGTATGGTGTTGTTGGTATTCCTATCACCAACCTGGCCCGTCTGTGGGAACAGGATGGTCAGAAGTTCTACAGCTTCCGCCACGAGCAGCATGCTGGCTACGCTGCATCCATTGCTGGCTACATCCAGGGCGACAAACCAGGTGTATGCTTGACCGTTTCCGCACCTGGCTTCCTGAATGGTTTGACAGCGTTGGCACACGCAACCACCAACTGCTTCCCGATGATCCTGATGAGCGGTTCCAGTGAACGTGAAATCGTTGACCTGATGCAGGGCGACTACGAAGAAATGGACCAGATGAACATCGCTCGTCCACATTGCAAGGCTTCTTTCCGTATCAACAGCATCAAGGACATTCCAATCGGTATTGCCCGTGCTATCCGTACCGCAGTTTCCGGCCGTCCGGGCGGCGTTTATGTCGACCTGCCAGCTAGACTGTTCGGTCAGACCCTGAGCGTTGAAGAAGCCAAACAGCTGATCTTCAAACCAGTTGACGTTACCCCTGCACAGATTCCTGCCGCTGATGCAATCGCTCGCGCAGCAGAAGTCATCAAGAATGCAAAACGTCCAGTCGTCATGCTGGGTAAAGGCGCTGCAATGGCCAAGGCCGATGCAGAAGTCAAGGCATTTATCGAACAGACCGGCATTCCTTTCCTGCCGATGGGTATGGCTAAAGGCCTGATGCCTGATACACATCCACAGTCCGCAGCTGCTACCCGTGCTTTCGCACTGGCACAGTGTGACGTATGTATTCTGGTCGGTGCCCGTCTGAACTGGCTGATGCAGCATGGTAAAGGCAAGACCTGGGGCAATGAACTGAAGAAATTCGTTCAGATCGATATCCAGGCTAACGAAATCGACTCCAACCAGCCAATCGCTGCTCCGGTTGTCGGTGATGTCAAGTCCTGTCTGTCCCTGTTGACCGAAGCTCTGAAGGGTGCACCGAAAGCTCCGGCTGAATGGACTGGCGCTCTGAAAGAAAAAGTTGATACCAACAAGGGCAAACTGGCTACCAAGATGGCAGCTCCAGTCGCTCCGACCGGTATGAACTACTCCAACTCCTTGGGTGTTCTGAAAGAATTCATGCTGAAGAACCCAAGCATCAACCTGGTTAACGAAGGCGCAAACGCTCTGGATAACACCCGTATGATCGTCGACATGCTCGAACCACGTCGTCGTCTGGACTCCGGTACATGGGGTGTTATGGGTATCGGTATGGGCTACTGCGTTGCCGCTGCAACCGTAACTGGTGATCCGGTTATCGCTGTTGAAGGTGACTCCGCATTCGGCTTCTCCGGTATGGAACTCGAAACCATCTGCCGTTACAACCTGCCAGTTACCGTTATCATCATGAACAACGGCGGTATCTACAAGGGTAACGAAGAAGATCCAGGTAATGGTCTGGTTTCCTGTACCCGTCTGATCCGTGGTCGTTACGACCAGATGATGGAAGCTTTCGGCGGCAAGGGCTATCTGGTCAATACTCCGGAAGAACTGAAGGCTGCTCTGGAAGAAGCTGTTGCTTCCAAGAAACCATGCCTGATCAATGCCATGATCGATCCGGATGCTGGTGTTGAATCCGGCCGTATCAAGAGCCTGAACATCGTAAGTAAAGTTGGCAAAAAATAATTGATCCGACTTTGAGAACCGGTTTTCGGACCGGTTTTCCGAATGTTCAAAATACCCCTCAGGAGAAATCCCGAGGGGTATTTTTTTGTTTGTCGTGTTTTCTTGGGCGGACAAATGGAATGATTTTACAGGAATGAGGTTGGATTTGGTGGAAACATGATTTCCGGTAACTGTCAGGAAAAATGGGAATGTAAATAGCGCTGGCTTTTTTATAGTTGAACCGGGATAATCGAAACGTTCTGAATTTGCCCGATTTTGACCAGACCATGCTTCTGAAAAGAAAATCCATTGAACGGGATGAATCTCTTCGTCCCCCTGCAGGCACTACAGGAAAGACAAAAAAACGCAAAATCAAATATGCTCTTGTCACGCTCTCCGAACAGAGCGGTGTGCGATATCTTCATTTCGGAACGGAATGGATACAGGGTGCCATGCGGCTCAGAAAACCGAACGGGCTTGAGCTTGAGTACAGCCGGAAAATGATGTCCTGGCTGCTTTTCAACAGAAATCCCCGTGTTATTTGTCAGTTGGGGCTTGGTGCAGGTTCGCTGACCAAATTCTGTTATTGCCAGTTTCCCGATGCGCTTACTGTCGCTGTCGAATTGAATCCTGAAGTCATTTCGGTATGCAAATCAATGTTTGGGTTGCCGGAAGAGGATGAGCATTTGCAGATTTTTGAAATGGATGCGATGGATTTCGTGAATGATGAGAATAACTTCGGTATATTCGATGTCATGCACAGTGATTTGTATGATGCGACGGCACGAGGTCCCGTTCTGGATACTCCCGAGTTTTATGCAGCATGCAGGCAGTGTCTTGTTTCTGATGGAATGATGACCGTCAATCTGTTTGGAGATCATCCCAGTTTTGAAAGAAATTTGTCTGCCATGCGTAAGGTTTTTGATGCTGTGGCCTGTTTGTCGCCAACAGCTGAAGGTAATGTGATTGCATTGGCTTTCAAAAAGCGTCCGGAACCGGATAATGACGAGTTGAGGAGACGGGCGGAGATTGTCAGGGAAAAATTCGGATTGCCTGCCAAAAAGTGGGTAAAAGATATCCGAAAAGCTTTAGCATGATAACGTTGCCGGGGTAAGCCGGTTATTTTTTGAAAGCGTATATGCCAGATAGACTGAATGAGTATGATCCTTCCGATATTGAACTGAAGCAGCTTTTTGAACGTAATAAAGCCTGGGCCGAACAGATGGTGCAGGATGATCCCGATTATTTTTCACGGCTGGTAACGCAACAGTTGCCCAAGTATTTCTGGATCGGTTGTTCCGATAGCCGTGTTCCTTCGACACAGATTACCAATTTGTTGCCGGGTGATATTTTCGTGCACAGAAATGTCGCCAATGTCGTTTCGTATACTGATCTGAGTTGTCTGGCTGTCATGCAGTTTGCTGTGGATGTTGTCAGGGTTCGTCATATTATGGTCACCGGACATTATGACTGTTCGGGTGTTCACGTTGCCATGATGAAACAGCGGGTCGGTCTGGCGGATAACTGGTTGCGTCATATTCAGGATGTCCATCAAAAGCATGAAAAGTATCTCGGGGATACGCTTCCGCCAAGGGTGAAATATGATCGTCTGTGTGAGCTGAATGTTATCGAGTCGGTTGCGAATGTCTGTCAGACGACGATCGTTCAGGATGCGTGGAATCGGGGGCAGCCACTGACGGTGCATGGCTGGGTATATGGTGTTCATGACGGACTGATACGCGATCTCGGGATGACCGTTAGCTCGATGGAGGAGTTGCCAGTCAAAAAGGCTCAAAGCCTGGCTCGTTACGAAACTGAGTCGATCAAGACGCACGAATAGCGTTTGACTGAAGATTTTGTCATACCGAAAAGATAACGGCTGTATTGGTCCGGTCTTTGTTTTTTTTTGAGGCTTGTATGATCGGAAACAGGAAAATGCCGATCCGATATTTATCCGACAGGCATTTCCTTGTTCAGGTATGTTTGTCTTTCGAAAAGATAATTGATGCAGTTTGCGGCGGACATGGCCAGGCACGGGCTGGCATTTCTAGTCGTCGACGCCTACCATGACGGAATCTGCTTTTATGATGGCATAGGCCGTTTTGCCGACAGCAAGTTTCAGCCGATGGACCGATGAAGTGGTTATCTGGGCCGTCACGAAAATTTCTGGAGCAATTTCGATTTTGATGTCCGAATTGATTGGTCCTTCGTGAATTTCACGTATGATGCCTTCCAACTGATTGCGAGCGCTGATTTGCATGTTTTCTCCTTTTTTTGTGAAAAGAATACGGCGTCATTTTTCACTATATGATGGATTTTCTTTTGATATCAAGAGGAAATGAGAATGCGGGTTCAGTAAAAAACCGGCCTGTAAGGCCGGTTTCGGTTATTCGGAAATGGAATTGAAGGTACCGATATGATTTGTTCCGGTTGTAACCGCGGTTTTCAGAAACAATGTTCCGGTGCCGGGAAAGAGCCGTCTTTTACCGCACGGATATATGCCTTGATAGCTTCTTCGATACTGGGTTGTCCTTCCATGAAATTTCGGACGAAGCGCGCTTTTCTGCCAGGATACACATTCAGCATATCATGCAGCACAAGAACCTGACCTGAACAATCGGGACCTGCACCGATTCCGATTGTCGGGACAGAAAGGGCTTCTGTAACTTCTTTTCCAAGAGTGGACGGAATGGCTTCAAGAACAAACAGGGACGCACCGGCATTTTGCAGGATTTCCGCATCTTCAATAATGCGTTTGGCTGCCTCGGACGTTTTGCCCTGAACACGATATCCGCCGAACTGATGGACGGATTGTGGCGTCAGTCCAAGATGACCGCAGACCGGGATGGCGCGTTCGGTCAGAAAGCGGACAGTCTCTTCGAGCCAGCGGCCGCCTTCGATTTTGACCATATGGGCACCGGCCTTGATCAGCTCGGCGGCATTGTCGTAGGCAGATTCGGGGGTCGCATAGGTACCGAAAGGCATGTCGGAGACGATCATGGCGGTTTTGTTGCCTCTGGCAACACATTCGGTGTGGTAGGCAACTTCTTCGATAGAGACGGGCAGTGTCGAATCCTTTCCCTGGCAGACCATGCCGAGCGAATCGCCGATCAATAGTATTTCGACCCCGCACTGGTCCATGAGAGACGCGAAACTGGCATCGTAACACGTCAGCATGGTGATTTTCTCATGTCTATTGTAAAGGGCTGTCAATGTGTGGCCAGTAACCGATTTACGTTCCTGCAGATATGTTGCCATAGCAAATCCTTTATTGAACTGGAAATTGATGGAGCAAAACGTAACCTTATCCTGATGTTTTGCAGGATGTCACGATTTCAGATCAATTATGAACGAAATATGAAATAAACCGCTCCCAGCAGACACAGGGCCGCCCAGATGTAGTCTGTTTTGAAAGGTTGCCCCATATAAAAAATGGCAAAGGGAACGAATACACTCAAAGTGATGGTTTCCTGAAGAATTTTAAGCTGTGCCAGACTGAACTGGGAAAAGCCGATGCGATTGGCCGGTACTTGCAGAAGATATTCGAAAAGTGCGATGCCCCAGCTGATCAGTGCGGCAACGATCCACGAACGGGATGAAAGGTGCCGAAGATGTCCATACCATGCAAAGGTCATGAATACGTTGGACAGGACAAGCAGGGCGGTTGTCTGAATGAAGACGGGAATGTGGAACATGGCGGGTAACTCCTGAAGATGGTTCAGTTATCAAGAAGGTCGATCCGCTGATCCTTGAGACGGCTCAGCAGAACGGAAAGTTTTTCTTTTCCCGGAATTTCGACATTTGGGTCGATTTCAGCCAGAGGCACGAGTACGAAGGCACGTTCGGCCATGCGCGGATGCGGTATCGTCAGTTGCCGGGTATTGATTTGATCCGCGTTGTATAAAAGGATGTCCAGATCAAGCGTTCGTGGCGCGTTTCTAAAGGGGCGTTCCCTGCCGAGTCTGTTTTCGATATTCCACAGGGCATGAAGCAGGTTATCGGGAGACAGACCGGTTATCAGTCTGGCGACGGCATTTACATAATCATCGCCTGTCGCATCGACCGGTGCAGTACGATAGAGTGACGAGAGTCTATCCAGACGGGTATCGGGCAAGTCGCGCAGGATTTCAATCGCTTCTCCGACATTTTGCAAAACGTTGCCGAGATTGGAACCGATACCGATGTAAGCAATGTTTCCGGACATATTAGGAGTGGATGTTTTCTGCCGTTTGTAATGATATCGCCGGACCTGCATCCGTCTTGTGACGACGACGGGAACGTTTTGCCCGTTTTCTTCCTGAAGAAGTTCTGGGGGCCAGTCTCATTTGTTCGTCGATCATTTGCTGGCGTTCCTCGGCGGATGCATCAATGAATTTGGTCCACCATTGGCCTGTTTCGGGATCAAGCTCGCCAGCTTCGCAGCGGATCAGCAGAAAATCGTATGCCGCCCGGAACCGTTCATTTTCAAGCAGACGGTAGGGAGATTTGCCCGTACGTCTTTCCAGTCGGGGTTGCATGAGCCAGATATCTTTCATGTCGCTGGCGATCCGGCGCTGTATGGCCAGTTTTTCAGTTTGGGCATCCAGAATGTCGCTCGCAGCGGCAACAAGTGCCGGGATAGGATATTCACCGTCAGAACGGTATTGCGCCCATTTTTCCTCGACCTGGGTCCAAAGCAATGCGGCAAACAGAAATCCCGGAGAAATACGTTTGTTTTGTCTGATTCGCTGATCGGTTTTGCCGAGGGCTATTTCGATGAAATGAGCCGCTTGCGGTTGTTCAAGGGCAACATCCAGCAAGGGAAGCAAGCCTTTGTGCAAACCTCTGGTTCGCAGTTCTTTCAGGCATGACATGGCGTGTCCGCACATCAGCAATTTGAGCATTTCATCAAAAAGACGGGCTGACGGGACGTTATTGATAAGAGGAGCCAGTGAAGCGATCGGAGCACATGTCGCCTGGTCTATTGAAAATCCCAGTTTTGCGGCGAAACGGACGATCCGTAACATGCGAACGGGATCTTCACGATAGCGTTGTTCAGGGTCTCCGATGATTTTGAGAGTACGGTTTTTAAGGTCGTCCATGCCTCCGTGGTAATCCAGGAGCAACTGGTTCGCCGGGTTGTAATACATGGCGTTGATGGTGAAGTCCCTTCGGGCGGCATCTTCTTCCTGTGTCCCGAAATTGTTGTCCCGGAGTAACCTGCCCGCTTCATCTTTCAATGCCGGTTTGGTGGAGGATCCTCTGAAGGTGGTGACTTCAATCAGATCCTGGCCGAGAAGGACATGGACGATCTGGAAGCGTCTGCCAATAAGAAAAGCACGTCTGAAGAGACGCCTGACCTGCTCTGGTGTCGCATTGGTCGCGACATCGAAATCTTTCGGTTCGAGTCCAAGCAGAAGGTCACGTACTGCACCGCCGACAATATAGGCATCATATCCGGCATTTTGCAGAATACGTACAACCCGTACAGCGCTATTGGAAACCAGTCGCGGATCAATTCCATGCTGTTGAGGGCTTAAGGTAACAGGTTTCTGGATGGGACGGGGATTTGATCCTATCCCGAAAATTTTACGGATCAGTTTGTTAATCATCGAATAATTGCAATAAAGGCCAGCCTTTCATTTCGGCGTATTCTTTCAGACGACGGTTCGGATTGACAGCAACCGGGTGATTCACTCGCGAGAGAAGCGGGAGGTCGCGGTCGGAGTCGCTGTAAAAATAGATATGACTGAAACTGTCGAATGACAGATTCATTTGCCTGAGCCAGTTTTCAGTATGGACAATTTTACCCGCTCCCGACGTCGGAATGCCTATCAGTTTCCCGGTGATTTCTCCCTCGGGCGTTTCTTCAGGCAGTGCGGCAATCAGGTGTCTGACTCCGAATGCTTTGGCGATCGGTTCTGTGACAAAGCGGTTCGTTGCCGTCACGATCGCGACAAGATCGTTGTTGTTCTGGTGTTTCCTGACCAAATCCAGCGCAGATGGTCTGATGGCAGGGCAAATGATTTCGTCCATGTATCGTTGCCTCCACCGGTTCAGTTGCACACGGGGAAATCTCGCCAGCGTGCCCAGTGCGAAAGCAAGAAATTCAGCCGGATCAAGTGTTCCGGCTTGGTATTGCGCAAAGAATTCGGCATTTTTTTTTTCGTAAGATTCTTTATCGACGGCTCCGATTTTTACCAGAAACTGGCCCCACTCATAATCTGAATCGATGGGTAGTAATGTATTGTCAAGGTCGAATAATGCCAGAGTGTCAGTCATAATGTCGGTTCCTGTTTCTTGTGCAACAGATCGTGGAGGAGTGGCAATGTGATGGTACGTTTCGTTTGCAGTGAATAACGATCCAGAGCATCCAGAATCATGGAGAGTGAATGCATGTCCCGTTGGTAGTGGGTAATCAGATAGGGTAACACACCTTGGGAAAGTGTAAAGCCCCGTTGTCTTGCCTGTTCTGTCAGGGCAGCTATTTTTTCTTCGTCGGTCAGTCCTTTTATCTGATAAACGAGTCCCCAGCAAAGCCGGCTTTTCAGGTCGTCTCGTAATGTCAACGCAAGAGGGGAATCCGAACCCGCGGTAATCATGCAGGCTGTGCGGTTTTCACGGACCTGATTGAACAGGCTGAAGGCTGCTATCTGTTTTTCGGAAGATAATTTGTCACAGTCGTCGATCAGATAAAGTGTTTTGCGGGGATCATAGGTAAATTCCTCGATTGGAGACAGGGAGGTGAGAAATTTTGCCGGGCAAAGCTGTGACATGGCTTTCAGAAGGTGGGTTTTGCCGACAGCGGAATCTCCCCATATATAGATGAAGCGGTCTCGGGACTGTCCTTCCGCAATTTGATGCAACAGATAAAGAACTTCTGTATTTTGTCCGGGGACGAAAGTATCCAGAGTAGGAACAGCGACGGTTTCGAGGTTTAACAGCAGTTGTTGCATGACGGAGTTCAGTTTCTGTAAAAATTACTGTCGAAATAATAACTGCGAAGGTGTCTGTAAGCGACCGACAGGATAGCGGAAGAAGGCAGGGCAAGCAAAATGCCGACAAAGCCGAAGAGCTGGCCGAATGCGAGCAGGGCGAAAATGACAATCAGGGGGTGAAGCTGAATCCGGTCCCCGACCAGCTTGGGTGTCATGAGCAGACCGTCGAAAGAGTAGCCGAAACCATAAATGATACCGAGTGTGATCCAGGCTTCCATGCCGGTAAATTGCAAAAGGGTTGCCGTGGCGGCCAGACCCAGTCCGAAACAGATACCGATATAAGGAATGAATGCCAGCATGCCGGTCATGATGCCGACAGGCAATGCAACGTTGTACCCGGCCAGTGCCAGAGCAATCGAATAGTAAGTGGAAAGTATCATCATGACTAGTAATTGTCCACGCAGGTATTGGGCCAGCATGCTGCTGACTTCCCGTGAGAAACTGACGGCCTTGGAAACCCATCGTCTGGGTATCATGTCTCTCAGCTTGCGCATCATGATGTGCCAGTCTTTTAAAAGGTAAAAAAGTACAACGGGAATAAGAATCAGATTCCATGCCCATGTCAGTACCGCAGTGCCGCCGAATTTTGCAGAGGCAATAAGTGATTTCCAGACACCGTCTCCTTTCGGGACAAATTGTTCGGTCAGTATCCGTTTGATGCTGGCATTGTCTGCCGGGACCTGGATGCCGAGTTCGTTGAGTATGGGATTCAGGTAATTGTTGACTTTGGCGATGAAAGCGGGAATCTGTTCGTGAAGCATGGGCCATTCGCGGATCAACATGGGAATCATGATCAGTGCGAAAGCGGTCACGACGGAAAATAGCAGCATCATGACGATGATGACGGCGATGATGCGAGGCATTCTGAGATTTCCCAGGCGTTTTGAACGCAGCCATTCGACGATCGGGTTCAAGGCATATGCCAGTATGGAACCGGCAATGAAGGGGGTCAGGATCGGGCCAAGCAGCAGGAGAATGGCAATGAGCAATATGCCGATACCGGTCCATAGTGCGGTTTGTCTTTGCTGTGGTGTAAATAGTGCCATTCGGTCGTACTTGCGAGATCAGTTTGTTAGAATACTGGAATTATTGTTATTTTACGCCTAGCGGCGCGTTTACATTATGAATTCATCCACTAATCAGTCTCTTTCCTATCGTGATGCCGGTGTCGATATCGAAGCCGGCGATGCGCTGGTCGATGCCATCAAACCGTTTGCCAGACGCACCATGCGTGAAGGCGTATTGGGTGGTATTGGCGGTTTCGGCGCACTTTTCGAAATCAGCAAAAAATACAGGGAACCCGTGCTTGTGTCGGGTACCGATGGCGTCGGTACCAAACTCAAGCTGGCCTTTCAGCTTAATCGACATGATACGGTCGGGATAGACCTTGTGGCAATGAGTGTTAACGATATTCTGGTCCAGGGAGCGGAGCCGTTGTTTTTTCTCGATTATTTCGCTTGCGGCAAGCTGGATGTCAAAACGGCGGCCGATGTTATCAAAGGGGTCGCGGCCGGTTGCGAACAGGCGGGATGTGCCTTGATCGGCGGGGAAACGGCGGAAATGCCGAGCATGTATCCTGATGGTGAATATGATCTGGCCGGTTTTGCTGTCGGTGCCGTTGAAAAATCGGAAATTATCGACGGGAGGAAAATCGCTCCCGGCGATGTCGTTATCGGGCTGGCTTCTTCCGGTATCCATTCCAATGGTTATTCACTTGTCCGCAAGATTATCGATGTGACGAAGCCGGATCTGAATGCCGATTTCGACGGTCGTTCTCTGGCTGATGCATTGATGGCTCCGACAAGAATTTATGTCAAGCCGCTTCTGTCGCTGATGGCTGATGTTGAAGTCAGGGGAATGGCCCACATTACCGGAGGCGGACTGGTCGAGAATATACCTCGCGTGTTGCAGGATCATCTCACGGCAGTTTTGAAAAAGGATGCATGGAACATGCCGCCTTTGTTCGGATGGCTGCAAAAGCACGGACATGTCGCCGAAGAAGAAATGCATCGGGTGTTCAATTGCGGAATCGGTATGGTTGTGATCGTTTCACCGGAAAATGCGGATAAGGCCATATCACGGCTGAATGCTTCCGGTGAAACGGCGTACCTGATTGGTGAAATCCGTCAACGGGCAGGCGATGAGCCACAAACGATCGTGAAGTAACGGGCTGGCATTTTCTTGTAATAGGCATTCGGTCTGCGAATGCCTTTTTCGTTTTTCAGCCGTCTGTTTTGTCGGGAATGGCATGACATGTTGTCCGTTTCGTTCTGAACGGTGCCAGCAAGTAGGTGTATTCCTTGCCATATCGGTCGTATTCGGTATCAACAGCATTGTTTTGCTGGCATTTCTTTACGCTATGAACAAGAGGGAAACCGCATTCATGATTTCGCTGGCGCTGACGTTCTTTACATGGGGCGGTAGCTACGCTTTGTTTCCTGCAACCAACAGTGGCCTGTTCTATACGGCATATTCGGCGAGAGATTAAGGTTTCTTCCGGATTGCCAAGGCTGTTGCGGCAATTTTCGGTGGCAGGCTGGGAGCTGCGGTTGCAACGGTTCTAGGCTGAAATACCGTTTTTGCGATTACACGTCATTCACTTCTTTCATTGCGTTTGCGCTGGCAACGTTCGTTATCCCCAAAATGGGGTGTCCAGTCACAGGCGGAGGCTGTTGTTATCCGGATCATACAATAAGTGTCCAGTTTCCGGAGGTGTAAATGGCCGGAAGAAATTCCTGCCATGCTTCTTTGTTTCAGGGAAGAAAAACGGAGTGCTGTTTCTTCAGAACCGTTTTTTGTCTGCTTGCGACTGTCTCCCGGTATCCGGCTGTTTCTCTTCCGGAACCGGTATGGCTGTGTAACGGAAGCCGGTCAGGAAACAGACCGGCAGCGTTTTTCCGCTTTGAAATGGTGAAAGTCGAATACGATTGATTTATGGCAGTTCCAGTTGTACAACGGCACAAATGCATATGGAACGGATCATGGCAAGATATGAACTGTATGGATTCATGGGCTTTGTGAACCGCACGGAAAACGATCGGGAATATCCGGTATATCGGTTGACGGCTGAAAAAACAAGAATGAGAAATCCTCCGATTTGATCAGGGGATTTTTTTCATTTTTTTTTCTGATTCGGAGCCGCTTGAAGAAACGGGTTACCAGCACAAAAAACAGTGGTGTATAGCAAATTCCCGGTCCTGTCACGGCAAGCGTACCGGCCATGACGGCTGTGCCCGGGTGTTTTGAGTTCCCGATCCCGCACTACTACTGCTGATTGCAATGGAATGATGCCTGGCAGGATAAAGCATAAGGATGTCATGATAATGGAATGCAACCGTGACGCTTCTACCGTGGCGCTGATATATCCTTTCTGTTTTCATACAGAGCCCTGACGAACTCTGCAATTTATCTGGAACCGGGTCGTTTGTTTTGTGCCGGATGCCTGCCAAAATCCGCCGGCATCCGGTTCCGTTGTCAGTTCAGAAAGGTGGCGAAGGACGAAACGGGTTCACGTTCCGTGATCAGCTGGTTGACCGGGGCGGCGGGATCGGCGTAGCCGATCGCCATTCCGGCGATAACGACTTCGTCAGGGGTGATCGGAAGGATATCGCGGATGATGCGATGGTAATCGCTCCAGTAAGCCTGAAGACAGGTATCCAGAGCATGACTTTTGGCTGACAACATGAGGGTCTGGAAAAAAGCGCCGTAATCGATCAGATTGATGGCGGGTAGCTGGCGATGGATGGTGAAGAGGATACCCGCCGGTGCGCCGAAAAATTCAAGATTGCGCCGTTGTTGCAAACGTCTCTTTTCACGGTCTTCACGGGCGATGTCCAGCAGGCGGTACATGTTCTGGCCGATTTTGCGGCGTCGCGACAGATAGGGTTCCAGTGGCGGATCCGGATAGTACGGGTATTCGGCATGGTGTTTGTCCGGTTCGGTATCGAAGGCGGTGCACACCGCGTGCGTCAGGTTTTTCAACGAATCACCGGTCAAGACATAGCTTTTCCAGGGTTGGCTGTTTGTCGTCGAGGGAGCGTGTGCGGCCATTTCAAGCAGGTGTCTGAGCAACTCGGAGGAGACGGGATCCGATTTGTAGGCTCGTACGGAGTGGCGTCGGGTGATCTGGGTATCGGTGGTGGAGGGTTGGATGGAAAACATAGCGTTTCTTCTATGAAAATGAGAAATTATGGAACCTGTTGCCGGTTGACCGACGGGACCGGCAGCGGGCCTGATTTCCGGACAGTATTCTCAGTTGAAATTTCAAATAATCGATTGTCCGAATCATTTATGTATCAATACGTTGTCAAACGGATAGTATTTAATGATACACAATAAATATTATTGGATATTGGACCACAAGAGAATGTCTTGTTACAAATTGATATGATGTGATATGGAATGGCGCGCTCGGCGGGGATCGAACCCACAACCCCTGCCTTCGGAGGGCAGTACTCTATCCATTGAGCTACGAGCGCCGGGAAAAACGAATCCTGACGGAACCGGAAAATTCTGGTTCCGAAAACAACACAGGCAGTATTCTACCTCATTTAAACGGTTCAGTACGCAATCCGGTCAAACTTGTTTCATAAAAATCGAGGCAAACGTCAAATCATACCGTTTCGTACACGTGGCGGATTCTTTGCAAAATATTTCTTGACGCCATTTAATATCGCGTTGGCGATATTTTCCTGATGGGCATCATTGTTCAGTTTGGCTTCTTCCTCGGGATTGGAAATAAAGGCTGTTTCAACCAGAATGCTGGGAATGTCCGGTGCCTTCAGTACAGCAAAAGCGGCCTGTTCGACAGAACCTTTGTGCAAACGGTTGATTCCCCCCATTTCGTTTAAGACCGCATTTCCGAGTTTCATGCTGTTTTTGATTTGTGCCGTGGTGGAAAGGTCCAGCAGTACGCTGGCTAGCTGGCGGTCGTGTTTCTTGATATTGACGCCACCGATCAGGTCTGCCGCGTTTTCACGTTTTGCCAGCCATCTGGCTGCGGTGGATGAGGCGCCTTTTTCAGACAGAACGAATACGGAAGAGCCGCGTGCAGTAGGTTGGACAAAAGCATCCGCGTGAATGGAGATGAACAGGTCAGCCTGAACGGCCCTGGCTTTCTGGACGCGTGTCCCCAGCGGAACAAAGAAATCGGCGTTACGGGTCATGACGACTCGCATATTGGGTTGCTGTTCGATTTTCGCTTTCAGCCGTTTGCCAATGGCGAGAACGACGTCTTTCTCTTTGCTGCCTCTTGCCCCGATGGCGCCGGAGTCTTCTCCGCCATGACCGGGATCGACCACAATGGTGACCATACGTTTCAGTTGCATTTTTTCCGCATCTTTCAGCGGTTCTTCTGAAAGAGAGGTTTTCCGGGAAGGTGCGTCTATGATGGATTTTTTCGGTGTACTTGCTGCGACCTGGACAGGTTCCGGATCGTTTTTCCATTCGCCTTTCATAATCAGTGCGGCAATCGGGTCGAGTGGTTCTTTCGGATAAAGGTCAAGGACAAGACGGTGTTTGTATTTGTCGATGGGGGCCAGTGAAAAAACTTGTGGATTGACGGCGGTTTTGAGATCGAAGACAAGCCGGACGGTTTTCGGATTCAACTGGCCTACGCGGACTTGCTGGATGTAAGGATCGTCCGGCTGGATTTTCGAGATCAGTTCTTTCAGAGTCGCATTCAGTTCGGTTCCGTCTACATCGACGACAAGCCTGTCCGGGTTGGCGAGCAGGAAATGTTTTGCATGGACATTGCCGTCATGTTCCAGCGTGATGCGTGTGTAGTCATCAGCCGGCCAGGTCCGCACCGCGACAATGTTGCCTGCCATGACTGGCAGGGTTCCCGTCAGCAGCACGGTGATGAATGCAATCAGGGCAAGAACTGATCGCCCGAATTTGTAAAATGCGTGTTCCATCATTGACTCATGAGTGAGACGTGTAATGCAGATTTTCAAGGCAGTGTCTGCCCTTGTCGGATGATGCTGTCAGGCTGGCGGTACGACCGTCTCCTTTGACTTCAAGCGAAATGGCCAGATCGGGAGGCGGAAGTTCGGTATCGGCTTTTTCAGCCCATTCGATGATGCAAATACTGTTTTCGTTGAAATATTCCCTGAATCCGGCTTCCAGAAATTCTTCCGCAGAACCCATCCGGTACAGATCGAAATGAAAAAAATCGACTGGATGCCCGTTCAATTCGATGACGTAAGGTTCTACCAGTGTGTAAGTCGGACTTTTGACTTTTCCGGCATGACCTGCTGCCTTGAGCATGGCACGGGTCAGCGTCGTTTTCCCGGTGCCGAGATTGCCATGCAGATATATTCTCAGTCCACCCGACAATGCACGTGCAAGTGATTCACCCAGTGCACGGGTGTCGGTTTCGTCGTCCAAATAATACGTTTTCTGCGGCATGGTCAAAACAGTTTTAATCGCTATTTGCAATCGATTGTTATGTTACGGAACGATTCAACATATAGTATCAATAAACATTCCGTTTTAGACAATATCTTTTGTTGTTTTTGATGAAATTTGATCGGCAATTAACTGATTTTGTTTTGAAAATGAAAATCTGGGCATCAGAACTCGGATTTTCCGGCTTGCGTATAACCGATATTCGCCTTCCTGATGAGGAAGAACGGTTGCAACGGTGGCTCGCCCGAGGTTTTCATGGAGAAATGCATTATATGGCTGCGCATGGTCTCAAAAGATGCCGGCCCGACGAATTGTTGCCGGGAACGCTGAGAGTGGTTTCCGTTCGCATGAATTATATTCCGGGTATACCGGATATCTGTTTGAAAGAGGAAATGTTCCGTAAGGACGATCCGCTCCAGGCCAGGATTTCGTTTTATGCCCGAGGGCGGGATTATCATCGTGTAATAAGGTCACGGCTTGCCAGACTTGCCGGGAAAATGCAGGAATCGATCGGTCCTTTCCGTTATCGTGTATTTACGGATTCGGCTCCGGTCATGGAAGTGGCACTGGCCCGGAAAGCGGGTATGGGATGGCAGGGCAAAAACAACTTGTTGCTGTGCAGGCGGGGTGGTTCGTTTTTCTTTCTTGGCGAGATGCTGGTCGATCTTCCGCTGCCTGTCGATCCTGAAGAAAAATCGCATTGCGGCAATTGCGAGCGCTGTTTTCGTCATTGTCCGACAAATGCCATTGTTGAACCTAACCTGGTTGATGCCCGCCGGTGCATTTCCTATCTGACGATTGAATTGAAGGGGGCGATACCTGTTGAATTGCGGCCCTTGATAGGCAACCAGATCTACGGTTGTGACGACTGTCAGCTGGTATGTCCGTGGAACAGGTTTGCGGAAAGTACGAAGATATCCGATTTCAATGTCCGTCACGGTTTTGACCGTTCCGGATTGCTGGACCTGTTTTCATGGACTGAAGCGGAATTTCATGAAAAAACGGAAGGCAGTGCCATCCGGCGTATCGGATACGATCGCTGGATCCGCAATATTGCAGTCGCTTTGGGAAATGCATTGCGCGATATGGAAAATGAATCGGTCAGAGATGCTATTGTTCATGCATTGAATGAAAAGAAAAGTACGGTATCCGAAATGGTGGATGAACATATCGTCTGGGCATTGCATCAGGGGAGCTGATATGGTTCGGGATATCGTCATTAAAAACGATGGAAGAAATATAATTCTGTTCTGGGCATTTTTTCGGAAAGGCTGTATATGAAGGTTTTGACACCTGACAGATGTGACGCCATTATCAGAACATCTTTTGGTTCGATCGGGGTGGCCGTCGAGGAAAACGAGGTGGCCGCTATCCGGATTTTTCCGGATCTGTTTGTTGAGAAAATGGCAAGAGACGATCTGTCTGCCGAGGCGGTCAGACAGATCGGATATTATCTGGAGCATCCCGGTACTTGTCTTGACTTGCCTGTCAAAAAGACGGGGAGCGAAACTTGTCGCCGGATCTGGGAGGCCATGATGTCGATCCCCAGCGGGGAAGTTCGCACTTATGGAGAACTGGGCAGTCTTTTGCGTTTGTCACCCGCAGCGATCAGCCTGGCATGTCAGGAAAATCCGTTGTCGCTGTATATACCGAGTCATCGTGTGATCGCCATCACCGGATCACAGGGGCCGGTTGGTGAGGGCGATCCGGAACATCCCGATATCAGGATAAAATACTGGTTACTGAAACATGAAGGTTTTTTGCGTGCATGATGACAAGAGAGCATGTCAGCCTGTCACCGGAAAACCAGGTGCTGGTCGATGAATTTTGCGATACGGTCTGGCTGGAGGACGGTTTGTCCCGCAATACACTGGATGCCTACCGTCGCGATATGCATTTGTTTGCACAGTGGCTGGAAAAGGAATGGGCCGGTACAGGGCTGCTAGATGTCACTCACGATCACCTGAATCGTTATTTTCTGGCCCGTCACGCCGAATCCAAGGCGACATCGGCGAACCGTCGTTTGACTGTTTTCAAGCGTTTTTACCGGTTGCAGGTCCGGATGGGGCGTCTGGCTCTGAATCCTTGCCAGAAAATGCATGCCGCAAAGCAGCCCGCCCGCTTTCCGCATGCCTTGTCGGAAGCGCAGGTCGAATCCCTGCTTGAAGCTCCGGATGTAGGCAAACCGTTGGGGATGCGTGACAGGACCATGATAGAACTGATGTATGCCAGCGGGTTGCGGGTGTCGGAACTGGTTGGCATCAAGCTGGTCGAAGTGGGAATGAATGAAGGCGTTCTGCGTATTCTGGGCAAAGGGAGCAAGACAAGACTGGTTCCCTTTGGTGAAGAAGCGCGCCATTGGATTGAACGTTATCTGCAGGACAGCCGCCCGCTTATTCTTTCCGGAAAAATATCCGATCATCTTTTTGTCACGGTGAGAGGAACTGCCATGACCCGCCAGATGTTCTGGACACTTATCAGGAAATATGCCTTGCAGTCGGGGATTCATGAGCCTCTTTCACCTCATACATTGAGGCATGCCTTCGCGACACATCTTCTGAATCACGGGGCGGATTTGCGGGTCGTTCAATTGTTGCTCGGTCACTCGGATATTTCAACGACCCAGATTTATACTCATGTGGCGCGACAGCGGCTTAAACAACTGCATGCGGCGCATCATCCCCGTGGGAGTGTTTGCATCGAAGACGAAAAGAGCTGAAGGGATTCTGACGGAATCTTGTCGGTTTTTATCTCAGTTCTATTGTCACTACGGCAAGGTTGTGGTCCGATAATTCCGGCCTGTCCGGATTGCCTTCGTTTTGCAGGTAGATCATGTTTTTGACACGACCGGTCAAATATCCTGATGTTTCCGTGAATTCTTCCGATACGAAGATATGATCGATCCGCGGTGTTCCATCCGCTTCCATAAAGCGGGCGATTTCCCCGTTGCGGGTTTCCGGTTCGGTCTGGATATCGAAACAATCGTAAAGCCTGTAAAAAGGCGAAAGCGAGTGATCGCTTTCGTGTTCCTCTCCTGTGATGATACAGGTCGAGACTGCCTGGGAAAAGTCGTTGAAATCGCCAAGAATGGCCACGGGCAATGCATTGTCCTGTCTGAATTCCGATACCAGTGTCCGGACTCCAAGCGCGTCGGCCGCACGTCTCATCAGTGAGCGCAGCGCCGCCAGGCCGTACTGGTATGGATCCGGTTTGGCGGTGAAGCGGATGAAATCGGGACGTTTTGATTTCAGATGGACGACGTAAATGTTCAGGATCTGCCCATTGGGAAGCAAAACAGGGGCTTCGAGAACTGGACGGGAAAACTGGTTGATGACGGTATCGGTAATCGGCAGGGTGATCTGGAATTTTTTCGGAAAATTCCTGTGTGTTTGAGGTGATCCTGCCAGAGGGAAGCGGGTTAACAGGGCTACCTGAGGTTTGAGAATGGCTGGGGGATTGTTCTGGTCAAAACAGATCAGGGTAGCATGGCGATATCGCTGCGTTTTTGCCATGACGTCGCTTAACGCCTTTTTGGAAAATATTTCCTGAAATCCGATGATATCCGCATCACAGAGGTCGATCCGTTGGGCAATCCATGTCGTTTTCGCCTGATATTCTTCCTGTGTGTAAGCGGGAAGGTCATCGTAATAGGCAATTTCTGGCAAGACCAGATTGCGGACGTTGAAGGTCGCGAGTCGAATTTCCTGCTGCATATTTTCCCTTTCGCCACTACAATGCAGTCATAGGTATTTCTGTTTTGTTATCTTAACAAACGCTACGGTTATTTTTGATGCTATTGCAACGGTGTTCTTGTTCTGTCGCAAGAAAACCATAATATAAATTATATGTATACGGTTTTATTCGTCATCGCAGCTTATCTTCTTGGATCCATTTCATTTGCTCTTGTCAGCAGCAGGCTTTTCGGGTTGGCAGACCCGCGAACATATGGTTCGAAAAATCCGGGGGCGACCAATGTCTTGCGCAGTGGCAATAAACTGGCGGCTTTGCTGACACTGGTCGGCGATGCCGCCAAGGGCTGGTTGGCGGTCTGGCTGGCTTTTCTTTACGGCGGGCAATTTCAGGTGGGACAGACCGGAATTGCCTGTGTCTGTATCGCTGTCTTTCTGGGACATCTTTTTCCGGTTTTTGCCCGATTCAGGGGAGGAAAAGGTGTGGCGACGGCTCTGGGTGTTTTGCTGGGTATCAGTCCGTTGCTCGGACTGGCGGTGCTGGCAACCTGGTTATGTGTCGCGTTGTTGACACGCTATTCCTCGTTGTCTGCACTGGTTTCTGCCGTTCTGGCACCGATTTACTATGGTCTGTTATACGGTTTCAATCTGTATTTTGCGGCGATTGTGGTTATCAGCGCTTTTTTGATCGGCCGACACCGGCAAAATATCGGCAATTTGTTGTCCGGCAAGGAAAGCAAGATCGGCAGCAAGAAAAAAGCGGGGTGATCGCCTTATTTTTCGAAGGGGGCCAGGAGATGATGGGCGAGGGCATACTGGACGATTTCCGCCAGAGAGTGCATGCCCATCTTATGGAAAATGCGGGATTTGTGAGTGCTTACTGTCTTGACGCTCAAATGAAGCTGGGTGCCGATTTCCGTGATGGTTTTGCCTTTGGCCAGCAGGTTGAAAATCTCGAATTCCCTGTTCGACAATTGCTGGTGAGGCAATTCCTTTTCGGGCGCCATAATGTTCATAGCAAGCTGTTCTGCCACTTCCATACTGATGTAGGGGCGGCCTGAAGCGATGCGCCGAATGGCGGTAACCAGCTGGGCTCCGGCACTTTCCTTGGTCAGATAGCCTTGCGCTCCGGCGCGGATCGAACGGACAGCATACTGTTCTTCTTCATACATGGTCAGCACCAGAATGGGCAAGGAGGGGGCTTCCGTCCGGATTTGGCGGATCAGGTCGATTCCGCTGCGTCCCGGCATGGAAAGATCCATAAGCAGCAGGTCGAATCCACCTTTTCGGACCTGTTCCAGAACACTGAATCCGTCGATAGCCTCACCGACGACTGTTATTTCGTCATCGCCTTCCAGAATGCGTTTCAGTCCTTCACGCATTAATGTGTGGTCGTCTGCAATTACTATTCTGATCATGGATGATCCGGAAACCATTGAATGAAAGATGCCGGTACAAGGTGTCCTGCAAGCGTGTCGGCACATCAAAGAGAGTCGATGGTGATGCACTATACAACGCTTTGTCGCGGTAAAATGTAGCTTACTCGTTTTTTATATACAAGTCATGAACGCCGATAACAAAAACAGCAATTTATCCCCATCTTCCAATTTTTTACGGGCCATTATCGAATCGGATAATGAAAAAGGAACGTATCAGCGTCCCGGTATGCCCAAAGTCATCACACGTTTTCCGCCGGAACCGAATGGCTATCTCCATATCGGCCATGCCAAGTCGATCTGTCTGAATTTCGGCCTGGCAAGAGATTATGATGGCCGTTGTCATTTGCGTTTCGACGATACCAATCCGACGAAGGAAGACCAGGAATTTGTCGATACGATCAAGGACAGTGTCCAGTGGCTCGGGTTTTCCTGGGAACAGGGGGGAACGGCGTACGTGCACTATGCCAGCGATTATTTCGATACGCTCTACCTGATGGCGGAGTATCTTGTCGAGGCGGGTCATGCGTATGTCGATAGCCAGACGCCGGAAGAAATTGCGAAAAACCGGGGCAGTTTCTCCGAGCCGGGAAAAAATTCCCCTTATCGTGAACGTCCGGCATCCGAATCGCTCGATCTTTTCCGGAGGATGAAAGCGGGTGAATTTCCCGATGGAGCGCATGTCCTGCGGGCCAAAATCGATATGGCGTCACCCAATATGAACATGCGCGATCCGGTTATTTACCGGATTCGTCATGCCCATCATCACAGAACGGGTGACAAATGGAATATTTATCCGATGTACGATTATACGCATCCGATTTCCGATGCACTGGAAAACATCACTCATTCGATCTGTACGCTGGAATTCCAGGATCATCGTCCTTTCTATGACTGGATTCTTGAACGGCTCACGGAAACGACGACGTTACCGGACGGTCGTGTAATCGGAGGGTTTTTGCAGAAACCGTTACCTCACCAGTATGAATTTGCGCGGCTGAACCTGACCTATACCATAACCAGCAAGCGGAAACTGTTGCAACTGGTGGAAGAAAAAATCGTGGATGGCTGGGACGATCCGCGGATGCCGACGATCGTCGGTATCCGTCGCCGGGGCTACACGCCTGAATCCATCCAGCTTTTCTGTGAACGGATCGGAGTGGCCAAAGCCGATGGCTGGATCGACATGGGTACGCTGGAAGGCAGTTTGAGGGATGATCTCGACCCCAAGGCGCCCCGGGCCGCTGCTGTTTTGCATCCGGTAAAGCTGATTATCGATAATTTCCCGGAACATCTGCAGGAAGAATGTACATCTCCGGTTCATCCTCATTATCCTGAACGGGGAGTGCGCCGTTTCCCGATCACGAAGGAGTTGTGGATAGAACGCGAGGATTTCATGATTGATCCCGTGAAAGGGTATTTCCGGCTGTTCCCGGGCAATCGTGTCCGGCTTCGTTACGGTTATGTCGTTGAATGTACCGGTTACGATATGGATGATGCCGGCAATGTCACGGCCGTACATTGCAATTATTTCCCGGACAGCAAAAGCGGAACGGACGGCAGTACGGCCTATAAGGTAAAAGGCAACATTCACTGGGTCAGTTGCGAACATGCAATAAAGGCCGAGGTTCGCCTTTACGACCGGCTGTTTGCCGATCCGGCTCCGGATGCCAATAACAAGGATTTCAGGCTGGCCCTGAACCCGAATTCGAAGGAAGTGGTTGAAGCTTATCTTGAACCGGGCCTTGCCGTGGCCCGGCCCGGAGACATTTATCAGTTTGAACGGCATGGATATTTTGTCGCCGATATCAAGGATTCCCGTCCGGGCAAGCCGGTATTCAATCGTGCGGTAACACTTCGTGATTCATGGGGAAAAAAGAAGTGATGTTCCTGATAGCCTGATTCCATGAAAAACGCGCTGTCAAGGCGCGTTTTTCATGGAATCGAAAAAACTATTTTTTCCTTGAAGTGACCGTTTTGCCTTGTGTTTTTAATGCGACCTGATATAAAGGCATGACTTTGGGCAGTTCTGCCTGCAACCTTTCAATTCGTGAAGAATCGCTTGGATGTGTCGAAAGCAGTTCAGGTGTGGAACTTCCCCCCAGTTTTTCCATTTTCTTCCAGACATTGATTGCCGCTTCGGGATTGTAACCGGCACGTGCCATCAATTCCATGCCCATAACGTCGGCTTCCGATTCCATGGTTCTCGAAAAAGGCAGTGTCAGAAACAGTTCGCCTGCTTTTCCAGCCAGTGACTGTTGTGTTGAACTGAATCCGGCCAGCGCTCCGGCGATGGACAGGGCCTGCTCTGTCGCTACCTGTTGGGAAATCTGTTCGCGGCTGTGTTCGCGAAGGGCATGGGCCATTTCATGACCGATGACGGCAGCCAGTTCGTCATCGGTCAGGTTGAGTGAACGGATAATGCCGCTGTAGACAGCGATTTTGCCTCCGGGCATGCAGTAAGCGTTTACTTCCTTGCTGTCGATGACATTGACTTCCCAGTTCCATTTCAGGGCGTCCGACCGGAATATGCCGACCTGGGCAATCAACCGTTTAGAAATCTTCTGGACCCGTTTTGTATCGTTGGTATTGGTGTTTAGGACCTTCGCGGAACGTGCCTTGCCCAGCGCCTGTTTGTAAGCGGTTGCCGCACTTTGATTGACTTCGTCGGAAGAAATCAGCAGAAACTGGCTTCGCGAGGAACCGGTCGCACCGCCAGCCGTCGTACTCTGGCATCCTGTTATCAGAAGTACACCGGTTACGAGTGAAGTCAGTAAAAAAACAAGGTGTTTCATGAGGTGCTCCGGAAAAGTGAGTAATTCTTGATGAATTTTACCCGGTAATTGCCATTTTTCATTAATGTTGGTGATTTTGCAATTTTTTTCAACGAACCGATCAATGCAGGAGAAAGATGGAGTTCAGGTCCGACATTTCATTTCCAGACGTGTATGATTGAATGGATAGAGAGACGGTATCGTTTTTTTTACACATCTGTCTGATTTATGTTGAGGAAAGGTCTGAATCATGAAACTGTATTATGCGCCCGGAGCGTGTTCATTATCTCCCCATATCGTGCTGGAAGAGTCGGGGCTTCCTTTTGAATTGGAAAAAGTGGATCTTCAAACAAAAGAAACGGCTTCCGGTCATGACTTTTATCTGGTCAATACAAAAGGTTCCGTTCCGGCACTGGAACTCGATGACGGCCAGGTACTGACGGAAGGGGCGGCAATTGTCCAGTATCTGGGTGATCAGGTGCCTGAAAAGGAATTGATCCCGCTGCCAAAGACCATGGAGCGGTACCGTGTCATGGAATGGCTCAATTTCATTGCGACTGAATTGCAGAAAAGTTTCACGCCGATTTTCAATCCAGCCTACACATCCTGTCGTGAGGAAGCGAAGAAAACATTGCTCAGGCAATTCGATTTCGTCGATCGCAGACTGACGGGCAAGTCCTATGTCATGGGGGAACGGTTTACGGTAGTGGATGCCTATCTGTTCACTATTTCAACCTGGATTGAAGCGGCGGAGTTGTCCGTTGACCAATGGAAGGCGCTTTCGGCCTATCGAAAGCGGATTTCAGAACGTCCTGCCGTATGCAGGGCCATGATGGCCGAAGGACTGGTTTAACCTGTCAGGAAAAGATGACCGTCCGGTCCTGTTCACAGGCCCGGATTGGTGATCAGTGAATGTATTTCGTTGATCCGGTCAACGATTTGATCGCTTAGTGAAATAGAAATGGCATCGATGTTTTCCTTGAGATGTTCCAGTTTCGTTCCACCGATGATCGTGGCGTCGATAAACCAGCGTGAATAACACCATGCCAATGCCAGCTGGGCCGAGGTCATGCCATGATCTTTGGCCAGTTGCATATACTGGCGGGTCGCTTCCAGGACAGCCGGACGGCGGTAATGGGCATTCCAGTCCGAGGAGAATAATGTCAGACGACCGCGGATTTTCGGATTGTCAATGTATTTTCCTGTCAGTTGTCCAAATGCCAGAGGGCTGTAAGCGATCAGTCCGATATTTTCCCGGAAACAGATTTCATCCATACCGATTTCGAAATGTCTGTCGGTCAGATTGTAGGCATTCTGAATGGAGACGATCCTCGGCAATCCTTTGGCCTCGGCTGTCTTGATGAATTCCATCAGGCCCCAGGCCGATTCATTGGAAATGCCAATATGCCGGATTTTGCCTTCATCAATCAGCTTGCCCAGTACAGTCAGCGTTTCCTCGACAGGAATGCTGGGACGTTCATCTTTGGGATTGAAGATCACTTTTCCGAAAAACGGGACATTCCGGCTGGGCCAGTGCAACTGGTAGAGATCGATATAATCTGTTTTCAGCCGTCTCAGGCTGCCTTCAACCGCCAGACGGATGTTTTTTTCATCCAGGTCGTTTTTGCCATTGCGTAACCAGGAGATAAGACGCGAGGGTCCTGCCACTTTGGTGGCTAAAACGATTTTGTCCCGAAGGCCTCTTTTTTTCAGCCAGTTTCCGATGATCGTTTCGCTCAGACCTTGTGTGGCCGCCTGGGGCATGACAGGATAGATTTCGGCCGTATCAATGAAATTGATGCCGCGATCGAATGCATAGTCCAGCAGCTGGAACGCTTCGCTTTCATTGTTCTGGTCTCCGAAGGTCATGGTTCCGAGACAGACCTTCGAAACATGCATGCCACTGGTGCCCAAAGGTATTTTCTGCATAATTCCAGCTCCTTTCAAGTCGCTTCGGATAAATGGCGAAATCATCAGGCCTGGCGAAGAGCTTGCACACATTCCCGGACCAGTCCGGGGCCGGAGTAAATCATGCCGGTCAGAATCTGGACAAGCGATGCCCCGGCTTCGATTTTATCTTTGGCGTCTTCACCGGTCAAAATACCACCGACACCGATAATGGGAATGGCATTGCCCAGTTCGGTCTTGAGCTGGCGGATGACATGCGTGGACAAGTCCCTTACCGGAGCGCCGGAAAGTCCTCCGGTTTCCTGTCCGTGTTCCAGATTATTGACAGTATCGCGGGTGATGGTGGTATTGGTCGCGATGACGCCGTCGATTTCATGGCGTATCAGGGCATCGGCAATGTTTTTGATCTGGCTGTCGTCTATATCCGGAGCGATTTTCAGTGCCAGCGGCACATATCTTGAATATTGTTGCGACAATCTGCTCTGGGCGGCTTTCAGTTGCGTCAGCAGATTGTCCAGTTCGGATTCACCCTGCAACTGCCGCAGGTTTTTGGTGTTCGGGGATGAAATGTTGATGGCAATGTAATCGGCGACGGGATAAACCTTTTCAAGACAGATCAGGTAATCATCGACAGCTTTCTCGATGGGGGTGACGGCGTTTTTTCCGATGTTCAAGCCCAGTATGCCTTTTTTTTCCTGGTAAAAGCGGGAGGCTTTCACGTTTTTGACCAGTACATCGACGCCATCGTTATTGAATCCCATCCGGTTGATCAGACCTTGCGCTTTGGGAAGACGGAACATTCTGGGTTTCGGATTGCCGGGTTGCGGTTTGGGGGTGACGGTTCCGAGTTCGAGAAAACCGAAACCGAGGGAGGCAAGGCCGTCTATACACGACCCGTTTTTATCGAGACCGGCAGCAAGACCGACCGGGTTGGGGAAAGTCAGCCCCATGACCTTTCTGGGGGAAGGCTGGACTGCCGGGGCCAGTGCCGTTATTCCCACGGCAGCGGCCATTCTCATGGAAGAGAGCGTGAATTGATGGGCGTTTTCCGGATCCATTGAAAAAAGGCATGGCCGGATCAGGGCATACATGAAATTAGGGATCATGAGATTCTGTAATTGTTGCGATGTGCTTGAACCGGGTTTGGAAGCCTGACTTTCACATGATATTCCGCAACCGGTGTACCGGATCGGTATATTGTAACTTAAGTCGGATGTTTATTTTAATCAGGGAATTTTGTGAAAGGAGCACAACGGGCAAATGTCTTCCGATTTCCATGATGTGATGGGGGGCAGGTCAATGACCTGTTTGAGATGGGCATTGAAATCCGTACGGCGGACAGGAATGGCGCCCAGCGATGCCAGATGGGCGGTTTCCTGCTGGCAATCGATCATTTTCACTCCATTGGTTTTCAGAAAAAAAACCAGATGGGCAAGGGCGACTTTGGATGCATCTGTTATTCGTGCGAACATGGATTCACCAAAGAACATTTTTCCGATACAGATACCGTACGCTCCCCCTGCCAGGGTATTCTCGTACCAGAGTTCCGTGGAATGGGCGATACCCATATCGTGCAGTTTTTGATAATTGTGAATGATTTCCTCTGTAATCCATGTGCCGGCAGCCTTTTTCCGGGGAGCCGCACATTCCCTGATGACCTGCGCAAAATCCGAGTCGAATTTCAGTTGCCACGGGCCACCGGTGTGAATGCTTTTGTGAATCTGTTTCAGTTTCTTTTTCAGGCTGTGGGAGATCACGAACTGTTCCGTAAGCAAGACCATACGGGGGTCCGTGCTCCACCATAACACAGGCTGGTTCTCCGAGAACCAGGGAAAAATGCCGTGCCGGTAGGCATCAATCAGTCTGGGTGGGGACAGATCCGTGCCGGCTGCCAGAAGACCGGGGAATCCGCTTTCTTCTGTCAAAGCCGTGGCGATATCGGGAAAAGGATCGTTTTGTTCCAGCCAGGGAATCATAGGTCCGGTTTATGGCATGTTGTGACGGTTCTGAAAGGAATGTGTCATTTGTTTTCGGGTTTTCAGGACGGTTTCCGGAGTCTGGCATGTCTTACAATGGCATCGCCCAGTTGCATGGCATCCCACTTCACAATTTCGACCGCCGCGCGTTTTTCCTTGTGTGACGTGTGTTTCGGATCAGCCGCTTCGACCAGAATGACCGGAATACCCAGTTTTTTCGCGGCGTCCAGTTCCAGATTCGCCCAGCGTTTGAATTCCTCGAATACTCCGGCAAGAATGATCAGGCAGGAACACGGTTTCATCTGTTTTTCGATCGAAAGTGCCAGAGCCTTGTTGGATGGCAGAAACTGGGCGGGATCGTCCTTGGAGACACTGTAATATTCATAACCGAACCCTTCTGTCTTGAGACGATAGGTTTCCATCAGGCTTGTGATTCTTTCAACACCATCTTGTTCGACCCAGCTGTGACTGAGAAAAACGGGATACGTTGCCATATATGTACTCTCCTGGTTTTGCTGTAACGTGATCAAGTTGTTCTGACAGGTTTATTTGGTCAGATCAAGTGTATGAAAACCGAAATTGCCGCCATTCTGTATTTTTTTTCTGTCTTCGAAATAGAACTTGAGAGCGTATTTTATCGTTGAAAATGCCAGTTGATCCCAGGGAATTTCTTTTTCGGTAAACAGACGGGTTTCAAGACTTTCCTCTCCTGGTGCAAAGTTCGTATTTTCTAGTTGTGCCAGATAAAAAAGATGAACCTGATGATAAACCGGCAGGTTCATCAATGAAAACAGGTTTGAAATCCTGACGTCCGCTCCGGCTTCTTCCTTTGTTTCGCGTCGGGCAGCCTGTTCTGTCGTTTCATCGTTTTCCATGAATCCTCCGGGGAGGGTCCAGAAACCGTGACGGGGTGTGATGGCACGGCGGCACAACAGAATGGATGTTTCATTTTCCGTCTCCCATGTCGGTATGCTGCAAACCACGATTTTGGGATTTTCATAATGGATCATGTGGCAATTCGGACAGATATGCCGGGGCATATTGTCCAGAGGAGGGATACCGATTGTCAGGGCATGGCCGCAATGAGAACAGAATTTCATGGAAACCGGGTCGGAATTGGCTAATAAATTTATCGGAAGGATGCGAAGGAATAATCCCGCCGAAGTCATACAAAAAATAATGTTACCCTTTTTTGGAAAGCTTCAAAAGGCAGTGACCGGGCAGAGTCATCATGACGGTATACAAGCGATATGACCCGGTATCGTATGAAAACGTTCTTTTTTGAGAGGCTATTGAACTGAAATAAAAAAAGGATTATAATTTTATCTTTCCAGACGCGGGGTGGAGCAGTCTGGCAGCTCGTCGGGCTCATAACCCGAAGGTCGTAGGTTCAAATCCTGCCCCCGCAACCAATTTATGAAAACCGCTGAAATGTTTCAGCGGTTTTTTCATTTCTGTTCCGGTCAAACAAAGGTTGGTGAAATGCCGTTCAGATACGAGATTGTTCAGGTATCTGAACGGCAGGAATGGAGGAGCATTCAGGGACAAACGATGTTTCTGTTGCGACGGTTTCCGGTTGTCAACGGAGATCGTTTTCTCAGACTTCGGAATGATATGTCCTGTCGGCTTTTTCGAATTGTGCTTTCATCGTATCGGAGGGCGATTTGCCAAGAAGACTGGTAATGATGATGGCAATGGTACCGAACAGGAATCCCGGAATGATTTCATAAATGCTCAAATGGTCAAGACATGTTTTCCAGAGGATGATCGTGGCGGCACCGACGAAAATGCCCGCAAATGCACCATTTCTCGTCATCCGTTTCCAGATAAGGGAGAGAAGGATAACCGGACCGAATGCCGCGCCGAAACCGGCCCACGCGTAGGCGACAAGGCTTAAGACCTTGTTGTCCGGATTGAAAGCGATGACAATCGCGATAATGGAAATGAGCATGACCATCATACGGCCGATCCAGACCAGCTCGGTCTGTGAGGCTTTGGGACGCAGGAATGCACGGTAAAAATCTTCAGTCAGTGCACTGGAACAGACGAGCAGCTGGCAACTGAGTGTACTCATTACCGCGGCCATAATGGCGGACAGGATGATGCCGGCGATCCATGGATTGAAAAGAATTTTGGTCAGTTCCATGAATACGGCTTCATTGTTTTGCATGACACCGGCGGCCAGAGACGGATTGCTTGAAAAGTAGGATATCCCGAAAAAACCGGTTGCCACCGCACCGGCAAGACAGAGAATCATCCATGTCATGCTGATACGGCGCGCTCTGGGAATTGACCTGACAGAATCAGCCGCCATGAAGCGGACAAGAATGTGGGGTTGTCCGAAGTAACCCAGTCCCCAGCCCAGAAGGGAAATGATGGCGGTGAAGTCCAGTCCCTTGAACATGTCCAGTTTGCCGGGGGCCTCGTTTTTGATCATGGATAAGGCCGAGGGCAGGTCGCCTATGGCAAGAATCGCGAAAACGGGGGTAATCAGAAGGGCGAAAATCATGAGAGTCGCCTGAACGGTGTCTGTCCAGCTGACGGCCAGAAATCCGCCGATGAAAACATAAGTGATGGTAGCGAATGCACCGATCCAGAGTGCCGTGTTATAGGAGAGGCCGAATGTGCTTTCAAAAAGCCGTGCACCGGCGACCATACCGGAAGAACAGTAAATGGTAAAAAAAATCAGGATCACCAGAGCAGAAAGGATTCTCAGGATTCTGCTTTTGTCTTCAAAGCGGTTGGTCAGATAATCCGGCAGAGTCTGGGCATTGCCGCAAAATTCAGTATGGACACGCAGTCTGCCAGCGACCAGAAGCCAGTTGAACCATGCTCCGATGATCAGGCCGATAGCGATCCAGCTTTCGGAAAGTCCTGAAAGAAAAACGGCACCCGGCAGTCCCATAAGGAGCCATCCACTCATGTCGGAAGCACCGGCGGACATCGCGGTGACAAAACTGCCGAGACGGCGCCCACCCAGAATGTAATCGGAAAGATTTCGTGTCGCCCGATAGGCTATAAATCCGATCAGGGTCGTTGCAACGATATAAACAATAAAAGTGACGAGAAGCGGGGTATCAACGTTCATGCCTGACGGTTCGGGTAATGATCAAGTGAAAAACGGAACATTAGAACAAATTATTGGTCAATATACCAGTCTGGATTGCGTATTTCTTGCCGGTTGAGGCGGTTTGACCGTCCGGAAAGGATCGGGCAGACCGGAATGGAAAAAATATGGAATTTTGGTTTTGTAATCAGTTGTCCATGTTTTGCAGGAGCTTGTATCAATCGTTATGGACGGAATTTTTCTGTCACCATGATTTTTAAAATGGTCTGATCCATTCCGGACGGAGCTGTGCCTCATCAGGATGTTCGATAGCGAGATTGATTTCCTGTAACAGACGTTCCTTGTCCTTGCCCAGAGTGCCTTTCAGCACAAGCTGGTTGGATGCATGATCGCTTCGGAATATGGTCGATTTCAGTTCAAGTGCGTTGACGAACTGCCGCATTTCCAGGAAGCGTTCATGCTGGTTCATTTTGATGAACTGGCCATTGTACCCCTGCTGGAAACGGGCCTCGCCATGCGGGAGATTCAATACAAGCGCAGCCAGGAATTCCGGTTGCGTCCGGTTTGCCAGCAATGCCGAATTCAAGGCGTGTTGTTCGCTGAATCGGGTTCCTCCCACTCCGTTGATGATCATGACGGAACGTTTGATTCCGGCGTCGGCAAGACGGTTTAACGAATCGACGGTCGATTGGTGCGTTTCCCCCTTGTTGATGGATTTGAGTACGAAATCGTCCCCCGATTCGGCACCGACATAAACCTGTCTGAGTCCGGCGTCGTACAGGGCTTTCAGTTCTTCATCCGACTTGCGTGTGACATTTCTGGGTGAACAGTAAGAGGAAATACGTGTCACTTCCGGCAGATATTGCCGGATCGTGTCCAGTATGAACAGCAGTCTTCTTGCCGGAAGTGCAATGACATCTCCATCGGCCAGAAATACCCTTTTTATTCCGGAGTAGCGCTGGCTGAACCATTCGATTTCACGCAGGACATCTTCTTCCGGCTTGACGGAAAAACGTTTTTGAGGCTGGGTATACATGTCGCAATACGTGCACTTGTTCCAGCTACAGCCGTTGGTTACTTGCAGAATCAGGGAATTGGCTTCGCTTGGTGGCCGGAAAACAGGTTCGATGTATCTGACAGGTATGTATTGCATAAGTATGAAAATGAACGGGAAAAACCATTATTTTATCATCGCCTTTTTTCTGCCGGCACGGCTGGTGAGTGTGTGTCAATCCGGTAAACATGCGTTATGGCAGGAAAAAGGATATTTTGATTCCCGTCTGGCTGTTTGCTTTTTTCCGCGAAAGACGGCGCACTGGTGGAATGCCTCGATCGAAACGGGCATATTGCAGCTCAGGCAGAGTCTGCTGGTCAGTTTGAGCAATTCCTTGATATCCCGGCCGCTGGAATTCGGAAATTCACGGACCAGCTGGCCGATCAGTTCGTCGGGAATATCGATCTGGAACTGGTCGGACAAGGTTCTCCAGAGTCTGATGGCATCTTCACGGGGTGGCGTCTCATATCGTATGACGGCGATGCAGCGTGACAGAATGGCATCGTCCACATCGTCGATCCGATTGGTCGTCATGAAAAGCAGACCGTTGAAATATTCCAGTGTCCGCAGAAATTCGGCGACGATGGCATTGTGCTGAAGGTCATTGTCTCGTTTCCGGATATATACGTCCGCTTCATCGAGCAGCAGAATGGAATCCCAGCGCGATGCGCGTTTCAGGATATCGGCGAGTGCCGCCTCGACACTTGTTGCCGATGTTCCCAATTGCCCCGAGTGAACGCGGTATAACGGTTTGCTGACGACTTCGGAATAGACTTCCGCCGTGAGCGTCTTGCCAAGACCGGCCGCTCCCATGCACAGGATGGTTGTCCCTCCGGATTTCCCGGGGACAATGTCGCTTGTCGAGACATCCATGTGTGACGTCAGGATGTCGATCAGTTTCCGGTGTTCCGGCGGCAGAATCAGTTTGGTTTTCAGTTCGGGACGGTACCGGTATTCTTCCAGGTTATCGACATGGATCCAGCAGTTCCGGTGCAATTCCAGATGGAACATGTGCAGATAGCAGTGGAGCGGAATCCGGCTGTACATATCGTCCGTGCGGTTTCTCCGGTCGGAATGTGTTTCGATCCGCCGCTCGAGAATTTCCTCGTCGTTGACACATCTGGCGGACGTTTCCGGACTGATACGGAATAATTCCAGGTTTTTGAAAAGGCGGCTGTCGCCTTCCCTGATCAGAAAGCCCGAGTGTTTCGCCAGAAACTGTTTTCCGTAGAAAGGCTGGAAATTCCGGAATCGTCCGGCCTGTTTTGTGTATTCTTCCTTGAATTCCGTACATTCCTTGTAGAAACCTTTTTGGGCCAGCAGTTCGGGAATCGTCAGTTTTCCAAGCTCTCTCTGGTAGAAAAGGATGGCGTTCGTCATCCCGGTCCGCCATTGCTCGGGCGAATCGTCGTCAACAGGGCTGGTGGAGGTGATGGTGTTCGCGAGCAACTGGATGCTGACGAAAGGAATTCCGGCATAAGGCCCGTCACGCGTCTGAATATATTCAATGCTGTCGATCAGCCACGGAAGCAGGACACCGTCCGTATTGCGGCGGTAAACCCAGCCGTCGATACCGTTGGTCTCAAAATAGTCGACCAGTGCCGGTACCAGCATTTCCAGTCGGGTTACCACAAGATCATGCCCGTGGCCGCTGCGGATATGTCGCAAGGCGATCATCTGGAACATGAGCGATTTGTCGTTGTCCCTTTCAGCCTGTCGCCACAACTGTTCCAGCGATTCGGCATCGAATACGTGATCGGGAATCAGAATCTTTCCGTTGGCCGTTTCATGTGCGGAAAGCTGTTTGGCCAACAGCGTTTCTTTACGGATACAGGCAAGCAGATTGTTGGCCTGTGTAAAGGAAAGTTCGAATTCCACCATCACTCCTTGTCCAAGTGTTTGCAGTAAGGTTTCGGGAAAAGGTTCCGGATTAGAAATTGCCTGCCAGTGACAGAAATCCTGACGGAGGCATCTCTGCGGGAGCGGGAATGTCTATATTAGCATGTTCCGTTCCGGAATTTCCGGGTTGAGAATCCCGGAACGGATTTCGGTGTCAGCGTTGTGCACGGACTTTATCCGCGGATATCTTGAGTGCGTCTGACAGATTGGCGATGGCTTTTTCTCTGGACAGATTGGTTTTGAAGTTCAGCATTTTTTCCGCTTTTTCAATGGATAATGGCCAGTCATCCGTCAGGAAAGCACTTCCTTTCCATTCACTGGCGTCGATCGCGATGACCCTGGCTTCGGGGTTGACCAGATCGGTGATCAGTCTGGCGACATCTTCCCATGTCAGGTAAATGCTGGCGGCATTGAAGAGTTCTCCCTTGACGTCGCTTGAAAAGAGAGCAAGTACCAGGGACACGAAATCATCCAGTTGCAGGAAACTGCCTCCGCTTTTTGCCGGAACTTCAATGCTTCCCTTTTCAATGGCGTCGCGAATCATGGCACGTATGTTCCGGCCGCCGATGACATCACCGTAGGCGTACCAGACCATGACGTTATTGACTTGCAAATTGTGCTGTACGGCGTAAATCTTGCCGAGTTCTTCCGTCATCAGTTTGGCAAGTGCATAGACCGGATTTCTCGAAACTTCCACCCGATGTTCCTGGTTTTCGGAAACAGGATGGGAAAGCGGTTTTCCGTAGGAGACAGCGGTAGTGGTATTGATCACATGTTTTACGCCGTATTCGACGGCAGCATCCAGCAGATATTGGTATCCCTTGACATCAATATCGAGCAGGTCAGGCAAATTGTCGGAAAAACTCCATGCCAGGTGAATGATGGCATCGACACCATTGACCGCGGATTTGACGAATTCCCTGTCGGCAAGGTCACCGCAGCAGGTTTCGATTTTACCCGGAGCGAATTGTGCAAGGCCTTCCCTGTCGCGATCGAGTACACGTATATCATGTCCGAATGAGACCAGTTTGCGAATAATGTGCGGTCCCATGTTTCCACAGCCGCCGGTAACGAGAATTTTCATGATTTTCCTTTGTGAGTTTGCGGTTGAATCCGGTTTTTCCAGTTACTGAATGCAGTACCGGCCTGTGTCAGGCTCGGTTATCCGGTTTATTTTAATGGATGCCATCTTTTCTGCAAAAAAAGAGACATGAAAGGGCCGAAAATGATATGGATTACGTGTTTTGGCCGGTTTCGATTTCTTTCATCCGTTTGTTATTGAGGTTATCGGGCGTTCCTTCCGGGAAAAAGCGGGGAGTATGTCTGTATCTTCCGGAATAGAAGATTTTGTGTCGGGAATGAAAGCATCCGTTGGCGGTTTATGATTCCGGAAACAGGATACCGTGACATATTTGCGGAGTATTCCGGTTTTTCGGGGAAAATCGAAATAAATAAGCGTTTTTCCCGGTTTTTTTGAAAACCGATTCAGGTGAATGGGATTGTGTGAAAAGTGTTGTGTCTGGAAAACATGGTAATTCCGGAAGGCTGAGTCCACAAATAACCATTAACGGACTTCAAACAAAATAAATTCAACTCATTGATTTTTCAATTATTTTTATATTATTTCCCTGTCTTTTCTCTCCAATTCGAATGAGTGATTCTTTTCAGTCACTTTTTCAATTTTCTTCTGAAATTTGATAGACTTACCTGTTGTAGCATTTTCTCTCCGGAATACCACTTGTATTCTTTTAATGGTTATTGACGAAAGCAAGACGTGGCAGGTCGGTAAGCCGGAGCAATAAAAAATGGAAAAAAGAAAGGCTTGTCATGTTTGAAATCCCTCCATTGTATAAAAAGACCCTGTTGGCCAGTCTGGTCGGACTGGCGGCTGCTTCTTTGTCGTGTCATGCGTTTGCCGTGCCTGCCACCATTACCGGGACAGGAACGATTGCACTGGATGATAGTTTTGTTACAAGTGAAGAATCGGGCAGCAAGGTAGCCGATTTTGGCGAGAGTGCCGGCGTTCTGAATAAAACGGGAGGTCCGAATACCGTGATCAGTGGAGGAGACCAGTCATGGGTTCTGAAAACGGCGTACAGTGGTAGCGGTCAGTGGGCCATCTTTAGGAATGATTCAAATTCGGATGTTGTTTTCGCCGATTTTTCGGAACTCCGGATTCTTTCCGAAAGTTCAAAGATCCTGTTCGGCGTTAATAGTGGCAAGAAAGGAACATTCCGGTTCGGAGAACAAAATAAGCCGATTTCTTCCCTGGTGCTTTCTTCGCTGGGAGCAACTATTAACGGCAACGTTTCCGATATCTGGGCGCAAGATCTTCTGATCATAGGGGGAGATCAAGCGGTGAATAATGGCGGCGGGGAGCTGACGATCCATAAGATAGGCGATGGCAGCGGACAAAGCACAACCATTCAGGGAACGAGGACAGCGATTCTGACAAATGGAAAAGTTACCATTGAGAGCGGCGATCTGACGACAGTCGGTATCGTTCAGGCCAACGCAAACGGTAACATTTCGTTCGATGTGAACAACTACACGGCAAAGGCTAATGAGGATGATGAGGAAACAGGGATTGCGCTGATTCGTGCCAACACGAACGCCACAGTGACGATCAGAGCCAACGATGTCACCATCAATCCCGATGATCAGGACGGTTTCGGGGGGTGAGTGCATTCGGCGGTACCGTGGATATTTTGGCGGATAACATTTCCATTAACGGGAATATTTATTCCGGTGCAGTAGAAGACCGGCTTGATCCGGCCAAAGGTGACCAGAAAGACGGTTCCACGGTCAATATCCGTCTCACAGACAGTGTTGCCGGTACTCTGGCCGTCAAGGGAGATGTTGTGACTTACAATGATTCCGGAACGCAGAATCAGGTCAGCCTGACCTTGGATAATGCTTCTTCTTCACTGGAAGGGGCAGTGAAAAACGTGGATATGGCGGGAAATCAGGTGGCATTGTCCGGTAATGCGGGGACATCCCTGAATCTGTCCGGAGGCGCTGTCTGGACCGTGACAGGAGACAGCACTGTAAAAGCGGTCAATACCGATGGCGCCATCATCAATACAGGAACCCACAAAACGGACATCAAGGCCCTGACCAACAACGGAACACTGGAACTGAACACATCGGCGAGCCAGGCAGGGCAAATCACCGTCAACGAGCTGAACAATACCGGAACCGTCAACCTGAATCTGGACAGCACCGCAGCCAATGACCTGACCGGAAAAACCGCTGCAGAAGTCGCACAGAATGCAGCCAACGTGCTGGCGGTCACGACCCGAAACGGCGATGGCCAGTATAACGTCGCTGTAGCCGAAAGCAGTGGCGTGACAGGCGCCATCACAGCGAAAACGGATGAAAACGGCAATATCATCACCTCAAGCGTCACCGAGAAAACAAACACAGTCATGTCATCCCTGATGAACATCTCGGCCAACAACTTTCTGGTATTCCGTTCCCAGATGAACGATCTGGACAAGCGCATGGGCGATTTGCGCACCCTGCCGCAAGCCGATGGTATCTGGGCCAGAGCCATTGCCGGGCAGAGCGAATACAAGCAGATACACAACACCTACCAGACCCTGCAAATCGGAGCCGACAAACGCATCGGCAACCTCCTTGTCGGTGCGACAGCCAGCTATACGGATGGAGACGGTACCCTGAACAACGGTTCGTCCGACGACAAGAACTATACATTCGGTCTTTATGGCAGCTGGCTGGGCGATGATGGCCAGTTCGTCGATGTCATCGTCAAACGCCATCGTCTCGAAAGCGAGTACGATCTGGCTTACACCAGTGGCGACCGGGCGAAAGGCTCAATGGATACCTCCGGGACATCGCTGTCCGTCGAATACGGATGGAGACTCGGCATCGCCGATACCGATTTCTACATCGAACCGCAGGCTGAATTCATGTATGGACACCTCAACAGCGTGGGTTATACCACCAGTAACGGAGTCAGAATCAGTCAGGACGCCATCAAAACCGCTGTCGGCAGACTGGGAATCGCGGCGGGCTGGGTATCTCCGGACAAAACCGGTTCCGCCTACATCAAGGCATCCGTCCTGAACGACTGGGATGGAGATGCCAAAATCAGCGCCACAAAAGGTCGCACGGTGACCTTGCATGAAGACATGGGAGGAACCTGGGGAGAATTCGCACTGGGCGGCACCTGGAACATCAACAAAAACCTCGCCGCCTACGGAGAAGTCGAAACCACAGCAGGCAACCCGGTCAGAACCACCTATCAGGTCAGTGGAGGTATCCGCTACAGCTTCTGAATGGAAAAGCCGTTTTCAGCCTGACGGAGAAAAAGGCGGAAATACGGAAACTTCCCTTTTGCCCCGCTTCCCGACAGGAAACGGGGTTTTTTGCAGATGGCCGGGTTGTCCGTTCATGTCGGGCATTTTTTGTTTCTCAGGCCGATTTTACTGTTTCCAGTGTTTCCGATAACTGCAAATTGACGGAGTAGTCGACAGGACAGGCGATGACAGTTATGCCGTCATAATCAAGTGCTTCTTTCAGCAACATGGCAAGGTCGTCTGCCTTTCCGACAAGTTTGCCGCGGGCGCCGAAACTTTCGGCATATTTCACAAAATCGGGATTGTTGAAGTGGACATCGACATGGTGTCCGAGTTTCAGGTCCATGTTCCATTTAATCAGTCCGTAATTCTGATCGACCCAGACAAGTATGACGAACGGCAGTTTTTCACGAATGGCCGTTTCCAGTTCCTGGGAATTCATCAGGAAGCTGCCATCTCCCATGACGGCAAGAATTTTCTTGTCCGGACAGGCGATCCGCGCACCCAGGGCACCGGGTAGAGCGAAACTCATGGTCGATAAACCGTTTGTAATGAGACAAGTTGACGGTTTATATGTCGGGTAAAGCCGCGCCATCCACATTTTGATCGCACCCGTATCGGCCAGGACGATATCGTCATCTCCCATGACGTGCCTGATATCCGCGATAATCCGTTCAGGCCTGAGGGGGAAACGGGTGTCTGTCGAACCTTTTTCCAGTTCGTGGCGAAGGTCTTCGCGGATTTTCTTTTCCAGCCGTTCAGATCTCGTGATTCCGGTTACCTGTTTTTCAGTCAGGGCGTCAAGAGATGCAGGAATATCGGCAATGATATTGACGGCTACCGGGTAGCTTTTATCAACATCCTGCATGAAACAGTGAATATGGACAACGGGTGTATCGCCTTTCGGGTTGATTCTGACAGGATCGAATTCCTGTAATTCGAATCCGATCGCAATGATCAGATCGGCTTTGTCAAAAGCAAAGTTTTCATAATCGTGCGTTGTATAGCCGATAGTGCCCATGACATTGGGATGTCTGTCGGAAAGCACGCCTTTTGCCATGAATGTTGTTGCGACGGGAAGATCGAATGTATCGACAAATCTTTCCAGGGATTCGGTCGCATTGGCACGAACGGTTCCATATCCTGCCAGAACAACCGGATATCGGGCTTTTTGGATCAGGTTCATCGCCAGGTCGATCTGGAGAGGAGAGGGGGCACGGTAACCTTGTATGGCGACTGGCAGCGGCCGGGCGTCGTCCGGTGCCGCTTCGGTTTCGAAATTTTGTGGAATGGCCAGAAATGTCGAGCCGGGACGTTCGGTCTGGGATAACTGGAATGCCTTGCGTACCATTTCGGGAACGGCGGCCGCGGTATACAGCGTGTCGGCCCATTTCGTAACCGGGGCATATATGTCCTGAAGTCTGATAATCTGGTGGGATTCCTTGAATATCCGGTTCAGGCCGACTTGTGCGGAGATGGCGACAACCGGCGTGCTGTTTGTATGGGCATCTGCCACACCCAGCAGAAGGTTGATGGAACCCGGGCCCAGGGGGGACAGACATACGCCGGCTTTTCCGGTCAGTCTCCCGTATACGTCTGCCATGAAAGACGCTCCCTGTTCATGCCGGACTAAAATGAAACGGATACCGGATCTTGACAGGGCATCGAGCAGGTAGATATTTTCTTCACCGGGCAGTCCGAAAATATGGGTGACTCCCTCGTTTTCCAGACATTTGACGATCAGTTCTGCCGTGGTTCGGGACATGGGTTTCTCCTTGTATGGATAGGTGGTTTATCGCATGGTCAGCAGCATGAAGCCGGCAATCGTGATAAAGGAAATGACCGTACTGACAAAAAGGGTCGATGCCATTTCTTTTTCGGCTATTTGATATTCAACGGCGAGAATGATCACGATCGACGCGACAGGGATAGCCATCGTAATGACGGATTCTTCGACCAGTTCGTGCGGCAATCCTGTCAACAGCAGTATTCCCCAGAGTGCAAGGGGAACGATGATGTTTCTGAAGACAACCGATGTTATGACTGGCAGGTTGAGTGCGATTTTTTGATAAAAAAGAATGATTCCCGAGGCGAACAGGGCGACCCCGCCCGTTGCCTGACCCAGCAAGGTCATCGACAAATGGAGCGATTTGGGCAGGCGGATTCCTGCCAGAAGCAGGACCAGTGCCAGAACCGGGGCCCAGCAGACCGGTTGCCTGAAAGCGTGGATAACATGTGACATGACAGGTAGCGGAGGTGAGGACTGGCTCGCTCCCTTTTTCTGTGACGACCCATAAGACAGGAGCATCATGGTAACGGGAACCTGCAGGACATTCATCGTGATGCTGGCTGTCGCAATGGGAATGGCACTGTTTTTCGCGAACAGATAGCCCAGTACCGATACGCCGACGAAAGGGACTGCCGGACCGCCGATAGCCAGTCCTTGCAAGGCACTGGTCATGATGTCACGTTTGAATACGTAGCGGGCGATGACGATGGTTGCAAGAAAAGCGGTCATCATGGCAAGCAAAACGATGATGAAAAGTGTGAATTGTTCCGTCAGGGAATCTTTCGCGATGCTCATGATGCCGGCAAACAGCGTTAGGGGCAGAGCATAGTTCATGACCATCTTGTTTAGGGACTGTGCCTGATCGGCCCCGAAATCATGACGCCATGCGGCGAATATCCCCAGTAGAAACGTGATAACGATCGGCAATAATGCACTGAAAATGACGTTCCCCATGATTATTCCTTCTGGTGCTGTGTATGTGAACGTATCGCAGGAATGAAAAAACATCCGGACGACATTTCGGGGCGAGTGGAAAATGTTGTCAGAGAAAAAGTTAATGCAAATCCGGATGGTGGTTTTGCTGCCTGTCAGGAAAAAGGCAAAAAAGGAAGGGGTATGAGAACGGGAACTGAAAAATGAAAAATCCACTGAAAAAATCAGTGGATTTTTTGCGATTCTGGTAGGCCGTGGGCGGCTCGAACGCCCGACCAACGGATTAAAAGTCCGCTGCTCTACCAACTGAGCTAACGACCCGAAAGACTTGCATTATAGAGATTGACAGGTGAAAGTGTCAAGAACTTGGTAGAATAATGTATTCATTTTTGAACAGTTTTCTCATGATTGTTTTGGGTATTGAATCGTCTTGCGACGAAACGGGGATCGCCCTGTATGACACGGAAAAGGGGCTTCTCTCTCATGCACTTTATTCTCAAATCGCCTTGCATGCGGAATATGGGGGGGTCGTTCCGGAACTGGCTTCGCGGGATCACATCCGGCGCATCGTTCCGCTTCTGGAACAGGCGTTCGGGGAAGCGTCTGTCGTACCGGGGGATGTCGGTGCCATTGCCTATACACAAGGGCCCGGGCTGGCCGGTGCATTGCTTGTCGGAAGTTCCGTCGCATCCAGTATCGGGATGGCATTGGGAAAACCGCTGGTTGGCGTACATCATCTTGAGGGCCACCTGCTTTCGCCTCTGCTGGCTGAAAAACCGCCGGTTTTCCCTTTTGTCGCCCTGCTTGTTTCGGGGGGACATACCCAGCTGATGAAAGTGGAAGGTGTCGGCCGTTACGAGCTGTTGGGGGAAACGCTCGATGACGCGGCAGGCGAGGCATTCGACAAGTCGGCCAAGTTGCTTGGACTGGCGTATCCTGGCGGCCCGGAAATTTCGAAACTTGCCGAGGCGGGACGTCCCGGTATTTTCCGGTTGCCCCGTCCGATGCTGCATTCCAGGGATCTGAATTTCAGTTTTTCGGGACTGAAAACGGCAGTATTGACCACTCTGGGAAAAGAAAAGACAAGAGAGAGTGGACAGACGAAGGCCGATATCGCGCGTGCTTTTGTCGATGCGATTGTCGAGGTTCTGGCAACCAAATGTTTGGCGGCATTGCGTCAGACGAAGCTTGATCAGCTGGTGGTCGCCGGAGGTGTCGGGGCCAATCGCCAGTTGAGAGATGCCCTGGGCAGAATGGCTGCCCAAAAACATTTCCGTGTCTTTTATCCTGAACTGGAGTTCTGTACGGATAATGGTGCCATGATCGCATTTGCCGGAGCCATGAGGCTGAAACAGGATCCGGGGGCGGCGCATTACGATTATGGATTTACGGTCAGACCGCGCTGGCCGCTTGAGGAACTGGCGGCGGGCTGATCCTGCAGGTTGCCGGTTTCGTGTTTATGCGTTTCGCATTGTGCCGAAAGGCGCGCGCCATGACGGGCGATCATCAGTTCCTCATATGTCGGCAAAATCCAGATCGAAACGGGACTGGTGGCTGTACTGATTTTCAGTTCTCCCAGCCGGTTGGCACGTTCGTCCAGTTCGAGTCCAAGCCAGTCGAGCTGTTCGCAAATCGCGGCACGGATTTCGGGCGACCGTTCTCCGATACCTGCCGTGAAAACGAATGAATCCAGACCGCCGCATGCGGCCGCAAGCGATCCTGTTTCGCGAACGACCCGGTAGACGAACAGATCAAGTGCTGTTTTGGCGGACGGGGCATCGCTTGCCATGAGATCTCTCACGTCGTTGCTGATACCGGAGACGCCCAGAAGTCCGGATTTCTGATAGAGAAGGGTTTCCAGTTCCTTGGCATTCATGTTTTCGTATTGTAACAGGTAAAGAATCACACCGGGATCGAGTTGTCCGCACCGGGTTCCCATGACCAGACCGTCGAGTGCGGAAAATCCCATGGTACTGGCGATGCTTTTTCCTCCGACCATTGCGCACATGCTTGCTCCGCTGCCGAGATGGGCGATGACGGTTCTTCCCATGGCGGCATGCCTATCGATATGTTTCAGCTCCATGCTGACGTATTCAAAAGAGAGTCCGTGAAATCCATAGTGGAGCAATCCCTTGTCGGTCAGGGATTGCGGAAGTCCGTACAGTCTTGAAATGTACGGGTTGGTTTTGTGAAAGGATGTATCGAAGCATACGATCTGGCAGAGGCCGGGGTAACGGTCCGCCAGAGTATCGATGACCTTGAGAATACGTGGCTGGTGCAGTGGGGCAAGCGGTATGAGCGTTCTGAGATTTTCCAGTATTTCAGGAGTGACAATAATCGGTTCGTCATACAGTGTTCCGCCGTGCAGCATCCGGTGACCGACGGCACTCAGATGGTTGGGGGCGAGGAAGTTCTCGATCCATCCGATCAAAAATCCGAGCAGTGTTTCCAGCGGTTCGTTCGCTTCCCAGCGATATTCGTCCATTTTGTATTTGTCGTCGTCATAGGCGATAAAATAAGGTTTGTCGCTGCCGATACCCTCGATTCCGCCATCGGTACGGCGTTCCAGACGGCCGTCTTCGGTTTCTGCAAAAAGAGAATATTTGAGACTGGATGATCCGGCATTGATAACGGCAAAAAAACGCTGGCTGGATGTGTTTTTCATTTCACTCATCTGTTTTCTCCTGTACCGCTTCCGTTTTGCGAGGCAGACCGGACGGTTTGGCCTGTCACGATCATGGGGTTACTGCAATAATAGCCCGAGTTACGGTTTATCCGTCCGGTTGTGGGGGAAAATAAACGGTTTTTTCCCGATGGCCCGATTCTGGCGAAATGGTGCCGGATCATGTTGTGGCGGAACATAAGTTCCCCGAATGTGTCGATAAAATATATCCGGCAAATGGCCTTTTCCGGTTTTTCATGATCGCCGGAAAACATGTTTTTCCGGACAATTGCCGAAATGGGATAAAATCCGTCATTTCAGGGTATCCATGTTGTTATCCTGACTGGATATGGCAATCGGAAATCAGAATGAATTCATCGGAACCAACGAAAAGAAATGTTGTCGCGTTCGGCGAGTCACCCGTCCCGGTCGAAACCCCGGGCTATTTGCACAAGATTTACTGGTGGGCTTATGAGCATCCCCTGGCCGTACGTTTCTGGGATCACGGTTTTCTTATCAATTTTATTTTGCTGGGAAATTATGATCGTCTGGTCAATGCGGTTCTGGATGAATTTTCCGATGGACTGGATGGCGATACCCTGCAAATATCGTGCGCTTATGGAAAGCTGACTCCAAGACTGGAGAGCCGGTTGAACGAAGGCGGACGGCTCGATGTCATTGATGTGTTGAAGGTTCAGCTTGAAAATGTCCGCAGGAAACTGAAGTGGCCCGGCGAGCGGGTCCGGCTCATCCAGTGTGACGCGACCCGTCTCAATTGTCCGGACGCGTCATATGATCAGGTGCTGATGTTTTTTTTGCCTCACGAACTTCCCGGGGACAAGCGCCGTCAGGCATTGTCGGAGGCGGTCAGGGTCGTCAAACCGGGCGGAAAAGTCATCCTGGTCGAATTCCACCGGCCGAAATGGTGGCATCCGCTCAGGCTGTGGCAGCGTCTGGTGTTTTTGCTTTTCGAACCGTTTGCTACCGATATGTGGCGTCATGATCTGACTTATTATTTGCCTGAATATCCCGAGTGCCTTGTCGAGCGGCATGAAACCTATTTTGGCGACCTTTACCAGAAACTCGTGCTGGTCAGGAAAAAATGACAGGTTAAGTGGCGGGTCTGTCGGGCAAAGTGTATTTGAATGGATGGCCCGATAACCGGAAAAAATTCTGTCGCAAATAAACTATTGCTTTACGGCGAATTCGGATATAATCTCAGGATTTTTCCGTTTGAACTTTTTTTTGGAAGACTTATGGTCGTTATTCGTTTAGCTCGTGGCGGCGCCAAAAAGCGTCCTTTCTATCAGATCGTTGCAGCCGATTCACGCAACCGTCGTGACGGTCGTTTCATTGAACGTCTGGGCACGTACAATCCGTTTGCCGCAGAAAATGAACAGGGTATCCGTATTGCAACCGATCGTCTGGCTTACTGGCAGAGTGTCGGTGCGCAGTTGTCTCCGACTGTGGCACGTCTGGTCGCTGCCGCCAAATAATTTCCGTTCCTTTTCCGAAAGCGTTGGAAATCCCGGTCATGCAGGTTCCCGACGATCTGGTTGAGGTCGGACATGTCAGCGGCGCATACGGGATTCGCGGCTGGATACGGATCCGGCCTTATTCCGCTGACGCACAGGCGTTGCTGGCGGTCAGGCAGTGGTGGCTGGATTTGCCGGAGTGGCACGAAGCGGAAGTCATGCAGGCAAGATGGCATGGCGATGAAATCGTCGCCCGGCTGGCGAACATGACGGACCGCAATGCGGCCGAAGCATTGCGGGGTGCGGCGATTCGTATTTCAAGGCGTTGTTTTCCTGTATTGGACGAAAACGAGTATTACTGGGTCGATCTGATCGGTCTGGATGTTTTCAACCAGCGTGATGAATGTCTCGGTACAGTCAGCGGGTTGATGGATAACGGCGCGCATCCCGTTTTGCAGGTAGATGCAGGTATGCCGGATGGCAGCAGGAAGGAATTGCTGATTCCATTCGTCGGTTCATATATCGGTAAAGTCGATTGCGAAAACGGAAAAATAACCGTTGATTGGGAACTGGATTATTGATGTCGTTTCTCATGGTTTCATTTTCGGGAAAATCCGGTGATGCAGTTTGATGTGATCACACTTTTTCCGGAGATGTTTTCCGCATTGTCCGGCTCGGGAATTACCCGGCGTGCTTTTGAAGAAAACAGGTGTTCGCTGACATTGTGGAATCCGCGCGATTTCACCCATGACAAGCACCGGACGGTTGACGACAGGCCTTATGGGGGTGGTCCGGGAATGGTCATGATGGCCCGGCCGCTGGAAGACGCGATTGTCGCGGCGAAAAAACGTCTGGCCGGCTCCGGTGTTGCCGATGCCACCGTGATTTATCTTTCGCCGCAAGGAAAACCTCTGGATCATGCACGGGTCATGGAACTTGCTTCATGCGACGGGATGATTCTTCTTTGCGGGCGGTATGAGGCGATTGACCAGCGACTGATAGACCAGCATGTCAATGAGGAAATCAGTCTGGGTGATTTTGTCCTGTCGGGAGGGGAAATACCTGCCATGGCTTTGATGGATGCCATCATCCGTCAGTTGCCGGGGGTGTTAAATGATGAACTGTCGGCAGTGGAAGACAGTTTTGTCTCGGGCATTCTGGATTGTCCGCATTTCACGCGGCCGCCTGTTTATGGCGGGGAGACTGTTCCCGGAGTTCTCCTGGAAGGCAATCATGCTGAAATTGCGCGGTGGCGTCGTCGTCAGGCACTGTTGATGACCCGGAAAAAGCGGCCGGATCTGCTTGAAAAGGCGGACAGGGAAGGAAAATTGTCCGGAGAGGACAAAGAGTTTTTAAGTAGTAGCAGTTAGTGTATAGTAGCAACGGTGGACGTTTGTTCACGTTTATTAACCCGTCATCCTATACCGGGTACAGTCATAAAGACAAAAAACGGAGTATCCAGTACGCCGGCATGATGGCATCAGGAGTTGAAATGAATCTGATTGAGCAGTTAGAAAAAGAAGAAATCGCACGTCTTGGAAAGAATATTCCGGAATTTGCCCCGGGCGATACCGTTGTCGTCAACGTTATGGTTGTCGAAGGAAACCGCAAGCGCGCACAGGCCTATGAAGGCGTTGTCATTTCGCGTCGCAATCGTGGGCTGAATTCCAATTTCATCGTTCGCAAAATTTCGTCCGGCGAAGGTGTTGAACGGACTTTCCAGCTTTATTCTCCGCTGATCGCTTCCATCGAAGTGAAACGTCGCGGTGATGTTCGCCGTGCGAAACTGTACTATTTGCGCGAACGTTCCGGCAAGTCCGCACGTATCAAGGAAAAATTGCCCAGCCGGAGCGCCAAAAGCGCAGAATAATTGAACGTGGTTCAATTCAAGGGGGCATCTTTGATGTCCCCTTTTTGTATTGTCAGGAGGAAACATGGCCAAATTGGGTTTTGATCCGGAAAATCTGCCGGTCGATTCGATCGGCAGTGGTGGTGCTGTCCCGAAAGCGCATCTGAATCCTGAATGGATAAAAAACCGGTTTTCCAATCCTCCCGTGTGGAAGCCGGAGATCAATGCGGAACCGGCGTTCGTCCATCGGGATCGCTGGATACCCGCTGCCGTGCTTGTTCCGCTGGTCGACCGTAATAATGGTCTGTCTCTGATGCTGACCCAGAGGGCATTGCATATGCATGATCATCCGGGGCAGATCAGTTTTCCGGGAGGACGGGTCGATTTGACCGACAGCACCCGTATCGAAACGGCCTTGCGGGAAATGGAAGAGGAAGTCGGTGTTGATCGCAGCCATGTCGAAATTCTCGGAACGTTGCCGGAATACCGGACTGGAAGCGGATACCGGGTGACTCCGGTGGTTTCCATTGTCACGCCACCTTTCGATATTCATACGAATCCTGATGAGGTGGCGGAAGTATTCGAAGTCCCTTTTTCATTTTTCATGGATGGTTCCAATTATCAGGTCCGGTCGGCTGAATTTCCGAACGGGGCTGGTAAACGGACTTTTTATACTGTGCCTTACAAAAACCGGTTTGTTTGGGGGGCAACCGCCGGAATGTTGCGGAATTTGTATCATTTTCTGAAAGCGTGAATGCTTTTGGAATGCCGTTTTTCAGGAGTGGCCGAACAGGTCATGGCAAGATGACAAACCGGTTTGTGCAGAATGACACGGTTTGCGATATGCATTTCGGCGTTTGATTATCTGGATGGGCTAAGTTATTGTATCGACAAGACGGTTCTGCGGAAGTCCCATGATTTTTTTCTCGCTTTTTTGTGCATTGCTGATCGACCATTTCAGGCCGACGCGGGCAGGTGAGTTTTTTTCCGGATCGATAAGGATGATTGCCGGTTGTGTCCGGAAGTGGTGTGATACAGGTCTGGTTCATCATGCCAGAATGGGCTGGATAATGGTTGTCGTGATTTTTACTCTTCCCGTATTGGTGGTTTACTGGATATGTCTGGCGATTCATCCTTTTTTCGGGTTGTTGTGGAATATCCTGATATTGTATTTGTGCATGGGGTTCCGGCATTACAATCATTATTTCACTTCCATTCAGATGGCGCTATTGAGTGGCGAGAATCCGAGGGCACGGAATATGCTTGCAGAATGGTGTCACGATGGAATGGAGAATGTCGGGGATGCTGAAATAACGTCTTTGACTATTGAAAAAGCGCTGATTACGGTATTGAAAGATGTTTTCGGTGTTATTTTCTGGTTCGCATTGCCTTTTGGCCCGGCGGGAGCCGTTTTTTATCGTGTCGCTGTCGGATTGCGGAAATGCTGGAGCGACCAAAATGGCGACCGCAATAACTTCAGCCGTTTTTCCGGCCGGATGTCCTGTTGGGTGAACTGGATCCCTGTCCGGCTGATGGCTGTTTCATTTGCCGCGGTCGGAAATTTCGAAGGGGCCGTTTATGGATGGAGAAATGAATCATCCCGGTGGAAAAGCGGCAATGCCGGTATTTTGCTGGCATCGGCGGGGGGTGCGATGGGAATCAGGCTGGGAGTTACCGGGAAGCATGGGGAACAAGGTACTGGCCAAGATACCGGTTCCGGAAGTTTTGCCACGGATGAACCGGTTCTTCCACATTGGCCGCAGCCTACGATCCGGTTTTTGCAGAGTACACTGGGGTTGATCTGGCGTACTCTGCTTTTGTGGCTTGTCCTGCTTTTTCTTTTTACAATGACGTTTTATCTGGCCTGACCGGTTGATTACGGAAATGGCATGTTTGATGGCGAAATGGATTGAATTATGGTTTCTTCAGTACTGATAACCGATGCAATCGAGAATTTGACGGGAGGTCTTTCCAGTGACGACGGCAGGCTTGTCATGGATGCCTATGCATTTGCACGGGAGTCCTATGCCGATATCAATCTGGATAGCGGTCAGCCTGCTATTGAATTTTCGAAAAGCATCGGTTTGATCCTTGCGGAATTGAACAGCGACGCACAGACGCGTATTGCCGGTTTGCTGGCGATTTTGCCGAAATACAATCCGGATGTGGCAGAACAGATAGAAGCCCGTTTCGGAGTGGAAGTATCCAATCTGGTCGACAGTGTCCGCAAACTTTTCAAATTGCGGGATCTGACGGGCGGACTTGAAGAAATCGGACATGGAAAAAATGCGGCCCAGATACGGAAGGCGCAGGCCGAGACGTTGCGCAAGATGCTGTTGGCCATGGCTGCCGATATGCGTGTCGTCATGATCCGGCTGGCTGCGAGAATGGCGGCGCTGCGTTATCTGGCCAGGAAAAAGGATGACAGCGATGTCAGCAGGCATTATGCCAAGGAAACGCTCGAAATTTACGCACCTTTGGCGAACCGTCTGGGTATCTGGCAAGTGAAGTGGGAGCTGGAAGACCTTTCTTTCCGGTTCATCGATCCGGATGCCTATCGCAAAATCGCAAAGAGTCTTGAGGAAAAACGGACAGAGCGCGAGGATTTCATCCGCAGGATCATGGCCCGCCTGAAAGAGGAGCTCGATGCGGCAGGCATCAAGGCGGAGGTGACCGGTCGACCGAAACATATTTACAGCATCTACAATAAGATGCGCGGCAAGTCGCTCGATTTTTCCCAGATGTATGATTTGCGGGCTTTCAGGGTCATCGTTTCCGATATCAAGACCTGTTTTACTGTACTGGATATCATCCACCGTCTCTGGACACCGATCCTGAAAGAGTTCGATGACTATATTTCCAGACCGAAGCCGAACGGCTATCAGTCGTTGCATACGGTTGTCGTTGCGGAAAATGGACAGCCGTTCGAAGTGCAGATCAGAACACAGGAAATGCATCGTCTGGCTGAATTTGGGGTGGCCGCGCACTGGCGTTACAAGGAGACCGGCGGTTCGACGTTTGTCGCACAGCAATATGACGAAAAAATTTCGTATCTGAGACAGCTCCTGTCCTGGAAAACCGATGTGGACGATGCCGTTGCCGAAGAGGATACCCATAAGGAGTGGGTTGAGAAAATTAAATCAACCACTCTGGATGACAGGATATACGCCTTGACGCCACAGGCTCGCGTCATTGACTTGCCGCAGGGCGCGACACCGATAGATTTTGCCTATCAGGTTCACAGCGATGTCGGTCATCGCTGTCGCGGCGCCCGGGTAGACGGTGTCATGGTGCCGTTGAATACCCCTTTGAAAAGCGGTCAGACCGTTGAGATCATTACGGCGAAGGGGGCGACCGGGAATATCGGCCCTTCCCGTGACTGGCTGAGTCCCGGTTATGCCGTCAATCCCAGAACGCATGCCAAGATACGTGCCTGGTTCAATGGCATCGAATATCAGGAAACGATTGCCGGTGGCAGGGCCGTTATTGAAAAACTTCTCCAGAGGGAAGGAAAAACGGCGGTCAATCTGGAAGAACTGGCCCGCAAGCTGGAATTTTCCAAAGTGGAGGAAATGTTTTTTGCTGCAGGCAAGGAAAAACTCAATTTGCGTAATGTCGAAATGATCCTGCACGGTCAGGAAACTGTGAAAGAAACGGATCATGATGACGATATCATACGCAAGAGCAGGGCATCCAGTGTGGCAAGCGGGGCGAAATCCGGCATTCTGGTTGTGGGAACGGAAGGGCTGCTGACCCAGATGGCAAAGTGCTGCAAACCGGCGCCTCCTGATCCGATTATCGGTTTTGTGACCCGCGGAAAGGGGGTTTCAATACACCGCAAGGATTGCAAGAATTTTCTTGAGATGGAAAGAAAAACGCCGGAGCGGGTTATTCAGACAACATGGGGAACACCGGAACCCGATACGGTCTATCCTGTCGATATTTACGTTCTCGCCGGAGACCGCCAGGGTTTGTTGCGGGATATTTCCGACGTATTCATGCGGGAAAAAATCAATGTTGTCGGTGTGCGTACCCAGAGTAGCAAAGGGCAGGCCAGAATGTCTTTTACTGTGGAAATCGTTTCGACTGACAGCCTCAACAAGGCCATGCAGATGATCGGCGAAGTCGGCGGGGTGATGCAGGTAAAACGGCATTGAAGGAGAGAGGGAATACGGTTTCTGTTGAAACTTGTGTAAACGATACCGTTTTAGCTGTTAAACTATGCCGTACCGGGTGAATGCTCGGGTACGATAAAATATTCAAATTCTGTTTTTTGCATAATCAATGAAAAAATTGCGTAAGCTACATGTGTTTCTGGTAACCCTTCTGTTGGGGGGATCCATTATGTCTTTCCGGTTGTTTGACGGCAATTTTTCGACGGAAAGTATTCATGAGTGGGCACTGGATTCACTTTTTGTCGCGGCTATTCTCGGTTTTATCGCGGTGAAATGGCTCAAGCACAAGGGCAAACTGGACTGAAACTGTCGTTGACGTGCCGGCGTTTGACGGAAGTTATTGCAAATGCATGGTGTGTGAAAAAATGGATCCGGTCCTTTTTGCATGACACTTTTCAATAGGGGCAAATCATGCCACCGCTTATTCATTTCAAATCTGCCGGATTGCGGCGTTTCTTGCTGATTCTGGTATCTCCTTTTTATTTTCTGATCGTTTTCGGCACGAGAATCGGAAGAAGCGTGGAGCTGACCCTGGCGGATTTTCACGAGGTCTTTTGTGCTGTCTGGAAAGGTAACGTCGAAAAAGAACGGCTTCTTCCCTGCCCATTCTGCGGCGGGAAAGCCAATCCTGACGGATGGCGTGCAAATGGCGGTGCATCCGGTCCGGCGTGTGATCAATGTGGAGCCACAGCATGGTCAACTTATACCTGGAACAGCCGTGTTCCGGTTTCACCGGAGTCGGGACAAAAGAGTGATTCCGGAGAGTAACCGTCTTTTTCGCCTGTCTTCTCGCTGTTTTTCCGATAATCAGTATCTGTTTGCCGAATGGCAATGCCTTGCATGACGATGGCAATCCGCTGTCGTTTTTTGTTTGGGAAGCAACGGATTTTCTTTGTTGTCCGGCAACTTCACTGAATTGCTGATTGCTTTTTATTTCATATAAATTTAATATTTTTTTCTGATTTTTTTAACAATTTTTAACGTGGTGTTGATTGCAGGCGCCAGGTTGGAGTGTTTGTCGCTGTGGCTCTTTTCAAATTTTCCTGGCTGACTGTCTGTATTGCCGTTTTTGCTTCGGTTTCCGCACTGGTAAGCTGTTTTTTCATGCCAAGTGAATCAATGATTCATTTCGTGAGGGAAAACGGACCGGTTGAAAATCTGACCCTGGTCTTTTATGTCGTCGCGATCGCATTCATTCTGTACAGTGGAAGATCGTTTCTGACGGTCAGAACCAGAGTGGCGGTTACCGTTTTGCTGGCTTATATGTTCATGAGAGAAGCCAGTTTGCACAAGTCGGTCAGTACGATGAGTATCCTGAAAAGCAAGTTCTGGCTGGGAAGCCAGATTCCATGGACCGATAAATTGCTTGCGATCGCGATTCTTGCGCCGGTTTTGTGGGCGCTTTTTTATTTTGTGGAAAAGTATATTCGTCAATGGTGGTCGGATCTCCGCCGCAAGGATGGGTATGCTGTGGGTGTTTTCGTTTTTCTGGCCGTACTGGTCATTTCCAAAATTTTCGACCGCTCGCTGAACATGATGCATGAAATGTGGGGATGGCATTTCGATTCATGGGTGGAGGCGATGGTGACGGGGCAGGAAGAATATCTTGAATGTATTCTTCCATTGCTGGTTCTGGTCTCTTTTTATCAATATCGGGAGGTATATGGCACATTATGGAAACAAGCGGATTCCCCGTTTGTTTCGGTCTGGCTGGCCTTGCTTGCGTCTTTTTCGGCACTGATTTGCCAGGTTGTCTTGCCGACCGGCGATATGTCTTTATTTGTTCAGGAGAACGGGACGGTTGAAACGCTGACGCTGGTTGCGTATGTCGTCGCCATTATCGTTGTGGTGTGTTTCGGCAGACGGGTTGTACTGCCAACCCGGTGTGCCATTCTCATGGTACTGGCTTATATGTTTATGAGAGAGATGGACTTGCACAAGAGGATCAGTTCGGAAAGTATCCTCAAAATCAGGTTCTGGCTGGGTAGCCAGATACCGGTCGCGGACAAGCTGCTGGCCGTGCTGGTTCTGTTTCCGCTGGCTTGGAGTATCGCTTATCTGATCTTGAGGCATGCCCGTATTTTCATTGGTGAACTGGTGCGGAAACGGGCCTGGTCAGTGAGTGTTCTTACTTTTTTTGTTGTTCTGGCGGTTTCCAAAAGCATTGACAGGATGGTCAGTGTGCTGACCGATTTCTCTTGCATGTATTTTCCGGACTGGGTTCTTGTTTTAAGGACTTCCCAGGAAGAATTTCTGGAATTTTTGTTGCCTGTGCTGGTTCTGGTGGCCTTTTTGCAGTACAGGCAGCAGACAGGCGGTTTCTTTCGCCATTTGTGACCGGGTCAGTAAAACAAATGTTGTTTTGGCAAAAAGAAATATGCCAAAAAACTTTTTTGTATGCATTAGGCGGGCTGTTACATAAAAAATAGTGTGTCATAGTGGAACTTTATTGCTAACATATATACCCGTGAAAAAGAAGTAACCCTTCTCCATGCGCACAAGTCGTGTTCACACAAGAATACGCGTGACAAACGGGTAAAACGATCAATTGTATCTGACAACGCATGATGTGTTTGCCCGGACAGGGCAGCGGTAAATGTCCGGCCCTGCTATTGCGCCTGAAAGAATGAAAAGCATTCGCACTATCGTCTGCCGGCTAACCTGCATGACAGACGGTGGTGTCATAGTTGTCAACACGCACAGATTAGGACATAAGAGAAACGTTATATGACAGAACGTAAAAAATGTTATCGTCTTCAGGTCGCTGAGAATCTGTACCGTTTTATTGAAGAGGAAGCGTTACCCGGTACAGGAATTGACAGTGACAGTTTTTGGCGCGGTTTCGACGCGATCGTCGATGAAATGAGCCCGAAAAACCGCGCTTTGCTGGCCGAGCGGGAAAGCCTTCAGGAAGAACTGGATTGCTGGCATCGTCTGAATCCCGGTCCTGTCAGGGATATGGCCGCTTACAAGCAGTTTCTGAGCGACATCGGTTATCTGGTTCCGGTGCCGGAAAATGTCAGGATCGACCCGGAAAATATCGATGAGGAAGTATCCGTACAAGGAGGGCCGCAGCTGGTCGTTCCGCTGACGAATGCACGGTATGTCTTAAATGCCGTCAATGCCAGATGGGCGAGTCTTTACGATGCACTGTATGGTTCGGATGCCATCAGTGAAGAAGATGGCGCCAGCAAAAACGGCCCTTATAACGCCATAAGGGGCCAGAAGGTCATTGCTTATGCCCGCTCGATGCTTGATGAATTCATTCCTCTGGTTGCCGGATCGCATCATGATGCCGTCCGCTATTATCTCAAGGATGGACAGCTTGCCGTTGCACTGAAGAACGGAAATGAAACGTCGTTGAAACAATCCGAGTGGCTGGCAGGATATAATGGCAGCCCGGAAAATCCGACTTCCCTTCTGTTCAAGCAGAATCAGCTTCATTTCGATTTGCTTTTCGACAAGAACGATCCGGTTTGCGCAGGTGATCCTGCCGGTATCCGCGATATCATCATGGAGGCCGCGACAACGACCATTCTGGATTGCGAAGATGCCGTTGCTGCTGTTGATGCCGATGACAAGGTTCTCGTTTACCGGAATCTGCTTGGTGTCTTGAATGGCGATCTGGAAGAAAACGTGACCAAGAACGGAACGACTTTCGTGCGCCGGATGAACAAGGATCGTGAATATCTGTCTGCCGCGTCCGGTGAAAAGTTCACATTGCCGGGACGCAGTCTGATTTTCGTCCGTAATGTCGGTCTTTTGATGCAGAATCCGGCTATTCTGGATCGTGATGAAAACGATATTTTCGAAGGCATCATGGATGCTGTGATCACGACTCTGATTGTCAAACGTGATCTGCAAAACAGGATCAGTTCCCGTCGCGGTTCCATTTATGTCGTCAAGCCGAAGTTGCACGGTCCCAAGGAAGTCGCTTTCACGAATGAACTGTTCAACAAGGTAGAAGCATTGCTGGGGCTGGAACCCAATACGGTCAAACTTGGCATTATGGATGAGGAACGTCGTACCAGTGCCAACCTGAAAGCATGTATCGCTGAGGTTCCCCATCGGCTGGCATTCATCAATACCGGATTCCTTGACCGGACCGGCGATGAAATCCATACTTCCATGGAAGCCGGTCCGATGATCCGCAAGGGCGACATGAAAAAAACGCCATGGATCAATGCCTATGAGGTCAATAATGTCCAGGTCGGTCTGGAATGCGGCATGAGAGGGAAAGCGCAGATCGGAAAAGGCATGTGGGCCGCTCCGGATCTGATGGCGGACATGATTGCGCAAAAGGGAGCGCATTTGAGGGCAGGGGCCAATACGGCATGGGTTCCGTCTCCGATGGCGGCAGTTTTGCATTCGCTGCACTATCATCAGATCAATATCGAACAAACGCAGGCGGCTATGGAAAAACAGCCTTTTGTGGATGTTCTGGATGATCTGTTGACGATTCCGGTTACCGATAAACCGGACTGGTCTCCGGAAGAAATCCAGCAAGAGCTCGACAACAACGCGCAAGGCATTCTGGGTTATGTTGTCCGCTGGGTCAATCAGGGGATCGGTTGCTCGAAAGTACCCGATATCAGTGATATCGCACTGATGGAAGACCGTGCGACACTCCGGATTTCCAGTCAGCATATCGCCAACTGGCTGCGTCACGGTATTGCCACGATGCCTCAGGTTATGAATACCCTGAAAAGAATGGCGGCCGTGGTTGACCATCAGAATGCCGGTGATCCAACATACCGTAAAATGACGGATGATTTCACCCATTCACCGGGATTCAGGGCTGCCTGCGATCTGGTCTTCAGAGGGTTATCGCAGCCGTCCGGTTATACGGACCCCTTGTTGCAGACCTGGCGCCAGAGAGCGAAGGAACAATTCAAATGTTCCTGTTGCTCATAAAATTGTCGGGAGTTCGCCGGTTTTCGCAAACCGGCATGTGACCGAAAAGTAGAAAAACCGGGAGAACATCCCGGTTTTTTTTGGGGGTTTTCATATGGGGGCGGCTGAAAATGGGACTGGAACTGATCAGGGACGGATGGTTTTTGCCAGCGATATATCAGGGTATTTGCCGAATGACAGCTTGACCGCCTTCCCGTTCAGACTGGCTTTTATCTTCCAGAGTTTCGAACCTGTCGGGGCGATTTCCAGATACATGCCGCTTCCGTCAAAAAGGGTATAGGGCTTGTCTTTGGGTTTTGCGTTGTCGATCTGTTCGGGTACCAGAGGGATGATCCGTTTTGCCATTTGGATACTGTCCGATCAAAAAATGGGTACCTGAAAAATAAGTACCCATAACGGTACTGAAAATCGTCAGCTTCGGCAATGCCGCATTAGACCGCATAAAACAGAAAACCCGCGCAAACACTTGGTTTTACACGGGTTTTTTACTGTATCGGACTGCTTTAAACTGGCTACTGGTGCCGGGAGCCGGAATCGAACCGGCACGGTGTTTCCACCGGCAGATTTTGAGTCTGCTGCGTCTACCAATTTCGCCACCCCGGCGACGCCTGTGCATTATCGCTGATTTGCCTTCGAAGGGCAACTCAAAAGCCTATTTTTGGCTGTTTTTTGTCTCTAAAATCGTAAAGTGTTCGACAATCGGTGGACGGGCGAAGAATGGACCGACAACACCACGCCATTGAAGAAAGGCGGGTGATTCACGGAAGTCGATCGTATGATTTTCCAGTGTCTGCCAGTAATTCATCAGAACATAGCGTTCCGGTGATTCGATACATTTGTTAATCTGGTATCCGATGAATCCTTTTGCCTTGGCGATATACTCGGTGATGCCATGGGATATGGCTTTGTCGAATTCGGCCTGTTTGCCGGGCTGGATCAAAATATCGACGAGTTCGAGAATCATGTGTTTTCCTGATATATAAAGACCGGAATTTTATCATTGAAAAAACGGTTTATACCATTCGGTAGAAATCGGTGGATGTATCAGCGGGGATAACGCAATGCGTCCAGCCACCGGATCAGGGGAATCGTGGCCGGCAAAAGCGGTTCGACATGAATGGCTCCTTGCCAGCCGAACGACTGGCTTTCACGGCTTTGGGGATAACCTGCCCATCGACGGATGATGAAAAAGTGCAGGCGGACATGGGCATGGGGATAGACATGTTCGACGCAGCACCAGGGATCCGTATTCAGAACCGTTATTCCCAGTTCTTCCATGAATTCGCGCTTCAGTGCTTCTTCAACTGTTTCACCGGTTTCAACCTTGCCTCCCGGAAATTCCCAGTATCCTTCATATGGTTTGCCGGCCGGTCTTTGTGCCAGCAGGACATCTCCGTTTTCTTTCATGAGGATACCGACGGCAACATCAATGGGGGCTTTTTTTTCCGATGTCATTGTTCTCTGTCATCCCATAAGTTGCCTGTCGGATCGGAGGACGGTACGGTCACACCGAAATGACGATAAGTCGCTGTCGTGGCGATACGGCCTCTCGGGGTTCTTTGCAAATAACCCTGTTGTATCAGGTAAGGTTCCAGCACGTCTTCGATCGTATCGATTTCTTCTCCGATAGCGGCGGCCAGGTTGGCGATTCCGACGGGGCCACCGCTGAATTTGAAAAGGACAGCTTCCAGCAGCTTACGGTCCATCAGATCGAATCCGACAGGATCGACGTCCAGCATTTTCAGGGCGGCATCGGCCATTTCCCGAGTGATTTCGCCTGTGCCTTTCACTTCGGCATAATCCCGGACCCTGCGGAGCAGACGGTTGGCGATACGGGGGGTTCCCCGGGCACGGCGGGCGATTTCCCGGGCACCGTCTTCAACAATCGGTGCTTTCAGAAGCATGGCGCTGCGGGCGACGATCCGGGTCAGATCGTCGATATCGTAAAATTCAAGCCGGGCCACAACGCCGAAACGGTCTCTTAACGGATTGGTCAGCATGCCGGCACGGGTTGTCGCACCGATCAGGGTAAAGGGCTGCAAATCCAGTTTGACCGAACGGGCGGCAGGTCCTTCGCCGATCAGGATATCGATCTGGTAATCTTCAAGAGCGGGATACAGTATTTCTTCCACAACCGGCGACATCCGGTGGATTTCGTCGATGAAAAGTACGTCGTTGGCTTCCAGATTGGTCAGGATGGCGGCCAGATCGCCGGCCCGCTCCAGGACGGGACCGGATGTCTGCCGGAGATTGACCCCCATTTCACGGGCGATGATGTGGGCCAGTGTCGTTTTGCCCAGGCCGGGAGGGCCGAACAGCAGGGTGTGGTCGAGTGCTTCGTGACGTTTTTTGGCCGCAGCGATGAATATTTCCAGCTGCTCGCGAGTCTTGTGCTGGCCGACGTATTCGCGCAGATATTTCGGGCGTAACGCTCTTTCGATCGCCTCTTCGTTGGGAGAAGCCGTGCCGGCGTCAATAATTCTTTTCTCGCTGAAGTCGTCGGTTTGAATACTCATGGTTTACCCGTTGTGTGTTGGGGGATCAGCCTTTGGACAGGGCTTTCAGAGCCATTTTAATCCCGTCCGATACATTGCAGTCTCCCGGAATCTGTTTTAGGGCGACAAGCGTTTCTTTTTCTGAATAACCCAGTGCCAAAAGGGCATTCTGGATATCGGACAGGGTGTCGTTGGGTACTGTCGCCGAAACGGCGGACAGGGTACCGGAATCCAGTTTTCCTTTCAGTTCCAGCAAAAGCCGTTCTGCTGTTTTTTTGCCGATACCGGGAATCTTCGTCAGACGGACAGTCTCCTGGAGGGTAACGGCCTGCGCTATTTCGGTAACGGACAGTCCTGACAAGAGCGCCAGTGCGATTCGCGCTCCGATTCCTGTGATTCTGATCAGCTGTCGGAAAAGCGCTCTTTCATCCAGACTGCCGAACCCGTAGAGGATATGCGCATCTTCCCGGATAGCGAGATGGGTGAAAAGAGTGACTTTCTCGCCGACGGACGGGAGATTGTAGAACGTGCTCATCGGCACATCGATTTCATAGCCGACACCCTGGCAGTCAACCAGAAGCTGCGGCGGATTTTTTTGCAGTAAAGTACCGTGTATGCGACCGATCATGTTGTATTGATCCAGACAATGGAAGTTGATTGTATGTTACCGGATAAGTCTGCCCCGTCTGATACGGAAAGTATTCTGATTGCTCAATACGGCGGCTTTTTCCAATGCGCGGATGGCATCGAATCCGTGTGCGTGGCAGATGGCGATACCAAGTGCATCGGCAGCGTCACTGCCCGGAATACCGGGTAACGACAACAGTCGCTGCACCATTTCCTGAACCTGTTTTTTCTGGGCTTTTCCATGTCCGACGATTGCCTGTTTGATTTGCAATGCCGTAAATTCGTAAACGGCCAGTTCAGCGGCCACCAGTGCACTGATCGCCGCACCCCGTGCCTGTCCCAGTAATAAGGTCGATTGCGGATTGACGTTGACAAAAACTTTCTCGATGGCGGCACAATCCGGTTCATAGGTGGCGACAATTTCGCTGATTCCATCGAAAATGGTTTTCAGACGAACGGGCAACCCCGCTTCCGGTGGTGTCTTGACGGTTCCGGAAGCGATATAGTTTAGGGCATTGCCTTTTTTGTGAATGATGCCGAAGCCTGTGGTTCGAAGGCCGGGGTCGATACCGAGGATTTTCATGACGAAGCCTTTATCGGGCAGTGCCGGTTGCTGTAGTCATGCCAATCCCCTTCTGTATCAGTGGCGGAAATGACGGATGGACGTGAAGACCATGGCGATGCCATGTTCATCCGCGGCAGCGATCACTTCCGGATCGCGTACGGAACCGCCCGGCTGGATGACGGCAGTGGCACCGGCATTGGCCACGATGTCCAGGCCGTCCCTGAACGGGATGAATGCATCGGATGCCACAACCGAACCCTGGAGGGAAAGTCCGGCATTGGCCGCTTTCATGGTGGCGGTGCGGGCGGCATCGACACGGCTCATCTGACCGGCACCGATACCGAGTGCCATTCCGTTGCCACAGAAAACGATGGCATTGGATTTGACGAATTTGACGACTTTGGAGGCGAACAGCATATCCTGCATTTGTTGCGGGGTCGGTTGTTTTTTCGTCACGACTTTCAGATCGGTCGCAATGACATCGACAATGTCCGGCGACTGGACGAGCAGGCCTCCTCCGACCCGTTTGAGGTCGAACGCATTGGCGTTTTTGCCCAGGGCGATCTGGAGAAGACGCAGGTTTTTCTTGCGGTTGAAAATGCTTTTGGCTTCTTCCGTGAAAGCCGGTGCAATCAATACTTCCACGAACAGTTTGGATACTTCTTCCGACGTACGGCCATCGAGTTCTCCATTGAATGCGATGATACCGCCGAAAGCCGCTTCGGGATCGGTTTGCAGCGCTTTCCGGTAGGCGTCCAGCAGATCTTTTCCGGTCGCGACACCACAGGGGTTGGCATGTTTGATGATGACGCAGGCCGGTTCATCGAAGTTCTTGACGCATTCCCAGGCGGCATCCGCATCGCTGATATTGTTGTAGGAAAGTTCCTTGCCCTGCAGCTGTCTGTAGCTGGCCAGCGTTCCCGGCTCGATATTTCTTTCACGATAGAAGGCGGCGGACTGGTGCGGATTTTCACCATAGCGCATGTCCTGGACCTTTTCGAATTGCAGGTTCAGGATTTCCGGATAGGTCTGGCGATTCCGGTGGTTCTTGTCCGCTTTCAGGCTCGACATGTAGTTGGCGATGGCTCCGTCATACTGGGCGGTGTGCGCGAAAGTTTTTTTGGACAGTTCGAACCGGGTATCGATGGAGAGCGAACCGTTGTTCTTTTTCATTTCGGCAATGATGCCGCCGTAGTCGGCCGGATCGCAGACAACGGTCACATCCCGGTAATTCTTGGCGGCGGAACGGAGCATGGCCGGGCCGCCGATGTCGATGTTTTCGATGGCATCGTCCAGTGTGCAGTTTTCCCCGGCGACGGTCTGTTGGAAGGGATAGAGGTTGACGACGACCATATCGATGGTATCGATACCGTGTTTCCGGATGGCATCCAGATGGGACGGGATATCGCGTCTGGCCAGAATTCCGCCATGAACTTTCGGATGCAGGGTTTTGACACGTCCATCCAGCATTTCCGGAAATCCCGTGTAATCGGCGACTTCGGTTACGGCGATACCGTTTTTCTGAAGCAATTCCGCTGTTCCGCCAGTAGAAAGAATGGCGATATTCATGGCGGCCAGTTCTCTGGCGAATTCGACAATGCCTGTTTTGTCAGAGACGGATATCAGAGCGAATTGAGTCATGGTAATAGAGTTTCAATAAACAAAAAATAGGTGAAAAAGCCGGTTACAGAAGATTGTGCTCGAGCAGTTTTTTTCGCAGGGTATTCCGGTTGATCCCCAGCATTTCGGCAGCATGTGACTGGTTGTTTTTGGCATGGGCCATGACTGCCATCAGGACCGGTCTTTCGACCGTATGCATGATCATGTTGTAGATATCTGTCGGTTTTTGTCCGTCGAGATCGTTGAAATAGTCCTGCAGACTGTGCAGAATGACTTCCTGGATATGCTCTTTGCTCATATTGTGTTTCCAATGGCGGCTTTGTTCAGCCAGCCGGTCAATCCGATTTTTTTAACAGTTGTTATTGTAACCTTTCGCCGTGTTCAAGTAGAAATGTAAAAAAGCGATTGATTTCATCAATCTGCTCTTCACACGTGTCGGCAGTGTTGGTTTTTTGCCGCAGTTTTTCACCGTCAGGCAGGTTTCTGGCATACCAGCCGATATGTTTTCTGGCATTGCGGACGCCGATGGTTTCACCGTAAAACCGGTAGTGGTCTTCCAGATGTTCCCGAAGGATCCGCCATATTTCCACGACTGTCGGGGGAGGTGGAAGCGTTCCGTGTTCAAGAAAATGACCGATTTCACGGAATATCCAGGGTTTGCCTTGCGCTGCGCGACCGATCATGATGGCGTCGGCCCCTGTTTTGTCGAGAACGGCTCTGGCCTTTTGGGGCGAATCAATATCTCCATTGGCCACGACGGGAATGGAAACAATCGATTTCACTTCGGCAATGGTATCGTATTCTGCTTTTCCGCGGTAGCCATCGGCACGTGTCCGTCCATGCAGCGTCAGCATGGCGATTCCGGCTGATTCGGCGATTTTTGCGACCGATGGCGCGTTGATGTGGGCACGGTCCCAGCCGGTACGGAATTTCAGTGTAACGGGAACATCCACGGCACGGATTACGGCGTCAAGAATTTTTCCGACCAGAGGCTCGTTTTGCAGCAGTGCCGACCCGCACCAGTTGTTACATACTTTTTTGGCGGGACATCCCATGTTGATGTCGATGATCTGGGCGCCCTGATCGACATTGTAACGGGCGGCATCGGCCATGATGGCCGGGTCCGAGCCGACGATCTGGACGGCACGCGGTTCCTGTTCTCCGGCGTGCATGATCCGTTTGCGGCTTTTTAATGTATCGCGCAACAGGGGATTGGCTGCGGCCATTTCGGATACGGCATACCCGGCGCCGAGTTTTTTGCAGAGCTGGCGGAAGGGCCGGTCTGTAATGCCGGCCATGGGGGCCACAACCAGATTGTTGGAAAGAACGTAAGGGCCGATTTGCATGATGGACAGAAAAAGCAAAAACCAATGTTACCAGATGGGGGCCGGAAAACGGAACAGAAACAGGTGACGGTTCAATAATGCCTGTAGTAGTCAACCGGCGGTTTCCGGCCTTCTTCCAGATGGGATGCTTCTCCCCATTGCAGCAATTCAAGGGTACCGCCAGTCCAGCGGAAACGGTTGATGCTGGTATTTAGAACCGGCATTCTGCAGTGCGTGCCCAAAGGAATGTTTTGGGCTGTACGGTAGGCGGTTTCGATGACGCCGAAATGGGTTACGATCGCTATTTTCTTCCCGGGATAGCGGGTGGCGGCTTCCCGGATGGCATTGACTGCGCGGTGATGGAATTGCCGGGGACTTTCGGTTTTCCGTTCCCCATCGGGGAAAAAATGGTCAGGGTCTGCCGCATACCAGGCCTTGTAGGATTCCGGATAGGCTTCCCGGATCTCTCCGTCTTTCATGCCTTCGCAGATGCCATAGCAGCGTTCCCGGAATGAGCGGTCCTGATGGACGGGCAGGTTATGTATTTTGGCGATTTCGTATGCTGTCTGATATGCCCTTTGCAAATCGCTTGAGAAAATGGCGTCCAGCGGCTCGTCCCGCAGGATTTTTGCCAGCGTGACGGCTTGCAAACGGCCATTTTCGTTCAGGGGAATGTCGCTGTGTCCCTGCAACCGTTTCTGGGTGTTCCAGGCCGTTTGCCCATGCCGGATGATCAGGATGTCGGTCGGTTGTGTCACGTCGGAACTCAAAGCGTCTTTTCGATTTCCGGATTCAGGGAATATACGCCGGTTATGCTTGCCTGATCCAGAATATGTCCTTTCATGGCGGCAAGGACATCCTGACCGGTAAAGCGACCGGCAAGCGGCAGTTTTTCCACATCCAGCGCATACAGGGTGAAAACGTAATGGTGCGGGATGGCGTCGTTCCAAGGAGGACATGGTCCGTCGTAGCCGTAGTAATCGCCTTCCATGTCCTTGTCGCCGGCGAACCATGCCGTATAGTCATTGATACCCTGTCTTGATCCGTGCAATGCTTCGGGACCGTTTTTGCCTCTTGCCGTAATGCCGCTGGAAAATTCTCCTTCGGAAATGGAATGGATGCCGGCAGGCAGATCGACAAGTACCCAGTGATAAAAATCGACTCGTGGCAGATCGGCCGGGACGGTTTTCCCTTCCTGATTGACGTCGTCGCCTTTGGAGGGAACGTCGTAATCGTGACAGATCAAAACAAGTGAACGGGTGTTTTCAGGCAGGTCGCTCCAGGCGAGGTGGGGATTTCTGTTGTCTGACATGGCGGCATGTGTGGCGCCGTCGATTTTGCAAAAGGCAAACGGTGTCGGGATCTTTGCACCATCCTTGAAAGAATCGCTCCAGAGTTTCATGATATCTCCTGAAAAAGTGGGTGGAAACAATGTGTTTATTTTGCCAGATACACAAGAACTTGGCAGTTTTTTCAAGTCTGGCGAAGTCCCTGTTTCCGGTTGGAGGTATCCAGCCAGAAGGTGACGGGGCCATCGTTGACCAGGGCGACTTGCATATCGGCACCGAACTGTCCGGTCTGAATCCCCGACAGTCTTGTTTTCGCCTGGCTGACGAAATAGTCGAACAGTTTTTTTCCGATGTCCGGAGGCGCTGCCGGTGTAAATGACGGACGTGTTCCGGATTTGGTATCCGCTGCCAGAGTGAATTGCGGTACGATCAAAAGATCCCCGCCTGTTGAGATCACAGAACGGTTCATTTTTCCGTTTTCATCGGAAAAAACACGATAATTCAGAATGCGTTCCAGTAACTGGTCCGCTTCTTTTTCCGTATCGTTCCGTTCGGCACATAACAGAACAAGCAATCCTTTGCCGATTCGGCCGATTTCCTCGTGTTCTACGGTGACGCTGGCCTGACTGACTCGTTGCAAAAGAGAAATCATCGGATATTCCCTTGTAAGTATCGGTTTGATATGGGGCTATGGCCGGATATTTTAAAAGATGTTCGCCGGAATGGATTCATTTTCTTTTTTTGTCGCCAATATCCGGTTTTTTCTTCCGGTGAGAAGTCATGGTTGGCTGGAAATTGTTGAGATACGGCAAAGGGCCGTGAAATAGCGGCATATCGGATAGCGGACCGGATGGGGCCGGTTTGTCGCTATCCATGATCCTGTGCTTGGTATCGCATTTAACCGGAAAATGGCGCTGTCTTGGAGAATCCGTCTCGCAATATGCAAGTTGCTGGAAGCGGGCGAAAGGAAACCGTTTTTATGGCCCGGTCGGCAATTGTCTTTCCGCGTTTTTCTTCATGCCGGATACCGTGCACCGAGAATACGGAATCCTTGCGCTCCGGTAACGGCAGGCAGATTTCCGGGTTCGTTTGCCACGAACCGGTAAGCCAGCCATGCGAATGCCAGTGATTCGACATGCATGGGGTCGATTCCCAGTGCATGGCTTGTCGATAATTCTGCGTGAATATCCCCGTTTTCGAGCATCTGTTTCAGCAGAGTCATCAGGAAACCGTTTTTTGCGCCGCCACCGCAAACGTAGGCTTGCTTGATGCCGGGAGCGTGATCGCGGATGGCATTGACGATCGAAGTCGCTGTCAGCATGGTCAGTGTCGCCTGAACATCTGCCGGATCAGGTAGCTCGGACATAAAAGTCTGAAACAGTTTTTCGCGTAGCCATTCCAGATTGAAAAGGTCGCGTCCGGTGCTTTTCGGCGGCAATTTGCCGAAGAACGGTTCGGCCAGCATGATTTTCAGTAATTTATCCGAATACCGTCCACTTTTTCCCCATGCCCCATCTGTGTCGTAAGGCTGGTTTCTCCGGGATTGTATCCATGCATCCAGCAGCATGTTGCCGGGACCGGTATCGAAACCGGATACGGAACCGTCCTGTTTCAGCAGGCTGATGTTGGCGATGCCGCCGATGTTGATCACAGCGCGGGGAACGTTCTTGTCACCGAAGACGGCCAAATGAAAAGCCGGCACAAGTGGTGCGCCCTGACCGCCGGCGGCGATATCACGACTCCGGAAATCGGCGATGACATCGATTCCGGTCAGTTCGGCAAGCAGGGCGGGATTGTTGGTCTGCCGTGTGAAGCCGAGATCGGGACGGTGCCGGATTGTTTGTCCGTGTACACCGATAGCCTGTATTTCAGAATGGGAAATACCGCTTTTTCTGGTCAGTTCTTTGACGTTTTCTGCATAAAGAACGGCCAGTCTGTTGGCGGCCAGTGCTTCTCTTTCGATTTCGTTTTCACCCGGAGCCTGAAGCTCCATAAGCTGTTTCCGGAAAGAGAGGTCGAATGGCACACTGGCGGCAGAAAGGATTTCGACTCTGCCGCCTTCGTAATGGTCGGGAAAGGATGCCAATATGCCGTCTACACCATCAAGGCTGGTGCCTGACATCAGACCGATGAATAAAGCCATGTTATCTTCCGGCGAAGTGTTGTTTACGGATTGTAGGCGAGCTGATGAGGTTTTGATACCGAGTCCATCAAGGCGAAACGGTGTTTCATATCGGCCAGGTTCGCCTTGAAACGCACCATTTCGCGTGCGGTTAACGGATGGATATTCGGCATGTCTACCTGTGCTGGATTCTGCTGGACATTGTTGACCCGGAATTCATAATGCAGGTGAGGGCCGGTACTGAGACCGGTTGAACCGACATATCCGATCACATCGCCCTGACTGACTTTTTTCCCGTGGGTCATGCCGGTCGCGATCCGGCTCATGTGTCCGTATGCCGTTGAATAGGGACCCCAGTGCTTGATGGTGATGAAATTCCCGTATCCGTTTTGCCAGCCGGAAAAACTGATGACTCCGTCGGCTGCTGCCCGGATGGGGGTTCCCGGAGGCGCGGCGAAGTCTATCCCTTTATGTTGCCGGACTTTGCCTGTTACCGGATGGACACGAATGGAAAAGCCGGAAGAAACCCGGGTAAATTCAAGTGGTGATTTCAAAAAGGCTTTTTTTTGCGATTTTCCGTTGAAATCGTAATAGCCGCCTTTGCCCGGCGTACGTTCGAACCATATGGACTGATAGGGGGTTCCGTTGTTGGTGAATTCGGCGGCCAGTATGTTGCCGGTTTTCAGGAATTTGCCGTTTTGCCAGTAAGTTTCGTAAACGATATTGAAACGGTCGCCGCGTCTCAGATCGGAGTTGAAGTCGATGTCGGTGGAAAACATTTCGATGAATTGGCGGGTGACCGGATCCGGAACGCCTGCTGCATCGGTTGCCGCAAATAGCGACGACTGGATGATTCCGGAACGCATTTCCACAATCCGTTCCATTCTGGCCGTTTCTTCCGATATATCGAAACCGGCATCAGTCCGGGTGATCGCGATATTTGTCTGGATGTCGCCGGAATCTGCCAACAGGGTGGCCAGTCTGTAAAGCTGCCCCTGACCGTCGGTTTTCGCCTGGAGTGTCTGTCCGGTTTTCAGTTGCAGGAAAATTCTGGATTTTTCGTGTGCTTTGATGAAGTCTGCCGCGTTTTTGTCACGAATACCCAATCTGGCCAGAAGCGTCGCTAGTGTGTCTCCTGAACGGACCTTGTCTTCACGTGTATAAAACTGTTTTTCCTGCCGGATTTTCTCGAGTTGCCTCTCCAGCGGCGGAAGCTGGATTTCTTCCTCGATAATACGGAAAGCGACCTCACTGGTATCGGGAGGATTTCCCGGAGCGACCGCTGCAGCACCGAACGCGATAAAGGCGAAACAGAAGGAAACGAGTGAAACGATCCGTGTTTTTTGTGATGTTCCCAGTAAGACCCGCTTCGCCCGGTCGATGAATCGCATTGAATTCCTCTTATTGCTGCAATCAGTTAGAATTGACTTTTTTGCGCAGGATGCTTTTCTTGTTATTGGCCTGTGGCAAAATTGCTCGAAATATACATTATATCAATACAATCCGTCGTAAAAAGCCAAATGAACGAAAAAAATTCCCCGTCAGTGCCTGTTGAAGAATTGCCTTTGTCCGATTCGGTCAGGGAAGCGATGGCGATCACATTGCGTGGTTGTGACGAACTGCTGATCGAATCCGAATTTGCCCAGAAACTTGCCCGTTCCGAAAAAAACGGAAAACCGCTCAGAATCAAGCTGGGACTGGATCCTACCGCGCCAGACCTTCATCTGGGCCATACTGTCGTCTTGAACAAGATGCGTCAGTTACAGGATCTGGGGCATGTCGTTATTTTCCTGATCGGCGATTTCACTTCCATGATCGGTGATCCAAGTGGCCGGAATATCACACGCCCCCCCCTGACCCGTGAACAGGTCAAGGAAAATGCCATGACCTATTTTTCCCAGGCCAGTCTCGTTCTCGATCCTGAAAAGACGGAAATCCGTTACAACTCCGAATGGAGCGACGGTCTCGGTGCGGGAGGGATGATCCAGCTGGCTTCGCAATATACGCTGGCACGGATCATGGAACGCGATGATTTTGCCAAACGGTTCAAGAACGGTTATCCGATTTCCGTTCACGAGTTGCTGTATCCGTTGATGCAGGGGTACGATTCGGTGGCTTTGAAATCCGATCTGGAGCTGGGCGGAACGGATCAGAAATTCAATCTGCTTGTCGGGCGCGAACTTCAGCGCCAGTACGGACAGGAACCGCAGTGTATTCTGACCATGCCATTGCTGGAAGGACTGGATGGTGTCGAGAAGATGTCGAAATCCAAGGGCAATTATGTCGGAATCACCGAACCGGGAAATGTCATGTTCGGCAAACTGATGAGTATTTCCGATGAAATGATGTGGCGTTATTATGATTTGCTATCGTTCAGGTCGATTCAGGAAATCGAACGTCTGAAGGAAGAAGTCAGAAACGGCCGCAATCCGCGTGATGTCAAGGTGGAATTCTGCCAGGAGATCGTGACCCGTTTCCACTCGAAAGCGGATGCCGATGCGGCGCTGGAAGATTTCGTCGCCCGTTCACGAGGCGGCATACCGGACGATATTCCGTCGGTGACGCTCGCCGGTGCGCCGATGGGTATCGGACAGGTGTTGAAACAGGCCGGATTATGTGCGTCCACTTCGGAAGCGCTGAGAATGGTCGATCAGGGAGGTGTTCGGGTGGATAGTTCTCCCGTAGGCGATCGGGGGCTCAAACTGGATGCCGGTACATTCGTCGTGCAGGTCGGCAAGCGCAAGTTTGCCAGGGTGACCCTGAACTGAAAGCCGGGGACCGTATGATCAAATACGGTCCCTGCCGATTTTCCTGACGCCGGGAACATGGCGGACCCGGCGGATCAGGCGGGCCAGATGTATCCGGTCATCGACCTGTACCGTGAATTTCAGCAAGTTGAATTCACCTTGCGTTTCCATTTCGACAGCGGTGATATTGGCATCCGATCCGCTGATTTCGGCCGTTACTCTGGCCAGAATGCCTTTTTCCTCGACAACCAGCAAACGCAGGTAGCAGTCGAAGCTCCGGTTCAATTCCTCTCCCCAGTCGACATTGATCCATTTTTCCGGTTCTTTCGCCACCAGTTTCTTGGCATGCAGGCATTCCGCGTTGTGTACCACAAGTCCGCGAGTCATATTGAGCTCGCCGATAATCGTATCTCCCGGAATAGGCAAACAACATGTTGCCAGCTGGACATTGATCCCCTCACTGCCATAGATGATGACCGGTTCGACTTTTTGCGGTTCTTCCTCGATGACCATTCCCGGTTTGTGGCCGATTTCATCGAATAGTCCGGCTATCCGGCGGGCGACGAGTACCGCAAGCCGTTTCCCGGTACCGATATCAATATAAATATCGTCAAGGGTTTTGGAACCTGTTTCGTACAGCAGCCTGTCGATGACGGGCTGTGGAATCCCGGCTTCGTTCAGGTGGATGGATTTCAGTGATTGTTGCAGGAGCCGCTGACCGAGTTTGATAGAGTCGGCCTGATTGACCGAGCGCAGATAACTTCTGATGCGTGAACGGGCTTTTCCTGTCTTGACGAATTCCAGCCAGGACGGTGTCGGATGAGCGTTGGGCGATGTAATGATTTCGACGATATCGCCATTTTGCAGTTCTGTTCTCAGCGGAACGACACTGTTGTTGATCTTGACCGAAGCGGTATGGTCGCCGATATCAGAATGGATATTGTAGGCAAAATCCAGCGCGGTTGCGGTCCGGGGCAAAGCGATGATTTTGGACTTCGGGGTGAAAACATATACGGAGTCCTTGAAAAGATCGACTTTGATATGTTCGATGAATTCGGTGGAATTGCCGGTTTGCTGCTGAATGTCCAGCAGGGACTGGAGCCAGCCCAGACTGTTTTTCTGAAGATCGGTCAGGGATTCGTTTCCTGTCTTGTACAGCCAATGGGCGGCGATGCCTGTTTCGGCGACATGATGCATATCCTGCGTTCTGATTAAGAAATCAACCGGATCGCCGTACGGACCGACTACGGTGGTATGCAGTGACTGGTAATTGTTCAGTTTCGGTATCGCGATGAAATCCTGTATCTTGCCCGGGATGGGTTTGTATAATGCATGCAGAATGCCCATAGCCATATAACACTGTGGAATGCTGTCCACGACAATCCGGAAACCGTAGATATCCCGTATTTGCGAAAAGGGAAGATTCTGGCTGCGCATGGTGCGGTATATGCTGTACAAGGTTTTTTCGCGGCCATAGATTTCGGCATGTATACCGTTTTCTTTCAGGGCGTTGCTGACAGCCGAATGTACTGTTTCAATGAGGGAGCGGCGGTCGCTTCGTGAAGCTCTTACGGCTTTTAAAAGTGTTTCGTGACGGAAAGGGTGCAGATTGTAAAATGACAGATCCTGCAATTCACGGAAGAGCTTGTTGATGCCAAGACGGTAGGCGATCGGGACATAGACTTCCATGGTTTCGAGCGCGATACGGTGACGTTTGGACAGGGACATGACATCCAGTGTCCGTATATTGTGCAGGCGGTCCGCCAGTTTGACCAGGATGACCCGGACATCGCGGGCCATTGCCAGCAGCATTTTCCGGAAATTTTCGCCCTGCGCGTCGACATAGGTCTTGAACTGGAGTTTTTCCAGTTTTGACAGGCCGTCGACCATTGCCGCAACCGGGGCGCCGAACCGTTCGATCAGCTCTTCCAGCTTGACTCCCTGATCCTCGACTACGTCATGCAACAGCGCCGCCATAATGGCCTGGGCGTCCAGTTTCCAGTCGGCACAGATTTCTGCAACGGCCAGAGGATGGGAAATGTAAGGTTCCCCCGATTTCCGGAATTGTCCCAGGTGTTTTTCATCGGCGAAACGGAAAGCGTTTCGTATCTGCTTCATTTCGCCTGGAGAAATATAACTCTCCAGTTTTTTTGACAAATGGGAAAAAGTGACTATTTCGGGTTTCGGGGGGGATACTATGAGACCGGTACTGTCAATCTGGTTAACAGGCCAAGAAGAATAACTGAGATCAATTTTATGATCCAAATTGCTTTCAGATGGCGTTGTGGTCATTTGTGTATCCATTGTATTGATGGCAGCACTTGCCAAACAAGACAGCAGGAAAATATGTCCTGTTCCCGATATGTCCCGTTCCTGTCATGGAACCGGCATTCAGCTCGGTACTTTTTTCAGCATTTCCAGACCGATTTTTCCTGCCGCGATTTCGCGCAGTGCCAATACCGTCATTTTGTCCTTCGCCTCGACTTTCGGGGTATGCCCCTGCAACAACTGGCGGGCACGATATGTCGCGCAAAGGGTCAGTTCAAAACGGTTCGGAATTTCTTTCAAGCAATCTTCTATAGTGATACGGGCCATTTTCTATCCTGCAAATATAATCCGGATTTCATTTTACAAACCAGTGCTGCACGGGATGCCGAATTGGGCAAACAATTCCCTGTTTCTGATCGCTTGCCGACTCATTCTGCATCTTGCCGTTTCGACAATTGCAGCCAGTTTGGTTAATGCCAGATCGAAGTCATGATTGATGATAACATAATCGCATTCGGATGCATGCCTGATCTCCTCGCCGGCAGCTTCAATCCGTTGTTTTATGATTTCTGGGGAGTCCTGTCCCCGTTTGTTCAGCCGTTCTTCCAGTGCGGAAATCGATGGCGGCAGAATGAAAACGCTGACCGTTTCGGGAAAAAGCCTGCGGATTTGCCGCGCGCCCTGCCAGTCGATTTCCAGCAAGGTGTCGTATCCGGCATTCAGCTGATTCATAACGGATACTCTTGATGTTCCGTAATAGTTTCCGTGTACGGTGGCATGTTCGAGGAACTCGCCCTGTTCAAGCCTTTTTTTGAAATCTTCAACCGTCGTGAAGTGATATTCACGCCCGTTTTCCTCACCCGGACGGGGTGGCCGGGTGGTATGCGATACGGAGAGATGCAACGAGGGGTCTTTCCGGATTAATGCCGCAAGCAAGGACGATTTCCCGGCTCCGGAGGGAGCGGTCACGGTAAAAAGCGAACTGCCTGCAAAAGATGGTGCGATTTGTGTCATTGGGAGCGGTTTTTCAGAAAACGGAAGCGGTTTGTCCGGAAATGCCTTACCAGAATTGCCACCACGGGTTTTCCTTGGCGTTGCCGCCATAAGGGATTTTGCTGTCAGGGTAATTCTGTTTGAAAATGCGGTTTGCATCGTTGCTCAGATCGTAAAGTCCCAGTTTCTTGTACGATTCGGCGAGGATGTATAATGCTTCTTCAACGACGAAGGAATCCGGATAATTGTTGATGGCGCGTTGTGCACGGTTTGCCGCTGCCAGATAGGCGCCGCGGCGGTAGTAGTATTTGGCTACATGGATTTCATATTTTGCCAGCATCGTGACCAGATATTTCATGCGGTATATGGCGTCTTTTGAATAGACACTGTCCGGATACCGGGTGACCAGCAGCTTGAAAGAGTCGAAGGCGTCCTGCGCCGCTTTCGGATCTCGTTCGGAGAGATCCTGACGGAAAGCGAAATTCAGCAGGCCGACGCGGTCATTGAAGTTGATCAGCCCGCGCAGATAGTACATATAGTCGATGTTCGGATGATTGGGATGCAGCTTGATGAAACGTTCAACGGCTGCCAGTGCCTGTGCCGGTTCGTTGTCGCGATAATAGGCATAGGCGATATCGATCTGGGCCTGCTGTGCGAAAACACCGAAAGGATAGCGGGATTCGAGTTTTTCGTAATATTCAATCGCTTTTTCATAGTTGCCGGACCGCATTTCATCCTTCGCTTCGCGATACAATTTGCCTGCCGGCCAGGATGCCGTTTCATCTATTTTTTCAGGTAGCAGACCGCAAGCGGCCAGTGAAACAGCCAGTAAAAAAAGGGCAAGAAGTTTTAACAAATTCTTTCGCATAATATTTGCAAACGGCGGATTGGCCTGGAAAAACGTTTAGTTTCAGAATTATAGCCGATAGGACTCAATGTGACTGAAAAACCGGACAGCTCGTACATAAACCGTACTGAAACGGATGAAGCAGAGATATTAACAGAACAGGAACCGGTTCGGTTTGTTTTGTCCCTTGAAGAAGGCGGAAAACGGCTGGACAAAATTGTGGCAGGGCGTCTGGAACAGTATTCCCGCAGCCGTATCCAGCGCTGGATAGAAAAGGGCCATGTCACGGTCAATGGCAAACCCGCACAGGCAAAACAGACGATGGTCGGAGATGAAGAGATCGTGGTTTTTCCCCAGCTTGCCGAGGAAGAACTTGCATTTGCACCTGAACCGGTCGAATTTCCCGTTGTTTTCGAAGATAACGATATGGTGGTTGTCAACAAGCCGGCAGGTCTGGTTGTACATCCTGCTGCCGGTAACTGGTCCAAAACGCTGTTGAATGGCCTTTTGTTCCGATACCCGCAAAGCGTTTCCGTTCCCAGGGCCGGGATTGTTCACCGGCTCGACAAGGAGACGAGTGGTCTCATGGTTGTGGCCAGAACGCTTGAGGCGCAAACGCATCTTGTCAGACAATTGCAAGCCAGAACGGTCAGGCGGGAATATCTGGCGCTGGTATGGGGCGAAGCGCCTGAGTCCGGTACGATCGACCAGCCTGTCGGACGGCATCCGAGAGACCGGATCAAAATGGCCGTTTTGCAGACGGCTTCAGGGAAACCGGCGATTACCCATTACCGGCGCCTTGAAACGGGAGTTTGTCATGGCAGTCCGGTCAGCCTGATAAAATGTCGTCTTGAAACAGGGCGAACTCATCAGATCAGGGTGCATATGCAATTTGCCGGCCATCCCCTAGTGGGCGATCCGCTTTATGGAAAATCCCATCTGGCGTCCGTTTTTCACCGGCAGGCATTGCATGCTTTCAGGCTGGGACTCGTGCATCCTTCAAGCGGCCTTCCCTATGAATGGATGGCGTTGCTGCCGGATGATATGAGGAACCTGCTGAACCAGTCGATGATTTCCGAAAGGGAGCAATGGTATGAATCCGATTATTCCTGAATGGCCTGTACCCGATTGTGTCAAGGCTTTTTCGACCTTGCGTGATGGCGGTTTCAGCCTTTCGCCCTATCATGGCGGCATATCGGGTACCGGAGGGTTGAATTTCGGATTGCACGTCGGCGACGATCCGGTGAAAGTGCGGGAAAACAGGGCCCTTCTGAAAAAGATGCTTCCATCGGAACCTGTCTGGCTCAATCAGATTCATGGCGTCAATGTCGTCGATGCGGCAAAATGTGCCGGGGTGCCCGATGCGGATGCTTCATATACTTCCGCGAAAAATGTCGTATGCGTGGTCATGACGGCGGATTGTCTGCCTGTCCTGTTGTGCGTGTCTGACGGAATGGTTGTGGCTTCTGTCCATGCCGGCTGGAGGGGACTGGTAGCGGGTGTGCTGGAAAAAGCGGTCGAGGCAGTCCGGAAAATAAGCGGTTCGGAGATTATGGCATGGCTGGGGCCTGCGATCGGTCCCGATGCATTCGAGGTCGGAGAGGATGTCAAAATTGCTTTTGTCCGGAAAGACAGACGGATGTCCGCGGCCTTCAAGCGGAATGGAACGAGGGACGGAAAATATCTGGCCGATATTTATGCACTTGCCAGACAGATTTTGAACGGAGTGGGTATTGTCCGGATTTATGGCGGCGATTTCTGTACCGTATCCGATCCGGGACGTTTTTATTCCTACCGCAGGGATGGTGTGACGGGAAGGATGGCGACAGGGATATGGATAGCTTCGTAGAAGCTGTTTGAATGCCATGGCGTTTTCCATGTCGCGGGAAAGTGTTATAAACAGTCATTTCGTTTCGGTCGTGCCGGAATTGCCACATCCGGTATCGCCGGACCGGTGGGCGGAATGAAGTGTGTGGCGAATCAGTGAGTGAAAATGGATAAACGGAGAACGATCGGGTTTGTTTCGCTGGGGTGCCCCAAGGCACTGGTCGATTCGGAAAGGATTCTGACGCGATTGCAGGCGGAAGGGTATGAAACGGCGGAAACTTATGAGGATGCCGGTCTGGTGATCGTCAATACGTGCGGTTTTATCGATGCAGCGGAAATGGAGTCGCTGGAAGCCATTGCCGAGGCGCTTGAAGAAAACGGAAAAGTGATTGTCACTGGGTGTCTGGGCGCCAAAAAGAACAGCCAGGGAGCAGGATTCATCAAAAGTGTCCAGCCGAAGGTGCTGGAAGTGACGGGGCCGGATTCTGTACAGGAAGTGATGGATGCCGTTCATCGTCATTTGCCGCGTCCGCATGAGCCGTTTATCGATCTGGTCCCTCCGGCCGGGATCAAACTGACGCCAAGGCATTATGCCTATCTGAAAATTTCCGAAGGATGCAGCCATCATTGTACTTTTTGCATCATTCCGGATCTGCGGGGCGATCTGGTGTCTTATCCGGTCGGCAAGGTGCTGGATGAGGCGGAATTGCTGTTTAAATCAGGAGTGAAAGAGCTTCTGGTGATTTCACAGGATACGGGGGCATACGGTCTCGATATCAAGTTCAGGACAGGATTTTGGGGCGGAAGACCGGTCAAAACCCATGTGACGCAACTGACCGGGCAGCTTGGTCGTCTGGCGCGAAAATATGGCGGTTGGGTTCGGCTGCATTACATTTACCCCTATCCGCATATTGATGATCTGATTCCGATAATGAATGAAGGCGGGGTTCTGCCGTATCTGGATGTTCCATTCCAGCATGCCCATCCGGATGTCCTGAAACGCATGCGACGACCCGCCAGTGGTGAAAGGCATCTTGAGCGTATTGCCGCATGGCGGAAGATGTGTCCGGATATCACGATCCGTTCGACTTTTATCACCGGTTTTCCGGGGGAAACGGAACAGGAGTTCCGTTATCTGCTGGATTTTCTGAAAGAAGCGCGGATCGACCGGCTGGGGTGTTTTCCCTATTCTCCTGTCGAGGGGGCGAAAGCCAACGAATTGCCGGGAGCGGTGCCGGAGGAAGTCCGGGAGGAAAGGCGGGCTCGCCTGATGCAATTGCAGGAAGAGATTTCCTATGAACGTCTGCAGAAAAAAGTCGGAAAAACGATCCGAGTGCTGATCGATGAGACGATAAGAGGTGGCGCGATCGGCCGTTCATCTGCCGATGCGCCGGAAATCGATGGTGTTGTCTATGTCCGCAAACCGAAAGGTATGCGGCGCAAGCTGATGCCTGGTGAATTTGTCGATGTGATTGTCCGGAAAACGGACGCACATGACCTGTGGGGCGAGATGCTGCCACAATCCGGAAAGATCAATGTCATGCCATTTAAGGAAGCGGAGGTGCCGGTATGAAAAAATCCTTGTCGAAAGAAACCCTGATCAACCACTGTGAGTATGTCGCACCGGAAGGGTTTGCGGCATTTCCCGAACCGGTATACCGTGCTTCTACAGTGATATTCGGCAGTGTGGAAGCCTTGCGTTCGCGGGAATGGATCGGACGGGATTCCTATACTTATGGATTGCATGGTACACCGACTACTTTTACGCTGGAGGCACAACTGGCTGAAATCGAAGGCGGAAAACATGCCGTTCTGGCGCCGAGTGGCCTTGCGGCGATCAGCATTGTCGATTTCGCTTTTTTAAAAAGTGGGGACGATGTCCTGATTCCCGAGAATATCTATAATCCGAATCGTGAGCTGGGAAACTGGCTCTCCAGGGATTTCGGCGTCAGTGTCCGTTATTATGAGCCAATGATCGGAGCCGGTATTGCGGAATTGCTGAAGGACAATACACGGCTTGTCTGGACGGAAACACCGGGATCGGTCACAATGGAAGTGCCGGATATTCCCGCCATAAGCCAGGCAGCCCACGCAAGGGGAGCGCTGGTCGTTCTGGACAATACCTGGTCGGCCGGTCTGGTTTTCGATGCGTTCGGGCATGGCGCCGATGTCGTGGTTCAGGCGGCGACAAAATATCAGGGGGGTGCATCCGATCTGCTGATGGGGGCCGTCATTACCCGGGATGACGAATTGTTCCGCAAAATCAGCATGGCGCACATGAGGCTGGGAATGGGGGTCGGAGCGGATGATGCCTATCTGGTATTACGCAGCCTGCCTTCCATGAAAGTCCGTTTCGCAAAAAGCGGTGAATCGGCCATGATCGTGGCCAACTGGCTGAAAAAGCGTCCGGAGATCAGCAAAATACTGCATCCCGCTTTCGATGATTGTCCGGGACATGATGTTTACCGACGGGATTTTACGGGATCTGGCGGTCTGTTTTCGGTTTTGTTTGATGAACGTTATACCGAAGCGCAGACCGACCGGTTCCTCGAGACACTGAAACTGTTCAAACTGGGATTCAGTTGGGGAGGAACGCACAGTCTTTCTGTACCCTATCGTATCCGTTCCGATCGTCGTGACTGGATGCAAAGAGGAAACCAGCTGATCCGTTTTTATGTCGGGCTGGAAGACCCGCAGGATCTGATTGCGGATCTTGAACAGGCAATGCGTGTTCTCGATTAAATGAGAAAGCGGCCGGGTGCCTTGGCCGGTTTTTCTTTGGGAGCGGCCGCCATTCTCAGGCGGCCAAGCAGTGTACCGGGATCATTTTCAATGACCAGCGATTCGGTATATTTTTCACGGACAAATCCTTCTTTCGCGAAATGGCCGACCAGTTCGATCAGGCAATCGTAGTAGTTGTTGACGTTATAGATACCGATCGGTTTTTCATGCAGTCCCAGTTGTGACCAGGCCGATGTTTCGAACAGCTCTTCCATCGTGCCGATTCCACCCGGAGCCGCGATGAAACCGTCGGCCAGATCGGCCATCATGGCCTTGCGCTCATGCATATCCTTGACGATGTAAAGACGTGTCAACTCTTCATGAGCCAGCTCCTTTTCCATCAGATCTTTCGGAATGATGCCGGTCACTTCTCCGCCCAGACGGAGCATTTCATCGGCTAAAATCCCCATCAGACCCACTTTCCCGCCACCATAGACCAGCGCGATGTTTTCGTCGATCATTTTGCGGGCGAGCTGGCGCATGGCATCAGCGTATACTTCGGCGGCACCCGTCGAGGAACCGCAATAAATACAGATTGATTTCAACATGAATAGCTTTGTCAGGAGTTATCGAATGACCGGCGATTTTGTCAGATGGCGGGAAGAAACGACACGCCGGATCGGCCGAATGGCTGTCATCCATTTCTGTTCCAGCCAGCAATAATAAAAGCGAAACAAAGTTCCGGCAAGTCAGGCGTTGTCAATAAAAAAACACGATTTGAAAATAATGTTTTGATAAAAACTTACTTAAGGTTAGAATTATTTCGAGGATAAGGGAAATTACGAGCCTGAAAGTTTTGCGTTTTCATGTATGGACCATAAAGATGGCATGAAATATGCAAGGCAGAGGGAGTTTTTTTCTATTATCTTTTGAGGAACAGTAATGAAACCATTAAAAAGTTTTGCTTTCTCAGCTATGGCTTTGTCACTATTAATGGCTACCGGTACTGTCTCGGCCGAAAAATCGCCAGGCAAGTATTGCGATACGCCATCCCGCTGTATCAATCCCATCACCAAATACGGTGCCGTCACTTCTCCCAATTATCTGGCTTCTGTCGCCGGCCTGGAAGTATTGCAGAAAGGCGGTAATGCTGTCGATGCCGCGATTGCCGTCGCGTCGACCATGAATGTCGTTTATCCCCAGATGACGACACTTGGCGGCGACAATTTCTGGCTCATTTACAATGCCAAGACAAAAGAAGTGAAGGCATTGAATGCCAGTGGACGGGCCGGGGAATTGGCAACTATCGACTTCTACAAGAAGAAGGGATACGACAAGATCCCGTCAAGAGGTTATCTGGCCGCCAATACCGTTCCGGGTACAGTTTCCGGATGGGATGCCGCGCACAAGTATGCGCGTGCCAATATGAGCAACGCAGGTTTGCCGTGGAAAGATCTGTTTGACAGCGCGATCCTTTATTCGCAGAAAGGCTTTCCTGTCACGGCATCGCTGGCACGCTGGGAAGAAATCAACGTCGATCCGAAGGATTCCGAATTCCGGAATCTGCAGCGTTTCTCCGGATTCAAACAGACTTACCTGAAACCGGATGGTTCGCCTTACAAGGTCGGCGAAATCATGAAATTGCCCCAGCTGGCAAACACATACAAACTGATTGCCGAAAAGGGTGCCAATGAGTTCTACCGGGGATCTATCGCGAAAAAAATCGTCGCCGATCTGCAGAAACACGGCGGTGTGCTGACATTGAACGATTTCGCCAAACATACGGCTGACTGGGTTGAACCGTTGTCTGTCGATTATCGGGGTTACAAGGCTTACAATCTGCCGCCCAATACCCAGGGTATGGCTTCGCTGGAAATCCTGAATATCCTGAACAACATCGATGTCAAGAAGCTGGGTGAAGGCACCACGGATTACTATCATGTCATGGTCGAAGCGACAAAACAGGCGTTTGCCGATCGTGACAAATATCTGACTGATCCGAAGGAAGCCAAGATACCTCTGGATTTCCTGCTTTCCAAACAGCACGGCAAAGACCAGGCTGCACGCATCAGCATGAGCAAGGCTGCCGCTACGGTCAAACCGCTTGATCCGAAGGGCGATACGGTCTGGATCGGGGTTGTTGACAAGGATGGAAATGCCGTTTCTCTGATCCAGAGTATTTACCACGATTTCGGTTCGGGCATTGTTCCGGAAGGTACCGGTGTTCTCCTGCAGAACCGTGGCAGCTTCTTCTCGCTTGATCCGGCACACATCAATCACCTGAAACCGGGCAAACGGACTTTCCATACCCTGAATGCCGCCATGCTTCTGAAAGACAAGAAACCGTTCCTCGTTTACGGTACGATGGGTGGGGAAGGCCAGCCGCAGACTCAGGCTGCCATTGCTACCCGGGTAGTTGATTTCGGCATGTTCCCGCAGGATGCCGTTGCAGCACCACGCTGGCTGCATGGCAGAACATGGGGTGCCGCTTCCAACGATCTCAAGATGGAAGGTCGTATTCCTCAGGCAACGCTTGACGAAATGAAGAGACGTGGTCATCCGGTCGCTGAAGTTGACGATTACACTGATACGATGGGTCATGCCGGCGCGATCATGATCGATCCTGAAACCAATCTCCGCTACAGTGCAACCGATCCACGTGGCGACGGTCTGGCTGTCGGATATTGATTTCAAGTCGGGTTTTCCTGTTGTACAGGAAACCATGCAGAAACGGCATATGGAAACATATGCCGTTTTTTTATGCTCATGAAAATTTCAGGCAATAATGAAAAACAGGAATAGTGATATTTTGCCTTGAGGTGATGAAAAAACCGGCCGATATTGGCCGGTTTCATGTACGTACTGGAATTTAATTCTTTTGGGAAGTGACAGGCGTCAGACGGGTAAGTCCTCCCATGTAGGGTTGCAGGGCTGTCGGGATGGTGACACTGCCGTCAGCCTGCTGGAAATTTTCCAGAAGGGCGACCAGTGTACGACCGACAGCCAGACCGGAACCGTTCAATGTATGGACCAGTTCCGGACGGCCTTTTTCATTTCTGAATCTTGCCTGCATCCGTCGTGCCTGGAAAGCCTCGCAGTTGGAGACGGATGAAATTTCGCGGTAGGTATTCTGTGCCGGCAGCCAGACTTCCAGATCGTAGGTTTTTGCTGCGGAAAATCCCATGTCGCCGGTAGAAAGCGAGACGACCCGGTAAGGCAGGCCCAGTTTCTCGAGAATACGTCCGGCATTCTTGACCATTTCTTCCAGTGTTTCATACGATTTGTCTGGATGGACGATCTGGACCATTTCGACCTTGTCGAACTGGTGCTGTCTGATCATGCCCCGCGTGTCGCGGCCGTAGCTGCCGGCTTCGGAACGGAAACAGGGAGTGTGAGCAGTCAGCTTGATCGGCAACTGGTCGGCAGAAAGAATTTCACCCCGTACCGTATTGGTCAGGGTCACTTCCGCTGTCGGAATCAGGTAAAGGTTTTCGCTTTCGCCGTCTTGCCCCCCTTTTCTGGCAGCGAACAGGTCTTCCGCGAATTTGGGCAGCTGGCCTGTTCCGTAAAGGCTGTCGGCATTGACCATATAGGGGGTATAACATTCGGTATAACCGTGTTCCATTGTCTGGACATCCAGCATAAACTGGGCAAGCGCACGGTGCAGACGCGCCATATTCCCGCGCATGACACAAAACCGTGCACCGGTCAGTTTCGTCGCTGTTTCAAAATCCAGTCCAAGCGGAACGCCGATATCGACATGATCTTTCACTTCGAAATCGAATACTCTCGGGGTACCGACCCGCCGGACCTCGATATTGGCCGATTCATCCGCACCGACAGGGACCGATTCATGAGGGAGATTCGGGATAGTGAACATGAATTCGGACAGTTTCGCCTGCAGTTCGGATAGGGTCGTTTCGTTGGCTTTCAGCTTCTCGCCGATACCTCCCACTTCCGCCATGACGGCAGAAGTGTCTTCTTTTTTGCTTTTCAGAATGCCGATCTGTTTGGAAAGGGCATTGCGTCGGGCCTGCATTTCTTCAGTTTGTGTCTGAAGCTGGCGGCGCTGTGTCTCGAGTGCATTGAATGTGGCTACATCGAGTTCGAAATTACGGGTTTTGAGTCTGGCTGCGACAGCGTCAATATCCTTGCGAAGGAGCTGAATGTCGATCATGGTAAGAACAATAGTGACAAAAATCACATTGTATCAACTTGCACGTTCTTTGGAAAAATTTAATCTCCGGTATCGATCGCAATGTATGGCAATGGGGGGAGTGTTTCCGGGATGGTTGGCATGCGCACCGGATAAGACACTATGAAAAACGGAAACAAAACTGCCGGGACAAAGCGATTCTGTTTCATCGCACATTTACTTGCGGGAATTATCTTGCAATAATAAATGCCCCATAACAGGCGAATAAACGCCTTTTGATGGGAAAACGCACCGGCAAGAGGCGGGTGTCGTACCGTTTGGGATCATCGAAAGCGGCGGAACGGTTTTTGCCTGTGCATTGTTTGATATTTTATTTTTTGATTGGACGTTTCAATGAAACAAAGTCTTGAAGAGTTTTTGGAAGGCGTTAAGCAGCGCGATCCCAACCAGCCTGAGTTCCTTCAGGCGGTTACGGAAGTCATGGAAAGCCTGTGGCCTTTTATCGAGAAAAATCCGAAGTATGCCGATCAGAATCTGTTGCGCCGTCTGGTAGAACCGGAACGCATCATTCAGTTCCGTGTATCTTGGGTTGACGACAAAGGTGAAGTGCAGGTCAACCGCGGTTACCGCATTCAGCACAGTTCGATGATTGGACCGTACAAGGGAGGGTTGCGTTTCCATCCTTCCGTCAATCTGTCCATCCTGAAGTTCCTGGCATTTGAACAGACGTTCAAGAATGCATTGACGACCCTGCCGATGGGAGCGGGCAAAGGCGGTTCCGATTTCGATCCGAAAGGCAAGAGCGACAATGAAATCATGCGTTTCTGCCAGGCGTTTGTCTCCGAACTGTACAGACATGTCGGTGCCGATACGGATGTTCCTGCCGGCGATATCGGCGTAGGTGGCCGTGAAGTCGGTTTCATGGTCGGCATGTATAAAAAACTGGCCAATCGCACAGATTGTGTTTTCACCGGCAAGGGTCTCTCATTCGGTGGTTCCCTGATCCGTCCGGAAGCAACCGGTTACGGTACCGTTTATTTCGTTGAAGAAATGCTGAAACGGGTCGGCAAGAGTCTCAAGGGCATGCGCGTTTCCGTTTCGGGTTCCGGCAATGTCGCGCAATATGCCGTTGAAAAAGCCATGCAGTTGGGGGCGAAAGTCGTTACGGTTTCCGATTCGGGCGGCACAGTTGTCGATGAAGCGGGCTTCACTCCGGAAAAACTGGCCAAACTGATGGAAATCAAGAACATCAAGTATGGCCGTTGCAGTGAATATGCTGCGGAAGTCGGAGCGCAGTTCATTCCGAATGCAAGACCGTGGAATGTTCCTGTCGATGTCGCATTGCCATGCGCAACGCAGAATGAACTGGATGAAAACGATGCCAAGACGCTGATCAAGAACGGCGTTGTTTGTGTGGCGGAAGGCGCCAATATGCCTTCGACGATCGAAGCAGCCAAACTGTTCGAAGATGCACGCATTCTGTACGCTCCGGGCAAGGCAAGCAATGCAGGGGGTGTCGCGACTTCGGGTCTGGAAATGTCGCAAAACGCCATTCGCTTGTCCTGGACACGCGAAGAAGTGGATCGGCATTTGAACGAAATCATGAAGAACATTCACAATGCATGTGTCAAATACGGTACTCGTGCTGACGGATCGGTCAGCTATATCAGCGGCGCGAACATCGCCGGTTTTGTCAAGGTGGCGGATGCCATGCTGGCACAAGGTGTTATCTAAAAGAAATTCACCTCAACAAGGGGACCCGGGGAAAAAAGGATCCGGGTCCTTTTTTTGCCTGTCTCCGGTCGCGGACCATCAGTTTTTGCCGCCGTCTTTGCGAAGTCTTTCCGCAAGGGCGGTCACGATGTTCATCAGAAGCACCCTGTCCTGTTCGGATAATGGTCCGAACAACTCCTGAAGATGTCGGGCATGATCCGCCGATCTCAATGCCGCGTTCATCAACAGTTCGTCTGTCTCGCAATCGAAAATTTCAGCCAGCTCGACCAGTCTGACGATATTCGGGGTGACTGTTTTCCACGTTCGATTCGTGAAACGGCTTCATAGCCGATATTCAATTTTTCCGCCACGTTTTCCTGCGTCAATCCTTTTTCCATCCTTTTTTTCGCGTTGAAATCTCCATTCATACCGAATGGTTTGGTATCCAAATGGCGGCAGGAAGTATTTATAGGGTTGAATTCAACTTGTCAGGTTGAGATTCAACCTGTTTTCAGTTAAACATTTTTATTTAATTGAATACAGGGAATTTCACTGAAACGGAGTGTAGGCGGTCAGATCTTTTCAGTGAGTTCTTGACGCTCATGATCTCATATTCCATTCAGTTTTTTCCCTTGCCCGCTTTCCTGTCCAGCTCGGCCAGCCAGTCCAGTTTTTCGCCGATTTTCTTTTCAAGCCCGTAGGGGGTCGGCCGGTACCATTGCATTTCAGGCATGCCTTCCGGGAAATAGGTTTCGCCGGCTGCGTAGGCGTTGGGCTCGTCATGGGCGTAGCGGTATGCATGGCCGTAACCCAGCTCTTTCATGAGTTTTGTCGGCGCGTTTCGGAGATGGACAGGAACTTCGCGGCTTTTGTCCTGTTTCACGAAAGCACGCGCCTGATTGTAGGCCATGTATCCGGCGTTGCTTTTGGCGGCGACTGCCAGATAGATGACGGCCTGTGCCAGTGCCAGTTCGCCTTCAGGACTGCCCAGCCTTTCGTAAGTCGTTGCCGCGTCGTTGGCGATCTGGACGGCACGTGGATCGGCAAGGCCGATGTCTTCCCAGGACATGCGGATGATGCGCCGGGCCAGATAGCGGGGGTCGGCGCCTCCGTCCAGCATGCGCGCCAGCCAGTAAAGCGCTGCATTCGGGTTGGACCCCCGGACGGATTTGTGCAGTGCCGAAATCTGATCGTAGAAGTTGTCGCCCTTGTTGTCGAAACGGCGCATGGCGTCTCCCAGTGTTTCCTTTAGCAGAGCGACACTGATTTGCCTGTCCTGTCTCGCCTGTGCCGCCTGGGCGGCGATTTCGAGACGGTTCAGCAGGCGGCGGGCATCGCCGTCTGCACTCATGACCAGCATGGTTTGCGCTTCAGATGATATGGACAGGCCATCCAGTTCTTTTTCCAGTGCTCGTTCAAGCAGTGTTTTCAGATGGTCGTCATTCAACGATTTGAGCACGTAAACGGCTGCGCGGGACAAGAGGGCGTTATTGACTTCAAAAGACGGATTTTCGGTGGTTGCACCGATAAACGTGACAAGACCGCTTTCGACGTGAGGCAGAAAGGCGTCCTGCTGGCTTTTGTTGAACCGGTGGACTTCATCGACAAAAAGGATCGTTCTTCGTCCGGAATTCGAACGGATCAGGCGGGCGCGTTCAACGGCATCGCGGATGTCCTTGACGCCGGAAAGAACCGCTGACAGGGCCATGAATTCGGCGTTGAAACCGTCGGCCATCAATCTGGCCAGTGTCGTTTTCCCGACGCCGGGTGGTCCCCACAGGATCATGGAGTGGGGTTCTCCGGACTCGAAAGCGATGCGCAACGGTTTCCCTGTTCCGAGAAGATGTTCCTGACCAACGACATCGTCGATGGTTGTCGGGCGTAACCGTTCAGCCAGTGGAGCTTGGGACATAATTGGAAAATGGCAAATACTGAAAGGGACAGTCTATATGATGGAGTGGCAGGAAGGCAAAAAGGTTTCGTTTTTTTGCAGGTTGCACCGTAATCAGTGCACATTCCTGTCGGCCGATACCGGATGCGGCTTGTGGAGATGCATTGGATTGTGTTGCTGAAACCGAAGAGATGATTTTACCCTGAAACGGTTTGTGGATTACCATTCTCTTTTATGTGAATAACCGGATTCAACCATGAATGATCAGTCAATAACCCATCCATCGGGATTTTCCGATGCGGATCTGACAGAAACGGAGCTCGATGGCGAAATCGTCTATGAAGGCAACTTTTTTAGGGTACGAAGAGACAGGGTCCGGCTGCCGGATGGAGGTGTCGCGATACGCGAATATATCCGTCATCCCGGTGCCGTCGTGATTTTGCCGCTTTTCGACGATGGAACCGTTTTGGTGGAACGACAGTTCCGTTATCCTGTGAAACGGATTTTTATTGAATTTCCCGCAGGAAAAATCGATCGTGGGGAAGACAGGCTGGCCAGTGCCAAACGGGAACTGGAGGAGGAAACCGGTTATACCGCTTCGTCGTGGCAATTCGTGACGACGATTCACAATGCCATTGGTTATTCCGATGAAGCTTTGTCCATTTATCTGGCAAGAGGTTTGCATGCCGGTGCGGTACGACTTGACGACGAAGAATTCATCCAGACCTTCAGGATACCGGTGACGGAGTTGCTTGATTGGGTCAGAACAGGGCAGGTAACCGATGTCAAAACAGTAATCGGTGCTTTTTGGCTTGAAAAAATTGCCAATGGTCAATGGGATGCCGAAAAAATTGTGTAATGGTTCAAATTATGGTTTATGATGGAATCCGTCGTTTTTGAGGTACAGGTAGTGTACGGTATCAAGACTGTCATTTCTGTTTTTGCTTCAAACGATGGTAGAGGCGAAAGCCTGGTTTAATTGAAATAGGAAATTTGTAATGGCAACTGGTACTGTAAAATGGTTTAACGATTCCAAGGGTTTCGGATTCATCACTCCTGACGAAGGTGGCGAAGATGTTTTCGCCCATTTTTCTGCCATCAAGGCGGACGGTTTCAAATCCCTGAAAGAAAACCAGCGGGTTTCTTTCGATATTACGACTGGTCCGAAAGGCAAGCAGGCTTCCAATATTACCGTTATCTGATTGACGGATAACAGCAGGCGGCTGGCCTGTTTCCGGATTTCCTGCCTTTTCAGGAAAAAGGGGTGATTTGTCGTCTGCAGGCGGGAACATGGATTCATGTTCCCGCTTTTTTACGGGAAACGAGTTTTTTCTGTCGTCTGTCCGGTCTGACGAATGAATGACGGCGAAAAAGTGAAAAACAAGTCTTCAGGACGGGATTTTAAACATTTTCCGCGAAACAGCCACCAGCCAGATGATGACGCACGATGTTCCCGCACACAGACTGATGGTTCCGACCGCCATCGTCAGAACCGGCCAGTTCAGGGAACACAACATCATGGAAAAACTGCCGAAGAGCAGGGCAACACATCCCCAGAGAGAGCCGACCGTTCCGTTGTCCGTGTCCATCTGGTTCATGATCAGCATGGTGCCGGCCGGTCTGCATGCGCTGCCGAAGAAGGTGACAGGGACATAGAGCAGGGCGAAGGCAAAAGGATTGATGGCACCGAATATCAGGATCAGGGAGCCGGAGACGGCAACACAGCCGAAACAAACCGTCAGGAAAAGTAGACGTGGCAGTTTGCGAAGAACTCGCATGTAAAGAATGGGGGCCAGCATCGCGAAGCAGCCGTTGAAGGCGAAGAAGTAACTGTATTTCTCGGCCGACAGGTTAAACAGGTTCATGTAAATGAAAGAGGATGTGGACAGAAACGACATCACCGGCATGACCATGAGCGAGAAAATGACGAGCAGAACCAGATATCCCCTGTTGCGCAGGACAAATCCGATTCGTCCCAGTGACTGGAAGGCCGATCCGGCAGTCGGATTTTCAAGCGTTTCTTTCAAAAACAGGGAAATGGTGAATGCCAGAATGCCGCAGAATGCCAGAACGACGAAAAGTCCGCGCCAGGAAACGAATTTCAGCAGAAAAGCGCCGATAACCGGCGCCAGCATGGGACAGAGGATGGTCAGTGTCTGTATCCAGACAAGAACTTTTTCCATGACAAGTCCCTTGAAATTGTCCTTGACAATCGCCATGGAGACAGCCTGAATGGCGCCGCTGCCGATTGCCTGGATGACCCGTCCGGTGATCAGAAGATAGATGCTGGTGGAAAAGACGCAGACAAGGCTGCCGGTGATATAGAGCGACAGTCCCAGATAAAGGATCGGTTTGCGGCCGTATTTGTCGGTGAACGGTCCCCATAGCAGCATGGAAATGGCGAAAAACAGCATGAAGAAGCTGAGTGTGAAATTGGTCAGTTCAGGGGTTGTCGAGAAAAAACCGACCATTTTGGGCATCGCAGGCAAATACAGGTCGATAGAAAGCGGAACAAAGGCGCTCAGAAAAGCCAGAAAGGCGATCAATCCTCTGGCACCCAGAGGAAATACACCTGGGCGCAACGCTTCATTTTCTTCCTGCATCATAGATAGTGTCCGGCATTAGGTTGTCAGGCAAAACCGGATGACGGCTGGCAACTTGCCCGGCCGTCATGGTTTTTCATCAATATAAGGGTTGTTCGAATAACAGGTGGCGAGGACGCCATTATACGGTCTTCTTCAGGAGAGATCGTGACGGTGAACAGAAGTTTCGGTGTACGGATGGACCGTGTCAATAAACTCTTCTGGTCAATACGTATCAAATTGTTACAGCGTTGCAGCAGAAAAGTTTTTCTTCCGTCCGGATATAAAATCGTTTATCCGGCAGGAAAAAAAGAACGTTGTCGGCAGGGCTCAGTCAATCATCAGTTTGCGTATACTTTCCGGAAGAGGAGTCGATTTGCCGGTTTTGGGGTCGACCCAGACAACTTTGGAACCGCCGATGGCACAGATGGTATCCGGGGTGTCGCTGCGCCGGATTTCCTGTACGATATCAAAACTCGACCGGCCTGGAGAGCCGGCGTATGTTCTGATCTCGATTTCTCCCGGATAGGCGAGCGGTGCGTAATAGGTGCAGTAACAGTGAACGACGACAGTTTCCAGACCGGCGTTTTCCCCGCGGCCGATATGGGAGTACCATTCGATGCGGGCCTGTTCCAGGTAACGGAAAAAAACGGCGTTGTTGACATGGCCCATGGCATCCATATCGCCCCAGCGGATGGGAATGCGGGAAACGAAAACCGGTTTTTTTTCGGATAATCGGGCGCTCGTCATGTTGATTTTCTCCTTTATCACTTTGAAATTAACAGTTTGCCCGATATCATGTCATGATTTTGCGGTAAGCTCCATTACCGTCCATTTGCATTGACTGAATTTGTTATTTTAGAGATGACCCAACAAGAATTGCCGGGTACGGAAGCGTTTGGTCCACGCGAGGCCATGGAATATGATGTGGTGATTGTCGGTGCGGGGCCTTCCGGTCTGTCTGCCGCTATCCGGATCAAACAGCTGGCCCGCAAAAGCGGACAGGATTTTTCGGTTTGTGTCCTTGAAAAAGGTTCGGAACCCGGTGCGCATATTCTTTCCGGCGCAGTGATGGATCCTGTTGCCCTGTCCGAACTGTTTCCCGGCTGGAAGACCATGGGTGCCCCGGTAACCGTTCCGGTTTCAGAAGACCGTTTTCTTTTTCTGGGGGAAAAAATAGCCTGTAAAACACCCGAATGGATGTTGCCGAAAGCGATGCGCAACAAGGGCAATTATGTCGTTTCACTTGCCAATCTTGTACGCTGGCTGGCACAACAGGCGGAAGAGCTCGGTGTGGACGTTTTCCCCGGATTCGCCGCTGCAGAGGTGCTCTATGGTGAAAACGGTGTGGTCAGGGGAGTCGCCACAGGCAATATGGGGGTGGGAAAAGACGGAAAACCGACCAGTGCATTCCAGCCGGGAATGGAGCTTCATGCACGCTATACCCTGTTTGCGGAAGGAGCGAGAGGACAGCTTGGGCGGCAGATCATTGACCGGTTCGGTCTCGATCGTGGCCGCGATCCCCAGAGTTATGCGATCGGTATCAAGGAAATCTGGCGGGTCAGACCATCGGTTCACCAGCCCGGGCTGGTGATGCACACAGTCGGATGGCCGCTGGATGCCGGCACTTATGGCGGTTCGTTCATGTATCACATGGACAATAACGAGGTGGCGGTCGGATTTACGGTGGGACTGGCATATAGAAATCCCTGGTTGTCGCCGTTCGAGGAATTCCAGCGTTACAAGACCCATCCGGCGATCAGGGGCGTTCTTGAGGGGGGCGAACGGCTTGCCTATGGCGCCCGCGCAATTGCGGCAGGCGGCATTCAGGCATTGCCAGAAATCATTTTTCCGGGGGGAGCTCTTCTGGGGTGTGATGCCGGCTTTATGAATGGCGGGCGTATCAAGGGAATCCATGCCGCCATCAAGTCGGGGATGCTTGCCGCCGATGCGGTTTACGCGGCGCTGGCTGAAAACAGGCGGCAGGATATGTTGAATGCGTATCCCGATGCGTTCCGACAGTCATGGCTTTATGACGAACTGTTCAAAATCCGCAATTTCAAGCCGTGGATGGGAACCAATCTGTATGTCGGGACGCTGATGTTCGGTATCGATCAGGTTGTTTTCAGGGGGAAAGCCCCCTGGACACTTCATCGCAGGAAAGCCGATCATGAATATCTGTTGCCGGCATCCCGATGCCGGCCGATCAGTTATCCCCGGCCTGACGGAAAACTGACGTTTGATATCGCGTCCTCACTGTACCTGTCCGGGACGATGCATGAGGAAAACCAGCCCCCTCATCTGACACTGAAAGACCGGGATGTGCCGATGAAGGTCAATTTGCCCGTTTATGCCGGTCCCGAGACGCGATATTGCCCGGCAGGCGTTTACGAGTACATAAAAGGTTCCGATGGCACCATGCGGCTTCAGATCAATGCGGCGAACTGTTTGCATTGCAAGACATGCGATATCAAGGATCCGACCGGCAATATTGTCTGGATCGCGCCGGAGGGGGGAGGCGGCCCGAATTACCCCGATATGTAAGGGCTTTGTGCATAAATAAAACAGCTTTGGGCGAGAACACGTTTTTTTCTGATCCGCTTCGGCGTTTCGGGGGATGGGATGAGGTAAGATGAAGCATCATTCCCTGTAACGTTGACGTTCGGATTCTGGAGAAAACGTGATGCAAAATACAGTAACGCCCACTGATGTACTGGAATGCGTCATTTCCGGTGATTTCCACGATCCTTTTTCTGTTTTGGGTATGCATCGCGAGAGCGGCAGACTGTTTGTCAGGACATTGTTGCCGGGCGCAGTTTCCGTGTCGGTCGTTGATGCCCATTCGGGGAAAGAGCTGGTCAGGATGGAGCGGTTTGCGGATACGGCATTGTTTGATGCGGAAATTCCCGGACGGAAGGAGCCATTTCCCTATCGGCTGAAAATCGATTGGGGAACGCATCGACAGGAACTGGAAGATGCCTACCGTTTCCCGTGCGTACTGGGTGATATCGATGTCTGGCTGTTGTCGGAAGGGACGCATCATCGGCCTTACGAGAGGCTGGGTGCCCATCCCGCCGTGATGGAAGGAGTCGCCGGTGTCAGTTTTGCCGTATGGGCCCCCAATGCACGGCGTGTTTCGGTTGTTGGTGATTTCAATGGCTGGGACGGGCGGCGACACATGATGCGCTACCGTTATGAATGTGGTGTCTGGGAGATGTTCATTCCACATGTCATGCCGGGTGATCTGTACAAGTATGAAATCAAGGATATTGCCGGAGAAATCCGGCTGAAGGCCGATCCATACGCTTTCCGTGCACAGTTGCGTCCGGATACGGCATCTGTCGTGCACGGGTTGCCTCCGGCTGTTCCTTCTGACGAGTGGCGCAAGGCCGCCAATGCGCCGGATGCACCTGTCAGCATATACGAGGTTCATCTGGGGTCCTGGCGTTTGCCGGGGGATGGGCGTCGCTGGCTGACGTACCGTGAACTGGCCGAACAGCTGATTCCGTATGTCAAGAGTCTTGCGTTCACCCATATCGAGCTGATGCCGGTCAACGAATACCCCTATGATGATTCATGGGGGTATCAGTCTACGGGGATCTATGCGCCGACGGCCCGGTTCGGGACACCGGATGATTTCCGTTATTTCGTCGAGGCGGCGCACGACAGCGGGATCGGGGTCATACTGGACTGGGTACCAGCCCATTTTCCGGCGGATGAGCATGGACTTGTCCGGTTTGACGGGACGGCGCTTTATGAACATGCCGATCCGAAGGAAGGCGTTCATCAGGACTGGGGGAGTATCATCTACAATTACGGTCGTACCGAGGTCAGCAATTATCTGGTGGGCAATGCGTTTTACTGGATTGAGCGGTATGGCGTGGACGGTCTCCGGGTCGATGCGGTGGCTTCCATGTTATACAGGGATTACAGCCGCGCTCCGGGACAATGGGTTCCGAACAAATATGGGGGCCGTGAAAATCTCGAAGCAATCGCGTTTTTGCGGAAACTGAACGAAACCGTAATTGCCGAGCGGCCCGAGGCGGTAACGATGGCTGAAGAATCGACCAGTTTCCCCGGTGTTACCCATCCGGTGCGGGATGGCGGTCTCGGTTTTCACTACAAATGGAATCTGGGATGGATGCACGATACGCTGTCTTATCTGCGCGAGGATCCGTTGTTTCGCAAATACCATCACGACAAGATGCGTTTCGGAATGATGTATGCCTATTCCGAAAATTTCATTTTGCCTCTGTCACATGATGAAGTCGTTCACTGCAAGGGATCGCTGATCGGAAAAATGCCGGGAGATGAATGGCAGCGTTTTGCCAATCTCAGGGCCTACTTCGGATTCATGTGGGGATATCCGGGCAAAAAACTGCTTTTCATGGGAGGGGAATTCGCCCAGTATCGTGAGTGGGATTCGAATGGCAGCCTTGACTGGTATTTGCTGCAGTATCCGTTGCATGCAGGCATGCAACGGCTTGTCCGCGATCTGAATACGGTGTACCGGGATTTCTCTCCCCTGCACAGGCTGGATTATGATCCGCAAGGTTTTGAATGGATCATTCATGACGACACGGACAGTTCGGTTTTCTGTTTCATGCGGCGCGACGGGGAGAAACAGTCTGTCATCGTGATAAGCAATTTCACGCCGGTACCCCGTTACGGGTACCGTATCGGGGTTGCCGAACCGGGATGGTATCGCGAAATTATCAATACCGATGCCGCCATTTATGGTGGCAGCGGTGTTCACAATCATGAATTGCTGGCACAGCCGGTTCCGTCAAACGGAATGCCATGGTCGCTGGAAGTGACGGCACCTCCGCTGGCAACCTGCATGCTGGTCAGAAAGGATAGCTGATGAAAACGGACAGCAATACCCGGCTGGAACCCGGAAAATCTTCTCCGCTGGGAGCGTACTGGGATGGCAATGGTGTCAATTTTTCACTGGCCGCTCCGTCGGCCAAGGCCGTCACCCTTTGTTTGTTCGACGAGACTGGCCAGGAAGAACTGGCACAATTGTCATTGAATCCTTCCGAAGAGGGAATCTGGTCCGGTTATCTGCCCGGGGGAGCCCCGGGACTGGTTTACGGTTATCGCGTTTCGGGTGTGTATTCTCCCGAAAAGGGACAGCGCTTCAACGACAGGAAAGTGCTTCTCGATCCTTATGCCCGTCTGATTGTCGGACGTTATGAGGGACAGGACGAATTTTCGGATGCATCGGATACCGATACGGGAGCGATGGCATTGAAAGGCCGGGTGATCCACGAAATATATGACTGGGGCGATGACGTGCCGCCTCATGTTCCTTCCGGACAGATGATACTCTATGAATTGCATCTGAAAGGGTTTACCAAACGCCATCCCAGTATCCCGGAAGAAATACGGGGAACATATGCGGCACTTGCCGAGCCAGTCATTCTGGATTATCTGGAGAAACTGGGCATTACTTCTGTGGAATTGTTGCCCGTTTTCGCCATGGCTGACGAAGCCCGTCTGACACGGGAAGGCCGGGTCAATTACTGGGGATACAATACGATCGGTTTTTTCGCACCCGAAAACCGTTACTGGTCGGGGCGTCCCGGTACAACACCTGTTTCCGAGTTCCGGGATATGGTCAGGGCGTTGCACAGCCGGAAAATCGAAGTCATTTTGGATGTCGTATACAATCATACGGCCGAAGGCAACGAGGATGGTCCGACGCTCTCTTTCAAGGGAATCGACAATGCCATGTATTATCATTTGCGGCCGGATAATCCCGCCTGTTATGAAAACTGGTCGGGATGCGGGAACAGCCTGAATCTGGGACATCCGCACGTTCTGAAAATGGTGATGGATTCACTCAGGTACTGGGTGACGGAAATGCATGTCGATGGTTTCCGTTTCGATCTGGCGCCGACACTGGCCCGGGAAAAACGGGAATATTCCATTAACGCCGGTTTCTTCAGGGCGATTGCCGGGGATCCGGTATTGTCCCGCGTCAAACTGATTGCCGAGCCCTGGGATCTGGGACCTGAGGGGTATCAGCTGGGCGGTTTTCCGTTCGGATGGTTTGAATGGAATGACAAGTTTCGCGATTGTATGCGTTCGTTCTGGCTGCATCAGGGGTCTTCGCTGACTGAATTCGCACAGCGTTTCATGGGATCGCAGGATTTTTTCGGCGCACGCGAAAGGTTGCCGGCGGCCAGTATCAATTATGTGACTTCGCATGACGGATTCACCATGAAAGACCTTGTCAGTTACAACCACAAGCATAATGAGGCCAACGGCGAGAACAATCGGGATGGATCTGATCACAATCTCAGCTGGAATTGCGGGGAGGAGGGGGAAGCCGTCCTGCGGGAAGTCATCTTGCGTCGCGAGAAGCTGAAACGGTCCTTGTTGGCGACGCTGATACTTTCGCAAGGAACGCCGATGCTGGTCGCCGGTGATGAATTCGGTCAGACGCAAAACGGCAATAACAATCCTTACTGTCAGGATAACGAACTGACCTGGCTGAACTGGGAGCAGGCCGATACCGGGTTGCAGGATTTCGTGGCGCAACTGATTTCATTGCGCAAGACCCATCCGGCACTGGGGCAGAACAGGTGGTTTACTTCCGAACATTCGGATTTTGTCATGCCGGATGCCGGTATCCGCTGGCTGTCGCCCAATGGGGGTGACCAGCTGGGACGCCAGTGGAGCAACAAGCGGCTTTTCAGTATGGGGATCCTGATTCGCGCAAATGATGGTTCCCATCCATGTCTTATATTGCTGAATGCTTCGGTTCAGCCGGTGATTTTCCGTCTGCCACCGGGACGCTGGAAAGTATTGTCGGACAGCAGTTCCACATTCGAAAACGGGGCGAATCTTGAATTTCAGGCCCTGTTGCCGGGGCATACCATTATGCTGGCGGTTCCATGACAATATTGGTAAGATGACAGTACAGCCTGCCTGATGAAAGCAGGCGGTACCGAGATATCTGATGGCGAGTCGGTCGTTTAACCATATCCGGGAGCAAACATGTCAGTTCAGACAATTAGTACTACCCCTTTCGAAGACCAGAATCCGGGGACATCCGGATTGCGGAAAACCGTGCCGGTTTTCCGTCAGCCTCATTATCTGGAAAATTTCGTCCAGTCCATTTTCGATTCCGTAACCGGTTATCAGGGCAAGACCCTTGTTCTGGGAGGGGACGGACGTTTTTTCAATTCCGTTGCCATACAGGTCATTCTCAAAATGGCGGCAGCCAACGGTTTCGGCAAGGTCATGGTCGGCCAGTACGGCATTCTGTCGACGCCGGCAGCGAGCTGCCTTATCCGGAAATACGGGACGTTCGGCGGTATTATCCTTTCCGCGAGCCATAATCCCGGCGGTCTTTCCGGCGATTTCGGCATCAAATACAATATCGGCAACGGCGGACCGGCACCGGAAAAAGTCACGAATGCCATTTATGCGCGATCCAGGGAGATTCGTGAGTTCAAAATTTCCGATGCGCCGGATGTGGATCTGGGAAAAACCGGATCGGTCCGAATGGAGGACATGACGATTGAGGTAATTGATCCCGTTACGGATTATGCCGAACTGATGCAGTCGATTTTCGATTTCGATGCCATCCGTTCCCTTTTTGCCGGCGGGTTCAGATTCCGATTCGATGCCATGCATGCCGTTTGCGGTCCCTATGCGAGAACGATCATCGAAAAAATGCTCGGCGCACCGGAGGGAACCGTGGCCAATGCCGTTCCACTGGAAGATTTCGGCGGTCACCATCCTGATCCGAACCCCGTCAATGCCAAAGAACTGATGGACTACATGAATGGGCCGGATGGTGCCGATATGGGGGCCGCAACAGATGGGGACGGTGACCGGAACATGATTGTCGGGCGCCATATCGCCGTGACACCTTCAGACAGTCTCGCCATTCTGGCGGCCAATGCAACGCTCATTCCCGGATATTCCGGCGGTATCGCCGGCATCGCCCGCTCCATGCCGACATCGACTGCGGCGGACAGGGTGGCGGTGGCCTTGCAGGTTTCCTGTTACGAGACGCCGACCGGCTGGAAATTTTTCGGCGATTTGCTCGATGACAACAAGATCACCCTGTGCGGTGAAGAAAGCTATGGCACCAGTTCCAACCATATACGGGAAAAAGATGGTATCTGGGCCATTCTTTTCTGGCTCAATCTGTTGGCGGTGACGGGCAAATCGGTGAACGAAATCGTTCATGACCACTGGAAATCATACGGCCGGAATTATTATTCCCGTCATGATTATGTCAATATCGACAGCAGGCAGGCGGCAGCACTGATGGATCATTTGAGAAGCCAACTGGATGGACTGGCCGGTAAAAGATTCGGCCGGTACATGATCGAGAAAGCAGACGAATTCTCCTATACCGATCCGGTTGACGGATCGGTGTCAGGCAGACAGGGAATCCGGATCTTTTTTACCGACGGTTCACGTATCGTTTTCCGCCTTTCCGGGACGGGAACAGTCGGCGCGACGCTCAGGGTTTATTTCGACCGGTACGAAAAAGACCGGATCGATCAGGATTTGTCGGCCGCACTGGGAGAACTGATCGGGATTGCCGGCGAGGTGGCCGATATCGCAAGGTTCACCGGATTGAAAAAACCGACGCTCATTACCTGACCGGCCTGTTTTGACAGTGTCGGGTTCGTTGTCGTCTTGCAGGGACAGGACAGTTGCAAAAAATGACAGACTTATTTTGAAAAATGGCCGGCAAAAAAATGACATACAGGCATGAATGTATGTTAAATTGAAGGGTACAGGAATGGTTGTCAGGCCATATGAAAATACCTAGTTCTGGGAGGAACAGAATGAAGTTTGTCGAGGATAAGATGCTTGCGGCAAGCCAGTTGCCAAAGCGTACCATTGCACTTGTTCTGGCTGGCGGAAGAGGGACCCGGCTTCATCAGCTGACTGACAATCGTGCGAAGCCGGCGGTCTATTTCGGCGGCAAATTCAGAATCATCGATTTTGCTCTTTCGAATTGCATCAATTCAGGTATACGTCGCGTCGGAGTCATTACCCAGTATCGTCCGCATTCCCTGATCCGTCATTTGCAAAGAGGGTGGAGCTTTCTGCGGGGCGAACAGAACGAGTTCATCGACCTGATGCCGGCAGGGCAACAGATGGAAGAGGGGTTGTGGTATCGGGGTACGGCCGATGCCGTTGCGCAGAACAAGGGAATCCTGCGTTCTTACGGGCCCGAGTACATCCTTGTACTGGCAGGTGACCATATCTATAAAATGGATTATTCCCTGTTGCTTCTGGACCATGTCGAACGGAAGTCTCCCTGTACGGTAGCCTGTATCGAAGTGCCGCGTATGGATGCGACCGGTTTCGGGGTCATGGATGTGGACGATAACCGCAAGATCACCCGTTTTCTTGAAAAACCTGCCGATCCTCCGGGTATGCCAGACAATCCCGACAAGGCACTTGCCAGCATGGGCATCTATGTTTTCAATGCCGACTATCTGTACAACTTGCTGGATGAGGATTGTGCGGACAATACGTCTTCCCATGATTTCGGGAAAGATATCATTCCGAAAATTGTTTCCCAGGGCAACGCGATGGCACATTATTTCAGCATGTCATGTGTCCCCCCGCCCAGTTTGTCCCTCCCTACTGGCGTGATGTCGGTACGGTCGATTCGTTCTGGATGACCAATCTCGAGCTGACATCCAATATGCCGCAGCTGAACATTTATGATGAAGACTGGCCGATCTGGACATATCAGGAACAGGAGCCGCCGGCCAAATTCGTTCCGGATCCGCACGGCATGGATGGTGTGATTTCCAATACGATGGTATCGGGAGGGTGTATCATTTGCGGTTCCAAGATATCCAATACCATTCTGTTTTCAAAGGTACGCGTTCAGGCGTTCTGCAATCTCGATCAGGTTGTTGTACTGCCGGACTGTGAGATCGGGCAGGGATCCCGTCTGAAGAAAGTCGTGATCGATCGGGGATGCCGCATTCCGGAAGGAACTGTCATCGGCGAAGATCCCGAGCTGGATGCACAGCGGTTTTATCGCAGTCCGAATGGCGTTGTTCTGGTCACTCAGGAAATGTTTGCCAGACTGTACAATTTTGAACATATCCCGAAGGTAGAATAAGTGAGTGAAAATCAGTTTCCGCTGAAGGTTTTGCACGTTTGTTCCGAAATTTTCCCTCTTCTTAAAACCGGAGGTCTCGCCGATGTAACGGCGGCTTTGCCGCCGGCGCTGGAAAAGGACGGTTGTGAAGTCCGCATGCTGGTGCCGGGTTTTCCCGAATTCGTGAAGGGGATTGACAGTCCGGATCTCGTCACGGAGTTGCCTGCCAAGTTCGGTGCACGCCGGATCAGGCTGATGTATGGCAAAATGCCAGCAACGGGAGTGCCCGTTTATTATATTGACGCACCGGATCTGTACGACCGGACCGGTAATCCGTATAACGCTTTTGACGGGCAGCCTTATCATGACAATCACCTCCGTTTCGCGCTTTTAGGGTGGTGTGCCGCACGTCTTGTGGAAGGGTTCGATTATTTCTGGAGACCGGATATCGTTCATGGCCATGACTGGCATGCCGGTCTGGCCTTCGCCTATATCAAGGCGCTGGAATGGAATACGGGGAAGAGAACCGTGGGGACGGTGTTTACCGTTCACAATATGGCTTATCAGGGAAATTTCCCCGCTCATGTGTTCAGTGAACTGGATTTGCCGTTTTCGATGCTGAATCCGGACGGTATCGAGTTTTACGGACAGGTTTCATATTTGAAATCGGGCTTTTATTATGCCGACAAGGTCACGACAGTCAGTCCCACCTATGCAAGGGAAATCCAGCATGGCGAACAGTCCTGCGGGCTGGGCGGTGTGGTCCGGCAGCGTTCTTCCGATCTGGTCGGTATTCTGAACGGAGTCGATACGCATGCATGGAATCCGAAAACGGATGACCGTATCGAAGCGAATTTTCATGAACGTTCGATGACCGGCAAGAAAAAATGCCGGCTTGCATTACAAAAGGAAATGGGGCTTTCCGAACAGAAGGATAATCCCGTTTTTTGTGTGGTCAGCCGTTTTGCCGCGCAAAAGGGATTGCATCTGGTTGTCGAGGGATTGAATGCTATCGTCGAACGGGGTGGACAGATCGTCGTCATGGGAAACGGGGAGCATTGGCTGGAGGAGGCATTTACCCGTTTCGCACAGGATTTTCCCGGACAGGTCGCTGTTCGGATCGGTTATGATGAGGACAGAGCCCACAGGATTTTTGCCGGGAGCGATGTGATCCTGATCCCGTCCCGTTATGAACCTTGCGGTCTGGTCCAGATGTACGGTTCCCTTTATGGCACGCTTCCATTGGTACATCGTGTCGGTGGCCTGGCCGATACGGTAACGGACAGTTCACTGGAGAATCTGGTTGAAAACCGGGCGACCGGTTTCTGCTTTGAGCATTTCGATTATTCGTCATTCGACTCGGCCGTCCAGAGAGCGTTTGCATTGTATGAACGGCAAAAAGACTGGAAGAAAGTCCAGAAAAGGGGGATGAAACTGTCGTTCGGATGGGAGCGTTCCGCGAAATTGTACGCGGCGCTGTACAGACAGATAAAAGTCGGGGCATGATGGCCGTTTCTTCAGAACGGCGCCCCTTTTCATCGTGTTTCATCCGCTTGCCAAAAAGCGTCGTGAGCGGTTATATTGCTTATAGCCGGAATTGACGGTTACGCCGCTGTTTTTTTTGTTTATGATGCTGATTTTCATTGGTTTTTCAAGTTGGCGAAATAAGCGGAAAAAATTTTGTCCCCTCTTCAACGGAGAACAGAAATGAGCTTAGACAAACCGAAACAGGAAGGTTTCCTCGCCAGCGATGTAGAAGCCCTGAAGCGTTCCATTTCAAACAATTTGCGTTACCGCTCGGGCAAGATTCCGTTGACGGCAACGCGCGGGGACTGGTTGCTGGCTTCCGAGCTGGCGGTTCGCAACAGGCTTGTCGAGCGCTGGCTGAAATCGAATACGGCCTATTATGAGCAGGGTTCCAAAATCGTCTATTACCTTTCCATGGAATTTCTGATCGGTCGTACTTTCCAGAACGCACTGGAATCGCTTGATATTGCGGAGGACATGCGTGAGGCGCTGAGCGATCTGGCTGTCGATATGGAAGAAATCATCAATTACGAACCGGATGCGGCGTTGGGAAATGGCGGGCTGGGCCGTCTGGCCGCATGTTTTCTGGACTCCATGGCGACACTGAACATTGCCAATATTGGTTATGGCATCCGTTACGAATATGGGATGTTCAAACAGGAAATTGTTGACGGTTATCAGGTCGAAACACCGGACTACTGGTTGCTGACACGCGGCAATCCCTGGGAATTCCCGCGTCCCGAATTGCAGTTCCATGTCCGTTACGGCGGCCATATCGACCAGTCCAGCGGGAGGGCGCGCTGGGTGGACACACACAGTGTGCTGGCGATGGCGTACGATACGATCATTCCGGGTTATGGCACCGAATGTGCGACGACTTTGCGGCTCTGGTCGGCCAAGGCGACGTCGGAGATCAACCTGTCCGCTTTCAACAAGGGCAATTATGCCGGGGCGGTGGAAACAAAAAACATGTCGGAAAACGTCACGCGAGTGCTTTATCCGGATGATTCCACGCCGCTTGGCCGCGAGTTGCGTCTGATGCAGGAATATTTTTTCGTTTCGGCCAGCCTGCAGGATCTGATTCGCCGGCATCAGCTCAACAATCCGAGTTTCGATGATCTGGCCGACAAAATTTCCATTCATCTGAACGATACCCATCCCGTTTTGGCAGTCCCGGAACTGATCCGTCTCCTGGTCGATGTTCAGGGAGTTCCGTGGGGGCAGGCATGGGCACTGGCGCAACGGATTTTTTCCTACACCAACCATACCCTGATGAGCGAAGCACTGGAAACCTGGCCGGTTGAACTGATGGGCCGGGTTTTGCCACGTCATCTGATGATTATTTTCGATATCAATAACGAATTTCTCACGATGGTCGCCCAGAAGTTCGGTAACGACAATGATCTGATGCGGCGTATTTCGCTGATTGACGAGACCGGTGAACGCAGGGTGAGAATGGCGTATCTCGCGGTGGTTGCCAGCCACAAGATCAATGGTGTTTCGGCACTGCATTCCGAATTGATGAAAAAATCGATTTTTGCGGATTTCGCACGGATATTCCCGGAACGGTTCACGAACGTTACCAATGGCATTACTCCGCGCCGGTGGCTGTCACAGGCGAATCCGTTGCTGTCCGAACTGATCGATGACCGGATCGGCCGTGACTGGCGTCTTCATTTCGACGAGATCGGAAAAATGAAACCGTATGCCAGCAATCCCGCGTTTCTGGGAAGCTTCAGGGCGGTCAAACGTCAGAACAAGCAGAGGCTTGGTCGCTGGGTAAGAAACAATCTGAATATCTCCCTAAATCCTGATTCGCTTTTCGATGTACAGATCAAGCGGATTCATGAATACAAGCGCCAGCTTCTGAATGTATTGCATGTTATTACCCGCTATAACCAGATCAAGGCCAATCCGGAAGTGAACTGGGTCCCGCGTTCGGTCATTTTTGCCGGCAAGGCAGCTTCGGCCTACCAGATGGCGAAGGATATCATCAAGCTGATCAACGATGTTGCCGTCAAGGTCAATAATGACAAGGATGTCGGCAACAAGCTCAAGGTGGTGTTCATTCCGAATTATGGTGTCAGTCTGGCAGAAATGATCATCCCCGCAGCCGATTTGTCGCAACAGATTTCAATGGCGGGGACGGAAGCGTCAGGTACCGGCAACATGAAGCTGGCGGCAAATGGCGCGTTGACGATCGGTACTCTGGATGGCGCGAATATCGAGATTATGGAACGTGTCGGTTCAGACAATATATTCATATTCGGCAATACGGCTGAACAGGTTGCCGAAATCAAGAACGGCAATTATCAGCCGCGGGAGTATTATGAACGGATTCCGGAACTGAAACAGGCGCTTGACCAGATCCGGGACGGATTTTTCTCACCGGATGAGCCAGGACGTTTCCGGGCCATTTATGATTCCCTGATCAATTATGGTGACCGCTATCTGGTACTGGCTGATTATGAGAGTTATGTGGCGACGCAGAAACAGGTCGATACCTTGTACCGGCAGGTCGTCCGCTGGGATGTCAAGGCGATAGCGAATGTGGCCGGTGTCGGGTATTTCTCGTCGGATCGTGCCATTTCGGAATATGCGAAAGAAATATGGCAGGTTGATCCGATTGACATGTAAAAATTTTGATTTTGGGAAAATTTTACGTTACTTTTGAGCAAGTTCAAAAAAACGGGGTGTTGGCGGGGTATTCTGTCGGATACGGAAATCCGTGAACAGGAACCGGTAAAAATGTGTGACGGAATCGCCTTAAACTTTTGCCAAAACAGGATGCGAAAATGGAAAAATCGAAATCGCCTTATGAACAGGTCAGCCAGGAACTGAATGAATTCAGGGAAAGACGGATCGCCGAACGTCGTTCCAGACCACGTGGCACACCGGATCGCCGCCGGAGCCAGAATAATGAAATCCAGCAGTCGGATAAACATTCACCACGCAGGAATCTGCATTGATTTCATGGCGAAGGCGGATCGGACAGTGTTTTTGTGGATGTGCTTTAGTCTTGTTTTTCCATGGGAAGAACATTTTCCGTAATGTCCCTGACGCCGATTCATCGCTTTCAATGGCGACGGGATGTCCAAAACCTGAAACAGTATCATGAGTGAAACGAGCAAGGATCCGGGCAAGCCGGCCCGGATCTGGAACGAGCTTTTTGACGGACCGGAATATCTGTTTGGTACCGAACCGAACGATTATCTGGTTGAAAAGCGGGATTATCTGAAACGATGCAGCAAAGTCCTTCTTGTCGCGGACGGTGAGGGCAGAAACAGCGTCTGGTGTGCCCTGCAGGGAATGGAGGTCGATGCGTTCGATTTGTCCGAAAAAGCGATCGCCAAGGCAAGAAAACTGGCGCAGGAAAAAGGGGTTTCCGTCAATTATTCTGTCAGCAGCATAGATGGCTGGAACTGGGAAAACGACAGTTATGATGCGGTCATCGTAATTTTTGCCCAGTTCGCCACGCCCAATATGAGGTCACGTCTTTTTGACGGTTGCATCAGGACGCTGAAACCGGGCGGAATCCTGATTCTTCAGGGATACACACCGAAACAGCTGGAGTTCGGGACCGGTGGCCCGGCAAAAGTCGAGCATCTTTACACGGAGGAAATGCTTTCCGGTTATTTCGGAATGATGGATATTCTGGAGTTGAGAAGTTATAACGCATTTATCCGTGAGGGAGCGCGACATACCGGTATATCGGCTCTGATCGGAATGGTTGCGCGCAAAAAGGCCGAATAAACCTCTTTTACGGGAAAATTAATTGCTATACTAGTCACTTCAGTCAACTGGAAGACAGGTTTGTTTTTATGGCGATTGTGAAGTGCAAGGTCTGCGGCGAGGAGATTGAGGAAACCATCCCGAAGTGTCCGCGTTGCGATTCTCTGGGGCCGAAAAGAGGAAAAAAAATCCGTTTGATCCTGCTATGCGTCATGGTAGTGATTCTTGCTTTTCTCGGTCTTGGTTTTTATCTGAAAATGAATGAGGTCGAAAAACCTTATGAAGAAGTCCTGAAAGAAAAACTGGATGCCAAGCTTTCGCAACGGGGGCTGACGGCCATGTTGTTGCTGCGGAGCCGGCTCGACAATCCGGATAGCATGCAATTGATATCGTCCATTGCCAACGAGGATGGATCCGTTCTCTGTTTTGAATTTACGGAAACGGATGTGTCGGGGAAAAAGAAGAAATCGAAAGCGGCTTTCGTTGACGGGGAGCTGAACCGGACGGAAGCGGGATGGAGGCTTTTTTGTGTCGGCAAGTCCATGCGGCCGATTACGGTGAAAAAGCAGCCGATGTAATTTGGATATCGTTTGCGCACCTGAAACCAGTCCGGCGCCGGGTGCGTTTTTGTTTGCGAGACTGTCTGGGTATCGATGTGAATGAAAACAGGGCAAATAATAAGAACCATATCCTTTGACGTTTTGGGCTGAAAACTTTCAATTCTTCCGGCGGCAATACTTGTTACCGGGTAGCGGGAGATATTTGTCGATCATGCTTCGAAGAAAAATCTTCTGCCCGAAAAAGACCGCTATGAGACCGCTGCCGTTTTTTTCATTTGCACGGCTGCCTGTCAGGATATGGGATACCACAATAACAATAAAAAGAAATACGGTCGGCGCATTCGTTTTCTGTCGCCCATGTAAAAATGGCACCGGAAAAGGCATATTGCAGTATGGACAGCAGGCAATGGGGGCAGCCATCCTGTCTCAAGCAGGAGTACAGGAAATTCCGGCCCTGGACGGAAATGCGCTTGTGTCTGGCAGAATGAATGTGGTGATTTTTTGCGGATATCAGGTGGGACGAAATGATTTTATTGGCCGAACCGGATGCCGCCATGCTGGCAAGTGAAAGCAGGTCGGCATCCCGTTCGGAAATTTCTGTTCAAGGGTTCGCTGCCGGAAGAGACTTGTCTTGTGGCGCCAGATTCATGGATTCGCCCAGGGCTGTATTCATGCGGCTCAGGATGGATACCATTTTCTGGCGCATGATGTCGGAAGTCTTGTCCATGATGAGAGGCATTTTCCTGATGAACATTTTCCCGGTCGGCGATTCGTAAAATGCGATCAGACTCTGGAGTTCCTCTTCCGTAAAGGTTTCACGATAAATCCGGATATAGTCCGGCATCATTTTTTTCCAGCTGAATTCTTCCTTGACGATATTTTTGTATTTGTTCAGAAAAGATTCGGCCATTTTCTTTTTTTCTGCGGTCATGTTGTCCAGTTGCAGAATCGGCTTCAATGTGGTTTCGATGATGTCGTCTGAATCGGCAATGGCGGAATCATTCAGTTTTTGTGCCTCTGTCAGGATCAGAAGTTTTTCAATGGAGGCATCCTGCGCAGGAGTCGCGAATGCCGGTACGGAAAAAAATACGGCAAGCAGAAGAATCAGGAGTCGTTTCATGGTTTTCTTTCTGTAATGAAGTATGAAAAAGGGTTGCGTGCATATCCGGCAACCGGTGTTCCGCTTTTATGGCAGATTGTCCCGGCGAAAATCGTTTTTGCCGGACGGTTATGCCGGAAATTCCGGGAACGCCCCAATCATTCCGCAAAAAGCGGACTGGTGCAATCCGCAAACCGTAAGATATTGTAATAGGAGGGTATCCAGGGCCATCATTTTCCGTATTTGATGTGTTTTCTTGATTCCGGTAAAAGAGGGAATCCGGTTTTCGTCCAGTATGCATCCATGTACTTTTTGATACAGGTAGTAAACGGTGTCGGGATGCAAGATGCATGATGCATGAAAGGAAAATGATGAGAACAGGAAAACGGATGCTTTTGCTGGCAGCCTGGGTTGCGGGTTTGGCGGGTGGTACTGGTTTCATGATGCAGGAGGCCGGGGCCTGTACAAGGATATTGTATGTCGGGGACCGGAATATGGTGGCGACAGGCCGCAATATGGACTGGAATGAGGATATGATGTCCAATTTGTGGGTTTTTCCAAGAGGAATCCGGCGCAATGGACTGGCGGGGCCGAATTCACTCGATTGGCAGTCCCATTATGGTAGCGTGATCGTTTCCGGATATGAGGCGGGTAGTACGGATGGCATGAATGAAAAGGGATTTGTCGCGAATCTGCTTTTTCTGGCTGAATCCGATTATGGCAAACCACCAGAAAACGCAAAAGTCCTTTCGTTGAGTCTCTGGTTGCAGTATTTTCTGGATAATTATGCGACGGTGGATGAAGCCGTCCGTGCCCAGCGACAGAACCCGTTGCATCTGATTTCATCGAAGCCGATTCCTAACGGGAAAGAATCGAAGGTTCATTTATCCATTTCAGATGCAACTGGCGATTCGGCCATTTTTGAATATATTGACGGCAAGCTGGTTATCCATCATGGCAGGGAATATACGGTCATGACCAATTCGCCGGTTTACAGCGAACAGCTGGCGATCAATACCTACTGGCAGGATATCGGAGGTACTGTGTTTCTGCCCGGAACAAACAGGTCGGCAGACCGGTTTGCCCGTGCTTCCTTTTTTCTTGAGGCGGTTCCCAGAAAACTGGCGCCGAACTATATCCGCAGTGTTCCCGGTCAGAAATATGATTACCAGGCCGTTGCCGAGGTACTGAGTATCAATCGAGCGGTCAGTGTCCCACTGGGTATTACGACACCGGGCAAACCCAATATCGCCTCGACGATCTGGCGTACTGTCTCCGATCAGAAGAACCGGATTTATTATTTCGATTCGGCGACACGTCCCAATACCTTCTGGGTGGCATTCGACAAGCTCGATTTCGACCGGAACGCGCCGGTCAGAAAACTCACTATCCAGAATGGTGAAGTCTATTCCGGTGAAGTGTCAGGCTATTTCAGGCCTTCGGAACCGCTGAAGTTCATGGATGCCTTGTAGCAGAGGGGTATGAAACAGTCGGGGATGTCGGTGTGTGTGCCGCATAATGTGGTCTTAATTGACTAAAATAAAATGAAAATATGCCACATTGGCGGATAGACTGATATAATGCTCGTCTGTTCGGGGCGTAGCGCAGCCTGGTAGCGCACTTGCATGGGGTGCAAGGGGTCGGAAGTTCGAATCTTCTCGCCCCGACCAAAGAATACAAGGGGTACAGAAGCGATTCTGTACCCCTTTTGTATTTTGTGGTCACAATATTTCCATTCAGGAACATTCGTTCCAGTATTTGTTTTTTGTTAGAGACATCAAGCAAATATTTTTCTCAGTTACTTATTCAACAGTTTTTTTGCGTGTACATGGAATTATGTTCATGCATATCATGTATATATGCGATTGACAAAACGTGATCGTGCTGCTAGAGTTTGGTTATATTGTTTATATGCATAATATGTATGTTTGGTGTGGGGGAGGAAATATGTTGATGCAAAATAACGAAAATAATGTGGTTGCAAGTAATTATGCAAGCGAATTTCCTGTTGATTATGCGGAAGAAACGTTAAGGAATGATATATACATAATATTTTTACATGAGATGCTGTCTGTGTGGATGTTATCCAATGAAAATTCAGGGGCGAAGGTTTTTAGTGTGATGCTTGAAAAGCCAGACTGGGAAATTGGGTTCATACCGCTTGCATATGCGGTAAATAGTGTTGATGAACAGGACAGGATTGAACTTTCATATGAGGATATCAGGAAAACACCGTTTGTAATGATTATGGAAGAGTTGTACCGGTTTGCTTATCTGGGAATTGGTCTGAGTGAGTTTAATCCAGGATTTATGATTAAGGTGGAAGAAATTGTGAAAGGCTTGCGGCTAAATAATCCTGATCATGATGGAATAAAAAGATGCCAAGATATGATTGATCTTGCAATGGCCAGAGATATTCTGGAAGAAACAGGCTTTTTCCCAATTGATTATATTCGTAGTAAGGAAAATCGGGGTGAAAATGGCGTTGTTCAGGGAGCATTGACGATTCGACAAATGGCATTGCTGGCAGGTATGGAAGAAATGAGCATACGTGCTGCCGCTAATTCCAAGCGTGTCAATCCGTTGATGATATTTAAAGGGCAAGGTGGTAAAACATTGATTACGCTTGAGGAAGCGAAAAGATGGTTAATTGCGAAAAAAAGGTATGTAATATTTAAGGATAGTATTTATAACGACATAGATATTCAATATAAGACATTCAAGTCGCTTGATGAATTGGCAGATGCATTGCAACGACTATTTCTGCGTGGGCCACAATATCTTTATGAAGAGGGTGAATTGCAACGAGTTAACGATAACTTGTTGAAGAAAATGGGATTTGAGTTTGTTCAAAAAGGAACGGAGAGTGTTGTCAGAATTGAAAGAGAACATCTTGAAGATGAAGTGCTGGTTGAAATGTTAGGACAGCTTCTGAAAATGAAGGAAGGCATATTGCATCTTAAGGTCAAACAAGCTATGGCGTATGAAAAATTGGCAAGCATTGAAAAAGAACTTCAGGTAAAACTGAATTATGCAGATAGAAGTGTGGCATGCTGAAGCTGGAGAATAATAACACTTGAAAGAATTACTGTTGGGGATAGGTGTTTTATGAATGGGAAAGAATCATCTTTGTCTCGGATAAATGAAGGAATGGCGAAATTTGCAAGAGGAGATCAAAGACCTTTTGTTCGTTGTTATATTAATGATTTTCTAGAGTTAATAAGTGATCAAAGTGATAAAGAGCTTCTTGAGGAAGTTTGTCGAGAAATATGTTATAGGGATAGAAATAGAGATCCTAAAAAAAGCATAGAATGCATGGAAAAACTCAAGGATCTTATTGGGAAAGATTCAGTCCGGAAAATAAAGGAAAATCTTCCTGAACTTTATAGGTACAAAAAGAATATCGAATACTTATAAGGTATGTTCGAAAAAGATATTGTTTATAATATTCAGGCTTGTTGATATTCGGTTGTGTAAATAATATGTATTGAATAATACTTGATAGGTTATATTTTTTTGTAGATGTCTAATATTTATTTTAAAACATCGTAAACGGATACAGATTGTGCACGTGCAATTTGTTCTCTTGTCATTGTATTCTCAACGAGTTGCAATCCATTTCTTGCGTTTTCGGAATTGTTTGCGACGTGACTAAACAGAACATAAGCATATATCTTGCTTTTGGGAACACCGTTTCCTTCATAATAAGCCCATGCCAAGCATTCTTGCGCAAGAGCATGACCCTCTTTTGCAGCTTTCTTCAGCCAATACACGGCTTTTTTAGGATTTTTTGGAATACCTTGTCCAGATAAATACATATTGCCCAATGCAGTCTGTGCATTGGTTTCTCCTTGTTCTGCTGCTTTTGTTCGCCAATAAACAGCTTTTTTATAGTCCTGTGAAATTCCTATTCCAGAAAAATAAGCATATCCCAATAAAGATTGGGCAAGTGCATGTCCCTGTTCTGCCGCTCTTCGCCACCAGTAAACAGCTGTTTGTGGATTCGGCTGTACAAATTGTCCATTAAAATATAGATTCCCTAATGCATATTGATCAGTAGCGTTTCCGTTTGCTGCACCGGTTGCCAATAGCTGAATCTGGTAATTGATTTGTTGGACTTCTTTTTTCCGTCTTTCTTCTTCCTGATATTGGCGTTTTAAACGTTCATTTTCCATCCGGGTTCGTATCATTTGTTGACGTATAATTTCATTTTGATAAACATTCCTTTCTGCAAGTTGTCCTGCTTCGATAAAATTCATTGCATAAGAAGAAGTTCCGATAAGAAACAGAATGAAGAATGAAAAAACCGTATTCATGTATTTCCACTTCATGGATGGATATTTACGGACTATCATGACTTTCTGTCGTTTTCATAATTTCCATGCGGACAGGTTTTTTTGCTTTTATTTGAACTAGCACATGTTCCTTTTCGCATTCAACAGGATAAGTATGGTTTGCGTTCAATGGACCTTGAAGGAATCCGACATACCACGAATGATCCGCTTTACAGAAAGCGATATCACCTGCTCTCATTTCCAAGGTTTGCATATTGTCTGAACTGAATGTGCCCGCTTCAGGGATTTGCTTGATTACATATTTCCCTGGATTGATGTCTAATCTTCCAACACCATTTTGTCCTATGGATTTATATATTTCCCCATTAATCTTGTATTGGCAAATACGATCTTTCTCATACGAAATATGAAGCCAACTGTCATAGAATTCTTTACCGCATATTAGGTAAAGCGTTGCCTTGCCACTTTTTTTGTCATTGGGTTTGTAAAAAGTGTCTATTTCAGACTCCGGTAATGTTAGTGATATTTCTGGAGCACATCCGCCGAGTAGTATGGTTATAGCAAAAATAACCAGAGTTGTTGTCAGTTTGGCAAGTTTCATTTTTTGTCCGTAAAAAATTCTGATAGTTCTTAGACAAATGTTAATTATGAGCATAAAACGCCTAATTGGGCGTTTAACGATGTTATCAGATGTTGGCCTATAAGACAACATGAGTTGCATCTGCATAACGAGACATTTATGGAAAAAGAAATTGCGATTCGTATAGGGAAAAATATTGCCAGTGCGAGGAAGTCTAGAAGCAGGACACAAGAAGATGTGGCTGAAAAGTTGGGAATCGATACGGGATCTTTATCACGTATGGAGCGTGGTCTTATCATGCCCAGTATTCCCATGCTGGATAGAATTGCAGATGAATTGCAAGTCGCATTGTGGCAATTGCTGGGTGTGGCTCCTCTCAGTTCGGTCGCAATGGCTGAGAATATCCGGCTTCTCTTGGAGAAACTGAACCCACCTGAAAGGCTTTTTCTTTTGGAGCAAATGGAAATCTGGGTTCACAAGCTGTCTGCTCTTTCGCCGCCCGGACATGGGCGCAATATCAAATGATATCGTAATAACGGTTTTTTTCAGTTATTGCGAGGGGACTGTTCATCTTTGTTTGCTCTGTCTCGGCTTCGTATTTCTGGTTTGGGTAGTCGTTATTGCCCGGTTGTATGGGTATGAACTGCTGGCGGCGTGCATGAGGATATGTCTTTTTGCCTGCGAAAATACGGATATTTGCCCGATTGTGCTTATTTACAGACCGTTTCTTCCAAAAAAGTACCCGTGAAGAAGTACGTTCACGGGCAAAGAATTTTAACTTGATAGGCAAATTTATTATGCAGTATATTTGCAAAAAAATACATATATTTTTCAAAAAAAATTACATGAAATTTCGATTTTTTTAATTGTGTCATGGCGTATCCGGCAAAGTCCGTCAACTGTCTGCCACTTTTCTGGAAAAACGGCCGGTTTTTATGTGGCAGTTCTGTTATTAACGAACAGCTTTTTGATTGACGGAAGAGATTACGCAGAAGGGCTATCCTTTCCGGATACTCTTGTTGTTTCGACAAAAGATTCCTTGGTGAAGATGCTGACAGGAAAGATTGCCCGTTCCGTTGTTTTCCAGAGCGCGGGAAAAACAACCGGTTTTCACGCTAGTGGAGAATTTCTTCCGGAGTGAGAGATCTGGCCCGTGCGATCTGTTCGGGAGTCATTTCGTTTTCCAGTGTTTTCAGGGCTTCTTCTGCTTCGGTTTGTATTTGTGCCGCACGATTGAGGAGGACATAAGCCGCGATTTTGCTATCCGGATTGTTTGGGGTGTTTGCATAAAGGGTCCCGAGAGCATACAGGGCTTCGGGCAGGCCCTGTCTGGCGGCACGGCGGAACCAGTGAACGGCCTGTTGCAGGTTACGGGAAGCCCCTTTTCCTGTCAGGCTGGCAAATCCCAGGCTGTATTGGGCCTTGGCATTCCCGGTGTCTGCCGCTTTCCGGAACCATTGTATGGCGGTCAGGTCGTTCTGGAGGACGCCTTTCCCGTTGTAATAGGCCACGCCAAGATTGTACTGGGCTTCGGCATACCCCTGGTGGGCGGATTTTTTCCACCAATAGACAGCCTTCTGGTAATCCTGATGAATTCCTTTTCCGGTGTAATAGGCTGTTCCCAGATTGTTCTGGGCATTCGGCAGATCGTTTTCTGCCGCCTTTCCGTACCAGTGAACCGCCAGCTCGTCGCTTTGAGGGACACCTTTGCCGCTGGCATAGAGCAGTCCCAGATTATACTGGGCTCCCGGTTTTCCCTGTTCCGCCGCTTTTTTATACCAGTAAGCAGCCTGTTCGGGATTGCTGGCGATGCCCAGACCGTTTGCATAGGCATTTCCCAGATAAAACTGGGCCTGAATGTCGTTTTGTCTGGCTCGCTGGAGAAGTATTTGCATATTGCTGTCTGCCGCGAAGGAAAAGGATATGCAAAAAAGTGATATTGAAGCGATCACGGGTGCAAGGATTCTGGCCGACATGGAAAGTTCCTGTTTCAAAAAAGTTTGCTGCAATGTTTATCTTACCGAATTTTAGCCCGTTAAAGGGTGGTATGAATCACTTCATGTCGAAAGGGTGGTTTTGCAGGTGGAAGAACCGGATTTGCGGCAAGACAGGCAGGATGGATCGAAATACCGGTTTTTCCCCAAGTAGCCGGAAATGAAAACATTCCGCCGAATGGCAAAATAGCGAGCGAAATCCGGTATGAACGAAATTGAAAACGGAACCGGACATGAAATCCTCCGGTGTCATTGTTGGACAAGCCGATTTTTTAACGGATTCCGGCATGATTGAGTACATTTTCCGATGTTTTGTCATATAACGGCTTCGGTCGCTTTGTCTCCGTCAATCAGTGTCCGTGATTCCTTTATCTCTCACAGGGCAGTTATGCGTGTGTGCATACGTATCGGTATGTCAAATTTCCTTTTGGCAATCGGGAGATTTCCTTGTCTGGCCGGTAGATAGATGAAGGCCATGGGGTTGGCGCCAAAATCATGGGTACCGATGACAAAACGGGGGGCTGTTTCGCTTGGTTTTGCCTTGAAATGGCGGGTATTCGCCAGAGCCGGATCGGGTAACCGGATATTGGGCGGCCGTTATGAAACCACAGGATGAGTGATGCTGTTCCCTGTCGATGCCATTCTGTCCGTCTGGCGGAACATGGGCAGGAATACGATGGTGGACAGTTCGATGCAACAGGACGGGAATTTACCGGCGTTTATGCAAACACCGGAAAAAATAAAGGATGATAACGTGTTTCCGGAAGAAAGTCGCGGTTACTGCTGAACGATGGAATCCGGGAAGGTGAGTTCGCCGGTGGCGGGAAAGTGTTCATGAAGGATAGGAAAACGGCATTTCCCAAAAAAAAAGGCGCTTTTCGCGCCTTTTGAACAGCGGAAAATAATACCTCAGGATGCGGAATCGTCCAGAGGCATGTTTTTCACAGATTCACGGGAGTGTTCCTTGGATTTGGTTTTTGCCTTGACAAGCTGACGGTCGAGTTTATCCATCAGAAGATCGATGGCGGCATACAGATCCTGGGCAGTGCTTTCCGCGTGCAGGGTTTTGCCCGAGAGGTTCAATTTGATTTCGGCACGCTGGCTTCTTTCCTTGTCGGAAACATTGTCAACGGCCAATAGAACTGAAATATCGATGACGCCATCAAAATTCCGTTTCATTCGGTCAAGTTTGCTTTCTACATGGCTGCGGATTGCAGGCGTTATTTCGAGATGATGTCCACTGATAGTAAGGTTCATACATTTCTCCTTGATGATGTCACCTAAACAAACCAAGTGTCGGAAACACTTGTCATTACTACAAACTTTTTCGCAAACTGGCCGGCGGGATTTTCAGCATGTCGCGATATTTTGCAATGGTTCTTCTTGCAATAACCAGCCCTTCCTTTTCCAGCATTTGTGCGATTTTGTTGTCGGAATACGGTTTTTTCCTGTCTTCACCGGCGATCAGCTGTTTTATTTTTTCCCGGATCGCGGTTGAAGACGCTTCTCCTCCTCCTTCCGTAGCGATATGACTACCAAAAAAATATTTCAACTCAAAAATGCCGAGCGGTGTCAGCATGTATTTCTGGGTTGTCACACGTGAGATGGTGCTCTCGTGTAGTCCTAGTGTATCAGCAATTTCGCGCAAAACAAGAGGGCGCATGGAAGTCGGACCGAAAGTGAAAAAATTCTGTTGCCGTTCAATGATGGCTTCCGAAACCCTCAAAATGGTATCGAATCGCTGGTTTATGTTTCGGATCAACCATTTGGCTTCCTGAAAACGGGTGTTGAGACTGGTTTTGTTCGATGTGTTCTTGAGAATTTCTCCATACATCCGGTTGATGCGGATTTTCGGCATGGCATCAGCATTTAATTCGGCATGCCAGATCCCGTCTTTTTTGATAACCACGATTTCCGGTACGACAATGTCGGCTGCGTCGTTGGCATAAGCCGCTCCCGGATGAGGATTGCATCGCTGAATGACTTCCCGGGCTTCCAGAAGATCTTCATCGTCGCACCCGAGGGTTTTTCTCAGCCGGATGAAATCACGTTGTGCAAACAGTTTCAGATGGTTTTCGACAATATTCAAGGCACGTTTGCGGACAATGTACGGAATGTTCGGCATCATCCTGATCTGGATGGCAAGGCATTCGGCACTGTTTCTGGCGCCGACTCCCGGCGGATCGAAGGTCTGGATACAACAGAGAGCCTCTTCGAGTTCTTTCCTGTCGATAGCCAGTTCCGGCGGCAGCCATGCGAGCATTTCTTCCAGAGTTTCGAGAAGATAGCCGTTGGAATCCAGCGCATCGATGATCAGTTCGACCAGTGCGCGTTTGCGCTGATCACGAACAGCCAGTCTCATCTGGGATAGCAGATGTTCCTTCAGTGTTTCGGGAGGGGCTTCCAGTTGTGGCAGGAAACGTTCGTCATCTGGATTCCGGTCGGCCGGTTTGGGAACATCCCAGATCAGATGCTCTGCTTCATCGTTTCCGGATTCATTCGTGAAATTTGTCGATACATCGGTAGGTCCGCCGTTTGGTTCATGGGAACTTTCTTCATAGGCGGGTTCTCCTGATGCGACAGGTTGCCGGATGATGGAGCCGTCTGCCTGGAAACGGGTCGTGTTGGCCAGCGGGTCATCAAGCCTTTCCAGAAGGGGGTTTTCTTGCAGTGCGCGTTCGATTTCCTCGTTCAGTTCGAGGCTGGACAGTTGCAAAAGCCTGATGGACTGCTGAAGTTGTGGTGTCAGAGCGAAATGCTGGGCAAGACGGGTTTGCAGTTTCTGTTTCATGTCCGCCCCGTTTTTCACATTCTGAAATGTTCCCCAAGGTAAACGCGTCTGACGGACTCGTTTTCGATGATTTCATCCGGATGGCCACTGGCGAGAACGGTACCCTGATTGATGATGTAGGCGTGATCGCAAATACCGAGTGTTTCACGAACGTTGTGGTCGGTAATCAGTACACCGATACCTCTTTCTTTCAGAAAGCGGACGATTCGCTGGATTTCGATGACGGCGATCGGATCGATGCCGGCAAAAGGTTCATCCAGCAGAATAAAGCGGGGATCGGTTGCCAGTGCACGGGCGATTTCGACGCGCCGGCGTTCACCGCCCGAGAGCGAGAGCGCTGAATTCGTACGCAGTTTTTCGATCTGCAACTCGGCAAGCAGATTGTCCAGTTTCTGCTCGATTTCCATTCTTGAAAGAGGTTTGCCGTCTTTTTTCTGCAGTTCCAGTACAGCCCGGATATTGTCCTCGACATTCAGCTTGCGAAAAACGGATGCTTCCTGTGGCAAATAGGATAATCCCATGGATGCCCGTTTGTGTATCGGCAGACGGGTCAGATCGATGCCGTCGAGTTCGATGATCCCGTCGTCAGCCGGTACCAGACCCACAATCATATAAAATGAGGTGGTTTTCCCGGCACCGTTTGGTCCCAGCAAACCGACGACTTCACCGCTGGAAACGTCAAGGGAAACATTGGAAACAACGGTTCTTTTGCCGTAGGTTTTCTGCAGATGACGAACGATCAGTTTACTGTTGCTCATTTGTTGGACTTCTTTTCACGGGGTTGGATAACGGCCTTGACGCGGCCAGCACCGGGTTTGGAAACGCCTTCGCTGGTGTTGTAAACATTGTAATATTCCGTTTTCGCATTGTAGGAGATGTATTCTCCGGTCACATCGTCGGTGACCTTGCTGCCCTGGAGACGTTTCACTCTGGCGCGAGTGAAAAATTTGGCGATTTCGTTTTTGTTGTCGTATTCGATTTTTTCGCCATAACCTTCCAGCCAGGTATCGGGCCCGCTATCCTGTTTTTGTCTCAGGGATGCCAGTTTTCCGGGAGCGGCATAAAGGGTGATGAACTGGTAACCTTCCGGATCTTCCACAATAACCGCTTTGCCTGCCTTGATCAGAAGTGTTCCTTTCGTCACGACGACGTTGCCTGTGAAGGTTGTGATCTGTTTGACATCATCGGAAAACATCTGGTCGGCTTCGATATTGGTCGGCTTGTCGGCATCCGCCTTTTCTGCATGGGCATTGAAAAAGAGTCCGATACAGAACAGGAATGTCAGAAGGTTGAATAGGGGTTTTTTCATGGGGTTTACCGGTCCGTTAATGTTTTGATCTGCCGGGAGGATTGTAGGTAATTCTGGCCCGGTTGAATATTTGCAGCTCGCTGGTAGCGTTATTGGCCTGCATGCCGATACCGCTCATGACCGAATTGCCGTCGTGAACGATCACTTCCTTATCACTCGTCATGATTTCGTCATCGGGATAGATCAGCACGTATTCCGATGACAGCCTGAAAGGGCCTTTGCTTGCGGAAGGCTCTCTGTCCATGACGACATTGTTTCTCATGTGGATTTTGGTGTTGAAGTCTTCGACATAGGCTTCTTTCGATCGGATCGTTTGCAGTTGCGAGTAGTCGTTCATGGAATAAATGACCGGATTGTCGATCAGATGGGAGTCCTCGACAGGAAAATGGGTCATTTTCGTTCCGGTCGCTTCGTATTGTGGTTGTCCGTCAGGCTTCATTCTGAAGTAACGGAAATTTTCCACGATGTAATCCGGATCGGTTCTTTGTTCGAGTGCCGCCGCGTCGGAAGCGCTTTTCCGGATGACCATATTGATCCACAGACTTCCCAATGTCAGTATCAGTACGACGGTAAAGATAATGGCAAGCCGTATGCGAAGCACCGATTTCGGACCCTGGATCATTTCAGAAAACTCTCCACAACAGAGGTGTAACAGCCTTTTGCCCGCATGATCATGTCGCAGACTTCCCGGACTGCCCCGTTGCCACCGCTGTGACGGGTGACATGGTCGACGCGGGACAATACTTCGGGATGACCGTTCGGTACACTGAATGACACTCCGGCGCGGATCAGGACAGGCAGATCGATAATGTCGTCGCCGATGAATCCGCACTGGCTGGCCGCCAGTCCGGTCTTTTCCAGCAATGTTTCGAATGCGGCCCGTTTTTCGCCGGCTCCTTGGATGACATGACTGATTTCCAGATCGGCGGCCCGTCTGTTGACGATGGGGGAGTGACGCGCGCTGATGATGGCGGTCATGACACCTGCCTTTTTCAGCAGTTTGATGCCGTGGCCGTCCAGAACGTTGAAACTCTTGAACAGTTCTCCATCTAGGCCGTAATGCATTTTTCCGTCAGTTAAGACCCCGTCGACATCGAATATCATCAGACTGATCCGGGACAGTTTGCTGGTTAATTCCGGATTCATCAGATCACCTTCGCTTCTGTCAGATCATGAATATGAAGAGCACCGATCAGTTTACTGTCCTTGTCCGTGACAAGCAGCTGGTTGATCCTGAATTTTTCCATGATGCTGACGGCTTCGGCAGCCAGTTTTTCCGGCCCGATGGTACGCGGATTTTTCGACATTACATCGGAAATGGTGATATTGGAAAAATTCTGCTGTTTCTCAATCAGCCGTCGGAGATCTCCGTCCGTAAAAACGCCAATGGCCCGCCCTCTGTCATCGACAACCGACGTCATGGCGATTCCTTTTTTGGTGATTTCGAACAGGGCGTCTTTAAGCTGGGTATCGGCGGTGACGACAGGAATATCATCTCCCTTGCGCATGATATCGGAGACCAGAGTCAGCAGGCGTCTGCCCAAGGCACCTCCCGGATGAGAACGGGCGAAATCGTCTTCCCGGAATCCACGTGCGTCCAGAACGGCAACGGCCATGGCGTCTCCCAGGGCAAGTGTCGTCGTTGTACTGGCTGTCGGGGCAAGATTGAGCGGGCAGGCTTCCTTTTCGACGTGGACGTTCAGGTGAACGTCTGCCAGTTTTGCCAGACTGGATCCGGGACGCCCGGTCATGGCGATCAGGCGTGTTCCCATCCGTTTGATGATGGGAGCGATGGCCATCAGTTCTCCCGCTTCACCGGAATAGGAAATGGCGATGAAAACGTCGTCGTGGGTAATCATGCCAAGGTCGCCGTGAGCGGCTTCCGCAGGATGCACGAACATGGCCGGTGTTCCGGTCGATGCCAGTGTCGCGGCGATTTTGCGGCCGATATGGCCGGATTTGCCAATCCCGGACACCACCACACGGCCCTTGCAGTTCAAAAGCAGGGAAACGGACTCGACAAAATGATCCGCATCTTCTTGACGGAAACGTTTCCGGAGCGTTTCGAGGGCAAGCGCTTCCGTTTTGAGGGTATCATCTGCCAGTTTCAGTAAACGTTCCGTATCAATCGATGTTTTGTTTTTGGTGACTTCTTTGCTCATGATAGAAGTATAAACGAATTATCCGGGCATGAATCCCGCGGGATGGAAAAATGGTTTTTCCAAGGAACTGGGCAACCGTCGTGACAGGAAAAAAGTTTTGCCATTTTACAAGGGGTTACGCGGAGAAGGAGTGTAACACTTTGTCACAAAAACGGGCGCATCGCGCGTGGATGAAATTCGTTACAATAACAAGTGTAAAAGTAGTTGAAGGATACAAAGAACAAGCGGTAGTCCGGATTTTCCGAGTAGGGATGAAAACGGTTTTAGTACTATGTTGTTATTCTTAAACTTTAACGCCATTTCATGCAATCGTCTCTTGAATTTGTCCTGCTGATGCTGGGCACCGCTGTTATCGGGGTGGTCGTTTTCCGCTATCTCCAATTGCCCTCGATTCTGGGGTATCTTGCCGTCGGTGTTGTGATCGGCCCTCATTCGACCGGACTGGTCAGCGATGCCCAGTCGCTGGAAGGACTGGCGGAATTCGGGGTGGTTTTCCTGATGTTCACCGTCGGTCTGGAATTCTCGCTTTCCCAGCTTCTCGCCATGCGCAGGATCGTTTTCGGGCTGGGGTTGGCACAGGTATCCACTTCCATCATCGGTTCCATCATCATCACGCTGGTCATTGTTTTTATTCTGCCGCAGCTCGGGGCAAGCTGGCAGGGGGCTTTGGCCATGGGGGGCGCCTGGGCAATGTCTTCCACAGCGATCGTATCCAAAATGCTGGCCGAGCGGATGGAACTGGAAACGGATTATGGACGGCGTGTCATCGGCATTCTGCTGTTTCAGGATCTGGCTGTCGTGCTTCTTCTGATTATCGTGCCGACCTTGGCGAAGGGAACAGGCGATATTCTGCTGATTATCGGAATGGCTCTGGGCAAAACGGCGCTTGTTCTGGTGCTTTTGCTTTTTTTCGGAAAGAAACTGATGAGCAAATGGCTCGGGATCGTCGCCGGACGCCGTTCCCAGGAATTGTTCATGCTGAACCTGCTTCTGATGACGCTGGGTGCTGCCTGGATAACGGAACAGGCCGGTTTGTCCATGGAACTGGGCGCATTCATCGCCGGTATGCTCATATCCGAAACACGCTATAAAAACGAGGTGGATGTCGATATCAAGTCGTTCCGGGATGTTTTACTGGGGCTTTTTTTCATTACGATCGGCATGATGCTCGACATGAATGTGGTTCTGCATTACTGGTGGCTTGTCCTGCTGATCATCGTTTCGGCATTTTTCTACAAATTTGCTCTGGCGGCATGGCTGACGCGGCTTTTCGGAGCATCCCGGGGTGTCAGTATCAAAACTGGCCTGGCACTGGCGCAGGCAGGGGAATTCAGTTTCGTGCTGGTCAACCAGATTTCCGGCCTGAATATGGTCGAACCGTGGATTTTGCAGGTCACCATGGCTTCCATGGTGCTTTCGATGTTGGCCGCTCCTTTTATCATTTTGAATGCCGACAAGATCGTCATGCGCTTTTCCGCCAATGAATGGATTCAGCAATCACTGGAACTGACGAAAATCGCCAGCAGTTCCATGTCATTGCAGCAACATGTCATTCTGGCCGGTTTCGGCAGGACGGGGCAGAATATCGCTACCCTGCTTGAGGAAGAACAGATTCCCTACCGGGCGCTGGATATGGATCTGGAACGGGTGAGAAAAGCGGAAACGGCTGGCGCCAATGTTTCCTATGCCGATGCCACCCGTCGGGAAAGCCTGGTTGCGGCGGGCATTCACCGGGCGTCTTCTCTTATCATCACGTTTGCCAGTGTTAATGCGGCATTGAGAGTCCTTCACTATGCCAAGGAACTGGCTCCGAGTCTGCCGGTGATCGTTCGAAGTTATGACGATTCCGATTTCGACCGTCTGAAGGCGGCAGGAGCCGATGAGGTCGTTCCGGAAGTGATCGAAAGCAGTCTTGTTCTGACTTCGTATGCGTTCATGTCGTATGGCGTTCCCATGAAGCGGATCATCAAACGTGTTCAGGCCGCGAGAGCATCCCGTTATGCCAAGCTGAGAGAATATTTTCATGGCGAAACGGACGAAATTCCGGTCGATACCGATTCATACTGGCGTCTGCATGCTCTCCGTCTTCCGGAAGGAGCCGCTGCGGTCGGCAAGATGGTAGGGGAAATGGACCTGCCGTCCAACCATGTCGAAATCACGATGGTTCGGCGTGGAAAGGAAAAAATGACGGTAACGGACGACCTCATCCTGCGTGAAAACGATGTGCTTGTTTTGCGGGGAACTTCCGAAGGAATCGGTATCGTCGAAGAGCTCTTGCTGAAGTAATGAGCTGGTTTGATTTTATGGCGTGATTTGTCGGTTATATCCGCTTTCCGGGAGAAGGACAGGATCATTTCCCGCAATGGGAAGTGCTACGGACTTGCTGAAAGAAATGGCTTTTCCGTTGATGTCTTTCGGCATATTTTGAAAACGGATTTTTGTTGTTCTTGTTTGTATGGAACAGGTTTGATTCATACGGCTGTTCCAGCGGATGACGCCGCTGGAACGTGGTTGTGGGACGCAATGTACGGGTGTCACCGCTTTTTCCGCGGTTTTAACATGGCTCCGAGGTATTGTCCCGTAAAGCTGGCCGGTTTCCGGGCGATTTCTTCCGGTGTCCCTGTGGCGATGATCTGGCCACCGCCCGCTCCTCCTTCCGGGCCGAGATCGACAATCCAGTCGGCCGTCTTGATGACGTCGAGATTGTGTTCGATGACAACGACCGTATTGCCCTGATCGCGTAGTCGGTGAATGACTTTCAGCAGCATGTCGATATCCTGAAAGTGCAGGCCTGTTGTCGGTTCGTCCAGAATATAGAGGGTTCTGCCGGTATCCCGCTTGGACAGTTCCAGTGACAGTTTGACACGTTGCGCTTCTCCTCCGGAGAGGGTGGTCGCGCTCTGGCCAAGCCGGATGTAACCCAGCCCGACGTCCAGCAGGGTTTGCAGGCGTCTGGCAATGGCAGGAACCGGTTTGAAAAATTCATGCGCTTCTTCAACCGTCATGTTCAGCACGTCGGAAATATTTTTGTCCTTATAGGCGATTTCAAGCGTTTCGCGGTTGTACCGTTTTCCGTGACAGACGTCACAGGGAACGTACATGTCTGGCAGAAAGTGCATTTCGACCTTGATGACGCCATCGCCCTGACACGATTCGCAACGGCCTCCCTTGACATTGAAAGAAAAACGGCCAGCCGTATAACCCCGCTCACGTGCTTGCGGTACGCCGGCAAACAGTTCCCGTATCGGGGTGAACAGTCCGGTATAGGTGGCCGGATTGGATCGCGGGGTACGTCCGATCGGGGCCTGGTTGACGGAAATGACCTTGTCGAAGTGTTCCAGTCCTTCAATGGCGGTATAGGGAGCCGGTTCCGTTTGCGAGCCGTACAGGTGATGGGAAACGGCAGCGTATAAGGTATCGTTGATCAGGGTCGATTTGCCCGATCCGGAGACACCTGTCACGCAGGTCAGCAACCCGACAGGCAATCTGAGGGTGACGTTTTTCAGATTATTGCCGGAAGCACCTTTGATAACCAGTTGCTTTTCCTTGTCCTGTCTGACCCGTTTCACAGGAACTTCTATGGACAGTGTCCCGTTCAGGTATTTTGCCGTCAGTGAATCTTCCGATTGCAGGATTTCGTCAGGTGAGCCGCTGGCGACGACGTTGCCGCCGTGTACGCCGGCACCGGGACCCATATCGACGATGAAATCGGCGGTTCTGATCGCATCTTCGTCGTGTTCCACCACGATGACGGTATTGCCGATGTCGCGCAGGTGCTTGAGCGTGGCGATCAGCCGGTCGTTGTCGCGCTGGTGCAGGCCGATGGACGGCTCGTCCAGTACATACATCACACCGGTCAGTCTGCTGCCGATCTGGGATGCCAGCCGGATTCGCTGGGATTCTCCGCCGGAAAGCGTTTCCGCACTCCGGTCGAGCGACAGGTAGTCGAGTCCGACATTGTTCAGGAAATGCAGACGGGAAACGATTTCGTGGATGATACGGGTGGCGATTTCTTTCTTCGCCCCGGTCAGGGAAAGCGTTTCGAAATAGGCCAGGGTCTCATCGAGAGGCAGACGGGTGATTTCATGGATGGCTTTTTCCTGGGGGCCTTCGCCGACTTTCACGAATCGTGCCTCGGTACGGAGTCTGGCACCATGACAGGAAGGACAGGTCCGTTCGTTGATCAGTTTGGCGAGATCTTCCCGTACGGCCATGGAATCGGTTTCACGGTAGCGGCGTTCCAGATTGCTCAGGATACCTTCGAACGAATGTTCCTTGACCCACGGACGGCCGTGGCTGTTCAGGTAGGTGAACGGTATTTTTTCCTTTCCGGAACCGTAAAGGACAATGTGCCGGATGTTTTCCGGCAATTCTTCGTAAGGCGTATTGACATCGAAATGGTAATGGTCCGCCAGATTCTGAAGCATCTGGAAATAAAACGGATTTCTCCGGTCCCAGCCTTTGACGGCGCCGGCCGCCAGCGACAGACCGGGAAACAGGACAACCCGTTTGGGATCGAAAAATTCGATGTGACCCAAACCGTCGCATTCCGGACAGGCACCCATCGGGTTGTTGAATGAAAACAGCCTCGGTTCGAGTTCATGGAGAGAATACCCGCAGATGGGACAGGCAAACTGGTTGGAAAAAACCTGTTCTTCTCCCGTGTCCATATTGACTGTCAGTGCCCGGCCTTCGGCGATACGCAAGGCCGTTTCGAAACTTTCCGCCAGCCGCTGCTTGATGTCGGGATTGATTCTGACACGGTCGACGACGACATCAATCGTATGTTTCTCATTTTTTTTCAGAGCAGGCAGTTCATCCACGTCGACAACTGTCGCCGGTCCAGTGCCGCTTTTAACGCGGAAACGGATGAATCCCTGTGCCTGCATCTGTTCGAAGAGATCGACGTGTTCGCCTTTCCGGTTGACGACAACGGGCGCCAGAATCATCAGACGGGTTCCTTGCGGCATGGCCAGAACCGTATCGACCATTTGCGAGACGGACTGGGCGGTCAGGGGATTTTCGGGATGTTTTGGGCAGTGCGGTGTGCCGACGCGTGCAAAAAGCAGACGCAGATAGTCATATATTTCCGTAACGGTGCCGATGGTCGACCTGGGATTGTGCGAGGTCGCTTTCTGGTCAATGGCGATGGCAGGAGAAAGCCCTTCGATCAGATCCACATCAGGTTTTTCCATAAGCTGCAAAAACTGGCGGGCGTAGGCCGAGAGCGATTCGACATAACGGCGCTGTCCTTCCGCATAAAGGGTGTCGAAAGCAAGCGAGGACTTCCCGGAACCGGAAAGTCCGGTGATGACGATCAGCTTGTTGCGTGGCAAATCGATCTGGATGTTTTTCAGATTGTGTGTGCGTGCACCGCGAATAACGATTTTTTCCTGGTTTTCCGACATGGAGCGTGCTGTTTTGTTAATGAAAAATAAACTGTGAATGCATACAGGTCAATTCAATATCATAACGTATTTGGCAATATTTCACAGAATGCGTGCATAAGCGGATATGACAGGATTGTCATGGTTTGGGGATTTGTTCTTCTGTCCGCTTGCCGGAGTTCGTTTTGTGACGACAGTGTCATATAATGCTGCTTTATTCATGGCGGTATGCCTTAACCCCACTATTTATTCCTATCAGGAGAAAGTCATGGCATCGATCAACAAGGTCATCATCGTCGGCAATCTCGGCCGCGATCCGGAAAACCGATATCTGCCGAGCGGCGAACAGGTTACCAGTATTGCGGTAGCCACGACTGATCGCTGGCGTGACAAGGCTACTGGCGAGCAGAAGGAAGCGACCGAATGGCACCGGATTTCCTTTTTCGGCAAACTGGCTGAAATTGCCGGACAGTATCTGAAAAAAGGGTCGCAGGTTTATATTGAAGGACGTCTGAGGACACGCAAGTATACGGACAAGGAAGGGATCGACCGGTATGCGACCGAAATTATCGCCGATACCATGCAGATGCTGGGCAGCCGTCAGGGGGCAGGTGATCCTTCTGATGACCGGGGAAGTTACCAGCCTCCGTCCCGTCCGGCGCAAGGTGGTGGCCAGCGCCAGCAGGGAAGTCGTCCGCCTAGCCTGTCGCCGGATCTGGATGACGATATTCCTTTCTGAGCGGGAACACTCCGAAAGAAATTTGCCGGTTACGGAATGCCGAACCGGCATTTTTGTTTGTCGTGTCTGACGGGCAGGTGGATATGAACGGCATGAAAGACAGCGGGTTCTTTTTTCCTGTGAGTCTGTTTTTCGATGTATGTCGTCATGGGGTCGGGTACCGAATAGTCCGGGGTATGTTCTTTACAGGAGTGCAGGTTCTGTAAACATCGGTAAGGTGGCTGTTGTTTGCATGATTTACATGGAAGATGTTTTTGCCGGATCGATGTGCCTGTATTGCCTGCCGGATAGCCTTTCGCCGGAGTGCGGATTGATTGCAGGGACCGGGGGTAGACACGTTACCTGACCGTTGCGGTCGGATCCAGTGAATATCCGGATTTCGGCAGGCATTTTGCCGGATACGCTTTACGGTAAGGATATGGCTGCCATGTGCGGTTTTTTCTGGCAAGAATGTATTCTCGGATTCAATGTTTGCCGGCAGAGGCCGGTGAGGCGGGAATGTTCCCGATATGCGACAATGCACCGATGATTTTTCTGCCGGCCAGCCAGACCAGTAACGCGAAAAAGCCGGTAGCGCACAAGGCCATGCCGAAGCTGCCGGTATATTCCCTGACCGTCCCGAGAACCAGTGTCAGTACAACATTGGCGATGTTGGCGATCATGTTCATGAATCCGGCTGCGGTAGCCAGATAGGCAGGAGATACGACATTTCCGGTCAGACTGAAAATTGATCCGTAATTGATTCCACCCAGAATGGCCAGCAATATACCGACGGCCAGTCCTGTGCAGACATTGCCGGTCAAACCAAGCGCGATATACAGGATGCCGATTGCCAGTACCGCTGTATTGGTTATCCAGCTTCTGGAAAACCAGCGAAGAAGAACACTGCCGCAAGCACGGCCCAGTGTGCCGGTCAGCAAAACGAATCCGGTCGCGAGACTCCATGCCATGGCCGTACTTTTCCCGTCCATGTCCGCCAGAATGGAGGGCAGCCATTGGCCAAGGTTGTTCAGGGTACCGTAGGAAAGGCCGTGAAATATGCCCAGTGCCCAGATGGGTACGGAAGTGGAAACGGTTTTCAGGGCCGTCATCAGATCGCCGAGCGTATTGGACGATGCCGGGCTGTTTTTCCGGACACGGACAGGAAGAAACAGTGACAGAACCGTGGCGCTTATGGCAAGGATTGCGGGTATAAGATAGGAAAACCGCCATGCCTCGCTTCCCAGATAAGGCAAGGTCATGAAAGGAAGCATGGTTCCGAGACAGAATGAGGCGCCTTGTATTCCTTGTGCCTGTGTGATTTTTTCCGGAGGGGCAAGCATTCCGGTTACTTTGACCCCGGCAAGAAACAGTGTGCCGGAACTCAGGCCGGCCATGAACCGCAGTCCGGTTGCCAGTCCCAGATTGTCCGGTGCGAGAAACGGCAGAATATTGGCGATGATTGCGATGAAAATGGCGAGGAGAAATCCGCGATAGACACCGATTTTGTCGAGTATGAGGCCAGCGGGCAACTGAACGAGACTGTGTGCCCAGAGCAGACCGCTCAGAAAGAGGGAAAGACCGGCATATCCGACACCGAAAAGGGCCATGAACTGGGTGGCAAGCGGCGCGACACTCATGAAAAAATATCCGGCACTGATGCTGATGATAGCCGGGAACCAGATGATTGAAAACATGGTTTTTGTATGATTTTGGCAGGTGGACTGGATGGCAGGACAATCACCGCCGATCTGTACCGGACAGGTTAAAGATTTGTTTTCTGTTTAATATACCTAATCCCTGACAGGAGCGGAAATACTTTTTTCGTCTCGTATTTATATGTTTGGCAAATAAATCGCCGAAAAGTGTCCGTATACAGGAATCGTTACATTTGCAGGCTTTCAAGTGGGATATACTTCTCTGAGAACGAAAAGGTGCTTCCCGGTTTTCCCGCGAATGGGAGCGCTTTTTCATTGTTTTTTGAGGAGTTTCGGGATATGACCGGTCTGTCCGGTTTATTTTCCGATACGGTTCAGGTTTTGCAGGGACTGGCTGCTTGTAAATATGACAGTGGAAAAAATCAAATATCGGAAAAACAGGACAGAGTCCGGCTGGTGGAATGTCTGCCTTGATTATTCCCGAAGGCACTGGTTTTATGCCGGATTTCTCTTTTTGTCGTCCATAACGATTTTGGTCCTGTTCTTGCAGAGCCTTTTTCTGGTCGTGTCCGATGGGGTTGGGCTGGCTATGCAATATGCCGTCGCGGGCGGCCTTGCCGGATTTGCCGGAACGGCGCTGGGTGCGATTCCGGCACTGATTCTGAGGCGTTTGCCGGCCTATGTCGAGGATACCATGCTGGGATTCGCCGCCGGTATGATGATGGCGGCAAGTGCTTTCTCGCTGATATTGCCGGGGCTGGCTGCGGGAACGTCCATGACGGGCAACAAGGCATTCGGCGCCGGTATCGTGGTTCTTGGCATGGCATGCGGTGTCATTTTGATGCTGAGTCTGGACAAGTTCACGCCGCACGAGCATGAAACGATCGGTTCATTCGGTCCTGGAAATGACCGTTTCAACAAGGTCTGGCTGTTTGTTTTTGCCATTTCTCTTCATAATCTGCCGGAAGGTATGGCTATCGGTGTCGGATTCTCGCATGCCGATATGGCGATCGGATTGCCGTTGACGATCGCTATCGTGTTGCAGGATATTCCGGAAGGTCTTGCCGTGGCGCTTGCCTTGCGAAGTGCCGGAGTCAGCCGGTTGCGGGCTGTTCTGATTGCCGGGGCGACCGGGCTGTTCGAACCGCTGGGCTCGCTTTTGGGAGTCGGGCTTTCAAGCGGGCTGGCGCTTTCTTATCCCATCGGACTCGGTTTTGCAGCCGGGGCCATGTTGTTTGTCGTTTCGCATGAAGTGATTCCCGAGACGCACCGGAACGGTCACCAGACACCGGCAACAGTCGGACTGATGGCGGGATTCGCACTGATGATGGTGCTGGATACGACATTGGGGTGATGCTGTGCCGGCATTTGCCGATATCGTGTGCCAAATTCCGTATTTTTTAAAAAAACGGTAATATTGTCCTGTAATAATGCATGAAGATCCTGAGGATCATAATAGGCTTTTATTGTCGTTTTTTTCAAAAGGCGTCGGAATGTTTGCTGCAATAGATCTCGGTTCCAACAGTTTTCGTTTGCATATTGGTGAATACGTCAACGGTATCGTCTGCGTGGTCAAGAGTGCGCGTGAACCGAACCGTCTCGCGGCGGGACTGGACAGAAACAATGTTCTGTCCAGAGAGGCGATGGACAGGGGACTGGATGCGCTGAAACGTTTGCGCGCTATTCTGGATGCCTATCCTCTTTCGGAGGTCAAGGTCGTCGCCACGAATACGCTCCGTATCGCTTCCAATGCACAGGTTTTTCTGAATGATGCCGAGAAGGTGCTCGGTTATCCTATTGAAGTGATTTCGGGGGAAGAGGAAGGGCGACTGATTTATCTGGGTGTCGCCAATGTGCTCGGGCGTCCTGAAGAAAAACGGCTTGTAATCGATATCGGCGGGGGATCGACGGAACTGATTTGCGGCAAGGGACAGGAAATCGAACGGGTTGAATCGTTCAGTGTCGGTACCGTTCGCCAGAGTCTTTCGTTTTTTCACGATGGCATTATTGATGAGACATCTTTTCAGGCTGCCGTGTTGTCCGCCCGAAGCCAGTTCGAGGATGCTGTCGATTATTACCGGTCCTGTGGCTGGACGGAGGTCTATGGTTCTTCCGGAACCATACGTGCCACAGCGGAAATTCTTGCCATCAACAGGATCGGCGATGGCCGTTTTACTCTTGAGAATCTCGAACGGCTGAAGATGAAAATGATTGGGACCGGTCGTCTCAATCAGATGAAACTTGACGGGATCAAGGCTGAACGCGCTGCGTCGATTCTGGGAGGATTGACCATTTTGATCGTATTGATGAAAGATTTCAGAATCAAGGTGCTGAAACCGATCGAGGCCGGTCTGCGGATGGGGATCATGTGGGACATCTATCTGATGTCGACCCAGAAAGACCGTCGGGAAGAATCGATCCGGGAAATGCTCAAGCGTTATCATATCGATGAGCAGCGTGCCATTCGGGTCGCGAATTATGCGCTGTCCATATACAAGCAGATGAATCCCGATGCCGACAAGTTTCTCAAACTGCTGTACTGGAGCGCATTGTTGCATGAGATCGGCATTTTCATTTCTCCGACCAATTATCACAAACACGGTGCCTATCTGATCGAAAATGCCGATATGGCCGGTTTCACATCCCGAGAACAACGTCAGATGAGCCGGTTTGTACTGGGGCAGAAAGGCAATTTGAAAAAACTGAATGGCATCATGACGGTTCCCGATGCCATCAAGGCGGTGCTGTCACTGAGGCTGGCTGTCATGTTTCAGCATTCCAAGGTCAATTTCAAACCGGAAAAAATAAAAGTCAGGGTCAAGAGCCGGATCGAGATGACCATTCCGAAAGAATGGCTGGATCTTTATCCGACACTGCTTTACTGGCTGGAGAGAGAATGTGATTGGTGGGAAGATGTCGGTATTACATTGACCGTCCGCACCGGCTAGTCGAGAGCCATGTCCGTCACTTGTACAGGCTGTAAACGTTTTTGTTCGGATTTTCCTTGATATGGGCCAGCCGGACGGCCCGTTCGACGCTCAGGCGGGATAGCGATACTTCCGGAAACTGGTTGCCCAGCGTGAATTGCAGGATTTCGTGTACCGGATTTTTGAGGCGGGCAAGGATCAGTTTTTTACCTTCTTTTTGCATGTCGGCGAAAAAATCGCGCAATGCCTCGACACTGGTTGCATCCAGGTCGGTTGTCTGTTCCAGGCTTAAAATGACGGTGTGTATTGGCAAAGGGGATGATGAAACGGTTTCACGTGCCTGCAACAGAATGCGGTCTGCATTGGCGAAGAACATGCTTTGATCGGGCCTCAGAATCAGAATGCCTGAAACGGGCTGGGCCTCGGGAAATACGGACAGGCTGACAAAATCGTGGCTTTGGCCCAGACGGCCCAGAACGGAAATCGTGGATTTCGAGTTTTGCCGCAGCATCATCAGCAGGTTGATGGCAATAGCTATCATCAGTCCCTGCAAAACTCCCAGCAGAAGAACGGCGAGTACGGAAGCGACGATCAGGAGCCGGTCGATTTTCCAGCTGAAATAAAGCCGGAAACTGGACAGGGTCAGAGTCGTTGCCATGGTGGAAATGACGATAGCCGCCAGAACCGGAATGGGAATCCATTCAATGTAGGGCAGGACGGTCAGAATGATGATCAGGGTGATGATCAGGGCGAATATGCCGGCCAGGCGCGTTCGGGCACCATAGGCTTCATTGGCGGCCGTTGCCGAATAACCTGCGCCGACCGGCATTCCTTGGAAAATACCCGATACGAGATTGGATATTCCCAGTGCGAAAAGGTCCCGGTTCGGAGAAATGGTGTCGTGGTGTTTCATGGCGAAACTGCGTATGGAGCCATATGATTCCGCATACAAAATGAATACGAGTGCCACACCGATTTCAAGAAGTTGCGTCCATTCGGGGTATGTCAGTTCCGGTATGACCGGATTGTTCAGATTCATGTCGATTGAACCGACATTCGGAACGCCATAAGCGGGCAAATCAAGCAGTTTGCTGGCAAGGATACCGAGAATGATGACCAGTGTTCCGCTGGGAATGTTTCTGAACTGGCCTTTTTTTATCCTGCGCAGCCATTCCATCAGCGCCAGAAAAATCAGGGCGACCGCGGTGGTCAGCAGGCAATTGTAGTTCCAGGATCTGAACTGCCGGAAAACATCCAGGACGAAAATGAACAGGTTCTCTTTCTGGATACTGATGTTCAGTACAGCGGTTGACTGCTTGATAATGATGACGATGGCAAGACCGAATGTGAAACCTCTGAGTACCGGTTTTGCGATGAAATCGGTGACGTTACCCATTCTTGTCACGGCGGCCAGCAGAAAAAGAATACCTGTCATGATGACGAGTCCGGACGCCAGCATCAGGCGTAGCGAGGCATTGTCTTCCGCCATAGTCATGGTGGTGGCTGCCAGAACGACGGCGGAGGATGACGTCGGAGAAACCAGTGCGAATCGGCTTGATCCGAGCAACCCGTAACAGAGCAACCCGGCAAAAAGCCCGATAATACCGGCCTGTGCCGGCAGATTGCCGATTCCCGAATAAGCCAGCGCCTGGGGCAGAAGCAGGCCGGCAATGGACAAACCGGCGATGGCGTCCTGCCAGTTCAGTTTGCCGGCGAATTTCGCATAGATGTTCTGGTCGTTTTTTTTTGCCGGCAGATTCATGAGGTCAATGGTTCAGCGCTGTTGTTCGATCTGGTTTGTCAACGGGTCTGCCTGTGTTTTCCAGCGTTTTCTGAATATCACGATCCAGACCGGTTCCTGTATTGTATACAGATTTGGCATGAACATATTGCCCGGCATTAAAAATGCCGGGCTGAAAAGACAGAAACGGTGTTCTTGAAAGGAGAGCAGAAAAATATGGCGCGATTTCAGGCAGGGACTTCTTCTCTGGAATCGTCTGCCGTGTCGAGGGTTTTGTCGGCCGAAACGGATGTGTCTGGCATTGTTTCCGTCAGTGGCGAATCTTCGGTTGCGATGATATCGGTCGTTTCATCATTATGCGCGACTTCTGCCGGATTGCCGGGCAATTGTTCGGCTTCAAGCATGGGCGGTTCCGGACCGACCAGTTCCTTTTGTACATTGGCATCATAAATTTCCGCCAGATGCTGCTGTGCTCCGAAAGGTACCTGTTTTTTACGCAGTTTACGTCTCCGGTAGGTTCCGTTTGACTGAAGTTCCCAGGAGTTGGTGTTGTCCCGCAAATAGTACTTGAGGCCTTCGGCGATGACACGTTTTTTCAGTGCCGGATCAAGCACAGGATAGGCGACTTCGATTCGCCGGAAAAGGTTGCGGGCCATCCAGTCGGCACTGGAAAGATACAGATCGTGTTTCAGATCGTTACGGAAATAATAAATGCGTTCATGTTCCAGGAAACGGCCGATAATCGAACGGACCCGGATATTTTCTGACAGGCCGGGTACACCGGGTCTGAGGGCGCATGCTCCTCTGACGATCAAATCGATCTTGACGCCGGATGAAGAGGCAAGATAAAGCGCCCGAATGACGGATTCGTCGATTAACGAGTTCATTTTGGCGACGATTCTGGCAGGCCTTCCCTGACGTGCGATGCGGATTTCATTGAGGATGGCCCGGATCAGATGTCTGTGCAGAGTGAACGGAGCCAGCCAGAGATGATCCAGTTTTTTCGGTTTTGTCAGGCTGGTCAGATGCAGGAAGACTTCATTGACTTCGCTGGTAATCTGGGGGTGGGCCGTCAGCAAGCCGAAATCCGTATAGAATTTTGTCGTCGTCGGATGGTAGTTGCCTGTACCGAGATGGCAATAGTAACGGAAAACGCCGTTTTCCCGACGGATAACCAGAGCCAGTTTCGCATGCGTTTTCAGGCCCATGACACCATAGACGACTTGCGCTCCGGCCTGTTCAAGCTGTTGTGCCCAGTCGATGTTCTGTTCCTCGTCGAACCGTGCTTTCAGTTCGACGATAACGATGACTTCTTTTCCCTTGTTGGCTGCCGATATCAGGGCTTCCATCAGTTCGGAGGTCATGCCCGCCCGGTAGATCGTCTGCTTGATGACGACGACATCCGGATCTTCCGCGGCATTGCGAATGAAATCGATGACGGTCTTGAAGGTCTGGAAAGGGTGATGAAGCAGGATATCCCTTTTCTTCAGGGTTCCGAAAAGATCGCTGTCATTTTCAGCATCAGGATTGATGGATGCCTGATAAGGCGGGAAATAAAAGGAAGGCGATTTGACGAAATTACAGATTTCGGCAAGTCTGACCATATTCACCGGTCCGTTGACACGGTACAGGTAATCCTCATCCAGGTTGAATTCATTCAGCAGGAACCGTGCCAGATCTTCCGGACAGTTCTTGGCGACTTCGAGCCGGACCGCCACACCGAAATGGCGGTTCTGAAGGCTGATTTTCAGTGCCTGCCGCAGATTTTTGACTTCTTCCTCATCCACCCACAAGTCACTGTCGCGCGTGACCCTGAATTGTGAGTAGGCAATCACCTCACGTTCGGGAAACAGGTCGGAGATATGGGCGTGAATGACAGATGACAAAAGGCAGAATGTAATGCCGTCCTCTGAGAGTTCATCCGGCAGTTTGATGACCCTGGGCAAAATGCGGGGGGCTTTTACGATCGCAATCGCGCTTCCCCGTCCAAAAGCATCTTTTCCGGCCAGGGAAATAATGAAATTCAGGCTCTTGTTCGCTACCTGGGGGAACGGATGGGCCGGATCCAGAACGATTGGAGTCAAAAGCGGACGTATCTGGTTTTCGAAATAGGATTTGACCCAGGCTCGTTGCGCCTCATTTCTGTCGTTATGACTTAAAAGGCGGATTCCGTTTTTGGCCAGTTGCGGGAGTATTTTCCGGTTCAGCAGGGAGTACTGGTGTTCTACCAGCGTATGGCACCGGATGCTGATTTGGTGAAGCAGGCTGTTTGCATTGGCAACCGGTGTTTTGTCCGGCGACTGGCGTGCATGAAGACTGGAAACCCGGATTTCGAAAAACTCGTCCAGATTGCTGCTCCCGATACACAGATAACGCAGACGTTCAAGGAGAGGAAGGCTTTCATCTTCCGCCTGTGCGATAACCCGGCGGTTGAATTCAAGGAGGGAAAGCTCACGGTTCAGATAAAGATTCGGTTCCAGGGAACCGGTTGGCAGATTCTGGACAGGTTTTGTCACCATGGATACACTTTCGGACACAGTAAATCCTGACTGTTAGCTCATTTGATATTCAAATCATAGCAAAAAAAAATGACGGAATGATGACAATGGCCGCCTGATCGGGTTTGTTGCAAGCGGCCGGCAGGGTGAGTGCTCGCTTTTTGCGAATCCGAAGCAGGCAAGACGTGTGCTGGAAGAGGGAAACGGCGTGTTGCCCGTATCTTCCAGCCGTTGAACAGAAATCAGCTGATCGTCAGCTGGGTGCGTGCCGAACCGGGTTTTTTGGGCAGTTTCAGTTCGAGGACACCGTCCTTGTAGGTCGCTTCCGCCTTGGTTTCGTCCACATCCTGCGCCAGTGCGAAACTGCGGCTTTGTACGCCATAATAACGTTCGCTGCGAACGGTTTTGCCTTCATCCTGTTGTTCGTTTTCTTTTTTGACCTCAAATTCAATAGTTACGAAATTGCCTTCGACAGTGACTTTGATATCTTCTTTGGGAACACCTGGTGCGTCGGCCTTGACGAGGTAGGCGTCTTCTGTTTCCGAAACATCGATTTTGATACGTGGTTCCGGTTCCCAGCTGCTCCATGGAGACGAAAGGCGGTAATTGTTGAAAAATTCGTCAAGATTCCTCAGCGGTTCAAAACGGCTGATTTCATTGAAAGGGTTGAAATTTGAAAGATTGTTTGCCATTTTTTTCTCCATTGTCCAGGAGGCGAATGTTGCTGTTGGCCTCGCATTTGTCTGTGAAAAGAAACGTGAAAATCATTTGAAAGGGTATCGTTTCTGATCCAGGCGATTTTGAGGACAATCAAGATAAAGCGGATGGAAAAAACAGGCTTCGCGATGAAAAAATCTTTTGAATGGGGACAAGGTGATGTTGGGATTGTCTGTCGTCGGATTATAATGAGGGACAAAGTGAAAACAATCATGGAATCACAAAGGCAAACGGTATGGCAAGAAGTGCGAGACTGATCGTTCCCTGCTTTCCCCATCATGTTTTTCAGCAGGGGAACAACCGGCAGAAAGTCTTCAGGGACGATGAAGATTACATGAGCTATCTTGAATGGCTTAAAGAGGCAGCGCGTCTTTACAGGGTGGATGTTCATGCCTATGCACTGCTGGATAATGGGGTCCATTTGCTGACAACACCTGTGGACGAATCCGGCCTTGCCCGCATGATGCAGTGGATCGGGCGTCATTATGTACCGTATTTCAACAAAAAATATCAGCGCAGCGGTACATTGTGGGAAGGCCGGTTCAGGACATCCATTGTTGAGGAAGACTGGTTGACAAGATGCAGCCGTTTCATGGAAATGCAACCGGTTGCGTGTGGTTTGGCTGCCCGCCCGGAGGATTATGTCTGGTCCAGTTATCGCCACCATATCGGAATCAGTCCCAGTCCGGTCATCCGGGATCATGCGGTTTACTGGAATCTCGGCAATACTCCGTTTGCCAGGGAAATGGCTTATAAAGCATTTTTTGAGCAGTTCAATGTGGAGGATCGGAAACTTGATGAGATTTTGAAAAAAGGCTGGCCGCTCGGTTCTGACGCTTTCATCAAACGGCTAGAAAAAGTGACAGAACGTCAGTTCCGGATGGGCAAGCGGGGGCGTCCGGCCAAAAGTGACCGGTAAAAGAAAATTTTCAAGTGGAAAAAACAGGAAGGAATTCCTGTTTTTTTGCTTGGTTTTTACTATGTCCCTTTTATTATTTTAAATACTTTTTTTGTTTTGTATATTCACTCTGACCCTTTTTATTTTTGTTGTATTAGCCCTGAAAACGGATTATTCTGTTTTTCAACAGTTATTGAATATGTTGGGAGTTCATATGTGTGCGCAAGGTTTGTATCGTTCTTCTTTCGAGCATGATGCCTGTGGTGTCGGATTCGTGGCCCATATCAAAGGGGTCAAGAGTCATTCCATTATCGAACAGGGATTGCTGATTCTGAAAAATCTCGACCATCGCGGAGCTGTCGGTGCCGACAAGATGATGGGGGACGGGGCAGGTATTTTGATCCAGATACCGGACCGGTTCTATCGGGAAGAAATGGCCAGGCAGGAAGTCATGTTGCCTCCTCCCGGGGAATACGGGGTCGGCATGATCTTTTTGCCGAAAGAACATGCTTCCAGACTGGCCTGCGAAAAGGAGATCGAACGTGCCGTTCGTGCCGAAAAACAGGTGGTTCTCGGCTGGCGCGACGTTCCGGTGAACCGGGAAATGCCCATGTCTCCCAAGGCCAGGGAAAAAGAACCGGTTATTCGCCAGATTTTTATCGGACGCGGGCCGGACATCATGGTGACTGATGCACTCGAGAGGAAACTGTTTGTTATCCGCAAGGCGGCAGGGCATGCCATTCAGGCGCTGGATCTGAAACACTGCAAGGAATTTTTCGTTCCTTCCATGTCGGCCAGAACGATCGTATACAAAGGCCTGCTTCTGGCCGATCAGGTGCAGGACTATTATCTCGATTTGCAGGATGAACGTTGTGTTTCCGCGCTGGCGATGGTGCATCAGCGTTTTTCCACGAACACTTTTCCGGAGTGGCCGCTCGCTCACCCGTATCGCCTGATTGCGCATAATGGCGAAATCAATACGGTCAAAGGCAATTTCAACTGGTTCCGGGCCCGTGAAGAGATGATGAATTCGGCGGTTCTTGGCGATGATCTGCAAAAACTTTATCCATTGATGTATGAAGGCCAGTCTGATACGGCATGTTTCGACAATGCACTGGAACTTCTGGTCATGTCAGGTTACCCGCTGGCGCATGCCATGATGATGATGATTCCGGAGGCATGGGAAAATCACCAGTTGATGGACAGTAACCGCCGCGCTTTTTATGAATATCATGCGGCCATGATGGAACCGTGGGATGGCCCGGCGGCGATCGCGTTTACCGACGGTCGCCAGATCGGCGGTGTGCTGGACAGAAACGGTTTGCGACCCGCCCGTTATGTCGTTACCGATGACGATCTGGTCGTCATGGCTTCCGAAACCGGAGTGCTGCCGATTCCGGAGACACATATCATCAAAAAATGGCGGTTGCAGCCCGGCAAGATGTTTCTGATCGATCTGGATGCCGGGAGGATTATCGACGACAAGGAGATCAAGGATATTTATGCCAATGCCCGTCCTTACCGGGCCTGGACAAATTCCGTTTGTATCAAGTTGCACGATCTGAAGGAATACGGTCATGATGTCGTTCATTCCGACGTGCCGCTCATGAAAAGGCAGGAAGCGTTCGGTTACACGCAGGAAGATCTGAAAATCATCTTCCCGCCGATGGCGATGAACGGGGAAGAACCGATCGGCTCAATGGGAAACGATGCTCCTCTGGCCGTTCTCTCCCACCGTCCGAAGCCGCTTTACAATTATTTCAAACAGTCTTTTGCACAGGTGACGAATCCGCCGGTCGATCCGATCCGCGAAGAAATCATCATGTCGCTTTTGACTTATATCGGCCCGAAACCGAATGTGCTCGATACGAATAACGTCAATCCGCAAATGCGGCTGGAAGCATCGCAACCGATTCTCGGTTTTGCGGAAATGGCCAGTATCCGCAATATCGATGCCTATACCAATGGAAAATTCCGCTCGTATGAATTGAATATCTGTTATCCGGTCGCATGGGGCAAGGAAGGGATTGAGGCACATCTGGCGTCTCTCTGTGCCGAAGCGGTCGATGCTGTCAAGTCAGGCCATAATATTCTGATCGTTTCCGACAGAATGATCGGTCCGGACAGTCTGGCTATTCCGGCATTGCTGGCTACGTCGGCCATTCATCAAGATCTGGTCGCCAAGGGGTTGCGCGCTTCGACCGGTCTGGTGGTCGAAACCGGTTCCGCGAAGGAAACGCATCATTTTGCCCTTCTGGCCGGTTATGGCGCGGAAGCCGTTCATCCCTATCTGGTACTGGAAACCCTGTCGGATCTGGCGCCGAAACTGGCGGCCGATCTGACACCGGAAAAGGCGCAGGCCAACTTCATTAAGGCCATCAACAAGGGACTGATGAAGATTATGTCGAAAATGGGAATCTCGACGTATCGTTCCTATTGCGGTGCACAGATTTTCGAGGCAATCGGACTGTCTTCCGCATTGGTAGACAAATATTTCAAGGGTACGGTTTCCAGTGTCGGTGGTATCGGTGTTTTCGAAGTGGCGGAAGAGTCGCTGCGTCTGCATGAAATGGCTTTCCGGCACAGACAGCAGCCAATCCGTTTTCTGGATGTGGGAGGAGAGTACGCTTTCCGCAAACAGGGTGAAGAGCATATGTTCACTCCGGATGCCATCGCGAAGCTGCAGCATTCCACACGCGCAAACAATTATGCGACGTACAAGGAATATGCGCAGATCATCAATGATCAGTCCCGTCGCCAGATGACTTTGCGGGGTCTTTTTGAATTCCGTTTCGATCCGGCCCGGGCGATTGCCGTCGATGAAGTGGAACCGGCCAAGGAAATCGTCAAACGGTTTGCCACAGGTGCCATGTCGCTGGGGTCGATCAGTGCGGAAGCGCATGCTTCGCTTGCTATTGCCATGAACCGTATCGGCGGAAAATCGAATACCGGTGAAGGAGGCGAAGATCCACGGCGTTATGAAAACGAACTGGCGGGTATACCGATCAGAAAAGGGGAAACCCTGTCTTCCATTTTAGGAAAGGACCGGATCGTTTCCGATATCGAATTGCAGGAAGGGGATTCCCTGCGTTCGAAAATCAAGCAAGTGGCTTCCGGCCGGTTCGGCGTGACGGCCGAATATCTGAATTCCGCGGATGAAATCCAGATCAAAATGGCACAGGGCGCCAAGCCGGGTGAAGGAGGGCAGCTGCCGGGAGGAAAGGTTTCCGAGTATATTGCCAGCATGCGTTTTTCCGTTCCGGGGGTCGGTCTGATCTCGCCTCCGCCGCATCACGATATCTATTCCATTGAAGATCTGGCGCAGCTGATTCATGATCTGAAAAACGTCAATCCACGTGCCACTATTTCGGTCAAGCTGGTTTCCGAAGTCGGGGTCGGTACCATTGCGGCCGGTGTCGCCAAGGCCAAGGCCGATCATATTGTGATTGCCGGTCATGACGGGGGAACAGGGGCATCGCCATTGTCGTCGATCAAGCATACCGGTTCGCCCTGGGAAATCGGTCTGGCCGAAGCCCAGCAGACGCTTGTCATGAACAATCTGCGTGGCCGGGTTCGCATTCAGGCGGACGGTCAGATGAAAACAGGGCGCGATGTCGTTATCGCCGCTATTTTGGGGGCTGATGAAGTCGGTTTCGCAACCGCTCCGCTGGTTACGCAAGGATGTATCATGATGCGCAAATGCCATCTGAATACCTGTCCGGTCGGTGTCGCGACACAGGATCCGGAGTTGAGGAAGAAGTTCAGCGGCAAGCCGGAATATATCGTCAATTATCTGTTTTTCGTTGCCGAAGAAATGCGGCAGATCATGGCTCAGCTCGGCATACGGAAATATGACGATCTGATCGGCCGGGTCGATCTTCTGGAAAAGGCGAAAGCGATTTCAGGCTGGAAAGAAGCCGGTCTGGATTTCAGTCGCCTTTTTTACGATCCGGTTGTCGATGCTTCCGTTCACAGACGCCATCAGGAAAAACAGGATCACGGTCTGGAAAAATCCATCGATCACCGCCTGATTCTCCAGTCGGCGATTGCACTGGAAAACAAGGAAAAGATTTCATTTATTTATCCGATCAAAAATGCCAATCGCAGTGTCGGCGCGATGTTATCCGGCGAGGTGGCACGGCGTTACGGACATGACGGACTGCCGGACGATACGATCCATATCCAGTTGCAGGGTACGGCGGGTCAGTCGGTGGGTTCTTTCCTGGCTCATGGCATTACACTGGATCTGGTCGGTGAAGCGAACGATTATGTCGGCAAGAGTCTGTCCGGCGGACGTATCATCGTTCGGCCTCATGCGCAGTTTCGCGGGCAGCCAGACAGCAATATGATTGCGGGCAATACCGTGCTGTACGGCGCGATTTCCGGAGAGGCGTATTTTTACGGTATCGCCGGAGAAAGGTTTGCCGTGCGCAATTCGGGAGCGACAGCTGTCGCCGAAGGATGCGGAGATCACGGTTGCGAATATATGACAGGCGGTACCGTGGTCATTCTTGGAGAAACCGGGCGCAACTTTGCGGCAGGTATGTCCGGCGGCATCGCTTATGTCTATGATCCGGAAAAAACGTTCGAACGAAAATGCAATCTGTCCATGGTCACGCTGGAGCCGGTACTGTCCTGTTTCGAACAGGAAGCATCCGTGGAGAAAGCGGTGTGGCATAGAATGTCCCGTCATGGCGATCCGCAAACCGATGAAGCCATCTTGAAACATCTGATCGAGAATCATTTCACTTATACCGGCAGTATGACGGCACGCAAACTGCTCGAGGACTGGTCGATCTGTCGGCAACATTTCATCAAGGTTTTCCCAATGGAATATCGGCGGGCCCTGCAGGATCTGTATGCCGAAAAAGAGGAAACGAAAGAAAACGCGATTGTTGCGGCAGCCTAAAAATGGCATTGACTGGACAAATAACCGGATATTGAGGTGAAAAATGGGAAAAGTAACAGGTTTCATGGAATTCGGGCGGATTGAAGAAGCACATCTGGAACCGAAGGAGAGGATCAAAAACTATCGTGAATTCACGATCACGCTTGCCGATGACCAGGCACGGCAGCAGGGCGCGCGTTGTATGGATTGCGGCATTCCGTTCTGCAATAATGCCTGTCCGGTGGGTAATCTGATCCCGGATTTCAACGATCAGGTTTATCACGGTATGGATGAAGAGGCGCTGGAGAAAATTCATGCCACGAACAATTTTCCGGAATTCACGGGACGGGTCTGTCCGGCTTTGTGTGAACCGGCCTGTTCGCTCGGTCTGATCAGGGAGCCGGTCGGTATCCGTTCGATCGAACGGTTTATTATCGAAAAGGGATGGGAAAACGGCTGGGTCATCCCCCAACCGGCTGCGCATAAAACGGGCCGGAAAGTGGCTGTTGTGGGTTCCGGCCCTGCCGGGCTGGCAGCGGCACAACAACTGGTACGTGCCGGTCATGAGGTGACGGTTTTCGAGAAAAATGACCGGATCGGCGGCCTGTTGCGTTACGGCATACCGGATTTCAAACTGGAAAAACAGGTCATCGACCGCCGTCTGGAACAGATGAAGGCGGAAGGCGTGGTTTTCCGTACCGGGGTGCTGGTGGGAAAAACGGTTCCGTCATCGATCCAGAATATGGCAACGGAAACGGTTGATCCGGATGTACTGAAGCAGGAATTCGATGCCGTGATTCTGGCATGTGGTGCGGAACAGCCGAGGGAACTGGATGTGCCGGGCGCCGATCTTCAGGGAGTCTGTTTTGCGATGGAATATCTGTGTGCCCAGAACAAAAGGGATGCCGGAGAGAAGAGCCGCAGCCGGCTGGATGCGGCAGGCAAGCGTGTCGTGATTATCGGTGGCGGAGATACCGGTTCCGACTGTGTCGGTGTTGCCAACCGGCAGAAAGCGGCCTCCATATTGCAATTCGACCGTAATGCGCGATTGCCGGATCATGTCGACAAGTCGATGGTCTGGCCTTACTGGCCGAAGCAATTCCGGACTTCTTCTTCCCAGGAAGAAGGCTGCGATCGTGAATTCGGCATCATGACCAAACGGATCGAAGGCAAGCGGGGAAAGGTCGAGAAAATCATAGTCTGTCGTGTTGAACAGGTGGGGAGAACGTATGTCGAGATTCCCGGAAGTGAATATGATATACCGGCGGATATGGTGATTCTCGCCATGGGCTTTTCTGGACCGGCGGCACCGGTACTGGATGCATTCGGTGTCGAAAAGGATATGGCGGGGAATGCGCTGGCGAAACCGGAAGGGGATATGCGGTTCATGACATCGGTTGACAAGGTATTTGCAGCAGGGGATGTCCGTCGCGGGCAGTCGCTGGTTGTGTGGGCGCTCCATGAGGGACGGGAATGTGCAGAGGCGGTGGACCGTTTTCTGACGGAAAAGGAGCTTTAACAATCTGATACAAAATTATGGCGCGATTGACATTAGAGGGCCGGCCTGTGCTGTGATATATTATGAAGTTGAGGTAGTATTGTTGCTGTCGCGCTTTAATTTTGATGCCGTCGTTCACGGTATCCGCTACAATCTTCTTTTTAATATTTAATTCATATCATTATGAAAATTGAAGGCAGTATAGTTGCACTGGTCACTCCGATGAATGAGGACGGGAGCGTTGATCTTGATAGCGCGCGCCGCCTGATGGACTGGCAGATTGCAGAAGGTACGGACGCTCTGTCCGTAGTGGGTACGACGGGTGAATCACCTACTGTAAACGTCGATGAACATGCCGAAATGATTCGGGTCGCCGTAGAGCATTCCGGCAAGAGAATTCCGGTCATTGCCGGTGCGGGCGGCAATTCCACTGCGGAAGCGATCGCACTGACCCGCTATGCGCAAATGGCAGGGGCCGATGCTTCCCTTCAGGTCGTTCCCTATTACAACAAGCCGACCCAGGAGGGAATGTACCAGCATTTCAAAAGCGTCGCCGAAGCGGTCGATCTGCCGATGATTCTGTATAACGTTCCGGGCAGAACGGTTGCGGATCTTTCCAATGAAACGATTCTCCGGCTGTCGGAAATTCCGAATATTATCGGGGTCAAGGATGCTACCGGCAATATCGCGCGCGGCATTGATCTTCTGCGCAAGGTACCTGAGGATTTCGCGGTTTATTCCGGTGACGATTCCACGGCAATGGCTTTGATGCTTTGCGGAGCGAAAGGCAATATCTCGGTTGTTGCCAATGTCGCACCGAAAAACATGCATCTGATGTGTGCGGCGGCGATAAAGGGCGATGTCGTGACAGCACGGAAACTGAATGACTTGATGTTGCCGTTAAGCCAGCAGCTTTTTGTGGAATCGAATCCGATTCCCGTCAAATGGGCGCTGACGGAAATGGGTATGATTCCACCGGGTATCCGTTTGCCGCTGGTTCCGCTGGCAGCGGGATATCATGACGTGGTCAGAAAGGCGCTGAAAGAAGCAGGCGTTCTGGCCTGATGGATCCCGCTGGAGGATTGCCTGCTGAAAAAAGTCGTACTGAACTTATTGGAAGGTCTGGAAACTGAATATATGGTGTTTAATAAAAAAGTCGGTTCCGTACTGATCGGATCGCTGACAGTACTGGGATTGTCGTCATGCAGCACGGTTGACAGTTTGCTCGAGGCAGACCGTATCGATTACAAAAGCGAGACCTCTTCTCAGGCACAAGGGCGAAGACTTGAAATTCCGCCCGATCTGACACAGCTGCAACGGGACAACCGCTATACGATTCCGGAGAGCGGAACCGTAACGGCTTCCGGCTATAACCAGCAGCAACAGGAGGCACGGCCGAATATGGCAGTGGGTTCTTCCGGTGTGGTGGCTCCCAATGAAGCGACTGATATCCGTATCGAACGAGATGGCAGCCAGCGCTGGCTTGTCGTCAACCGCAGCCCTGAGGTACTCTGGCCGCAAATTCGGGACTTCTGGCAGGATAACGGTTTTTTGATCAATATCGATTCCCCCGATACCGGCATTATGGAAACGGACTGGGCTGAGAATCGGGCCAAACTGCCCCAGGATTTTATCCGCAAGACATTGGGTAAAGTGTTTGATGCACTCTATTCGACGGGTGAACGGGACAAGTTCAGGACGCGTCTTGAACGCAATGCCGATGGAACGACCGATATTTTCATCAGCCATCGCGGTGCGCAGGAAGAGATTGTCGGCGTCAACAAGGATACGACCATGTGGACGGCCCGTCCTTCGGATCCGGAACTGGAAGCGGAATTTTTGTCGCGTCTGATGGTTCAATTGAGTGACATGAACCAGAAGGAAAAGGCCAGGGCGAAAGCGCTTGCCGAGCAAAAGACGGTTGTGTTGCCTTCCAGAGCGACGCTTGTCAAGGGAGAAGGAAGTTCGAAGGTTGTAGTTGATGAAACCTTTGACCGAACTTGGCGTCGGGTCGGTCTGGCACTGGATCGTGTCGGATTCACGGTGGAAGACCGGGATCGCTCGAAAGGTCTGTATTTCGTCCGTTATGTCGATCAGGACAGCGACGCAAAGAATACACCGGAAAAGGAAAAGGGATTCTTCTCGAATCTGTTCACTTTCTCCAACAAGGAAAAACATGCCCAGCGTTATCAGATTTCCGTTCAGGAAACCAGCGACAAGAGTGAAATTGTCGTGCTGGATGACAAGGGGCAGCCGGAAAAAACTTCCACTGGCCGGAAGATCATGGATCTTCTCTATGAACAGTTGAGGTAACCGGTAGTTCGGAATATAACGGCAGATCTTGAAATTGACGAGTTTGGGAAGCGGCAGCAAGGGGAATTCGCTGCTCGTTTCCGCAAAAGACGGCTTCACGGAAACAACAGTCATGTTTGACTGCGGTTTCGGTATCCGTGAGATGCAGCGGCGTCTGGAGCGGGCCGGTCGTTTTCCTGCCGATTTGTCAGCGCTGATCGTGACACATGAGCATGGTGATCATGCAGGAGGCGTCTTGGCGTTTGCCCGTCGTTACCGGATACCGGTTTGGATGAGTTACGGCACTTTCCAGTCTTTGGGAAAGGATTTTTCCGGAATGGATGTCAATTTTTGCAGGGACGGAGACAGTTTTGTTGTCGGTGGCTTGCAGATATCGGCTTTTACCATTTCACATGATGCAAGGGAACCCTTGCAGTTTCACATGACAGACGGTGCCATGAAATTCGGAATGCTGACTGACACGGGGCAGGTGACGCCTCATATTGCGAATGCATTGTCCGGTTGCGATGCCCTGATGGTCGAGTGTAATTATGACGATCGTATGCTGGAAAAATCGGCATACCCTTTTTATCTGAAGAAACGTATCAGCAGTGTTTATGGGCATTTGTCCAATAGTTGTGCCGGCGAATTTCTGGCCCAAGTGGATCATTCACGGCTTAAAAAAGTCATTGGAGCACATTTGAGCCAGAACAATAATTTGCCCGAACTGGCCAGAGAGGCAATCGAAGAAGTGGTGGATGCCGGAAGAACGGAAATAGTTGTTGCGGGGCAGGATGACGGATTTGAGTGGACGGAGATAGCCTAGGAGAGGAGTTTTCCCTGTTTTACCGATAAAAAAAGCCGATCGGAAGATCGGCTTTTTGTCAGACGGAACAAGAATTATTTCTTGGCAGCGTCTTTTGCAGCAGCAGCTGCGTCCTTGGCAGCAGCGCCAGCATCTTTAGCTGCATCTTTAGCGTCTTTAGCGGCAGCAGCAGCGTCCTTGGCGTCAGCAGCCGGAGCAGCAGCGTCCTTGGCGTCAGCAGCCGGAGCAGCAGCGTCCTTGGCTGGAGCGGTAGCAGCTGGAGCAGCTGCATCTTTCTTATCAGCAGGTTTTTCACCAACTTTACATGCGGTCAGAGCAAGAGCCATCAGACCAACGAGCAATAAAGACTTTTTCATTTGTAATCCTTAATTAAATAATTAGGTTAATTACCGGTAATTGTATACTACTTTGAATAGAAAATTACCAAATGCCATTGCACAAGTGCAGCCACACTGGCAATCTCCTAATGGTGCTGATTATAGCTATTTTTTGATGGTTGTAACCTCCCCTTCCGGGGTTTTTGCATGTGTTTTGCAATCTCGCAACAGGTTTGAGACATTCTTCAAACATTCCCGGGTACAGCGATACCGATAATGGTTTGCCTTGAACTTCGGCAAGAAACAATATGCCGATCCAGCAATGTTTTATTTTGGAAATTTTCTTTATAAAACATTATGTTATAACCTGCTTTCCCAATGGGGTGTCCGTATCTGTCCCTGACAGGTGAAAAGTCCGTTTTTTGTTTCCCGCAGTCAAATTCTGTTGGAATGTCTTTTGGAAAATACCGGTAAATGATTCCGGATCCTTTGCAAGAAGGAGCGATGGGAATTGGATAAACCCAATATGAATTTTTATAGCAATAATATAAATGTTCACGGGATGAATTTTTTAAAGTCATTTCATACGGGTATAATTTTTTTCATTCATCATGAATCAGAAACCATCCGGGGAAAAAATGAAAATAACCAAAAACACGGTCGTCACCGTTCATTACAAATTGTCTGATGCACAAAACAATGTGCTTGAGGATGGTCAGGAACCGATCGTTTACCTTCATGGCGGTTACGATGATACGTTGCCTGCTCTTGAGAAGGCACTGGACGGCAAGGATGTCGGATACAAAACCATGATCCAGGTCGAGCCGGAAGAGGCTTTCGGTGAATATGATCCATTGCTGGTCAGGGTAGAGGATCGTGAAAGTTTCCCGACACCGCTGGAAGTCGGCATGCAATTTGAGGGAATGCCTGAAAATGCCGATCCCACGGAGAATCCAGCCATTTATGTCGTTACCGATATCGCGGATGGCAAGGTCATACTGGATGGCAATCATCCGCTTGCAGGTATAGCGCTCCGTTTTGAATTGACGGTGACCGATGTCAGGGCTGCAACTGAAAAGGAAATCGAACGGGGATATGTCAACGATCCCGATGGTTTCGACGACGATGAAGACGGCCAATTCAGAAGTATTGTATTGCATTGATAAAGCGCAGCAATATTGGCAGGCTTTGATTGACCGGAATGATTGTGTCACGATAAAATAACAGATTGCTTGAACTCAGGGAACAGCATGGCGCGTAAACTGATCGTCGGAAACTGGAAAATGAATGGCAGTCTTGCCGTGAATGCCGAATTGCTTGACGGCATCAAGGCCGGGTTGTCCGGAGTTGACTGCGATCTGGCAATCTGCGTCCCTTTCCCCTATCTGGCACAATGCCAGTCCGCTCTGGAAGGAACGGATATCGCGCTGGGCGCTGAAGATGTTTCGGCACATGCAATCGGAGCTTATACAGGACAGGTATCCACGCGAATGTTGCTTGATTTCGATTGCAAGTATGTCATTGTCGGGCATTCCGAGCGGCGCGAGTACTGCAATGAATCCGATGAGCTGGTCGCCAACAAGGTACAGCGTGCGTTGGCAGGGGGGCTGACCCCGATCGTCTGTGTCGGGGAATCACTGAAGGAAAAGGAAAACAGGCAAACGGCGGAAGTCGTCGAGAGGCAGATGCACGCCGTGCTTTCCGTGCTCGAGGAAAGGGAAGTTTGCGATATCGTCGTCGCTTATGAACCGGTCTGGGCAATTGGTACCGGGAAAACGCCAACGCCCGATATGGTCGGAGATGTTCATGCGCTTCTGCGCGAATTGATGATCAGGAAAAATCCTGATGCCGTGGAGTGTGTAAGGATATTGTATGGCGGCAGCATGAAGCCGTCGAATGCCGAGGAATTTTTGAAGATGCCCGATATAAATGGCGGACTGATTGGAGGGGCCGCCCTGAAAGCAGATGATTTTCTGGCGATAGCGCGTCTGGCATCGAAATAGGGAAATTGGTCAATCAAAAGGAAAATGCAGGAATACCATGCTGTATAACATTATCATTATCATTCAGGTTTTGTCCGCGCTTGCCATTATCGTGCTGGTTTTGATGCAGCATGGCAAGGGTGCCGACATGGGAGCGGCATTTGGCGCTGGCGGTTCTTCCGGAAGTATTTTCGGTGCCACTGGCTCGTCGAATTTTCTGTCCAAGTCGACAGCCATCGCCGCAGTGATATTTTTTGTATCGACGTTGGCCATGGCTTATCTGGGACCCTATCGCGCACCTGTGCAGAGCAGTATCATTGAAAAATTGCAGTCTGTTCCGACCCCTGCTCCGGCACAGGAAACAGCAGTTAAGGAGGCTGCCGGTGCAGCGGCGATTCCGGGAGCAAGCCAGACGGTTCCAGGAGCCTCTGGCGAAAATACGTCAAAATGACAATTCGGTATTCTTTTTCTTCATTAAAACTTGATGAAAAAGGAAGTTGCTGCGATAATTTAATTCTTACGCCGACGTGGTGGAATTGGTAGACACGCTATCTTGAGGGGGTAGTGGCGAAAGTCGTGCGAGTTCAAGTCTCGCCGTCGGCACCAACAACCAGTTCAAAGCAGTCCAATCCAGTATAAAAACCCGTGTAAAACAAAATGTTTATGCGGGTTTTCTGTTTTGTGGGGTCTAATGCGGTATTGCTGGATCCAATATTTTTGGGTAGTTGTTTCCTCTTGCCATTTCTTCATCAATTCATTTTCTACTGATATGGCAAGACAGATTATCTTTCTGGTACCCAAACAGATCGACAAAGCCGAACCCAAAGAGAGCGCATATATCCTTTTGATGGCAGCAGGTTGTATCTTGAAATTACAACTGCCGGTTCAAAGCTGTCGAAGATGAAAACCCGGTTGAATGAGTAAGTTGTCAAGCTGGTTTTTGGCAAATATCCGGATGTGTCGCTGACACAGGTCACAAAAAGCGTGATGATGTGTGCAAACGGGTTGCTGAAGAGACAGATCAGAAAAGCGCAAATGGAAGCCGTGAAAGCTGCCCAAAGGCTGCGGATGAAGAAAACACTTTACGGAAGGCTGCATGGCGCCTGTATGCCAGCGAGGCAGGTGGACAACGGACTATTACTGCAACAAGATGATACGGCAGCTTGAATTACATCTCTTTCCGTTTGTCGGTGATAAAAACATTCGGAAAACAGAGAGCAAAGGGCTGATCGACATATTAAGGGGGTGACGAAAAAACGAACAAGAAAGGCAAAGCCATGACTTGTTCGGCCAAGGGGTTATACCGGTGGATGGCAGAAGTTTACGATCTGGCCAACATGGAAAACAGCAGTTTTGTCCCGGCTAATTCCGGCCGATCAATCATCAGGTTTTTGCCGCTGTATTGTCCGTTTTTTGATGAAGTGTTCCGGATATGCCTGACAGTCAATTCAAATCGGAAAACTGGCGTATAAACTTTATCCTTGTCATGAAAATATCGGGTTATCGTGACTCATATTCGAATCCTGGCCCAAAAGATGGTGAAAGGATAAGGAGGTGGTCTGATATGGAACGAATTCTCCCTTTTTGGGATCAGTGTACTTTTGAGGAAAACTGCGTTTCGGTGTATCATATAGTTTTAGTATGTCTGCCAAACGTTTCTTAAGTCGTCGTTTCGGTTCGGAGTCGTCTTGCAAAAGTCCAGCCTGTCTCGTCCTTTGGAAATGCGCGCCATATGGGTGGGATTGTCCCGTCTTTCAACATTTCCTGTAATCAAGCGTCGAACGTGAATCTAGAAAATTACTTCCCCGTTCTGCTTTTTCTTCTGGTTGCATTGTTTTTTGGCGTTTTCTCCCTGTTTCTCGGCAGATTCCTTGCTCCCCACAGGCCGGATTCCGAAAAACTGTCGCCTTATGAATGCGGTTTTGCCCCGTTCGAGAACGCTCGCATGAAGTTCGATGTCAGATTTTATCTGATTGCGATTCTGTTCATCCTTTTTGATCTGGAAACCGCTTTTCTTTTTCCCTGGGCTGCCGCCATGCGCGATCTGGGATGGCAGGCGTTTGTCGCTGTCATGGTTTTTCTGGCGGAACTGGTGGCCGGTTTCTGGTATTTGTGGAAAAAAGGGGCGCTCAATTGGGAGTAATCTGTGGCTATTGACGGTCTGCTGAACAAGGGTTTCGTGACAACGACGCTGGATACAGCCATCAACTGGTTGCGTACCGGGTCGGTCTGGCCTGTGTCGTTCGGTCTGGCGTGTTGCGCCATCGAAATGATGCACAGTAGCGCATCGCGTTATGACATGGACCGGTTCGGTACATTTTTCCGTGCTTCGCCACGACAATCCGATCTCATGATCGTGGCAGGGACACTTTGCAACAAGATGGCACCTGCCTTGCGCAAGGTGTATGACCAGATGGCCGAACCCCGCTGGGTCGTCTCCATGGGATCCTGTGCCAACGGGGGCGGTTATTATCATGATTCCTATTCTGTGGTTCGGGGATGTGACCGGATCGTCCCGGTCGATATTTATGTCCCGGGATGTCCGCCGACGGCCGAAGCTCTTCTGTATGCGCTCATGCAGCTGCGTGGCAAGATCAGGCGCACTTCCACCATTGCCCGTCAGTAAACGGAGAAAGCCATGCAGAGAAATCCGGTTGAACTGGCGAACAAGGTACGTATCCTTCTTGGCGGGAAGGTTCTTGGTGTGTCGGAAGCATTTGGTGAAGTGACGGTCGAGGTGGATCCATCGGTTTATCTGGAAGTCATGCAGAAATTGCGGGATGATCCCTCGCTGTGCTTTGAGGAACTGATCGATTTGTGCGGTGTGGATTATGCCGGGTATGGTGGCGATTCTGAAAACAGTCGGGACAGAAAGCGTTTTGCGGTGGTCGTTCATTTGTTGTCCCTGACATTCAATTGCCGGCTGAGAGTGCGCGTTTTCGCCAGTGACGGCGAAATGCCGGAGGTTCCATCGGTTATCGGAATCTGGCCATCGGCCAACTGGTTCGAGCGGGAAGCGTTCGATCTGTATGGCATCCTTTTCAGAGGACATCCCGACTTGCGGCGTATTCTGACCGATTATGGTTTTGTCGGGCATCCGTTCAGGAAAGATTTCCCGGTTCAGGGCTATGTCGAGATGCGTTATGACGAGAAAGAAAGACGGGTTGTCTATCAGCCGGTCGCGATCGAGCCACGTGAAATCACGCCGCGTGTGGTCCGGAATTCCGGCGGAGGCGAAAAATAATGGCAGAAATCCGCAATTATACGGTCAACTTCGGCCCGCAGCACCCTTCGGCGCATGGTGTGCTTCGCCTGATTCTGGAGCTGGATGGGGAAACGATTGTACGGGCCGATCCTCATATCGGCATGTTGCATCGCGCAACGGAAAAATTGGCTGAGCAGCGGACTTATCTGCAGGCGCTTCCCTATATGGACCGGCTCGATTATGTCTCAATGATGTGCAGCGAACATGCTTATGTGATGGCGATCGAGAGAATGCTGGGACTTGAGGTTCCGGTTCGTGCACAGTATATCCGGGTGATGTTCGACGAGATGACACGGATCATGAGCCATTTGCTCTGGATCGGTTCGCAGGCGCTGGACATGGGGGCCATGGCGGTGTTTTTGTATGCCTTCCGTGAGCGGGAAGATCTGATGGATTGCTACGAGGCGGCCAGCGGGGCACGGATGCACGCGGCCTATTACCGGCCAGGAGGGGTCAACCGCGATTTGCCGGATTCGATGCCGCAGTTTAAAAAGACCCGTTTCCAGAGCGACAAGCGGGTTGCGACACTGAATGCGAACCGGCAAGGATCCCTGCTGGACTTTATCGAGGATTTTACGAAGCGCTTCCCGAAATGTGTCGATGAATATGAAACGCTGCTGACGGATAACCGTATCTGGAAGCAGCGGCTGGTCGGTGTCGGGGTCATTTCGCCGGAAGAAGCTCTGGCATCCGGTTTCACCGGCCCGATGTTGCGTGGTTCCGGGGTGGAATGGGATTTGCGGAAAAAACAGCCTTATGAAGTGTATGACAGGATCGATTTCGCCATTCCGGTCGGCAAGGAGGGTGATTGTTATGACCGCTATCTGGTGCGTGTTGCGGAATTGCGCCAGTCGAACCGGATCATCCGGCAGTGTGTGGACTGGCTGAGAAAGAATCCGGGGCCGGTCAGGTCCGACGATTACCGGGTATCGCCTCCGCCCCGCGAAAAAATGAAAGCCGGGATGGAAGAACTGATCCATCATTTCAAACTGTTCACGGAAGGATTCCATCTGCCGGCAGGTGAAGTGTATTCGGCAGTGGAAGCCCCCAAGGGGGAATTCGGTATTTACATGATCTCGGATGGTGCCAACAAGCCTTTCAGAATGAAAATCAGGGCGCCTTCTTTCGTCCATTTGCAGGGACTGGAAAAATTGATCAGGGGCCATCTGATACCGGATGCCGTTGCGGTGATCGGCAGTATCGATATTGTGTTTGGCGAGGTGGATCGCTAGTGTGCGGAAATGGGTGAGATATGTTGCTGAGTGAAGAATCCTACCGGAAGATCGAGAAAGAACTGGCAAAGTTTCCTGCCACCAAGAAACGGTCGGCGGCGATTGCCGCCCTGACAATCGCTCAGGATGAAAAAGGCTGGCTGTCCCCGGAAGTGATGCAGGAAATCGCCGATTATCTGGGGGTTCCCGCGGTAGCCATCGAGGAAGTCGCCACTTTTTACAGTATGTTCAACACCCGGCCGGTCGGGAAGTACAAGATCGCCGTATGCTGCAATTTGCCCTGTGAAATGACGGGAAGCGATCAGACTGCACAGTATCTGAAAGAAAAACTCAATATCGGATTCGGTGAGACGACACCTGATGGCCTGTTCACGCTGGTGGAAAGCGAGTGCATGGGGGCTTGTGGCGATGGTCCGGTTATTCTGGTGAACAACAAGAACATGTATATGCGCATGTCGAAAGACAAGATCGACAAGTTGCTGGAGGAACTGAAATAATGACCTGCCTGCATGGCCGTCATACCGAACCGGTATTGTTCAGGGAACTGACGGGCGATAACTGGACTCTGGCGGATTATATGACTCGCGGAGGATACGGGCAGATCAGACGTATCCTCGACGGTCGTATGCCGGCAGAACGGATCGTCGCCGAAGTCAGGGCCGCCGGGTTGCGGGGACGAGGCGGCGCAGGATTCCCGACGGCGGTCAAATGGGGTTTCATGCCGAAAGCCCATGCAGGGCAGACTTATCTGATTTGCAATGCGGATGAGAGCGAGCCGGGAACGTTCAAGGATCGCGATATCCTCCGGTACAATCCGCATGCCGTGATCGAGGGGATGCTGATCGCCGCCTATGCCATGGGAATTACAGCTGGTTATGTCTATGTTCATGGTGAAATCTGGTCGGTGTATGAGCGTTTCGAGGAGGCGATCGGACAGGCTCGCGAAGCGGGATTCATCGGAAAAAACCTGATGGGTTCGGGTTTTGATTTCGAGTTGCATGCCGTTCATGGATATGGCGCCTATATCTGTGGTGAAGAAACCGCTTTGCTGGAATCGATGGAAGGAAAACGGGGGCAGCCGAGATTCAAACCGCCGTTTCCGGCAGCAAATGGCCTGTATGGACAACCGACGACGATCAATAACGTGGAAACGCTGGCTTATGTGCCGTTCATTATGGCGATGGGCGGAAACCACTGGGCAGCTCTCGGCCGGGAGGGATGTCCCGGAACGAAGATATTTTCCCTTTCCGGCGATGTGGTTTTTCCGGGCAATTATGAGGTACCGCTGGGCATTTCCTTTGCCGAGTTGCTGGCACTGGCTGGGGGGGTCAAAGGCGGCCGAAAGGTCAAGGCGGTGATCCCGGGGGGATCGTCTTCACCGGTTTTGCGGGGTGAAACGATGTTGCGACTGAATATGGATTATGATTCGATAGCGAAAGCCGGGTCGATGCTGGGGACAGGCGGAGTCATCGTTCTGGACGAGACCCGTTGCATGGTGAAGTCGCTTCTGAATCTGTCGCGTTTTTACCGGAATGAATCCTGCGGGCAGTGTACGCCGTGCCGTGAAGGTACCGGCTGGCTGGTCAAACTGATCGAACGGATTGAGCGGGGCGACGGCAAACAGGACGATCTGGATTTGCTTGATTCGGTGGCCTCCAATATACAGGGAAGGACGATTTGCGCCCTGGGCGATGCGGCGGCGATGCCTGTCAGATCGTTTCTGAAGTGTTTCCGCCAGGAATTCGAGTATCACGTTGAACATAAACAGTGTCCTGTCACATCCGGAGGGCAGGCTTAGGCGATATGGTTGAAATAGAGATCGATGGCGAAAAAATAAAGGCGGAACCGGGCAGTCCGTTATTGCAGGCGGCGCTTGACGCAGGCAAGCCGATACCGCATTTCTGCTATCACAAGAAACTGTCGGTTACGGCCAGTTGCCGGATGTGTCTGGTCGAAGTCGGGAAGATGTCCAAGCTGGTCCCTGCCTGTGCCACACCGGTTACGGAAGGTATGGTCGTCCGTACTGATACGGAAGAGGTCATCAAAGCCAGACGGGCGGTGATGGAGTTTCTGCTGATCAATCATCCTCTGGATTGTCCTGTCTGTGATCAGGGAGGGGAATGTCTGTTGCAGGATTATTCCGTTGAATACGGCGCCAATGCTTCACGGTATCAGGAAGAAAAACGGATTGTTTTTGTGAAAAATGTCGGGCCGCTGATTTCGATGCAGGAGATGAGTCGCTGTATCCAGTGCACACGTTGTATCCGTTTCGGGACGGAAATCGGCGGATTGACGGAATTCGGTATGATAAACCGTGGCGACCGTTCCGAGATCACGACTTTTCCGACGACATGGGTCAATTCCGAACTGTCCGGCAATATGATCGATGTCTGTCCTGTCGGGGCGCTGACATCGAAACCTTTCCGGTACAAGGCGCGGGGATGGGAACTGGCCAGCCACTTTTCCGTCAGTCCTCATGACGGCCTGGGATCGAACTTGAATGTCCAGACCCTGCGTGGCAAGGTCATGCGGGTATTGCCGTTTGCCAACGAGGCGATCAACGAGTGCTGGCTTTCCGACCGTGACCGTTTTTCCTATGAGGCGTTGGGCAGTTCCGACCGGCTGACGGTACCGATGGTCAAGCAGGACAACCGCTGGATCGAAACGGACTGGGAAACGGCGCTGAATTATGTCGCACACGGATTGAAAAGTATCCGGCGCGATCATGGTCCGATGTCGCTGGCGGCGCTGGTATCGCCTCAGGCGACTCTGGAAGAATGTTTCCTGTTGCAGAAACTGATGCGGCAGATGGGATCGGAAAAAATCGAATTCCGGCTCAGGCAGTCCGATTTTTCTCTGGATGGGAGGATTGTTCCCTGGCTGGGGATGCGTGTTGAAGAAATCGGCGATCTGGATCGTGTGCTGGTGATCGGGTCGTTTTTGCGGCAGGATGTTCCGCTGCTTGCGGCACGTTTCCGGAAAGCGGCATTTGTCGGTGCGAAAATCGATATGCTCCATGCCGTCGATGATGACTGGCTGATGCCGATCGAAAACCGGCTGGTGGCTTCACCGGATGAATGGTTGTCGATACTTGGCGAAATCATTTGTGTGATCGCCACCCGAAAAGGTTTGCCCGTTCCTGACGGATTCGGCGGGATCGCGGTCTCGGGCCGGGCGGAACCGTTTGCCGTTTCCCTGATGGAGGAAGGCCGGAAAGCGCTGTTTCTGGGTTCCCTTGCCTTGCGACATGAAAAAGCGTCGCTTCTGCATAAAGCGGCTGAATGGATTGCGGATGCGACGGGAGCGACGCTCGGTTGTTTGACGGAAGGGGCCAACGCGACCGGAGCGTATCTGGCCGGCGCCACTCCTGCTGTGGAATCGGGGATTTCTCTTGAAGATATCGCTTCGGAATCGACGAAGGCTTTTCTGCTGTTGCATACCGAACCGGAACTGGACGCCGCCAGTCAACCGGAAATGCTTTCGGCCCTGAAACAGGCGGAAATGGTGGTCGCGATGTCGCCTTTCAAACAAAGTCCGGATTATGCTGATGTGTTGTTGCCGGTTTCCCCGTTTACCGAGACATCGGGGACTTTTGTCAGTTTCGAGGGACGGGTGCAGTCTTTTGGGGGATGCGTCGTTCCTTTCGGGCAGACCCGGCCGGCCTGGAAAGTGTTGCGGGTGCTTGGAAACTTCCTGGATTTGCCGGGATTCGGGTATGAAACGACAGAAGAAATCCGGGACGAATGTCTGTGTGGACAGAATATATCCGGGATGCTGAATAATATGAGCGGCAAGCCGCCTGTTTATGCCTCGTCGTTACCGGAGGAAGAATATATCCGGGTTGCGGATGTTCCGCCTTATTTTTCGGACATGATCGTCCGTCGTGCCGGTGCGCTGCAACAGACCCGGGCGGCGCAAAGCCCGGTTGTGCATTTGCCGAAAGGCCTGTTCAATGAACTGGGGCTGGCCGAAGGTGACGCTGTCCGTGTCATGCAACCGGAAGGTGAAGCCGTTCTGCCCGCCTGCTGTGATGCCACGTTGGCGGATAACGTGATCAGGCTGGCTGCCGGTCATGCAGCAACCGCCATGCTGGGGCCGATCGACGGATCGATCAGGGTGGAACGCGTATGATGGCCCAGGTACTGAATCTCACCCATCATTATGGCCAGCTGTTTTTCGGTCCGATGTGGCCGGTTGTCTGGATACTGGTCAGGATTGCAGTCATTGTATTGCCTCTTCTGGGAATGGCTGCATTTCTGACGCTTTGGGAACGCAAGGTCATCGGCTGGATGCATGCACGGTTGGGGCCGAACCGTGTGGGGCCGCTCGGACTGCTTCAGCCGATTGCAGACGTTTTCAAGATACTTTTAAAAGAAATTATTGTTCCCGAAAAAGCCGACCGTTTCCTTTTCTGGCTGGCGCCGGTGCTGACGATCGGACCGGCATTGGCGGCATGGGCCGTGATACCCTTCGGGGCGGAAATGGTGCTTGCCGATGTGAATGCCGGACTGCTGTTTCTGATGGCGATTACGTCGATCGGTGTTTACGGCATCATTATCGCGGGATGGGCGTCCAATTCCAAATACGCCTTCCTGGGGGCTGTGCGTGCCTCGGCACAGATGATTTCTTTCGGTATCCCGCTGGGATTCGTACTGGTGACCGTATTGCTGGTTTCCGGCAGCCTGAATCTTTCCGATATCGTGATCGGGCAGAGCAAAGGTTTTTTCGCTTCATACGGTTTCACTTTTCTGTCTTGGAACTGGATTCCGCTTTTCCCGCTCTTCATCATTTATGTCGTTTGTGCGATTGCGGAAACGGGACGCCATCCGTTCGATACGGTGGAAGGCGAATCGGAAATCGTGGCCGGTCATATGGTGGAATATTCCGGGATGGCATTCGCCATGTTCTATCTGGCGGAATATATCAATATCATTCTTTTTTCCGCGCTGGCGTCCGTCATGTTTCTGGGGGGATGGCTGGCTCCGGTGGACTGGGCTTTTCTGGCGTGGGTGCCAGGGTGGATATGGCTGGGAGCCAAAACGTTTTTCATTGTTTTCCTGTTTATCTGGGTGCGCGGAACGTTTCCCCGATACCGTTACGACCATACCATGCGTCTCGGCTGGAAGGTGTTCATTCCGGTTACGCTGGTGTATCTTGTTTTCATCGCCTGCTGGATGCAGACCCCGTTGAATATATGGCAGTGAGGGGGCAATGAAAGCGATCAGACATTTTATCAGGACGTTTGCACTGACCGAGCTGTTGCAGGGGCTGGCGCTGACCTTGCGCGTCATGTTCAGGAAAAAGCCGACCGTTCGCTATCCGGAAGAGAAAACGCCGTTGTCACCCCGTTTCCGGGGAATGCATGCCCTGATGCGTGATGAGAACGGAGAGGAGAAATGCATTGGCTGCAAGTTGTGCGAGTCGGTCTGTCCGGCCAAGGCGATCATGATTGAAACCGGCGAACGCGAGGATGGATCGCGGCGCACGACTCGCTACGAAATCGACCAGAGCAAGTGTATTTTCTGCGGGTTGTGCGAAGAGGCCTGTCCGGTCGATGCCATTGTCGAAATACCGATGTTCGAATATATTGCCGACGAGAAGGGCGATCTGCTGTTTGGCAAGGAAGTGCTTCTTTCTGTCGGTGAAACCTATGCCAAGGAAATAAGGGAGGCGAAAGAGGCGGATGCGCCTTATCGCTGATGATTGTCCAGTCAATTGAAAGTTATGGAATTCGAAACCGTCCTGTTTTATGCATTCGCCGCCATTTTGACGCTGGCGGCCTTGCGCGTGGTGACGTCGGGCAATCCGGTCCATGCCGTCTTGTATCTAGTTCTTTCCTTTTTCACGGGAGCGGCGCTCTGGATTTTGCTCAAGGCGGAATTTCTGGCGTTGATTCTGATGCTGGTCTATGTCGGTGCCGTGATGGTGCTTTTCCTGTTTGTCGTGATGATGATGGATATCGACATGGTGGAACTGAGGCGGGTGGCGAGGAAAAATATGGCTGTTGCCCTGCTGGTCGGTGTTCTGATCGTACTGGAAATGTCGGTTGTTCTTTTCAGGGGATTTTATTCGCTTGATCTGCATGCACCGGAGGATGCGTCTCGTATCGGGCTGACAGCCGAAATCGGAAAAACGCTGTTTACGGATTATCTTTTCAATGTCGAAATCGCGGCCATGATACTGTTGGTCGCGCTGGTCGCTGCCGTGACGCTCACTATCCGGCATCGCAAGGATGCCAAATACACGTCTGCGGATATCGCTGTACGTGTCCGGCCCGAAGAAAGGATCCGGATCGTTGACCTGAAACCGGAGGGTATCGAAACAGCCGCGACGGCAGAACATGGAACGAGGGAAAATAACCGGAAGCGGGAGGATGTCCGATGAACGTGACGCTTGTTCACTACCTGATTCTGGGGGCGATACTGTTTTCGATCGCCGTGATGGGTATTTTCCTGAACCGGCGCAATCTGCTGGTGCTTTTGATGTCGATCGAACTGATGCTTTTGGCGATCAACATGAATTTCATTGCGTTTTCCCATTATTTCGGCGATATTGCCGGCCAGATATTCGTTTTCTTCATCCTGACTGTCGCCGCATCCGAAACAGCCATCGGACTGGGAATACTGATGATCCTTTTCCGGAAAATCCGTTCGGTCAGGGCCGATGATATGGACAGTCTGAAGGGATAGCGGTTTTGGATATGTACAATAACGGAAAGAACAGACATGCCTGATCAACTGAACGTCCATTTGCTGTATGCCGCGCTGTTCGCGCCGCTTGCGGGCGCTCTGGTCGCAGGGCTGATGGGGTCACTGTTTGGCGGTCACATGATCCGCAGACGGACGTCGAAGACGGTGACGGTGGCGGGGGTCTCGGTTTCTTTCGTCTGTTCGCTCATCGTTTTGCTGGATGTCATGAAGGGAGCCGTTTTCGATCATGCCGTCTATACCTGGATGACGGTAGGCGGAACGCGGTTCGAGATCGGATTCATGATCGATTCATTGTCAGCGATGATGATGGTGGTGGTCACGTTCATTTCGCTGCTGGTTCATATTTATTCTCTGGGATATATGGAAAACGACGATAATGTCAGCCGTTTCTTTTCATATATTTCCCTGTTCACGTTCGCCATGCTTTCGCTGGTGATGAGCAACAATTTCATCCAGCTCTTTTTCGGCTGGGAAGCGGTCGGTGTGATGTCCTATCTTCTGATCGGGTTCTGGCTGGAAAAACCGACTGCCGTTTCGGCAGGACTGAAAGCCTTTCTGGTCAACCGGGTAGGTGACTTCGGATTCATTATCGGAATTGGACTGGTTTTTGCTTTTGCCGGTTCGCTGAATTACCAGGATGTTTTCGATGTGCGTGAACAGCTGGCGGCCATGACCGTTCCGGGAACGGGCTGGCTGGCCGTTTCGGCCATCTGTCTTTTCCTGTTCGTCGGGGCCATGGGCAAATCCGCCCAGTTTCCGTTCCATGTCTGGCTGCCGGATTCCATGGAAGGCCCGACCCCGATTTCCGCCCTGATCCATGCCGCTACCATGGTGACGGCCGGAATATTCATGGTCGCCCGTCTTTCGCCACTTTACGAGTTGTCCGAGACAGCCCTGTCGGTCATGGTGATTGTCGGCGCCATTTCCGCCCTTTTCCTCGGGCTGGTGGCGATGGTGCAGACCGACATCAAACGGATCGTCGCCTATTCGACCCTGTCGCAGTTGGGTTATATGGTCGTTGCACTGGGGGCCTCGGCCTATTCGGCTGCTGTATTCCATTTGATGACGCATGCTTTTTTCAAGGCGCTTCTGTTCCTTGCGGTCGGGTCGGTCATCCTCGGCATGCATCATGATCAGGATATCCGGAATATGGGAGGGCTTGGAAAATATATGCCCTGGACATATGCGACGGCGCTGATCGGTTCCCTGGCGCTTGTCGGAGTTCCGTTCTTTTCCGGGTTTTATTCCAAGGAATCGATTATCAATGCCATCCGTGTCTCATCCGTGACCGGTGCGACGGTGGCGCTGATTGCTGTCGGCATCGGTCTGTTTGTGACCGGATTTTATACGTTTCGCCTGTTTTTCTATGTATTTCACGGGCGAGAGCGTTTCCAGCGCCAGCAACTGGTCAATCTGAAAACGGCTGAAAAGGAAAAAGTGCCGCAAGGCAATCTGATCGGGCTTCTTCCGGGAGAAAAACCGCATGAATCTCCCTGGGTCATCCGTATTCCTCTCCTGCTTCTGGCCGTTCCCTCGATCGTTATCGGTTATCTGGCAATCGAAACCATGCTTTACGGCACTTTTTTCGACGAAGTGATTTTCATTGATCATGAACGGCATCCGGCCATGTACTGGATGACGCTTCATTTCGAAAACGCGCTTTCGATGACTCTGCATGAGATCATGACGCCGACGTTCTGGCTGGCTATGGCGGGAATTGCGACAGCATGGTATTTCTATATGGTCAATCCGGTCATGCCGATCCGGTTGCGCCGCAAGTTGCGTTTCATGCACCGGATTCTGGTCGGCCAGTATTATCTGGATTCGCTATACAGAAATGTCTTCGTCGGCAGCGCCTTGTGGCTGGGCAATGTGTTCTGGAAATGGATCGATGTGACCCTGATTGAAGACTGGATCATTTCCCGTTTTTTCATCAGGGGAACGAAAATTGTCGCTTCTTTCATTTCAAAGGCCGGTGATATCGACTGGATCGTTTCGAACATTCTGGTCAGGGGGGCGAAACGTCTTGGATATCTTTTCTGGAGAACGGGCGATGCGACCTTGATAGATGGTGCCGTGACAGGTGGATCGAGAATGATGGGGTGGTTCGCTGTTGTCGTCAGGTATTTCCAGTCGGGATATTTGTATCAGTATGTATTCATCATGATCATCGGACTGTTGTGTCTGTTGTTCTGGTTTGTGCCTATCGGTTTGAGATAAAAAGTTTGATCGGAAAGCTATGCCTACTCTGTCGTATTCCACTTTTCCAATTCTTTCGCTGGCGATCTGGTGTCCGGTGTTTTTCGGTCTGCTGGTTCTGGCGACGGGAAAGGATGAAAGAGCCTTTTTCGTCCGGTGCCTGTCTCTTTTAGGTGCGGTGGCGGGTTTTGCCGTCACGCTGCCTCTGGTATGGCAGTTTGACCGGCATGCCCACGGGATGCAGTTTGTCGAGAAACATTCCTGGATCAGTCTTTTTCATGTCGAGTATGCATTGGGTGTGGATGGTATTTCGGTATGGCTCGTCGTTTTGACGGCACTGATGACGCTGGTCACGGTGGTTTCGAGCTGGTCGGTCATTCAGAAACAGGTTGCGCAGTACATGGGGGCATTTCTGATTCTGTCCGGTCTGATGATCGGTGTTTTCGCGACATTCGATGGACTGCTCTTCTATGTTTTCTTCGAGGCGACTCTGATACCGATGTTCGTCATTATCGGTATCTGGGGCGGCGAACGTCGTGTCTATGCGGCATTCAAGTTTTTCCTCTATACCTTTTTCGGTTCACTGCCGATGCTGATCGCCATTGTGTATCTGTATCTCCAGACGGGCAGTTTCAATATTTTCACATGGTATATGGCACCGCTGGCGCTGAATGTCCAGATATGGCTGTTTATCGCCATGCTGACCGCATTCGCCGTCAAGGTTCCGATGTGGCCAGTGCATACCTGGTTGCCGGATGCACACGTCGAGGCACCGACAGGCGGTTCGGTCATTCTGGCTGCCATCATGCTGAAACTGGGTGCGTACGGATTCGTCCGGTTCACCTTGCCGATTCTGCCGGATGCCAGCCGTTATATGGAATGGTTCATGATCGTTCTGTCTTTGATCGCAGTGATCTATATCGGCCTTGTGGCACTGGTCCAGAAAGACATGAAAAAGCTGATCGCCTATTCTTCCATTGCTCATATGGGTTTTGTCACACTGGGGTTCTTCCTTTTCGAAAACATCACGGTCGATGGCGCGCTGGTCCAGATGATTTCGCACGGTTTCGTCTCGGCGGCCATGTTTCTCTGCGTCGGTGTTCTTTATGACCGGATGCATACCCGGCAGATTGCCGACTATGGCGGTGTCGTCCATGTTATGCCGCGTTTTGCCGCTTTTTTCGTTCTGTTCGCGTTCGCCAATTGCGGATTGCCGGGAACGTCCGGCTTCGTCGGCGAAGTCATGGTCATACTGGGTGCTGTCAGGGTTCAGGTCTGGATAGCCGTTATCGGGGCTCTGGCACTGATACTCGGGGCTTCCTATACCCTGTGGATGATCAAGCGGGTGCTTTTCGGGCCGGTCGCCAATGAGGAAGTCGCTTCCCTGAAAGATATCGGCGTGCGCGAATTCCTAATTCTGGCGGTGATGGCCGGTTTCGTTTTGTCGATCGGGATTTATCCTGCCTGGATAACCGATGTCATGCAGGTATCTGTCGCCGATCTGCTCGTACATGTCGCCCAGTCGAAATTGTAAGGGATGATGGAAACAGTATGAATGCGATGAACCTGATTCCCGCCATACCCGAACTGATACTGGTCGTATCGGTGCCGCTTGTTTTGCTGATCGATCTGTTTTTGCCGCAAGACAGAAGGGATATCACGTTTTTCCTGTCGATTCTGGCGATTTGTGCCTGTGCAGTGGCCAGTTTCGTCCTTTTGCGTGAAAAGGCGGTCGTGTACACCTTTGCCGGGGCGTTCGTGTCGGATACTGTGGCGAACCTGCTGAAATTGTGTACCTGCCTTGCCATGCTGTTCACGCTGGTTTATTCACGGCGTTATATCAATGAAAGGCGAATGACGGCCGGGCATCTGGGAGGCGAGTTTTACGTGCTGGCGCTGTTTTCGATGCTCGGGCAGATGGTGGTCATTTCCGCCGCCAGCTTCCTGACCCTGTTTCTCGGAATCGAACTGATGTCTTTTCCCCTTTATGCCCTGATCGCCCTGAAGCGCGATGACGGGAGGGCGGTCGAGGCAGCCACGAAATTTTTCATTCTGGGAGCGCTTGGTTCCGGGCTTCTGCTGTATGGCATTTCGATGTTGTACGGGGCTACCGGATCGCTGGATTTCATGGAAGTGGCGAGGATCTCGGCTTATGCCGGTACGAACTGGCTGATTATGGTTTTCGGAGTGGTGTTCGTCGTGGCGGGAATCGCTTTCAAACTGGGCGCTGTCCCCTTCCACCTGTGGGTGCCCGACGTTTTTGAAGGCTCTCCGTCAGCTGTGACGCTTCTGGTCGCAGGTGCGCCAAAACTGGCCGGTTTCGCACTTTGCATGCGCGTTCTGGTGGATGCGTTGCTGCCTCTGGCATACGACTGGCAGCAAATGTTGATCGTGATTTCTGTCCTGTCGATGGCTCTGGGCAATATTACCGCCATATTGCAGACCAATATCAAGCGTATGCTGGCCTATTCGACGATAGCCCAGATGGGATATATGTTGCTGGGGATGCTTGCCGGTGTGAAAGACGGCCGTTTCGGGATGGAGTCCGTTTTCGCCTACAGTGCATCCCTGTATTACACTATCGTGTACGTTCTGGCGACGCTTGGCGCGTTCGGTGTCATTCTGGTGATGTCCGCCAATGGCGCCGAGGCCGAAAAACTGGCCGATTTCCGGGGACTGAACCGTCGTAATCCCTGGTATGCCCTGATCATGTTGTTGTGTATGTTTTCTTTCGCCGGCGTTCCGCCACTGGTCGGTTTTTACGGCAAGTTGTCCGTTTTTCAGGCCGTCGTCAATGTCGATCTGTTCTGGCTGGCTGTCGTCGGCATTTTCTTTGCGGTCGTCGGCGCGTTCTACTATCTGCGGGTCGTCAAGGTCATGTATTTCGATGAACCGCCGGGTACCGGGAAAATTCATGTACCGAAGGACATGGCGGTTGTGCTTGGCATCAATGGTGTTCTGGTACTGTTGCTCGGAATCTTGCCCGGACCGCTGATGGACTGGTGCATGAGTGCGATCCAGCGCGCGTTTCTGATGTAGGAATGCGGTTTTCGCACGCCGTTTCGTCGGGTACGTTTTCCGGCAGGCAATGTTAAAATCCGTTTTTTTACGTCAATATGGGCAGGATTATGGCTGGCAACACGTTCGGGAAACTTTTCACGGTCACGACATTTGGTGAGTCGCATGGACCGGCACTGGGCTGTATCGTTGATGGTTGTCCTCCGGGCATGGCGCTTTCCGAAGCCGATATCCAGCCCGAACTGGACAGGCGCCGTCCCGGTTCATCCCGGTTTGTGACGCAACGTCGGGAACCGGATACCGTCCGCATTCTTTCAGGCGTGTATCAGGGAAAGACGACGGGAACGCCTGTTGCGCTGATGATCGAAAATCAGGATCAGCGCAGCAAGGATTACAGCAATATCGCCGATGTCTTCCGGCCGGGACACGGGGATTACACCTATTTCATGAAATATGGTATTCGCGATCCAAGAGGCGGAGGGCGTTCTTCCGCCCGTCTGACCGCGGCAACCGTCGGTGCGGCGGCTATTGCCAGAAAGTGGTTGCGTCTGCATTTCGGTACCGAAATCCGGGGATGTCTGAGCCAGCTCGGCGATACGGCCATTCCTTTCCGGTCATGGGATTTTACGTCGGGCAATCCTTTTTTTGCCGCAACAGACGATGCTGTCCTGATCGCGACGCTTGAAAACAGGATGGACGCCCTGCGCAAGGCAGGGGATTCCATTGGCGCGAAAGTCGACGTGGTGGTATCCGGTGTGCCGGTCGGTCTGGGTAATCCGCTGTTCGGGAAACTGGATGCGGAAATCGCTGCGGCGATGATGGGGATCAATGCCGTCAAGGGAGTCGAGATCGGAGACGGTTTTGCTTCGGTAGTACAAAAAGGTTCCGAACACGGTGATGAAATCACACCGGAAGGTTTTTCGAGCAATCATGCAGGCGGTGTTCTGGGCGGGATTTCGACCGGACAGGACATCCGGGTTTCCATTGCAGTCAAACCGACACCGTCGATTCACCTGCCACGTCATTCGGTCGACAGCAGGGGCAATCCCGTGGTGGTGGAAACAACCGGGCGCCACGATCCCTGTGTCGGAATCAGGGCCGTTCCGGTGGCTGAAGCGATGCTGGCGCTGGTTCTGATGGATGCCGTCTTGCAGCATCGGGCGCAATGTGCCGATGTCAACGGGCCGATGGAACCGGTAACCGGTCGTCTGCCCCGGTTTGGACAGGACAGATAGAACATTTTGGGCGACGATCTGTGTCGGACAAATCATCATGGCCGGAACAGTCGTTCGGATTCGGCGCTTTCTATTTCAGCTATTACAGTTTTGTCGGTGTTTTTCCGACGTATGTAACCCTGTATCTGGCGTTCAGGGGGATTGATGCATTTGAAATCGGCATACTGATGTCACTGATGCAGGCCATGCGAATCATCGGGCCGAATCTGTGGGGGTGGATGGCCGACTGGACGGGGCAGCGTGCGCGCGTGCTCCAGTTTACGGCGGCTTTGGCACTGATCGCTTTCACCGGATTTTTTTTCGGCGGCGGTTTCTGGTATTTCGCCTTTTTCATGGTCGCCGTCAATTTGTTCACCAGCGCACAGGGACCGCTGTCGGATGCTCTGATTCTTTCGGAAATGCAGGGCAACATGTCCCGGTACGGGCAGCTGCGATTGTGGGGATCTGTCGGTTATGTTCTCATGACGGCCGCTTCCGGATTTGTCCTTGACCGGACAGGAATCGGTCTGATGCCCTGGGTGGGAGCTGCCATTCTGGGCGCCGTGTTGCTGGTCAGCCTGAAACTGTACCAGACGCTGCGGCCGATCGCAGAGAGAAAACAGGCGTCCGTGCTGAATGTCCTGTTCCGGTACGATGTGATGGTTTTCATGATATCGGGTTGTTTGATGCTGGCCGCGCATTCCGCATTGTATGCCTTTTATTCGCTTTATCTGTCCGGACTGGGATACAGCAGTGTCACGATCGGCATGATGTGGGCCATCGGTGCCACTGCCGAAATCGTGTTTTTCGTTTACCAGGCACCGGTAGTGAAGCGATTCGGCATCAAGGCCATTATGCTGGCCAGCCTGCTTGCCGCCGTTGTGCGTTTCGCACTGATCGGAGCGGCTGCGGAATCATTCGTCATTCTGCTGCTGGCGCAACTGTTGCATGCAGCCACGTTCGGCGCTCATCATGTCGCATCCATTCTGTCTATCCAGAAATGGTTTCCGGGACCGTTGCAGGCACGCGGGCAGGCTCTTTTCATCAGCATGTCATACGGCATAGGCGGTACACTCGGCGGTTTTCTGCTGTCCTGGGTATGGGATATCTTTACGCCGGCATCCGTTTACTGGGTGGCATCGGCCTTTGCACTGGCCGCTTTTCTCGCCGCCTGGCTGTCGTTTCGGCGAAGGAACGGAAATGACACGGAATAACCCTGCGGTTTGTCAGGTTTGACGATGAATGTGGCATAATAAAAAATTGGTTAACAGAAAATGTGATATGGCATCATGGCAAAGACTCTCTACGACAAACTCTGGGAATCCCATGTGGTGGATACGGAAAAAGACGGTACAACCATTCTGTATATCGACCGTCACCTTCTGCACGAAGTGACCAGTCCGCAGGCTTTCGAGGGCTTGCGACTGGCCGGCCGCAAGCCCTGGAGGGATTCAGCCAATCTGCTGGTGGCCGATCATAATGTTTCCACCCAGAACCGGGATGGTCCCATTGCCGATCCGATTTCGCGTCTTCAGGTCGAAACGCTGGACAACAATGCAAAAACATATGGCCTGACGTATTTCAATATGTCCGACAAACGTCAGGGCATTGTACATGTCATCGGGCCGGAACAGGGGGCGACGCTTCCCGGCATGACGGTTGTCTGCGGTGATTCGCATACTTCGACGCATGGTGCGTTCGGCTGTCTGGCGCACGGTATCGGCACGTCCGAAGTGGAGCATGTTCTGGCGACCCAGACATTGCTGGCGAAAAAGTCGAAGTCCATGCTGGTGCAAGTGGAAGGGACACTGCATGATGGGGTGACGGCGAAGGATATCGTGCTGGCGGTTATCGGCAGGATCGGAACGGCCGGCGGTACGGGATACGCCATTGAATTTGCCGGTTCGGCGATCCGTTCCCTGTCGATGGAAGGCCGCATGACGCTGTGCAATATGGCTATTGAAGCGGGTGCGCGCGCCGGTATGGTGGCGGTGGATGATACGACGATCGATTATGTCAAGGGGCGCCCGTTCTCTCCGAAAGGGGATCAATGGGACAAGGCCGTGGCTTACTGGCGGACGCTCCATTCCGATCCGGGAGCCGTGTTCGATGCGACCGTCAGGCTGGATGCCGCGGAAATCCTGCCGCAAGTGACATGGGGAACGTCACCGGAAATGGTGACGTCCATTGAGGGAACTGTACCTGATCCAGCCAAGGAAACCGATCCGATCCGCCGCAACGCCATTGTCCGGGCACTGGAATATATGGATCTGAAGCCGAACATGCCGATTACATCCATTGCCATCGACAAGGTATTCATCGGCTCGTGCACCAATTCGCGCATTGAAGACCTGAGAGCCGCTGCAGCTGTGGTCAAGGGAAAAAAGCGGGCGGCCAACGTCAAGCTGGCCATGGTCGTTCCCGGTTCCGGGCTGGTCAAGGAGCAGGCGGAAAAGGAAGGCCTGGACAAGATTTTCATCGAGGCAGGTTTCGAATGGCGAGAGCCGGGCTGTTCCATGTGTCTGGCGATGAACGATGACCGGCTCGCTTCCGGGGAACGTTGTGCATCCACTTCCAACCGGAATTTCGAGGGACGGCAGGGACAGGGAGGACGAACTCATTTAGTATCTCCTGCCATGGCTGCGGCAGCCGGTATTGCCGGGCATTTTGTCGATGTACGCAAGAATCACTGAGAACAGAGGAGAAAAAATGAGAGCGCTGATCGCTGTTTTGGCCGCTGTGGCTTTTCTGGCAGGCTGCAATACCGTGCAGGGGCTGGGGAAGGATGTTCAGAAGGCTGGCTCTGCCGTCGAAAACGCTGCAAAGTAACATTCTTTTGAATGTTTTTGTTTGAACCGGTTTTCCCGGAAAAACAGTGGGAAAACCTGATCTTGTGCCGACTGGCAAAAGATGAACGGACTGATTTGAATCATGGAAAAATTTACCGTACATACCGGACTGGTCGTTCCGCTGGATCGCGTTAATGTGGACACGGATGCGATTATTCCAAAACAGTTTTTAAAATCGATCAAGCGGACAGGATTCGGACCGAACTTGTTTGACGAGTGGCGTTATCTCGATCACGGTGAACCGGGCATGGATAATTCCAAGCGTCCTTTGAATCCCGATTTCGTTCTGAACCAGCCCCGTTATCAGGGAGCATCGATTCTTTTGGCCCGCAAGAATTTCGGGTGCGGTTCTTCCCGTGAACACGCTCCCTGGGCCTTGCAGCAATATGGATTCAAGGCGGTCATTGCCCCCAGTTTTGCCGACATTTTTTTCAACAACTGTTTCAAAAACGGTTTTCTGCCGATTACCTTGTCGGAAGAGCAGGTCGACCAGTTGTTTGCGGCTGTAAAAGCGCAGCCGGGTTATAAGCTGACGATCGATCTGGAAAAAATGGTGGTCAAAAACGAAGACGCCAGCCTAGTGTTCACTTTTGCTATCGATCCGTTCCGCCAGTATTGCCTGATGAACGGATTGGACGATATCGGGTTGACCCTGCAGAAGGCGGATAAAATCAGGGAATACGAAAAACGCCATATCGCCGGGCAACCCTGGCTGGCTAATACGATTTGACGCCGGATTTATAAAAACGAAAACAGGCGCACCTTGCCACGGGGTGTGCCGGATTGGAAAGGAAAAACGTGAAGATTGCAATTCTGCCGGGCGACGGTATCGGTCCGGAAATCATGAATGAAGCCGTTCGGGTTCTGAATGCGCTGGATGAAAATTTCGAAATGGAGTGGGCGGATGTCGGCGGTGCCGGTTATGCAGCGCATGGTCATCCCTTGCCGGATTCCACCCTGAAACTGGCGAAGGAAGCCGATGCGATTCTGTTTGGTGCCGTCGGTGATTTCAAATACGACACGCTGGAACGTTCCCTTCGCCCGGAACAGGCCATTTTGGGATTGCGCAAGAATCTGAAATTGTTCGCCAATCTCCGTCCGGCCATTCTCTATCCGGAACTGGCCGGTGCTTCCACACTGAAACCGGAAGTCGTGTCGGGGCTGGATCTCCTGATCGTCCGCGAGCTGACAGGCGATATCTATTTCGGGCAGCCGCGGGGGCATCGTACGGCGCCGGACGGCCCTTTCAAGGGCGCTCGCGAGGGGTTCGATACCATGCGTTATTCCGAACCGGAAATCCGCCGTATCGCCCATGTCGGTTTCCAGACGGCACAGAAACGCAACAAGCGTCTGACGTCTGTTGACAAGGCCAATGTTCTGGAAACATCCCAGCTCTGGCGCGAAATCGTGATCGATGTCTCGAAGGATTATCCGGACGTCAAGCTGGATCATATGTATGTGGACAATGCCGCCATGCAGCTGGTGCGCGCTCCGAAGGAGCTGGATGTCATTCTGACCGGAAACATTTTCGGCGATATCCTCTCCGATGCCGCCGCCATGCTAACCGGTTCCATCGGCATGTTGCCATCCGCTTCGCTGGATGAAAACAACAAGGGACTTTACGAACCGTCGCACGGTTCCGCACCGGATATCGCCGGCAAGGGAATCGCCAATCCGCTGGCACAGATTCTGTCTGCCGCCATGATGCTCCGCTATTCGCTGAATATGGGCGAACAGGCCGATCGTATCGAGAAAGCGGTCAAGAAAGTCCTGGCTGACGGATTGCGTACAGGCGACATTTATGAAGACGGTACGAAGCGTGTCGGAACGAAAGAAATGGGCGATGCCGTAGTCGCGGCACTGTGAGACGCTTGGAGATGGACTGGATCGGGTAAAGAAGATGAAACTGGTAGGATTGATAGGCTGGCGGGGCATGGTCGGTTCCGTGCTGATGCAGCGCATGCAGGAAGAAAACGATTTTGATTTGTTCGAACCCGTTTTCTTCACTACGTCGAATGTCGGAGGCATGGCACCTGCGATGGCGAAAAACGAAACTGTCCTGAAAGATGCTTTTCGTGTCGATGAACTGAAAAAATGCGATATCCTGATATCCTGCCAGGGCGGAGATTATACGGCGGACATGTTCCCGAAACTGCGTTCGGCCGGCTGGAACGGTTACTGGATCGATGCCGCTTCTAAGTTGCGCATGAATGACGATGCACTGATCGTTCTCGATCCGGTCAACCGCAAGGTGATCGATGAAGGTCTGGCGAAAGGTGTCAGAAACTTTATCGGCGGGAACTGTACGGTTTCCTGCATGCTGATGGGATTGGGCGGCCTTTTCGAGCAGGATCTGGTCGAATGGATGACGTCGATGACCTATCAGGCCGCCTCGGGTGGCGGGGCGCAGCACATGCGTGAATTGCTGACCCAGTTCGGATCCATTCATGCCGAAGTCCGGGTGAATCTGGACGATCCGGCCTCTGCCATTCTCGACATCGATCGTCAGGTGCTGGCACGCCAGCGTGGCATGACGCCGGATGAAACGAAACAGTTTGGCGTTCCTCTGGCTGGCAATCTGATTCCCTGGATTGATACCGATCTGGGTAACGGGATGTCACGTGAGGAGTGGAAAGGCGGTGCCGAAACGAACAAGATTCTGGGAAGAAACGACGGGAACTGGGTTGTCGTCGATGGCCTTTGCGTTCGGATCGGCGCCATGCGCTGCCATTCCCAGGCATTGACCATCAAGTTGAAAAAAGACGTTCCGCTGGATGAAATCGGGGATATACTGAAAAGCCACAATCCTTGGGCGAAAGTGGTTCCGAATACCCGTGAGGATTCCGTCCGCGATCTGACGCCCGCTGCCGTATCGGGCAGTCTGACCGTCCCGGTCGGGCGTTTGCGCAAGCTCGGCATGGGAGGCGAATATCTTTCCGCTTTCACGGTCGGGGACCAGTTGTTGTGGGGGGCTGCCGAACCGTTGCGTCGCATGTTGCGTATCATTCTGGAGTGATCCGTTATCTGTCCGAACCGGTGTTTTCATCCGGAAGTATCCGGTTGTGACGGCAGACGGAGACACTATCCGGCACGATATGAAAACGGGCAGAATTTCCTGCCCGTTTTCTTTATCGGGCGCACACAGGGACAGGCTAGCGTTTTTTCGTGTTCGGCCCGAGCCAGATGACGAATGCGGCGATGGCAAACGCCAGGCTGCTGTACAGCATGATGTCGTTTGTGGCCAGCATGACGCTTTGACTGGTGGCGAGCTGGTCAATGATGCTTCGTGCGGTTTCGGCATTCATGCAGGAGTCGATGAGGTCGCGGAAACAGGTTCCAGATGCGTCGATCAGTACCGAACGCTGTTCGTGTTTGTAATCGGTCTGGTTTCTTTATGCGGTATTGGTTGGTGATTTCTGTTTCAAGGTCAATCTGTCATGAGAAAAAATCGTCATGAATGCAAGTAGAAAGGCGGTCGTTTTGATTGGCAAGAATTGCTGTTGTGGTGAAAGTATTAACCGGAAAGAACCGGATTGATTGCAGACAAGTAAAATAACGGCCTGATGGATAAATGGATGGAAAGGAATGAAGCGGATTGCGTTGGGGATCGAGTATGACGGTACCGGCTGGCGGGGATGGCAGACGCAGCCGGATGGCATGACCGTTCAGGATCAGCTTGAGGCAGCGATCCGGCAGTTTACACGGATGTCGATTGCAACAACCTGTGCCGGGCGGACCGATGCGGGTGTCCATGCTTCCGAGCAGGTCGTACATCTCGATACCGGTCTTGACCGTTTGCCGGTTTCATGGGTGCGCGGTATCAATTCCTATCTGCCGGCATCGATTGCCGTTCGATGGGCCTGTGAAGTTCCGGGGGGGAAAGACGGATTCCATGCCCGTTCCAGTGCGGTGGCCCGCCGGTACCGTTATCTCATATACAACAGTCCGGTCCGCTCGCCGTTATGGAAAAACCGGGCGGGATGGGTTTTTCGTCCTCTCGATTGTGCCCTGATGCGGAAAGGGGCAGCGTTTTTGCTTGGCGAGCATGATTTTTCCGCATTCAGGGCGGCGGAATGCCAGTCGATTACGCCGGTCAAAACCATGAATCACATCGGTATCGAAAGACAGGGTGACCTGATCGTTTTCACTTTCGAAGCAAATGCATTCCTGCATCACATGATCCGCAATATCATTGGTTCGCTGATCGAGGTCGGCAAGGACAATCAGCCGCCGGAATGGATCGGGAAGCTGCTGGACGGTCGGGACAGGTCGAAAGCCGCACCGACATTCATGCCGGACGGGCTTTATCTGTCGCGTGTGTTCTATGAGAATAAGTGGGGATTGCCGCAACGCGGGGATGTGTTTCCATGACCGGTATTTTTTGCCGGAATACAATATATTATTTAACTGATCTATCATGACTCGTACCCGAATCAAAATCTGCGGACTGACGCGGGAGGAAGATGTCCGAACGGCGGTCGAAGCCGGTGCGGATGCGCTGGGATTTGTTTTCTATCCGGGAAGTCCCCGCTTCGTCCCGGCCGCCAGGGCGGCGTCACTTGCTTCGGCTCTTCCCGCTTTCGTTTCGGCAGTCGGCCTTTTCGTCAATGCGAAAACCGCCGATGTGGCGGAAACGTCGCGGCAGGTTCGTTTGTCGCTTTTGCAGTTTCATGGAGACGAAACGCCCGGACAGTGTCACGAAGCGGCTGTTGCGTCCAACTTGCCTTTTATCAGGGTTTTTCGTGTCAGGACGGATACAACGGCCGATGATTTGTTACAATGTGAAAGGATTTATCGCGATGCCAGTCCGTTTTTCAAGGGGTTGTTGCTGGATACCTTTACGGATGCCTATGGCGGAGCGGGAAAGGTTTTCAATTGGTCTCTCGTGTCAAAAGAAATCGGGCCTCGGGTCGTTTTGAGTGGTGGCTTGAGCGCGCAAAATGTCGCTGGTGCGATTGCGCAGCTGCGCCCGTTTGCCGTTGACATCAGCAGTGGTGTCGAAGCGGCACGCGGCATCAAGGATGCCGGGAAAATCCATGCGTTCATCCAGGCTGTCCGAAAGGCGGATGAAAGGATCTGAGCAGGATAACCGGTAATCGGTCCGTTTTGTGCAGATGGCTGTGCCATTGGCATTACAAGAGAGATTTTCATGAAAGAGAAAGACTGTTGCAGCGCTTCTGATGCGCTGTTTGAAGCATCCGGATACCGTTTGCCGGATGAACATGGCCATTTCGGTCCTTACGGCGGCATTTTCGTTTCCGAAACACTGATTCACGCGCTGGACGAACTGAATCAGGCTTATGCCCGTTACAAGAACGATCCCGGTTTTCTGGCCGAGTTCCGCTATGAATTGAAACATTTTGTGGGGCGGCCGTCTCCGGTTTATCATGCCTCACGCTGGTCGGATATGCTGGGGGGGGCACAGATTTATCTGAAGCGGGAAGATCTGAACCATACAGGGGCCCACAAGATCAACAATGTCATCGGTCAGGCGCTTTTGGCGAAACGGATGGGCAAGAAACGCATCATCGCGGAAACCGGTGCCGGGCAGCACGGTGTGGCAACTGCGACGATCTGTGCCCGTTTCGGTCTGGAATGCCATGTTTACATGGGGAGTGAGGATGTCGAGCGTCAGGCACAGAATGTTTACCGGATGAAACTTCTCGGCGCATCGGTCGTGCCGGTCGAGTCCGGTTCCAAAACGCTGAAAGATGCATTGAACGAGGCCATGCGCGACTGGGTAGCCAATGTCGAAACGACTTTTTATATTATCGGTACCGTCGCCGGACCACATCCCTATCCGATGATGGTGCGTGATTTCCAGTCGGTCATCGGAGAAGAATGTCTTGTCCAGATGCCTGAACTGGCCGGGCGGCAACCGGATGTCATCGTTGCCTGTGTCGGTGGCGGGTCCAATGCCATGGGCATTTTCTATCCCTATATCGATCACAAGGATGTCAGGCTGGTCGGAGCGGAAGCGGCCGGCGAGGGAATCGCGACGGGACATCATGCCGCTTCGCTGAACGGCGGCACGCCGGGGGTTCTGCATGGCAACCGTACTTATCTGCTTCAGGATGAGGATGGTCAGATCATCGATACCTGTTCCGTATCGGCCGGTCTCGATTATCCGGGGGTCGGACCTGAACATGCCTGGCTGAAGGATTGTGGACGGGCGACTTACGTCGGTATCGATGACGATGAGGCGCTTGCCGCCTTTCACGATTGCTGCCGGATCGAGGGAATCATCCCGGCTCTTGAATCGAGCCATGCGCTGGCCTATGCGGTAAAGCTGGCGCCGACCCTGCCGAAAGACAAAATAATTCTGGTCAATCTCTCCGGACGCGGTGACAAGGATATGCATACCGTCGCTTTGCGGGCCGGAATCAAATGGTAGTCCGTTTTCCGGGATGAAAATGGCCGTCAACCGAATTTGAAGAACAGGATTTATTATGTCACGCATACAACAAACATTCGATTTGCTGAAAAAACAGAACAGAAAGGGACTGATTCCCTTTATTACAGCCGGGTTCCCCGAACCGGATCTGACCGTTTCCCTGATGCATGCGCTGGTGGAAGGCGGCGCGGATATCATCGAGCTGGGTGTTCCGTTCTCGGATCCGATGGCCGATGGCCCCGTTATCCAGCATGCGTCGGAAGTGGCGCTTGAAAAAGGCATGACCCTGAAAAAAGTGCTGGATATTGTCGGAACGTTCCGTACCCGCAACCGGAACACACCGGTCGTTTTGATGGGATATGCCAATCCGATTGAGCGGATGGGGCCGGAAATTTTTGTCGACAGGGCCGCTGAAAAAGGGGTGGATGGCGTTCTGGTCGTCGATTACCCTCCTGAAGAAGGTGCCGGTTTCGCAAAGGCGCTGAAAGCAAAGGGCATGGATATGATTTTCCTGCTTGCGCCGACTTCGACGGATGAACGTATCGGGAAAATCGGTAAAATGGCTGGCGGTTATATTTATTATGTTTCCCTGAAAGGAGTGACCGGTTCGGGCAATCTGGATGTCGCGGAGGTAACTTCCCGCATTGAAAAAATCAGAAAATACGTTACTATTCCGGTTGGTGTCGGTTTCGGTATCCGGGATGCGGAGACAGCCAGGGCGCTTGGCGCGACGGCTGACGCGGTCGTGATCGGCAGTCGTATCATACAGGAGTTGGACAGAGCGGAACCTGAAAATGCGGTGGGAGCCGTCAGGACGTTTCTGGCGGAGATTCGCAAAGCACTGGACGAATGACGTCATAAAGGTTATAAAGTCGTCCAGCGAATGGCGAAATCGCCGATTGGAATTAATGCAAGATAAAGGACAGAAGCAGGCCATCGTTTCAAAGCGATGGCCTGTTTGATCAGGAGATTTTATGAGTTGGCTTGACAAGTTGCTTCCCCCGAGAATTCAGCATCAGACGAATCCCAGGAGGGTCGTACCGGAGGGACTGTGGGTCAAGTGCCCGTCATGCGAGGCTGTTTTGTACCGGACCGATCTGGAATCGAATGCGCATGTCTGTCCAAAATGCAGCCATCATATGCGGATTCGCGCACGGGACCGCTTGAATGTGCTGCTCGATCCGGAAGGACGATATGACGTCGGCCATACGGCGGTGCCGTATGATTCCCTGAAATTTAGGGACAGCAAAAAATACCCGGATCGTTTGAAAGCGGCGGAAAAAGCGACGGGGGAAACGGATGCCCTGATCGTCGTCGGCGGTTCCATCAAATCCCTGCCGGTTGTCGTGGCCTGTTTCGAATTCGAATTCATGGGAGGTTCCATGGGGTCGGTTGTCGGAGAACGCTTCGTACGCGGTGTCAAGGAGGCGATGGCAAGGAAAGTCCCGTTTATCTGCATTACCGCCAGTGGCGGCGCCCGCATGCAGGAAGGGCTGCTTTCCCTGATGCAAATGGCGAAAACCAACATGATTTTGACCCGTCTGGCGGAAGAGAAACTGCCTTTCATTTCCGTTCTGACTGATCCGACAATGGGTGGAGTGTCCGCTTCTTTCGCGTTTATGGGCGATATCGTGCTGGCAGAACCGAAAGCCCTGGTCGGTTTTGCCGGACCCCGTGTGATTGAGAATACCGTGCGCGAAAAATTGCCGGAAGGATTCCAGCGGTCCGAGTTTCTGATGAAAAAAGGCGCAGTTGACCGGATTGTCGATCGCAGGGAACTGAGAGAAGAACTTTCCCATTTGCTGGCCATGTTGCAGGGCAGACCGACCGAGTCGGTTTCCTGAAAATTCATGGCATGATTTGAAACGTCTGTTTTGCGCAGGCAGGACGACGTTTCGGTTAGGTTTTTTTCTATCGTTTTCATGATGGTATCAGGCAAAATGGGTGGGCAAAATAGTGGGATACCGCATCGTTTACTGGCGGAATGGACGCGTCTTGCAGAAAGTATGCATCCCAAAAATATCGACATGGGGCTCGAAAGAATCCGGATCGTGAAGGAACGTCTTGGTATCCGCTTCGACTGTCCGGTCGTGATCGTCGGCGGAACGAACGGCAAGGGATCGACCTGTGCCATGTTGCAGACGATCTGGAAAGAGGCCGGTTATCGTGTCGGCCTGTATACATCTCCTCATATCCACCGTTTCAACGAACGGATAAGAGTTGACGGGGAAATGGCCGATGACGAAACGCTTGTCGGATGTTTTGAAGTCGTCGAGGCTGCACGTGGCGATGTGGCGCTGACTTTTTTCGAGTTCACGACACTGGTTGCCCTCAGACTGTTTGCCGAAGCGAAACCGGATGCCGTTGTGCTGGAAGTCGGGCTGGGCGGCCGTCTGGATGCCGTTAACCTGATCGATGCCGATGTGGCTGTCGTGACGAATGTCGCCATCGATCATGTCGAATATCTGGGGGATACCCGCGAAAAGATCGGTTTCGAGAAAGCCGGGATATACCGTCGTGGCCGCGTCGCTTTTTATGGCGATACCAGTCCCCCGCATGCACTGGTCGGGCATGCGCTCGAAACGGGAGCCGATCTCAGGATATTCGGGAGGGATTATTTCTGCCGGATGCATGACGGAAAATGGGATTATGTCGGAAGGAAGACTCTTGCAGAGTTGCCTTCTCCATCGCTGTACGGCGATAACCAGATCCATAATGCCACAACGGTTCTGGCGATTGTCGAAGCATTGCAGTCCCGCCTGCCGGTTGCATCCGACGCTATCAGGCGGGGGCTTGCTCATACCGAATTGCCGGGACGTTTCCAGATTTTGCAAGACAGGCCCCAAATCATTCTGGATGTGGCGCACAATCCGCATGCTGCAGCCGTGCTGGCGAAGAACCTGAAAAAAACGAAGCCGTCCGGTATGACACATGCCGTATTCGGTGCCATGGCAGACAAGGATATCGATGGTGTCATTGCCCTGATGAAAGACTGTATTGACCGGTGGTATCTGACCGATCTCCCGTTGCCACGTGCGGCGAGTGCGGAAGTTCTGAAACAGAAACTGATGGCGGCGGGTATCGGACAGGGCAAGGACAGCCAGTGCATATCCGTCTATCACCATGCGGCGGATGCTTTGGCGAGCGCAAAGAATAATGCCCTGAAAAATGATAGAATAGTGGCATTCGGATCGTTTTGGGTCGTCACGGGGGTCACGGAAAACAGTGGCCTGAACTCTCCCACCAACCATCATTGATTGCATGAGCCGTTTTTCCTTTTTTCGCTGGGGCAAGTCGAAGTCCGATGCAGACAGGTCATCCGGGGACAGTGGTCGTTTTGTGGCGGATAGCGTGGACAGAAAAAAAGTTCCGGAACAGAACAGTTCCAGCGATCCCCATTTGCCGGAAAAGAAAAGGGCACGCCGACGTCTTGTCGGATCGGTCACGCTGGTTCTGGCCGCAATCATCGTGTTGCCCATGATCTTCGAATCGAAACCCAAACAGGCGACGCCTGATCTGTTGATCGATATTCCATCCAGAGACAAATCGTTGCAAACGGCGGCCAACAGCCAGGCAGTGACGTCTTCCGCCGATGTCGCAGGGGCAGCGGATGCGCCTGCTTCGTCTGGACAGTCGCCGGCCGATGGTATTGCGCCGGTTTCCCGACCGGAGCAGGATGCCGGGCAGGAAGCAACTCCGGCACAGACAGCCGTTTCCGTGAAAGACGATACCGTTTCACCGGTACAGGAAAAGCCTTCTGCCGTACAGGACCAGGAAAAGGATTTGCAGCGGAAGGCGGCGGAAAAACAGGCCAGAGCGGAAAAAGAAAAACAGCTGAAGGCCGAAAAAGCGCGGCAAGAGAAGGCAAAAGCGGATGAGGACGCCGATCCGATCGGGAAAATGATCGCAGACAAGAACAATGCTTCCGCCAAATCCGATAAACAGATGATTCAGGTCGCTGCACTGGCATCACAGCAAAAAGTGACGGAATTGCAGGCACGTCTTTCTAAAGCGGGAATCCGCTCCCATACACAGAAAGTGAAAGCGAAAAACGGGGAAGAACGAATTCGTGTCAGGGTCGGGCCGTTTTCAAGCAGAGGTGAAGTGGACAGTGTCTGTTCGAAACTGAAAGCGATGGGATTGTCCTGTACGCTGGTATCGAATTGATGTAGGCGGGAACCGTGTTTTGACAGCTTTCGATTATATTTTGCTGGTTTTGCTGATCGGTTCGATGCTGATCAGCCTGACGCGCGGGCTTGTCAAGGAAGTCATTTCCCTGGTCAGCTGGATCGTCGCGTTTTATGTGGCGATCAATTACGGGGAAGTGCTGGAACCGTGGTTGCCGCATGCGATTTCAGGTGACGTGTTGAGGGTGATCGTCGCGTTTGTCGTGCTTTTTATCGGAACGCGGATTGTCATGATGTTTCTGGCAAAGCTGGCAAGTCTGGTGCTCCGCGTCAGCGGACTGACGTTTATGGACCGGTTTTTGGGGGCCCTTTTCGGTCTGGCCAAAGGCGCGCTGATCGCATTGGCGCTGGTACTAGTTTGCGGCATGACGCGGATCCCCCAGCAGCCGTTCTGGAGGAATGCGATGTTTTCTCCGATGGCTGAGGCGGCAGCGAGAACGGTCATGCCGTATCTGCCGGGTTATTTCGTGGAATACATTCATTATTGAGTCGATGTATTTATGCAGTTTTCGTTTTTCTTAATTTTTGATTGAGGAGTCCACCATGTGTGGCATCGTTGGTATCGTTTCCCAAACCCCTGTCAACCAGCTGATTTACGATGCATTGCAACTCCTGCAACATCGTGGTCAGGATGCTGCAGGTATCGCAACCTGCAATAACGGCAAATTCGCCATGTTCAAGGCGAACGGTCTGGTCAGGGACGTTTTCCGTACCCGTAACATGCGCGCTCTCCCGGGAACCTGCGGAATCGGCCATGTCCGTTATCCGACAGCCGGTTCCGCCAAGAACGAGGAGGAAGCGCAGCCTTTTTACGTCAATGCCCCTTTCGGCATTACATTCGCCCATAACGGCAATCTGACCAATTGTGAGCAGCTGAAAGGCGAAATGTTCAAAAATGACCGTCGCCACATCAATACCAGTTCGGACTCGGAAGTCCTGCTGAACGTGCTGGCACACGAAATGCAGGAAGCGACAAACGGTTATTCTCTGGATCCTGCCGCACTTTTCCGTGCCGTTTCCGTTCTCCACAAACGGGTTCGTGGTGCCTATGCCGCTGTCGCCCATATTGCCGGTTACGGAATTCTGGCTTTCCGCGATCCTTACGGCATCCGTCCTCTTTGTATCGGGTTCGCGGAAACGGATGCCGGAACGGAATATATGGTGGCCAGCGAATCGGTCGCACTGGAAGGACTCGGATTCCGTTTTCTGCGGGATGTCATGCCGGGTGAAGCGATTTTCATCGATACGGACGGCAATCTGTACAACCAGCAGTGTGCTGAAAATCCGAGTCTGAATCCCTGCATCTTCGAATATGTCTATCTGGCCCGTCCCGATTCCCTGATCGATGGGGCGTCGGTTTACGCCACCCGCCTGAAAATGGGCGAGCATCTGGCCGACAAGATCAAGCGTGAAATTCCGACCGGAGATATCGATGTGGTCATGCCAATTCCGGATTCTTCGCGGCCGGCGGCCATTCAGCTTGCCTTGAAGCTGGGCATCGAGTATCGCGAAGGCCTCATCAAGAATCGTTATATCGGCCGGACGTTTATCATGCCGGGACAGGCTGTCCGCAAGCGTTCCGTCCGCCAGAAACTGAATACGATCGGCTCCGAATTCAAGGGAAAAAGTGTTTTGCTGGTTGACGATTCCATTGTACGCGGTACGACTTGCAAGGAAATCGTCCAGATGGTGCGTGAAGCCGGTGCATCCAAGGTGGTTTTCGCATCCGCCGCTCCTCCGGTCAAATTCCCGAACGTTTATGGTATCGATATGCCGACTCGTGAGGAATTGATCGCTTATGGTCGTACCGACGAACAGGTCCGTCAGGAAATGACGGCCGACGCACTCGTTTATCAGGATCTGGATGCCCTGAAACAGTCGGTGACCGATGTCAATCCGGCATTGAGACATTTCGAAGCGTCCTGTTTCGACGGGATGTATATTACCGGGGATGTTTCGGCCGATTATCTCAACCGGCTGGAATATGAACGCAAACATTCGGCACCGGTACCGGAAGATACTGTCAAAAACCAGCTGAATCTTTCTCTGGCAACAGCTGAGTAAACGGGGTAGTCTGCAAAAAGCCTGATGCCGCGCAGGTGGTGTCAGGCTTTATTATCCGTGTTGACGGGAGATGGCCGGGATGACCGGCCGGTTTCTGTTCTCCATTGAATTTCCGGTGTCGGACAGTATTTAAAATAACGATATGTTTTTATCCGATTGGACAGACGGGCGATGAACAAGGCTTTTACAAAAGAAACGGATAACGATGATGAACTGGAAACGGGTGCTCCGGCGCTTCCGGTCGGGTTCAAGAACTACATTACTCCTGCCGGCCTGAAGAAGCTGAAGGATGAATTACTGGAACTGATCGACAGGGAAAGGCCGCAGGTTGTCCAGACGGTTTCATGGGCGGCGTCCAATGGCGATCGCTCCGAGAACGGGGACTATATTTACGGCAAGCGCCGGCTTCGTGAAATCGACCGCCGTATCCGTTTTCTGGTCAAGCGGATCGAGGCGGCGGAAGAGTTCGATCCGAGCATCCACTATGGCAATGACCAGATCTTTTTCGGTGCGACAGTGACCTATGAACGGGAAAACGGCGAAGAAAACACGGTGACCATTGTCGGTATCGATGAATTCGATCCGCTTCAGGGAAAGATCAGCTGGATTTCTCCAATGGCGAAGACGCTTATCAAGGCACGGGAAGGCGATACGGTGACGTTGCACACGCCCGGTGGCATCGAGGAACTGGTCATTCTGGAAGTCCAATATCCGAAGCCGGAATGAACGACCGGTATGGGTCGCGGTATCCGGGGAAGATTTCTGCCGGATTTTGCCTTTGCCGTATTCGCCCGTATACTGGAAAACAAACTCCCTTTTGACGTTCCGATATGACTGTCGTTGCAAAGAATATTTTTTCCTACGTCTCTCGCAAGGTGAAACGGGCCGGTGCCGCTCCTTTCCTTCCCATGTCGAAAAAGGAAATGGAGACACTCGGCTGGGATGCCTGCGATATCATCATCGTTTCGGGAGATGCCTATATCGATCATCCCAGTTTCGGTGCCGCCATTATCGGACGGGTTCTGGAAGCTCAGGGATTTAAAGTCGGCATCATTGCCCAGCCGGACTGGAAATCGGTACATGATTTCCGCACGCTGGGGCGGCCGAAGCTGTATTTCGGCGTGACATCGGGGAATATGGATTCGATGGTCAACCGCTATACGGCGGAGCGGAAAATCCGGTCGGATGATGCCTATACGCCGGGGGGCGTCGCGGGAAAACGACCCGACCGTGCCTTGCTGGTTTATGCGCAGAGGGTAAAGGAGGCCTATCCGGGTATTCCGGTAGTGATCGGATCCATCGAGGCCAGTCTTCGCCGTGTCGCTCATTACGATTACTGGTCCGACAAGGTCCGACGTTCGGTTTTGCCCGATTCCAAGGCAGATCTTCTGGTTTATGGTAATGCCGAAAGGGCTATTGTCGAGTTGTCTCACCGGCTGACCGCCGGTGAGAAAATCGAATCGATCCGCGATTTGCGTGGAACGGCTTTCATGGTACCGAAAGGCTGGAAACCGGCAGAAGAATGGAGCGAAGTGGATTCCTCCCGGCTGGATACACCGGGGCCGGTCAGAAAACATCCCAATCCTTATTATCCGGAACAGGAACCGTGTCAGGCCATCGCAGGCCGGCAAAAGAGCGATACAACGCAGGCTGTCAGGGAAAGCCGGATCAGCCTGCGTCTGAAGGCGAACGGCCAGTCCGTTGTCCGGCTGCCGTCGTTTGAGCAAGTCAAAGACGATCCGGTACTTTATGCGCATGCGTCGCGTGTCATGCATCTGGAGTCGAATCCCGGCAATGCCCGGGCTCTGGTGCAGGCGCATGGTGAACGGGATGTCTGGCTGAATCCGCCCCCCTTGCCGCTGACGATGGAAGAAATGGACGGTGTTTATGGATTGCCTTATGCCAGAGCGCCGCATCCGGCTTACCGGGGAGAGCGGATTCCGGCATGGGAAATGATCCGGTTTTCCGTCAATATCATGCGGGGCTGTTTCGGGGGATGCACATTCTGTTCGATTACCGAGCATGAGGGCCGGATTATCCAGAGCCGTTCCGAACCCTCCATCCTGCGGGAAATCGAGGAGATCCGCGACCATGTAGAGGGGTTTACCGGGGTCATTTCCGATCTGGGCGGTCCATCGGCCAACATGTACCGTCTGGGATGCAAAAACGAAAAAGCGCAGCAAGTTTGTCGCCGGCTTTCCTGTGTCTATCCTGAAATTTGCAAAAATCTCGATACCGATCACGGCAAACTGATTTCGCTTTACCGGAAAGCGAGAGCGTTGCCGGGTATCCGGAAAATTCTGATCGGCTCCGGTGTCCGCTACGATCTGGCGGTCAGGTCACCGGAATATATCCGTGAGCTGGTGACACACCATGTCGGCGGTCTGCTGAAAATCGCACCGGAACATACCGAGCCGAACGTGCTTTCCAAAATGATGAAACCGGGTATCGGAACGTATGATGCGTTCAAGAAACTGTTCGACCGTTATTCGAGGGAAGCAGGCAAGGAACAGTATCTTGTTCCGTATTTCATCGCAGCGCACCCCGGAGCGACGGACGAGGATATGCTGAATCTGGCCTTGTGGCTCAAGAAAAACCGTTTCCGTCCGGATCAGGTCCAGACATTCATGCCGACCCCGATGGCGATCGCCTCGACAATGTACCATACCGGAAAAAATCCTCTGGAGCCGGTATCCCGCGATTCCGAAAGAGTGGAAACGGCGAAAAAAGGGCAGGTACGACGATTGCACAAGGCTTTTCTCCGTTATCACGACCCGGAAAACTGGCAGCTTTTACGGGAATGGTTAAGACGTCATGGCCGTTCCGATCTGATCGGAAACGGACCCGGGCAATTGGTTCCGGCATGGAAGTCCGCTCCGGTTCCATTGATGGACCGTTTTGCTTCGTCTCGGAAACCGGGGCAATCAAAGCGTGCGGAGCCGGGAAAAAACAAATTGGCGGCACAATCTCCCCGTGCGCAGCAGGGGGATGGCAAAAAAGGGCAGTTTGCCGGAGCAAGCCGTCACCGGAAAGGTTTTTCTGTCCGTTCAGGACGTTGACGGTCATGATATCCCTGGAGGGACTGAAAGGCCGAATCTGTTTTTTTGCAATGTTCGCATGACTGGAAAAAAGAATATTTCGCTTATGGCTCTCTGCTGAGTTTTTCGCTGGCAGATGTGCGGGATGGACTCGGTCCCTTTCTGGGCGTGTATCTCCAGGGAAAAAACTGGACGCCGGATGAAATCGGTTATGTCATGACGGTTGGCGGACTGGCCGGCATGTTGCTGACGACGCCTCTTGGTGCACTGGCTGACGGGACCAGGAAAAAGCGGTCGATGCTGGCCGTGGTAACGGGAATGATCGTTCTTTCCGTTATGATGATTTTCCGCTGCCATTTTTTCCCTGTCGTTGCCGGAGCGCAGATCGTTCAGGGAATCATGGCTGCGGCTGTGGCGCCGTTATTGACGAGTATCACGCTGGGTCTGGTCGGTCAGAAAGGACTGGCGCACCGCCTTGGCCAGAACGAGGCCTGGAATCATTTCGGCAATTTCTCGACGGCTGTTCCCGGTGGGCTGGCCGGTTATTATTACGGTATTCCGGGTGTTTTCGGCGTCATGCTGGTCATGGGATTGTGTTCGGTCGTTTTTGTTTTCATGATCAATCCCGGCCTGATCGATTACGATACCGCACGCGGGCTGGAAAAGGAAAAAAATGCAGTTCCGATTCCGGCAGGCAGTCTGCTTGCAAACAGTGCCATTATCGTGACCGGACTGATACTGTTCTTTTTTGATTTGGGAAATGCGGCACTTCTGCCTTTGTTGGGACAGTCGGCGGTTGCCTCATTCAAGGTCGATCCGGCCGTTTATACGGCAGCGACAGTCGTCATCGCCCAGTTGACGATGATTCCGATGGCGTTGCTGGCGGCAAAACTGGCCGAAAAACGGGGGTATGGGCCGGTTTTTCTGTTCGCCCTTCTCGCCTTGCCGGCAAGAGGGCTGGTGGCCGGTTTCTGGCACGACCCGTGGAGCATTGTCCCTGTCCAGATTCTGGACGGTGTCGGTGCCGGGCTGATCGGTGTGGCAACACCCGGTATCGTGGCGAAAATCCTGCGTGGAACCGGGCATGTCAATATGGGACTGGGAATTGTCATGACCCTTCAGGGAATCGGTGCAGCGTTGAGCAGTACCGTAGGCGGTCTGTTTGCATATCATGCCGGATATGGCGCTGCATTTCTGGCATTGACGGTATCGGCATGTTGTGCGCTGGCACTGTTTCTGGCTGCCGGCAGATGGTTGCCGCCTTTCGGAACAGAACTGGTGAACTGATTCTGCTTTATCGCAACGTTCCGTGAAAAACCGGAGCGGTCCCATAGAGGGATAAAGCGAGTTTTTTCCCGAAATTTAGTAAAATGTCTCTTTTTACCGGCATTTCTGGTTTATAGTGTCTCGTTTTCCGTCTGACTCGTCTTTTTTTCTGCAAGCTAATGAAAAACATCCGTAATTTTTCCATTATCGCTCATATCGACCATGGCAAATCGACGCTTGCCGACCGGATCATCCAGTTGTGCGGTGGTCTGTCGGATCGTGAAATGGAAGCGCAGGTGCTCGATTCCATGGATCTGGAAAGGGAACGGGGCATCACCATCAAGGCCCAGACAGCGGCCCTGAATTACAAGGCCAGAGACGGACAGATCTATAACCTGAATCTCATCGATACCCCGGGACATGTCGACTTCAGCTATGAAGTCAGTCGTTCCCTTTCCGCCTGTGAAGGAGCACTTCTGGTTGTGGACGCTTCACAGGGGGTGGAAGCGCAAACGGTGGCGAACTGTTATACCGCGCTGGACCTGAATGTCGAGGTCGTACCGGTTTTGAACAAGATCGATTTGCCGTCGGCCGATCCGGACAATGCGCGCTCTGAAATCGAGGATGTTATCGGTATCGAGGCGACCGATGCCGTTCTTTGTTCCGCCAAGACGGGGCAGGGAGTGGAAGATATTCTGGAAGCGATCATCGCGCGGGTTCCTCCGCCGCAAGGCGATCCGGATGCCCCGTTGCAGGCCCTGATCATCGATTCCTGGTTCGACAATTATGTCGGGGTCGTCATGCTGGTTCGCATCAAGAACGGTACCCTGAGACCAAAGGAAAAAATCCGGCTGATGGCGACCGGATCGGAATATCTGGTGGAAAATGTCGGTGTTTTTTCACCGCGTTCGCAATCGAAAGAATCCCTGTCGGCCGGTCAGGTCGGTTTTGTCATTGCCGGCATCAAGGAACTGAAGGCGGCAAAAGTCGGGGACACGATCACGCTGGCTTCCCGTCCCGCCAGCGAACCGCTTCCGGGGTTCAAGGAAGTGCAGCCACAGGTTTTTGCCGGATTGTTCCCGGTTGAAGCCAATCAGTACGATGCCTTGCGCGATTCGCTGGAAAAGCTGAAGTTAAACGATGCGTCGCTGCAGTATGAACCGGAAGTTTCCCAGGCGCTGGGATTCGGTTTCCGTTGCGGTTTTCTCGGCCTTTTGCATATGGAGATCGTACAGGAACGGCTGGAACGTGAATTCGGCATGGACCTGATCACCACTGCGCCGACAGTCGTCTATGAGGTCGTTCTGAAAAACGGTGACGTGCTGAAAGTGGACAATCCGTCCAAGATGCCGGATCCGGGACGGATCGAGGAAATCCGCGAACCGATCGTCACGGTCAATCTGTATATGCCGCAGGAATATGTCGGGCCGGTCATGACGCTGTGCAACCAGAAGCGGGGTATCCAGATGGATATGCATTATCATGGCAAACAGGTACGGTTGACCTACGAATTGCCGATGGCGGAAATCGTGCTGGATTTCTTCGACCGGATGAAATCCATTTCGCGGGGATATGCGTCAATGGAGTATGAATTCAAGGAATATCGTGCTTCCGATGTCGTGAAAGTCGATATGCTGATCAATGGCGACAAGGTCGATGCTCTTGCCATTATCGTGCATCGGGCCAACAGCCAGTTCCGCGGACGTGCCGTGGCGGCGAAGATGCGGGAACTGATTCCGCGGCAGATGTTCGACGTGGCCATTCAGGCAGCGATCGGTTCGACGATCATTTCACGTGAAAACGTGAAAGCGTTGCGCAAGAATGTCCTGGCGAAATGCTATGGTGGCGATATCACGCGCAAGCGCAAATTGCTGGAGAAACAGAAAGCCGGCAAGAAACGGATGAAACAGGTCGGTTCGGTGGAAGTGCCACAGGAAGCGTTCCTGGCTATTTTACAAGTGGATGAAAAATGAATATGCAGTCCTTGCTGGGTAATTTCGCCCTGATCCTTTTCATATTGATGGTGGTCACGGGGGTTATCTGGTTTTATGACAAGCTGGTGCTTGCCAAAAAGCGGAGAGCGGCGGCGGAAATGGCGCTTGCCGCGTTCGATGAGCGCAATGCGAAACTGAAAGCGCAGGGAATCGCGGTGGACGAATCGGGGCGTGCGACACTGAAAGAAAAACTGCTGAAACGTCCGGTATGGGTGGAGTATTCCGGCAGCTTCTTTCCGGTCATTGCCGCGGTATTTTTCATTCGCTCGTTTTTGTGGGAACCTTTCCGCATTCCTTCGAGTTCGATGGTGCCGACGCTTCAGATCGGTGACATGATTTTGGTCAGCAAATACAGTTATGGAATCCGTCTGCCGGTCGTGAACCGGAAAATCGTTGATTTCGGCGATCCGCAAAAAGGGGATGTCGTCGTTTTCAAGTTTCCCAAGGACACGTCGCTTGACTATATCAAACGGGTTGTCGGGGTGGGCGGCGACAGGGTGGAATACCGGAACAAGAAACTGATCATCAATGGCGTGGAATCGAAATACCAGCCGCTGGGCGATTATCTCGATACGGAAAGCCTGACCTATTCGAAGGAATTCGAGGAAGATCTGGCGGGGGCGGGAGTGCGTCACCATATTCTGAACGACGATCGCGCACCGAATTATGTCCCGCATCCCGACCGTTTCCCGAACCGGAACATGTGTACCTACAATGTGGAAGGGTTCGCCTGTACGGTGCCCCAGGGGTATTATTTCATGATGGGAGACAACCGGGACAACAGTCTCGACAGCCGTTACTGGGGGTTCGTTCCGGATGACTATATTGTCGGGAAGGCGTTTCTCGTCTGGATGAATCTGGGCGACATGACACGGATCGGCGGTATCCAGTGATAGAAATGCCGGACAGGGAAAACACTGACTTTGCACAAAAATGACGCGTCGGGATTTGCAATGATAAATCTGAAAATACTGCAGGAGAGAATCGGCTACACTTTCCGTAAGCCGGACTTGCTCCAGCTGGCGATGACGCACCGGAGTTACAGCGGTCATCATAACGAAAGACTTGAGTTTCTGGGTGATTCGCTGCTGAATTGCGTCACGGCGATCAATCTGTATGAGCGTTATACCGGTTTGAATGAGGGTAGTCTTTCCCGCCTGCGTTCCAGTCTGGTCAGGCAGCAGGCGTTGTATGAAATCGCCCAAAAGCTGGAACTTTCCCGTTTTCTGCTGCTTGGCGAAGGAGAGCTGAAAGCGGGAGGATTCAAGCGGCCGTCCATACTGGCCGATGCGATGGAGGCATTGTTCGGTGCGGTTTTTCTGGATTCGGATTTCGATACGGTCAAGCAGGTTATCAGCCGGCTTTTTGCCGGCATGATGAAAGAGCTTGATCCGGAGACGTATGGAAAGGATGCGAAAACACAGCTGCAGGAATATTTGCAGGGACACAAGATGGCACTGCCGGAATATCATGTCGTGGCAACACGCGGAGCGGCCCACAATCAGGAATTCGAGGTCGAATGCGTGATCGGGAAATTCGATATTCATGTCTGTGGAACCGGTAGCAGCCGGCGTGCCGGCGAGCAGGAAGCGGCCCGAAAGGCGCTTGTTGAAGTGACGGATGCCATGAAAAACCGGAGAGCGGCTTCTTCGGGAAAGCAGAAACAGAAAGAGAAGCCGATGAAACTGATCGGCGTTCCCGTATCCCGGCAGGAAACTTCTGCCGATTGAGCGTTACCACTTCCCACAAAATGAGGTTGACATCATGACAGATCAGAAAGACAGCCATTTCCGTTGCGGTTATATCGCGATCGTCGGCCGCCCGAATGTCGGCAAGTCCACGCTGATGAATGAACTGATCGGTGCGAAGGTCAGCATTACTTCCCGGAAGGCGCAAACGACCCGTCACCGGATTATGGGGATCCAGACGGATGACGATGCCCAGTTCGTTTATGTCGATACACCCGGTTTCCAGACACGGTACAACAATGCATTGAACAAGAATCTGAACCGGACGGTCAAGGATACCCTTTCCACGGCGGATGTGATCGTTTTTGTTGTGGATGCCGGTGTTTACGGTCCGGCCGACCAACAGGTACTGGATCTGATACCGGAGAGTGTTCCGGCGATTCTGGTCATCAACAAAACGGACAAGGTAAAGGAAAAGGCGGAACTGATTCCGTTTGCCGAGAAGATCGCCGCATTGCGCGATTTCGCCGCCATTGTGCCGGTGTCCGCACGCCAGCGTTTCCAGCTGAACCGGCTGGAAGAGGAAATCCGGCATCTTTTGCCGGAAAACCCGCCCTTTTTCTCGCCCGACGATGTAACGGACCGCAGTGAGCGTTTCATGGCGGCGGAAATCATCCGTGAAAAAATATTCCGTTATACGGGTGATGAGTTGCCCTATACCAGTACAGTCGTGATCGAACAGTTCGAACGCAAGGAAAAGATCTGTCGTGTTTTCGCTGCCGTTCTGGTGGAACGCGATGCGCACAAGGCGATGATCATCGGCCACAAGGGCGAAAAACTGAAAGAAATTTCCACGGAGGCCCGTCTGGATATGGAAAAAATGTTCGGTGTCCCCGTTTATCTGGAAATCTGGGTCAAGGTCAAATCCGGCTGGGCGGATAATGAAGCGGGTTTGAGAGCTTACGGTTACGAATAGGATACACCGTACGGAAAAGATATGTCGATGTCTCCGGATGAATCCGATGAAGCCGTTGTACCGGCCACCGGCAGTATGGAAGTGCCCGGTAACGTCACCCGCGAACCCTTGCGGCGGTTATCCGTCTCGAAACAGGGGGCGGACACGCGGATTACCGAACAGCCCGGTTTTGTCCTGCATAGTTATGTCTACCGTGAAAGCAGCCTGGTTGTCGATGTCTTTACCCGTGATTATGGCCGGGTGGCGCTGGTGGCGAAAGGGGCAAAGCGTCCCGCTTCCCGTCTGAGAGGTGTTTTGCAGACGTTTCAGCCGCTTTCAGTCGGCTGGTCCGGTAAATCCGAGTTGAGAACCCTGACATCGGCCGAATGGGTCGGAGGCATGATTCCGCTGGACAGTTCCGCCTTGCTGTACGGGTTTTATCTGAATGAGCTGCTGATCAGGCTGCTGGCGCGGGAAGACCCACATCAGGGGCTGTTTGAGCAGTATGTCCGGGCATTGACACGTCTGGCGACTTCCGAATCCGCACAGACAGTCCTCAGGATTTTCGAGCTGGCGCTCCTGAAGGAAACGGGAGTGGCGGCCGATTTGTCGATCAATGCAAAAGACCGGCGTCCGGTTGAGCCGGAAGGTATTTATGTCGTCGATCCGGAAAACGGTCCGCGTTTCGCGACGCTGGAAGACACGGCGCCCCGTGTTTCGGGCAAAACGCTGCTTGACATGGTCAGCGAGGATTATTCCGATCCTCAGACCCAGTTGCAAAGCAAGCTTCTGATGCGTTTTCTGCTGGCCCATCACTTGAACGGTGTTCCCTTGCAGACACGGAAAATACTGATAGACCTGCGTCAGCTGTGACAAAAGGGTAAACTAGACCCATATTATCGTTCTTTTTTCTTTAGCCTATGAGTTTCTTTGAACCGAATGGCCCGGGTATCGAACTGGGCGTCAATATCGACCATATCGCCACACTCCGCAACGCGAGAGGCACTGCCTATCCCGACCCGGTCATGGCGGCCCTGATGGCGGAGGAGGCCGGGGCAGATGCCATTACGCTGCATTTGCGTGAAGACCGTCGCCACATCAAGGATACGGACGTCCGCACTATCCGGCCGCTTCTGGTGACGCGCATGAATCTGGAATCGGCCATTACTTCGGAAATGATCGATTTCGCCTGCGAAATCCGGCCGCAGGATGTCTGTCTGGTTCCCGAACGCCGGGAAGAACTGACGACGGAAGGCGGACTGGATATCGTCCGTTATTTCGATATCGTCCAGTCGGCCGTCGAACGGCTGACCGATGCCGGCATCAGGGTCAGCCTTTTCATCGATCCCGAAGAGGAACAGATCATAGCCTCTCATGAGGCGGGGGCTCTCGTTATTGAACTGCATACCGGGCGTTATGCCAATGCATTCGATGCAGCGTCGGCGGAGCATGAACTGGAGCGGATATACGAAGGCGTGAAAGAAGGTATCCGCCACGGTCTAAAAGTCAATGCGGGGCATGGTCTGCATTATGAGAATGTCGTGCCGGTTGCGGAAATCGAAGGAATTGCGGAACTGAATATCGGTCATGCCATTGTTGCCAGGGCGGTTTTCTCGGGCTGGAAAAAGGCGGTTTCCGATATGAAAGCGCTGCTTGTCGGAGCCAGGCGACCGAAGGAAAACTGATTTTGGCATGGAGAGTACGGCATGATTTACGGTATCGGAACCGACATGATTCTGATTACACGATTGCAGGCGGCGCTGAAAAGGCACGGTGACCGTTTCGCGGAGAAAATACTGGGACCACAGGAAATGCAGCGTTACCTCCATCGCAAGGCAAAAGTGGAATTGCGCGGATTGCGATATCTGGGAACGCGCTTTGCAGCCAAGGAAGCTTTTTCCAAGGCATTGGGGCTGGGAATGAGAATGCCGATGACCTGGCGCTCCATGCAGCTTTTGAATGCGCCCGGCGGCAAACCGGAAGCGGTATGCAGCGGAAAGCTGAAGGAACATATGGAAAGACTGGGGCTGAAGGCGCAGGTATCGGTGACGGACGAGGCGGAATATGCCATGGCATTCGTCGTCATCGAACAGGCAAACGACTGAAAAACATCAACGGACAGGATGAGAATATGTTATCGGCAAAAAGTATTTTATTGAGCGGCAAAAGAAACAGTTACGGTCCCGTTATGCTGGATGTGATCGGTTTGCGTCTTCTGGAGGAAGATATCCGGAGAATCCGTCATCCGCTGACGGGCGGAGTTATCCTGTTTGCCCGCAATTACCAGAACAGGGAACAGCTGATGGCTCTGACACGCGCCATCCGCAAGGAACGTCCCGATATCCTGATCGCCGTGGATCATGAGGGAGGACGTGTCCAGCGGTTCCGTTTTGACGGATTTACCCGCTTGCCTCCCATGCGGGCACTGGGCAAACTGTGGGAGAACGACCCAATCGAGGCTTCCCGGGCCGCCACGGCAACGGGGTATGTCCTGGCATCCGAGCTGAGAGCGTGCGGTATCGATTTTTCGTTCACGCCGGTGCTGGATCTGGATCATGGCGTTTCGGCCGTTATCGGCGACCGGTCGTTCCATCGCAATCCGGATGTGGTCACTTTTCTGGCGAAAAGCCTGAATTACGGGCTGTCGCTGGCGGGAATGGCCAATTGCGGAAAACATTATCCCGGACACGGATATGCCACGGGGGATTCCCATACGGAAATCCCGGTAGACGATCGTTCACTGGATGACATTCTTTCCGAAGATGCCGTTCCGTACAGAGGGCTCGGTATGAGTCTGTCCAGTGTCATGCCGGCTCATGTGATTTATCCGAAAGTGGATGCCATGCCTGCTGGTTTTTCGGAAAAATGGCTGTCGATCCTGAAAAACGATCTGGAATTCGAGGGCGTGATTTTCAGTGACGATCTCAGCATGGAAGGGGCCAGTGTGGCCGGGGATATCGTCTCGCGGGCAAAGGCTGCGCTGGATGCCGGTTGCGATATGGTGCTTGTCTGCAATTCTCCTGCCCGGGCGGATGAACTGTTGTCCGGTTTGCCGTTGCTGTCGGAAGAAGCCATGCGTATCTGTACGGCCAAAATCGGCAGTCTGGTACCGAAAGCGCCGGCACTGGACTGGGATACCCTTCAGGCGGAAAAACGTTACCAGCGTGCACGCTCCATTGTCGAGGCAATCGCGCAGGACTGAAGAAAGGTATGTCGGAAGAAAATCGGAACGGTTCACTGCGGGATACGGAGTCCCCGGCCGAGGCAGCGTCTTCGGTAAGACAGGATGTGCTGGGCGCCGTCAGGCAGTTGCCTCATTTGCCGGGGGTTTACCGGTTTTTCGACAAGAACGGCAAGTTGCTCTACGTGGGAAAAGCGCGGGATCTGATCCGGCGAGTCAGTACGTATTTCCAGAAAACGTCGCCGTCTCCACGTATTGCCATGATGGTCGAGCGTATCGCGCGACTGGAGACGACGGTGACGCGCAGCGAAGTGGAAGCGTTGCTGCTGGAGAGCAATCTGATCAAGACGCTTCACCCGCATTACAACATCATTTTCCGGGATGACAAGTCCTATCCCTATCTGAAAATAACGGGGCAGCGTTTCCCGCGTGTGGTGTATTACCGGGGAGCGGTTGACCGGAAAAACCAGTATTTCGGGCCTTTTCCCAATGCTTCGGCCGTTCGGGAAACGATCCAGATTCTGCAAAAGGTTTTCCGGTTGAGAACATGCGAGGACAGTGTTTTCAAAAACCGGACCCGGCCCTGTCTTCTTTACCAGATTGACCGTTGCAGTGGCCCTTGTGCAGGTCTGATCGCTGACGAGGATTACCGGCGCGATGTCGAAAATGCCGCACGTTTTTTGCGAGGCGGGCAAACCGCTGTACTGGGTGAATTGCAGGAAAAGATGGAGGGCCATGCGGCAAGGCTTGAATTCGAGGAGGCCGCTTCCGTCCGGAACCAGATCGCGGCCCTTTCGCAGGTTTTGCAGCAGCAGAGTATGGAGGCGGATAACGATGCCGATGTGGATATCATTGCCGTTGTCGTGAAAGAGGGACACGCCTGCGTCAATCTGGCGATGGTCAGGGGCGGGCGTCATCTGGGCGACAAGGCCGTTTTTCCCGGCAATATGGGCAATGCGGTCGATCATGAGGGCGACAGGCCGGAAATTCAGGTTCTGAAGGCGTTTTTGGCGCAGCATTATGTCGACGGGCAGATTCCCGCAACCCTGATCCTGAATCAGGAACTGGACGATCCCCAGTTGCTCCTGGCGCTTTCCGGACAATGCGGTCACCGGATACATCTGGTGTTCCAGCCTCAGGGACAACGGCGTTTCTGGCTGGAAATGGCGCAGAAAAATGCAGCGATCGCACTGGAGGGGATTCTTTCACAGTCGGATCTTCAGCTTTCCCGTGTCAGGGCGCTGATCGATCAGATGAAACTGGATATCGACAATCCCGACAATTTGCGAATCGAGGCGTTCGACATCAGTCATACACAGGGGGAAGCGGTTCAGGCTTCATGCGTCGTTTTTCATCATTGCGCAATGCAAAATGCGGAATATCGGCGTTACAATATCGCAGGAATTACTCCCGGGGACGATTATGCCGCCATGCAACAGGTGTTGACCAGACGTTATGAGAAACTGGTCGGCCATGAGGATCTTATGCCCCATATTGTTCTGGTGGATGGAGGAAAAGGGCAGGTCTCGATGGCTTCCCGTGTGTTTTCCGAACTGGGGCACGATTTGGGGCGGATCGTCGGTGTTGCCAAGGGCGAGGGCCGGAAGGTCGGTCTTGAGACGCTTGTCTATGCCGATGGTCGTTTGCCGCAGGAACTGGGAAAGGAGTCGGGGGTCCTGATGCTGGTCGCGCAGATCCGTGATGAGGCACACCGCTTCGCGATTACCGGCATGCGGGCCAGACGGGACAAGAAAAGACATGCTTCACGTCTGGAAGAAATCGAGGGAGTCGGAGCAAAAAGAAGACAGCGGCTTCTGGCACGTTTCGGAAGCGTTCGTGGCATTGCCGATGCTTCCGTAGACGATTTGGCGACAGTGGAGGGAATTTCCTATCGTCTTGCTCAACAGATATACGATCAGTTGCATTAAAATAACGCCTTGTATTTTTTAATGTTCTTTGCGATATGAAAGTACAGACCTTTAGTGGAACCTGCAAGAATCAAGTTATGCCGTTCAATTTGCCTATTTTCCTGACCTGGCTGAGAGTCGCACTGGTCCCTCTGCTGGTGGGGATTTTTTATCTGCCGGAAAACTGGATATCTTCTTATGCACAAAGCCTGACAGCCGCGCTGATATTCATCGTGGCGGCCATTACAGACTGGATCGACGGTTATCTCGCCAGAAAATGGAACCAGACATCGGCATTCGGTGCTTTTCTGGATCCGGTCGCCGACAAACTCATCGTCGCCGGTTCCCTGCTGGTGCTGGTCCAGCTGGGGCGGGTTGATGCCATTTTGGGATTTATCATTATCGGGCGCGAGATCGCGATTTCTGCATTGCGGGAATGGATGGCGAAGATCGGTGAATCCCGGTCTGTTGCGGTAAGTTCTCTCGGAAAGGTGAAAACGATTGCCCAGATGGTGGCCATTCCGATGCTTTTGTTCCATAACAAGCTGTTTTATTTTATCGATACAGGGTATATCGGTACCTATCTTCTGGTCATCGCAGCGATTCTCACCGTCGTGTCGATGTTGTATTATTTACGCAAGGCATTGCCACTGATGAGGTAAGTTGCCAACAGGGCCTTGACAGATTCGGGCAAAGTGCTAGAATGCACATCTCTAACGCGGGAGTAGCTCAGTTGGTAGAGCGCAACCTTGCCAAGGTTGAGGTCGAGAGTTCGAGACTCTTCTCCCGCTCCAAATCTTCATCGCATTCTGGAGAATTGGGACCGGTTTTTCTGGTAGATGTTGTCGGGTCTGTCAGTTGTCGTTTGGTGAATGTGATGCGGGAGTAGCTCAGTTGGTAGAGCGCAACCTTGCCAAGGTTGAGGTCGAGAGTT